>Ga0068858_100000016_pt1 | contig 193130 bp, 179 predicted proteins | sample KBSSwiS12_FD_66589 | JGI IMG/M metagenome (GOLD analysis project Ga0068858, IMG submission 66589) | Switchgrass rhizosphere microbial communities from Kellogg Biological Station, Michigan, USA - KBS Switchgrass S1-2 | ecosystem: Host-associated > Plants > Roots > Rhizosphere > Soil ...
AGCAGGCTCAGGATGCCGTCGGTGAGCGACAGCACGATCCAGAAGATGATCGAGCCGAGGATGGGGCCGAGCACGGTGGTGGCCCCGCCGAGCAGCATGATCGTGAACAGGAAGAAGGTGGTCTGCGTTCCGTAGTTGTCGGGCTGCAGCGAGGTCGGCACGATGTTGATGATGACCGCGAGGGCGGCGAGCACGCCGCCGATGATCAGGGCCTGCATCTTGTACCAGTAGACGTTCTTGCCGAGGGCGCGCACGGCATCCTCGTCTTCGCGGATGCCCTTGACGATCCGGCCCCACGGACTGCGCATGAGCTGCCAGACGAAGAGCGCGGCGATCGCGACCGTGACCCAGCCCACGATGATCACGAAGAGGTCGTCCTGGTTGTAGGTCAGGATGCCGAAACCGTAGTGCCCGACCGGGATCGGGTTGATGGAATCGAACGACCGCGACGAGCCGTTGATCCCGTCGGTTCCTCCGGTGACCGGGGTCAGGTTGGGCGTCTTGACCGTGTATCGGACGATCTCGGCGGCGGCGATCGTGACGATCGCGAGGTAGTCCGATCGCAGTCGCAGGGTCGGGATGCCGAGGATGAACGCGAAGACCACCGCGGCGAGGATCGCCGCCAGGATCGATGCCCAGAGCGGCCAGCCGAACTTGACGGCGGTGATCGCGAACCCGTAGCCGCCGACGGCCATGAAGCCCGCCTGGCCGAAGTTCACGAGGCCGGTGAATCCGAAGCAGACCGCGAGCCCGAGTGCGGCGAGCGCGAACGCGATGGTCTGGGGCGCCAGGATCTGCCCGATGGCCAGGATGATGAAGTTGAAGTCCATGTTCTGCTCCTCCCGTGCCCTAACCGATTCGCTCTCGTCGACCGAAGATGCCTTGCGGCCGCACCAGCAGGATGAGGATCATCACGAGCAGCGCAGCAGCGTTCTGCACGTTGGTCGGGATCACCAGGGTCGAGAGATTGACGAGCAGGCCGATGATGAGCGACCCGACCAGAGCGCCGAAGGCCGTGCCGAACCCGCCGAGCGTGACGGCGGCGAAGATCAGCAGCAGCACGCTGGCACCGGTGTCCCAGCGCAGCGACTGGTGGTAGCCGATCAGCACGCCCGCCAGGCCGGCCAGCGCGCCGGATCCGACCCAGACGATCCGGATGATCCGCTCGACGTTGATGCCGGATGCCGCGGCCAGCGCCTTGTTGTCTGCCACGGCGCGGGTCGCCTTGCCGATCCGGGTGCGCAGCAGCAGGAACGCGACCAGCAGCAGGAGCACGACGCAGATGACCACGCTGATGATGTCGATCTGCCGCAACTTCACCGGGCCGAACGCCACGGTGCTGCCGGGCGGCACGGGAAGCACCAGCTGGTCAGGGCCGAACAGGAATTGGTAGAAGTAGCGCAGCGCCAGCGAGACGCCGATGCTCACGATCATCAGCGGGATGAGGGCGACGCCGCGCTTGCGCAGGGGCTTCCAGAGCCCCAGGTCTTGTACGTAGCCGAAGACCCCGCCCAGCACGAATCCCGCCAGGAGGGCGACCACGATCGGGAAATGAAGGATGCCGCTGAAGACATAGCCCGAGAGAGCGCCGAAGGTGACCATCTCGCCGTGGGCGAAGTTGCTGAGTCCCGTCGTGCCGTAGATCAGCGAGACGCCGATCGAGGCGAGGGCGATCAGGAGGCCGAAGATGATCCCGTTGACCGTCAGGTTCGACACCAACGAGAAGTAGTCGGTGGCGTGGCCTCCGCCGCCCCCCGACCCGGGTGACGGACTGGCCGAACTGCCCGGATTGGTCGCTGCGCCGCCCGGGGTGAGCAGGAAGTACGCCGGATCGCCCTGGTCGCCCTGCGAGATCGTGATCTTGAGCGGGTTGATGGCCGGGCCCAGCGTCTTGTCGGGGAGCGTGCCCGCGTCGAGAGTGAAGCTGTAGTCGCCGCGGACCGGGACGTCGACCTCGACCTTGCCGTCGGGTCCGGTGACGAACGACTGCGAGAAGCTCTTCGGCCCGGTCACCTTGATGGTGACGTTGGGAACGTTGCTCTTGTCAGACGCGACCCGCACCCACACCTCGGCGAACTGCGCGGGGGCGGAGGCGGACGGGCTGGGCGACGGAGTATCGGTGGGGTCGGCGAGTTCGGCCGCGGCTGCGGGGAGCGCGGTGAAGGCCAGGGCGCCGGCGGTCAGCAGGAGCGCAAGAAGGCCGAGCACAGCCCGAATCACGCGTGGCACTGCGGGTGGCGCCTTCACCATGTGTACCTCCGGGGGAACGGGCGGCTTGCGCCGCTGTGTTTCAGCCGCCGCCATGGACATCCGAACGTGCTGTTCACCGTACTTGGCGTTTGTGTCCCGTGTGTTTCGATATCGCAACACTCGCGCACCGTCGCCCACGGGAACGGGCTCCGCCCATGATGGAGTGTGATGGAATAGCGGTCAAGCAGCCGAGGTTGCAGATGGGATACCGGGGTCCATCGTCGTAGGCCGGTCACCCAGCATTCTTCGTCGATTTCCGCAGGAGAAAAAACCGCATGGACCAGAGTTCCGGCCAACCAGATCCCTTCGGATTCGTCGGCCTCACCTACGACGACGTGATGCTGCTTCCCGGGCACACCGATGTGATCCCGAGCGAGGCCGACACCGCATCGCGCCTGACGCGGCGGATCACGCTGTCGGCGCCCCTGGTGTCCAGCGCCATGGACACCGTGACAGAGTCGCGCATGGCCATCGCGATGGCGCGGCAGGGCGGGCTCGGCGTGCTGCACCGCAACCTCTCCATCGACGACCAGGCGATGCACGTCGACAAGGTCAAGCGCAGCGAGTCCGGCATGATCACGAACCCGGTCACCACGACGCCGGATGCCACGGTCGCCGAGGTGGACGCGCTCTGCGGCCAATTCCGCGTCTCGGGCCTGCCGGTCGTCGAGGGCGACGGCACTCTGGTCGGCATCATCACCAACCGCGACATGCGCTTCGTCTCGCCGTTCGAGAAGTCGACGACGCTGGTGCGCGACGTGATGACCAAGATGCCGCTCATCACGGCGCCGACCGGAGTCGACCCGGATTCCGCGGTCGCGATCTTCGCGCAGCACAAGATCGAGAAGCTGCCACTGGTCGACGCGAAGGGCCGGCTGAGCGGGCTCATCACCGTCAAGGACTTCGAGAAGACCGAGAAGTATCCGAACGCGACGAAAGACGCGGCAGGCCGGCTGCGGGTGGGCGCGGCGATCGGATTCTTCGGCGACGCCTGGGACCGCGCGGGCGCCCTCCGCGACGCCGGCGTCGATGTGATCGTGGTCGACACCGCGAACGGCGACTCCCAGGGCGTGCTCGACATCATCCGGCGGCTCAAGGCCGACTCGGCCTTCGACGAGATCGACATCATCGGCGGCAACGTCGCTACCCGCTCCGGCGCGCAGGCGCTGGTCGACGCTGGGGCCGACGCGATCAAGGTCGGGGTCGGGCCGGGGTCCATCTGCACGACGCGCGTGGTGGCCGGGGTCGGCGTGCCGCAGGTGACCGCCGTCTACGAGGCGTCTCTCGCGGCGCGCGAGACCGGCATCCCGGTGATCGCGGACGGCGGCCTGCAGTACTCGGGCGACATCGCCAAGGCGCTGGTCGCGGGAGCGGACACCGTGATGCTCGGCTCGCTGCTCGCCGGCACCGACGAGGCGCCGGGCGATCTGGTCTACAGCAACGGCAAGCAGTTCAAGAACTACCGCGGCATGGGCTCGCTCGGCGCGCTCAGCGACCGCGGCAAGAAGACCTCGTACTCGCGTGACCGCTACTTCCAAGCCGACGTGCCCTCGGACGCGCAGCTCATCCCCGAGGGGATCGAGGGCCGCGTGCCCTACCGAGGGGCGCTCGGCGCCACGGTCTACCAGCTGGTCGGGGGGCTGCGCCAGTCGATGTTCTACGTCGGGGCCCGCACCATCCCCGAGCTCAAGCAGCTCGGCAAGTTCGTGCGGATCACGCCGGCCGGTCTCAAGGAGTCCCACCCGCACGACATCCAGATGACCGTCGAGGCGCCCAACTACTCGCGCTAGCCTGTCCGATATGAAGAACGGACGTGCAGGGTTCGGATTCGGCTTCTTGGCGCTCTTGCTCTACGTGGGCGCGGCGATCTACTTCGTCTCGCACTCCGACGGGTCGTTCTGGGGCGTGATCCTCGGGCTGCTGCAGGCGCTGGTCTGGCCGGTGTACGTGGTGTACCACGTGCTGCAGGCGCTGCACGTCTGACCGTCAGGGCGCGATCCGCGCGATCCGCTCGATCGCCTCGGTCAGCACCTCGGGCGAGCAGGCCAGGTTGAGCCGGGCGAAGCCGGCGCCCGGCGCGCCGAAGTCGAGGCCCGGCACGAGGGCGACCTTCGCCTCGTCCAGGATGCGCTGGGCAGGCGCGTCGCCCCACCCGAGCCGACGCAGGTCGAGCCAGGCGAGGAAGCCGGCGCGCGGCGGGCGGCAGCCGGCATCCGGGAGCTTCGCCGCCAGCAGCACGGCCAGCAACTCGGCCGAGGCCTGGATGGCGGCGATCGCGCCGTCGAGCCACTCCTCGTCGTCGCGCAGGCCGGCGATGCTGGCGTGCAGCCCGAGGATGCTGGTGCGGGCGCCGACCTCGAAGCTCATGGCGTCGAGCAGGGCGACGGTGCTCGGGGACTCCGCGATCATCAGGGCGCACTTGAACCCCGCGAGATTGAAGCCCTTGCTCGCCGAGGTGACGGTGACGCCGTGGCTGCGGGCGGCATCCGAGATGCTGAGGAACGGCGTGAAGGTCTCGCCGGCGTGCACCAGCGGCGCATGGATCTCGTCGCTGATGACGAGGACGTCGTGCCGCGCGGCGCCCGCCGCCAGCGCCTCGAGGTCGTCGGAGGGGTGGATGAGTCCGAGCGGATTGTGCGGATGGCACAGCAGCATCGCGCGAGCCCCGGCCGCGAACGCGCGATCGATCCCGGGCAGGTCGAGTGCGTAACCGCTCGGACGGTCCGCGGCATCGAGCAGCGGCACGTCGACCACGACGGCTCCCGCCTCGTTCACGAATTCGACGAACGGCGGGTAAACCGGGCTCGTGATCACCACGCCGTCACCCGGGCGGATCGCCTGTCGCAGGGTCTCGACGATGGCCACGCTCACATCGGTGGTGGTGCGGATGCCGCCCAGCGCCGGTCGCCATCCCCAGCGCCGCTCGGCGAAGTCGGCGAAAACCACGGGCAGCTCGCCCGGGCTGCCGACGTATCCGGAGTCCGAGGCCGCGATGCGCTCATGGAGCACCCGACTCAACCCCGGGGCGAGCGGGTAGTCCATCTCGGCGACGAACAGGGGCAGGACCTCGGGCGGGTACTCGGTCCACTTCACGCTGGTGCGGCGGCGCAGGGTCTCGAGCGGTTCTGCCTCGACGTTCATGGTTCGAGTGTGCACCACGGAGGCGATAGCCTGGTCGGCTCGCTCATCCGGATCGGGCGAAGGGCGCACCATGGGCTACATCGACGTGAACAACGTCTCACTGGCAATTCCCGACGGCCGGCCGCTGCTCGACGAGGTGAGTTTCCGGGTCGGCGAGGGAAGCGTCTCGGCGTTGATCGGCGCCAATGGCGCGGGCAAGTCGACGCTGCTCAAGATCATCCGCGGGGAGGTCAAGGCCGACTCCGGGGCGATCACGCTCGACGGCGGCCTCGGGGTGATGGATCAGTTCGTCGGCCACCTGCGCGACGACTCCACCGTGCGCGACCTGCTGATCTCGGTGGCCCGCCCGGCGGTGCGCGACGCCGCGCGCGCCCTCGACGCGGCCGAGGAGGCACTGATCGAGCAGGACTCCACCGAGCGGCAGATGGCCTATGCCACGGCGCTCGCCGACTACGGCGACGCGGGCGGCTACGACCAGGAGACGATCTGGGACGTCTGCACGATCGCGGCTCTCGGCATCCCGTTCGAGCGGGCCAAGTACCGCGCGGTGACCAGTCTGAGCGGCGGGGAGCAGAAGCGGCTGGCGCTCGAGGCCCTGCTGCGCGGCCCCGAGCAGGTGCTGCTGCTCGACGAGCCGGACAACTACCTCGACGTGCCCGGCAAGCGCTGGCTCGAGCAGGCACTGACGACGACCCCCAAGACGGTGCTGCTGGTCAGCCACGACCGGGAGCTGCTGGCGCGCGCCGCCGATCGGATCCTCACCCTCGAACTCGGCGCGGCGGGCAACACGGTCTGGACCCACGGTGGCGGCTTCGACAGCTACCACGACGCGCGCCGCGATCGCATGGAGCGCCTCGACGAGCTCAAGCGCCGGTGGGACGAGCAGCACGCCAAGATCAGGCAGCTGGTGGCCACGATGAAGGCGAAGGCCACGGCCAGCGACGAGTTCGCCTCGCGCTACCGCGCGGCCCAGACCCGGCTTCGCAAGTTCGAGGAGGCCGGGCCGCCCCAGCTGCGGCCGCTCGAGCAGAACCTGGCGATGCGCTTGGGCGGCGCGCGCACTGGCCGTCGGGCACTGGTCGTCGAGCAGCTCGAACTGACCGGCCTCATGCAGTCGTTCGACCTCGAGGTGTGGTTCGGCGAGCGGGTGGCCGTGCTCGGCTCGAACGGCTCGGGCAAGTCGCATTTCCTCCGGCTGCTCGCACTGGGCGGAAGCGATCCCGATCCTCGAGCCGGCCATCTGACGACGATCGGGCAGGCACTCGATCCGGTCGCGCACACCGGCATCGCCAGGCTGGGCGCGCGCGTCGTGCCCGGCTGGTTCGCCCAGGCGCACGAGCATCCCGAGCTGGTCGGTCGCACCCTGCTCGAGATCCTGTCCCGCGGAGACGACAACCGTGACGGCATGGGTCGCGAGGAGGCCAGCAGGGCGCTCAACCGCTACGGCCTGGTGGATGCTGCGGAGCAGACCTTCGAGTCTCTGAGCGGCGGTCAGCAGGCCCGCATGCAGATCCTGCTGCTCGAACTCAGCGGAGCCACCATGCTGCTGCTCGACGAACCGACCGACAACCTCGACCTGGTCTCGGCCGAAGCACTGCAGGATGCGCTGGACCGCTTCGAGGGGACCGTGCTCGCCGTCACCCACGACCGCTGGTTCGCGCGCTCGTTCGACCGCTTCCTGGTGTTCGGCGCCGACGGGCGCGTGTACGAGTCGGACGAGCCGGTGTGGGACGAGAAGCGCGTGCAGCGGGTGCGCTGACACCCTCTCGATCGACGAGACCCGGCGGAGGCGGCGGCGTGTACGTCGCCGGAGCGGAGGCGCCGCAGGGGCGGCGGCGCCTAGGCTAGCGGAGTGAGCGACATCGAGATCGGCCGGTCCAAGCGGGCGCGGCGCGCCTATGCCTTCGACGACATCGCGATCGTGCCGAGCCGCCGCACGCGCGACCCGCACGATGTCTCGGTCAAGTGGACGATCGATGCCTTCACCTTCGACATGCCGGTGCTCGCCGCGCCGATGGATTCTGTCGTCAGCCCCGCAACGGCGATCCAGATCGGCAAGCTCGGCGGGCTGGGCGTGCTCGACCTGGAGGGGCTCTGGACCCGCTACGACGACCCGGAGCCGGTGCTCGCCGAGATCCGCGGGTTGAAGCCCGAGGTGGCCACCGCCCGGATGCAGGCGCTCTACGCCGAACCGATCAAACCCGCGCTGATCAAGGAGCGCATCGCGCAGATCCGCGCCGCGGGCGTCCCGGTAGCCGGAGCCCTCTCGCCGCAACGCACGCAGGAGCACTCGCAGGCGGTCGTGGATGCCGGGGTCGACCTGTTCGTCATCCGCGGCACCACGGTCAGCGCCGAGCACGTCAGCAAGACGGTCGAGCCGCTCAACCTCAAGAAGTTCATCTACGAGCTCGACGTCCCGGTCATCGTCGGGGGAGCCGCGACCTACACGGCGGCGCTCCACCTGATGCGCACCGGCGCGGCCGGCGTGCTGGTCGGCTTCGGCGGGGGAGCTGCATCGACGACCCGCGCGAGCCTCGGCATCCATGCCCCGATGGCCACGGCGGTCGCTGATGTGGCCGGAGCCCGCCGCGACTATCTCGACGAGTCGGGCGGGCGCTACGTGCACGTCATCGCCGATGGCGGCCTCGGCACCAGCGGCGACCTGGTCAAGGCGGTCTCGGTCGGCGCCGACGCGGTCATGCTCGGCACTGCGCTGGCCCGCGCCGATGAGGCGCCCGGCGGCGGCTGGCATTGGGGCGGTGAGGCGTACCACGCCGAGCTGCCGCGCGGTTCCCGGATGCAGGTGGGCACGGTCGCGCCTCTGCAGCAGCTGCTGTTCGGCCCCTCGTCGAATCCGGATGGCCGGGTCAACCTGATCGGAGCCCTGCGGCGTTCGATGGCCACCACCGGGTATTCAGACCTCAAGGAGTTCCAGCGGGTCGAGGTCGTCGTCGCGCCCTACGCCCAGGGCTAGCGGTACCGCTAGCGGGCGAACAGGGCGGGCTCCAGCGCGGCCAGCTGCGCGGCCAGATACGGCGCGTACGACTGGGAGAACGCGTCGGTGATGTGGTCCTGGTCCCGATGCGTGATCACCCCGCCCACGACAGCGAAGCAGGTCGTCGCGGAGCAGAACAGATCGGTGAGATCGACGACGGCAGCGCCCCTCATCGTGCGCGCGGTGTCGGCCATGGAGTCGGGGTGCAGCGCGCCGGCGCGCGCGACATCGCAGGCCGAGGTGTCGTGCAGGTGGGCGACGATGCAGGCGTGGACATCGGCCCTCACGTACGGATCGTCGCGCACCACGACGAGGGCCGCTCCCGCGTTGACGACCGGCTGCCACCTGGCTAGGAACTCGTCCGGGGCATCGGCGCCTCCTGTCTCGTGCGAGGCTCCTGTGGTCACGACCAGATCCCACGGGCCATCGGTGCGCAGGCGCTCGGTCACCGAATTCCGCCATTGCCGGCATCCGTTCGCCGCATCGGCGGGGGCGGGCGCGGTGAACTCGCACTGCGCTTTGAGATAGGTGACGAGGTCCCAGCCCTCGTCCTCGGCGATCACCTTGAGGGCCGGCCAGAGCTTCATGGCGTGCGAGTCGCCGACCAGGGCGACGCGCACGGCACCGCCAGGGTGGCCGAAGTGGCAGGACTCGATGTCGGGCGAGAGGTTGTCGGTGGCGCACCCCATCCCGTGGAGCACCGACACCTGTTCCCAGTCGCCGAGCGGATCCGGGGTCAGGCCTCGGTAGGGGCCCTTGGTGCACTGCGCAGCCGGCGCGCGGGCCTCGGCACCGACGCACACCCCCGCCGCGGGCGTGGCGGCGATCGCCGTGTAGAGCTCCGCGGTGCGCGTCATGACCGTGCGGACCGCGAGCGGCGGAACCGCGACCAGCGCGATCGCCAGCACTGCCAGGGTCAGCGTGGCGAGCGGCCGCGTCTGCCGGAGCCACCCGAATCTGAGCGGTCGCTCGACCCATCTGGTCGTGATCCAGCCGAGCGCCAGCGACGCCGCCGCGATGCCCAGCTTCTGCGGCGTCGACGGCGCGTGGCCGATCGCCTGCTCGGTGAAGACGAGTAGCGGCCAGTGCCAGAGGTAGATCGCGTATGAGCTCTCGGCCAGGTTGCGGGTCAGGGCATTGTCCGTCCAGCGGCGCCATCGCCGCGCCCGCGTCGGGACGCCGGCGACGATGATCAGCACGGCACCGGCGACCGGCAGGAGCGCTCGCCAGCTGGGCCACGGGACGCTCGGATCGATGACGACGAACGAGAGGGCGATGGCCGACCATCCCGCGATCGACAGGGGGAGGGCGATGCGGAAGCTCGGGATGCGCCGGTAGAGGGCGGCCAGGAGAGCGCCCGCCGCCAGCTCCCACATCCGGGTCGCCGTCGACAGGTAGCCGGAGGCCGGAGCGACCGCGCACCACACGATGGAGACCGCGAGTGAGGCCGCCAGCACGACGGCGATCGCGACCGTGGCCGCCCGCTTGCGGCCGGCACCAGTGCCGCGCCCCAGCAGCAGCATGAGCATGACGGCCCACACCAGGTAGAACTGCGCCTCGACCGCGAGCGTCCAGTAGTGCTGGACGGCGGTCGCCGCATCCGGGGCCGCGTAGGCCTGGCCGGCCGCGATCAGTGCCCAGTTCTCGAGGAACACGGCGGATGCGGCGAGTTCGCCGGCGACGCGGCCCCAGTCGGTGATCGGAACGAACGCGAACATGCCGACCAGGCAGGCCAGCAGCACGGTGACCGCACTCGGCAGGATGCGGCGCGCCCGGCGGGCCAGGAACGCCGAGAGAGCGACCCGGCCGTCCCGCACCCGCGCGTCGAACAGGATCCCGGTGACCAGGTATCCCGAGATGACGAAGAACACATCGAGGGCGGCCAGCCCTCCCGGGAGCCACGGCTCCCAGAGGTGATGCACCAGGATGGCGAGCACCGCAACGCTGCGCATCACCAGGATCTCGGGCCGGGTCCCTTCCTCCGAGCCGCCGGGTGTCGCGGTCATGCACGCACCGGGGCGGGTGTGCGCGGGCCCAGCACCCGCCGCAGCCAACGTCGCGCCGGCACCTCGAACAGCACGTGCGTTCCGACCGCGACTGCTGTCGTGACCACGAAGGCGACCACCCAGGCGACCGCCCACGCCGTGGCGGACGGCCCGCTCCTGCCCACCAGGGTGACGACGGTCTGGTGCCACAGGTAGAAGGCGTACGAGCTGTCACCCAGCAGCACCATCGGTCCGCTCGAGAGCAGGCGGGCCAGCACCGTGCCGGGTGAGACGGCGAGACCGAAGAGCAGCAGCGCGAACGGGACCATGTCGGTGCTGTCGAGCGACCACATCGACGCCGCGAGTTGCGGGATGAGCATCTCGCCGATCACCAGGACGCCGCCCACCGCCTGAAAGATGCGCCCGATCCCCGTCAGGTCTCGGTCGCGCGTCGCCATCAGGAGGTAGCCGAGGCACACACCGAGCACGAAGTCCGGAAGCCGGGTGATCGGCGTGCGGTACAGCAACCGGTGCCCCGAGAGCGGATTCTCGTGCGGGAGGTCGGCGATGCCGAGCAGGTAGCTCAGCACCGTGAGGGCGGCGACGACCAGAACCGCCGCAACGCACACGATGAGCAGGGCGCGCACGTTCCGCCGGATGCGCCGGAGCGGGATCAGCAGGAGCGGGAACAGGGCGTAGAGGAACAGCTCCACCCCGACGGACCAGGCCGGACCATTGAATCCGTAGGCGACCGAGAGGTCGCCGCTCCAGGTCTGCTGCGCGACGACATGCAGCCAGAGCGCCGGGTCGGTCAGCAGTCGGCCGATGTCCGCCGGCTGGTGCACCATCACGAGCACTGCGACCGCCAGAGTGAGCAGGTACAGCGGATAGATGCGGGCGAAACGCGCCACGTAGTAGATGCGGAGACCGCGCGTGCCCTTCTCGGTCAGGAGGCGGTCGTAGTTCCAGGTCAGGATCAGCCCCGAGAGAACGAAGAACATCGTCATCCAGTCGTGCCCCGCGAGCGCGAAACCCGAGACGACGGCCGGTGCGCCCGCAGGGGGGACCAGGTGGGCATTGAAGACGAGGATCGCGGCGACGAAGCGGATGCCGGTGAGCGGCGCAAGGGTCGCCGCGCCCTCCGCGGTGAGTGCGGACTCGTCGCGGTGCGCGGCTGGCTCGCGGTCCGTCACGGCGCCAGCCTAGGGCCGGTGCGGTCCGGGGTCCCAGCGTAAGGTGGCATCCATGACCGATGTGCGACGGGTGAAGCTCCCCGGAGTCGGGGTGCTGCACACCTTCGTCACGGACGACGGCGGCAAGGTCGGCGTCATCAGCCACCGCTCGGGGCACAGCGACCTCATCACCTTCGCCGACGCCGAAGACGGCTCGGCGAGAAAGGTCTCGCTGCGGCTCGACGAGGACGAGGCGCACACTCTCGCGGAGTTGCTCGGCGGCACCAAGATCACCGAGTCGCTGTCGGGTCTCGACCAGATCCCCGGTCTGTCGATCGACTGGTTCCACGTCGACTACGACGACCACATCGCGGGTCAGGCGATCGGCAACATGACCGACCGCGGTCTGCCCGGCGTGACCGTCGTGGCGATCGTGCGCGGCGAATCGGCGAACCCGGCGCCCGATGTCGACTTCAAGGTCTTCCCCGGCGACACCCTGGTCGTGGCCGGCGCGCCCGAGAAGGTCGCCAAGGCATTCCTCTTCTACCGCACGGGCGAGTTCAAGGCCAAGGCCGAGTCCGTGGACGCGCCGCCCGGAAGGTAGTCAGGGTGGGTCACGAACTCCTCGTCCTCGGCGTCCTGTTCGTCATCGCCTACCTGCTCGGGCGGCTCGGCAAGCTGATCGGCCTGCCGGCGATCCCGGTCTACATGCTGGTCGGGCTCATCGCGAGCCCTCACTTCGATCTCTTCCCGCTGGACTTCAAATCGGCCGATGTCGAACTGGTCGCGATCGTCGGCCTCATCTTCCTGCTGTTCAGCCTCGGCCTGGAATTCGACCAGGACGAGTTCTTCGGCAACATCCGTTCGCTGCTGCTCAGCGGCGGCACCCGCATCGTCATCAACATGGGCTTCGGCTTCCTGTTTGGGCTCTGGGTGGGCTGGGGCACGCGCGAGGCGCTGATCATCGCCGGGATGACGGCGACCAGTTCCAGCGCGATCGTCACCAAGCTGCTGATCGAGTTGCGGCGCCTGACCAACCGTGAGACGCCGGTGATCCTGGGGATCACAGTGGTCGAGGACGTCTTCATCGCCATCTACCTGGCGATCGTGACGGTGATCATCGGGGGCGAGAAGACGGTCTGGGCGATCGTGCTGCAGCTGAGCATCTCGTTCGCGTTCCTGGTGGCGATGTTCGCCTTGGCGCGCTGGGGCGGGCGCGTGGTGTCACGGTTGGTCGGCGCTCGCGACGATGAGCTGTTCACCATCCTGTTCTTCGGTCTCGCGGTCGCCTTCGGCGGGATCGGCGAACTGCTCGGGGTGTCGAATGCGATCGGCGCGTTCCTGATCGGCCTGGTACTCGGAGCCACCCGGTACAAGGCGCGCATCGAGCAGTTCTCGCTGCCGCTGCGCGACGTCTTCGGGGCCTTCTTCTTCCTCAACTTCGGCCTCGCTCTCGACCCCTCGACCTTCGGCGGCGTGCTGGTGCCGGTGATCGTCGCCGTAGCCATGACGCTGGTGCTCAATACGGCGGGGGGCCAGTTGATCGCCTGGCTCAACAAGCTCACCCCAGCCGAGGGCTTCAACGTGAGTGGCATGCTGCAGAACCGCGGGGAGTTCGCGCTCATCCTCGCGACCCTGGCCGCGGCAGCCGGACTGGACTCCCGGCTGACTCCCTTCGCCGGACTGTACGTTCTGATCATGGCGATCCTCGGACCCGTGCTGGCGGTCAACTCGGAGCGCGCAGGCGGCTGGCTGTTCTCGCGCCGATTCGGACGCCGCCGAGAGGTCGCCGGGGTCGCGGCCGACGGCTCCGCACGCGACCGCGACTTCGCGCTGGCCGAGGCGGCCATGGCCGGAGCAGGGGACGACGAGCTGGCCGCGCTGAATGTTGCGGCATCCGACGGGGTGGCGGCCGGAGCGATCGACGGGACCGGCACCTTCTTGATGGACGAGCACGAGGGCGAGCTGCTGGGTGTCGGTGCAGATCCGGATGCGGAGCCCGACGAGGCCGGCGACGGCGGGGACACCGAAGCGCGCATCGCCCGCCAGGCTCATCAGCAGAGCGACCACCACGACGTGCAGAGCCCGGCCGGGCGCGAACGCGATCCGGAGTACTGATGGATGCCTCTATGGGACCGGGCTTCTGGGCGATCGCCCGCCGCCCGCGCTGGATCGGCGCGCTGCTGCTCGCCCTGGCCATCGCGGCCGGGTTCTCGGCACTCGGCCAGTGGCAGCTGGCGCGCAGCGTCTCGTCGGCGCCCGTGGATCGGGCCGACACCGAGACGCCGATCGCCCTCACCACTCTGGCCGAGCCGGGCAGCTCGGTCACGGGCACTCAGCTGGGCCGGATGGTTTCGGTCACCGGCACGCTCGCGCCCGACGATTTCGTCGTGCTCCAGAATCGGCTCAACGGCGGCACGGTGGGGTTCTGGCTGGTGGGCCACGTCGTCACCGACGATGGACCGGAGCTCGCCGTCGCCCTCGGGTGGGCGCCGACGCGCGCGCGGGCGCTGGCGGCCGAAGCCTCCGCGACGATCGCCAGCCCGCTGATCGGGCGGTACCTGCCCAGCGAGGCGCCGGATCAGCCGGACGTCGAGAAGGGCATCCAGAGTGCGGCATCCGTTCCGGCGTTGATCAATCAGTGGCGGCACTTCGCCGGTTCGGTGTACGGCGGGTACCTCGTCGCCCGGGAGGCCCCGCCGGGCCTGGATGCCATCGACTCGCCCGCCCCCAGCCAGGAGGTCTCGCTGAACTGGCTCAACGTGTTCTACGCCGCGGAGTGGGCGATCTTCGCCGGGTTCGCGGTCTACCTCTGGTACCGGCTGGTCCAGGACGTCGTCGAGAAGGAAGCCCAGCCGGCCGACCGTAGAATGGACGCATGACCGCCGGACCCCGCCCCGCCGATGTTCCCCGGGTGCGGAATGTGCTGCGGGTGTTCCGGGTCTCGGCGATCGTGACCGGGGTCTTCCTGCTGCTGCTCTGCGCGATGATGGTGCTGCGCTACGGCCTGCTCGTCGACATCGAACTGAACGGCCCGTTCGGCTTTCTTGCCCTGACGCCGCGCAGCCGGATCACCGGGGTCGACCTCTCGACGGCGATCCTGATCGTGCACGGCTGGCTCTACGTCGTCTACCTGGCTTGCGACTTCCTGCTGTGGCGCTTCGTGCGCTTCTCGTTCGGCCGGTTCCTGTTCTTCGCCCTGGGTGGCATCATCCCGTTCCTGTCGTTCTACTTCGAGTTCCGCATCCCGGCGTACGTGACGTCACGGCTGGAGCAGACCGAGGCGCGCACCGCCGTGGGTGCCGCCGCGTGAGCGATGGCGTGGCCGCGTCGGCGGCGCTCTCGGCACAGAACAGCGAGGCGCATCCGGTTCTGGTCGTCGACTTCGGGGCCCAGTACGCCCAGCTGATCGCGCGCCGTGTGCGCGAGGCCGGCGTGTACAGCGAGATCGTCCCGCACACCATCACGGCGGCCGAGGTCGCCGCCAAGAACCCCGCGGGCATCGTGCTCAGCGGCGGCCCGTCAAGCGTCTACGAAGAGGGTTCGCCCGACCTCGATCCCGGCGTGCTCGAGCTCGGGGTGCCGACCTTGGGCATCTGCTACGGATTCCAGGTCATGGCGCAGCAGCTCGGGGGAGAGGTCGCGCCGACCGGGGTCCGCGAATATGGCTCGACATCGGTGCGGCTGAGCGGACCGGGTGGAACCTTCCTCGCCGGGCAGCCGGCCGAGCAGACCGCGTGGATGAGTCACGGCGACTCCGTCGTGCGCGCGCCCGAGGGTTTCGAGGTGCTGGCGTCGAGCGACGCGACGCCGGTGGCCGCGTTCGCCAGCGACGCGCGCAAGCTGTACGGGGTTCAGTGGCATCCCGAGGTCAAGCACTCGGAGTTCGGGCAGCGGGTGCTCGAGAACTTCCTGCACGACGCGGCGGGCATCCCGGCGGACTGGAACAGCGGCAACGTGATCGCCGAGCAGGTCGAGAAGATCCGCGCCCAGGTCGGCACCGGCCGAGTGATCTGCGGGCTCTCGGGCGGGGTGGACTCCGCAGTGGCCGCGGCGCTGGTGCACAAGGCCGTTGGCGACCAGCTGGTCTGCGTCTTCGTCGACCACGGACTGCTGCGCGCCGACGAGCGCACGCAGGTGGAGCAGGACTACGTCGCGGCCACCGGCGTACGGCTGGTCACCATCGACGCGGCCGAGCAGTTCCTGAGCGCGCTCGCCGGTGTCACCGACCCGGAGCAGAAGCGCAAGATCATCGGCCGCGAGTTCATCCGCACCTTCGAGCAGGCGCAGGCCGAGCTGGTCGCCGAGTCGGCGGCCGATGGCGACCCGATCCGGTTCCTGGTGCAGGGCACGCTCTACCCGGATGTCGTCGAATCGGGCGGCGGCACCGGCACCGCGAACATCAAGAGCCATCACAACGTCGGCGGCCTGCCCGACGACCTGCAGTTCGAGCTGGTGGAGCCCTTGCGCACCCTGTTCAAAGACGAGGTGCGCGCCATCGGACGCGAACTCGGCCTGCCCGAGGTCATCGTGGGGCGCCAGCCGTTCCCCGGGCCGGGTCTGGGCATCCGGATCGTGGGCGAGGTCACCTTCGAGCGGCTCGAGTTGCTGCGCAAGGCGGATGCCATCGCGCGCTCCGAACTGAACGCCGCCGGTCTCGACAACCAGATCTGGCAGTGCCCGGTCGTGCTGCTCGCCGATGTGCGGAGCGTCGGCGTGCAGGGCGATGGCCGCAGCTACGGCCACCCCATCGTGCTGCGCCCGGTGTCGAGCGAAGACGCGATGACCGCCGACTGGACCCGCCTGCCCTACGACGTGCTCGCGCGCATCTCGACACGCATCACCAACGAGGTCGCCGGCGTGAACCGGGTCGTGCTCGACGTCACGTCGAAGCCGCCGGGCACGATCGAGTGGGAGTGAGGCGTTAAGAAAGAGCCCATTTCTGGGCTCTTTCAGCCTCACTCGGCGCGACGTCTCGGCGCGCCGGGAAAAGCTGAACCCCGACCATTTCTGGGCTCTTTCAGCCTCACTCGGCGCGACGTCTCGGCGCGCCGGTTGCGCACCTAATTTCTGGGCATGAAGTACGAGATCAAGCGCAGGATCTCGAGGTAGAGCCACACCACGGTGACGACGATGCCGAAGGCCGCCGTCCAGCCGTAGCGGCGCGGCTGACCGCTCTGCACCCCGCGCTGCACGAAGTCGAAGTCGATGACCAGCGAGTAGGCCGCCATGATCACGACCAGGATCCCCAGCGGCACGCCGAGCGGGATGCTGGTGCCGGGGATGAGGACATCGCGGAGGCCGTTCATCGACTTGGTGACGCCGAACAGCATCAGGCCGAGGTTGACCACCGAGAAGGCCAGGTAGCCGACGATCGCGACCAGGAAGATCTTGGTCGCCCGCCTCGAGGCCCGCACCTTGCCGCTGGCGAACAACGCCAGGGTGACCCCGACCACGCCCAACGTGCCGAACACCGCCATCGGCACGATGCCCGAGTCGAAGGCCTGGTTGTACCAGGCCGAGACGGCGCCGACCAGGGCGCCTTCGGCCAGGCAGTAGATCAGGATGAGAGCCGGTGACGGCTCGCGCTTGAACGAGTTCACCAGGCCGAGCACGAGTCCGACCGCGAGCGCGGGGAACAGGACGATCGGGAAGAACCACCCGACCGCCGCTCCCACCACGAGCACGAGGAAGCTGACCGCGGTCTTGACGATGGTGTCTTCGTAGCTCATGCGGTCCATCTGGGTCGCCGTGGCATCCGGAAGCGCCAGATGCGCGTCGAGCTGCGCGGCGGTGGGGATCGGCACGGCGGCGGCCGCCGCATCTCTCGCAGCCTGACGCTGCGCGGCCTTGGGCGAGAACGCGGGGGAGTTGGAGAAGACGGGATTCGACATGGTGCGCTCCGATGGTCGGGTGAGCCGAGTTTAGGCGGGCGGCCCGGGAGCACGCTGAGTTCCACGGGTGCCCGCGACCGCGCGCGCGGCCCAGGCCGAACCGAGGATCACCGCGGCTTCGATGCCGAGTGCGGGAAGCATCCCGTCGTAATCCGGGAACAGCCGGGCGACGACCACCGCGCCGGCCAGCACGAAGGTGAGGGTCGGATAGCTGCGCAACGGACGATCCCGCACCAGCAGCCAGCCGAGGTAGGGGAGCACCAGCACGCCGATGAAGCGTGGACCGGTGAGCAGCAACAAGACCGAGGGGGTCGAGATGATCACCGCCACGACACGGCGCCAGCCATGGGTCGGCATCACCGCCCAGCCGGTGATGTGCGCGAGCAGGCCGGCGACCATCAGGACGGGCACGAAGTTGTCCCAGCCGGCGATCCCCACCGCGCCCGACACGATCAGGATGCCGCCTGCCACCGTTCGCTCCTGCGCGGTCCCCCAACGCAGGGGCGGCCTGACCGTGCTCACCGCTCCACCGCTCAGGCGTTGAGAACGAGGTAGCTGATCCCGATCACCAGGATCGCCGCCAGCGAGAGGTAGCCGAGCACGATCGCGACCCACGCGATCGCCGTTCCGCGTTCGCCCGATCGGCTGATCTGGTTCAGCGCGAGATGCCCGAACAGGGCCGCAAGCGGGCTGATCAGGCAGCCGAGGATGAGGGCGAGCACGGCGAGGATGTTGACGCGGGACTCCACCGCCTCCGGCCGGATCGCGGCGGGCGTCGGCTCGGGCTCATCCGCGGGGATGTCCTCGGCGCGCAGCACCGGACTCGTGGTCTCGGGCACCGGGTCCGCCGCTGTGCCGACGCCGGTCGGAGTGCCGCAATAGATGCAGAATTTCCACTCAGGCTGCAGCGCGCGGGAGCAGTTCGCGCACATGGCCATAGTGCCGCCACATTATCGTGAGCCCATGAGAGCCTTGCACCCCCCGTTCGTGATCGGGCACCGCGGAGCTCCCGGATACCGTCCCGAGCACACCCGGTCGTCGTTCGAGCTCGCCTTCGCGCTCGGTGCCGACGCGGTGGAGCCCGACCTGGTGTCCACTCGTGACGGGGTGCTGGTGATCCGGCACGAGAACGAGATCTCGGGGACGACCGATGTGGCGCAGCATCCGGAGTTCGCGGATCGCCGCACGACCAAGGTGATCGACGACGTCTCGTTGACCGGTTGGTTCACCGAGGACTTCACCTGGAACGAGCTCTCCACCCTGCGCGCGATCGAGCGGCTGCCCAAGATCCGCCCGCACAACGCCACCTTCGACGGCACGCAGCCGTTACTGCGGCTCAGTGACCTGATCGAGATCGTGGATGACGCGAGCGAGCGGCTGCGGCGGCCGCTGCGCATGGTCGCCGAGATCAAGCACGCCACCTACTTCGACTCGATCGGGATGCCGCTGGACGAGCTGGTGGCCGACCAGCTGAAGCCGTGGGGTTCGCCCGAACGCCTGACGGTGGAGTGCTTCGAGCAGACCGTGCTGGGGCAGGTGCGGACCAGAGGGGTGGATGCCTCCTACGTCTACCTGGTCGAGTCGAGCGGTGCGGCGGCCGACCTGGTCGCGCGCGACGGCTCGGCCGCGACGCCGTACAGCGATCAGCTCACCGATGCGGGCCTCGCCCGGCTGGCGCGCGACGTCGACGGGATCAGCGTGGACAAGTCGCTGCTGCTCACCGACGCGACCGGGTCTGCTCGCGACCCGGTGGGAACCACCGACCTGGTCGCGCGCGCGCACGAGCACGGCCTCACGGTGTTCACCTGGACGCTGCGGCCCGAGAACCGCTTTCTCGCGGAGGGCCACCGCGTGGGTGCTGTCGATGCCGACTGGGGGGACTGGCGGCGCGAGTTCGCGCTGATCCTGGGCACCGGCGTCGATGGCGTGTTCGCCGACCACCCGGACCTGGCGGTCGCCGCCCGCGACGGGCTCTGAGGCCGGCCCGGCGTCGCAGGCCGCCGGTAGAATCGACTGATCATGACCTTCGTTCTGGACGGCTTCGACGCGGATCCGGGCACGGCTCCCGGCGGCGCGCCGGCACCGGACGAAGAGCTGCTCGCGGGTCTCAACCCGCAGCAGCGCGAGGCGGTGCTCTACCGCGGCCCCAGCCTGCTCATCGTGGCCGGCGCCGGCTCGGGCAAGACCAGTGTGCTCACCCGGCGCATCGCCGGGCTCATCCAGACCCGCGAGGCGTGGCCGAGCCAGATCCTCGCCATCACCTTCACCAACAAGGCGGCGGCCGAGATGCGCGAGCGGGTGCAGACCCTGGTCGGCGGGGCGGCCGAGGGGATGTGGATCTCGACGTTCCACTCGGCGTGCGTGCGCATCCTGCGAAGGCAGGCGACCGTGATGGGGATGACGCAGAGCTTCACCATCTACGACTCGGCTGACACGCGCGCGCTGCTCAAGCGCATCCTGAAGGAGCTGGATGCCGACACGCTCGGCTTCACCCCCGGCAACGTGAGCGCCAAGATCTCGAAGCTCAAGAACGAGCTGACCGACGCCGAGAGCTACTCGCGCAACGTCAACACCGCCGACCCGAACGAGGTCGCCTTCCTCGAGATCTTCCGCCGCTACACGGCCGGGCTGCGCCGAGCCAACGCGCTCGACTTCGATGATCTGATCGCCGAGACCGTGCACCTGTTCCGCGCGTTCCCCGAGGTGGCCGCGCTCTACCAGCGCCGCTTCCGGCACGTGCTGGTCGACGAGTACCAGGACACCAATCACGCGCAGTACGCGCTGATCCGCGAGCTGGTGCGGCCGATCAAGCCCGAGCACGTGCCCGAAGACACGCGCATGCGCGTGGATGCCGACGGCGGCATCCCGGGCGCCTCGCTGACCGTGGTGGGCGACTCCGACCAGTCGATCTACGCGTTCCGCGGGGCCGACATCCGCAACATCGTGGAGTTCGAACGCGACTTCCCGAACTCGAAGACCATCCTGCTCGAGCAGAACTACCGCTCGACCCAGAACATCCTCGACGCGGCGAACGCCGTCATCGGCAACAACTTCGACCGCATCGCGAAGAACCTGTTCACCACGGTCGGCTCGGGCGACAAGATCGTCGGCTACACCGGATACACCGGGCACGACGAGGCGCAGTTCGTGGCCGACGAGATCACCACCCTGCACGAGGGCGGCGAGCGCTACAGCGACATCGCGGTGTTCTACCGCACCAACTCGCAGACCCGTGCGCTCGAAGAGATCTTCATCCGCTCGGCGATCCCCTACCGGGTGCTCGGCGGCACCAAGTTCTACGAGCGGGCCGAGATCAAGGATGCGATGGCTTACCTGATCCAGGTCGCCAACCCGGCCGACGACCTGGCGCTCCGCCGCATCATGAACGTGCCCAAGCGCGGGATCGGCCCGGCGACCGAGGCGGCGTTGCAGGCGCACGCCGACCGCGTCGGGGTGCTGCTGCGCGACGCGCTGCCGGATGCCGGCGAGCTCGGCCTCGGTCCGAAGGTGACGACGGCGATCCTCGACTTCGCGGCGATCCTGGATGAGGCGAGCGAGACGGTCGCGACCGCCAAGCCCGCCGACATCCTGACCACGATCCTGACCCGCACCGGATACATCGACGCGCTGCGCGCCACCCGCGACCCGCAGGACGAGGCGCGCATCGAGAACGTCGAAGAGCTCGTGGCGGTCACCAAGGAGTACGCGCGCAACAACCCCGAGGGCACGCTCGTCGACTTCCTCACCGAGGTGGCGCTGGTCGCGGCCGCCGACGAGTTGGACGACTCGAGCGGCACGGTCTCGCTGATGACCCTGCACACCGCGAAGGGCCTCGAGTACGAGTCGGTGTTCCTCACCGGTATCGAAGAAGACCTGATGCCGCACCGCATGTCGACCGGTGAGCCGGGCGGCCTGGCCGAGGAGCGGCGCCTCTTCTACGTGGGCATCACGCGCGCCAAGAAGCGGCTCTACCTCTCGCTCGCGATGACGCGCTCCAGCTTCGGCGACACCAGCGTCGCGATGCCGAGCCGGTACCTGCAAGAGATACCGCCCGAGCTGATCGAGTGGCGGCAGAGCCCCGGCATGGCCAACTCGCGCGGCGGCTCGCGGTCGCGCGCGCTCAATGGGCGGCCGTCGTACGGCAGCTCGACGGCAGGCGCCGAGCGGTACTTGTCGCGCGACGCGGTGCCGCCGGCTCCGCCGCGGGTGAAGACCGAGTGGACCTCGCCGGTCACCAACAAGGTGCGCGACAACGGCGACCTGACCCTGGCGGTCGGCGACCGCATCCGGCACGCGGATTTCGGCGAGGGCCGAGTGAGCGCCGTGACCGGCGAGGGCACCAAGAGCATCGCCGAGGTGCAGTTCGAGCAGGCGGGCCGAAAGCGCCTGCTGATCAAGATCGCGCCGATCGAGAAGCTGTAGGCCTAGTCGGTAGCCTCGAGCGTCAGCGCGCTGGCCGGAATCGAATCGGCGAGATAGACGTCGTCATCGACGACGAAGAACCGGATGCCATGCGAGCGCGCGATTGACGTGTCGATCACGAACACGATCGGGTCACCGTGACGTCGCCCGACCTTCTCAGCCAGAGCTCGATCGCCGGATAGGTGCACGTACTGGCGGCCGTTCGGCAGCAGGCCCTTCTCGAGGATGGATGCTTCGTTGCGTCGCGCGGTGCCGTGAAAAAGCAGCAGAGGCGGGTCGTCGATCGGGGCGTGCTCGATCTTCTCCGCGATCGAGTGCCCGTAACGAGCGCGGACCTCCCGGCCGCGAATCTCGAAGCGCGTCTTCTCGCTGGTCGCCAGGATGTCGTGAAGCTGCTGCTCGGTCGCTCCAGCGAGCGACTTCTTGCGGCGGCCGATCCCGGCAAGCAACTCGTCGACATCGACCCATCCCTCGGTGTCGAGAGCGATTCCATAGGCGCCCGGGTCGTGCCGCAGTGCGTGCGAGACGGTGCGGCTGAGCTCGACGAGGTCGCCGGTGAATTCGGTCACTCCTCCTCAGCTTCCATCTGCTCCTCGTGGAACTCGAAGGCTCCCTTGAGCCATGAGTCGAAGTGGTACCACTCGCCGCGGTATTCCCACCCCGGCGTGGTGAATGCGTGAATCAGGAGCACAGGGGGGTTGCCAGAAGTGTCGGCACCATCGAAGCAGTGGATGTCGTCATTGCCATCGGTCTTTGCGAACGGGATCAGTACCCGATCAGGGAACTGTTCTGCGAGAGTCTCGGTCCAGAATTCCAACCGGCCTTCACGCTGGAGCATCCAGTACAGGGGGCGGACGTCAGGCAGACCGGTCGTGACCAGTTCACGAAACCTCGGAGGGAACGGGTATCCATCGGGCGCTGAGCGCACGGTGACGTCCCAGCGATCTTCAAGCGGGACTTCTTCACGTGATCGGGTCATGGTCTACCCGTCACTCGGGGGCGATCGAGAGAACCAAAGGGATTCGATTCGCGCCACACTCGGGGTCGCTGGCCCTGAATCCGATTGAGAGCCACATCCCCCCACGTTTCGACAGCATCGCCCTTGGTTGGATCGAAGCGTTCGAGTTCATGGTCGGTGAGCAAATCAGTCGGTTCGTGCACATTTGCTTCAAGCGGGATGTTGGCTTCGCGTGCTGCGAGGACCCGGGTGTTGTCCACCGAACTGATGCCGCCGTCGGGCATCCGGACTGCGTCGACCGGCTCGCCTTTCCACCCGTCGGATCTCATGCTCTCGATCATGTCGTCCAAGGTGTACTTCTCGCCAGTCAGACGGTCCGTCTTGTGGAACGAGACGGTGTTCTGCGTGAATCGCGTCGCCTCGGCGTCGAGGCTCACGCTCACGGGCTTGACGTGGGTGCCGGCTTCGAACAGCTCGGAGGCGCTCGCGACGACCCGCTTCATCTCTGCCAGGCGATCCAGCGTGTTCGCCACCCGACTGACCGTCGACAGAATCCTGACTCCGGTCACCGCGATCGCGCCGCCTGGAATCAGCCCGACCGCGAGACTCGCCAACTCGAGCCACGCATCCTTCCCCTGCGCGATAGAGAGCAGTGCATTGACGACGAGCAGGATCGTCGCGGCCAGGATCAACGCCCACACGAGCGGACCCCCGACGAAGATCGCGACGATCGACACGACCGTGATGACGACGGTCGCGACAGCGACGATCGTCTGCCAGGCCGCAGAATCCTGGATCGCCTCCCACGCCGACGAGGGCTGCACGGCCAGGTCGCCGGCGGCCGCGATCGCGTGCACCGTCGAGCGCTCGGCATCGTCGCGGCGCTCTTTGGCCTCCAGCACGAGGGCGCGCGCTGCCGCGAGGCGTGCATCCGCGTCGGCGATCTGGTCGCGCGCTGAAGCCATAGCTGAGCGGGCATGCTGGGCGGCCCGGTCCGTTGAACGCAGCTGCGCAGCCGTCGGAAGCGGTGCTGACAGTGGCGACTTCTCGAGCGCCTGGTAGATCAGCTGCTGGGCGTGAGCGGTCGTCCACGCGAGCTCTGCGGTCGCGAGCACGCTGGTCGCTGCCGCCCGGTCGGCATGAGCCTCGCGCGCGTGCTGCAAGCCGCGGTCGGCCTGCGCCTGCGTGTCGTCGATCGTGTCGGCCCATCGTCGCAACGCGGCATCGACGGCGGCATACGACTCGTATGCGTGGGCGAGTTCGCCGGGCATTCGATGCGATCGGTCGCGAAAGATGTCGCCGGCATCGCCGATCCAGGCCGACGCGGCGCCCGACGTCCGCGCCGCGTGAACCGCGCGCGCCGCATCATCGACGGTGGCCGCGATCGCCGCGTACTTCGCCGCCAGCGCTCGAACCCCGAACGCGTCGCCAGGCACCGGATCGACGACGAGCCCTACGAGGAACCAATCGGCCGGGCGCATGCCGCTCAGAGTAGAGAAGGTCCCCGCTCAGCCTGCCGGGCTCTCCACAGTGCCTACGCGTCGAGCTCGACGGGCGCCTCAGCGTCGGGTTCGATCGCCGGCAGCCTGCGCCGCCGCACGACCACCACGATGAGCAGCGCGACCGCGCACAGCAGCAGCGCGGTCGCGGCCGTCGCAACCCCGCCTGCAACCCCCAGCCCGCCTGCGAGCACCCCGATCAGGATGCCGCTGCCGGCCTGAAAGCCCTGCGCGGTCATCCCGGCGGCTCCGACGAAGCGCCCGCGCCGCTCGGATGGGGCCTCGAGCTGCACGATGGTCTGCGAGGTCGACGCGGCGGTCAGGCTGCTCGCCCCCGCCACGATGAGGGCCGCGATCGACACCGGGTAGCTGTGCGACAGGGCGAACACCAGGATGCTGGCCGCGAAGGCGATGCCGGCCACGATGGCGAGCCGCGTACTGGCGCGGATGCGTCCGATCGCCTCGAGGGTGATCCCGGCGGCGGTGGCCCCGGCCGCCATCGACGAGACCAGCACCGCGTAGCCGGCGCCGTTCGAGCTCTGACCGAGAAGGGTGCCGAACTCCGGAAGCAGCGGCATCAGGGCGACGCCGATGAACAGCGCGATCGCGCCCTGCAGGATCATCACCACGAGGATCGACGGATACGTCGGCACGTCGCGCAGCACGCTGATGATGTCGCGCCAGTGCGGTGCCGCCCGCCGTGCCGCGTCGCGCACGTGACCGGTGATCGGCACGATGAAGAGATAGATGAAGAACGGCAGATACATCGCGACGTTCAGGAACATCCCGATGGTCGGCCCGACGGTGAACAGCAGCACCGCGCCGAGTGCCGGCCCCACCAGCTGGCCCAGCGTGATGCCGGTCGCCGTCAGCCGCACGGCGCTCGGCAGATCGGTCGGACCGACCATGTCGTAGAGCATGAGCTGGTCGGGCGCCTTCCAGATCGCGCTGGCGAAACCGTGAACGAGCAGCAGCGCCACGCACTCCCAGGCCTGCAGGCTGTTCGTCGCGAACAGGATGCCCCAGACGATCGAGACCGAGATGAACAGCAGGGCGGACAGCTGGATCAGCCGCCGGCAGTCGAAGCGGTCGGCGAGGCCGCCGAGCGGGATCGCGAAGAACAGGTGCGGAAGCCAGTGCGTCAGCACCGCGAGACCGGCGAGCACCGGGGAGTGGAAGGTCTGCCACATCACCCAGTAGGTGATCGCGTGCTCGAGGTTGTCGCCGCCCATCATGAGCACGCTGCCGGCCAGGTAGCCCTTGTACCCGGGGGCGCGAAGGGCGGCGAATCTCACCCTGTCAGCCTAGGGTTCGCCCGCGGCCCGTCATTCCGGGACAGGCAACTGCAGCAGCGTCAACTCGCCGTCGCCGAGGTTGGCGAGGCCGCGCCCCGGTTGCACGCCCGCGCTCAGGCTCGAGCGCGGCAGCCGGGCGCCGACCAGGTCGCCGTCCGTGATGTTCTGCGGACTGAGCAGGATCCCGGTGCGGTTCTTGCGCAGCTCGACCTGCCAGCCGCTGAAGCCGCTGGCCACGTCGGCGATGTCGCCGGCGAGGATGATGCCGACCTCGCGATCCCGAGCCCCGCGCACCAGCTCTTTCAGCCAGTCCTTGGCCGACGCGTCGCGCAGCAGTTCGCCGTCGTCGATGACGAGCACTCGCCGTGAGACGCCGTCGAACAGAGCGGACAGCTCCTCCTCGGTGACATCCGTGCCGGTGAGCACCGCGGCGACGCCAGGCGCCCCCTCGAGCGCCCGCAACGGTGACGGCCGCGGCGCGAGCACGACGACGGTCGCGCCACCAGCAATCAGCGTCCGGGTCATCGCGCCGAGCAGCGCACTGCGCCCCGACTTGGGCGGCCCGGCCACGAGGAAGGTCGGGGTGCCGCCGAACAGGTTCACCCCGATTCCGCGTGACTCGTCGCCGCCCACCCCGATGAGCGCCCATCCCGGCTCGGACTGCTCCGTTCCGCTGCGCTGGAGGGCATCGGCGATCGTGAGATGGGTGGGCAGCACCTCGAGACGGAACGGCCGACGGGATGCCGCGAGCTCGGCATCCCGCTTGGTGGCGCGTGACGCGATCTCGCGCAGGGCCGCCGCCTGGGCCGCCCCGGAGGGATCGGCGGTCAGCAGCGCGATCTGCAGCTCGACGCCGCTCTCGGAGCGGAACGCCCGCCCGGCCGGGATCTCGTCGGGCAGCTTGCGCGGGTTCAGGTTGGCCAGCGAGTAGTCCGAGCGCTCGGTCAGCCTCAGCACGAGCTTGTCGTCGGCCAGAGTCGAGATCCGGCCCGAGAGCAGTTGCCGGTCGCCGCTGATCACCAGATGGATGCCGACACTCGCCCCTTCGCGCAACAGGAACTGCACCTGCTCGACCAGGGCGCCCGCCTCGACGTTGCCGAAGCTGGTGAGGAATCCCTCCCAGAGGTCGATGAGCAACAGGATGTGCGGCAGACGCTGCGCGGCGGTCGCGGCGGCGCGCTGTTCGGCCAGATCGGCGAATCCGCCCTGCGACAGCACCGCCTGCCGCGAGGCGACCTCGCTGACCAACCGGGTGAGCAGCCGCTGGACGCGCTCGGTCTGATGGCGCTGTGCGATCACGCCGGCGTGCGGAAAATCCGCGAGCGGCAGCAGGGCGCCGTTACCGCAGTCGATCGCGTGCAGGTGCAGATCGGCGGCACGTACCCGGGCGGCTCCGACTCCAGCGAGGGTGCGAAGAGCCTGGCTGCGCCCGGACCGCGGCGCACCGACAACGAAGAGGTGGCCGAAGGCATCCAGATCGACCAGAGCCGCGTTCTGCGACTGCTCGGCCGGATGGTCTTCGACCCCGTAGGCGAACGCCTTGGGATCGGCGCCGAAGGAGCGCACCAGGCTCTCGATGGTGAGCTCGTCCGGCAGCGCGGGCAGCCAGGGGCGCGGCTGCTCGGCGATCCCGAGCGAGAGCGCCGCCGCCTTGATCGCGGCGACCAGAGCGCGCAGATCCGTGTCGGCCGCGTTGCTGAGTCCGCCCTCGGCGCGAGCGGCGGTCGGCGCGGGCTCGGCGAGCTCGGCAAGGGTCATGGTGCGGATAAGGGGTTCGGCGCCGGCATCCACCACCGCGCCGGGGCGGCGCCCGCCGACACGGCCGGTCTGGAAGGGCACCAACGAGCTCGCCCCCAACCGCACGTAGGCACGGCCGGGCGTGGATTTGCTGATGCGCGCGGCATCCGGGGCATCGATCACGTCCGAGCTCTCGCTCGCGTCGGTGACGCGCAGGGCGATGCGCAGATTGGTGTTCGCGCGGATCTCGGGCGACACGACGCCGCTCGGCCGCTGCGTCGCGAGCACGAGATGGATGCCGAGCGAGCGCCCGCGCTGGGCGATGTTGACCAGCCCGCGCACGAAGTCGGGCAGCTCGCGGGCGAGAGACGCGAACTCGTCGATCACGATCGCCAGACGCGGGATCGCGGCCAGCTCGGGGCGTCGCCCGCGCAGCTCGAGGTAGTCGGGCAGGTCCTTGGCGCCCGCCGCGGCCAGCAGCTGCTCGCGCCGTCGGAGTTCGGCACCGAGCGACTCGAGGGCGCGCTCGACCAGGTGGGTGTCGAGGTCGGTGACCATGCCGACCGTGTGCGGCAGGTCGACGCAGTCCTTGAACGCCGCGCCGCCCTTGTAGTCGACGAGCACGAAGTTCATCTCGTCGGGCCGGTTGGCCACCGCGAGCGAGGCGACCAGCGTCTGCAGCAGCTCGCTCTTGCCCGACCCCGTGGTGCCGGCGATCAGCGCGTGCGGACCGTCGGCGCTCAGGTCGACCGAGAAGGCGCCGTCGATGGATTCCCCGACCACCGCGACCGTGCTGCGCGGCGACAGCAGCCACCCGGCTTCGATGGCATCGGCGGTGGGCGGCTCCAGGTGCAGCACGTCGAGCAGTCGGCTGGAGTTCGGGATCGAGCCGTCGTCGTCTTCCGGGCTGGCGTCGTGGATCGGAGCCACGCCGCGAGCCACCCAGTCGAGCCAGTCGTGGTCGATGAGATCGGGCCGGATGCCGCCGAGCACGTTCACGCGCTGCTGGCGGATGGCGAGCGACTCGGGGTCGGCGATGACCACGGCCGTGCACTCCTCGGGCAGCAACCGCTCGTCGGAGTCGACGCACACGCTGTACACCCCGACCGCCGGCCCCTCTTTGAGCACTCGCACCAGGCCGGGCATGCTCCGCATCCGGCGGGCGCCGTCGATCACGACGACGATCTCGGAGCCGGCCCAGCGACCGCCCCCGGTGCCGACCGCCTCCTGGCGCGCGTCGAGCATCGCCACCAGTTCCGAGATGCGCCGGGCGGTCGTCGACGCCGTCACGCCCAGGGTCGTCATGGTGTCCTGGCCGAATGCGGGCTGCACGTGGGGCAGCCAGCTCATCCACTCCCACGCCTTCTGCCCGGCGGTATCGGTGAGCAGGTAGAGCTGCACATCGCGCGGGCTCTGCAGCACGGCGAGCTGCGCGACGGCCCACTGGGCGAGCCGGCGCGGCCGGTCGCCCCAGCCCGCAATGCCGACCACGCCGCGTTCGCCGAGCTGGAACACCGCGGGCACATCGCGCGCGTCCCAGGTGACCGTGCGCCGGTGCTCGAGCTGTTCGGGGTCGTCGAGGGTCACCCGAGAGGGCTGCGTCGCGGTGCCCACCCGGATGCGCAGGTGGTCGGGGTCCGAGCTGCGGCGTTCCCACAGCCGCGGCAGCGGCCGCGTGGCGATCTCGCCCACCTGCGCCGGGTCGGGAGCGTTGCGCAGCAGTTCGGCGCGCTCGGCGACGAGAGCGGCGGCCGCGTCGGTCTCGATCGTCTCCTTGTGGGAGCGGTATTCGGCCAGTTCTGCCCGCCGCGACTTCTTGCCGCTGCGCTTGCTCATGACGTAGTTCACGACGAGCAACACCGGCGACAGGGCGGCGATCAGCAGGAACCCGTAGCTGTGGAACAGCAGGGCAGAGCCGCCGGCCATCGCCAGCGGCATCAGAGCGGCCAGGATCGGCAGCGGGCGCGCCGGCAGGTCGCGCGGCGGGGCGGGCAGCCGCAGCGAGGTCGCGCTCTCGGGCGGCAGGATGCGCGGCGGCCGGTTGTAGTCGATCCCGCCGCCCTGTTCAGAGGGCACGAACGCCGCGAGGTCGTCGTCGGGCAGCGCGAGCTCGATCAGGCGACCGGCGATCGAGAGCTGGCCGCCGATCGGCCAGGGCGTGGGGCTGGTGGATGCCGCGATCGCCTGGCCGTCGAGGCTGGCGGCGGTCTCGGCTCCCGCCGGCCGCACGGTCACGGAGTCGGCCCCCGCGATGTCGACGACCAGCTCGATCGCGGCGAGGCGCGAACGATCGTCGATCCGCAGGGCCGCCTCGGCCGACGAGCCGATCGTCGTGGTGCCGCGCCAGGCGTGCAGGATGGTTCCGGCGCCGTCGCCCGAGACCACGCGCAGTTGCACCAGTGCGTCTTCGGGCGTGGTCTCCCAGCCGGCCAGGGCGTCGCGGGTTCCGACCACCACGGAACTGCCCTCGCGCATGCCGGCGGTCGCCAGGGGTTCCGACACCGGGACGATCCGCCCGTCGACGGCCAGCGCGAGGGCGCCGGAGTGCAGATCGGCCGCCACCGCGGCGGCCAACTTCGGCACGATGCCCGCCAACGGAGCGGATTCCTCGGCCTCCAGCAGGACATTGCTCGCGGAGCCGGTGCGCGCATCCGACACGGTGATCATCAGGCGCATGCTCGAAGTCTATTGAGGCTCAGGTCTTGGGCCGCGTTCGGGGCGAGCAGCCGCGGCAGCGGCATCCATGTGTCGATTTGTGGACAACAAGTCGCGCAGCGCCGCGTGGATCGGTAGCCTGAGCGCGGGGGTGTGATGCTCCCTCACCTTCTCGCATCGAACTCAGGGAGTTTCTCATGGCCGACGTTTCCGTCAGTTACGACCACCTCGACCAAGTCGCCAAGCAGTTGACCACGGGCCAGGGCGAGATCGAGCGTCAGCTCCTCGATCTCAAGAAGCAGGTCGACGCTCTGGTGAACGAGGGCTTCGTCACCGATCAGTCGTCGAAGGCATTCGAGAGCTCCTACCAGCAGTTCAACGACGGCATCTCGAAGACGGTCGCCGGGCTCGAGGGCCTGTCGGGCTTCCTGACCAAGGCCGCCAGCACGTTCCGCGACTCCGACAGCGGGCTCGCTCAGGGTCTCAAGGGCTGACGGTGGCGGATCGGCTCCAGGCCGACCTCGCCGGCCTCACGGAACTCTCGTCGAACCTGGGAGCGATCGCGACCAAGATCGATGGGACGCAGAATGCGTTCATCGCGGCCTCCTTCGATCTCGGCTCGGTCGCTATCGAGGCCGAGCTGGAGAACTTCGAGCGCACCTGGGACGTGGGTCGCACGCGCATCCACGATGACATCGACGCCTTGGGCACGATGTTGAGCGATTCCGTGAAGACGTACCAGCAGGCGGATGAGCAGATCGCGGCGGCGTTGACGCCGGATGACGCACCGGCGCAGGGGAGTCATGGTCGTGCGGCCGTCTGATTGGTTCCTGGTCGGGTTGGCCGTGGATCCGACGCCGGGGGATGCGTTCGGCATCCGCAACCTGGCGGGAAAGTACGGAGAGATCGCGCAGACCGCCGGTGAGGCATCGAGTGGGGTGCGTCATGCGCGCAGTTCGGGAGCGGCGTCGGCGTGGGTCGGCGATGCGGGTGACATCTTCCGGGACAGGTCGGAGCGCATGCCGGGCGAGTTGGCGAAGGCGAACGACTCGTACGAGCTGGTCGCCGAGGCGTTGCGGACCTGGGCTGCAGCGGTGGATGACACGCAGGCGCAGGCGGATCGTGGTTTGCAGCAGGCGCGGGAGGCGCACCACGACCTGAGTGCGGCGCAGGCCGCGCTGCACAGTGCGGAGTGGTCGTGGACGACCGCGCACGCGCAGCAGCTGACCTATCAGACGTTGAAGAAGGCGTACAGCATCGTGCCGCCGCCGCCGGGTGTGAAGATGCCGACCGACTACCAACTGCGCAGCGTGGATCGCAGCGCGCAGCAGGCGCAAGCCTCGATGGTCTCGGCCAAGCATGCGATCGCGGATGCCGATGCCCGCCTGGCCGCCGCGCGGGCGTTGGTGATGGAGGCGAAGCAACGCCGCGACGACGCCGAGCGATCCGTCGTGCATCAGATCGCGCAGGCCGGCGACCACGCGGTGAAGCCGTCATCGATCTGGGAGGCGATCACGTCTTCTGCCGCGTGGTCGGCTCTGGTCACCATCGCGACCGTGGTGCTCACGATCGTGTCGATCGTGGCGATCTTCGTCGGCGGTCCGCTGGTGTGGGCCCTCATCATCGCCGCAACCGTCGTCCTGCTCGCTGACGCCCTCATGCGGGCTGGGCAGGGTCAGGACGTGACGATGACGATCGTCCTTCTCCTCGTCGGCTTGATCCCCGGCGGTCGGGCGCTCACATCGGTGGCCAAGATCGCAGAGGTGTTCCGGTCGGGCGCGAACGTCGCCAAAGGCGTTGGGCTGGTCGGTGTGCACATTCTGTCCGTCTCAAAGGGCGCAGTGGTCGAAGGGCTGAAGTCGCTGCGCAACATCTCCCTCCAGAGCACCATCCGTACGCTCCAGCACACCGCAACCGGCCTCGTGCCCGGAGTCACGTCGGTGCTGCACTCGCTCCCGAGCGCCATCCGCGACGCGGCATCGGTCAGCCCGTACAAGTTCGTGACCGAGCTATCGACCTCCCTGAAGTCCGACTTCACGGTCGCGTCCGACGCGGCATGGGGCGATCATCTCCTCGACGTCGGCGCCCACGACCCAGCCCATGCGGCAAGCCTGTGGCAGGGCAGCCATGACTACCCGGGGGTGGACAACTGGGAGAACACGGTTGCGAGGCCTGGGCAGATCTTCGAGATGGGAGCGGGCGGTCCCGCCTCCCACTTCGTTCTCGATGGTGGCTCGGCCGCCAGTGTTGGCAACGACCTGGATTTGGTATGGGGCGGTGCGCAGGTCGGCGACACGGGTCATGGACTCCGCGCGGAGATGTTCCAGTTGCAGACGACGACCGAGGTGCCGATCGCGCACTCCGTCGTGGACGCCAACAGCCACTACGGGTTGGGCGGATTGCATCAGAGCTACTTTCCCGACATCAGTGCGAGTCTGAAGAACGGAGACGTCGTCGTCATCTCTCGAGCGACGGGCCTGCCCGTCCCGGTCTCGTGGGAGCCCGTGAAGAACTCCGCCGGCGAAATCATCGACATGAAGCCGTGGATCGATTGGAAGGTCGGCTCACCCGACACGATCAAGCTGCATACCGACGTCGGCACGCTGACGGGCAGCCATGACCTCCCGGTGCCGTTGTCGGTTGCCCGGGTCGGCATCAGACTTGGTGACATGCGCGCCGGTGACCTCGACCACAACCTCGTCGGCGCTCGCTGATGTCGTTTTCCGCCGGGTCACCGATGCGTCTGGCCGTTCGCGCGCTCGACCCGATTCTCGATGCTGAGCGCGCCCGAGGTAACACCGGACGGCTCGAGTTCGGGGGAATGCGCGACGGGCGCGCGAGATGGCAGTTGAAGTACGCCATCGATGGGCTGGCGCTGTTGGCGCAGTTCGAGTTCGGTGAGGGCATCTCTGTCGACGCCGAGTGGCCGGGTGGTCGTGTCTCCTTCCTCGGACGGCAGCTCGACGTCCTGTTCGTCATCCTCGGCCGCCCGGGAGACGGGCTCGGAAGCGCGCGCAAGCGCGCCGCGTGGTGGGCGGCGTGGGAGGCGGGCCCGCGGGAGCGAGTCCGGTTCGAGAACCCGTTCGCCGAGTTGCTGGGTTGACGTGGACCAATGGTGAGCATCAATGGCTCCGTGATGGAACCGGACGAGGTCGGAGCGGTCCTGGACTGGCCAGTACTGGTGAGTGCGGCATCCGAAGGCCCCCTACGGGTCGCCTATCTCAATCCGGACAGCGCGGCGGGGGCAGGGGTGTCGATGAGCGTTCTGATGCCAACGCCCATCTGGACGGCGCTGCGTGAGTTGCCCGCTGCTTCGGGACTCGTCGTCGACCCGGAGGGCGAGTGCCTGGTCTTCGCTGCTGGCGAGGTCGATGACGTGCTCGGGGCTCCGCGGGCCGAGAGCTCGATCATCAGTCGTCGACGACGGGCAGAACTCGCAACTCGATGGGTGGTGTTCCACAAGGATGCGGAGTCCGGCCGCCCGCTGTCGCCGGTGACCAACGACTTCGGACAGAAGTTCGCCTTCGCCTGGACCGACCAGCGGGCGGCGACCGGCGCTCTTTCGCCGGGCCTTGCGCTCGTGCAGGTGCCGCTGAATATCGCGTTGCGCAGCAACCCGGATGTCGCGATCATCCTCGACGGCGGGTCGATCGAGCAGCTCGTCATCGACAGCGTTCTTCGTCAGCAAATCCTGGCTGCGACGGACTACTTCCCGAGCGGGTACCTGGCGTTCGTGGCGGAGTTGAAGTCCGCCGCACGTCGGCCGTACGAGGCAGCGGCACGCGGCATCGCAGAGGCCGTCCGAGCAGCGGGTCTTCCGCTCGGGGGCGTCTGGGTGGTCGGTTACCGGCTCGAACGCGCAGAAGCCCAGATCATGATCGTGGTGGATGCCGATCTCGATGCCGCAGCTGCGAACCCCGAATACCAGCGCCGACTGGCCGCCATCGGGATGCCCGACGGCCCGTTGGTAGCCCTCATGCGCCGGTCGCTCATCCCCGATTCCTACACGCCGATCCTCGACGCGAGCCCCGACCTCGCCGCAACTGGGCGCACAGGCCGCCGATGAGCGCGACGACCACCATCGGGTTCTCGCTGTCGGTTCCCGACAGTTGGTTCGAACTCGATGTGAAGCGTGCCAGCCGCGACGCCAACATCAAACTGCTCGTCGAGAGCCGTGTGCGCGATCAGTCCGAACTCTGGGAGCACCGAACTGCCCTGATCAAGTTGCTCCGCCGCCAAGCGCGCGAGGCGGCGGAATCCGGGGCGATCTACTGCGCCTGTTTCGTCATGGTTCTCGAGGAATCCGTGATCCCCGGCGCGGTCACCGTGTCGATCATCCCGCCGCCCCCCGGTGGGACAGCTGTTGACGTGATCGCGGAGCAACTGCCGACCCGTGAGCCCAGCGAGGACGGTGGGACCTGGACATCCCGCTCGGTTGTTCACCTGGACGGCGTCGGCCGGGTCCCGAGAAGCGAGGGCGTCATCGATGTGGAGCTGCCCGATGGCTCGGGAACGGTGCGCTCGCTGATCATGCATACCTTCGTCCCGCTCGACTCTGAACGCGTGCTGCTGGTCGCGGCGGGATCGCCCGCGATCGATCTTGCGGAGCCTCTCCTCGAGCTGTTCGACGCGGTGACGGGCACGCTCTCGCTCGTTTCGACGCCGCTGGCCCCACGCGATCCACGCACTCGAACCGCTTCTCGTGGGACGCGTTGAGGGCGCAGTTCGTGTTCGGTGAAGGAATCGAGTTGATCGAGGGAACGACGCGGGGCATCCAGTTCCGCGGGCGCGCAGGCTATGCGGTCTTCTCGATGCCGGGTCTCGAAGGGAGCGCCTCGATGCCGACGCAGTTGTTCGGCGTCGTCCCGGATACGCTGCGGCTGGTGAGTGTGTGCAGGCAAAGAGATGAGGGTGCTGTGATCGTGACGGCGTTCGCATGACGTTCCCGGACAATGAGCTCGAGACGGTGCTGGTGACCGCCTCGCGCGGTGAGACCACGGCTCTGGCGTTCGTGGAACTGCTGTTCCGGTCGACGGGGTTCTTCCCGATGGCCGCGGACGCCTCGGGCACCGATCCCCTGACGGTCGTGACGATCGACCAGGCCGATTTCGTGCCGGTCTTCACCTCGCGGAGCGAAGCGGATGCCGTCATGGCGGCATCGGCGTTCGTCGAAGCTCCGGTCCGTGACTTCATGGCCGGGGTTCCGACGCATCTCGGGCTGGCGGTCAACCCCTCGGGAACCTTGGGGCTGCCGATCGCCGCGGAGGCGGTTCAGCACCAGCTCCACCGCGCCACCACGATTCCGGCTGGCACCCGGGTGCGTCTGGGGGAGCCCGCCATCGAGCCGGCCGAGTTGCTGGCGGCGATCGGTGCCGGCCTCGCCGCCGTCCCCGCGGTGCGGGAGGCGCGGCGGGTCTGGGCGCAGATCGGCGAGAGCGACCCGGGTCTCGTCGTCGGACTCGACATCGACCCCGACAACCCCGACGTGCGGCATACGGCGGTCGCGGCGGTCGGCAGTGCCCATCGCCGCGTGCAGAGCGACTTCGCCGTCGACGTCGTGTTCGCTCACGACCGCAACGACTTCACCGAATGGATGAATGCGAATGCGGCGCCGTTCTATCCCGTGGCGGCCGACGGCCACCGTGCCGGTGGCAGCAGCCGTCGCCAGTAAGAACACGAGAAAGGCCGACTGTGGATCCCGCCGAGACGCGACTGACCCCGCCACCTGCGGTCGGGTCGCCGGGCGCGCGCCCCACCCCCGCCGCCTCGCCGTTCGCCGCGCGCGAGGGATCCGCGCCGCGCCCGCCGCGCACCCGCTCGGACGCGACGCCAGCAACCGCGGCGACCCCGTCGAACGTCGAACTGAAGCTGTCCAGCGGGGAGCACCTGCGGGTCGCCGGTCGCGGCGTGATCGGGCGGGATCCCGCCGGGGCACCCGGTGCGTACGCGCACCGGATCACCCTCGCCGACACCGAGAAACTGCTGTCACGTGCGCACCTCGAGTTCGGCGTCGAGAGCAATGGGCAGTTCTGGATCTCCGACCTGCACTCGACCAATGGGGTCGTGCTCGAGCGCGCCGGACTGCCCCCGCAACGCTGCCTGCCCGGCTACCGCGTCGTGATCCAGCCAGGGGACCGGGTCCGTTTCGGCGGTCGCGTGCTCACGATCAGCGCTCGCTGATACTCCCGGGGGAGTATTTCCGCACGAATCGCTTGCCGACTATTCCGATATATCGCTACAGTGTCGGTATCGGTCACGAAGGATCGCGGACTCCATCTCCGCGGCGTGGCCGTCCCAAGGAGAACACTCATGAAGAACAACCACTTCGACCCGCGCATCGCCGCTCTCGCGGCCGCGCGATTCCACCACGGCTCGACCGATCACCACGATCACCCGCGCGGCCACCAGGGCTACGGAGGTCGCGGCTTCGGCCCGGGCTTCCCGGGCCACGGGTTCGGCGCAGGCTTTCCCGGCGGCTTCGGCCCCGAGATGATGCGCGACTTCGCGCAGGCCTGGGGCGGGGGTGGCCGCGCCCGCAAGGGCGACGTGCGCGCCGCCATCCTGTCGCTGCTCAGCGAGGCGCCGGCCACCGGCTACGCACTGATCAAGGGCATCGCCGAGCGCACCGACCAGGCCTGGCGGCCGAGCCCCGGCTCGGTCTACCCGACCCTGCAGCAACTCGTCGATGAGGGCCTCGTGCGCCAGCAGGGCGGCAAGGATGCCAATGGCGGCCGCACCGACTACGAGCTGACCGACGAGGGCACCGCGTACGTCACCGACAACAAGGAGACGCTGGATGCCGCATGGCAGGCCTCAGGCCCGCAGCGCGGCGGCGTCGACCGCGAGTTCATGACCAGCATCGGCAAGCTGTTCGACGCGGTCAAGCAGTTCCCGCGCTCGGCAACGCCGGAGCAGCGGGAGGCCGCCACGGCCAAGATCGACGAGCTCCGCCGTGAGCTCTACAAGATCCTGGCCGACTAGTCCACACGGTGGAAAGGGCCGGCGCCGACAGGCGTCGGCCCCTTCCACGCCGTGATCAGTGCGCCGGGATGCGCGCGAGCAGCATCCGCGCCGGAAGTTCGCGGATGCGGCGCGGTGCGACGGCGGCCAGCACCCGCACGAGACGGATCGCTGCTCGGAAGCGCCGCGGATGCCACGCCAGCCCGTATGCCTCCCGCACCTGGTCAGGCAGCAAGCCCGTGGTGACGGTTCGAACGAGCGGCATCGCCGGGCGCGCCCACCAGGGGATCCCGCGCGGCCGCAGCAGGTCGCGGGCGACGGCGCGCGCGGGCTCGGTGACCTCGAGGGCCGCGATGGCATCCGTCCAGTACCCCTCGAAGACAGCGCGATCGGCGGGCCACGCACCGGGCGGCAGTTGAAGGGCGGTGCCCACCCGTTCGAACGCCGTGTAGATCTCGTCGCCGAGCCCGGCCGGCAGCGGCCCTCGAACCAGTTCGTGCACGTCGACGCCGACCCGGTACAGGGTCGCCGCGACCCAGAGCTGGTGATCGGGTTCGGTCGAGCCCGGGACGCCGAGGTGCGCGCGGTCGACGAGCCCCGCCATCCGCTCCCTCTGACGCGCGGTGCCGAGCGAGACCGCGTAGAGGTAGGAAAGAGTGGTGCGCATCCGCCGCATCGGATCGGTCGCGAAACTGCTGTGCGCGGCCACCCCCCGAGCAATGACAGGATCGCCGAGCTGCAGCAGGATCGCCGCGGCACCGCCCAGCACGAGCACGCCGTCGGCCGCGTACTGGTCGAATGCGCGGCTGGCCGGCTTCGCCTCGTTCATAGGTCAAGGATGCTCCGTGCATCGGCGTCCGCACGGGGCATTCGCGCCCGATGGCGCGAGCACAGTCGCATCCGCCAGAGCGGGTAGAGTACTTTCGGCTCGAAAGTCTCTTGACATCGAACTATCTCGGCGTCGAGACAGTGCCTCCTCGTGAGGCCTCGGGCCGGTCAGCTCCAACGCCAACGGAAGAAGCAAGCAGCGTGGATCTTTTCGAGTACCAGGCCCGTGATCTCTTCGAGAAGTACGGCGTTCCCGTACTCCCGGGCATCGTCGCCGACACCCCCGAGCAGGTGCGGGCCGCAGCCGAGAAGCTCGGCGGCGTCACCGTCGTCAAGGCGCAGGTCAAGGCCGGCGGGCGCGGCAAGGCCGGCGGTGTCAAGGTCGCCAAGACCCCCGCCGACGCCGAAGAACTATCCCGTGGCATCTTCGGCCTCGACATCAAGGGCCACACCGTCACGCGCGTCATGGTGGCGGCCGGAGCCGACATCAAACAGGAGTACTACTTCTCGGTGCTGCTCGACCGGGCCAACCGTAGCTACCTGAGCCTCAGCAGCTTCGAGGGCGGCATGGAGATCGAAGAGCTCGCCGTCGAGCGGCCCGAAGCCCTGGCCCGTGTCGAGGTGAACCCCGAGCAGGGGCTCGACCTCGAGAAGGCGAAGGCGATCGCGGTGGCCGCGCACTTCCCGGCCGACCTCATCGACAAGGTCGCGCCCGTCTTCGTCACGCTGTACGAGGTCTACACCGGCGAGGATGCCACCTTGGTCGAGGTCAACCCGCTGGTGCTGACCGGGGCCGGCGACATCGTCGCCCTGGACGGCAAGGTCTCACTCGACGAGAACGCCGACTTCCGGCATCCCGACCACGAAGCGCTCGAAGACAAGGATGCCGCCGACCCGCTCGAGGCGAAGGCGAAGCAGCTCGGCCTCAACTACGTCAAGCTCGACGGTCAGGTCGGCATCATCGGCAACGGCGCCGGACTCGTGATGAGCACGCTCGACGTCGTCAGCTACGCGGGTGAGAAGCATGGCGGCATGAAGCCGGCCAACTTCCTCGACATCGGGGGCGGAGCATCCGCCCAGGTGATGGCGAACGGGCTCGACGTCATCCTCGGCGACCCGCAGGTGAAGAGCGTGTTCGTCAACGTCTTCGGCGGCATCACCTCGTGCGTCGCGGTCGCGACCGGCATCGTGCAGGCGCTCGAGATCCTCGGCGATGCCGCGAGCAAGCCGCTCGTCGTTCGGCTCGACGGCAACCAGGTGGAGGAGGGTCGCGCGATCCTCAGCGCGGCCGACAACCCCCTCGTGACCCTGGCCACGACCATGGACGACGGCGCCGACAAGGCCGCCGAACTCGCGAACGCGTGACGCGACAGCGTCACGAAGCCGCACGCGAAACGATCTTTTAGAAGAAAAGAAGCAGAGAAATGTCGATCTTCCTCAACAAGGACAACAAGGTCATCGTCCAGGGCATCACCGGAGGCGAGGGCACCAAGCACACCGCCCTGATGCTCAAGGCGGGAACGAATGTCGTCGGCGGCGTCAACGCACGCAAGGCGGGGACCACGGTCGAGCACGAGAGCGCCACCGGAGAGGCACTGAGCCTGCCGGTGTTCGGCACGGTCGCCGAAGCGATGGCCGAGACCGGCGCAGACACGTCGATCATCTTCGTGCCGCCGGCCTTCGCCAAAGACGCGATGATCGAGGCCATCGACGCCGGCATCCCGTTGCTCGTCGTGATCACCGAGGGCATCCCGGTGCAAGACACGGCAGAGGCGTGGGCTCATGCCAAGGCGAAGGGGACCACGCGGATCATCGGCCCCAACTGCCCCGGAATCATCACGCCCGGCGAGTCGCTGGTCGGTATCACGCCCGCGACGATCACCGGCAGCGGCCCGATCGGACTGGTCAGCAAGTCGGGCACCCTGACCTACCAGATGATGTTCGAGCTGCGCGACCTCGGGTTCTCGACCGCCATCGGCATCGGCGGCGACCCGATCATCGGCACCACGCACATCGACGCCCTCGCGGCCTTCGAGGCCGACCCCGACACCAAGGCGATCGTGATGATCGGTGAGATCGGTGGCGACGCCGAGGAGCGCGCGGCCGACTTCATCAAGGCCAACGTCACCAAGCCGGTCGTCGGCTACGTCGCGGGCTTCACGGCTCCCGAAGGCAAGACGATGGGCCACGCCGGCGCGATCGTGTCGGCTGGCGCGGGCACGGCCCAGGGCAAGAAGGAGGCCCTCGAGGCCGCGGGCGTCAAGGTCGGCAAGACGCCGAGCGAGACGGCCGAGCTGATGCGCGAGATCATCGCGGGACTCTGAGCGGCCGGCGCTCAGCGCCGGGCTCTATGCGCCCGCACGCAGCCAGTCGTCGAAGCGGGTCGGCGCGAGAACCGCTCCCTCGTCGGGCAGCAGGTCCTTCTCGGCAAGCTGAGCGCCGAAGTACCGTCCGAGCGGGTCGACCTCGACCTCGCGCGGATCGTGGCGGCTCCGCAGATGCTGGTCGACCAGCTCGTCCAGCCGGAACACCTCGGGTCCGGCATGCTCGACGATCGTGTTCGTGGGGCCCGAGAGCGCGGCATCCACGACCGCGGCCGCGATGTCGTCAGCCGCGATCGGTTGCACGAATGCGTGCGTGAGCGGGATGCGCCCCCCATCGGTGGCGAAGTCGGCGATGCTGTCGAGGAACTCGAAGAACTGCGTCGAATGCACGATCGAGTGCGCCATGCCGGACTCGCGGATCAACTCCTCCTGCTGCGCCTTGGCCAGGAAGTACTTGCCCTCCTCGGCGGCGAGGCGCTGCGTGCCGACCACCGAGAGGGCGAGATGGTGCCGGACGCCGGCGGCGCGGCCGAACGTGAGCAGATTGAACGTCGAGGTCTCGAAGAACTCGATCGCGCCCTCGTAGTCGGTGTACGGGGAGTTCGTGACGTCGATGACGACCTCGGCTCCGTCGAGTGCGTCGGGAAGTCCCACGGCCGTGTAGGTATTCACGCCCCTCGCGCGGGATGCAGCGGTGACGTCATGACCGCCCGCCACCAGTTGTTCCACCACACGGGTTCCGATGAGACCGGTGCCGCCGGCCACGACGATTTTCATGGCGAAGAGCGTAGCCGCATCGGGTAGACCTGAAGAAGGGCGGCCGCGCCGCCGCGAGAGGAGTCCACCATGAAATTCGTCGTCATCGGCGGGACCGGCCTGATCGGCTCGAGGCTCGTCGCGAAGCTCACCCAGCAGGGGCATACCGCCGCCGCGGCATCGCCGCGCACCGGTGTCAACACCCTGACCGGGGAAGGCCTCGCTCAGGCCCTCGACGGCGCGGATGTCGTCGTCGACGTCGCCGACTCGCCCTCGTTCGCCGAGCAGGACGTCATGCACTTCTTCCAGAACTCGACGTGGAACCAGCTGCGGTTCGAGAAGGAGGCCGGCGTCGGCGTTCACGTCGCCCTCTCGGTGGTGGGAGCCGATCGGCTTCCCGAGGGCAGCTACCTGCGCGCGAAAGTCGCACAGGAGAAGCTGATCATCGACTCGGGCCGGCCGTATTCCCTGGTGCGGGCGACCCAGTTCTTCGAGTTCGTGTCGCGGATCGCCGACGCGCAGACCGTCGACGGAGTGGTGCGGGTGCCGCCCGGCTCGATGCAGCCGATGGCGGCGGATGACGTCGTCGATGTCCTGGCGCGGGTGGCCGCGGGCGCTCCCCTGAATGCGACGCACGAGGTCGGAGGCCCCGAGCCGTTCGCGATGGCGGAGCTCATCCGGCTGGCCTTCGCCTGGTCGGGCGACGCGCGCCCGATCGTCGCCGATCCGACGGCACGCTATTTCGGGGCCTTGATCGAGCGCGATGAGCTGACTCCGGGCGAGGGCGCCGAACTCGCGCCGACCCGCTTCGAGGACTGGCTCAGGGCTTCTTCCTGATCGTCTCCCTCCACATGAAGGCGAAGAAGTTCGGCGTGCCCGCGATCGTGCGCACCTCGGGCGTCTGGTGCACGAACTCCGAGCCGGTGGCGAGGCGCAGCAGGACGTCGGCCAGGTCGGCCCGCGAGGTGTAGCGCCCGCTCAGGTGCTCGGTCGCCGAGACGCGGTAGTCGCTGACGGCCGCAGCCGCGAACAGGCCGGACGGGCGCACGATCGTCCAGTCGAGGTCGCTCGCCGCGACGATCGCCTCCATTGCCCGCATGTCGTCGTAGGTGGTCTTGCCGATCCCGTTCACCACATACGGCTGAAGGACGTGATTGAACAGCCACCCCTCGGCGGGATCGTCGTGCGGGTCGACCGCACTCGAGCTCACGCAGGCGAGACGTCGCACACCGTGCTCGGCCATGCCTGCCACGATGTTCGCGGTGCCGACCGAGTAGATCGTGATGGGCTCCTTGCCGAAGGGCACCCCGAGGGTCGAGATCACCGCATCCTGGCCGGCGATCGCGGCTGAGACCGTGGCGGCATCCATCGCGTCTCCCGCGACAACCCGCAGCCGCTCGTGGGCGACGCCGAAGGTCTCGGGGTGACGGGTCATGGCGGCGATCTCGTGGCCGGCCGCGAGAGCCTGCTGGGTCAGCACGCGGCCCGTGCCGCCGTTGGCGCCGAAGAGTGCGATCTTCATGGTGGATCCTCTACTCTACTATCAAGGAGTCATATAATATGAGAACCGTATCATATGGATCAGATAATGAGTGACGCCGTGAGCGCGCGCGAGCGCCGCCAGGCCGTCAACGCCGTGAAAGAGGGACTTCGGGAGCTGCGGACGCAGCTCGCCGCGCTCAACCACCGCGTGGGATCCGAGGCGTCGCTGCGCGACGCCGACCTCGACACCTTCGACCTGGTGGCCAGGCATGGGCCGCTCAGCCCGAGCGCACTCGCGCGGCTCGCGGGGCTGCATCCTGCCACCATGACCGGCGTGCTCGACCGTCTGGAGGCCGGCGACTGGATCTCGCGCACCCGCGATCCGGCGGATCGCCGGGCGATCGCGGTGGCGGCGAACCCGGCGAAGACCGGCGACATGCTGCGCCTGTTCGCCGGGATGAACCACGCCATGGATGCCGTCTGCGCCGATTTCGACGACGCCCAGTTGGCGACGATCCGGACCTTTCTCGCGCGGGCGGCGCAGGCCGGCCACGAGTCCGCGGAGCGCCTGGTCCCCTAGGATTCGGGCATGCGCGCACGCCGTCTCGTTCTGGCCGCCACTGTCGCGGCTCTCGCCCTGCTGCTGTCGGGCTGCCAGTTCTTCCCGAAACCCAACGGGACCACGACCACCGTGACCACCCACACCGAAGAGGCCGTGCCATCCCCGCTGAAGCGCTTCTACGAGCAGAGCCTCACCTGGAAGAAGCAGAGCGGCAGCATCGACTCGACCTTTGTGACCGTGCCGCTCACCTGGGATGACCCGGCCGGCGCGACCATTAAGATCGCCATCGCGCGGCACTCGGCCGGCAGCGGCAAGCTCGGTTCGCTGCTGATCAACCCGGGCGGACCGGGTGGCTCGGGCTACGACTTCGTCGACCAGTACGCGAACTACATCGTTACTCCGTCGGTGCTCAAGAAGTACGACATCATCGGCTTCGACCCGCGCGGCGTCGGTCGGTCGCGGCCCGCGATCACCTGCTACACCGATCCCAAGAAAGAGGACAAGCTCCTCTACGGCACCTACTCGAGCCCGTACGGCACGCAGGGCTGGATCGACGAGCTCACGGCGGTCGAGAAGGACTGGTCGGCGGCCTGCCTGAAGAACACCGGGCCGCTGCTCGGCCACATCGATGCCGAGAGCAATGCGCGCGACATGGACGTCATCCGCGCCGTGCTCGGAGACAAGAAGATGCACTACCTCGGCTATTCGTACGGCACCTATCTCGGCACGATGTACGCCGAGCTGTTCCCGACGAAGGTCGACCGCATGGTGCTCGACGGACCGATCGACCCCCTGGTCGGGCAGCTCGACTCGCTGGCCACCCAGATGGCCGGCTTCGACAGCGCGCTGAAGGCCTACATGGCCGACTGCATGAAGCACAAGGGATGCCCGTTCACCGGCTCGGTCGACAACGGCCTGCACCAGGTGCGCGCCATCCTCGACGGCATCGACGCCCGGCACCTGGTCGGATCCGATGGACGCGCCGTCGACTCGGCCACCGTCGGCACCGGCATCTCGTACACCCTGTACTCGCAGCAGAGCTGGCCCGACCTGACCCAGATGTTCAAGGACCTGGCCAAGAACGACGCCGACTCGACTCTCCAGAACGCGGACGGCTACAACAACCGCGGCCCGGACGGCACCTACGACAACGAGACCGACGTCTACGCCGCGGTCACCTGCGCCGAGAGCGACATCGGCACCGACGGCGTGACGCCGCTCGAGGGCCTCGCCAAGATCGATGCCGCGGCCCCGATCCTCGGCAAGTACTTCGCCGAAGACGACTACGCCGTGCTCGATACCGCCTGCTCGAACTGGCCGGAGCCGGTCGCCAAGCTTCCCACGACGTTCGACGCGAAGGGAGCGCCGCCGATCCTCGTCGTGGCGACCACCAACGACCCGGCAACGCCCTATGCGGGCGGCGTCTCGCTGTCGAAGCAGCTCTCGAGCGGCGTGCTGCTCACGCACAAGGGCGAGGGCCACACGGTCTACGCGCAGGGCGACGACTGCGTCGACAACACGGTCGACGCCTACCTGATCAACGGAACAGTGCCTGCCACCGACCCGATGTGCAACTGACACCGACTCAGCCAGAATGGATGCCATGACCACCGCCGCTCAGACCCCCGCCCCTTCCGCCGCCGCGCCCCGTGGCCTTCGTGTCTTCAACGCGCTGATCGGCGTGACCACCCTGGGAATCTTCGTGCAGGCGGTGACCGCAGGCGAGTTCGTCTCCCAGGAGCACCGTGACGGTTGGATCACGGCGCACAACATCAGTGCGAACGCCACGATCGTGATCGCGCTGGTCACGGCCGTGATCGGGCTCGTGCTGGTGCGGGCGACCGATCGGGTGCTGGCCTGGTCGTCGCTCGCGCTCTTCGTCCTGCTGGTTCTGCAGACCGTGCTCGGCCACCTGATCACCGACGCCGAAGCCGATGGCTGGATCGGTGTCCACGTGCCGTTGGCCTTCGTGATCGTCGCGCTCGCCGTCTGGTTGGCGGTGCGCGGCGCACAGGTGCGGCGCCGAAGCGCGTAGCCCGCGACGATTCTCTCCGCGCGCGGGACGCCGCCGCGGCGAGTTCCGCGACCCCGGCTAGGGTCGTCCCGATATGACCCGGCGCCTGACTCTGCTGTTCTCGGCCTTCGAGGCGCTGCTCGTCGTCGCGATCGGGGTGGCGATCCCACTCGTCCCGCTCACGATCCTCTGGGCGGCGCAGTTCGGGTTCGCGCCCGACTGGGCTATCTTCTGGCGCGGGGCGGCCGACATCTGGCTGATCGGGCACGGCGTCGACGTGACCTTCACGCTCGATCCGGCCGCCGCCGCAGCGCTCGGGGTGGCCGGCGCCGGTGCACCGGTGAAGATCACCATCGCGCTCCTGGGCTTCTCGTTGCTGACGCTGCTGCTGGGCGTCCGCTCCGGCGAGCGGGTCGCCGAGACCGGCCATCGCCTCCTCGGTGAGGTCACGACCCTCGCCGTGTTCGGCGCGGCATCGAGTGCGGTGACCCTCACCGCGGTCAACAGCGCCGCCCGGCCCTCGATCTGGCAGGGTGTTCTGCTGCCCACCCTGGTGTTCGGCATCGGCCTCTTCGTGGGGGTGCTCCGCGAGCGGCGGGAGCGGGACCCGGATGCCGCGGGCGGTTCCCTGCGGACCTGGATGGACGACCGGCGCCCCCGCCTGGGCGCGGCCGTTGCCGGAGCACTCCGCGCCGGAACCGCCGCCGTCGCCATCACCACCCTGGTGAGCGCGGTCGCGGTCGCCCTGCTGATCGCGGTCAACTACGCCCAGCTGATCCGGCTCTACGAGGGACTGCACACCGAGGTGGTCGGCGGCGTGGCGCTCACGGCGGGAGAGCTCGCCTTCATGCCGAACCTGGTGATCTGGGCGGCGTCGTGGTTCGTGGGTCCGGGGTTCGCGATCGGCGCCGGATCGCACGTCTCGCCGCTGGGCACCGCACTCGGCCCGATGCCGACGATCCCGATCCTCGGAGCTCTTCCGACCGGTGACCTGGCCTTCGGATTCGCGGGGTTGCTGGTGCCGGTGGTAGCCGGATTCCTGGCCGGCGCGGCCGTGCGCCCGATCCTGGTGCGCGACCTGGATGCGGCAGGCGGCGGTGGTCCAGGCGGCGGCGCTCCGCACCTCCCGGGTTTCATCGCGACCGCGATGGGCGGCGGCGTCGTCGGTGGTGTGCTGCTCGGGCTGCTCGCGGCGGCCTCGGCAGGGGCGGCCGGCCCCGGGCGGTTCCAGCAGGTGGGCCCGGATGCCCTCGCGGTCGGGGTCGCGGCGGCGATCGAGTTCGCCATCTCGATCGGGATCGGGCTCGCGGCATCCAGTCGCCTGCCCCGGCGGCCGCGCCGATCGGGGTCGATAGGCTGAGGCCGTGCTGCGACTGGTCGTCTTGATCTCGGGCGGCGGGTCGAACCTGCGGGCTCTGCTCGACGCGTCGGACGACGCGGAATTCCCGGCGCGGGTGGTCGCCATCGGAGCCGACCGCGACGCCGAGGGGCTGGCGCACGCCGAGGAGTTCGGCATCCCGAGCTTCGTCGTGCCGTTCGGCGCGTTCGACTCCCGCGAGGCATGGGGCGACGAGCTGCTGGACCAGCTGCGGCAGTGGGAGGCCGACCTGGTCATCCTGTCGGGCTTCATGCGGCTGCTGCCGCCGCGGGTGGTCGAGGCGCTCAGCCCGGCCCTGCTGAACACGCATCCGGCGTATCTGCCCGAGTTCCCGGGGGCGCACGCGGTGCGGGATGCGCTCGCCGCGGGCGTGAACGAGACGGGCGCGAGCGTGATCATTGTCGACAACGGGGTAGATACCGGGCCGGTGGTGGCACAGCGGCGGGTTCCCGTATTGCCTGGCGACACCGAGGCGCGGCTGCACGACCGGATCAAGGTGGTCGAGCGGCAGTTGCTGGTGGATGTCGTGCTCGACATCGCGAATGGGCGGATCGAGCTGCACGGACTCGGGACGCCGCCTTCCCGCTAAACTGACCTCGTCGCGACTGGCGTTGAGATGGGTGACCATCGGGAAGCGGCTCTTCTCGTTTCGGCCGTTCGCCTGGGCTGAACCGGACCATCTCACCCTGTCCGGTCGTACCCAGAAGGAGCACCGATGTCCGGTCCCACCATCGACCCTGCCGCCTACCGCCCGCGCGATCTGGTTCCGATCCGCCGGGCGCTCGTCTCGGTGAGTGACAAGACCGGGTTGCTGGAGCTCGCTCAGGCGCTCGCCGACGCGGGTGTCGAGATCGTGTCGACCGGATCCACGGCCAAGACCATCGCCGACGCCGGGCACGCCGTCACGCAGGTCAGTGAGCTGACCGGATACCCCGAGTCGCTCGACGGGCGCGTGCGCACGCTGCACCCGCTGGTGCACTCCGGGCTGCTCGCCGATCTGCGCCTCGAATCGCACGAGGCCGAGCTGGCCGCTCAGGGCATCGCGCCCTTCGAGCTCCTGGTCAGCAACCTCTACCCCTTCGAGGCGACCGTGGCGGCCGGCGCCGAGCCGGATGCCGTGGTCGAGCAGATCGACATCGGCGGCCCCGCGATGGTGCGCGCCGCCGCCAAGAACCACGCGAACGTCGCGGTCGTCACCAGTCCCGCCGGTTACCGCGACATCATCGACGCGCTCGCGGCGGGCGGCACGACGCTGCTGCAGCGCCGCGAGTGGGCGCGCGAGGCGTTCCGGCACACCGCCCGGTACGACGTGGCCGTCGCCAGCTGGATCGGCAACGTACTCGCTCCCGATGACGAGGGCTCGGGATTCCCGGGCTGGCTCGGCGCCACCTGGGACCGCGTGGCGCCGCTGCGCTACGGCGAGAACTCGCACCAGCGCGCCGCGCTCTACGGAACGCCCGGCGCCGCCGGTATCGCCCAGGCCAGCCAGCTCGGCGGCAAGGAGATGTCGTACAACAACTACGTGGACGCGGATGCCGCCCTGCGCGCCGCCTACGACCATCCGACGCCCGCGGTGGCGATCATCAAGCACGCCAACCCGTGCGGGATCGCGACGGCCGACACGATCGCGGCGGCCCACGCGGCCGCGCATGCCTGCGATCCGGTCTCGGCATACGGCGGGGTGATCGCGGCGAACCGCCCGATCACGAAGGAGGCGGCCGAATCCATCGCGCCGATCTTCACCGAGGTCGTCATCGCCCCAGCGTTCGAGCCGGAGGCGCTCGAGATCCTGCAGGCCAAGAAGAACCTGCGCCTGCTGCAACTGCCGGATGGCTACGGACGCGGTTCGACCGAGCTGCGCCAGATCAGCGGGGGCCTGCTGCTGCAGACGGCCGACACGCAGTTCGAGCGCGCGCTGCAGTGGAAGCTGGTCGCCGGGGAACCCGCAGACGCCGCCACCCTGGCCGACCTGCAGTTCGCCTGGATCGCCTGCCGCGCCGTGAAGTCGAATGCGATCCTGCTGGCCAAGAACGGCGCGAGCGTCGGTGTCGGCATGGGGCAGGTCAATCGAGTGGATTCCTGCCGGCTCGCCGTGGAACGGGCGGGCGACCGCGCGGCCGGCAGCGTGGCGGCGTCGGACGCGTTCTTCCCCTTCGCCGACGGGGCGAGCATCCTCATTGACGCCGGCGTGACCGCGATCGTGCAGCCAGGAGGCTCGATCCGCGACGGCGAGGTGATCGCAGCGGCCGAAGAGGCAGGCGTGACCATGTATTTCACCGGGGAGCGGCACTTCTTCCACTGAGCACGTTTCTGCCAAGATGTGCGGCATGAAGCGACGCGTCACCGTTCTCGGCATTCCGCTGGCGATCGCGGCGGTGATGGTGTTGAGCGGATGCCACCCCACGGCGCCGCCGTCCGGCTCGCCGTCATCGACGGCCGGCTCGAGCCCGAGCCCGAGCGCGACGCCGACTCCGAGCGACTCGTCGTCGGCGGGCGGCGCGCCCACCTGCACCCTGGATCAGCTCTCCATCACCTTCTCGCCGACCGACAACTCGGCAGGCCACGCCCACGGCGTGCTGACCTTCGCGAACACCAGCCAGCAGGACTGCTCGCTGACCGGCTACTCGACCGTGGTGTTCGACAATCCCGAGGCGCTGCAGCCCATGGGCAAGCCGGCGTCGCAGAATCCGTCCGAACCCACCGGACCCGCCCTGATGGGTGTCGGCGGGTTCTCGACCGCCGACCTCACCATCACCGACGCCGGCATCGTCGAGGGCTGCACGATCGTCACCGCGAACGCCCTGCTGGTGACGCCCCCGGGACTGACGCAGTATCGCGAGGTTCCGATCCCGCCCACGCAGGCCTGCCAGAACGACAACATCGGCCTGTTGACCGTCAGCAGCAACTACATCGTTCCCGGCAGCTGACCGGCCGGTTTGCGCGCCGGCATCACGGTTCGGTGACATTCGCTTGCCTCGGCGTCGCGGCCGGGCATAGTCTGGAGGGCTGTTCGGCGCCTGCCGGGAGCACAACGGATCGCCAGGGGAGGCCTGCCATGAAGACGAACGGGATCACGCGGAAGTTCAGCCCGCGGCCGCGCGTCGGCGCCGTCGCCCGGCTTCTCGCCCGCGGGCGCTAGCCGCTACCCGCTCCGCCCGACTCGGCGACCTCGGCTTTCCGGCCGGATCGCAGCACCACCACCGCCTCACCATCCCGGTTCGCGCGTCCCGTCGCGCGCTCCGCTCGACTCCGGAAGAGTCATGTCGAACACGCCATCCACCACGTCCACCTCGTCGCCCCACCGCGCCGGGACGGCGCGCACCATCCTGCGCATCATGCCCTGGGTGCGTCCCGCCCTGCCCCGCATCATCATGGGGATGGGTGCCGCTCTCCTGGCCGGACTGGTCTCGCTGGCCATCCCGCTGGTCCTTCAGAATCTGGTCGACGGCCCGCTCTCCAGCCGCGACGGTGCTCAGATCTGGCCGGCCGCGCTGGTCGTGCTGCTGCTCGGCGTGCTCGAGGCGGGATTCATCGCCGCGCGGCGCTGGTTGGTGCTGACCCCCGGGACTCACGTCGAGGCCGCGATGCGCACGACGCTCTACGCCAAGCTCCAAGACCTGCCGGTGGCGTTCCACGACCGCTGGCAGAGCGGGCAGCTGCTGTCCCGCTCGATGAGCGACCTCGGGCTGATCCGGCGCTGGCTCGCCTTCGGCATCGTGCTGCTCGTGGTCAACACCATCACGATCCTGGTCGGGTTCGTCGTGCTCTTCTTCTGGAGCTGGGAGCTCGGCCTGGTCTTCCTGGTCTGCTCGGTGCCGCTGTGGATCTACGGCTACGTCTTCGAGCAGAAGTACTCGGTGGTCGCCCGCCGCTCGCAAGACCAGCAGGGCGATCTCGCGACGGCCGTCGAGGAGTCGGTGCACGGCATCCGGGTGCTGAAGGCCTTCGGGCGCGGCAAGTACTCGCTCGAGAAGTTCACCCGCCAGGCCGAGAGCCTGCGCGGCACCGAGATCGAGAAGGCGAAGGCGGTCGCCGGCATCTGGCTGTGGCTGCTGCTGGTTCCGGATGTGGCGTTCGCCCTCTGCCTGTTCGGCGGCGTCTGGCTCGCCTCGACCGGCTCGTTGACGGTCGGACAGCTGTTCGCCTTCTTCGCCACGGCGACCGTGCTGCGCTTCCCGATCGAGTCGATCGGCTTCCTGCTGTCGATGACCTTCGACACCCGCACCGCCATCGACCGGCTGTTCGAGGTGCTGGATGAGAAGAACACGATCCAGGATCCGGAGCACCCGAAGACGATCGCGGCCCCGCGCGGGCGGCTGGCGTTCCATGGAGCGCACTTCCGGTACCAGGATTCGCCCGCCCAGTTCCCCGACATCCTCGACGGCATCGACCTCGAGCTGGAGCCGGGGGAGTCGATGGCTCTCGTCGGCCTCACCGGGTCGGGAAAGACGACTCTGACGGCCCTCGCGACCCGGCTGTACGACGTGACCGGCGGCGCGGTGACGCTCGACGGCGTGGACATCCGCGATGTGACGCGCGAGGAGCTGCGCAGGCACATCGCCATGGCTTTCGAAGACGCCACGCTGTTCTCGGCGTCGGTGCGCGACAACGTGCTGCTCGGTCGTCCGGAGCTGGCGGGTGGCGGACCCGAGGCGGATGCGGTGCTGGCCGAAGCGCTCGACATCGCCCAGGCCGAGTTCGTGGCCGAGCTGCCCGACGGAGTCGACACCCGGGTCGGCGAGGAGGGGCTCAGCCTGTCCGGCGGACAGCGCCAGCGCCTGGCGCTCGCGCGCGCCGTGGCGGCGCGTCCCGCGGTGCTCGTGCTCGACGACCCGCTGTCAGCGCTCGACGTCGATACCGAGGCCCGCGTCGAGGCCGGACTGCGCCGCGTGCTGGCCAGCACGACCGCCCTGATCGTGGCTCACCGGCCGTCGACGGTCATGCTCGCCGACCGCGTCGCCCTGCTCGAGAACGGCAGGGTGACGGCGGTGGGCCGGCATTCCGAGCTGCTCGCCAGCAACGATCACTACCGCTTCGTCATCTCCTCGCTGGATGACGACAACACGCACCTGCAGGAGGTGACCCGATGAGCAGCACCCTCACCGGCGTGGAGGGCGAGGAGCGCTCCGAGTACACCCGCGACGAGAGCCGCGCCATCCGAGCTCGCTCGCTGCGGCTGCTCGGCTCGTTGCTGCGCCCGCTGCGCGCCCGGGTGGCGCTGACCATGCTCGTGATCGTGGTCAGCACCGCGCTGCAGGTGGCCGGTCCGACGTTGATCGCGATCGGCATCGATCAGGGGCTGCCCGCCCTGATGAAGCGCCACGACTGGCTGCCGATCGGCCTGGTCGTCGGTGGCTACTTGATCGCCGGCGTATTCGGCGCCGTGCTCATCTCGCAGTTCACCGTGCTGTCGGCCCGGATCACGCAGGCGATCCTGATCGATCTGCGCCGTCGGGTGTTCCAGCACGCGCAGCAGCTGAGCCTGGAGTTCCACGAGAGCTACACCTCGGGGCGGATCATCGCGCGTCAGACCAGCGACCTCGAGTCGATCCGCGACCTGTTCGATTCGGGCATCAACGGGCTGGTCACCGGCGTGCTCTACATGGTCTTCATCGCGATCGCCCTCGTCGCGCTCGACCCGTGGAGCGCCCTGGTGCTTGCGATCGCACTGGTTCCGCTCTACCTGCTGACCCGGTGGTTCCAGAAGCGCTCGCAGGAGGGGTTCCGCGCCACGCGTGTGTTCTCGGCCCGGCTGATCGTCCAGTTCGTGGAAACGATGACCGGCATCCGCGCGGTGAAGGCGTTCCGCAAGGAGGAGCGCAACGAGAAGGAGTACGCCGCGGTCGTCGAGGACTACCGCGACGCGAACGCCCGGGTGATCCAGCTCTTCGGGATCTTGGACCCCGGGCTGATCCTGATCGGCAATGTCACGGTGGCCATCGTGCTGCTGGTCGGCGGGTTCCGGGTGATCGGGGGCGGGCTCGAGATCGGCGCGCTCCTGGCCGTGGTGCTCTACACGCGGCGCTTCTTCGACCCGCTCGAAGAGATGGCGACCTTCTACAACTCCTACCAGTCCGCCGCGGCCGCCCTCGAGAAGATCTCGGGCGTGCTCGAGGAGGAGCCGAGCGTTGCCGACCCGACCGACCCGATCGACCTCTGGCAGGCGCGCGGTGCCGTCGACTTCGACGACGTCGAGTTCGCGTATCACGCCGATCGGGTGGTGCTGCCGGATTTCGAGCTGCACATCCCGGCCGGGCAGACCGTCGCACTGGTGGGATCGACGGGTGCCGGCAAGTCCACACTGGCCAAGCTCATGGCCCGGTTCTACGACCCCACCCGGGGCGCGGTGCTGCTCGATGGGATCGACCTGCGGCGGCTGCATCCCAAGGACCTGCGGCGCGCGATCGTCATGGTCACCCAGGAGGCGTACCTGTTCAGCGGCTCGGTGGCCGAGAACATCGCCCTCGGCAAGCCCGACGCGACGTTCGACGAGATCCGGGCCGCGGCGCGCGCGGTCGGTGCGGAGTCGTTCATCGAAGCGCTTCCCGACGGCTACGACACCGACGTGAACAAGCGCGGAGGGCGGGTCTCGGCCGGGCAGCGGCAGTTGCTCTCGTTCGCGCGGGCGTTCCTGGCCGACCCGGCCGTGCTGATCCTGGATGAGGCGACCGCGTCGCTCGACGTGCCGAGCGAGCGCCTGGTGCAGCAGGGCCTGACGACCCTGCTCGCGGATCGCACCGCCGTCATCATCGCCCACCGGCTCTCGACGGTGGCGATCGCCGATCGCGTGCTGGTGATGGAGCACGGCCGCATCGTCGAGGACGGCACCCCCGCCGAACTCATCGCCGGAACGGGCCGATTCTCGAAGCTGCACGCCGCCTGGAGAGACAGTTTGGTCTAGTTCGCCGCCGCTCCTGCGGCGAACCCGCTCCGCGCGACGTACACGCCGCCGCGCTTCGCTGGCTGGTCAGTTGTGCGTGCGATCAGATGGGGGCGGCGGCGTGTACGTCGCCTCCGTGCGCACGCGCGCCGCAGGAGCGGCGGCGCGCCAAGAAACACAGGGCCAGCGGAGTGTCGCGACCGCGCTCGTGACGCGGAGCGGGTTCGCCGCAGAAGCGGCGGCGAACAGGCAGGCACAGCGGCGGCGCGCCAAAAGGAAAGAGGGTGGGGCCCCCGGTAACCAGCCGGGATGCCCCACCCAGTGTCGAACCGAGCGACGGGGATCAGGAACCGTCGCTCGCATGCAACGACACGATCAAAGCACCGCATCCTCCGAAGAGTCGCGGTGAGAACCGGGTGAATCGCGGGTGATCTCGTGGTCGAGCCCCAGGGCCCGAGCCGCGCGGATCGCCTCCTCGCGGGTGCTGACGCCGAGTTTGCTGTACAGCCGGCGCAGATGGGTCTTGACGGTGTTCGGCGAGATGTAGAGCTCGGCGGCGATCGCCGCGACCGTCAGGCCGCGCTTCACCTGCGCGAGTACGAGCCGCTCTCGAACACTCAGGGTCTGCACCGGCCGGTGCGATCCCGACGTGGTGTCCACGATGCGGTCGAGCATGTGAGACACCTGGTTGCTGTGGTGGCGGCTCGTGGCACGGGTCGCGAGTGCCGAGAGCGATGCGACGGGGATGCTGCGCAGCGGCATCCGCGCGCCGGTGCGACCGAGGGTGACGAATGCCCGGTCGGCACTCACATCCGACACGACGAAGTTGCCGCGCTCGAACTCGATGGCGGCGCGCAGCAGCTGGACGTCGACCGCAGTCCGCTTGCAATGCGCGTCACCGAGCGCCTCGCAGTCGCGGATGGCGTCGTCGGCACCGACCAGGTCACCGTGCACCAGGCGCAACTGGCCGATGACGCGACCGGGGCAGAGGGGATGATGTTCGTACGGGCGCAGGGTCTGCAGGATCGCCCAGGCCTCCTCGCCGTGGTCGAGGCTCAGCAGGACCGAGCTCTGAACGAGTCGGGCGAAGTCGATTCCGATGCTGTGGGTCTCCCAGCCGGCGTAGCCGTTGGCGGCCTTGCTGAGCAGGTCGAGGGCGACGATCGGGTGACCCTCGAGTGCGCGCAGCTGCGCCGAGAGGATGCCGGCGGCGGGGTCCCACTCGTTGTGGCGCGAGGCGACCAGCAGCTCGGCTTCGACCTCTGCGGCGCGCCGCAGCTCGTACCGCTCGCTGGCGATCAGCATCTCGGCCGCCAAGCCGGGCGCTGCGTAGCCGGTCGCCATCAGGTCCGTCTCGGTGGCGACTTCGCGCAACTCGGCGATCAGCCGAAGGGCGCGGTCGAACTCGCCGTCGATGGCATCCATGAGAGCGATGGCGCCCAGGCACTCGATGTGCTCGGCCCGCGTGAGGTGCTCGGCGGCGTGGCCATGAGCCTCTTCGAGATGGGAGCGGGCCGACGTCAGCATCCCCTCGTGCAGGTCGACCATGCCCAGCTCGAGGTTGAAGCGGGCGTTGCACTGGATGCGCATCGGCAGGTGGGTGGACACCCGCGTCGTCATGATGGTCTGGACGTCGTCCAGCTTGGCTCGGGATTGAGCGAGCAGACCGAGAGTCCGGAGGGCGCCGGCGTGACCGACCAGCACGGAGACGAGGCAGTGGGCGGGGACGTTGGGCGTCGTCGCGATGGCATCTTCGGCCGCGCGGAAGTAGCCGAGCGCTGACTTGCCGCGCGGAGATCCGGGGGCGCGAAAGCTGCCGCCCATCGCTTCGGCGATCCGGGCGTCGTTGTGCCAGATCTCGGTGGGGAGGCCGCTCACCAGCTCGCGGAAGGCCGAGCCGTGCTCGGCGGCGACGGTGCGGGCCGTCGGGTGGATCACCGAGAGCACCGATGTCGCATCTCCCCGTTCGACGGCGTCGACGACCGACTGCCGGAACGACTCGAAGTCCGATGGTGGGTGCACGGTTCTGATCTCCTGGGTACGGCCGGACGCCCTCGTGATGGGCGAGGTCAGGCCGCGATGATGCGGTGGTTGGTGGCGGTGCATTCGTTGCGGCCAGCGGGTCCCAGATGCCGTGGCGGATGCAGCGAACAGTCCTGTTACTTTACCGAGACATATGACGATCTGTCCACACAAAGGGGGACACCTCTGTCACCCAGAACTGGGGTAATTTTCGGTTTTCGGGGTACAGATTGGCACGTTTCGTAGGGATTCGGCGCCGCGGCACGCCGGGATAGGCTCAACAGGTGAGCATGCGCGGCGGAGGCGGCGGCCGCGGGGCCGGCCGCGTCAGCAGCGGGGACATCGCCGCGCAGAAGGCTGCGAACGCCGAAGCGCCCAGGGTCGACAACCTGCTCGGGCGGATCGGCCAGCTGTTCGTCCCCTACCGCGCGCAGCTCATCGTGACCATCGCACTGGTGCTGGTCAGTGCCGGTCTGAGCGTGATCCCGCCCCTTCTCACCCAGCAGGCCTTCGACCGCGGGCTGTTCCCGCCCGCCGGCCATCCGGATGTCCCGGTCCTGCTGACGCTGGTCGGCGCCATGGTGCTGCTCTGGCTGGCCTCGGCCGGCATCGGCGTCGGGCAGACCTACCTGACCGCGCGGGTGGGGAACAGCGTGATGGGCGCGCTGCGCATCCGGTTGTTCTCGCACTTGCAGGCGATGGAGCTGGCGTTCTTCACGCGCACGAAGACCGGCGTCATCCAGTCGCGTCTGCAGAACGACGTCGGCGGAGTGGCCGGCGTGCTCAGCAACACGATCTCGAGCGTCGTCGGCAACACCGTCACCGTCATCGCCGCCTTCGTGGCCATGCTGGTGCTCAGTTGGCAGATGACGATCGTGGCCGTCGTGCTGCTGCCGCTGCTGGTCGTCGCGCAGCGCCGGGTCGGCCAGGTGCGCGCACGGATCGCCACGAAGACCCAGGAATCGCTGTCCGAGATGACGGCGATCACGCAAGAGACGCTGAGCGTGTCGGGCATCCTGCTCGCCAAGAGCTTCAACCAGCAGAAGTCCGAGATCGGCCGGTACGAGGCCGAGAACGAGAACCAGATCATGCTGCAGATCAAGCAGCAGATGAGCGGGCAGTGGTTCTTCGCGATCGTCAGCGTGTTCCTCTCGGTGATCCCGGCCGTGATCTACCTGGTGGCCGCCTGGCTGCTGTTCCACGGCGTGACGGTCACGGCGGGGACCATCGTGGCGTTCACCACCGTTCAGGCGCGGCTGTTGTTCCCGCTGATGGGGCTGCTGCGGGTCGCCCTCGACCTGCAGACCTCGCAGGCGCTGTTCGCCCGGATCTTCGAATACCTCGACCTGGTCCCGCTGATCTCCGATGCGCCGGATGCCCGGCCGGTCACCGCGAGCAGGCTCGGTCGGGTGAAGTTCGACCGGGTGGTCTTCCGGTACCCGGATGCCGCAGCCGACTCGCCCGCGACCCTGAAGGAGGTCAGCTTCGACATCCGGCCCGGGCAGTACGCGGCGTTCGTCGGCCCCTCGGGAGCCGGAAAGACCACGGTGTCGTACCTGGTGCCGCGCCTGCACGACGTCACCGGCGGAGCGGTGCTGTTCGCCGGCGACGATGTGCGCGAGCTGCAGCAGGAGTCGCTGATCGGCGCGATCGGGATCGTCAGTCAGGAGACCTACCTCTTCCACGCCACGATCGCCGAGAACCTGCGCTACGCGAAGCCGGATGCGAGCGACGACGAGCTGGTGGCGGCGGCGAAGGCGGCCAACATCCATGCCACGATCGCGACCTTCCCCGAGGGATACGACACGGTCGTTGGAGAACGCGGCTACCGGCTGAGCGGCGGCGAGAAGCAGCGCGTGGCGATCGCCCGGGTGCTGCTCAAAGACCCGGCGGTGCTCATCCTGGACGAGGCCACCAGCGCGTTGGACACCGTGTCGGAGCGCATCGTCCAGTCGGCGCTCGACCAGGCGGCGCGCGGCCGCACGACGATCGCGATCGCGCACCGGCTCTCGACGGTGGTCGCGGCCGACGTGATCTTCGTGGTCGAGGGCGGCCGCATCGTCGAGCAGGGAACGCACGCGCAGCTGCTCGGGAACGACGGCGTCTACGCCAAGCTGTTCGCCGAGCAGTTGGCTGAGAGAGCCGTTCACGGGTTAGGCTCCGCCGCCGCCGCAGGTTAGCGTCGAAGCATGACGGCCAGTGAGAAGGGTCTCGATCGCAGCGATCCCGACTGGTTCAAGTCGGCGGTCTTCTACGAGGTGCTGGTCAGATCGTTCCGCGATTCCTCGGGCGACGGGGTCGGCGACCTCAAGGGCTTGACCGAGAAGCTCGACTATCTGGAATGGCTCGGGGTCGACTGCGTCTGGCTGCCCCCGTTCTTCCCGTCGCCGCTCAAGGACGGCGGCTACGACGTCGCCGACTACACCGCGGTCGCGCCCGACATCGGGACCATCGACGACTTCCAGGACTTCCTCGATGCGGCCCACGCGCGCGGCATCCGGGTGATCATCGACGTGGTCATGAACCACACCTCCGACCAGCATCCGTGGTTCCAGGCATCCAGGTCCGATCCGGACGGGCCGTTCGGCGACTTCTACGTGTGGTCGGACACCGATGAGCGGTACTCGCAGGCCCGGATCATCTTCGTCGACACCGAGACCTCGAACTGGACATGGGATCCGGTGCGCCAGCAGTACTTCTGGCACCGCTTCTACAGCCACCAGCCCGACCTGAACTTCGAGAACCCGGCCGTGCACGAGGCGATGCTCGCCGCGCTGGACTTCTGGCTGGAGCGCGGGGTCGACGGCTTCCGACTGGATGCCGTTCCCTACCTCTACGAGGAGGAGGACACCAGCAGCGAGAACCTGGCCCGCACCCACCAGTTCCTCAAGAAGGTGCGCGCTCACGTGGACGCGAAATACCCGGGCCGCGTGCTGCTGGCCGAGGCGAACCAGTGGCCGGCCGATGTCGTCGACTATTTCGGCGATCCCGCGGTCGGCGGCGACGAGTGCCACATGTGCTTCCACTTCCCGGTGATGCCGCGCATCTTCATGTCGGTGCGGCGGGAGTCGCGGTATCCGATCAGCGAGATCCTCGAGCAGACGCCGACCGTTCCCGAGCACTGCCAGTGGGGCATCTTCCTGCGCAACCACGACGAGCTGACGCTCGAGATGGTGACCGACGAGGACCGGGACTACATGTGGAACGAGTACGCGACCGACCCGCGCATGAAGGCCAACATCGGCATCCGCCGCCGGCTGGCGCCCCTGCTCGACAACGACACCAACCAGATGGAGCTGTTCACCGCGCTGCTGCTGAGCCTGCCCGGCTCGCCGGTGCTGTACTACGGCGACGAGATCGGCATGGGCGACAACATCTGGCTCGGCGACCGCGACGGGGTGCGCACGCCGATGCAGTGGACGCCCGACCGCAACGCAGGCTTCTCGTCCGCCACACCGGGCCGACTGGCGCTGCCGGTGATCATGGATCCGGTGTTCGGCTTCCAGGCGATCAACGTCGAGGCCCAGCAGGCGAGCTCATCGTCGCTGCTGCACTGGACCCGCCGGATGATCTACGTCCGCAAGCAGCACACCGCGTTCGGCCGCGGCTCGTTCCTCGACCTGGGCGGGAGCAACCCGTCGGTGCTGTCGTATCTGCGCGAGGACGGCGACGACGTGATGCTGTGCGTCAACAATCTGTCGCGCTTCCCGCAGCCGGTCGAGCTCGACCTGCACCAGTTCAGCGGCCATCGCCCGGTCGAGATGCTCGGGGGCGTCGAGTTCCCGCCGATCGGCGACCTGCCCTATCTGCTCACGCTGGCGGGGTACGGCTTCTACTGGTTCCGCATCCTGGCTGACGGGCCGACGAGAGGGGCGAGCGAATGAGCACCTGGACCGAGCAGCCCGAGCTGGCCGCCTACCTGGCCCGGCAGCGCTGGTTCGCCGGATCCGAGCACGTGACGGTGACCGGGGTCGCCCCGCTGGCCTGGCTGAGCGAGCCGTCGTCGGATCCCGGCGTGCGATTCGAGATCGTGTCTGTGATGGCGGGGACGCAGCCCGGCATCTACAACGTGCCGCTGTCGTACCGCAGCGAGCCGCGCGAGGATCTGTCGTACGGCTTCGTCGGCGCCTCCGGCGTCGACGGGCGGACCTACTACGTGTACGACGCCCTGCACGATCCCGAGGCGCGCGCCATTCTGCTGAGCGGTTTCGGCGACCGGGCCGCGCTGCCCGATGACATCCGGTACGGCCGCCTGCCCGGCTTCGAACTCGAGGCGGGCGTCGACAATGTGCTGCTCGGGGCCGAGCAGAGCAACACCTCGGTGGTCGCCGGCGACGCGCTGGTCAAGTTCTTCCGCCGGCTGAGCCCCGGCCCGAACCCCGACATCGAGGTGCAGGAGGCGCTCACCCTCGCCGGCTCGGACGAGATCCCACCCCTGCTCGGCTGGATCCGCAGTGGCGACTTCGACTTGGCCATGGCCGGCTGGTTCGAACGCTCGGCCACCGATGGCTGGGACACCGCGCGGGCCAGCGTGCGCGCGCTGCGCGACGACGCCGTGCGAGCGCGCGAGGCGGGCGGGGACTTCGCGGGCGAGGCCGAGCGCCTGGGCGCGGCGACCCACGGCGTGCACCAGCGGATGCGCGAACTGCTGCCGACCGCGGTCTGGGGGGCCGAAGAGCTCGAGGCGCTCGTGACGCGCCTCAACAGCCGGTTGGATGACGTGGTGTCGGCCCATCCTGAGGTGGCCGACCACGCCGCAGGCGCCCGAGCCGCCTATGACCGGATCGACCGCGGCGTGCCGGTGGAGGTGCAGCGCATCCACGGCGACTTCCACCTCGGGCAGACCCTGCGCACCACCGCGGGCTGGAAGATCATCGACTTCGAGGGCGAACCGGCCGCACCGCTCGAGGACCGCATCCGCCTCGACTCCCCGCTGCGCGACCTGGCCGGCATGCTGCGCTCGTTCGACTACGTCGCGCACTCGATCCCGGCGATGACCGGGGTGATCTCGCTCGACCCGACGGTGGATGAGGCGGCGCTCGCCGACGACTGGGTGCGCCGCAACCAGATCGCCTTCCTGCTCGGATACGGCTTCGAGCGATCGGATGCCATGGTCGCCATGCTGCGCGCCTACGAGATCGATAAGGCGGTCTACGAGGTCGCATACGAGGCCGCTCACCGGCCGGACTGGATCGGCATCCCGCTGCGTGCGCTCACCGCGCTGATCGGCGGCTCCGAGGCGCGCTAGTGGGACGTTGCCGCACTCGTTAGAGTGGGGCATTCGTTACTTCGACCGCGACGCGGAGGCCCACGGTGACGCACGACGCCACAGCTGACGCGAAGCCTGCCCGTGCGCCGCGCAACAGCACGCTGAGCATCAAGTCGCTGATCCTGCTGATGCTGCTCGCGGTCAGCATCGGGTCGAATCTGGTGGTCGGCGTCATCGGTTATCTCAACGGCACCGATTCGCTCAAAGCCGCGGCCATCGACCGGCTGGTCGAGGTGCGCGACTCCCGTGCGCGCGAGGTCTCATCGCTGTTCGACTCGATCCAGAGCTCGCTGCTGCTCGCCAGCCGCGACTCGGCGGTGGTCGATGCCGAGCAGGCGTTCGCGAGCGGATTCGCTGAGCTGGATGCCCAACCCGCGAAGAACGTGCTCACCGACGCGCAAGAGGCCCAGCTGCAGAGCTACTTCAGCGACGACTTCGGCCCCAAGCTGCAGAAGGCGACCGGCAAGACCGCCGACGTCTCGAGCTTCTTGCCCAGCGATCCGGCCGCCCGGTACCTGCTGTACCACTACGCGCTGGCCACAGACCCGGCCGGGCTCGGCGACGCCGGCGACGGCAGCGCCTGGTCCGCTGCCAGCGCCCAGTATCACGACTACCTCAGCCGCATGGCGTCGCTGCTCAAGTTCGGCGACCTGGCGCTGATCGACTCCGGCGGCCGGGTCGTCTACACCGTCGGCAAGCACGTCGACCTCGGTGCCAGCCTGACCTCGGGCTCGTACAGCTTCACCAGCCTCGCCACCGGTTTCGACAAGGCGATGTCGCAGAACCGGCTCGACTCGGTGGTGTTCACCGACTTCACGGCCTACGCGCCGGCGTTGGATGCGCCGACCGCCTGGGTCGTCGCACCGCTCGCGGGTGCGGACAAGATCGTCGGGGCGATCGCGGTGCAGCTGCCGGCGTCCCGGATCGACGACGTGATGACCGGCGGCCTCAGCTGGCAGAAGAGCGGGTTGGGCAAGACCGGCGAGGCCTACCTGGTCGGCGACGACGGCTACATGCGATCGCTGTCGCGAGACCTCGCGGAGAATCCCAAGCAATACGTGAAGGAGGCCATCGCCTCCGGTCTGACGACGCAGCAGGCGAACGAGGCGGTGGCCCGCAAAGAGAGCCTCGGCATCCAGCCGGTCAAGACCCAGGCGGTGGCTCGCGCCCAGCAAGGCAAGACCGGCACCATCACCACGAACGGCTATCTCGGCGGCAGCACCGTGGCGGCCTACGCTCCGCTGAACCTCCCGGACCCCGACCTGCGCTGGGTGATCGTCGCCGAGATCGACACCGACGAAGCCCTCGGCCCGGTCAACGACTTCACCTCGCGCCTCGCGATCTCGGCCGCCATCATCGTGGCGATCGTCTCGATCATCTCGGTCATCATCGCCGGCGCAGCCGTTCGCCCGTTGCGGCGGCTGCGCGACGCGGCGAGGCGGATCGCGGCCGGCGAGTCGGGTGTGCAGGTCGTGCCGGGCGGCAGCGACGAGCTGGCCGACGTGGAGTCGGCGTTCAACGACATGTCGCGCAGCCTCGAGCTGCGAGCCGCCCTCATCGAGCAGCAGAAGGCCGAGAACGAGCAGCTGCTGCAGACCCTGATGCCCGACACCCTCGCCAAGCGCTACAAGGAGGGCGCCAAGACGATCGTCGAGGACCACCAGGAGGTCACCGTCCTGTTCGCCGACATCGTCGGCTTCGAGGACTACAGCGCGACCCTCGGGTCGTCCGAGAAGGCGCTCGAGACGCTCAACGACATCTTCCGCGCCTTCGACGACGCGGCCGAGGAGCACGGCGTCGAGCGGGTGCGCTCGACCCGGCAGGGTTACCTCGCCAGTTGCGGGCTTGTCGTGCCGCGGGTCGACAACGCCCGGCGCGCCGTCATGTTCGCCATCGACATGCAGCAGATCGTCGAGCACTTCGGCGCGCAGCAGGGCGTGACGCTGGCGGTCAGGGCCGGGATCGACACCGGCACCGTCTCGAGCGGCCTGGTCGGCAGGTCGAAGGTGGTCTACGACCTGTGGGGCGACGCCGTGAGCCTGGCCTTCCGACTGCAGGGCGGAGCCAACGAGGCGGGGATATTCGTGACCCAGCGGGTCGTCGACAAGATCGCCGACCAGCTGCCGTTCACCGACTCGGGCGTCGTGGCGACACCGAGCGGCAACCAACGGGTCTGGCGGATCGACCCCACCGCGATCGACGACGAGCAGAAGCCGGCGACGACGTCGCCGGAGGCCGCACCGCTGTGATGCCGGGAACGCCATGAACATCCTCGCGGCCCCCTGGTTCTGGCCGGCCATCACGGTGATCATCGGCCTGCCGGTCGCGCTGATCGTGCTCGGCGAACTGCACGCGTCCATGGTGCGCTCGGGCAATCCGGCCGCGCGGATCGTGCTGATCACGCGGAACGTTCTCGCGCCGCTCGGCGCCGTGCTCATCCTGTTCACCCAGATCCCGCAGAGCGGCGGGCCGAACACCGGCTTCACCTGGGCGAAGCTGGTCGCCACCGCGTTCGGCTTCGTGGTGATCCTGGTGCTGCTCGGCGGCTTGAACCTGGCCGTCTTCGTGACCGCCAAGCAGGGCACCTGGCGCAACCGCATCCCGTCGATCTTCGTCGAGATCGCGCGCGTGCTGCTCGTACTGATCTGCGCCGCCATCCTGTTCGGCTGGGTCTGGGGCGCCGACATCGGCGGCTTCTTCACGGCGCTGGGCGTCGGATCCATCGTCATCGGCCTGGCCCTGCAGAACGCGGTGGGCTCACTGCTCAGCGGCCTGTTCCTGGTGTTCGAGCAGCCCTTCGAACTCGGCGACTACCTGGTGACCCCGAGCGGCAAGGGCCGCGTCGTCGTCATGAACTGGCGCGCGACGCACATCGATTCGGGCAACGGGATCATCATCATCCCGAACTCGAACCTGGCGGGCGAGTCGTTCACCAACCTGAGCCGTGCCAGTGACACCTGGGAGGCATCGACCGACGTGCGGTTCGCGACCGACGATCCGCCGCAAGAGGTGATGGATCTGATGGTGCAGGTCGCCAGCGACCTTCCCGACCTGCAGCCCGACAGTCAGCCGTACGCGATCCCGATCGGCAAGAGCTGGTACGAGATCAACATCGCGCTGACGGCCCCCGGCAAGGCGTACATGTCGCTCGGCCTGTTCCGCAGCCGGCTCTGGTACGCCGCGCGGCGCAAGGGCCTGCACCTGGACCGCGATCTCACCGACAACTACGCGACCGCCGAGCGCACCAAGCACATGCTGACCCGGGTCGCGCCGTATCTCTACCTCACCCCCGAGGACGTCGACACCTACCAGCACCACGTGCGCCTCGAGCGCTACGGCGACGGCGAGACAGTGCAGAAGCTGGGCACCGTGCCGGACGGGTTGCGCATCATCGTCTCGGGCGTCGTGCAACTGAGCGTGCCCGGGCCCGCGGGTGCTCAGTACCCGATCGCCCAGCTCAAGAAGGACGACCTGCTCGGGCTGACCGCTCTCACCCGGCAGACGGTGGGCGTGAATGCGGTCGTCGTCGATGAACTGGCCGTGCTGTACCTGCCGGTGTCGCTCGTCGACACGCTGGTCAAGACCCGCCCCGCGCTCGCTCGCGACATCGGCCTGGCGATCGATCACCGGCAGCAGCTCGGCGCGAAGGTCCTCGCCGATGCCGGGCAGAGCCCCGAGCCGAGCTCGCTGGTCATCGCGTAACGGCCGCCGCCGCCCGTCATCATCGCGCAGCCGCAACTAGGCTCGCAGCATGGATTACGCCGAGACGGTTCTCGATCTGATCGGGCACACCCCGCTGGTCAAGTTGAACCGCGTGACCGAGGGCATCACGGCGACCGTGCTGGCCAAGATCGAGTACCTCAACCCGGGCGGATCGAGCAAAGACCGGATCGCGGTGCGCATCATCGAGGCGGCCGAGCGCGAGGGCAAGCTCAAGCCGGGTGGCACGATCGTCGAGCCGACCAGCGGAAACACCGGGATCGGACTTGCCCTGGTGGCCCAGCAGCGGGGCTACCGCTGCGTCTTCGTCTGCCCGGACAAGGTCAGCGAAGACAAGCGCAACACGCTCATCGCCTACGGCGCCGAGGTGGTGGTCTGCCCGACCGCGGTCGCACCCGACAGCCCGGAGAGCTACTACTCGGTGAGCGACCGGCTCGCGCGCGAGATCCCGGGGGCGTTCAAGCCCGATCAGTACTCGAATCCGAACGGGCCGCTCAGCCACTACGAGACCACCGGTCCGGAGATCTGGCAGCAGACCGACGGCCGCATCACGCATTTCGTGGCAGGCGTCGGAACCGGCGGCACCATCAGCGGTGTCGGCAAGTACCTCAAAGAGGTCTCGAGCGGACGTGTGCGTGTCATCGGCGCCGATCCCGAGGGCTCGGTCTACTCGGGCGGCACCGGTCGGCCGTACCTGGTCGAAGGAGTGGGCGAGGACTTCTGGCCGACCGCCTACGACCCGACGGTGGTGGACGAGATCGTGGCGGCATCCGACGCCGAGTCGTTCGAGATCACCCGCCGCCTCGCGCGTGAGGAAGGTCTGCTGGTCGGCGGTTCGAGCGGGATGGCCGTGGCATCCGCCCTCAAGGTGGCTCGCACCCTCGGTCCGGACGACATCATGGTTGTCCTCCTGCCCGACGGCGGCCGCGGCTACCTGGGCAAGATCTTCAACGATTCCTGGATGCGCAGCTACGGCTTCCTGCCCGCCGACGAGGGCAAGACGGTCGGCGACATCGTGAGCACCAAGAACGGAACGCTGCCGGAGTTCGTGCACGCCCACCCGAGCGACACGGTGCGCGATGTGATCGGCATCTTCAAGGAGTACGACGTCTCGCAGGTGCCGGTGCTGAGCGCCGAGCCGCCGGTCGTGATGGGCGAGGTGGTCGGGTCCATCGACGAGAAGAGCCTGGTGGATGCCGTCTTCAGCGGGCGGGCGCAGTTGACCGACCCGGTCGCGGGACTGATCGGCCCGCGCTTCGCGTTGATCGGAAAGCACGAGTCGGTCGAGTCGGCGCGTGAGCAACTCCGCGACGCCGACGCCCTGATGGTCACCGACGACGGCAAGCCCGCCGCGGTCGTGACCCGGCACGACCTCCTCACCTTCCTCAACAGCTAGAAAGCAGTCATGACAGACCCCGATTTCAGTACGACCGCCATTCATGCCGGCCAGGAATTCGACCCCACCACCGGATCGGTGATCCCGCCGGTCTACTTCACGACGACCTTCGTGCAAGACGGCATCGGCGGCTTCCGCAACGGCTACGAGTACGCGCGCGGCGGCAACCCGACGCGGGATGCGTTGCAGACCCTGCTCGCCGCGCTCGAAGGCGGCGACCGGGCGTTCAGCTTCGCAAGCGGCCTGGCCGGCGAAGACACCCTGCTCCGCGCCATCCTGCACCCGAACGACCACGTGCTCATGGGCAACGACGTCTACGGTGGATCGCACCGGCTGGTCGACCGCGCCCTCGTGCCGTGGGGCGTCTCGCTCTCGACCGTCGACATGAGCGATCTGGATGCCGTGAAGAGCCACATCCGACCCGGGGCCACCAAGGTGGTCTGGGTCGAGACGCCGAGCAACCCGCTGATGAAGGTCACCGACATCGCCGGCGTCGCCGAGCTCGCTCACGCGGCCGGCGCGATCGTGGTGGTCGACAACACCTTCGCCACGCCGTACCTGCAGCGGCCGCTGTCCCTCGGCGCGGACGTCGTCACGCACTCCACCACCAAGTACCTCGGCGGCCACAGCGACGTGCTGGGCGGCGCGGTCATCGTGAAGAACGACACGCAGGTCGCGAGCATCGGCGGCGCACCCGAGAGTTTGGCCGACAAGGTGGCATTTCTGCAGTTCGGGGTCGGCGCTGTCTCGGGTCCGATGGATGCCTGGCTCACCATCCGAGGCATCAAGACCCTGGCGGTGCGCATGGATCGCCACTCGTCGAATGCCCAGACCATCGCGGAGGAGCTGGTCGGACATCCCAAGGTCAGCAAGGTCTACTACCCGGGCTTGCCCGACCACCCAGGCCACGATCTTGCCGCCCGCCAGATGAAGAGCTTCGGCGGCATGATCTCGCTGCAGCTGGCCGACGGCGCGGCGGCGCGCAAGCTGGCCGAGTCGACGAAGCTGTTCCAGCTGGCGGAGTCGCTCGGCGGGGTCGAGTCGCTGATGTGCTACCCGGCCGAGATGACGCACGCCTCGGTGAAGGGCACGGCGCTCGAGGTGCCCGAGAACGTGGTGCGGCTCTCGGTCGGGATCGAGGGCGTCGACGACCTGCTCGGCGATCTGCTGGAGGCGCTCGACACGATCTAGGTGGTCGAGTAGGCCGCAGGCCGTATCGAGACCGGTACGGCGGGTCTAGTCGACCGCGCCCGGGGAGGGAGCCATCGTTCGCAGCAACTCGGTGTGCTCCTGCTGATTCGCCGTCGCGGCCCGCATGAACCGCGTCACCACATCGAGTTCATCCGGACGGAATCGCGCGAGCACGTCGGCGGCGGCCGACGCGAGCATCGGCGCGATCAACGCGCCGGCGCGCTCCAGGAGCAATGGCGTGGGTCGCACCAGCACCTTCCTCCGATCGGTCGGATGGGCGTGCCGGGCGACATAGCCCTTGCGCTCGAGCCGATCGAGCATGGTCGTGACGCTCCCGGTCGTGAAACCGAGGCGGTCGGCCAGTTCGCGGGGCGTGATCCCGTCGGGGGCTCCGGCGACGAGTTCGAGGCAGGACTGGTCGTTCTCGCCGACCCCGAGGATCCGCGCCGTTTCGCGGTCATAGGCGACGACCGCCGCCTGGTACTTCTGAACGGCGTCACCGAGTGCCGCGCCGTGCGTCATTTCACTTGACAATCAAGCGACCCTTCGTCATACTTGCTTGACAATCAAGTTACACGATTTGCAAGCTTTACGAAAGGACGACAGATGACGAAGGCGCTGATCATCGGGGGCGGCATCGCGGGACCGGTTCTCGCCATGGCGCTGATGCGAGCCGGAATCGACGCCGAGGTGTTCGAACGGGAGGAGGCGGGTGCCGCCCAACGCGGTTCCTGGCTCAACTTCCAGGCCAACGGCATGGACGCCTTGCGGGCCATCGACGCGGCGGGCACGGTGGAGAACATCGGCTATCCGGTCGACAGCATGAGCTTCATCAACGGGAAGGGCCGCCTCCTGGGGAGGATGCCGATGGCCGCCCGCCGACCCGACGGCCTGACGTCGCGGATGATGCCCAGGTCGTCGCTCATCGCGGCCCTCGCGGAGGAAGCCGCCGCCCGAGGAGTCGGCGTCCATCACGGCCGCGAGTTCACCGGCGCGAGCGTGGACGAGACGGGGGTGACCGCCGAGTTCGCGGACGGCTCCACGGCGCGCGGTGACATCCTGATCGGCGCGGACGGGATCCACTCCCGGGTGCGGACGCTGATCGACCCGCGGGCCGCCGCGCCTCGGTACGTGCCGGTGTTGAACGTCGGCGGATACGTTACGAGCGTCTCGGTGGACGTTCCGCCTCGTGAGTTCCAGATGCAGTTCGGCACCCGGTCGTTCTTCGCCTGGATGCCCGCGCCGGAGGGCGGCACAGTCTGGTTCGCGAACCCCCCGATGGCGCAGGAGCCCGAGCGCGGCGTGCTCTCGGGAATGTCGGACGAGGAGTGGCGGCGCTGGTTGCACGAGCTCATGCGCGGCGACGTCGGGCCGTCGGCCGAGCTGATCGATGCGGCACCGGGACCGCTCATCGGCTGGGCGACCTACGATCTGCCGGTGGTGCGACGCTGGCACGACGGCAGGGGTCGGATGGTCGTCATCGGCGATGCGGCCCACGCCACCTCGCCGGCCGCCGGGCAGGGTGCGTCGATGGCGCTCGAGGATGCGGTGATCCTGGCGAAGTGCCTGCGCGACTGTCCGGACACCGCGAACGCCTTCACCACATTCGAGGCCTTGCGCCGCGACCGCACCGAACGCATCGTGCGCGAGGGTCACCGATCGTCGGTGTCGAAGGCGGCGGGGCCGATCGCCCGCGTCATCCGCGATCTGATCCTGCCTGCCATGTTCCGCCGCGCCTCCCGCGATGGGGGCGAGGGGATGATGTGGCTGCAGGGCCACCACATCGACTTCGATGTCCCCGTTGTTCCTGCGGTGGAGAACTAAGCCGGCTCATAGCAACCGCCAGCGGTCGGCATAGCCGGCTCGTCCAGCATCGGGTCATGACCGATTCTGCGACCCCGTCCGACCGACCCCGCCTCGATGTCGTCGTGCCTGTCTACAACGAGCAGGCGACCCTCGAGCACAGCGTCCGTGCGCTGCACGATGCTCTCGGCGAGCTGTTCGAGGAGCCGTGGCGGATCACGATCGCCGACAACGCCTCCACCGACGCGACCCCGGTGATCGCCGACGAGCTGGCGCGCGAGCTGCCGGGGGTGCGCGCCATCCATCTCGCCGAGAAGGGACGCGGCCGAGCCCTCAAGCGCGCCTGGCTCGAGAGCGACGCCGAGGTGGTCGCCTACCTCGACGAAGACCTCTCGACAGACCTGCGCGCCCTGCCACCACTGATCGCGCCGCTGCTCTCGGGCCACTCGGATGTCGCCATCGGCACCCGGCTGTCGGCGAACTCGCGCGTCGTGCGCGGCCCGAAGCGCGAGTTCATCTCGCGCAGCTACAACTTCTTGGTGCGCCGCTACCTCGGCGTCAGCTTCAGCGACGCCCAGTGCGGCTTCAAGGCGATGCGGCACGACGTCGCCGAGCAGCTGCTGCCCCATGTGCACGACACCGGGTGGTTCTTCGACACCGAGCTGCTGGTGATCGCTGAGCGGGCCGGGCTGCGCATCCACGAGGTGCCGGTGGACTGGGTCGACGATTCGCAGAGCTCGGTCGATATTGCGGGGACCGCGCTCGAAGACCTCAAAGGCATGGTGCGGGTCGGGCGATCGATCGCCACCGGGAGGATCCCGCTCGAGCGCATCTATGCGGAGCTGGGGCGGCATCCGCTCGAGGCTGAACGGGTGCCCAGCTTCTTGGGCCAGGTGGTGCGGTTCGCCGCGGTGGGAATCGCGTCAACGATCGCGTTCGCCCTGCTGTACCTCCTCTTCCAGTTGGCGCTTTCCGGCCAACTCGCGAACTTCCTGGCCCTGCTCGTCACCGCCATCGCCAATATCACCGCGAACCGGCGGTTCACCTTCGGCGTGCGCGGGCGGCGCGGGGTGGTTCGCCACCAGTTCCAGGGGCTGATCGTCTTCGGCATCGCCTGGGGGATCACGAGTGGATCGCTGGCTCTGCTGCATCTGGTTCGGCCCGATGCGTCGTCGCTGCTGTCGCTCGCCGTTCTCACCGTCGCCAACCTGACGGCCACGGTCGTGCGCTTCGTGCTCTTCCGTGTGTGGGTGTTCCGCCGGCAGCGGCAGCCCGCCGACCTCATCCCCTTCATCCGCGAGGTCACGACGCGCGACGCGCTGCTCGCCACCCTTCGATCCGACACCACCACCCAGAAAGCGAGTGCCTGATGACGACGACCCTCACCCCGGAGCTGCTCGCTCCCAAGAAACCGCGCGCTGGGCTCGGCGCCCGCGCCCGCAGTGCCGGCCGCTGGATCGTGCGAGGCCGGGCCGACTCGGCGAGGTGGGAGCGGCCGGCCTTGCTCGGCCTGCTCGCCCTCAGTGCCCTGCTCTACCTCTGGGATCTCTCGGCCAGCGGCTGGGCGAACTCGTTCTACTCGGCGGCCGCGCAGGCCGGCTCGGTGAACTGGGAGGCGTTCTTCTACGGCTCCTCCGACGCGGGCAACTCGATCACCGTCGACAAGCCGCCGGCGAGCCTCTGGCTGATGGCCCTCTCGGTGCGGGCGTTCGGGCTCAGCTCGTTCAGCATCCTGCTCCCTGAGGCGCTGATGGGCGTCGCGACGGTCGGCGTCCTCTACGCGACGCTGCGCCGCCGCTTCTCGGCCGGAACCGCCCTGCTCGGCGGTGCCGTGCTCGCGCTGACGCCTGTGGCCGCCTTGATGTTCCGCTTCAACAACCCCGATGCCCTGCTCGTGCTGCTGATCACGCTCGCGGCGTACTTCACCCTGCGCGCCATCGACGACGGCAAGCTGCGCTGGATGCTCTGGGCCGGCGTCATGGTCGGCCTCGGCTTCCTGACGAAGCAGCTTCAGGTCCTGCTGATCGTGCCGCCGATCGCGCTGGCGTTCCTCTGGGCGTCACCCCTCAAGATCGGCAAGCGGCTGCGGCACGGCTTGGCCGCGCTCGGCGCCATGCTGGTCGCCGCCGGGTGGTGGGTGGCGATCGTCGAGCTGGTTCCGGCATCCATGCGTCCTTACATCGGCGGATCGCAGACCAACTCATTCCTGGAACTCACCTTCGGCTACAACGGCTTCGGCCGCCTGACCGGCAATGAGGTCGGCAGCGTCACGGGTGGCGGCGGCAACGCGAATGGCACCTCCATGTGGGGCGCCACCGGACTGTTCCGCCTGTTCGAGAACGAGATCGGCGGCCAGATCACTTGGCTGCTGCCTGCCGCCCTGGTGCTCGTGCTGGTCGGCTACCTGCTGGTCGGCCGGGCGCCGCGCACCTCGCCGCAGCGGGCCGCGCTGACACTCTTCGCCGGATGGATGCTGCTGACCGCCGTCGCCTTCAGCTTCATGGCCGGCATCTTCCACGCCTATTACACGGTGGCGCTCGCTCCCGCGATCGCGGCCGTCGTGGCCATCGGCGCCTCACTCCTGTGGAGTCGGCGATCCGCCGCCCCCGCCCGCATCGTGATGGCAACGCTCGTGCTGCTCACTGCGGCCTGGGCCTGGGCGCTGCTGTCCGAAGCCTCGAGCTGGCTGCCGGCGCTCAAGGTGATCGTCGTGATCCTCGCGGTGATCGGGGCCGGGCTGCTGCTGCTCCCGCCGCGCACGAAGGCGCTGTCGGTGCTCACGGCATCCATCGCCCTGCTGGCGGTGCTATTGGCCCCGGCCGCGTACACGGTCGAGACGGTGACCACTGCGCACAGCGGCTCCATCGTGACCGCCGGGCCGACCGTCGCGAGCAGCGGCTTCGGCGGCGGGGGAGGTCAGGGCGGCCCCGGTGGGCCGGGTGCACCAGGCGGCGGCTTCGGCGGGACCCAGGGCGGTGCTCAGGCAGGCGCCCCGGGCGGTGCTCCCGGAGGCGGCACGCAGGGCGGTGCCCCCGGCGGACGCGGCGGCGCCGGGGGCCTGCTCGGCGCCTCCTCGGTGAGCAGCACCCTCGCGGCGGCGATCGAGAAGGGCTCCTCGGGCTACACCTGGGCGGCCGCCGCGGTCGGATCCAACACCGCCGCCGGCTACCAGCTGGCCACCGGACTGGCGGTGATGCCGCTCGGCGGTTTCAATGGCAGCGACCCCTCGCCGACCCTGGCCGAGTTCAAGAAGCTGGTCGCCAACCACGAGATCCACTGGTTCATCGGCAGCTCGGTCGGGGTGGCGAACGGCGGATCAGCTGCGGCCTCGTCGATCGCCACCTGGGTCGCCGCGAACTTCACCGCGACCACCGTGGACGGCATCACGCTCTACGACCTGAGCTGAGCCCCAGGTGGTCGGTACGCGGCTGCGCCGCTACTCGACCACCAAGAGTCGGGGGCAGGTGACAACGTGGCATGAACGCCACGAACGGTGGCGGGAACGGGGCAGAGGCTCCGATCCCGCCACTGTCAGGATGAGAGTTGTGACCACGACCGACCAGCCGGCAACGACTGCCGCAGCCCCGGCGCCCGGCGGCCGCATCGGGCTTGCCACGGCATCCGCCCTCTATGTGGCCGCAGTTCTCGGCACCGGTGTGCTTGTACTTCCCGGCCTTGCCGCTGACGCGGCCGGCCCCGCTTCGGTGGTGGCGGTTGCCATCGTGCTGCTGCTCTCGATCCCGTTGGCCGGCACTTTCGCCGCCCTCGCGGCGCGCTATCCGGATGCCGGAGGCGTCGCCACCTTCGTGCGCCTCGCCCTCGGTCCGACGGCCGCCCGCGCCACCGGCTACTGGTTCTTCTTCGGCGTCAACTTCGGAGTCCCGGTGCTGGCCGCGCTGGGAGGCGGCTACCTGGTGGCGGCACTCGGCCTTGATCAGGGCTGGGTGGCGCCGATCGGATTCGGCTTCGTGATCCTGCCGATCATCCTCAACTTCTTCGGACTGCGGGTCAGTGGGCGCGTGCAGCTGGTCTTCTCGGCGCTGCTGGTGGTCGTGGTGGTCGCCGTCGTCGCGCTGGCGGTGCCCGCCGTGCGGGTCGCGCACTTCACGCCGTTCCTGCCACACGGCTGGGCCGGTGTCGGGCTCGCCATCAGCCTGTTCGTCTGGGCATTCGCGGGCTGGGAGGCCGTCACGCACATCGCGGGGGAGTTCCGCAATCCGCGGCGCACGATCCCGCTCGCCACCGCGATCGCCGTGGCCGTTGTCGGCATCGCGTACCTCGCACTCCAGTTCGCAACCGTCGGGGTGCTGGGAACAGGCCGCACGGCCAGCGCGGTCCCGCTCATCGATCTGGTCTCGGCGACGCTGCCCGGTGGCGGCCCGATCGTGGTCGCGATCATCGCGGCCGTCGTGATCATCGGCGTGTCGAACGCCTATCTGCCCGCCTTTGCAAATCTCGGGGCGTCGCTCGGCCGTGATGGCGACCTGCCGAGCTGGTTCGGCAGAGGCGCCGAGGCGGGTGCCGTTCCGCGCCGCGCGTTGGGCTGGATCGCGGTGCAGTCGCTGGTCTACACGACGGTGTTCTTCGTGTTCCACCTCGATCTGCAGACCTTCATCCTGATCCACATCAGTTCGATGGTGGCGGTCTACGCGCTCGGGATGCTGGCCGCCGTCAAGCTGCTCCGCGTGGGCAGCGCGGGATGGGTGATGGCTCTGCTGTCGATCGTCCTGATGGCCGGCCTCCTGCTGCTCACCGGATGGCACCTGCTCATTCCCGCAGCGCTCGCCCTGGTCGCCATCGCCGTCACCGTCGTCAGGAGGATCCGTGCCCGCACCCGAGCCTGAGCCGACCCAGCACCGCGCCCACTTCGATGCCCGGGTGGCCTTCGCCAATGGCGGCGGCCTGACCGCCGAGGGGTTCCGCCTCGACCTGCCGACCGCCGATGTCGACGAGGCCGAGGTCGCTCGGCTGTTCGTGCACCACCTCGGTCTCGCGCTCGTGGCGTCGGTCGAGCTCGAGAACCTGACCATCGCGGCCGAGCCGCATCGCGGCTCGCGCGGGATCGAGGCCGACACCCCATCGACCGTGCGCCGCGTCGTCGACCTCAGTCACGTCATCCGCGAGGGTCTCATTACCTACCCTGGCCTGCCGGCGCCGGTGATCACGCCGCACCTCACGCGCGAGGCATCGATCGCGAAATACGCGCCGGGCACCCAGTTCGCCATGGACATCATCACGATGATCGGCAACACGGGCACCTACCTCGACAGTCCCTACCACCGCTACGAGGGAGGCGCGGACCTCGCCGGCCTCGACCTGGCGACGCTGGTCGACCTGCCCGCCGAGGTGTTTCACCTCGGGGATGTCGCGCCCGGCGGCAGCGGGCGGCGCGAGATCCCGGCCGCGATCTTCCATGATCGCGACCTGGCCGGAGCCGCCGTGCTGCTCGACACCGGCTGGAGCAGGCTGTTCGGCACCTCGGAGTACGCGCACGGCGCGCCCTTCCTCGGCGCAGCCGGAGTGGCCGAGCTGATCCGTCAGGGCGTGGCCCTGGTCGGCATCGACTCGCTCAACATCGACGACACCGAGTCGGGCGGCGAGCGGCCGGCCCACAGCGGCCTGCTCGCCGCCGGCATCCACGTGGTCGAGCACCTGACGAACCTCGACGCGCTTCCGCCGAGCGGCGCGCGGTTCACGGCAGCGCCGCCCGCGGTCGAGGGGTTCGGCACCTTCCCGGTCCGGGCCTTCGCCACGGTTCCCGACGCCGCGCCGTGATCCGGTCGGTGCCCATGTGACAATGTGGCGCGTGTCACATCGGCGTGCCATCATGGTCTCCAGCCACTCGGGAGTCACTCAACGCTGAGCCCTCCGACCTGTGCGCTGCTACTGCCAGGTCGGGAGGGCCCGTGACCAGCGAGCCCACCGTGACGCGGGCGCCGAACATCCGCGATGTCGCGCGCGAGGCCGGGGTGTCGTATCAGACGGTGTCCCGGGTTCTCAACAACTCGCCACGGCTGCGGCCCGAGACGCGGGCGCGCGTGCTCGAGGTCATCGAGCAGCTCGGGTACCGCCCCAATCAGGCGGCGCGCGCGCTGGTCACCAGCAAGTCGCGGGTGATCGGCGTGCTGGTCGCGACGCGGTCGGCGAACTACGGCGTGCAGACCATCCTCTACGAGATCGAGGATGCCGCCCGCGAGGCCGGCTACACCCTCTCGATCGTGACGACATCCAGTGATGACCATGCGGTGCGGAGCGCGCTCGAGCAGCTCGACGGGCAGTCCGTGCAGGCGGTGGCGGTCGTGGCGCCGCAGTCGCGCGTGTTCGACCTGCTGAGCTCGACGCCGCTGCACGTGCCGTACGTGCTGCTGGATCCCGAACGGCGCGACGTGCCGCACAGCATCTCGGTCGACCAGTTCGAGGGAGCGCGCCTGGCCACCCGCCATCTGATCGATCTCGGGCATCGGCGCATCATCCATCTGGCCGGCCCGCAGGACTGGATCGAGGCCGAGGCGCGCATGCAGGGCTACCTGCGCGAGGTGGCCGATGCCGAGCTCATGGTGCGGCCGCCGGTGCTCGGCGACTGGACCGCCGAGTTCGCATATCGCGCGGGTCAGGAGCTGCTGGCCGGCGAGGACTTCACGGCCGTGTTCTGCTCCAACGACCAGATGGCGCTCGGCCTGCTGCACGCGCTCCGCGAGCACGGCGTGCGCGTGCCAGACGACGTGAGCATCGTCGGATTCGACGACATCCCCGAGGCCGCGCACTTCTGGCCGCCCCTGACCACCATCCGCCAGGACTTCGCCGAGATCGGCCGGCGATCGATCGATCTGCTGCTCGCCGAACTGGGCGTGGGCGGCCAACGCCACGCCGAACCGATCCGGCCGGAGCTCGTGCTGAGGTCCTCGACGAGTGCACCGGGAGTCCGGGCATGAGCGCCGAAGCCGCCGCACCGGCCCCGATCCTCGAGATGCGCAGGATCTCGAAGGAGTTCCCGGGCGTCAAGGCGCTCTCCGAGGTGTCGATCTCGGTCGGGCCGGGCCAGATCCACGCGATCGCCGGCGAGAACGGTGCGGGCAAGTCGACGCTGATGAAGGTGCTGTCGGGCGTCTACCCGTACGGGACGTACCGCGGCGATATCGTCTACCGCGGGCAACTGCAGCGCTTCCGCAACGTCGGCTCGAGCGAAGCGGTGGGCATCGTGACGATCCACCAGGAGTTCGCGCTGATCCCGGAACTGTCGATCACCGAGAACATCTTCCTGGGCAGCGAGATCACCCGGGCCGGCGTCATCGACTGGGGCGAGCAGACCCGCCGGGCGACCCAGCTGCTGGCCCTGGTGGGCCTGCGCGAAGATCCCGGCACCCCGATCAAGCATCTCGGGGTCGGCAAGCAGCAGCTGGTCGAGATCGCGCGCGCCCTGCACAAGGATGTGCAGCTGCTGATCCTCGACGAGCCGACCTCGACCCTGAACGGGACGGACTCGCAGCACCTGCTCGACCTGATCCTGGGCCTGAAGGAACGTGGCGTCAGCTCGATCATCATCAGCCACAAGCTCAACGAGATCGAGCAGATCGCCGACTCGATCACGATCCTGCGCGACGGCCACGCGATCGAGACACTGAACGTGCGAGCGCACGAGGTGGATGAGGACCGCATCATCCGCGGAATGGTCGGCCGCAGCCTCCAGAGCCGCTTCCCCGATCGCACCCCGCGCATCGGCGAGGTGTTCTTCGAGGTGCGCGACTGGACCGTGCGCCACCCGCAGGCGCCGGAGCGGCTGGTCTGCAAGAGCGAGAGCTTCGAGGTGCGGCGCGGCGAGATCGTCGGCCTGGCCGGCTTGATGGGCGCGGGGCGCACCGAGCTGGCGATGAGTGTGTTCGGCCGCTCCTATGGCAGCTACGTGTCCGGGCAGATCTTCATCGACGGCCGCGAGGTCGTGCTGAACAGCGTCTCGGATGCGATCGCCCACGGCATCGCATACGTCAGCGAGGACCGCAGCACGCTCGGGCTGAACCTGCTCGACGACATCAAGGAGTCGGTCGTCTCGGCCAAGCTGCGCAAGATCGCACGACGCGGCGTGGTCGACGAGGCGCTCGAGCGGAACGCGGCCGAGGGGTTCCGCTCGGGGCTGCGCATCAAGGCGCCCAGCGTCGACGAGGGGGTGCGGCAGCTCTCCGGTGGCAACCAGCAGAAGGTGGTGCTGGCCAAGTGGATGTTCACCGATCCGGAGCTGCTGATCCTCGACGAACCGACCCGCGGCATCGATGTCGGCGCCAAGTTCGAGATCTACGGGATCATCCAGCGCCTCGCCGCGCAGGGCAGCGGCGTGCTGCTCATCTCATCGGAGCTGCCCGAGCTGCTCGGCATCTGCGACCGGATCTACACGATCTTCGAGGGCCGCATCACGAATGACATCCCGGTCGACCGGGCCGACCCCGAGATCCTGATGCGCAGCATCACGACCACCCAGAAGAAGGCCCAGGACCGATGACAGAATCAGGCCCGATGAGCTCACCCGCCCAGACGACAGGCGGCGCTCCCGCGCCGGCGAAGCCGCGCGCCCGCCTTGCCGACCTGCGCCGGGTGTTCGGCGCCTCGGGACGCCAGTTCGGCATCCTCGGCGCGCTGGTCGCGATCATCGTCTTCTTCCAGGTGCTCACCGGCGGCAAGACGCTCGACCCGATCAACCTGCTGAACCTGGTGAACGGCAACGCCTACGTCCTGATCCTGGCGATCGGCATGGTCCTGGTGATCATCGCGGGTCACATCGACCTCTCGGTCGGTTCGGTCGCCGCCTTCGCCGGGATCATCGTCGCCATCTCGGTCAACCAATGGCACTGGGCCTGGCCGCTCGCCCTGCTGCTCGGTTTGGGGGTCGGGGCGCTGGTCGGTGCCTGGCAGGGCTTCTGGGTGGCCTATGTCGGCGTTCCCGCGTTCATCGTCACCCTGGCCGGCATGCTGATCTTCCGCGGTGCCAACCAATTCGTCGGCAACTCGACGAGTGTCAGCCTGCCGGGGTCAGACAGCTTCGCCTTCATCGGCAGCGGGTACCTGCCCGATCCGGCCTGGGGTGTGCAGCTCAACCTGTCGACCGTCGTGCTCGGTGTGCTCGCGATCGGCGGCGTCGTGCTGCGCGAGGCTCTGCTGCGACGGCGCGCCCGTCGCATGGCGGCGGATGCCGGCCCGCTCTGGGTCGCGGTGGTTCGCGCGGTCCTGCTGATCGCCGTGATCGGGGGCGCCACCTACCTGTTCGCCAAGGGCCCGCTCGGAACCAGCTTCCCGGTCGCCGGCGTGATCCTGGTGATCCTGGTGCTCGGCTATTCGTTCCTGGCCAACCGGACCATCATCGGCCGGCATATCTACGCCGTCGGCGGCAACTGGCGGGCGGCGGAGTTGTCGGGAGTGAAGATCCGCCGGGTCAACTTCTTCGTCATGATGAACATGTCGATCATCGCCGCCTTCGCCGGTGAGATGTGGGTGGCCCGTGCGGCGGCATCCGGACCGGGCGACGGGATCGGCTGGGAGCTCGACGCCATCGCGGCCGTCTTCATCGGCGGTGCAGCCGTCTCGGGCGGCATCGGCACGATCGTCGGATCGGTGGTCGGCGGCCTGGTGATCGCGGTGCTGAACAACGGCCTGTCGCTGCTCGGGGTGAGTTCGGACCGGGTGCAGATCATCAAGGGCCTGGTCCTGCTGATCGCGGTCGGCATCGACGTCTACAGCAAGAGCCGCGGCCGGCCGTCGATCATCGCCCGCCTGCAGCGCCGCGCCATGTCGCCGACCGCCGAGGTCGCGCCGCCCGATCGGGAGCCGCTCGACCGCGCTCCCGCCGACACCGGAGGAGCGGACTCATGATGGCGTCCGCGCGCGCAGCGCTGGTGCTGGTCGCGGCCGGCGCGCTGGCCCTGGCCGGGTGCACCTCGCGCACCCAGGAGGCGGCGGCCGGCGACGTGACGGGCTTCTCGGCGCACGCGACCATCGGCGTCGCGCTGCCCGATAAGACCAGCGAGAACTTCGCGATCGCCGGTCAGCTCTTCACCGACGGACTGACCGCCGCCGGGTACTCACCGGACGTGCAGTACGCGCCCGCGACCAACACGGTGGCCGAGCAGCAGAATCAGATCGAGGCGATGATCACCAACGGGGCGAAGGTGATCATCATCGGCGCCAAGGACGGCAGCCAGCTCTCCACCCAGGTCGCCGACGCCAAGAAGGCCGGCGCGGTCGTCATCGCCTACGACCGCCTCATCCTGAACACCCGCGATGTCGACTACTACGTGGCCTACGACAACGAACGGGTCGGCGAACTGCAGGGCCAGGCCCTGTTGGACGGGATGAAGGCCAAGTACCCGGGCAAGACCACCTTCAACATCGAGCTGTTCGCCGGGTCGCCGGACGACAACAACTCGGGCGTGTTCTTCCAGGGCGCGATGAAGGTGCTGCGGCCCAGGATCGACGACGGCACCTTGCGCGTGGTCTCGGGCCAGACCGAGTTCAAGCAGGTGACCACCCAGGGTTGGCTGGCCCAGAACGCGCAGAGCCGGATGGACACCCTGCTGGCCGGCTTCTACGCGAGCACCGAGCTGGATGGCGTGCTCTCGCCGAACGACACGCTGGCTCGCGCGATCCTGCAGTCGGTGAACACCGCGGGCAAGCCGTACCCGATCGTCACCGGGCAGGACTCGGAGGCCGAGTCGGTCAAGTCGATCATGGCAGGCATCCAGTACTCGACCATCAACAAGGACACGCGCAAGCTCGTGGCCGAGGCGATCAAGATGGTCGGCGAGCTGCGGAAGGGCAAGCCGGTGGATGTCAATGACCCGACCTCGTACAACAACGGCGCGAAGGTGGTGCCGACCTACTTGCTGACTCCGCAGCTGGTCACGCGTCAGAACGCGGCGGAGTCGTACGCGAGCGACCCCACGCTGGAGCCGCTGACCCGCGGCTGACGATCACCAGCCGGATTCGCCGCGCATCACCGTGTCCGAACCGCCGTCGATGAAGACGATCTGACCGCACAGATGAGCGTTCTCCTCGCTGGTCAGCCAGGCGAGCAGGTAGGCCGCGTCACGGGGCTCGAAGATGCCGTTGAGCGGCATCGGCACCATCTGGAGAATCGACTCCCGTGCCTCTTTCGAGCCGGTGAACGCGGCGGTCATCGGGGTCTCGACGACACCCGGTGCGATGGCGTTGAGCGGGATGCCCGCACCCGCCCACTCGGCCGCTGCCGCGTTCCGGCGCACCCAGCGCACCAGCGCACGTTTGGTCGTGCCGTAGATCAGGTTCGCCTGATCGCCACCGGCGGCCTCGAGTTCGGCGCCACGCGCCATCGCCTTCGCCTCATCGCCGAGCAGCAGCGCGTCAAGAAGCGCGTCATCCGGTGGGAAGAGCGAGGCCATGGATGCGGTGAGCACCGCCCGCGGCGCCGGCGATCCGGCCAGCAACGGCCGCAGCCCTTGCAGGGTGGCCACGGTGCCGAAGAAGTTGACCGCGACGGTCTTCGCGGTCGGGGTCGCGAGCCCGGCGTTCGCGATGATCGCGTCGATGCGACCTCCGGCAACGTCGGTCACCCGGGTGACCAGCTTGGCGCGGCCCTCTGCGGTCGAGAGGTCGACGGTGATGTCGGCGTCGTGCAGGTCGACACCGATCACGCGCTCACCGCGTTGACCCAGCAATTCGGCGGTCGCCTGGCCGATTCCACTTGCGGAGCCGGTGACGACGTAGGTGCGAGACATGGATTCTCCTCCCAGCAGGCGGGCCCAGCGCCCGGTGGTTCCAGGCTGGTGCGCAGCGCGGCGCACGTCACGGGTCGAACGTCCCATGGCGTGGCCGGAGTGACCCGACGGCCGAGACGGCCGTCGGCGCTGGCGCCGCGCGAAGGCCAGAAATGGCCTTCGCTCTAAGCGGAGCGCGCGCGGTACTGCTCGCGGATGACCGCCCGCGTGTCGGGCGCCGGCGAGGCCACGACCGCGACCGGCCAGTTCGGGCGCTCCCCGGTCAGCGCCCACGCGGCCTGGACCGCGGCTCCGAGCGCCACGTACTCGCCCGGCTGCGGCACCTCGACGGGGACCGGGAACACCTGGGCCGCGATCGCCGCCACGGCAGGATTCTGCGCGGCTCCGCCGACGATCAGCAGCCGGGTCGCGGTGACGCCGAGGCGCTCGACCGCGTCGAGTCCGTCGGCCAGGGCGCACAGCATCCCCTCGACGGCGGCGCGCGCCAGGTTCTCGCGGGTGGTCGAGGCCAGGGTCATGCCGAACAGGGTGGCGGTGGCATCCGGCAGGTTCGGGGTGCGTTCGCCTTCGAAATACGGCTGCAGCACCAGGCCGTCGGCGCCGGGAGCGGCGGCGAGCGCGAGGCGGCCGAGCTCGTCGTGATCCACGGCGAGCAGCCGGGCGATCGCATCGAGGATGCGGGCCGCGTTCAGGGTGGCGACCAGGGGCAGGAAGGCTCCGCCGGCATCCGCGAATCCGGCGACCGACCCGCTCGGGTCGACGGTCGGGGTGTCCGTCACGGCGAAAACCGTGCCGCTGGTGCCGATGGACACCACGACATCGCCGCTGCGCGCATCGAGCCCCAGCGCGGCCGCGGCGTTGTCGCCGGCGCCGGCGCCCACCATGATGCCGACGGGGATGCCGACGTGCTCGGCCGACACCCCCGGGGAGTCGTGCGCGGCCAGCACCCGCGGCAGCACCGCGTCGTGGCCGAGGGCGGCGATGAGCAGCTCGCGGTCGTACTCGCCCGATGCCGGCGACCAGTAGCCGGTGCCGCTCACATCGGAGCGGTCGGTGGTCAACTCGTCGAGCACCGGTCCGAGCGGGCTCTCGCCGGCCGGGCCGTAGCCGCGGAGGCGCCAGGTCAGCCAGTCGTGCGGCAGCGCGACCGCGGCCACGCGAGCGGCGTTCACGGGCTCGGCGTCGCGCAGCCAGCGCAGCTTGGTGATGGTGAACGACGCGACCGGCACGAGTCCGGCGCGGCTCGCCAGCTCCGCAGCGCCGAACTCCTCGGTCAGCTGCGCGGCCGCGGCGGCCGAGCGGGTGTCGTTCCACAGCAGGGCGTCGCGGATGACGCGGCCCTCGGCGTCCAGGACCACCATGCCGTGCTGCTGACCGCCGATCGAGATGGCGGCGACGTCGTTGAGGCATCCGGCGTCGGAGATTGCGGCGAGCAGTGCGATCCACCAGGCGTCGGGGGCGACCTCGGTCCCCTCGGGATGAGGGGACCGCCCGGTGCGCACGACCTCGCCGGTGGCGGCGTCGCGGATCACGACCTTGCAACTCTGCGTCGACGAGTCGACGCCCGCTACCAGTGTCACAGGCTAGCGAGCACCCAGCAGGTGCTCGGTCGCGAGCTGCTGCAGGCGGACGAACCCGAATCCCTTGCCGTTGTAGTACGCGCCGTGATCGAAGTCCTCGAATGCCGAGCGATCGGCGATCAGGTCGTCGTAGCTCTCGCCCGCGCCAAGCGTGGGCGTGGCAAGGCCGTCGACGCGCGCCGCCTTCAGGGCCTCCTGCACCTCGGGGTCGGCGCGGAACGCCGCGGCCCGCTCCTTGAGCATGAGGTAGTTCGCGATGTTGGCCCGCGCCGAATCCCAGACGCCGTTCTCGTCCTCGGTGCGCGAGGGCTTGTAGTCGAAGTGACGCGGCCCGTCGTACGACTGACCGCCGTTCGGGCCGCCGTTCTCGAGCAGGTCGACCAGAGCGAACGCGTTGTACAGATCGCCGTGCCCGAACACCAGGTCCTGGTCGTACTTGATGCCGCGCTGGCCGTTCAGGTCGATGTGGAACAGCTTGCCCTGGTAGAGCGCCTGCGCGATGCCGGACGCGAAGTTCAGCCCGGCCATCTGCTCGTGCCCGACCTCGGGGTTGATGCCGAAGAGCTCGGGCTTCTCGAGCGTGTTGATGAAGGCGATCGCGTGACCCAGGGTCGGCAGCAGGATGTCGCCGCGCGGCTCGTTCGGCTTCGGCTCGATCGCGAAGCGGATGTCGTAGCCCTTGTCCGTCACGTACTGCGCGAACAGGTTCACGCCCTCGCGGTAGCGCTCGAGCGCCAGCTGGATGTCTTTGGCCGAGTCGTATTCTGCGCCCTCGCGCCCACCCCACATGACGAAGGTCTTGGCGCCGAGCTCGGCCCCCAGGTCGAGCTGCCGAAGCGCCTTGCGCAGCGCGAACCGGCGCACCCCGCGGTCGTTGGAGGTGAATCCGCCGTCCTTGAAGACCGGCTGGCTGAACAGGTTCGTCGTGACCATCGGGATGATCAGGCCGGTGTCGGCCAGGGCGCCCTTGAGCCGGTCGATCTGCTTCTGGCGGTCGGCGTCCGACGATCCGAAGGCGAACAGGTCGTCATCGTGGAAGGTCAGGCCGTAGGCACCGACCTCCTTGAGCTTCTCCACCACGTGGACGATGTCCATCGGGGCGCGGGTCGGGCCGCCGAAGGGGTCTGCCCCGTTGTAGCCGATGGTCCAGAGACCGAACGAGAACTTGTCGGCGGGGGTGGGTGCGGGTGTGGCCACGGGGTCCTGCTTTCAGCGACGGTGATGAAGGTGATGGTGATGAAGGTGGTGATTGTTGATTGCAACAACATATTAGACGAAGTGCCGCATCCCGCAACAGGGCGGTGTCACGGCACGGCTCGATAGTTTCGCTAAACTTGCCGACATGTCGATCTCGGAACCCGCCGCCCGGGTGACCCTTTCCGAGGTCGCCGAGACGGCCGGCGTCTCGCTGGCGACGGTGTCGAAGGTGCTCAACGGCCGCGCGGACGTGTCGAGCAGCACCCGCGCCAAGGTCGAGACGCTGCTCGCGGAGCACGGCTACCTGCGCCGCAACGCGGGCCAGACCCGCACCCAACTGCTCGAGGTGGTCTTCCACGAACTCGAGAGCGCCTGGGCGATGGAGATCATCCGCGGCGTGAAGGATGTCGCGGCCGAGAACGGCATGAGCGTGGTCCTCACCGAGAGCGGTTCGCGGCACGCGCCGGGCCCGGAGTGGATCGAGAGCGTCATGCGCCGGCGTCCGGTGGGCGTCGTGCTGGTGTTCTCGGATCTGCCGCCCGAGTACCGCGACCGGCTGCGCTCGCGCGCCATCCCGTTCGTGATCATCGACCCGGCAGGCGATCCCTCGCCCGACGTGCCGTCGGTGGGCTCCGCAAACTGGTCGGGGGGTCTGATCGCCACCCGGCATCTCATCGACCTCGGCCACACCCGCATCGCCGCGATCAGCGGGCCGGAGGACATGATGTGCTCGCACGCGCGCATCGATGGCTTCCGGTCGGCGATGACCTCCGCCGGCTTGCCGATCAACCCCGACTGGGTGCGGTTCGGAAACTTCCACATCGAGGGGGGCAGCCTGAACGGTCGCGAACTGCTGTCGTCGGCCGACCGGCCGACCGCGATCTTCGCCGGCAGCGACCTGCAGGCGCTCGGTGTGCTCGACGCGGCGCGGGCCCTCGGACTGCGCGTACCCGACGACTTCTCGCTGGTCGGCTACGACGACATCCCGCTGGCCAAATGGGTCAGCCCGACCCTGACCACGGTCCACCAACCGCTGCGACGCATGGCCGAGGAGGCGTCGCGACTGGTCATCCGGATGAGCCAGGCGCCGCTCGAGACCGTCCCGCGCATGGATCTCGCGACCACGCTGGTGATCCGCGAGAGCACGGCGCCGCCCGCGGCGGCCTGAGAACGCGCCCCTAGCCCGCTGGGCGCACCTCGACCTGGGCCACCAGGGCCCGGGTGTGATCCACGGTCCGCACCTGCCCAGTCAACTCGGCGGAGTGGGTGAGCACGATCTCGCCGGCCGATCGCCCGAACTCGAAGTCGAGCCGGCCGGGCTCGACGATGCGCGTGCCGTCCCGGCCGGTGAACGACGCGAGATCAGCGGGAACCCGGAACGAGACCGTCGCGGACGCGCCGGCCGCGAGCTCGACCCGCTGGTACGCGATCAGTCGGCGGACCGGCCGCACCACGCTCGCGACCGGATCGTGCAGGTAGAGCTGCACGACGTCGGCGCCGGCGCGGTCGCCCGTGTTGCGCACGGTGAGCGACAGGGTCAGCTCGCGGTCGAACTCGGTTCCGGATGCAGTAAGCCCGTCCCACGCGAACGATCCGTAGCTCAGCCCGTGCCCGAACCAGTAGGCGGGAGTCGGGTCGATGTTCGACACCCCGCTCTTGCCGGCCAGCGGTGCGGCCAGGTACGTCGACGGCTGGGCGCCGGGATGGGCGGGCACGCTCACCGGCAGCCGTCCGCTGGGATTCACCCGGCCGCTGAGCACGCCGGCGATCGCGCCGGTGCCCTCCTCACCCGGGAAGAAGGTCTGCACGATCGCCGCGGCGCCCGTGACCGCCGTGCCGAGCGCGTACGGTCGCCCGGAGAGCAGGGTGACGATGGTCGGTGTGCCGCCGGCGATCACGGCATCGAGCAGGGCCTGCTGGGCGCCGGGCAGTTCGAGCGACGCGGCGTCGCATCCCTCGCCGCTGGTTCCGCGGCCGAACAGTCCCGCCCGGTCGCCGAGCGCCAGCACCACCACGTCGGCGTCGCGCGCAGCGGCGACCGCATCCGGGATGCCGTCGAGCTCGCCGCCATCGACGCTGGTGCCGAGCGCATGGACGATCTCGGCGCTCGGGAACTCCGCGCGGATCGCATCGAGCAGGGTCGGCAGTTCGATCCCGGTGGGCACCTCGGGGTGGTGGACGCCGACGTGGCTGGGGAACGAGTAGCAGCCCAGCACGGCGTAGGCCTCGCCCGCGTTCGGGCCCAGCACGGCGATCCGCTTCGGGGCGGCGGCTCCTCGACCGCTCAGCGGCAGGGTGCCGTCGTTGCTCAGCAGCACGATCGCGCGCTCGGCGATCTCGCGTGCCAGCTCGCGGTTCTCGGCCGTGTCGAGGTCGACGGTGCCGCGCAGCGCGCCCGGGTTGCCGAGCGCTCCGTCCAGCTCGACATCGCCGAGGGCGGGGGGCACCGGGGTCCAGGAGGCGTCGAGCAGGCCGAGGCCGATCTTCTGCCGCAGCACGCGGCGCAACGCGCGATCGATGTATGCCTCGTCGACCTCCCCACGCTCGACCGAGCCTGCCAGGGCGAGGAAGGTCTTGACGGTCGGCAGCTCGACGTCGATCCCGGCGGTCAGAGCGGCGGCAGCCGCGTCGGCCCAGGTGTCGGCAACGCCGTGCAATGACTTCAGGAATCCGACTGCGAAATAGTCGGCGACCACGGTGCCGTCGAAGCCCCAGGTGTCGCGCAGCAGTTCGGTGAGCAGGGAGGCATCGGCCGCGGAGGGCACGCCGTCCATGTCGTTGTAGGAGTTCATGACGGAGCGCGCTCCGCCGTCGCGTACCGCCATTTCGAAGGGGGGCAGCAGCACGTCAGCGAGCTCGCGCGGGCCGATCGAGACCGGTGCGAGGTTGCGCCCGGCCTTGGAGGCCGAGTAGCCGACGAAGTGCTTGAGCGTCGCGATGATCCCGGCCGATTCGAGGCCGCGCACGTAGGCGGTTCCGACCGTCGCGACCAGGAACGGGTCTTCGCCGATGGTCTCTTCGACCCGACCCCAGCGCGCATCGCGCACGACGTCGAGCACCGGCGCGAGGCCCTGGTGCACGCCCACCGAGCGCATGTCGGCGCCGATGCGCTCCGCCATGCGTTCGATCAGCGCGGGATCGAAGGTCGCCCCCCAGGACAGCGGGATCGGGTACGCGGTCGCGCCCCAGCTCGCGAATCCGGCCAGGCACTCCTCGTGAGCGAGAGCCGGGATGCCGAAGCGGTTGCTGCTCGCCACCCGCTCCTGCGCGCGCGCCAGCGACACCGCGCCGAGGGCGGCATCCACCGGGGCGGTGCCGAACGGACGCGTCAACTGACCCAGGCCCTGCGGAAGCAGCGCGTCGAGGTCGACGTCGTCGTACATGTCGTTCTGGTGCGGCGCGACCTCGCCGCCGTCGGCGGAGGCGCCGACCCAGACCCCGATGAGTTGCGCGAGCTTCTCGTCGAGGGTCATCGCCTCGATCAGCGCCTCGACACGGGTGTCGACCGGCACCGAGCTGTCGCGCCAGACCGGGACGGTCCGGACGGCGTCGTCCTGCGTTGCTTCGATGTCCACGACCGTCGCCTAGCCCTTCACGGCGCCCGTGAGACCGCCGACGATGTTGCGCTGGGCGATCGTGAAGAAGATGATCGCGGGAAGCATGGCGAGCGTGGTGAACGCCAGGACCAGCGCGGTGTCTTGCGAATACTGAGTCGAGAACAGGGCGACGCCCAATGGGAGGGTCTGCATCGCCGGGTCGCCGAGCAGCAGCAGGGGCAGCAGATATGCGTTCCAGCTGGCGACGAATGCCAGCACCCCGACGGTGACCAGTCCCGGACCCGACAACGGCAGCACGATCCGCCAGAAGAAGCCGAAGCGGCTTGTGCCGTCGATCGACGCCGCGTCTTCCAACTCGACCGGGATCGCGCGCAGGAACGGCACCAGGATGATGATCGTCACCGGCAGCTGGAAGGCGACCTGCGGGATGATGACGCCGGCAAGCGTGTTCACGAGGCCCAGCCCTTGCAGCATCAGGTACAGCGGGAGGATCGCGACCGTGATCGGGAACAGCAGGCCGGCCGTGAACAGCGAGTACAGCGCGTCGCGCCCGCGGAAGTCGTAGCGCGCGATCACGAATGCCGCGAACACGCCCAGAATGCCGACGCCCGCCGTGGTTCCCAGGGCGGTGATCGTGCTGTTGAGCACTTCCGTCCAGAAGGTGGATGCGCTGAGCACCGTCGCGAAGTTCTGCCAGATCCACGGACTCGGCCAGCCCGAGGGGTCGGCGTTGATCTGCGCGGTGGTGCGGAACGCGTTGATCCAGATGTAGGCGGCCGGGACGACGGTGATGCCGACGATGACCAGCCCGACGACGTAGACGATGGGCTGGCCCCAGTCGAATCGCGACCGCCGCCTGCCGATCGGCTTGAGGGTGACCTGGGTCATCAGCGCACCCCCTGTGACAGTGGGCCCTGCAGATCGCGCCGCAGCACGAAGCGCTGATAGAGCAGCGCGAACGCCAGCGAGATGATGAACAGGATGACGGCGACCGCGCTCCCGAAGCCGAGCTGCGAGCGCTGGAACCCGTATTGCACCATGTAGGTCGCCATCGTGGTGGTCGCTCCTGCCGGACCGCCGCCGGTGAGCACCCAGACCATGTCGAAGAGCTGGAGCGACCCGATGATGGAGAGGAACGCCCAGATGCGGATGGTGGGCGCGAGCAAGGGGATCGTGATGTAGCGCTGGATCTGCCACCAGCTGGCGCCGTCGATGCGGCCGGCTTCCTCGAGTTCGGCCGGCACGCCCTGGAGGCCGGCCAGGAACAGGATGATGGCGAAGCCCACGTACTTCCAGGTGAGCACGGCGAACAGGGTCCAGAGCACGACGTTGCTGTCGGCGAGCCAGAGCTGCTTGAGGCTGCCCAGCCCGATCGAGGCGAGGAAGCTGTCGAGCGGGCCGGCCGGCTGGAGCAGCAGCTTGAAGCTCACGGCCCCGATCACCTCGCTCAGCACGTAGGGGACGAAGATGATGACCCGGAAGAAGGTGCGCCCGCGCAGTCGCCGGTTGAGCAGCAGGGCGACGCCGATCGCGATCGGGCCCTGCACGATGAGCGACATGACGACGACGAAGAAGTTGTGGCCGATGGCTCCGATGAAGACCGGATCGCTCAGGGCCCGCCGGTAGTTCTCGAGCCCGATGAAGTCGGTGAGGGCCTCGAGCCCGTTCCACCTGAAGAAGCTGTAGACCGCCGCCAGCGCGACCGGGAGCAGCACGAACGTCACGTAGACGAGGAACGCGGGGCCCGCGAACAGGGCGATCTCTATGCGCTTGCGCCGTTGCGAACGACGGCGGCGAGCGGGGGCCGGGCCCGCGGAAACCGCGGGCCCGGCCGTGATGGTGCCGACTGACATGCGCTACTGAGCCGCTGCTGCCTGCATGGCCTTGACGATGTCGTCAGGCGTTCCCTTGCCGGCGAACAGGTTCACGATGCCGTCGTTCATGGCACCGGCGATGTTGGCGCCGTACGAGGTGTCCAGCCAGAGCTGCACGTACGAGGCCTTGTTCTTGCCGTTGAGCACCTCGACCAGGTTCGGGTCGGTGACGCTCGACTCCGAGCCCTTGGTCACGGGCAGGCCCGCGCCGCTGGCGCCGAACTTCTTCTGCACGTCGACGCTCACGATGTACTTGAGCAGTTCGACGCACTCCGGCGGAGCCTTCTTGGCGCAGGCGAATCCGTCGCCGCCGCCGAGGGCTGCCGTCGGGTCACCGGCGGATCCTGGGATGCCGGGGAAGTTGAACCAGCCGAGGAACGGCGGGACCTTCTTGTCGGCGGTCAGACCGCTCATCACTCCGGGATCCCAGTGCCCCATGAGTTCCATGGCGGCCTTGCCGTTGGCGACCAAGCCCGCCGAGCTGCCGGCGCCGGTCTGCGCCGGAGTGGCGAGGAATCCGTCCTGGAACGGGTTGGTGGCGATGAAGGTCTTGAGGTCATCGCCGGCCTGCACGAAGCACTTGTCGGTGAAGACGTGCTTCGACGTCGCCGCCTTCAGCACAGCAGGGGTGCAGTCCTTCAGCGCGAAGTTGTACCACCAGTGCGCAGCCGGCCACTTGTCACCGGCGCCGACGGCGATCGGGACGATGCCCGCGCCCTTGAGCTTGGTGACATCCGAGTTCAGCTCGTCGAGCGTCGTCGGCGGCGCGTCGATGCCGGCCTGCTTGAAGAGGTCCTTGTTGTACCAGAATCCCTCGATGCCGTAGCTGAACGGGAGTCCGTAGGTCTTGCCGTTGACCTGCCAGCCGCTGACGGTCGGGCCGATGGCCGAGAGCTCGGGCTTGACGTCGGCCGAGATGTCCTTCACGTAGCCGGCGGCCACCTGGTCGACGATCTCGCCGCCGCCCCAGGCCTGGAAGAGGTCCGGCGGGTTGCCGGAGCGCAGGGCGTTGGGAATGAGCGTGCGCTGCAGGTCTTCGTTCTGGTATCCCGTGACCTTGACGGTCACGTTCGGGTGGAGCTTCTCGAAGTCCTTCGCAACGCTGGCCCAGAGTCCCTTCAGCGGGTCGGCGGTTGCGTTGTGCCACCAGGTCAGCGTGACCTTGCCGCCGCTCGCCGGGGTACCCGAACTGCATCCGGCGAGAGCCCCCGCCGCGAGGGCAGCGACCGCACCGAGTGCGACCAGGCCCCTCATGCTGTGTCTGTTCATCCTTGAACCTTCCGAAAGTTTCGACAGCTGCGTCGAAAGTGATTGGGTGATTGGGATCATAGGGCGCTGGCCATTTGGGGTCAAGAACAACAAAATCGCATAGTGTGCACGTTGTGACGCTTCCGGACTCGACCGCCCGTGGGTTGGGCAACGAATCGCTGCGTCGCGAGAACCTCTCCAACCTGCTGCGACTGGTGCACCGCGCGGGCGTATCCGGCCATTCGCGGTCGGAGTTGACCGCGCTGATGGGGCTGAACCGCTCGACGATCGCTGCCCTGGTCGGCGAGCTCGAGACCCTGCGGCTGGTCGAGGAGCGCGATCCGCCGCCGAACGCCCGCGTCGGCAGGCCGAGCCCGATCGTCACCGCCGCGCAGCACGTGGTCGCCATCACGGTGAATCCCGAGGTCGACGCGATCTCGATCGCCGCGATCGCGCTCGGCGGGCGTGTCGTCGAGCGGCGCCGGGTCAACAGCCCGCCCGGGATCGACTCCGACGGAGCGGTCGAGCTGACCTCCGACGCGATCCGCGCCCTGATCACCGAACGGCTCTCGAGCCGCCGGATCATCGGCATCGGGGTGGCGGTACCGGGGCAGGTGCGGGCCGACGACGGCCTGGTGCGGCTCGCGCCGCACCTCGGCTGGGTCGATCAACCCTTCACGGCCCGTCTGTCCCAGCGCACCGGACTGCCGGTGGCTGCCGCGAATGACGCCTCGTTGGGCGTGCGAGCCGAGAGCACCTTCGGGGCGGGGCGCGACATCCAGGATGTCGTCTACCTCAACGGCGGTGCGAGCGGCATCGGCGGCGGGGTGATCGTCGGCGGTCGAGCCCTGACCGGCGCGGACGGCTATGCCGGAGAGCTGGGTCACACCCTGGTGAACTCGGCAGGCGTGCGCTGCCACTGCGGGGCGATCGGATGCTTCGAGACCGAGGTCACGCGCTCCACCCTGCTCGACCTCACCGGACTGACCGACGCGCGCGCCGACGAGCTCGAGCAGGCCCTGCGCGACAGCACGGACCCGGCCGTGCTCGCCGAGGTGGACCGACAGATCGGATACCTCGCCATCGCGCTGCGGAATGCCATCAACACGCTGAACCCGCAGCGGGTGCTGCTCGGCGGGTTCCTCTCGGCGCTCTACGCGGTCGCTCCGGAGCGCCTGGACGAGCTGGTCGCCCAGCAGTCGCTGCGGGCATCCGGCGAGGCGGTCGAGTTGACGCGTGCCGAGCTGGGCGCGGATATCCTGACGGTGGGGGCCGGCGAACTCGCCTTCACCGGACTGTTCGCCGATCCGGCGTCGCTGGCCTGACCCGCGTTCTCACGTCTTTCCGCTCCACGACCCACTGAATAGGCCCGTCTGCTGTGCCGCTCTCCAACGCCACCGGATCCATCACCCTCCCCAGCTCGGACCACCCGGGCGATGCCCTCACGCGCAATCAGCGGCTGATCTACATCGTGGCGCTGGGGGCGCTGGTCGCGCTCGGGCCGTTCACGGTCGACCTGTACCTTCCGTCGTTCCCCGCGGTCGCGCGCGATTTCCACGCATCGGATGCGGCAGTGCAGCTCACGCTCACGGCCACCTCGATCGGGTTCGCGGTCGGCCAGTTGCTGGTCGGGCCGTTGAGCGACAAGGTCGGCCGCCGCCTGCCGCTGCTGATCGCGACCGCGGTGCACGTGATCGCGAGTGTCGGGGTGGCGTTCGCTCCGAACGTCGAGTGGCTGACCGTGCTGCGGGTGCTGCAGGGCGTCGGAGCGGCGGGCGGGGGAGTGGTCGCCACGGCGACGGTCCGCGACCTGTTCGGCGGGCTTCCCCTGGTGCGCGTGCTGTCACGCCTCGCCCTGGTCTCGGGCCTGGCACCGATCCTCGCTCCGGTGATCGGCTCGCAGCTGCTGCGGATCACCGACTGGCGGGGCATCTTCGTCGCGCTCGCCGCGTACGGAGTCGTGGTCCTGATCGTGGCCGCGCTGCTCATCGTCGAGACCCTCCCGCCCGAGAAGCGCGGGCTCGTCGCCCATCGCACCGCGCGAGCGCGTTACCGCTCGCTGTTCTCCGACCGCATCTTCGTGGGCGTGGCGATCATCGGCGGCATGGTGTTCTCGGCCCTCTTCGCCTACCTCTCGTCGTCCTCCTTCCTGCTCCAGGATGTGTTCCACCTGAACGCGCAGCAGTTCGGCCTGATCTTCGGCATCAACTCGATCGGCGTGGTGTTCGGCTCGCAGGCCGCATCGCGGATCGTGCGCCGGGTCGCCCCGCAGTGGGTTCTTGCCGTGGTCCTCCCGCTCATGATCACCGGGGCGATCGTGATCGGCGTGCTGGCCCTGAACGGCGGGGGGCTGTTCTCGGTCCTCATCCCGCTCTGGTTCATCCTCGCCGGCTGCGGGTTCTGCTTCCCGATCGTGCAGGTGCTCGCGCTCGCCCACCATGGTGAGGAGGCCGGAACCGCCGCCTCGCTGCTGGGCGCGGCCAACTTCGGACTGGCGGGGATCATCTCGCCGATCGTGGGGCTGCTGGGCATCTCGACGGCGCTGCCGATGTCCGAGGTGATGGTCGTGACGCTGGCCGTCGCCATCCTCTCGCTGTGGATCCTGGTGCGGCCGCGCACGGTGCCCTCGATCGGCGACTGATGGGGCGGTAGCGTCGCACCCATGAGAATCCTCCTCGTGGGTGCCGGCGGCGTCGGTGACGCCATCGCCAAGATCGCGGCCCGCCGTGATTTCTTCGAACTCATGGTCGTCAGCGACTACGACCTCTCGCGCGCCGAGCGCACCATCGCCTGGATCACGGCGAAGCACGGCGATCAGAACGGCCGATTCGTCGCCGCGAAGATCGATGCGTCCGACCCGGACAACGTGGCAGCCGTGGCGCGCGAGCACCGGGCCAGCCATGTCATGAACGCGGTGGAGCCGAAGTTCGTGCCGACCATCTTCGCCGGCGCCCTGGCCGCGGGAGCCGACTACCTCGACATGGCGATGAGCCTGTCGGAGCCGCATCCCGAGAATCCGTACAGCGAGACCGGCATCAAGCTCGGCGACGATCAGTTCGAACTGGCGCCGGACTGGGAGAAGGCGGGCCGGCTCGCCCTGGTCGGCATGGGCGTCGAGCCCGGGCTGAGCGATGTCTTCGCGCGCTACGCGGTCGACGAGCTGTTCTCGTCGGTCGACGAACTGGGTACCCGCGACGGAGCCAACCTGGTGGTGCGCGACGAGGCGGGCAACGAGATCTTCGCTCCCTCGTTCTCGATCTGGACGACCATCGAGGAGTGCCTCAACCCTCCGGTGATCTGGGAGAAGGACAAGGGCTGGTTCACCACGCCGCCGTTCTCGGAGCCGGAGACCTTCGTGTTTCCGGAGGGCATCGGCCCGGTGGAGTGCGTCAACGTCGAGCACGAGGAGGTGCTGCTGATGCCGCGCTGGCTCGACGCGCAGCGGGTCACCTTCAAGTACGGCCTGGGTGACGAATTCATCGGCGTGCTCAAGACCCTGCACACCCTGCATCTGGATGCCGTTGCGCCGATCCGCGTGCGCAGCGCGAACGGCCCGGTCGAGGTCGCGCCGCGCGATGTGGTCGCGGCCGCGCTGCCCGATCCGGCCACCATCGGACCCCGGATGACCGGCAAGACCTGCGCGGGGGTCTGGGTCACCGGAACCGGCACAGATGGTGCTCCGCGCGAGGTGTACCTGTACCACGTGAGCGACAACGAGTGGACGATGGCCGAGTACGAGAGCCAGTGCGTGGTCTGGCAGACGGCCCTGAATCCCGTGATCGCCCTCGAGCTGCTCGCCAACGGCACCTGGACCGGCACCGGCGTGCTGGGCCCCGAGGCGTTCCCGGCCGCACCGTTCCTGGAGTTGATGAAGAAGGCGGAGTCCGAGGGCGGCTACGGCCAGGCCTGGGGCCTCGAGGATCGGCTCGCGTGAGCGGTGCGCCCCTGACCGCCGCCGAGGTGGCGGCCGTGAAGGCCGGGTACGCTTTCGACGCGCCGGCGATCGAGCTGGGCGCGCTGGTGAACGGTGCGCCGCTGCCCGAGGTGCCGATCCGCATCCCGTTGGCCATGGTCAACCGCCACGGCCTCGTTGCCGGTGCAACCGGAACCGGCAAGACCAAGACCCTGCAGCTGCTGGCCGAGCAGCTCTCGGCTGCCGGCGTGCCGGTCTTCGCCGCCGACATCAAGGGTGATCTCAGCGGGATCGCGAGCCCGGGGGCGTCGAGCCCTGCGCTCCTCGAGCGGACGGGCAGCGTCGGCCAGCGCTGGGCGCCCGCGAGCGCGCCGACCGAGTACTTCTCGCTCGGCGGGCAGGGCACCGGCATCCCGATCCGGGCCAGCGTTCGCGGGTTCGGGCCGCTGCTGCTCAGCAAGGTGCTGGGGCTGAATCCGACCCAGGAGTCGAGTCTCGGCCTGGTGTTCCACTACGCGGACGGTGCCGGACTTCCGCTGACCGACCTCGACGATCTGCGCACCGTTCTGATGCATCTGATCAGCGACGGGGGCAAGGCGGAGCTCGCCGGGTCGGGCGGACTGTCGCGGGCGACGGCCGCGGTGATCCTGCGCGAACTGGTCGGATTCAGCGATCAGGGCGCCGACACCTTCTTCGGCGAGCCGGCGATCGACGTGCAACTGTTCCTGCGCCGGTCTGCCGACGGGGCGCGCGGGATGGTCAGCCTGCTCGAGGTGCCGAGCGTGCAGGACAAGCCAGAACTGTTCTCCACCTTCTTGATGTGGTTGCTGCGGGAGCTGTACCGGGCACTGCCCGAGGTCGGCGACATCGACAAGCCCGAATTGGTGTTCTTCTTCGACGAGGCGCACCTGCTGTTCGCGGGCGCGTCCCAGGACTTCCTGCAGGTCGTGACGCAGACCGTTCGCCTGATCCGCTCGAAGGGCGTCGGCGTGTTCTTCGTCACGCAGACACCGAAGGATGTGCCCGGCGACGTGCTGGCCCAGCTCGGCAGCCGGGTGCAGCACCAGTTGCGCACCCACACGCCGGACGACGCCCGGGCCCTGAAGGCCGCGGTCTCGACCTACCCGGTCTCGGGCTACGACCTCGCCCAGGTGCTGCAGAACCTGCCCATCGGCGAGGCGATCGTCACGGTGATGAACGAGAAGGGCGCGCCCTCGCCGGTCGCCTGGACCCGGCTGCGATCGCCGCAGAGCTCGATGTCGCCGACTCCGGAGCAGAAGCGGGCGGCCGGCGTTGCCGCATCGCCGCTGCTCGCCGCATTCGGGGAGCGGGCCCACCCGACCTCGGCACGCGAACTGCTGGAGCAGCGCGCGCACCTCGAACCGCGTGAACCGACTGAGCCGCGTGAACCGCTCAGGCGGAGCGAATCGCGCGAGCAGAGCAACCCCGCGGCGCCTGCCGAGCGCGAGCGCGCTGCGGCCAGCAGGCGTCCCGCGCGCCGTCGTCGCGGATTCGCCGGCCGGCTCATCGAGAAGCTGTTCGGCTCGACCCGCTGATCGGGCTCAGGAGGGCAGGAAGCCGACCGGCATCCCGAAGATCCGCATCACCCACGCCGCGACGGCGACGATCAGCAGCACAGCGAGCACGAACACGATGATCCACAGCGCCGGCTTGTTCTGGAACCAGTACGCGCTGCCCGGGTAGGTGCGGTAGAACTCGCGGATGCTGATCGGCTCCTCCACGTAGGTGGGCGTCACCGGGAGCGCGTTGGCGACGGCCTTGAGATCTTCGGGCGTCCAGAACGTGCCGCGCAGCCGGTACAGCCGGCGCCCGGACGCGTCGCGCGCCAGCAGTTGCAGCACCGGGTCGGGCGACTGCCCGATGTAGGTGGGCACGACGACGACGCTCGCGATGGAGCTGAGCGGAACGCGGACGATGGGGCTGAAGATGCCGCGCCCGACCAACTCGGTCGGGGTCACGGCGGTGAACACGGTCAACTGCCGCCCGAGCGTGCCCAGGCAGAGGATCGTGATCGCCAGGTGCACGACGAACACGAGCCCCCAGCTCCCGTGCTGGATCGCGAACCAGTACAGCACCCCGAACACCGGGATCATCGCGAGCACGATCGACACGAATGCCGTGGTCATCAGCGAACGGCGCGGCCGGACCCGGAGGGTGGTCACGGTCGCTGTCATCGCGTTTCTCCTGCGCTCGGGTGGTGGTGAGCTTCGGAATGGGGGTGCGGAGGATGGGGGATTCGAACCCCCGAGGGCTTTCACCCAACACGCTTTCCAAGCGTGCGCCATAGGCCACTAGGCGAATCCTCCTGGACCGCTGGGGAGCGGGGGCCACCAAGGATCTTACCCGGCGGATGCCCGCGGTCGCGTCGCACGAAAGGGGGACCCGCCGTACAATGGGCTCGGCTCCCCGCGTGGCGCCATCCAGGCCAACTCCCCCAGGGCGGAAACGCAGCAAGGGTAACCGGGCTCTGGCGGGTGCGCGGGGAGTCATACCAATTCGAGCCGCCGCGCCTGCGGCGCAGCGCGCTCCGCGCGACGTACACGCCGCCGCGCTTCGCTGTCTCATTCTGGCTGCGCCGCCGCTCCTGCGGCGCAGCGCGCTCCGCGCGACGTACACGCCGCCGCGCTTCGCTGGCGTTCGCTGACATGTCCGACCCCGAACGGGTCTCGACACCCTTGTTCACCCCCAAAAGCGGCGTATTGCTCCGCCCGGATCGGGCGCAGGATACAACGAAGAGACAGATGGTCTCAGGTCGGGGAAGTCACTATGAGCGCCGAGTCCCGTTCGCCAGTACGTACTCTGCTGCGCCCGGCCCCGAAGCCGCGCCCGATGTCGTTCGCGGCATCCCTCGGTGCGGATCTCTCCTCGCTCTCTGACGGTGCGAGCCCCAAGGGTTCGTCCCCCGAGGCGCTCGAGTCGGTGCTGGCCGCGGCCGAGCCCGCGCCCGAGCCGATCGTCCTGGCGGCGGAAGACCGCCAGTCGCTCCAGTCGGTTCTCGAAGAGCTCCTGGTGTTCGACGGGTCGATCGGCGTCGCGCTGGTCGACGGCCAGTCGGGGATGGTCCTCGGCGAGGCCGGGTCGGCGAGCAGTCTCGGACTCTCCGCGGCCGGCGCCTCGGTGATCCTCCGTTCCCGTCTCGAGACGAACAAGGTTCTCGGCCGCTCCGAAGAGATCGCGGACGTGCTCATCACCCTGTCGAGCCAGGTGCAGATCATCCACCCGCTCGCCGAGAACGCGAACCTCTTCCTGTTCCTGATCGGCGACAAGGCCAAGTCGAGTCTCGCGATGGCGCGCTACAAGGCGGCCGAAGCCGACGACAAGATCAAGTTGTAGCTCGTCCGGTTGTCCGCTCCTCGCGGGCGCGTGACGTGGGACGCGTGACGTCCCTCAATTCGGCGAGCAACTCACGGGCGATCTCGGCGTAGCTGCGGGTGCTGCCGGCCGCGATCCAGGTCACGAACGCGACGTGGAAGACTCCGATGCCGGCGCGAGCGGTCAGCGCGGCGGCGGGTTCGCCGACGCCGCGGGCGTGCAGCGCTGCCGTGATCGCGATCGCCAGTCGCTCCGTCTTGATGAGTTCGCGCTCCTGCAGTGAGGCGTCGGAGTCGATCACGCGCTGCCGGGTGCGGGAGTGGTCCAGATCGACGAAGACGGCGCCGGCGGCGTCGAGCGCTGCACCCATCGCGTCGAGCGGACCCGCGTCGGCGGGAGCGTCGGCCACGGCATCCACCATCAGCTGCTGCAGGCGCGCGGATCCGTCGAACAGCATCTCGCGCTTGTCGACGAAGTAGCGGAAGAAGGTGCGCTCGGTGACGCCGGCGCGCTCGGCGATCTGGGCGACGGTCGTCTGACCGAACCCCCGCTCGAGGTACAGCTCCATCGCGGCCTGCGCCAGCCGGCCGCGGGCGTCGGGCTGCCAGCGGGTCATGCCCCGATGCTACTTGATGACATCGACTGACATCCGTGCTACATTCACTGATGTCACACACTGACATCAGTCGAAAGGTCGCAGGTCATGAAGTATTTCGTCACCGGGGCATCCGGATGGATCGGGTCCGCCGTCACCGCGGAGCTCCTCGCCCGCGGGCACCAGGTGGTCGGTCTCGCGCGGAACGACGAGGCAGCCGCCAAGATCCAGGCGGCGGGTGCCGAGGCGTTCCACGGCTCGATCGACGACCCGGACGGGTTGCGTGCACCCGCGGACGCGTCGGATGGCGTCATCCACCTCGCCTTCAATCACGACTTCGCGGCGCACGAGACGGCGATCGAGACCGATCGGGCTGTCATGACGGTGATCCTGGACACGCTCGCCGGATCCGGCCGTCCCTTCGTCTTCGCCTCGGGGGTGCTCGGACGGGCGGGAGCGGGCATTGTCGCGACCGAGGACGTCCCGCTCGATCCCTCGACCGTCGCGTCGCCGCGGGCGCTCAACGAGATCTTCGCGCTGGCTTCGGCCGGGCGCGGCGTTCGGCCGGTCGCCGTCGCGTTCGCGCCGACCGTTCATGGCGAAGGCGATCACGGCTTCATGGCCGCGTACGTCGCCATGGACCGGGCAGCAGGCGTCTCGGGGTACGTCGGCGACGGCAGCAACACCTGGCCCGCCGTCCATCGCGCCGATGCCGCGGCGCTGGTCGCACTCGCCGTCGAGAACGCGCCCGCCGGGTCGGTGCTGCATGCGGTGGCCGAAGAGGGCGTGCGCCATCGCGACATCGCCGAGTCCATCGGGCGGCAGCTCGACCTGCCGGTGCGCAGCTTTGAGCCGGGCGAGGTGACGCCGCCCTACCAGTGGCTGGAGCGCTTCCTCGGGGTCAGCTCCCTGGCGTCAAGTGAGATCACCCGGGCCACGATGGGCTGGTCGCCGACGCATCCCACCCTGCTTGACGACCTCGACGCCGGGTTCTACACCCGCGCCTGACCTGCCGCGTCGCGTGCGTCCCGGCGACGCTGCGTCGCGATGACCAGGATGCTGCCGAGCGCGAGCAGCGCCGTCGCGCCCAGCATGCCGCCCGTCACGTCGACACCGGTCGCGGCCAGGCCGGTGGTCGACACCCCGCCGACGCCCCCACCACTGCCACTGCCACTGGATGCCGGGGTGTTGGGGCCGACGGTGGCGCTCGCCAGGGCGACCGACGCGATGCTGCCGGCGGGACCGATACCCACCGTCAGCGCATTCTCGGTGAACGCGCCGTTGCTGGTGCTCTGGTTGTTCACGGTCAGCTGGGCCAGCGCCGTCACGGCCGCAGCGAGGGGTCCGGTCGCCACAGGCGTCAGCGCGGCCAGCGCGGTGGTCGCGGCGGTCTGGGCGATGGTGGCGGTGACGATGTCGAGCGGCAGGGCGAGTCCCGCGATCGCGGTCGTCACGGCGTCCAGCACGGAATTGGTGAGCGCCGTGATCTTCGCCACCACGGCATCCGGAAGGAACGACAGCAGGTCGGTTCCCGGCGGCAGGTCGTTGATGTCGGCGACGCCGGCCGCGGCGAGCAGGTCGGTCAGTGACACCGTGACCTGTCCACCGGCGAGCGGGTTGGCGATGGGGGTGACGATCAACGGGTTCACCACGGCGAGCAGTGTCGTCAGGATGCCGGCGGTCGGCGTCACCGCCGCGCTGACGAGCGTTCCGCCGACCACGATGTCGAGGCTCGAGAGCACGTAGTCGCCGGATTGCACACCGCCCGCCGTCTCCTGAGCGCTGGCCGCGAGCACGCCGATGCCGGCCGAGATGCTGACCGGCGAGGTGGTCGGATCGCCGATCGCGATCAGCGCGGAGTTGCCCGCTCCCGGTGTCCCCAGGTTGCCGCCGGTCGGGGTCGTCCCGATGCCGACGAGCGAGGGGGCGGAGCTGACCGTGCCCGAGAAGGAGACGGACGAGCCATCATCCCGGGCTTGCGCGTACTGTCCAACGGCCCCCAATTGGATGATGCCGCCCGCGCCGAACAGGTCGACGGCCGAGGCCTGCAGCGCGAGTGCTTGCAGCGCGACGGCATCCAGGGGCACGTCGGAGGTGAACGGGCCGCCGGTGCCGAGCGGATCGATGGCGCTCGCGCCTGCCAGGTCGGCCACCGGCGTGCTGGGAGCGCCGAGCAGCGTGGCGAGCACGAGCCTGCCTTCGCCCTGCGAGACCGGCGGCACGGCCTGTGCGGCGAGCGGCGTCACGAGCAGAAGGACAGCAGCGAGGGCGAGGGCGGACACGACGGCGCGGCCGATCCGCAGCAGAGTTCGGGACATGTCGCACCCCCAGCGCCTGATCCGGTGCCGAGGTCGCGCCGTCCGCCGGTACCCCACCCGAGTCGTGGTCTCCCTGGTGAGTGGGAATGGCCCGGGTCGCGGATGAGGGTACGCGCTCTCGACGCCTCTGAGGGGATTCGCATCGGCACCAGTTGGGGGGACAATCCGCCGATCGACCCGGCGATCCGGTCATCGATCGCCCCGGCGTGCCGTCGGCGGCGACGACTACTCTTGGGGAGTGGTCACCGCCCTCTACCGCCGATATCGACCGGAGACGTTCGCCGAACTGATCGGCCAATCGCAGGTGACCGATCCGCTCCGCACCGCTCTGCGCACCGATCGGGTCAATCACGCCTACCTGTTCAGCGGCCCGCGCGGCTGCGGCAAAACGACCAGCGCGCGCATCCTGGCCCGCTGCCTCAACTGCGCGGAGGGGCCGACCGACACGCCGTGCGGGGTCTGCGCCTCCTGCATCGAGCTGGCTCGCGACGGCAGCGGCTCGCTCGACGTGGTCGAGATCGACGCCGCGTCGCACAACGGGGTCGACGATGCCCGCGACCTGCGCGAGCGTGCCGCCTTCGCCCCGGCGCGCGACCGCTACAAGATCTTCATCCTCGACGAGGCGCACATGGTGACGCCCCAGGGATTCAACGCCCTGCTCAAGCTGGTCGAAGAGCCGCCCGAGCACATCAAGTTCATCTTCGCGACCACCGAGCCCGAGAAGGTCATCGGCACGATCCGCAGTCGCACCCATCACTACCCGTTCCGGCTCGTGCCGCCCGCGCAGATGCTCGACTACGTGCAGAAGCTGTCCGAGGCCGAGAAGGTGTCGGTCGAGCCCGGCGTGCTGCCTCTCGTGGTGCGCGCCGGCGGCGGGTCGGTGCGCGACACCCTCTCACTGCTCGACCAGTTGATCGCCGGCTCCGAGGGCGCGACCGTCGGCTACGAGCGCGCCGTCGCGCTGCTCGGCTACACCCACGCGGCCCTTCTCGACGAGGTGGTCGACGCACTGGGGGCGATGGATGCCGCTGCAGCGTTCTCGGCGGTCGATCGGGTGATCCAGACCGGGCAAGATCCGCGGCGGTTCGTCGAAGACCTGCTCGAGCGCCTGCGCGACCTCATCGTGGTGGCGGCGACCCGTGACGGTGCCGCGGCGGTGCTGCGCGGCATCCCGCAGGACGAGCTCGACCGGATGAGCGTGCAGGCCACCGCCTTCGGTGCCGCGGAACTGTCGCGCGCGGCCGATGTGGTCAACAGCTCGCTGACCGAGATGACCGGAGCCACATCGCCTCGGCTGCACTTGGAGCTCATGGTCGCTCGGCTGCTGGTGCCGGCCTCCGACGATTCGGACCGCGGAGCCCTCGCGCGTGTTGAGCGGCTGGAGCGGCGGGTCGGCATCGCCGTGCAGGGCATCGACAGGCACAGCGGCGAGGCGGAGCCTCGCCAGCGCGTCGATGTGCCCGAGCCGAAGAAGCCGGTGGCGCCCGAGCCTCAGCCGCGTGCTGTATCACCTGAGCGCCTCACTCCCGCTCAACCCGACCCGACGGCCGAGACGACCGTCGGCGCTGGGGCCGCAGAGGAGGTCAGAAATGACCTCCTCCGGGAAGCGGAGCCCGCGCGCGCGGTCTCGCTGCAGCAGTTGCGCGACGCCTGGCCCGAGATCCTCGAGGTGGTGCAGAAGGCGAAACGGACGGCCTGGATGGTGGTCTACACCTCGACGCCGCGCGCGCTGAACGACGACGTGCTCACCCTGTCGTTCCCGAGCGAGACTGACGTGAGCAACTTCAAGGAGCGTCCGACCTCCGGCGAGAGCGTGAGCGAGCAATTGCGCTCGGCGATCACGACGGTGCTCGGCATCCGGGTCAAGTTCGTGGCGAAGGTGGATGCGGCCCAGCCGCCGGCATCCGACGCCCCCGCTGTGCCGGCCGCAGAGCCGGTGGCCGAGACGCCGGCGACCTCAGGCTGGAACGTCACGCCCATCCCGGGAAGCGGAGACGGCGCTCCCGCCGCCGACCCGGCAGTCAAGCCCGCAGCCACGACTGCCGACGAGCCCGCTGACCCGGCTCCGTCGGCGACGGATGCCGGCAGCGCCCGCGCGGAAGCCGCATCGTCCAGGTACGGCGAGGCGGTCGTGCGCGAATTGCTCGGCGCCAGCTTCATCGAGGAGCAGAACCTCGCGCCCCGCGATCGCCCGGTGACCCTCGAGCCGAGCGCCGAATCCGCGCCGGGAAACGGCGACTAGCCCGTGTATGAGGGAATCGTCCAGGAGCTGATCGACGAACTCGGCCGCCTGCCAGGCATCGGGCCGAAGTCGGCGCAGCGCATCGCCTTCCACATCCTGCAGACTCAGAGCTTCGACACCACCCGGCTGGCGCAGATCCTGATGGACGTGCGCGACAAGGTGAAGTTCTGCGACATCTGCGGCAACGTGAGCGAGCAGGACACCTGCGCGATCTGCCGCGATCCGCGCCGGAATCAGGCCATCATCTGCGTTGTCGAAGAGGCGAAAGACGTGGCGGCCATCGAGCGCACCCGCGAGTTCCGCGGCCTGTACCACGTGCTGGGCGGGGCGCTCAGCCCGATCGATGGCATCGGCCCCAATGAGCTCCGCTTCACCCAGCTGGTTCAGCGGCTCGCCGACAACACGGTGACCGAGGTGATCATCGCGACCGACCCGAACCTCGAGGGCGAAGCGACGGCGACCTACCTGTCGCGACTGCTGGTGCAGCCGGGTCTGCGCGTGACGCGGCTGGCCTCGGGACTGCCGGTGGGCGGCGATCTGGAGTACGCAGACGAGGTCACGCTCGGCCGCGCGTTCGAGGGCCGTCGCGTCGTCGAGGCCTAGCCGGGCGCCATGACGAGCAGCGAGCTGGTCGCCGTCGCGACCAGGTGGCCCGCGGCATCCACCCCTTCTGCGCTGGTGAAGATGACCCGCCGGCCGCCCTTGGTCACTCGGCCGGTGAAGGTGAGCAGTCCGGACTCCATCGTCACGCCGCGCAGATAGCTCACGTTGATGTCGATCGAGGTGTAGCGCCAGCCCGCGTCCAGGGTGGAGTGCGCCGCGCATCCGGTCACCGTGTCGAGCACCGTGCACAGGATGCCCCCGTGCACGCCGCCGATCGGGTTGAAGTGGCTCTCGTGCGGCGGCAGGGTGAAGACCACCTCGCCCTCGTCGATCCGGACGATCTGCATGCCGAGCAGTTCGGCGATCGGCGGTGCCGGGATGTCACCCTCGAGGATGCCGGTGAGGTAGTCGCGTCCGCTCATGGTGCGCACCAGTTCGAGGACGGGCGCGGGGTCGTGCCAGGTGACCTGCCGAGTGGATTGCGCACCCCATCCGGGTCGCCGGTCGAGTGACTCGTCGCTCATGACGCCACGCTATGCCACCGACCCAGCTCATCGAGGCGGATGCTCTGGCACACTGGGCCGGTGAGCACCCCCTTGCTGGTCGCCTTCGACCTCGATGACACGCTGGCGCCCTCCAAGTCGCCGCTGGACCCGCGGATGGCGGACCTGTTGGTGCGCCTGCTCGCCGAGGTGGAGGTGTGCATCATCTCGGGCGGCCAGTTCGGGCAGTTCAAGACCCAGGTCATCGATGAGCTGCACGCGTCCGACGAGCTCCTGGGCCGGCTGCACCTGATGCCCACCTGCGGAACCCAGTACTGGCGGTACGTGGGAGACACCCCGCACGAGAGCTTCTGGTTCCAGCAGTACAGCGAGGAGCTCGCCGCCGACGAGAAGCGGGCGGCGATCCGGGCCATCGAAGACGAGGCCCGTCACCTCGGCCTGTGGGAGGAGGAGACCTGGGGCGAGATCATCGAGGACCGCGGATCTCAGATCACCTTCTCCGCCCTCGGCCAGCAGGCTCCGGTCGACGCCAAACGGGCATGGGATCCGACCGGCGAGAAGAAGGACGCGCTGCGCGAAGCGGTGCAGAAGCTGCTCCCGACCCTCGAGGTGCGTTCCGGCGGATCCACCAGCATCGACATCACTCGCCGGGGCATCGACAAGGCGTACGGAATGGCGCGTCTCGCCGAGCTGACCGACATCGCGATCGACGACATGCTGTTCATCGGCGACCGCCTCGACGTGAACGGCAACGACTACCCGGTCAAGCTCATGGGAATGCCGACCCGGGCGGTGGCGAACTGGGAGGAGACGGCGGAGTTCCTCGAGGGATTCCTCGCCGCGCGCGGCGCGTAGTACGCCGCTCCCCCTGGCCCGTACCGCTCTCGGTGCGCCAGTAAACTCAGGGTTCGTGAGTCTCATCGTGCAGAAATACGGCGGCTCGTCCGTCGCGGACGCCGAGAGCATCAAGCGCGTGGCCAAGCGCATCGTCGAAACCCGCAAGGCGGGCAACGAGGTGGTCGTCGCCGTGAGCGCGATGGGCGACACGACCGACGAACTGCTCGACCTGGCGCACGAGGTGACCCCGCTTCCCGATCCGCGCGAGCTCGACATGCTGCTCACGACGGGGGAGCGCATCTCGATGGCCCTGCTCGCGATGGCGATCAAGAGCATGGGCGTCGAGGCGCGCTCGTACACGGGCAGCCAGGCCGGCATGATGACGGATGCCCGGCACGGCTCCGCGCGGATCGTCGACGTCACTCCGGTGCGGCTCCGCGAGGCGCTCGACGAGGGCGCGATCGTGATCGTCGCCGGGTTCCAGGGCTTCAACCGCGACTCCAAAGACATCACGACCCTGGGCCGCGGCGGATCCGACACCACGGCCGTCGCGCTCGCCGCGGCGCTCGGGGCCGACGTCTGCGAGATCTACACGGACGTCGACGGCGTGTACTCGGCCGATCCGCGGATCGTGCCGCGCGCCCGCAAGATCGAGCGGATCACCAGCGAAGAGATGCTCGAGCTCGCCGCCGCCGGAGCCAAGGTGCTCTACATCCGCGCGGTCGAGTACGCCCGGCGGCACGGGGTCGTCCTCCATGTGCGCTCGTCGTTCAACAACAACGAAGGAACCTGGGTCGTCGCCGATCACGACTCCGGCGCGGCAACGGGCTCCCGCGGAGTCCACAAGGAGGGCACTGCCATGGAAGAGCCGATCATCACCGGAGTCGCCGGCGACCTCAACGAGGCGAAGATCACCGTGGTGGGGGTGCCCGATGTGCCGGGCAAGGCCGCCGACATCTTCGCCATCGTCGCCAAGACCGGCGCCAACATCGACATGATCGTGCAGAACGTGTCGGGCGCGGTCACCGGGCTCACCGATATCTCGTTCACCCTTCCCAAGGGCGAGGGCGAGAAGGTGCTGACCGCCCTGCGCGCGACCCAGTCGGAGGTCGGCTTCGACTCGCTGCAGTACGACGACCAGATCGGCAAGCTGGCGGTGGTCGGCGCCGGAATGCGCACCAGCGCGGGCGTCTCGGCGCAGCTGTTCCGGGCCTTGTCGGATGCCGGCATCAACATCGAGATGATCTCGACCAGCGAGATCCGCATCTCGGTCGTCACCCGCGCCGACACCCTGCACGAGGCCATGCGCGTCGTGCACACCGCCTTCGGACTCGACGCGGACGACGTCGCGATGGTGCACGGCGGCACCGGGCGCTAGTGGCCTCGCAGGAGAAGAACGAGCAGCACGCTGCTTCCATTCAGCACGACATGGGCGACGATCGCCGGCCCGAGGCGACCGGTGGCGATCGTGATCACCCCGTGAAACACTCCCGCGGTCAACGTGAATAGAGCCAGCGTGATGAGCAGGATGGGGTCGCCGATCGCCTCGTAGAGGTGGGCCGCCGCGAACAGCAGCGAACTGACGGCGACGGCGAGGACGGCCGCCCAGCCGCGCACCGTCGGCGTCGCGGGCTGGGGCCGCGGTGAGCGGCGTCGACCGCGCAGGATCGCCCAGCGGACCGCTCGCAGGACCAGTCCGCGGAAGATCAGCTCTTCGACGACCGGCGCGATCAGCGCGGCGACGACGATGCCGTTCAGGATGATCCACAGCGGATCCGTGCCGAGGTCGACGTTGCTGCGGGTCGGTGCCTTTCCCGCGATGGCGACGACCGCGAGGGCCTCGATCAGCGTGAGGATCCGCACCAGGATTCCGATGCCCAGTCCGATCGCCAGATCGACCGGGCGGAACCGCAGCCCGAAGTCGGCGGCCAGGCTCTTGAGCCCGCGGCGCCGGCTGATCACGACCAGCGCGGCGAACAGGATCCCGTACGCCAGCAGGCCGAAGGTCAGCTCGAACGGCTCTCGGCGCGCCGGCAGATGCAGCAGCAGGTAGCCGATTCCGAGCAGCACGGTGACCACGAACAGTGCGAGCACCACGGCGGCATCCGGCAGCCCCCAGCGCACGCCGGCCGGAGGCTGCTCGGGGGGCCGACGCGGCGCCGGAACGTACGGTGGCGGCAGGTACGGTGGCGGCGCATACTGCGGCGGCGCGTAGGGCGGCGGCGCGTAGGCCGGCGGCAGGTTCTGGGGCGGAAGGTCCTCCGGCACGCTCACGGGTTCACCGTATCGCCCGCGATCGGCGCCGCCTGACCACTCGCCGGTACGCTTCTGCTATGAACAGCATGCCCGGCATCCGCATCGGCGTCGTCGGCGCCACCGGACAGGTGGGCGCCGTAGTGCGCCGCCTCCTCGACGAGCGCGAACTGCCGATCGCCGAGATCCGCTTCTTCGCCAGCGCGCGCAGCGCGGGCACGACCCTTCCGTTCCGTGGCGAGCAGATCACCGTCGAAGACGCGAGCACGGCCGATCCCACCGGCCTCGATGTCGCGATCTTCTCGGCCGGCGCCACGATGTCGAAGGTGCAGGCTCCGCGCTTCGCCGAGGCGGGCGTGCTGGTCATCGACAACTCGAGCGCCTGGCGCATGGACCCCGACGTTCCGCTGGTCGTCAGCGAGGTCAACCCGCACGCGATCGACCAGGCGCGCGGCGCCACCGGCAAGGGGATCATCGCCAACCCGAACTGCACGACCATGGCCGCGATGCCGGTGCTCAAGGTGCTCGACGCCGAGGCAGGCCTGACGCGCCTGATCGTCAGCACCTACCAGGCCGTGTCGGGCGCGGGCCTGGCTGGCGGCGAAGAGCTGCTCGAGCAGGCCTCGTCCGCGGTCGGCCAGAACGCGATCGGCCTGGTGCACGACGGGCACGCCGTGACCATGCCCGAGCCGCACAAGTTCGTCAAGAACATCGCCTTCAACGTGCTGCCGCTCGCCGGCTCGATCGTCGACGACGGCCTGAACGAGACCGACGAAGAGAAGAAGCTGCGCAACGAGAGCCGCAAGATCCTCGAGCTGCCCGAGCTGCTGGTCAGCGGCACCTGCGTGCGCGTCCCGGTCTTCACCGGGCACTCGCTCAGCATCAACGCCGAGTTCGCGAAGGCCATCACGCCCGAACGCGCGACCGAGTTGCTCCGGGATGCCGCGGGCGTCCAGCTGATGGACGTTCCGACCCCGCTCGACGCGGCAGGCATCGACCCGAGCCTGGTCGGGCGCATCCGCCAAGACGAAGGGGTGCCGGGCAACCGCGGCCTCGCGCTCTTCGTCTCGAACGACAACCTGCGCAAGGGCGCCGCGTTGAACGCGGTGCAGATCGCCGAACTCGTCGCGGCGAAGCTCGGCTCCGAGCAACCGGTCGGCTGACGCGAACGCCTCGGCGTCCGGCTCCGAACTCCGGACATGAGGTTCCGTGTCCTGGTGGGCGTTGCGATGGCCGTCGTGCTGGGCGCGGGTGTGCTCACCGCCTGCGCGGCCGGGCCGGAGTCCGCGACATCAACGCCGAGGGAGGGTCCCGTGAGTCCGTTGCCTGCTGACGCACCCGTCGTCGCGTTCTACGGCGACTCGTACACGCTCGGCACGGGGGCGAGCAGCGAAGAGAAGCGCTGGTCGACGATCATCTGCGCCGGGCGCGGCTGGAACGAGTTCAACCCGAGCGTCAACGGACTCGGATTCGTGCGCAACCGAGCCGCGTACGGGGTGGACGAGCCTGCTCTGATCGTGGCGCAGCATCCCGACATCGTGTTCGTCACGATGGGACTCAACGACAACTTCAGCTACCCGCAGCTCGCGCCGCAGATCCACCGGGCGATCATCGGCGATCTGACCGGCCTCAAGAAGCAGCTGCCCGACGCCCGATTCATCGTGGTCGAGCCGTTCTGGTACACCGACGAGCGGCCGGCGTCGCTGGCGGTCATCAGCCGATGGGTCCGCGATGAGGCGAAGGCGATCGGCGCCGACTACATCCCAGGGGCCTCGCACTGGATCGAGCATCACCCCGAGTGGATGGCCTCCGACGGCCTGCACCCCAACGACGCCGGGTACGCGCACCTGGCTGTCGAGATGGATGCCGCGTTGACCCGGCTCGGACTCTAAAGAACCGCACTTCTTGGCCCCGCTGCGCCCGCGCGAGCCCGGCGCCCCGAGTGCCCCCCGCTTAGACTGGAGCACGTGTCCGAACCCGTCGATGTCGCCCTGATCGGCGGCGGAATCATGAGCGCGACGCTGGGGGCATTGCTCCACGAGTTGGAGCCCACCTGGTCGATCACGATCCTCGAGCGCCTGGGCGACGTCGCCCTCGAGAGCTCGAGCCCGTGGAACAACGCCGGCACCGGGCATTCGGCCCTGTGCGAGCTCAACTACACCCCCGAGAAGGCCGACGGAACCATCGACATCACCCAGGCGGTGAAGGTCAACGAGCAGTTCCAGGTCACCCGCCAGTTCTGGTCCTTCCTGGTGAGCGAGGGGATGCTGCCCGAGCCCGACCGCTTCATCAACCCGGTTCCGCACATGAGCTTCGTGTGGGGGCAGGACAACGTCGACTACCTGCGTCGCCGGTTCGAGGCGCTGAAAGATCATCCCCTTTTCGACGGGATGGAGTTCAGCGACGACGCCGCCGTGATCCGCGGGTGGGCGCCGCTGCTGATCCCCGGCCGTCGCAAGGACGAGCCGATCGCCGCGACGCGCATCACCGCGGGCACCGACGTCGACTTCGGGTCGTTGACCCGGCTGCTGCTCGACGGCCTGGTGACGTCGGGCGCCCAGCTGAAGCTGGAGCACCGGGTCACCAGCCTGCACAAGAAGCGCGACGGACTGTGGCACCTCGGCATCCGCCACGACGTCGGCGGCACCCCGCTCGAACTCACGGCCCGCTTCGTGTTCGTCGGCGCGGGCGGTGCCGCCCTGCAACTGCTGCAGAAGTCGGGCATCCGCGAGATCCGTGGCTATGGCGGCTTCCCGATCAGCGGCGAGTTCCTGCGCACCGACGATCCGGCGCTCGTCGCCCAGCACCGCGCCAAGGTGTACGGCAAGGCCGCGGTCGGCTCACCGCCGATGTCGGTTCCCCACCTCGACACCCGCGTGGTCGATGGCCGGGCCAGCCTGCTCTTCGGCCCCTACGCGGGCTTCTCGCCCAAGTTCATGAAGACGGGTTCCTGGTGGGACCTCGTCGGCTCGATCCGCTGGCACAACCTGGGCACCATGATCGGCGCCGGCCTGACCAACCTCTCGCTGGTCTGGTACCTGATCGGGCAGTTGCTGGCCAGTTCGAGCGCCAAGCACCGCGCGCTCCAGCAGTTCGCTCCGCGCGCCAAGAAGGGCGACTGGCACCTGATCACGGCCGGCCAGCGGGTGCAGATCATGAAACGGGATGCCCAGGGCAAGCCGGTCATCCAGTTCGGCACAGAGGTGGTTTCGTCGGCCGACGGCTCGATCGCCGGCCTGCTCGGCGCCTCGCCGGGAGCCTCGACCGCCGTCCCGATCATGCTCGACGTGCTCGCCAAGTGCTTCCCCGACCGCATGGCCGGCTGGAGGCCGCAGATCGAGAAGATGATCCCGAGCTACGGGTCGCCCCTGTCGAGCAACAAGGCGACCGCGAAGAAGGTCCTCGTCGCCACCGCCAAGGAACTCGAACTGGCGGTCTGATCTCTTTTTCGTCGAACGCGCGGCCGAGTGACGGCTACCGAGTGACGGCTACCGAGGCTTCTGCGGGTAGATCGTCTCGCCGCGCACGAGCATGGCCACGTACTCGTCGACCTTGCGCCTACGGGTCTCGGCCTTCTTGACGTTGCCCAATCGGAACAGGATCGCGAAGCGGTTCTGCGCGGACAGCGTCTCGAAGAACGCGGCGGCGCGCGGTTCCTCGTCGAGAGCGGCGCGCAACTCGGGCGGGACCTCGATGGTCTTCGAACCCGCGTACGCGGCATCCCATCGGCCGTCGGCCTTCGCCCGCTCGACCTCGGCCAGGCCGGGCGGCTGCATGCGGCCCGCCTCGATCAACGCCAGCGCCTTGTCGCGATTGATGCGCGACCAGATGCTGCGGGCGCGCCTCGGCCCGAACCCCTGCAAGAAGTGGTGCTCGTCGAGCGACCACTTCTGCCCGTCGATCCACCCGACGCAGAGCGCCTCGTCGATCGCCTCGGCATAGCTGACGCTGGGGTGATCGCCGCCCTTCTTGGCGATCGCCAGCCGGATGCCGTCGCTGTCGGCCGCGTGGGCGGCGAGCCAGCGCCGCCACTCCTCGGCGTCGGCGCAGTGCACGATCGGCTTGTCAACCATGCCTGGGATGCTACCCGGCTTGACGGACATTCGAACATGTGTTCTAGTGGGACGATGAGGTGGAGCGGTCAGCAGATCGAGGTCGAGCAGGGCGATGCGTTGCCCGGCCTGGTCAAGCTCAGCTCGCTGGTGCGCTCGGTGCAGACCCCGGAGTTCGCCGGCATCACCTTCCACGAGGTGCTCGCCAAGAGCGCGTTGAACCACGTGCCGGGCAATGTCGGAGCGCTGCCGTTCGGCTGGACGATCAATCCGTACCGGGGATGCAGCCATGCCTGTAGCTTCTGCTTCGCCCGGCAGACCCACACCTACCTCGACCTGGACTCCGGCGTGGACTTCGATTCCCAGATAGTCGTCAAGATCAACGTGGCGGAGGTTCTCGAGAAGGAGTTGGCCAAGCCCGGCTGGGGGCGCCATCCCGTCGCGCTCGGAACGAACACCGACCCCTATCAGCGCGCTGAGGGTCGCTACCGCCTCATGCCCGGGATCATCGCCGCGCTCGCGGCATCGGGAACGCCGTTCAGCATCCTGACCAAAGGGAGCCTGCTGCGCCGCGACATCCCCCTGCTGCAGGAAGCCGCCGAGCACGTACCGGTGGATGTCTCGATGACGATCGCCATCCACGATCAGGCTCTCGCCGACTCGGTGGAATCCGGGGCCCCCACCGCGGCCGCGCGCCTGGCGACCGTGAGAGCGGTTCGGGAAGCGGGTCTGCCGTGCACGGTCTTCCTCATGCCGGTGCTGCCCTACCTCACCGACACGATCGCCCACCTGGATCACGCCTTGGAGCAGATCGCGGATGCCGGGGCGACCTCGCTCGTCTACACCGCGCTGCATCTGCGCACCGGAGCCCGCGAGTGGTACCTCGCCTGGCTCGCTCGCGAGCATCCCGAGCTGGTCGGTCGCTACGCCGAGATGTACCGGGGCACCGCCTACGCGCCGAAGGAGTATCGGCGGTGGCTTGCCGCCCGAATCCGGCCGCTGCTTCGCAAGCACGGGCTCGACAGGCCGGCACGTCTCGACCCGGCGACCGGGGTTGTTCGGGCTGCAGGAGCCATCGGCCTGCGGGAGCCGCGCACCCGAGGCCTGATCGCGGCCGAACTGAGCCCCGCGGCCGCCGTCGCCATCCAGCCCACCCTGTTCTGACCGGCCATTTCGACGCGCCAGCCTCCCGGCTTGGATGTACCCCATCCGCCTAAACTTGGCCCATGAGCGTCACTGACCACCCCGCGACATCCACGTCGTGGACCCCCGGTGCGGACCAGGACCAACATCACGGGCCGACCCCGCCAACCCGCGTTCGTCTTGCCCTGCTCGACGACCACGAGGTGCTTCTCGACAGCCTCAGCAGCTGGATCGGCCAGCACGCCCGCGACTTCGACGTCGTTCTCTCGGCCGCAACCTGGCTGCAGCTCGTGCACAGCCCGGCGTTCCCCACCGAGCTGGTGTTCATCGACTTCCAGCTGAAAGAGGCGGTGTCGATCGAGGCGCGCGTGCGCACCTGCCGCGCGGCGGGTGCCAAGGTGATCGTGCTGTCGAGCGTCGACACCGACGAGGCGCGCGACCGCGCGCTCGCGGCGGGCGCGGCCGAGTTCCTGTCCAAGTCGGTGCCGATGGCGCAGGTGATGGATGCCGCGCGCCGCGTGATGGGGATGGCCAGCGACGGAGCACACCCGCATCCCTGGCGCCCGCTCCCGCTCGGAGCCAGCCCGCAGACCCGCCCCAAGCTGAGCCACGGCGAGGAGGAGGCGTTCAAGCTGTACGTCTCGGGCTTCAGCACGACCGAGGTCGCCTCGCACATGAACGTGCAGTACGAGACGGCCAAGACCTACCTGCGGCGCGTGCGCGAGAAGTACGCCAAGGTCGGGCGGCCGGCCAGCAAGAAGGCGGATCTGATCCGGCGTGCGGCCGAAGACGGGTTCCTCGAGTGAGCCTCATCGGGAGCTGCTGAGTGGCGAAGCTGTATTTCCGTTACGGGGCGATGAACAGCGGCAAGAGCACGGCGCTGCTGCAGGCCGCGTACAACTACGAGGAACGCGACCAGCGCGTTCTGCTGGCCAAGCCCGCGATCGATTCGCGCGGCGACAACGCGATCGTCTCGCGGCTCGGGGCCACGCGCGCCGTCGACTTCACCATCGCGCCCGAGGAGGATGTGCTCGCGCGGTTCATGCACGAGCGCGCCCGGGTGATCCGCGAGTCGTCGAATGACGTCAGCTGCTTCCTGGTGGATGAGGCGCAGTTCCTCAGCGAGTCCCAGGTCGACGATCTGCTGCGCATCGCGATCGAAGAGGATGTGCCGGTGCTGGCATACGGCATCCGCACCGACTTCCAGACCGTCGCCTTCCCCGGCAGTCGGCGGCTGCTCGAGATCGCGCACTCGCTCGAAGAGCTCAAGACGATCTGCCGGTGCGGCCGCAAGGCGATGTTCAACGCGCGCAAGGTCGACGGGGTGTTCGTGTTCGACGGCGATCAGGTTGCCATCGATGGCGCGCGCGAGGTCAGCTACGAGCCGCTGTGCGGCGCCTGCTACCTCGAAGAGAGCGGCGGGGTACTGAACCGCGGTCGTCGCCCGCGCCTCGACTTCAGCTACGGAACAGCGCCGGACGCCGACTTCAGCTGAGGCGCGGCTCCTCGCCCAGTTCGGCCGGATGCCGGCGCAGCAGGGCTCCCGGATGCCGGATGGTCTCGGCGGCGGTCGACATGGCCATGTCGAGCACGCGCTGCCAGTCGATCGACGCGACCCGCTCGACCCCGGCGAGGGCGGCGAGTGCCACCGCGAACGTGGCGTCGCCCGCTCCCATGGTGTCGACGATCGGGCGCGGGTCGAGCACGATCCCGCGCCTGTCGATCGAGCTGCGCGTGTGAAGCGAGGCGCCGCGTGCTCCGGTCGTGGCCAGCACGGCGAGCGACACCAGCGGCAGGTACCGATCAATCACCAGGTCGAGCGGCTGTCCGTAGAGCAGTTGCGCGTCTTCTTCGGACAACTTGATGAGAGCAGCCGTCGCTGCGACACGCTCGAGGCCTGCCCGAAACGCGTCGCGATCCACGATCATGCCGCTGCGGGGGTTGGGATCGACGGCCACCAGGGCGCTCGACCGACCGAGCAGTCCGATCAGTTCGTCGACCTGATCGCCGCGGTCGAAGGGGAAACCGCTGATGGCGACCACTCCGGCCGTCGCCACCAGCGCGGCCACGGGCGGATCGATGCGGATGCGGCGCTCCACGCTCGCCCGGCTGAAGCGATACGTCGGCTCGCCCCCACTACGGCCCGAGATCGCCCGGCCGGTGCCGAGTGGTCCGATGGTCGCCAGGAGCGGCACGGCCCAGTCGTCCAGGTAGGCGCGGATCCGACGGCCGTCGGCATCGTCCCCGATCATGCCGACCAAGGTCGACGGCACCCCGAGAACCGCGAGCCCGACCGCGACGTTCAACGCCGAGCCACCGGGAACGGAATGGGATTCGCGCTCGTCGACCAATTCGTCGATGAGCACATCGCCGATCACCACGACCTCCGTCACGACCCGGCTCCCGGACGGATCTCGCCGGAGCCCCGGGCGATGAGCCGGCTCGGAACGACCAGAAGCTGCGGCTCGCCGCGGTCGCCGTCCAATCGGGCGAAGGCGCGCTCCGCGGCGAGCCGTCCGATCCGGTAGGGGTCCTGAGCGAGCACGGTGATCCCGGGCTCGAGCATGTCGGCGAGCGAGATGTCGTCGAATCCGATCAGGGCGACCTGGTGCTGCAGGCCGCGATCGCGCAGGGCTCGGATCGCCCCGATCGTCACCAGGTTCTGCGCCGTGAACAGCGCGGTCGGTGGGTTCGGCGAGTCGAGCAGCCGGCCGACCGACACCGCGGCTCCGGCCTCGTCGCGTTGGTCCTCGATCGTCGGTACCGCGCTCGTATCGATTCCGGCTTCTGCGAGCGCGGCGTGGAATCCGCGTCGGCGCTCCTGCGCGGTCCAGAGCTGGGCGTCGTCGCCCAGGTAGGCGATGCGGCGATGACCGTGCTCGAGAAGGTGCCGGGCCGCGGTGCCCGCTGCCTCGAAGTTGTCGGTGACGATCGTGTCCGCGGCGATCCCGGTCGGCATGCGGTCGACGAACACGAGAACCGTGCCCCGCTCCTGCTCCTTGACCAGATGGCTCTGGTTGCGCTTCACCGTGGTCAGGATCAGCGCGTCCACCCGACGGCCGAGCATCTCGGAGATGATCCGGGTCTCCTGCTTGGGGTCTTCGTCGAGGCTCGACGCGAAGACCGCGGTCGCGCGGGTCGCCGCCACATCCTCGACACCGCGGTTCACGGCCGCCGAGAACGGGTTGGCGACACTGCCGACGATCAATCCGATGGTGCGCGCCCTGCGGTCTGCGCGTTTGAGATCGCCCGCGTACAGGTTCAGGCGGTAGTCGAGGCGGGCGGCCGCATCCATCACGCGTTTGATGGTGGCCGCCGACACATTGGGCTCGTCATTGAGAACCCGCGAGACGGTCTTGAGCCCGACGCCCGCGAGTGCCGCGACGTCGCGCATGGTGGCGTGCGGACGTCGTCCTGGCTCGTCCTGCGATTCAGACATCGGTGTCACTGCTAGTTTCCATTCATGGGCGGCACTTGACTATAGCGGGACTACTCGGCTATACCTAGCAGATGACACCGGTGTCAATCGGTGCTCCTCCACCCCACCCAAGAGGGAGATTCGATGTTGAATCGCAGCATGACTCGTCACCGGCTCCGCGGCATCCTCGCCGTCGCAGCCGTTGCTTCACTCGCCGCGGTCGGCCTGGCCGGCTGTTCGGGAACGTCCGGCGGGGCCGCCAATGGCCCGATCGGCGTGGCACTGATCGTCAAGACCACGACCAACCCCTACTTCGTCGCCATGGAGGACGCCGCCAAGGCGGACGCCGCCAAGGCCGGAGTGAAGCTCACGCTGGCCGCCGGGAAGAAGGACGGCGACGCCGCAACCCAGATCCAGGCCATCGAGGACTCGATCTCGCGCGGCGACCGCGGCATCCTGATCACGCCCACCGATTCGACCGTGAACAGCGCGATCGCCAAGGCGCGCAAGGCCGGCCTGTACGTGATCGCGCTCGACACCGCTCCCGACCCGGCCAACACGGTCGACATCACCTTCGCGACCGACAACTTCGCCGCGGGCGAGGCCATCGGCAAGTGGGCTGCCGCCCAACTGGATGGCAAGGCGGCCGTGATCGGCCTAGTCGACCTGTTCAGCAACCAGGTCGCATCCGTCGACTACGACCGCGACCAGGGCTTCCTGACCGGGATGGGGATCCCCACGAAGGACAAGACCAAGAACGGCGACGAAGACCCGACCGGCAGCTATACCGGTGGCAAGGGCGGCGACTACACCATCGTCGGCAACCAGCCGTCGAACGGCGATGAGGCTGATGGCCGCACCGCGATGGAGACCCTGCTGTCGAAGAACCCGAACATCAACCTGGTCTACGCCATCAACGAGCCTGCGGCGTATGGTGCCTACCAGGCGCTCAAGGCCGCGGGCACCGAGAAGTCGACCATCCTGGTCGCGATCGACGGAGGGTGCACCGGCGTCGATCAGGTCTCGAAGGGAATCATCGGCGCGACGAGCCAGCAGTATCCGTCGAAGATGGCCTCGCTCGGAATCGACGCCATCGTGAAACTCGCCAAGACTGGCAAGAAGCCGAGCGTCTCCGACGGCCTGGACTTCTTCAACACCGGATCTCAGCTCATCACCGACAAGCCCGTCACCGGGCTGCCCAGCATCTCGAGCGCCGACGGCGCCAAGATCTGCTGGGGCAAGTAGCCCGGCGGACTCCACACCAAGCACCGGTCGGGCGCTCGAGCAATCGGGCGCCCGATCGGCGCGAATCACCATGAAGAAGGATCTCGTGAGCGCAGACCGCGCCAAGCCCGCCGCAGCGGCACCATCCGCACCCGACCTCGCCACCGAGTTCCTCGACCGCAGGACCCCGCTCGCCCGGGTGCGAAACCTCCTCCACCGCTACCCGGCGCTGAGCCCGGGGATCGTCCTGGTCGTGGCGGTCGTGGTCTTCGGGATCATCAGTCCCCGCTTTTTCTTCGTCAACAACCTGTCGCTGATCACCCAGCAGGTCGCGGTCGTCGGAACGCTGGCCATCGGTCAGACGCTGATCATCCTGACCGCCGGCATCGACCTCTCGGTCGGCGCCATCATGGTTCTCGCATCGATGGTCGTCGCACAGACCGCGAGCCAGAATCATGTGCCGGCCGTCCTGTCGCTTCTTCTGGGCTTGCTCGTCGGTCTGGGCGCCGGAGCCGTCAACGGCCTGCTCGTGACTCGGCTGAAGCTGCCGCCGTTCATCGTCACCCTCGGCACTCTCAACATCTTCATCGCCCTGACCCTGCTCTACTCGAACAGCGCCTCGGTCATCGGCCAGGACATCCCGGCCCTGATCACGGCGACCGGCGCCACGTTCCCGGTGCTCGGCGTCGGGGTCACCTACGGCGTGGTGCTCATGCTGGTGCTCTACGTGATCATGGCGTTCGTGCTGGGACGCACCGCATGGGGCAAGCACGTTTACGCGGTGGGCGATGACAAGGAGGCCGCCCGGCTGACCGGCATCAGCGTGAACCGCGTGCTGGTCAGCGTGTATGTGGTGGCCGGTGCGATCCTCGCGGTCGGGGCCTGGATCCAGATCGGACGAGCGGATGCCGCCAGTCCGAACGCGGGCACCGATCTCAACCTCGACTCCATCACGGCCGTGGTGATCGGCGGGACCAGCCTCTTCGGCGGCAGGGGGACGCTGTGGGGCTCGTTGCTCGGCGCCCTGATCGTCGGGGTGTTCCGCAACGGCCTCGCTCTGGCGGGCCTGGACGTTCTGTATCAGACCCTCGCGGTCGGCGTGCTCATCATCGTCGCCGTCTCGCTCGACCAGTGGATCAGGAAGGTGCGCTCGTGACCATCTCAGAGGATCGCCGCCCGACCTCGACGCTGCCCTTCACCCAACCGGTTCTGAAGGCGACCGGCCTGGTCAAGACCTACGGCCGGGTGGTCGGCCTCGACGGGGTCGATCTCGAGCTGTACCAGGGCGAGGTGCTCGCGGTCATCGGCGACAACGGTGCGGGAAAGTCCACGCTCATCAAGTGCCTGACCGGGGCGGAGATCCCGGACAGCGGCGAGATCGCCTTGAACGGCAAGCAGGTGCAGTTCCGCCGCCCGCAGGATGCCAAGCATTTCGGCATCGAGACGGTGTACCAGGGGCTGGCCGTGTCACCCGCGCTCGACATCGCGTCGAACCTGTACCTGGGGCGCGAGCTCCGGCGGCGGGGGATCGCGGGCCGCGTGTTCCGAGTGCTCGACACCAAGCTGATGCGTGCGAACGCCAAGGCCGAACTGGACCGGCTGGGCATTTCGACGCTGCAAGACGTCACCGTCGCGATCGAGAACCTGTCGGGCGGTCAGCGTCAGGCGGTCGCGGTGGCACGCGCGGCGGCCTTCGGCTCGAAGGTGGTGGTGCTCGACGAGCCCACCGCGGCACTCGGCGTCCGCGAGACCAATCAGGTGCTCGAGCTCATCGTGCGGCTTCGCGACGAGGGGATCCCGGTCATCCTGGTCAGCCATAACATGCCGAATGTGTTCGATGTCGCCGACCGGATCCACGTCCAACGGCTCGGCAAGCGGGCCGCCGTGATCACGCCGAAGACGCATTCCATGACGGAGGCCGTCGCCATCATGACGGGGGCCGCCAGCGCATGAGCCCGAAGCACCTCATCGCCGAGTTCACGGCGCGTGGAGGTTCCGAGGCACGGGTCGCCGAACTCGTCGCGGGCTACACCGCCGAGGTCCGAGCCGAGTCGGGATGTCTGGCGTTCGACCCGTTCACCCGCGAGGATGACGCGCGCCGCTGGGTGGTGATCGAGGCCTATCGCGACGAGGCGGCCTTCCAGGCTCACATCACCTCGGAGCACAACCGCGTGTTCAACGCCGCGCTCGCCGCGCACATCGAGGGCGGCGCGTCGTCGCTGTTCTGGCTCACGCCGACAGCTGCCGAGCGGTCGGTCGAGGCTCCCAGCGCTCCTTGAGCCGGCCGAACGGCCGTTCGACCAGGAAATGGCTGAGCCCCGCGGCGACCAGGGCGAGTGCGATCGCCACGACGCGGGCAAGGGAGCCACTCAGCGTCATCAGCACCAGGTCGAGCACCACCATGTGCCAGAGGTAGAGCGAATACGACATATTGCGCCCGAACCAGGCCAGCGGATGCCACGACAGGGCGCGCGAGACGAATGATCGACGCGCCGCGGTGCCGGCGATGAAGCACGCGGTGGCAACTCCGACAGCCGGGAGCACCAGGCCGAACACCGCGGGCAGCTGCTTCCAGTCCGCCGTGATCGTGAACTGAATGACGACGATGCCCGCCAATCCGGCCACGGCGAGCACGGTTCCGAGGCGTCCGGAGAGCGCGCGCCGCAACCGCTCGCCCGAGAGGCCGAGCGCGAGAATGCAACCCATCAGCAGGGGGGCGACGTTGAAGATCGGGTTGAAGTAGATGTCCGGTGTCGCCGACCCGCCGCGGTCGTCGTACAGCAGCCAGCCTGCGGCGCTGGATGCCACGACGAGCACGGCCAGGACCCCGACCACCAGCCCGGTACGGGCGCGCTTCGAGAGCAGCAGGAACAGGATGGGCGGCCAGAGCAGATAGAACTGCTCCTCGGTCGCCAGGCTCCAGGTCGGCGAGAACACTCCCTGCGACACGCGCGCCAGGCTGCGCGCGAGGTTGCCGGTGTAGCTGAGCACGAGCAGCGCGGCGCTCTGCGGAGCCAGGGTCGCGCCGCCGTCATTGCCCAGCAGCACCCAGAGCGTCACTCCGACCAGCACCATGACCAGCAGCGCGGGGTAGAGCCGCAGCAGGCGGCGCAACCAGAACGCGCCCAACCGGATCCGCCCGGTGGCCCGGTGCTCGCGGATCAGGATCGAGGTGATCAGGTAGCCGGAGAGAACGAAGAACACGTTCACCCCGATGAACCCGCCGCCGAAGCCCGGCACATGGAAGTGGTAGAGCACCACGAATGCGACGGCGAGCGTGCGCAAGCCGTCGAGCGGCTGACTGCGGCGCAGCCGAGGGTCGAGGCCCGGGGGTTCACCCCCTGACGCGCCGAGCGCGGAGGGGCGGAGAGCGGAGCGGGGGAGCACGGCAGAGACAGACATCTTCTTCCACCCTGCGCGGTTGCGCGTGCGGACGACCGATCCCCAAGGCTCCTCCGACCGGATTGCCACCGGACCCTCAGCAACGGGCGAGTCCTCAGCCATCTCGCGGCCAGGGTTTGCGACCATGGGGGATGCCGCGCCCCGCCCGTCGCTCGGACCGCACCGCCGCCGATCGGCCTCGACCGCTCGCCCGTCACGGTCGGCTGCCGCGGTCGCACGCGGTCGGAGCCGTGTTCCGCACGATCGCGATCGCCCTCGCGGTCGTGCTGGTGAGCGCGGTGGCCGTCGCCGGGATCGCCGTCACGCGTCTCACCGGCTCGATCCAGGCGGGCGTGCACCTGAGTCACGTCAACGGGGCAACGGCGCCCCCCGGGATCGCCGCGATCTCGGGCGGCGTCAACCTGCTGCTGGTCGGCACCGACACCCGCACCGGCCAGGGCGGGGAGTTCAGCAGCAAGGATCAGCTGGCCGGAAGTTCGGGCGCCGGCAACAACGACGTGACGATCCTGCTGCACATCGCGCAGGACCACCGCAGCGCGATGGTAGTGAGCTTTCCGCGCGACCTCATCCTGAATCTGCCGCCGTGCCCGTCGCCGAACGGCGGCTCCTACCCGGCGTCGAGCAACCGGATGCTCAACGCCACCCTGTCGCGCGGCGGCCTGCCGTGCCCGGTGCTGACCATCGAGAAGCTGACCGGCGTCACGATCCCATACGCCGCATCCATCAGCTTCGACGGTGTGGCGGCCATGTCGAACGCGGTCGGCGGAGTCACCGTCTGCGTCGCGCATTCGATCAAAGATCCTTACACGGGCAGCTACCTCTCCGCGGGCGACCACACGCTCCAGGGCGGTGACGCGCTGGCGTTCGTGCGCAGTCGGCACGGCGTCGGCGATGGCAGCGACCTCGGCCGGATCAGCAACCAGGAGGTCTTCCTGTCGGCCCTGGCCCGCAAGATCGAGAGCGACGGGGTGCTCAAGAACCCGCTCGAGCTGTACTCCCTGGCGTTGGCGGCGACGCACAACATGCAGCTCTCCGACTCGCTCGGCGCGCCGGACACCATGGTGAGTCTCGCCCTGGCGCTCAAGGGAGTGCCGCTCGAGAACATCGTGATGATCCAGTACCCGACGGGCAGCAGCGCGGCGTTCCCCAACCGCGTGGTGCCGGTCCCGGGCCTGGATGCCGCCGTCAACAACGCGCTCGTCAACGACCTCGCGGTGCAGCTCACCGGCAAACCCGGGCGCGGAGCAGTGCTCTCGACCGCGCCCCCGGCCGCCCCGACCCCGACGCCCACGCCGACCGCAACCACGGGCGGCAAGCCGGCGCAGGCCAAGGAGAAGGGCGGCATCGACCGGACGCCTCCTCCGGTGACGAACCTCACCACGCTTCCCGCGGCGATCACCGGCCAGAACGCGGCGCAGCAGACCTGCTCGAACGGGAGCAGCAAGTAAGGCCTGACCTCGTGGTCGGGGTAACAGGATTTGAACCTGCGGCCTCGTCGTCCCGAACGACGCGCGCTACCAAACTGCGCCATACCCCGTGGTCGCCCGGCGGGAACGCGGGGCGGCAACCTGTCCATCGTAGCCCACGGCGTTGGGTGTGGATGCCGACAGCGGGGAGTCAGGGAGTGTTCAGCTCGCGGCGACCAGCGTCAGCACGACCGCCTCGGGCGGGCAGGCGAAGCGCACCGGCGCGTAGATCGAGGTGCCGAGTCCGGCCGAGACCTCGAGGAATGAGCTGGCGTGGGCGGTGCGCCACACGCTCAGCCCTTGCGCCTGATCACGCGGGATGTCGCAGTTGGTCACCAGAGCCGGCAATCCCGGGATGCGCACCTGGCCGCCATGCGTGTGCCCGGCGAAGATCACATCGGCCCCCTGATTGACGAAGCTGTTCAGCACCCGCTGGTACGGAGCGTGGGTGACGCCGATCCCGAGCACCTGCTCGTCGGTGCCGGCTGACCACTCGACGTTCTCACGCATGTCGTCGATCGCGCGGGGCAGCGCGGCGAGCTTGTCCCAGCCGCGATGTGCGTCGCCGGTGCCGTAGAACTCGATCCGCGTGCCGCGGATCTCCATGGCTCGGGCGTTGTTGTTGAGGTCGAGCCAGCCCAGCTCGTCCTCGAAGAACAACTCGAGCGCGACCGTGTCGAGGCGTTCCACGTCGTCGGTGTGCCGGCGCGACGGGCCGCTGAAATAGGCGAACGGGTTCTTGAACATCGGTCCGACGTAGTCGTTGGAGCCGTGGACGAAGACGCCTGCCACGCCTTCGAAGTGCTCGAGCGCCTCCTTGACCCCGATCAGGCCCTCGGAGTGACCCAGGTTGTCTCCGGTGTCGACGATCAGGTCTGGCTCGTAGCGCACGAGCGACCGGATGAAGGCCTGCTTCTCCTCCTGCCACGGGGCCATGTGCAGGTCGCTCAGATGCAGCACGGTGAGCGGGCGCGCTCCCCGGGGCAGGACCGGCAGCACCTCATGGCGCACCGTGAATCGGTTGCGCTCGACCAGCACTCCCCAGGCCAGCGCGCCGAGGCCCGCGACCGCAGCGCCGGCCAGCACCGCGCTGGCGGTGCGACTCGACGTACTCATGTCGACGTGCTCATCACGTCGCCCTCGCGGCGCTTCTCGTCACCGCGTCACGGGCAGGTCGCTTGTCGCACCGTCAACGTGACCGGGGTGTTCTTGCCGACTACCGCACCCGCCGACGGCACCTGCGCGACGATCTTGCCGATGGAACTCGGTGGATCGCCGATCGCGGCCGCTTGGCACGCCTGAGCGATATTCGTGAAGCCCGCATTGTGGAAGTCGGACTGCCCCTGCGGGTAAACCTCGCCGATCACGTTCGGAGCTGTCACGCCCTGTCCGTTGCTGGTGTACACCGTCACGGTCGTCCCCCGCGGAACCGTGGAGCCCTCACCCGGGTTGAGAGCCGCGACCGCACCGACTTGCAGATCCGAGTCGATCGGGCCGCCGTCGGCGTAGGTCAACTCGCTGACCGTGATCGCCTGCTTCGCAGCCTCGACCGTGCCGCCGATCAGCCCGGTCGGGACGGTCGCCGGGCTGCCGGTGAGGAACTGCGCGCCGGGCGAGGGGAATCCCGCGCCGCCGCCATACGAGCCGTAGGCATCGATGGCCGCGGCGATCGGCTTGAAGATCGCGTGGCGGAGCGACGATGCCGCGATGTGATTGACCGAGACCTTGCGAAGAGCCTGCTTGCCCGAGACGTTTCCGACCCAGACCGCGGTCGACGTCTGGTGCGACGAAGCCACGGTCCAGGTGTGCACCGAGGCGTCGGTCGTTCCGGTCTTACCGATGTACGTCGTCCCGTCGTGCGGGTTCGAGGTCGCGGCCGTTCCGCCACCGACCATGACGCCGGCCATCGCGTAGGCGGCGGCGTCGGCGACATCCGGCGGTACCTGGTCGGACTGGCCGCAGTTCGGGTTCTCGCCCTCGATGGTGTCGCCCGCAGGGCTGATCATCTTGTCGATCATGGTGGGGTGGCAGTAGTACCCGTGGTCGGCGATGGCCGCGAATGCAGCGGCCTGAGTCAACGGCGCGATCGTGTTGTCGCACCCACCGATGACGCAGGACGGATTGGTGAGCAGGTCCGACCCGTCTTGCTTGCCGTCGGCCCGATGCACGCCCAGCGAGACGGCGATCTTCTGGGTGTCGCACTGATCGACCTTGGTGCCCATCTGCAAGAAGATCGCGTTCACCGACCGGGCGGTCGCGTGCATGATCGTGTAGGGGCCCTGCTCGTTCTCGTCGTTCTTGAACTTGTAGTCGGGTCCGCCCCAGCCGCCCTGGGCATCAGGGCAGGTGTCCGCGAACGCGGCCAGGGGGATCTGGCGCACGCCGGCATCGAAGGTCTCATTCAGACCGTGGCCCGACTTGAGGAAGTTGAGCAGGGTGTATGGCTTGTACGTCGACCCGGGCTGGAATCCGATCGAACCGCCGTAGATCTTGTCGTCGGCGAAGTTCACCGAGGTGGTGCTGGGCTGGATGTTCTTCGGGTCGTTGTTGTAGTTCTTGTTCTGCGCCATCACGATGATCCGGCCGGTGCCGACCTCGGTGGTGACCGCGGCCGCGCCGAGCGCGGGGAAGGGCGCGTAATCCGGCGGCGCATACTGCTTGACGATGTTGTTCGCGGTGTCCTGCAGCGACGGCACGATCGAGACGTAGACCTTGTACCCGCCCGCGTTCCACTTGGCGACAGCCTCCGCCTTGTTCGAGCCGAGGCCCTTGACGTTGTAATTGAGGATGCGGTTGACGGTGTCGTCGCAGACGAACTGATACCCGGGCGCGGCGTTCAGGCAGCCCTGGGTGGGCTTGGACAGGTGCACGAACTTGCTGTCCACCTTGATGGCCTTCGCCGACTCCCACTGCGCCTGGGTGATGTAGTGCTCGGTGTACATGAAGTCGAGGATGACGTTGCGGCGGGACTCGTTGGCGGCGTAGTTCTTGGGGCTGAAGAGCCCGTTGTGCACGGGGTTCTGCACGATCGCGATGAGGCTGGCCGCCTGTGCGACGGTCAGCTTGTCTGCGGTGGTGCTGAAGTACTCCTGCGCGGCGGCCTGCACGCCGTAGGTGTTTCCCCCCATGCCGACGATGTTCAGGTACGCGGCCAGGATGGTCTGCTTGGTGTACTTCTTCTCCAGCCCGATCGCGTACTTCATCTCTTGCAGCTTGCGCCCGAGGTCGGGGTAGGTCGCCGCGTCGATGTCCTTCGCGCGCTGCTTGTCGCTGACCGGAGTGCCATCGGGGTTGGTCTCGTTGAACGCCTGCTGCACGCGGATGTTGCGCACCAGCTGCATCGTGATCGTCGACGCACCGCTACCGGAGGTATGGGTCGCATTGCCGACAGCCGCTCGCACCACCGACGGGATGTCGATGCCGCCGTGGTCGTAGAAGCGCCGGTCTTCGCCCGCGACCGCGGCGTTCTTCAGGTTGTTGCTCATCTGGTCGAGCGACACCTCTTCGCGGTTCTGCTCGTACACCGACGCGATGTGGAAGACGGAGCCATCGGGGTTCTTGGCCAGGATCTCGTTCTGCTGATGCTGGGCATCGATGGTCATGTATTCGGGCAGCGACTCGAAGATGCCGATCGTGTTGTTGGCCGTGATGCCGGTCACCGCGAGCGCGGGCGCGATCATGACGGTCACCAGCAGCCCGGCTAGGGCGCTGAATCCGAGGGTGCCGAGCACAGCTGCGAACAGACTGCTGGCCGTCTTTTTCTGAGCGGGCATAGGCTACAGGCTACGTTATGCCTCCCCGAAGCAACCTGAACGGATGCCCGCAATGCCCACTTGGGAGTATCTGACCACCCCCCTGATGATCCACAACACCGCGGCGATCCTGAACAACTGGGGGGCGCAGGGCTGGGAGCTGGTGCAGGTTGTCACCGGTCCGGAGGGCGGCCTCGTCGCCTACCTGAAGCGCCAGAAGAACATGGAAGAGGGTGCCGCATGACCTCCATCGCCGATCGTCTCACCGAGCTCGGGCTCACCCTTCCGCCGGTTGCGAAGCCGGTTGCGGCGTATGTGCCGGCCGTCGTCAGCGGAAAGCTCGTGTTCACCGCCGGCCAACTCCCCGTCGTCGACGGGGCGTTGCTCGCCACGGGCAAGTTCGGCGCCGAACTGACGGCGGAACAGGGCGCGCCGCTGGCTCAGCAGTGCGCTCTCAACGCCCTTGCGGCCGTCGAGAGTGTGATCGGATCGCTGGACCGGGTGACGAAGATCGTCAAGGTCGTCGTGTTCGTGGCGTCGACGCCCGATTTCACGGGTCAGCCCGCGGTCGCGAACGGCGCGTCCCTGGTGCTCGGCGAGATCTTCGGCGACGCGGGCATCCACGCTCGCAGCGCGGTCGGGGCTCCGAGCCTGCCGCTCAACGCACCGGTCGAAGTGGAGCTCGTCGTCGAGTTCGCCTAGCGCGGCAGGCCGGGCCTAGGCCGCGGCCGCGCCCGAGATGTTGACCAGCCAGGTGATCCCGAACTTGTCGGTCAGCATGCCGAAGCTGTCGCCCCATGGCGCCTTCTCGAGCGGCTGCGAGATGGTGGCGCCCTCGCTGAGCTTCTGCCAGTAGCCGGTCAGTTCGGCCTCGTCGTCGCCGCTGAGCGAGACCGAGCCGTCGTTGACGCCGCGGCTGTAGTCCATGTGCGACGGCACGTCGGCGCCCATCAGCAGGAAGCCCGCTGCCGCCGTCAGCTGGGAGTGCATGAGGAGGCTTCCTTCGCCCTCGCCGACCTGCATCCCGAAGTCGTCGAAGGTGTTGGAGATGAGTTCACCGCCGAGCACGGACTGGTAGAAGGTCATCGCGTCGCGCGCCGTGCCGCGGAAGTTCAGATAGGGGTTCAGGTTCGTCGTCATGGCGCCCATGGTGCCACCGCACCACCGACAGAGGAAGGCCTGCGCTCACCCGCTGCCGGCGCGATCAGCTCGCGCGTTCGGCGGCCCGGTATGCCTCGATGAGAGCGGTCGCGCCCCCCGACCACGCCGGCCCGTGCCCCGGGATGATCCAGGCCACGTCGAGGTCCGCCAGCTTCTGCAGCGAGCGCGACGACTCGGCCTGGTCGTCGGTGAACGGTGCAGGCTGCGGGCCGCCGACTCCGGTGAGCACGCTGCGTGTCGTCAGCTCGTCTCCGACGAAGACGGCGCCGACTGAGGGCACGTGGATGGCGACGCTGCCCGGTGAGTGCCCCGGCATCCCGATGATGACGGGTGCGCCGGGCAGGGGGAGCACGTCGCCGTCGTTCATCGCCACCACCTCTTTGATGGCAGGCATCTTCAGCCCGCCCTTGCGCATCGCGTAGGCGAAGAAGCCGAGCATCGGCCCGATCCTTCTGCGGTCTTTCGAGGTCGGTGACGGCGGCTTCTCGCCCATGGCCCGCGCGGCGTCGCCGGCGCCGACGTAGACGGGGATGTCCAGCTCGCTGCGCAGGCGCTCGGCGAAGCCGGTGTGGTCGGTGTCGCCGTGGGTGAGCACAATGCCGCGGATGTCGGAGAGCGGCCGGCCGATGGCCTCCAGTTCGCGACGGAGGTCGGCATACTGGCCCGAGAGCCCGGCGTCGATGAGGGTGATCCCCTCGTCGGTGACGATGAGATGGATGGCGATGATGTCGTTGCCGATGCGGCGGAGGCCGGGTGCGAGTTCCATGATGGCTATTCTAATTAGCTATCAGGATAAGATGCAAGATGCCGAGTACCCGGCCCGAGAGCGAGGAGAGCGGATGCCGACGCCCGACAAGACCTCGCGCGACGCGATCGTCGCAGCCGGCCGCGAACTGATCGAACGCGACGGCATCGACGGCCTCACGATGGCCGCCGTCGCGCAGCGGGTCGGCGTGCAGCCCCCCTCGCTCTACAAGCGGGTGCGCGACCGGAGCGAGCTGATCTCGCTGGTGGTCGGCGCGAGCATCGACGACCTGACCGCGCGCATGGAGGCGCAGCAGCAGAGCGACCCGCGCGCGCGGCTGATCGCGTTGGCCGGAGTCATCCGCGCCTTCGCGCATGAGCGTCCGGTCGGCTACGCCCTGGTGTTCGGAACGCACAGTGCCCCGCCCCCCGAGGAGGGCGCGATCCGGCGCAGCGTGACTCCGCTGATGGATGCGGTGGCCGCGATCACCGGCCCCGAGCACGCCCTCGACGGTGCCCGCCTGCTCACCGCGTGGGCCACCGGATACCTCACCATGGAGCTCGCCGACCGCCTCCGGATGGGCGGCGACCTGGACGCCGCGTGGGAGTGGGGCTTGAACCGGATCGTCGCATCGCTCGAGCCGTGAAACAATCCGTCATACAGCGTCGAAAACGAGCGTCATCCGGGTGAATTCGACCCGAAATTGCGGCGATTTGTGACCGTTGTGACTCCTGTGAAACACCCGGTGGACTCGCCGGAAACCGTCAGTTGCAGTGTCCTCCTTTTGGAGTACACTCGAAAAATCCGAGCGCAATCTCGGCTTGCAACGCCCGCGATTCCCCCCAATCCAGCGTTGCTGTGGCGGCGCCTGTTCCCCCCAATAGGCGCCGCCCCTCTCGTTTAATTGCGTCGTTCACTTCCGATGGCGAGGGTGCGGCGGGATCGGGGGATTCGGCGCCGGGGGCGCTGTCCGCATGGGCGATCGATCCGGCATCGTTGTGCTCGCCGGCATTGCCGGCATTGCCGACATCGCTGGGCTCGCCGGTGTCCGGGGGGCTTGCCGAGGGTGCCTGTCCTCCACCGGTTGTCCGCGGGGTCGTATCTCGCCGGTGGTCGGTCGTCGCGGCTTTCGCGTCGTCGGTGGGTCGAGGCTGGTGGGGTGAGTACCGCCGGCGCGTTCGTTGCTCGGAGTTCGGGCTTCGCCGATCGGGAGCCACTCGGCAACGCGGGGGCTGCTGGCGAGGGCGGGCGCGACCGGGCAGGCGGCCCGCGCGCCGGTGTCGGGCGAGGGGCGGGGTTCGGGGTGCTGGAGCCCTTCGTGTCCGAGGCGGGGGTGAGCGACGTGTTCGTCAACCCGGACGGCAGCGTGTGGTGCGACCGCGGGGGCGGGGCCGAGCCGGCGGAGGGCATCCGGATCCCGGCGGGCGAAGCTCGCGAACTCGCGGTCCGGCTCATCGCCCTCGGCGGTCGCCATGTCGACGAGGCGACGCCCTGCGTGGACGTGCGCCTCGGTGCCGGCGTGCGGGTGCATGTCGTGCTGCCGCCGGTGGCGAGCGGCGGTCCGGCGATCTCGGTGAGGCTACAGCGCGCGCGGCCGCTCGGCTTCGATGAGTTGGATGCCGACTCCTTCTTCTCCGCGGTCGGCGCCGACCGGGTGCGCGAGCTGGTGGGCCGTCGCGTGAACCTGCTCATTACGGGCGCAGGCGGCAGCGGCAAGACGACGCTGCTCGGAGCGCTGCTTGCGCTGGCGCCGAGTTCCGACCGGATCGTGGTTCTCGAGGATGTCGCCGAGCTGCAGATCGTGCATCCGAATGTCGTCGCGCTCGAGGCCCGTCAGCCGAACCTCGACGGTGCGGGCGGGATCGGGCTGGATCGTCTGGTGCGCGAAGCCCTGCGCATGCGCCCCGACCGTCTCGTCGTGGGGGAATGCCGTGGCGCCGAGGTGCGCGAACTGCTCGCGGCGCTCAACACCGGCCACGACGGAGGTGCCGGCACGCTGCATGCGAACTCGATCGTCGATGTGCCGGCCCGGCTCGAAGCGCTCGGTGCGCTCGCGGGACTGTCGAGCAGTGCGCTGGCCCGGCAGGCGGTCAGCGCGTTCGACGCGGTGCTGCACGTGGAGCGCACCGCCGCGGGCAGGCGGCTGGTCGCGGTGGGCACGCTTCAACTCGACCGGCGCGGTCGCTTGGCGGTGCAGGCGTGAGATCGCGTGCGGAGTTCGAGAACGTCGCAGCGGTCGTGCACCGCCTGAGCGTGCTGCTGGATGCCGGGGTCGCGCCGGGCTCGGCCTGGCAGCACGCTGCATCCGGCCTCGACTCGCCTGTGGCGGCCGAAGTCGCCGCGGCGGCACGGGAGCTTGGTGAGGTCGGGCGGGAGCTCGTCGAGCGTCTCGTCGAGGCTCGGTCGCTGGCCCCACTGGGCGAGCAGCAGGCGTGGGCAGCGGTGGGTGCGGCCTGGGCCGTCGCGAGCGACTCGGGCGCTCCCCTGGCGCCGACTCTCCAGCGTCTCGCCGAGGTGCTGCGCGCACTGGCCCAGCAAAGAAGGAACATCGAGGTCGCTCTTGCCGGGCCGGTCGCTACCTCGCGGATCGTGCTCGCGCTGCCCGCGGTCGGCCTGGTGTTCGGGATGCTCCTGGGGTTCGATGCCCTCCGCATCCTGGCGACGACGCCCGCGGGATGGGCCTGCTTGGCCATCGGTGGGCTGCTCATCGGTTGCGGGGTGCGCTGGAACAGGCGGTTGATCCGCGCAGCTCTGACCCTCGATGCCACGCCGGGACTCGCGCTCGAGCTTCTGGCGATCGCGGTTTCGGGCGGGGCGTCGATCGACCGCTCGCGCGAACGGGTGGATCGGGCCCTGACCGACGCGTCTCTCGGGGGGCTCGACGGCAGCGCCGACGCGATTCTGTCGTTCTCGCGCGCCGCCGGCGTGCCGGCGGCCGGACTGCTACGGGCTGAGGCCGAGGAGCATCGTCGCGTCGCGTCGGCCGACGGCGAGCGGAAGGCTGTGGAGCTCGGCAGCCGACTGCTCCTCCCGCTCGGCGTCTGCATCCTGCCGGCCTTCGTCGCGCTCGGGGTTGCGCCGATCGTGCTGAGCATCGTCTCGTCCACCGCGGTCGCCGTCTGACCGGCATCCACGGATCAGTGCGTCCGCGACGGCCGTGGCTCGGCCCGGTCGCAGACTGCATGTGCTCGTGCCGCGAGCCCGCTGCGGCGGGAGTAGGGAGGGGCAGCGATGAACGCGATCCGAAGAGTGGGGCGGATGCTCCGCCGCGACGAGGGCGCGGCGACCGCCGAGTACGCGATCACGATCATGGCCGCGGTGGGTTTCGCCGGTCTGCTGGTGGCGATCCTGCGGTCGGGTGAGGTGCAGGGAATCCTGACCGATCTGGTGCACCGCGCGCTCACCGTGGCCGGCTAGCGGCGACGGATGCGGCGCGCGATCGGGTTCTCGGACGAGACCGGCAGCGCGGTGGCCGAGTTCGCGGTGGCGCTGCCCGCGGTGCTGCTCGTGCTCGGGATGGTGCTCGGCGGCATCCAGCTCGGTGCGCTGCAGGTACGGCTGCAGGATGCGGCGGCCGACGCCGCTCGCTCGCTCGGGCGCGGCGATCCGTCGGCGGCGCTCGCGGCGCGGCTGGCGCAGCAGGTGCCCGGAGCGCGCTGGAACAGCACTCGTTCCGGAGCCCTGGTCTGCGCGCACCTCGTGGCATCGGCCGGTGGCCCGGCCGCGCTGCTCGGGCTCACGGTCGCGGCCACGAGTTGCGCGCAGGCCGAGCAGTGACCCGCGGCTCGCTCGTCCGCCTCCGCGACGAAGGCGGTGCCGGCACGGTGCTGGCGCTCGCCCTGGTCATGGCGGTGGTCACGGTGGGTCTGTCGGGGGCGGGTCTCGCGGCGGCGCTCACGGCACGGCAGCGGGTGATCGGGGCCGCAGATCTGTCAGCGCTCGCAGCGGCGGATGCCGCATCCGGCGCGATCGGGGGCGTGCCCTGCAACATCGCAACCGGGGTCGCCACGGCCAATGGAACGCGCCTGCGCGCGTGCGACATCCACGGTCTCGTGGTGTCGGTGACGGTGATCGGGTCGTTCGCGGGCATCCCCGTCGAGGCGAGTTCGCGGGCCGGACCGCCGCGATGAGACGCCGTGGCGGTCCGAGCAGACTCGGTGTGCGACTGTGTATGGTGTGCCACGGACGGAAGGGGAGAAGTGCCCGGGACCAAGAAGCTGGTGATCGTCGAGTCACCGGCGAAGGCCAAGACCATCGCGCAGTACCTGGGCGATGGGTACGAGGTGCAAGCCTCGGTCGGGCACATCCGCGACCTCATCGAGCCGAAGAATCTGCCTCCCGAGCTGAAGAAGGGCTCGATCGGCAAGTTCTCGATCGACGTCGAGAACGGCTTCACTCCTTATTACGTGGTGAGCGACGCGAAGAAGAAGACGGTCGCCGATCTGAAACGCGCGCTCAAGGACGCCGACGAGCTCTACCTCGCAACCGATGAAGACCGCGAGGGCGAGGCGATCGCCTGGCACCTCCTCGAGGTGCTGAAGCCGAAGATCCCGGTGAAGCGGATGGTGTTCCACGAGATCACCAAAGAGGCGATCCAGCGGGCGCAAGAGAACTTCCGCGAACTCGACACCGATCTGGTCGACGCCCAAGAGACCCGCCGTATCCTCGACCGGCTGTACGGCTTCGAGGTGTCGCCGGTGCTGTGGCGCAAGGTCGGACCCGGCCTGTCGGCCGGCCGCGTGCAGTCCGCGGCAACCCGTCTGGTGGTCGACCGCGAGCGCGAGCGGCTCGCCTTCGTCTCGGCCTCGTACTGGGACCTGATCGCCACGCTCGACGCCTCGACCGGCGCGCCCGCCGCGGCCCAGCCCTTCGATGCCAAGCTCGCGCGCCTCGACGGCAAGCGCGTTGCATCCGGGCGCGACTTCGACGACCGCGGCCGGTTGGCCGGCGACGCCGTCGCCCTCGACGAGGCCGCGGCCGAGAAGCTGGCGGCAGCACTGCGACTCGAGTCGACGAGCTTCACCGTAGCCAGCGTCGAGTCCAAGCCGTACACTCGGCGCCCTGCGGCGCCGTTCACCACCTCGACGCTGCAGCAGGAGGCCGCGCGCAAGCTGCGCTTCTCGGCCCGGCAGACCATGAGCGTGGCGCAGGGGCTGTACGAGAACGGCTACATCACCTATATGCGCACCGACTCGTCGACGCTGTCGCAGCAGGCGCTGGATGCGGCGCGCAGCCAGGCGGCCAAGCTGTACGGCGCCGAGACGGTGCCCGACAAGCCGCGCCTCTACGCCAGCAAGTCGAAGAACGCGCAGGAGGCGCACGAGGCCGTCCGCCCGGCGGGCGACGTCTTCAAAACGCCGGCCGAACTGTCGAGCGTGCTGCGCGGCAACGACTTCAAGCTCTACGACCTGATCTGGAAGCGCACGGTCGCGTCGCAGATGGCCGACGCCCGCGGGTCCACGGCGTCGGTGACCATCGCGGCGAAGACGGCGGATGCCGGCACGGCCGAGTTCACGGCATCCGGAACCGTCATCACCTTCCGCGGCTTCCTCTCCGCATACGAAGAGGGTCACGACGAGGAGCGCAACGCCGCCGACGCGGGCACCGAAGGCAGCGCCAACCTGCCGCCGCTGACCGAGGGTCAGGCACTGGGGCTTCAGGAGGTCGAGGCCAAGGGCCACGAGACCAGCCCGCCCCCGCGCTACACCGAGGCCAGCCTGGTCAAGGCCCTCGAAGAGTTGGGCATCGGGCGTCCGTCGACCTACGCGAGCATCATCTCGACGATCGTGGATCGCGGCTACGTCACGCCGCGCGGCACCGCGCTGGTGCCGAGCTGGATCGCATTCAGCGTGGTGCGGCTGCTCGAAGACCACTTCGGCGACCTGGTCGAATACGACTTCACCGCCGAGATGGAAGAAGACCTCGACCTGATCGCCGACGGCACCGCCGACCGGGTCGAGTGGCTGAACAGCTTCTACTTCGGCAGCGACAAGCACCGCGGCCTGCGCACCGTCATCGACAACCTGGGCGACATCGACGCGCGCTCGATCAACTCGATCCAGATCGCGCCCGACATCACCCTGCGGATCGGCAAGTACGGCCCGTACCTCGAGGTGCCGCCGGCAGAGGGCTCCGGGCCGGATGCCGCCCCCCGGCGCGTGAACGTGCCCGAAGACCTCGCCCCCGACGAGCTCACCGCCGACAAGGCGCGCGAGCTGATCGAGGCGCCGGTCAACACCGACCGCGAGCTCGGGGTCAACCCGGCCACCGGCAAGATGGTCGTGTCGAAGGACGGGCGCTACGGCCCGTACGTGACCGAGGTCGAGCCCGAGCTGCCGCCCGCCGAGCCGGTCGAGACCGTCGATCCGAAGACGGGCGAGGTGAAGGTCAAGAAGGCCAAGAAGGCGCCGGCCGCGCCCAAGCCGCGCACCGCATCTCTGTTCAAGAGCATGGATCCGGCCACGGTCGACCTGCCCACCGCGCTCCGCCTGCTCGACCTGCCGCGGGTCGTGGGACAGGACCCGGACACCGGCGCCGACATCACCGCGCAGAACGGCCGCTACGGCCCGTACCTGAAGAAGGGGACCGACAGCCGGTCGCTCGACTCCGAGGAGCAGATCTTCGACATCGAGCTGCCGGCCGCGCTCGAGATCTTCGCCCAGCCCAAGTACGGCGCGCGGCGCCCGTCGAGCGCGCTCAAGGAGTTCGAGGCCGATCCGGTCAGCGGCAAGCTGATCAAGGTCCGCGACGGCCGCTTCGGCGCCTACGTGACCGACGGCGAGACCAACGCGACGATCCCTCGCGGCGAAGACATCGAGGGGCTCGACTTCGAGCGCGCGGTGCAGTTGCTCGCCGATAAGCGTGCCAAAGGCCCGGCCAAGCCGAAGGCCAAACGGGCGCCCGCCAAGCGCACCCCCGCCAAGAAGAGCTGAGCGTGGCGGCGAACGACCACCCCGGGCTGTTCCTCACCTTCGAGGGCGGCGACGGATCGGGCAAGTCCACCCAGTCCGCGCTGCTGCAAGCCTGGCTGGTCGAGAAGGGGCGCACCGTGCTGAGCACGCGAGAGCCGGGCGGCACCGAGGTGGGCGACGAGATCCGCGAGATCGTGCTGCATCGGCGTGGGCACATCGTCCCGCGGGCCGAGGCGCTGCTGTACGCCGCCGATCGTGCCCACCATGTCGCAACCGTCGTGCGGCCCGCGCTCGAGCGCGGCGACATCGTGCTGCAAGACCGCTACCTCGACTCGTCCGTGGCCTACCAGGGCGTCGGGCGCGAGTTGGCGGCCGACGAGATCCGCAACCTCTCGCTCTGGGCCGCCGAAGGCCTGCTGCCCGACATCACGGTGCTGCTCGATCTCGACGTCGCGATCGGCCGCGACCGGCTGGATGAGTCGCGCACCCGCTACGACCGGCTCGAGTCGGAGGCCGCCGAGTTCCACACCCGGGTGCGGGAGGCCTACCTCCAGCTCGCCGCGGCGGAGCCGGAGCGATTCCTAGTGCTCGATGCGACCCTGCCGGTCGACGAGCTCGCGGCGCTGATCCGCGCCCGGGTGTCGGCTGCGCTCAAGTAAGTTCGTCGCTATGTGGAGCGATCTGATCGGGCAGTCCGATGCCATCGCGACCATGCGCGCCGCGGCCGAGGGCGGCGCGGCACTGACCCACTCGTGGCTCATCACCGGGCCGCCCGGATCGGGACGATCCACGCTGGCCTACGCCTTCGCAGCCGCACTGCTGGCCCGCCCGGGCGACGAGCAGCAGACCGAGGCGCAGGTGACGGCTCGCACGCATCCCGATCTGGGCGTTCTCAGCACCGAGCGGGTACTGATCTCGATCGAGGAGGTGCGGCAACTGGTCGCCTCGAGCCAGTATTCGCCGAGCGTCGGCCGCTATCGGGTGATGGTGATCGAAGACGCAGACCGGATGACCGAGCGCACCTCGAACGTGCTCCTCAAGGCCCTCGAAGAACCGCCCGAGCGCACGGTGTGGATCCTGTGCGCGCCCTCCGAGGCGGATCTGATCCCGACCATCCGCTCACGGGTGCGCAGCGTGCGCCTGCGCGTTCCGAGCGTCGACGACGTGGCCGATCTGATCTCGCGCCGCGACGGCATCTCGCTGCCCGAGGCGACGCGCGCGGCGCGCGAGGCCCAGTCGCACATCGGCATGGCGCACCGGCTCGCGACGAACGAGCAGGCCCGCGCACGGCGCGCGCGCACGCTGCAGCTCGCGCTCGGCATCCGGAGCGTGAGCGGCGCGGTGATCGCCGCCGCCGAGCTGATCGAGGTGGCCGGCGACGACGCCAAGGCGATCACCGAGGAACGCGACGCCGAGGAGCGCGAGAGCGCCCTGCGCTCGCTCGGCATCGAGGCGGGCGGCACGATCCCGCCGGCGCTCCGCGCCCAGCTCAAGGCGCTCGAAGACGATCAGAAGCGCCGCGCGACGCGCAGCCTGCGCGACGGGCTGGACCGCATCCTGGTCGATCTGCTCTCGCTGTACCGCGACATCCTGCTTCTACAGCTCGGGGTCGAGGTCGAACCGGTGAACCTGGCCATCTATTCGGAGCTCGCCGCGGCGGCCCGGCTCGCCACCCCGGCCCGCACCCTCGAGACGCTCGACGCGATCGCCGAGGCCCGCATCCGGATCGAGGGCAACGTCGCGCCGGCCCTGGCCCTCGAAGCGGTGCTGGTCAGCGCCGTTCGCAACCCCGAGACTGTTCCTGCATCGTCCGGAAAGGACACCCTGTGAATCGCACCCACGGCCGCGTGATCGCCGCCCTCGCCTCCCTCGCGGTCATCGCGCTGCTGCTCAGCGGGTGCGTCTCATGGTTCCGCCCGCCGGCGCACGCGAACTCGACGTCGACGCCGACCGGCGAGAAGGTCGCGGCCGATCTGCAGCCGTTCTACTCGCAGGTGCTGAAGTGGTCGAGCTGCTCCGGCGGCTTCCAGTGCACCGACGTCACCGCGCCGATGGACTGGAAGAACCCGTCCAAGGCCTCGATCAAGCTCGCCCTGATCCGCAAGCCCTCGACCGGTGCGAGGCTCGGATCGCTGCTGGTCAACCCGGGAGGCCCGGGCGCATCCGGCTACGACTTCGTGCGCGACAGCCTGTCGTACGCCGTGGACAAGAAGCTGCAGGCCAGCTACGACATCGTCGGCTTCGACCCGCGCGGGGTCGGGCACTCGACCGCGGTGAACTGCGGCGGCGCGTCGGTGCTCGACCACTTCAACTACGACATCGTGCCGGGCACGCCGGGCAGCGACGCCTGGATCGCCGAGGTCGAGAAGGAGAACGCCCAGTTCGGCCAGGACTGCCTCGACAAGACCGGGCCGCTGCTGCAGTTCGTCGACACCAACAGCGCCGCGCGCGACATGGACCTGCTGCGCGCCGTGCTCGGAGACAAGAAGCTGAACTACCTCGGCTACTCCTACGGCACCCTGCTCGGCGCCACCTACGCCGAGCTCTACCCCTCGAAGACCGGCCGCCTGGTGCTCGATGGCGCCCTGGACCCGGCGACGACCGACTTCACGGTCACCGACATCCAGGCCAAGGGCTTCGAGAGCGCCTTCCGCGCCTACCTCAAGGACTGCCTCGGCCAGAAGGGCTGCCCGTTCTCGGGCACGGTCGACCAGGCGATGGCCCTGGTCGGGCAGTTGCTCGACAAGCTGCAGGCCAGCCCGCTCACCGGCTCGGACGGCCGGCAGCTGGGCGCCAACACGATGTTCATCGCGATCATCCTGCCGCTGTACAACAAAGACAACTGGCCGTACCTGAACCAGCTCTTCACCGAGGTGCGCACGGGAAAGACCGATACCGCGTTCCTGCTCGCCGACAGCTACAACGACCGCAACCAGGACGGCACGTATTCGTCCAACTCGACCGAGGCCTTCGTCTCGATCAACTGCCTCGACTATGTGAGCGACAGCTCGATCGACACCATGCGCACCCAGGCCGCGCAGCTGGCCCAGGACGCGCCGATCTTCGGACCGCGCATGGCATACGGCGGCACCAGCTGCGCCAAGTGGCCGTTCGCGGCCACCCGGGTGCGCGGCCCGATCGAGGCGAAGGGCTCGGGCGACATCCTGGTGGTGGGCACCACGAACGACCCGGCCACCCCGTACGTCTGGGCGCAGAACCTCTCGAAAGAACTCGAGCATGGACACCTGATCACCTACCACGGCGAGGGCCACACGGCGTACAACAAGTCCAACTCGTGCGTCAACAACGCGGTCGACGACTACTTCGTGACAGGCACGGTGCCCTCGAAGGACCCGGAGTGCTGAGCGGGCAGATTTCCCCGAAAGTACGGGCTATTGCGTACATTCGGCGCTGAGGGCCCGCGTTGACCACGTACTCTCGCGGACGCGGCCGCGCGCATCGGTTATGCTTTTCGACGGCGCCGGCCGCGGTCGGCTCCTGCCGCCTTAGCTCAGTTGGTAGAGCGATTCACTCGTAATGAATAGGTCGTCAGTTCGATTCTGACAGGTGGCTCTTCTCAGGAGTCCTCGCCGCGCGACAGGGCTGCCTGTAGGCTTCGCGCAACCCGATGATCCTGCGCGTATGCAGTCTGAGCCTGCTCGCAGTCGCCGCCCTGACCATACTTGCGGCGCCTGCTCTGGTGTCGACCCCCGCGCAGGCGGCGCAGAATCCGGCATCGTGCGCCACCCCGACCGCGGTGATCAATGGCGGTTTCGAGGTTCCGGCTCTGCCGCCCGGAGGCTTCGGGCTGTTCAACGACACCCAGGTTCCCGGATGGCAGACCACGGCGAGCGACGGGCTGTTCGAATACTGGGGCGACGGATTCAATGGGGTCCCCGCGGCCGAGGGCAACAACTTCGTCGAACTCAATGCCAACGAGGTGTCGACCCTGTACCAGGATGTGGCCACCACTCCGGGAAGCACCCTCCAGTGGTCCCTCCAGCACCGGGGCCGTCTGGGAGTCGACACCCTGCGAGTCCTCATCGGTGATCCCGCGGGCGCTCTGGTCCAGTCCGGCCCCGACCTCAGCGATGACAACACCGCCTGGGGAGCGCACAGCGCCCTGTATGTGGTGCCTGCCGGCCAGACGACGACCCGGTTCGCGTTCGTGTCGGTCAGCGCAGCGGGGGGCAACCCGACATTCGGCAACTTCCTGGATGCGGTGAGTTTCGGAACCGCGCCGTGCCTGGTCGTCGACAAGTCGGTGCAGAACCTGTCGAATCGAACCCCGGCACAACCCGGCGACACGCTTCGGTACTCGGTGACGGTATCGAACCAGGGCGGCATCGACGCCCAAACCAGCATCGCCACGGATGCTCTGGCCGCCGGCCTCACGTACACGCCGGGGTCCCTTGTCGTCACGACCGGCCCGGGCGCGGGTCCGCTGTCGGATGCAGCCGGTGACGACGCGGGCGAGTACGACGCCGCGACGCGGCAGGTTCGGGTTCGGCTCGGAACGGGCGCGGATGCGGTTACCGGCGGATCGATCGCCGAGGCGACCTCGGAGACGTTCCAGTTCGACGCGACGGTCACCTCGTCGACGAGCACGGCGCACACCATCGCCAACACGGCGTCGACGAGCTACGTCGATCCGATCACCGGATCGGCATTGGACTCCACCAGCCAGACGACATCCACCGCGGTGGCCGGCGTGCTTGCCGCGACCGGCATCCCCGTCTCACCCCTGCCGGTGTCGTTCGCGATGCTGGTGATCCTGGTTGGAGCCGCGCTCGTCGGGGTCGGATCGCGGGTCGGGTCCGCCCGGCGCCGCTGACCCGCGCTCCGGCTACCCCGCCGCCCGCCGGTCGTACGCCGCCTGCCGGTCGACCACGCCATCCATGTTCTCGACGGCCCAGCGCTCGAGCGCGCGCAGCGGGTGCTGCAGCGAACGGCCGAGCTCGGTGAGCCGGTACTCGACGTGCGGCGGCACGACCGGATACGCAGTGCGCGACACGAAGCCGTCGCGCTCGAGCGAGCGCAGAGTCTGGGTGAGCATCTTCTGCGAGATGCCCTCGACCTCGGTCGCGATCTCGGTGAAGCGGCGCGGGCCGGCGTCGAGTGCGCCGACGATGAGCACGGTCCAGCGGTCGCCGATGCGGTCGAGCAGGCGGCGCGAGGGGCAATCGCGCTGGTAGGGGTCCCACGTGCCGATGGTCACCGTCCGGTTCCTCTCTTACCTGAAAGTGCCTACTCCCGCCCGGGCGCGGCTCGGGTTAGCCTCTCTAAGTTACCAATAGAGAGTAAGGGAGAACACCGTGTCACGCATCACCGTTCTGGGCGGCACCGGATACGCCGGCGCCGCCATCGTCGCCGAGGCCGCACGCCGCGGCCATCAGGTCACCTCGGTCAGCCGCACGCGGCCCGAGCAGCCGATCGCCGGCGTCGACTACGTCACGGGCTCGGTTCTGGATGCCGCGCTGCTCGACGCGGTCGTCCCCGGTCGCGACGTGGTGATCAGCGCACTCTCTCCGCGCGGCGACATGGCGGGCAAGGTGGAGGGCGTGCTGCAGGAGCTGGTGCGCCGCGTCGATGACACCCCGACCCGTGTTGCGCACGTCGGCGGCGCCTCATCGCTCCTGGTCGAGGAGGGCGGCCCACGGCTCTGGGACCTGACCCAGGACCACGTGCCCGCCGACGTCAAGCCCGAGGTCGAGACCGGACTGCACATCCTCGACGACTTCAGGTCGTCGCCCGAGACGGTGGACTGGTTCTACGTCAGCCCGCCCGAGAAGTTCGGGGCGTGGGTGCCCGCTCCGGTGAAGGGCGAGTACCGGCTCGGCGGCGACGTGCTGCTGCGCGACGAGGCCGGCGAGTCGACCATCTCGGCCGCCGACCTCGCCATTGCGATCGTCGACGAGATCGAGAAGCCCGCGCATCGGCGCAAGCGGTTCACCGCTGCGCACTGAGCGGGCGCACTGAGCAGACCCCGGGTCGGGCGGCGATCGCGGTCTTGCACGGCGATCGCCGCCCGGCCTCTAGGCCGAGATCATGTCCCGTACGCGCAGCCGCCGCAGCCCGAGGATCGCGAACACCAGCGCCAGCGCTCCGATCACGATGAGCGGCACGGCCGAGAAGTCCTGGCCGACCCGGGGAACCGCCGTGTACGGCGTGTTCTTGATGATCCAGTCCGGGGCCCCCAGGAGGTCGCCGAACATCGACACCAGAACCAGCACGCCGAACACGCTCCAGGTGACGGCACTGGCCGCTCGCGGCAGCCAGGCCGCGCAGAACATCACGAAGGCGATGATCAGCAGGGTGGATGGCCAGTAGGCCAGGGATGCCATCGCGAAGCGTCCGGCTTGGCCGGGGTCTCCCACCGACGCGCCGAAGCTCGCGCCGAGCAGGTACCCGCTGAGCAGCAGCAGGAGGAACGAGACTCCGGCAGGGACGATCAGGCGGGACAGCGCCCACCCCGTTCGCGAGATCGCTCGCGACCACTCCAGCTCGGCGCGGCCGTTCGCCTCGTCGGCACGGACGGTGTCGGCGCTCTGCAGCGCGAACGCCGAGATCAGCAGCGCATTCGTCATCGCGAAGAATCCGAGCAGCCCGGCGACGAGATCCTTCGAGCCTCCGCTGAATGCCTGGGCGACGGCGCTGTTGCCGTCGAGCAGGTTGGCCATCGCGGTGGCGACCGATCCGTAGAACAGCGCTCCGATGAGCACGCCGATCGTCCAGCCGATGATCGACCCGCGCTGCAGCCGCAGGGCGAGGCCGATCGGGGTCATCGTCAAGGCGGCGGCGTGACGCGGGCCGGAACGGTCCGGCAGGATGCCCTCGCCGACATCCCGACCGCGCTCGAGCAGCAAGGCGATGGCGCCCAGCACGACGGTCGTCCCGACCGAGAGGGCGAGCGGCCACCACAGGTTCTCTCCATAGGAGCGCATCTGCTGCCCCCAGCCGATCGGCGAGAGCCAGCTCAGCCCGCTCGGGTTGTCGCCGTGGGCCTGCAGGTCGGCTGCGGCGCGCACCAGATATGCCACGCCGAGCACGACGACGGAGAGGGTATTCGCCCCGCGGCCGGTCTGCGCCAGTTGACCTGCCACCGCTGCGACGCCGACGAATACGAGGCCGACGCCCATCAGAGACGCTCCCATGGTGAGGGCTCCATTGACGGGGAGGCCCTGCGAGATCGCCCCGAGGGCGCACAGGATTCCGACGACGACGGTGAAGCCGGCGTTGACCGCCCAGTCGGCGAGCGAGTATGCGTGCTGTCCGAGCACGCCGCCGCGCAGCAACTCGGTGCGGCCCGCTTCCTCTTCGGCCCGGCCGTTGCGGGTGACCAGGAAGATCACGGCGAAGGCGAGCGAGACCGCGAGCGTCATCCAGATCTTGATGTTCAGGATGCCGCCGATCGTGCTGGCCGCGTAGGGCAGGCCGGTCAGCGCCGCCACCGACGGAGTGTTGGCGATCGAGGCGTAGGCGTCGCGGTCGGCCTGGGTCGGAAAGGTGACGCGCTGCGATTGGACGACGACGACGACGAGTCCGGCGAGCACGATCGTCCAGATCAGGATGCGCAGCCAGTTGCGGCGCAGGATGAAGCGCACCATTATCCCGAAGCCTGCGTAGCCGTCGACCGTGCGGCCGCGGCCGGAGCGCTGCGCGCCCGCGGTGACGCGCTCGGAGGTGACCGCGGTCATCGCGACGCCGCCTTCGCGGTGGGCTCCGCGTCGTCGGCGTGCAGGCCGTAGTGCCGCAGGAACAGTTCCTCGAGCGAGGGCGGCGACGAGATCAGGCCGCGCGGGCTCAGTGGGGCCAGGGCCCTCATGACTCCGGGCAGGGCGTTCTCATCCACTCCGAACGACACGCGCGGGCCGTCGGCGGTGAGCCCGTAGACGCCGTCGACCTTCGACAGCGCGGCCGGGTCGCCGTCGATCGTGACGGTGATGGTCGAGCGCTGCAGGTGCCGCAACTCGGTGAGGGTGCCCGACTCGACCGTGCGACCGTCGCGGATGATCGTGACGGTGTCGCACAGTTTCTCGACCTCGGCGAAGATGTGGCTCGAGAGCAGCACCGAGCGCCCCTCGCCCTTGGCCTCGTTGACGCAGTCGGTGAAGACGCCCTCCATCAGCGGGTCGAGTCCGTTGGTCGGCTCGTCGAGGATCAGCAACTCGGCCCGGCTCGCGAAGGCCGCGACCAGGGCGACCTTCTGCCGGTTGCCCTTCGAGTAGCTGCGCGCCTTCTTGGTCGGATCGAGCTCGAACAGCTGCAGGTACTTCTCGATGCGAGTGCGGTCCACATCGCGGCGCAGGGCGCTGAGGATGTCGATCGCCTGGCCGCCGGTGAGGTTCGGCCACAGCGTGACGTCGCCGGCGACGTAGGCGACCCGGCGGTGCAGCTCGACGGCATCCCGCCAGGGATCGCCGCCCAGCAGCGTCGCGCTGCCGCCGTCGGCCCGCAGCAGGCCGAGCAGGATGCGGATCGTCGTCGACTTGCCCGAGCCGTTCGGCCCGAGGAACCCGGCCACGCTTCCGGTGGCGACCCGCAGGTCGAGCCCGTTCAGGGCGTGGACGCTGCCGAAATGCTTCTCGAGGCCGCGCACATCGACGGCCAGTTGTTCAGTCATCTTCTTCTTTCTGAGGTGAGGTCACGCAGGAGTCGGTTCGTCGTCCCGCGCACCCGGCGGGCCGGGGGAGTGCGCCAGGTACTCGTCGAGCACCGAGTGATCGGCCAGCACGCCCTCGGTGTACAACTCGAGGGTGGGCAGCCAGATCGACTCGGTCAGGCGGCGGATAGTGCTGCCGAGGTCGCTGAGGTCGAGGTCGGGCATGAGGGTGAGCTGCACCAGGAGCCCGCCGAGCGAGCTCGTCACCAGATAGCGGGCACGCGCGGCCGGGTCGCGGCTGGGCTTGAGCAGGCCCTCTCGGACGGCGTCTTCGGAGAAGATCTCGGCCTCGGAGATCATGCCCTCGATGAACTCGCGGCCGGCCGGGCCGCCGTCGCGCACGCTCCGCAGGATGTAGACGAACATCGGCGCGAAGTCGTCGAGCTGAGACAGGGCCGCCATGGTCTGGGTCGGCGACATCCGGATGCCCTCGACCTTGAGGTCGCGGTAGCGCCGCAGGACTTCGGCGTCGCACTCGGCGCGCAGGGCATCCTTGGTGCCGAAGTGATGCCGGATGAGGCCCGCGCTGACGCCGGCGCGCGCGGCGATCTCGCGCACCGAGGCCTCGAAGCCGCGGAGCGCGAAGCACTCGATGGCGGCATCCCGCAGGCGGGCCCGCGCGGTGATGTCCTCGGTGGAGCGGGCCCACTGCGGGGCCGCGGCTACTTGCACGAATAGCAAACTATACAGTTGTATAGCGCCCGTCAATGGGCAGGTGGGTACCGTTCGCCGGCTACCGCCGCGCCAGCACCGTGCGCGCCTGCATCAGCACCGGCCCGTCGACCATCCGCCCCTCGAATCGGAACACCCCCGGGTTCGACTCGGCCGCAGCCAGCACGCGCTCGGCCCACGCGACCTCGTCGGCGGTCGGCGCGTAGCCGGCACGGATCACGGCGACCTGTGAGGGATGGATGCAGGCGGTGGCGGCGAATCCGCTGGCCGCGGCATCCTCGACCTCGGCCGCCAGCCCGTCGAGGTCGGCGATGTCGAGGTGCACGGTGTCGACCGCCGACTTGCCGGCCGCGGCCGCCGCGACCAGGATCCGCGCACGGGCGTAGCGCGCGAGGTCGCGGTACGAGCCATCGGGGTGGCGGCTGGAGCGTCCGCCGATCGCGCCCACCAGATCCTCGGCGCCCCACATCAGGGCGATGACGTTCGGCGCCTGGGCGATCGCGGCGGCGTTCTCGACTCCGGCCGGCGTCTCGCACAGGGCGATCACCTTGAAGCCGACCAGAGCATCGAGTTGCTGCGGCGTCTCGGTCTTTGCGAGCATCACCGTGCGGTAGTCGGTCTGCCGCAGCATGGCCAGATCGAGCCGGGCATCGGGGGTGCCGATCGGGTTGACCCGGATGATGGTCCGGGCCGGGTCGATCCGGGTGGCCAGGAGCGACGCGCGCGCCGACGCGCGGTTCTCGGGGGCGACGGCGTCCTCGAGATCGAGGATCATGGCATCCGCCGCCTCGGCCGCCTTGGCGTAGCGGTCGGGACGGTCGGCCGGGCAGAACAGCAGGGCGGGGCCGAGCATCAGTCGCCCGGCCCTGCCGAGGTCGGCTCCTCCGTCGGCTCGTCGGTCGGCTCCCCGCCCGCCGGCGCCATCAGCATCAGCGTGCTGCGGACCGCGACGCACACCACCTCGCCGCGCTGGTTGCGCATGGTGTGCTCGAAGGTCGCGATGCCCTGGCCGGGTCGGCTGTTCGACACGCGCTTCCCGGTCACCACGGTCGAGGCCGCGAGCGTGTCGCCGACCCGCACGGGGGCCGGGAACCGGATCTCGGTGAATCCGAGATTGGCCACGATCGTGCCCTGCGTCAGCTGCGCGACCGACAGCCCGACCAGGGTCGACAGCGTGAACATGCTGTTGACCAGGCGCTCGCCGAATTCGGTGGCCTCGCTCCAGACCGCATCGAGGTGCAGCGCCTGGGTGTTCATGGTGAGGGTCGTGAACAGGATGTTGTCGGCCTCCGACACGGTGCGCCGCGGGCGGTGCTCGTACACGACACCGGGCTCGAGCTCGTCGAAGTAGAGACCGCGCTGAACGATGGATCGCGTCATGACACCTCCGCTTCGATGGCGGCCAGCACCTGGCCGCGCTCCACATGATCCCCGATCGCGGCGTCGATGCGGGCGATTCCCGCGCCGGGAGCGGTCAGCACATGCTCCATCTTCATCGCCTCGACGATGAGCAGCGGCTGATCCGCCTCGACCCGGTCTCCGGATGCCACCAGCACCTGGACCACGGAACCCGGCATCGGCGAGCTGATCGTCGGCAGCGCGACCGCGTCGGCGCTGAGCCGGCGCTCGGGTGGCACCTCGCGCACCCGCCAGCTGACGCCGCCGACGGCGAACTCGACCAGGCCGGTGGATGCCCAGCGCACAACGGAGCGCCCGACTCCCGCGACCGAGACGAACGCGGTCTCGTCGTCGTGCGCGATGACGGATGCCGGGACGGGGTCCGCGCCATCCACCGAGACCGCGGCGGCAGTGGGCGTGCCCGACACGGTGACCGCGTGAACGGCGGGGTGATCGTCGCCGTGCACGTCGCCGCGCCCGCTCCCGTGCCCGTCAACTGCGAGTCGATATCGCAGCGGAGCCGGGTCGCCGAGACGCCAGCCGCTCGGACGGGTCCAGAGCGAGTCGCCCGCGGTGGCCCAGCGTTCGGCGAACAGCAGTAGCGCCGCCGTGGCGATCACCGACTCGTCGGGTCGGGCGAACGGGAGGAAGGCCAGCTCGCGGCCGATGAGCTCGGTATCCATCGTGGCGGAGGCGACCTCGGGAAGGGCGAGCAGCAGCTGCAGGAACTCGAGGTTGGTCGTGACGCCGAGCACGACCAGCTCGTCGAGTGAGCGGCGCAGCAGGGCGATCGCGGCATCCCGGTCCGGGGCCCAGGCGATGACCTTGGCGAGCATGGGGTCGTAGTCGCTCGAGACGCGCAGGCCGGGCAGCAGGGCGCTGTCGACGCGCACCCCGGCGCCCGTCGGCTCGCGCAGCACCTGCACGCGGCCGCCGGAAGGCAGGAACCCGGCCATCGGGTCCTCGGCGTAGACACGGGCCTCGATCGCGTGGCCCGAGAAGACGACATCGGCCTGCGCGATGCCGAGCGGCTCGCCCGCCGCCATCCGCAGCTGCAGCTCGACCAGGTCGAGGCCGGTGATCGCCTCGGTGACCGGATGCTCGACCTGCAACCGGGTGTTCATCTCCATGAAGAAGAACTCGTCGGGCGCGTCGTTCGACACGATGAACTCGACGGTTCCGGCTCCCGAGTAGTCGACGGACCGGGCGGTCTCGCACGCTGCCTCGCCGAGTCGCGCGCGGGTCTCTGCCGAGATGATCGCGCTCGGCGCCTCTTCGATCACCTTCTGATGCCGTCGCTGCAGCGTGCAGTCGCGCTCACCGAGGTGGATGACGGTGCCGTGCCGATCGGCCATCACCTGCACCTCGATGTGGCGGGGCGACGTGAGGTACCGCTCGAGCAGCAGCGTGTCGTCGCCGAAACTCGACGCCGCCTCGCGGCGCGCCGCCGCGAGGGCGGGCGCCAGCTCGGCCGCGGTCGTGACCACGTGCATGCCCTTGCCGCCGCCGCCGGCCGAGGGCTTGATGAGCAGTGGGTAGCCCACGCCGTCGGCGGCCGCGATCAGCTGCTCGTCGGTCATCCCGGGTTCACCTGCACCGGGCACGGTCGGTACGTCGCGGGCTCCGACCGCCGCCTTGGCCGCGATCTTGTCGCCCATCACCCGGATCGCCTCGCTCGACGGGCCGATGAACACGACGCCGGCCTGCTCGCAGGCGGCGGCGAACGCGGGGTTCTCGGCGAGGAATCCGTAGCCGGGATGGATGGCCTCGGCCCCGGTCCGCTCCGCGGCCGCCAGCACCTCGTCGACGCTCAGGTAGCTGGTCACGCGCACGGCCTCGTCGGCCAGGCGGACGTGGCGGGCATCGGCATCCACCTCGGTGCAGATCGCGATCGACCGGATGCCAAGGCGGCGCAGCGTGCCGATCACGCGGCAGGCGATCTCGCCGCGGTTGGCGATGAGCACGGAGGTGAACATGAGCTACATCCGGAAGACGCCGTAGCCGACGCTCTCCATCGGGGCCCGCATGCAGACGTCGACGGCCAGCCCGAGCACCTCGCGGGTGCGTGCCGGGTCGATCACGCCGTCATCCCAGAGCCGCGCGGTCGAGTAGTACGGGTTGCCCTGCTGCTCGAACTGCTCGAGCACGGGAGCCTGGAACTCGGCCTCCTCCTCGGCCGACCAGGCGCCGCCGTCATCCTCGATCTGCTGCCGGCGGATCGTCGACAGCACCGATGCTGCCTGCTGCCCGCCCATGACCGAGACGCGCGCGCCCGGCCACAGCCAGAGGAAGCGCGGCGAGTATGCCCGTCCGCACATCGAGTAGGTGCCGGCCCCGAACGACCCGCCCACCACGACGGTGAACTTCGGCACGCGGGCGCAGGCCACGGCGTTCACCATCTTCGCGCCGTGCTTGGCGATGCCGCCGACCTCGTACTCGCGGCCCACCATGAAGCCCGCGATGTTCTGCAAGAAGATCAACGGGATGCCGCGCTGATCGCACAGCTCGATGAAGTGCGCCCCCTTGAGGGCCGACTCCGAGAACAGCACGCCGTTGTTCGCGACGATGCCGACCGGATGCCCGTACAGCCGCGCGAATCCGGTCACCAGGGTGGCGCCGTACTCCTGCTTGAACTCGAGCCAGGAGCCGCCGTCGACCACGCGACGGATGATCTCGTGCGCGTCGTACGGGGTCGAGAGGCTGACGGGAACGACGTCGGCCAGCTCGTCTGTGGGCCGCTCGGGCGCCACGGCGGCTTCGGGTGCGTACGGCAGCGCGGGGGTGGCGGGCAGCGTCGCGACGATGTCGCGCAGGATCTGCAGCGCGTGGTGGTCGTCTTCTGCCAGGTGGTCGACCACGCCAGAGAGCCGCGCATGGGTGACCCCGCCGCCGAGGTCTTCGGCGCTGACCACCTCGCCGGTCGCGGCCTTCACCAGCGGCGGGCCGCCGAGGAAGATCGTGCCCTGGTTGCGCACGATCACGGTCTGGTCGCTCATCGCCGGTACGTAGGCGCCGCCCGCGGTGCTCGACCCGAGGACGGCCGACAGTTGCGGGATGCCGGCCCGCGACATCCTGGCCTGGTTGTAGAAGATGCGCCCGAAGTGGTCGCGGTCGGGAAAGACCTCGTCCTGCCGCGGCAGGAACGCCCCACCCGAGTCGACCAGATAGAGGCAGGGCAGCCGGTTCTCGAGCGCGATCTCTTGTGCGCGCAGGTGCTTCTTCACCGTCATCGGGTAGTAGGTGCCGCCCTTGACCGTCGCGTCGTTCGCCACGACCATGACGTGCCGGCCGTGCACGACGCCGACGCCCGCGATCACGCCGGCCGACGGGCTCTCGTTGTCGTACAGCTCCCAGGCGGCCAGCGGCGCCACCTCCAGGAAGGGACTGCCCGGGTCGAGCAGGGCGTCGATCCGGTCGCGGGCCAGGAGCTTGCCGCGGCTCGCGTGCCGTTCCCGCGCCTTCTGCGGTCCGCCGAGCGCGACGATCGCCGTGCGCTCGTGCAGTTCGCGCACCAGCTCGCGATAGCTCGTGGTCGTCATGGCCCGCTTTCGGTTATCAGTCACTAACTGAAATCAGGCTAACGACGCCGCATCGGCTTGTCCAGCACTTAGGATTCCGAGCATGCCCAGCACTTGGAGAGCCACGCAGAAGGCCAGTCGCCGCTCGGCCTATCTCGCCGCGGCCGCGACGCTGTTCGCGGCGCGGAGCTATGCAGAGGTGACGATCGGCGACCTGGGCGAGGCGGCCGGCGTCAGCGGCCCTGCGCTGTACAAGCACTTCGCCAACAAGGAGGCGGTGCTGGTCGAACTGCTGGTGGCGGTTAGTCAGCGGCTGCTCGGCGCGGCCCAGGAGATCGTGGCCGACGACCTCCCGGCCGCCGAGAAATTGGAGCGGCTGGTGGCGTTCCACACCGATTTCGCCCTTCAAGAGAGCGACACCATCCTGATCCAGGGTCGCGATCTCGGACTGCTGCCGCCCGATGCCAGCCGCCGGGTCCGATCGCTGCAGCGCGCGTACCTCGAGCAGTGGCGCGCCGTGCTCACCGCGGTTCGTCCCGAATTGGACCGCGACGAGTGCGAGCTGCGACTGCAAGGGATGTTCGGTCTGCTGAACTCCACGGCATTCAGTTCCGGGCACATCGGTCCGCGACCGAGGAGCGCACGGATCCTCGCCGGGATGGCCTTGTCGTGCTTGCTCGCCGAGGCCCGACCGGTGTGATCCTTGCCTCGCCGCCCGGCTGCGCCTACAGTGAATCCGGTTAGCGAGCAGTAACCGAAGCGGAAGCCACAAGCGAAAGCGACGACCACATGACCAGCGACCCGGCTGTCGATCTCCCCTCCGAATACCAGGATCTGCAGGCGACGGTCCGCGCCTTCGCGAACGAGGTGGTCGCCCCGGTCTCGGCGCGGCACGACGAGGAGCACTCCTTCCCCTACGAGGTGGTCGCCGCGATGGCCGAGATGGGTCTGTTCGGCCTGCCCTTCCCCGAGGAGTACGACGGCATGGGCGCCGACTACTTCGCGCACTGCCTGGTGCTCGAAGAGCTGGCCAAAGTCGACCAGAGCGTCGCCATCACTCTCGAGGCCGGCGTCTCGCTCGGCGCGATGCCGGTCTACCTGTTCGGCACCGAGGCCCAGAAGCAGCACTGGCTTCCGCGGCTCGCCAGGGGTGAGGCGCTCGGCGCCTTCGGCCTGACGGAGCCGGGAGGGGGCAGCGACGCGGGCGGCACGCGCACGCGCGCCGTGCACGACGACGCAACGGGCGAGTGGGTGATCAACGGGAGCAAGCAGTTCATCACCAACTCGGGTACCGACATCACCGAGCTGATCACGGCGACCGCCGTCACCGGCGAGAAGGATGGTCGAAAGGAGATCAGCAGCTTCCTGATCCCCAGCGGCACGCCCGGTCTCACGGTCGAGAAGGCGTACAACAAGGTGGGCTGGAACGCGTCGGACACCCATCCGCTGACCTTCGTCGACGTCCGCGTGCCCGACGAGAACATGCTCGGCGAGCGCGGCCGGGGGTTCGCCAACTTCTTGCGCATCCTCGACGAGGGGCGGATCGCGATCGCCGCGATGGCGGTGGGGGCGGCGCAGGGCTGCGTGGATGCCAGTGTGACGTACGCGAAAGAACGCGAGGCCTTCGGCCGGCCGATCGCCGCGTATCAGGGCATCAGCTTCAAGATCGCGCGGATGGAGGCCAGGGCGCACACCGCCCGCCTCGCCTACTACCGCGCGGCCGCCCTGATGCTCGCGGGCCGCGAGTTCAAGAAGGAGGCGGCCATCGCCAAGCTGGTCGCCGGCGAGGCCGCCATGGACAACGCGCGCGACGCCACCCAGGTGTTCGGCGGGTATGGCTTCATGAACGAGTTCGTCGTCGCGCGGCACTACCGCGACTCGAAGATCCTCGAGGTCGGAGAGGGCACGACCGAGGTGCAGTTGATGCTCGTGGCGCGTGAGCTCGGGCTCTAACCCTCGGTGCCGCCGAGCAGCTCGGCCAGAACCGAAGCCTCGTTCCTGGGCGATTTCGCGCCGTACAGCAGCGTCGTCCTGGGGTGCTCGGCCACCAGCGCCCGCAACTGCTCCAGCGCCGGATTGGTCGCGAGCTCGGCGAGATAGCGGCGGGTGAACTCGGCGAACCGCTCGTCGCGGTGGTCGTACCAGACCCGCAACTCAGCGCTCGGAGCAACATCTTTCAGCCAGAGGTCGAGCGCGGCGCGCTCGTGCGAGACGCCGCGCGGCCAGAGCCGGTCGACCAGCACCCGGAAGCCGTCGTCGGCTGTCGCCGGATCGTAGACCCGCTTGGTGACGACGATCGAGCCGGTGGCGCTCATGCCGCTACCAGGCTCCGGCGGGCGCCTTCACAACGGCGACCGGGGTGTAGTGCCAGTGGGCGCCGTTCGCGTAGTGGCCGGTCGCCCATCCCGAGTACCAGATCGCGTATTCGATCTCGGAGGTCGGCGCGTTCGTGTCGAAGCCGTGGGCGATGCCGGCGAACATCGGCCTGCGCAGGTTGGCGGCGAGGTACTGCGCCGCCACCACCAGGTTGGCGTAGCTGCCCGTGCCGCCGCCGCCGCCCGAGCCGAGGCCGTTGTTGAGCGGGTTGTTGCGGTTCCACCAGTCGTCCGCGCCGTTCTCCTGGCGCATCCAACGCGTCATCACGGTGATGTTGGCCTCGGTCATCGGAAAGCCGCCGTCGAGCAGCACGAGCTTGGCCCAGTCGTAGTTGGTACCCCCGTTGATCAGGGTCTGGATGCCGGGCGTCGCCGAGAATCCGTCGCGAGCGGCCGCCGAGGGCTTGGCCGTCGGCGCCACGTCGAGTCGCTGCGCGTGGGTGGCGATGTAGCCCTCGAGCACGCTGGGCTGGGTCGGCGGAGCCACCGACAGGATCGTCGCGAGTGAGAAGGCCGTGACGGCAGCGCCGACCACGACGTGAGTGGGATGAAAAGTCATAAGTCCTGGTCCAGGGTACCAAACGACCTCTGAGCAGGCTGAGAGGCTCCTCCCGGGCCCCCACTCCGGGGGTGGAGCGCCGCATTTTGCGGGCATCCGGCTTGCCGGTGGGTTGCTTCGGGTCGTTCGGGGGCGTAACTTTCCCCTCACGGCACCGCTCCGGGGGGAGGGGCGTCGAGCTGAGCTTGGTCCGGGGGGACTTGACCATGAAACGTACTGTGATTCTGGGCACCGTTTTTGCAACCGTGCTCGTCCTGGCTCTTCCGTTCGTCGGGGGAGGGGGCCCGTCGTTCCTGACGCCGGCCCAGGCCGCCGAGACGTCGTTCGACGGCGTCCCGGTCGCGGCGACCTCCGTGGTCGTGAGCGGAGCCGCCACTCACGTGGATGCGTCAGCCGCCATCTCGGCGGTCACCGTTCCGACATCGACCGTCGTGTCGGTCGTGAAGCCTGCGGCCGCGCTCACCACTGACAGCGAGCACGTGGCTCAGAAGCCGGTTCCCAAGCCGATCGTGGTGGCGCCGACCGCCGCCGGTCGCGCCAATGCGGGCGCGTCGCGTCGTGCCGCGCTGCAGGCCGCCGGACTGTCCTGCCCCGGTCAGGGCGGCGGGGGCGGGAGCGCGCCCGGTGTGTCCGACCCGCTGGGTTCGGGCATGATCACCGGCACCACCACCGGCGACATCCAGTCGTTCTCGTCGACCTTCAACGCGATCCGTGCACAGAACTGCCTCGACCCCGTCCCGTCCGGCAACTTCCGCTACGACTCCTGCATGGAGCAGCGCCTGTTCTGGATGGCAGAAGACCCGAGCACCGACCCGAACAGCGCCTGGGGCCACATGGGCTCGGTGCGCAGCGACGGCGTCCCGTCACGCGGATGCGACGGCAACCTGGCCGGCGGCTCGGGCAACTCGGGCGCCACGGTCGCCACCAAGTGGTGGAACTCCATCGAGCACCGCCTCTCGCTGTACCGCCCGAGCTACGTGGGCAGCATGGCCGGCGTCTGCATCTACTTCGCCATGAGTCACGGTGGCGTCCCGAACGAGCCCTCGAGCTTCACCCGCGCCGCCGCGCGCTGGGGCGGCTGCTAGAGCGGCTCCACCGACCCCGACGGGGCGCGCGGTTCTCAGCCCGCGCGCTCCGATCGGCTAACTTGGCAGCATGACGGACCGACTGCGCTGGGGCATCCTCGGCACCGGGGGCATCGCGGCCTCCATGACCTCCGACCTGCTGCTCACCGGGCACACCGTGACCGCGGTCGGCTCACGCACCCAGGCAGGGGCTGACGCCTTCGCCGCGGCCCACGGCATCCCGAAGGCGCACCCGAGCTACGAGAACCTCGTAGCCGACCCGGATGTCGATGTGATCTACGTCAGCACGCCGCATCCTTTCCACTCCGCGAACGCGACGCTCGCGCTGGAGGCCGGCAAGCACGTGCTGCTCGAGAAGCCGTTCGCGCTGAACGCCGCGGAGGCGCAGGCGGTGGCCGATCTCGCGGCCTCGAAGAAGCTCGTGGTTCTCGAGGCGATGTGGACCAGGTGGATGCCGCACATGATCCGCATCCGCGAGCTGCTGGCCGCCGGCGCGCTGGGCGAACTGCGATCGCTCATCGTCGACCACGATCAGAAGCTCTCCACTGACCCGCAGCACCGCATGCAGAACCCGGAGCTCGGTGGCGGCGCGCTCCTCGATCTCGGCATCTACCCGGTGTCATTCGCCTGGGACGTGTTCGGCGCCCCTTCCTCGGTCTATGCGCTGTCGACCCCGACCCCGACCGGCGTCGACCAGAACGACGCGATCGTGCTCGGCTACCCCGGTGGCGCCAAGGCGATCATGAACACCGTGCTCGACGCGGCAGGCCCGAACACCGCCGTGCTGGTCGGTACCGAGGCCCGGATCGAGATCGACAGGACCTGGTACTTCCCCACCTCCTTCTCGCTGATCGCGCCGGACGGCACGGTGCTCGAGCGGTTCGAGCACGAGGTGCCGGGCCGCGGCATGCAATTCCAGGCGGATGAACTGGAGCGGCTCGTCGCGGCGGGCGAGCTGGCGGGCACGATCCTTCCGCCCGCCGAGTCGGTCGCGATCATGGCGACGCTCGACGAGATCCGTCGGCAGATCGGGCTGCGGTACCCGGGCGAGTGACCCCTCAGGCGCCTCGGCATACGATGGTGCGGTGACCGACCAACCGCCCCTCTCCCGTCGCGAGGTTCGCGAACGCGAGGCGAGCGCAGGGGCCGCACCGGCCTCCGGCGGCCGGAAGGGTTCATCCGGCGCCGGTCTGGGCTCACTCTTCCGCAAGCACCCGCGGGCCTGGCTCATCGGCAGCATCGGTGCGGTGTTCGCCCTGCTCGGCACTGGCGCCGTGTTCGCCGGGGTTGCGTTCGGCTCCGTTCCGGTCGCCGCGCCGACGACAGCGGCGACGACCGCCCCGCCGCGTCCGACTCCGTCGGCGACGCCGACCGCCAGCAGGCTGCGCACCTGCAGTGTCGCCGGTCCGGCCTCCGACCCGCGCCTGATGACCCTGACCGGCAGTGTGCTCCGGTCCGACACCGGGGAGGCGCTGTGGGATCACGGTGCCTCCACCGGCGTGGAGACCGCCAGCACCCTGAAGCTCCTGATCGCCTCAGCCGCGGTCGCCAAGCTCACCCCCGACTTCCAGATCGCGACCGATGTGGTCGACGGCAGCACCGCGGGCACGGTCGTGCTGGTCGGTCACGGCGATCCGACCCTGAGCGCGCTCCCGGTCGGCCAGGAGAGCGTCTACACCGGCGCGCCCAAGCTGAGCGACCTGGCCTCGCAGGTGGTTTCGGCGTACGCGACGAAGCATCCCGGTGTTCCGATCTCGCAGGTGGTGCTCGACGCCAGCTACTGGAACCCCGCGGACAACTGGGATCCCAGCGTGAAGCAGTCGGAGCGCACGCAGGGCTACCAGTCCCTGACCACGGCGTTGCAGGTGGATGGCGACCGCGCCAACCCCAAGGCGGAGACCAGCGCCCGCAGCACCGACCCGATCGGCCGGGCGGGCGCCGCCTTCGTCGCCGCCCTGAAAGACGCCGACCCGGGCGGGGTGGTCGACTCCTCGGTCACGACCATCAACGGAAGCGCCGTGGCCGGAGCCGCCGGCCTGGGCGAGGTCAAGTCGCAGCCGCTGCGCACGCTGCTCAGTCAGATGCTGCTGCCGAGCGACAACACGCTGGGCGAGATGCTCGCACGCATCGTGTCGAAGGTGTCGGGTTTCGACGGGACCTACGCCTCGCTCCAGCAGGCGATCCCCGGGGCGCTCAACGCCGGTTTCAAGATCTCGGCGGCCGGTCTCACCATCGTCGACGGGTCGGGTGAGAGCGCCAACAACAAGGTTCCCCCGGCCACCATGACCAGCCTGCTCCGGCTCATCCAGGCCGGCACCGAGAACCTCGACGTGGTGCGCGCCGCGATGCCCGTTGCCGGCAAGTCCGGGTCGCTCGCCAGCCGCTTCACCGGCGCCAACGCGGTCGTGCGCGGCAATGTGACGGCGAAGACCGGATGGATCGACACCGAGTACTCGCTCGCCGGGTTCATGACGGCGGCCGACGGCACCGTGCTGGTGTTCACGTTCGACGCGGTCGGCCCCGGGATCAAGAGCAGCGCGATGGCCGCGCTCGACACGCTGACCGTCGCGGCGTACGCCTGCGGTGACAACCTGTCCAACAACTAGCCGACGTCGCAGCTCTCCAGAAAGCGGATCATGACCCGGGCCCTGTTCATCATCGACGTGCAGAACGACTTCACCGAGGGTGGCGCCCTGGGAGTCGAGGGCGGTGACGCGGTCGCTGCAGGCATCACGCGGTACCTGAAGGCGCATCCCGACCGTTATGACGTGGTGATCGCCTCGCGGGACTGGCACGATGCACCGGACGGCGGCAACGACAACGGCGGACACTTCGCCCTGGATGCCGCCCCCGACTTCGTCGACACCTGGCCGGTGCACTGCGTGGCGGGCACGGTGGGCGCGCACTACGATCCCGGGCTCGACGCGGACCTCATCGACGTCCACATCCGCAAGGGCCAGGGCAAGCCGGCCTACTCGATCTTCGAGGGCACGTCGGACGACGGCCTCGAACTGCCCGAGGTGCTGGACAAACTCGGCGTGGATGACGTGGACGTCGTCGGGATCGCCACCGATTACTGCGTGCGGGCATCCGCTCTGGACGCGATCGCCTCGGGTCGCCACGTGCGGGTCATCGACGACCTGGTGGCCGGAGTCGCGCCCGACTCGAGTGCCGCCGCCCTGCACGAGATCGCCGAGGCCGGCGGCGACGTCGAAGCCTCCACCGGAAAGGACCTCAGCTGATGTTCGCCAGACTCCTAATGGTCGCGGCCGCGCTGCTCGCGGTTGCCCTGTTCGTGGGTTTCATACTCAAGGTCTTCTTCAACGCGTTCTAGACCAGCAGCTGGTGCTTCGCCAGGTCCTTGTAGAGCGGGGTCGAGACAACGAGCTCGGAGTGCGTTCCGACGCCGACGACCTTGCCGTGGTCGAGCACGATGATCCGATCGGAGTCGACGACGGTCGACAGCCGGTGCGCGATCACCAGCAGGGTGCGGTTCGCCGCCACTGCGTCGATGGCGTCGCGCAGCAGCTGCTCGTTGAGGCCGTCGAGCGAGGCGGTCGCCTCGTCGAGCAGCAGGATCGGGGGCGCCGCCAACAAGGCGCGCGCGATCGCCAGCCGCTGGCGCTCGCCGCCGCTGAGCATGACGCCCGACTCCCCGACCGGGGCGTCGAGACCCCGCTCGTTGCGCTCGAGCACCTCGTCGAGGTTGACCGAGTGCAGCACGGCCCGGCACTGCTCGTCGGTGGCATCCGGCGAGCTCAGGGTGATGTTGTCGCGCAGGGTGCCGGCCAGCACCGGCGCGTCCTGCTCGACGTAGCCGATCTGGCCGCGCAGCGTCTCGCGGGGGATGCCGCGCACATCGAGGCCGCCGATCCGCACCACGCCCGCGGTCGGGTCGTAGAAGCGCTCGATCAGGGCGAGGATCGTGCTCTTGCCGGCGCCGCTCGGCCCGACCAGGGCGACCCGCGAACCGCGCGGCACCTCGAACGACACGCCGTGCAAGACCTCGGTCTCGCGCGGAGGCAGCGCGTCTTCTCCGACCGCGGCCGCGATCGCCTTCTCACGCTCGGTCTTGTGCGCTGATTCCGGGTAGCTGAAACGCACGTCGTCGAAGGCGATGGCCGCATCCGTCGTGACCGGCGCCGCCGGCTCCAGCGCGTCGTCGTGCTCGTCCTCGCTCGAGATCGCGATGATCTCCTGGATGCGACCGAGCGCTCCGAGCGCCTGGTTCACCGAGGTGAGCGCGCCGAAGGCGTTCCCGAGCGGGGCGATCAGCATGAACAGGAAAAGGATGAACGCCACCAGACTCGCGATGGTGAGCGCGCCGCTCGCCACCCGGTATCCGCCGACGCCGATGACCACGAGCAGCGAGACCTGGAGGGCGATCGCGCTGAGCGGCACGATGAGGGCCGAGATCTTCGCCACGCGGACTCCGGCGTGGTAGGCGCCCACGGCGTCCTCGACGACCGCATCCGTCTCTCGCGTCGTCGCGTTGGACGCGCGGACCGTGCGGATGGCGCTGATCGAGCGCTCGACCGCGGCCGCCAGGTCGCCCACCTTCTCCTGCTGATGACGCGACGCGGTGCGCACGCGACGCGAGAGCAGGACCACCGCCACGATCGACACGCCGATCACCAGAACCGTCAGCCCGAGCAGCACGGGATCGATCACCAGCATCGCGATCAGGGCGCCGACGAAGAGCACGGCTCCGCCGATCGCGTCGACCAGCCCCTGCGTGACCACGGCGTAGAGCAACGTGGAGTCCGACCCGACCCGCGAGACGAGATCGCCGGTACGCCGCTGATCGAACTCGGCGATCGGGAGCCGCAGCATCCGCTGCACCAGTTGGCGGCGTGCCGACAGCACGACGCTCGTGCCGGTGCGCTGCAGCAGGTAGTGCTGGATGCCGCTGATCAGGGCGGCGGCGAGCACCAGCCCAACCAGGGCCCAGACCAGTATCCCGAGCGACTGCCCCTTCTGCACGAGCCCGATCACCTGGCTGACCAGCAGCGGCTGCAGCAGCGACGCGCCGGCGCCGACCAGGCTGAGAGCGATCACGATGGTGAGCACGCCGCGGTGCTCGGCGAGGTACGGCAGCAACTGGCGGAAGCTGGCGCGCGGCCCGTCGTCGGGGGTGCGGCGGGCGAAGGGGCTGCGGCGCGGAGCCGGGTCGCGGGGGGAGCTCATCCCCTCCACGCTACTTCGACCCGGTCGCCGGCAGGTACTCCGGCGGGATGCCGCCCGGCCTCGTTCGCGCGCGTCGGCGGTGTCGCCTAGGGTCGAACCCGTGCCATCCGCCGTCATCGAAGCCGTCGAGCTCGTCAAGACCTATCAGTCCACCAATGCCGTCGACGGCATCTCGTTCGAGGTGGCACCGGGGGAGTCGTTCGGCCTGCTCGGTCCGAACGGCGCGGGCAAGTCGACCACGATGCGCATGGTGGGCGCGGTATCGACGCGCACCAGCGGGAGCCTCAGCATCCTGGGCATGGACCCGAACGAGAGCGGGCCAGAGATCCGCTCGCAGCTCGGCGTCGTGCCGCAGACCGACAACCTCGACACCGAGCTCCGGGTGCGCGAGAACCTTCTGGTCTACGGGCGCTACTTCGGCATCCCGCGCGCGGTCGTCGCCAAGCGCGCAGACGAGCTGCTCGAGTTCGCGCAGCTGAGCGACCGGGCCAAGGCCAAGGTCGACGACCTCTCCGGCGGCATGAAGCGCCGGCTCACGATCGCGCGCGCCCTCGTCAACGAGCCGCGCATCCTGCTGCTCGACGAGCCGACCACCGGCCTCGACCCGCAGGCCAGGCACATCCTGTGGGATCGGCTGTTCCGCCTGAAGGAGCAGGGCACGACGCTGCTGCTCACCACGCATTACATGGACGAGGCCGAGCAACTCTGCGACCGCCTCGTCGTGGTCGACAAGGGCAGGATCATGGCCGAGGGATCGCCCGCCTCGCTGATCAAGGAGTACTCGACGCGCGAGGTCGTCGAGCTGCGCTTCGGCTCCGAGAAGAATCAGGATGCCGCAACCACGCTGGCCGGTGTCGGCGAGCGCATCGAGGTGCTGCCCGACCGGGTGCTGATCTACGCAGAGGATGGCGAATCGGCGCTCGCCGAGGCGATCCGCCGCGGACTCCAGCCCATCACGAGCCTGGTCCGCAGGTCGAGCCTCGAGGACGTGTTCCTGCGGCTCACCGGACGGAGCCTGATCGAATGAGCACCGTCGCATCGGGAAGCAGGATCACAGCGACCGCCGACGGGGTCCGCTTCGACCGCTCGCACCGCTGGGGCGCCTGGTACGTGGCCGAGCACGAGCTGCGGCGCATTCCGGGCTACAAGTGGTCGATGCTCGCGACCGCCATCGGATCGCCGCTGCTCTACCTGCTGGCGTTCGGCGTCGGGCTCGCGACGCTCATCAGGTCGGGCGGAAGCGCCGGCGTCGACGGGGTCTCGTACGCCCAGTTCGTCATCCCGGCGTTCCTCTGCGCCGGCGCCGTCGGCACGGCGACCGAGGAGTTCACCTTCGGCGTGCTGCTCGGCTTCAAGTGGAACGAGACCTACCTCGGCATGAACGCCGGCCCGATCACGCCGCGTCAGATCGTGGGGGGCCACATCCTGTTCACGATCATCCGCATGGCGGTGACATCGGGGATCTTCCTGGTCATCGCGATGGCCTTCGGTGCCATCCGGTTCCCCGAGGGGCTGCTGGTGCTGCCGATCGCCATTCTCGGCGGACTGGCGTTCGGCATCCCGATCGCCGCCTACTCGACCACCATTCGCGAAGACCGCGGGCAGTTCGCCGTCATCGGCCGCACGGTCGTGCTCCCCATGACGCTGTTCAGCGGCACCGTGTTCCCGATCACGCAATTGCCGATCTGGCTGCAATGGATCGGCTGGATCTCGCCGCTCTGGCACAGCACCCAACTCGCGCGCGACGCCGCATACGGTCACGCCGAGCCGGGATGGCTCACCCTCATCCATGTGGTCGTGCTGGTCGCCCTCATCGCCATCGGCGCGGCCGTCGAGGTGCGATTGGCCACGCGGAGGCTGAACCGATGAGCGTCCAGCAGGCGGCGCAGCGGGCCGCGGCCGCGCGGGGCTCCGGCGGCGTCGGAGCCCTGTATTCGGGCAACTTCGGTGCCGTCATCGGGCGCGGCCTGCGCGCCACCAAGAGCTCGAACTACGTGGTCGTGGCGTCCGGCTTCTTCGAGCCGGTGTTCTACCTGCTCTCGCTCGGTCTCGGGCTCGGCTCGTACATCGGCGCGGTGCACGACGCCGGCCACCTCATCCCGTACGCCGCGTACATTGCGCCCGGCCTGCTCGCCGTGTCGGCCATGAATGGCGCGATCTACGACTCCACCTGGAACGTCTTCTTCAAGATGCACTTCGGCAAGCTCTACGAGGGGATGCTGGCAACCAGCCTGGGACCGTTGGATGTCGCGCTCGGCGAGATCCTGCTCGCGCTGCTGCGCGGCGGCGTCTATGCCACCGGCTTCCTGATCGTGATGCAGGTGCTCGGCCTGAACCTCTCATGGACCGCCATCCTGGCCATCCCCGCGGTGCTGGTCATCGCCTTCGGCTTCGCCAGCCTCGGGATGGCGATCACCAGCTACCTGAAGACCTTCCAGCAGATGGACTGGATCAACTTCGCCCTGCTCCCGATGTTCCTGCTGTCGGCGACGTTCTACCCGCTCAGCGTATACCCGGTGCCGATCCAGTGGATCATCCAGGCGCTGCCGCTCTGGCAGGCGGTCGACATGCTGCGCCAACTGACCACCGGCAACATCGAGCCGAGCATGGCCGTCCACCTGCTGTACTACGGCGTGCTGATCGGCCTCGGCCTGCTGTTCACGACGAAGCGGCTGCGCGCCCTCTTCTTGGACTGAGCTACCGACCCAGGTTCCGCAGCTGTCGCAACGACACCGCGGTGGCGAGCGCGGCCTCGGCGGCGCGACCGCCCACGTCCTCTTTCGAGCCGGGCAGACCGGCCCGGTCGAGGCCCTGCTGCTCGTCGTCGACGGTCAGCACGCCGAAGCCGACCGGCTTGCCCGTGTCGAGTGCGACGCGGGTGAGTCCCTCGGTCGCGGCCGTCGCGACGAAGTCGAAGTGCGGGGTCTCGCCGCGCACGATCACGCCCAGGGCCACCACGGCATCCGCACCCGCCTCGAGCGCCGCCTTCGACACCAGCGGCAGCTCGAAGCTGCCGGCGACCTGGACGACCGAGACCTCGGCCCCACTGGCGTCGAGCACGCGGCGCGCGCCCGAGAGCAGTCCCTCCGAGATCCGCGTGTGCCAGAGCCCCGAGACGATGGTGACCTTCAGGCCGGTGCCGTCGGTGTCGAGCTTCGGCAGCCCCTCGCCGCTCATCGTGCGGTCCGCCCCTGCGCCTCGAGCGCATCGTCGATGCGCGCATCCAGCACCTCGTGAGTCGGGAGCGCGTGGCCCATCCGGTCGCGCTTGGCGTCGAGGTAGCCCTCGTTGTACTCGCCGACGCCGACCACCAGCGGCACCAGTTCGGTGACCGTGACCCCGCGCTCGCGCAGCTGCCGCGCCTTCTCGGGGTTGTTCGTGAGCAGGCGCACGCTCGAGATGCCCAGATCCTTCAGGATGCCGTAGGCCGCTCCGTAGTCGCGCGCGTCGGCGGGCAGACCGAGCGCGATGTTCGCGTCGAGGGTATCGAAGCCCTCCTCCTGCAGCCGGTAGGCCTTGAGCTTGTTGATCAGACCGATGCCCCGGCCCTCGTGGCCGCGCAGGTAGATCACGATGCCGCCCTGCTCCTCGATCGTGTCCAGAGCCGCCTGCAGCTGCGGGCCGCATTCGCACTTGAGCGAGCCGAACGCCTCGCCGGTCAGGCACTCGGAATGCACACGGATCAGCGTGCCGTTGGTCGGGTTGCCCGAGATCCAGGCGACGTGGTCGGCGCCGGTCGAGCGGTCGCGGTAGGCCCGCACCCGGAACACGCCGTGCTGCGTGGGCACGTTGGTCTCGACCTCGAAGCTCACACGGGATGATTCCGGCACGTCCACGACGGCCTGCGGGTCTGCTTCGCAGCGCTTCTCCTCCATGAAGCGGAGCAGCGATTCGATGGTGATCACCGGCACGTTCTCGCGCTCGCCCAGGGCGATCAGCCCGGGAAGGCGCTCCATCTCGCCGTCGTCGGCGACGATCTCGGAGATCGCCGCGACCGGGGTCAGTCCCGCGAGCTTGAGCAGGTCGACGGCGGCTTCGGTGTGGCCGTCGCGCTCACGGACCCCGCCATCGACCGCGCGCAGCGGCATGATGTGGCCGGGGCGGGTCAGCCGGTCCGGGGTTGCGGTGGGGTCGGCAAGCACGCGCAGGGTGTGGGCCCGGTCGCTGGCGCTGATGCCGGTGCTGAGGCGGTCGGCGGCATCCACGGTCACGGTGTATGCGGTGCCGCGCGGATCCTGATTGTGCTCGACCATGGGCGGCAGGTCGAGCCGGTCGGCGATCTCGTTCGTCATCGGGGCGCAGATGAATCCGGAGGTGTGCTTCACCATCCAGGCGACCCATTCCTGCGAGGCCGATTCGGCGGCGATGATGACGTCGCCCTCGTTCTCACGGCCCTCATCGTCGGCGACGATGATCGGCTGGCCGGCCCGGAGTGCTTCCAGGGCGACGGGGATGTTGGCGAGGCTCATGCGTGTGCTCCTTCGGTGCTGCGGGGTGTCACATGTTCGGTTGCCCGTTCCACGGCGAGCAGGCGCTCGACGTGCCGGGCCAGGATGTCGGTCTCGAGATTGACGGCGTCGCCCGCCCGCTTGCCGCCGAGGGTGGTGGCCGTCAGGGTCTCCGGGATCAACGACACCTCGAACCACTGCTCGGGCTCGTCCGCGTCGCTGACGGCGCTCACGGTGAGCGAGACCCCGTCGATCGCGATCGAGCCCTTGCGGGTGACCAGGGCGCTCAGCCCGGCCGGGAGCGCCAGACGCACCACCCGCCAGGCTCCTCCGTCGCGGGTCGAGAGGATCGTCGTGGTGCCGTCGACGTGGCCCTGCACGATGTGGCCGCCGAGGCGGTCTCCGAGGGAGGCGGCGCGCTCGATGTTGACCCGGTCGCCGGCCGCCAGAGCGCCGACCGTGCTGGCGGCGATCGACTCGGCCATGACGTCCGCGGTGAACCAGTCGTCGCCCTGCGCGACGACGGTGAGGCAGACGCCGTCGACCGCGATCGAGTCGCCGTGGTGCGCATCGGATGCGGCAAGCGGCGCACGCACGGTGACGCGCGCCGAGTCGCCGCTCGGCTGCCAGGCGGTGACCTCGCCGAGCTCTTCGATGATGCCGGTGAACATTCAGTTCTCCTTCGTGGGGATGGCTGGGGCGGGGATGGCGCGCAGGTGCAGGTCGTCGCCGAGCTGCTCGACGGCGGTGACCCGCAAGCGGAGCGCCTGTCCGATGGTCTGGATGCCGAGCTCGCCGATCGCGAGCCGGTCGCCGCCCAGCAGGGCGGGCGCGAGGTAGATCGAGAACTCGTCGGCGAAGCCCGCGGCGATGATCGCACTGGCCAGGCCGGGGCCGCCCTCGACGTAGACGCGGCGGAGCGCACGCGCATCGAGCTCCGCGAGGATCGCCGCGAGATCGCGAGGGTTCTCGACGAGATCCCGCGTCTCGATCAGGCCGGCGGGATGCCGGCGCAGCGCCGCGTCATCCGGAACGGGGCGTTCGCCCACCACCACCGGTACAGGCTGGTGCGGCAGAAGTTCGCCGGCGTCGCCGCGCGCCGTCAGCGAGGGGTCGTCGGCCAGCAGCGTTCCGGTGCCGATCAGGATCGCGTCGCTGGCGGCGCGTTCCTCGTGGACGCGCTGACGCGACGCGGTGCCGGTGATCCACTGGCTGCTGCCGTCGGATGCCGCTGCCCGGCCGTCGAGCGTCGAGGCCCACTTCACCGTGACCCACGGGCGGCCCCGCGACACCGCGGTCAGCCACTCGTGCAGCAACCCTTCGACCTCGCTCGCGAGCACCCCGTCGACCACCTCGACGCCGCCGGCGCGCAGGTGCGCCGCGCCGCCGCTCGAGCGCTTGCCGGGGTCGCTGAGTGCGTACACGACGCGGGCGACTCCGGCGTTGAGCAGCGCGACCGAGCACGGACCCGTGCGGCCGGTGTGGTTGCACGGCTCGAGGGTCACGACGGCGGTCAGGCCGGCAGCATCCGGACGCCCGTCGGTCGTGGTGGGCAGCTTCGAGAGCGCGTCGACCTCGGCGTGCGGGGTGCCGGCGCCGTGGTGCCAGCCCTCGGCGACGATCTCGCCCGCCGCGTTCACCAGCACGCAGCCGACCTGGGGGTTGCCGCCGGTGACCGGGCCCTGCGCGGCCAGCTCGAGGGCGCGCCGCATGTACGGCTCCCACTCGGGGTGCTGGCCGCCTGCCAGCCCTGCGTCGGTCATCCGGTCCTCAGGTCTCGTTGCGAGACGGGTTCCGGGGTGTGCCGAGTCTGGCGTCATTTTCGATCCAGCCTCAGCAGACTGCGCTGCGGCTCGTTCGGAAATGCGTGCTTCCTCCCATCCGGACTTTAACCGTCGGTCCCGGAATTCCACCGGATCGGCCCCCCTCAACTTTCGAGAGGAGTTCGCGGACTATCACCGCCGGTTCGGACTCTCACCGACCCCGGAGCACGTGCTTCGTTACCCAGAGTACAACGGGGGCGCGACCGAGGTATTCCCGACGTCCCCCCCGTTGTTCTTACTCGAGCCACTCCGTGACGAAGTGGTCATTCGCGTGAATGTGCACCGACTCGAAGAAACCGCGGTCGAGCACCTCGAACTTGTGCGCGACGAGGGCTGGGACGACGAGCACTTGGCCCCCCGCCACGACCAGTTGTTCGTCGCCCGCGGTGAACAGCGCCTCCCCGCGACGCACGATAAACGTCTCGCTGTACGGGTGCCGATGAAGACGCGGGCCGGTACCCGCTTTGTCGGTGTATTCCTGAATGATCGAGATCTCGGATCCCGAGACGAATCCCTCGAGGTTCCTGTCGAAGGGAAGGTCGATGGCGTGCACAGTCATCTCGTCAGTCTGCGCCCGACGTACGACGGCGCCTCCTCAGGATCGTGACCACGACCCCATCGCCGTATCGCGTCGCGTCGACCAGGTCCCATGCCGCCTTGTCGGGTGTCTCGCCCCAGAGGCGCCTGCCGTGCCCCAGGATGACCGGGAAGGTCATCAGGTGCAGCTCATCGACCAGGTCTGCGGCGAGAAGCGCCTGCACGAGCCGGATGCTTCCCGGCACCGAGATGTCGCCGTCGACCCGCTCCTTCAGAGCGGCCACCGTGGTCGCGAGGTCGCCAGAGAGCACTGTGGTGTTCGTCCAGCCCGGGTCGGCAATGGTGCTCGAAATGACATACTTCGGCATCCCGTTGTACTTGTCGGCCAGGTCGCCCGTGTAATTGGGCCAGGCCGCAGCGAAACCCTCATAGGTCGCGCGACCCAGCAGGAGGGCTGACGAATTGAGCGCCTCCCGTTCCTTGAACTCCTCGCCATCGGCTCCCCTGTCGAACTCGAAGCTCCAGTTGGGGTAGCGGAAGTTGGGTTCGCCGCCTGGAGCCTCGACGACTCCATCGAGGGAGATGAACTCGGTGACCACAATGCGTCCCATGTCATGCCTCCTCGATGAAACGGCGGAGCACGGGCGCGAGTGCCTCGGGGGTCGTCGAGTGGTTCTCGCCCGGCAGGACCGTCAGGGTGGCGGTGGGGAGCAGCTCGGCGACCGCCCGCGAGCCGCTCGCCAAGAATGGCCACGTGCTGTCCCCGTGCATGACCAGGACGGGGACATCGATGCGATTCCATCGCTCGGTGCTGAGCGGCTTGCCCGACATCGCGTCGCCGATATTCCGGCCGTCATACGAGATGGTCGGGGCGACGGCCTCGAGACCCTGCCACATGTCGCTGCCTCGCATCCCGACCACGAACTCGTCGGGCATCAGAACCGCCGCGGACAGGAAGAGTTCGGCGGCATCGCTCGGCCGGTCGGCCGCGATCGCAGCCTCGAGGCGCTCGACGTAGTCGGCGGGCAACGGGGGACGTGAGTCGTCGGCGACCGCGGGTGGTTCGAACAGCCCGAGGCGTGCAATCGGGGTCCCGGCCTGCGCCGCGTTCAAAGCGAGAAAGCCGCCGGATGACCAGGCGAACACGGTCGCGGGGCGACCGCCCCCCGGGCCGGCGATGATCGCCTCCAGATCTTCGATCTCTCGCTCAATGGCGTACGGGGCCGTGTCGCCGCTCTCGCCACGGCCGCGCCGGTCGTAGCTGATGACCAGGAACTCATCGGCGAGCAGCTGCGCTGTGCCCGCGTCTTCAGGAGTGGTTGCGCGGTATGCCGTCGCTCCGTCGATGATCACGATGGGCTCGCCGTCACCCCACGCCGTGTAGGCGATGCGGGTGCCGTCGGCCGAGATGACTGTGCCGTTCTGCATGAGGGATGACCTTCCGATTGACGTTCGCGATCTCGTCACCGCGAACGTCATCAGGCTAGAAAGCGGTGTCGCCCCCGGGCTTGTACAAAAGCGACAGGGCGTTGACGCCGTCCACCGGTTCGCGCAATTGGGTTGCGGTGCGCCCGATGAATCGCTGCAGCGCCCTGGCCAGGTGCGGTTGGTCGTAGAAGCCGAGACGGTGCACCACGTCCAGTGGGGCGACTCCTTCTCGAAGGAGGACCGCCGCATGCCTGGCCCTCTCGATCTGCCGGATCGCACCCTGGGTGAGCCCGGTCGAGCCGACCACGCGGCGCTCGACCGACCGAGTGCCGACCCTCGCGACCCCGCCCCAGACGACATCGTCGACCAAGGGATCCCTCGCGAGCACCCCGGCCCGCACCAACCGATCGACGAACTGCTCCGCATTGTCGAAGTCGGGGATCTGCCATTCCTCGCCCAGGAGCGCGAAGGTGCGACCCGTCACATGCGGGCTCTCCACCGACCCGTCGACGAGGTCGCCCACTGACAGGTGCGGCATCGACGTTCCATGGGCGAAGGTGATCCCGAAGGAGTCGGACTCCGCGTCGATGTCGGTGCTCGACGCAGCGGTCTCCGGCCCCCGAGCGGCAGCATGCATGACACCGCCCTCCTCCCAGAAGACAAGTTCCCAGGTGGAGGTGGCGATCGACGTCATCGTCTGCGGGCCGGACGTGCTGCCTTTCCAGACGCGGGTGACATACGGCGAGTCAGAACCCCGGTGTTCGCTCTCCACGGGCATGGCCGTGCGCCTCCCTCCGCGATGTCATGTGTCCCACGATGTCACGCCCGTGCTCGCGGTGGTGCGCGGTTTGTCGATCCGGCCCTCGACGAAGTCCGCGATCCTCCCGATGACGGCTGGGTCGTTCAGGATGCGGTGGTGCCCGAGCCCGCGAGTGAGTTCGACGTGCACCGCACCGAGGTGGGCCCGCGCGATCAGTGCGGCCTGCGAGACCGGGACGATCGGGTCGCCCTGGTCATGCACGATCAGCAGCGGGATCCGGTCCTCGGTCGGGTCGAGCTCGGCGACGAAGCGGTGCCAGATGTCGGCCTCGTGCGGGAAGACGCGGCGCTCGAACCGCCGCCCGAGCCCGCGTTGGGACCGCGCCGTCAGTCCGAGCTGGGTCGAGAACGTGTCGAGCAGCTGGGTGGCCCCCGACATGCCCGAGATTCCGACCAGGCGTTGGGTCCACACGCCCTCCCGCACGGCGAGGAAGCTCGCCAGCACCCCGAAGGAGTGACCGACGATCGCGTGCACGTTGCCGTGCCGCGCCGCCAGCAGTCGCACGATCGCGGCGTAGTCCAGCACCGTGGCGCGGCGTCCGGGCGAGTCGCCGTTGCCCGGCGCGTCAAAGGTGACGATCGTGCGCTCGGGGGATTCCAGCGCGGCGACCAGCGTGGACCAGCGCGAGCCGCGGCTGCGCCAGCCGTGCACCAGCAGAACGGTCTCCGGCCCGCTGCCCCACGCGTAGGTCACGACCGGACGGCCGTTCAGTTCGAGGGAGCCGATGCGCGCCCGTTCGTGGACCTCCGCATCCCGGGGGTGCACCCGCTCGGGCGAACCCAGCGAGATGAACTGCCGGTACGCGATCTCGGCGGCCAGCGGCGGGGCGACGCGGCTCAGCGCGCGCATCGCATGGTGAATCGGGATCACAGCGTCCTCCATTTAAAATACGATCGTTCGTATAGTATGAGTGCATGACCGTGAGCGCTACTGCCAACTCCGACGGCCGCCGGCTTCGTGGAGACAGTTCCCGTCGCGCCGTCATGGCGGTCGCCGTCGACCTCGCGTCCGTTGACGGGCTCGACGGGCTGTCGATCGGAGCGCTTGCCACCCGCACCGGCATGAGCAAGGGCGGCGTCGTGGCGCTGTTCGGCTCGAAGGAGCACCTGCAGCTCGCCACCGTCGACGCGGCGATCGAGGTGTTCCACGAGCATGTGCTGGTCCCGGCCCTCGGCGAGAAGGGTGGACTCGCCCGGCTTCGGGTGCTGACCGATTCGTGGCTGCGCTACAGCCAGTCGCGGGTCTTCTCCGGGGGATGCTTCTTCGCCGCCGCGTCGGCCGAGCTGGGATCCCGGCCGGGCACCGTGCGTGACGCGATCGCGACCGCGATGACCGACTGGCAGGCATTCGTGCGCCGCACGGTCGAGCGTGCCCTTGAGCGCGGGGAGCTTGCCGCCGACACCGATCCCGATCAGCTGTCGTTCGAGATCACCTCGCTGCTCGACGGGGCGAACGACCTGTCGCTGCTGCTCGGCTCCGACGAGCCTTACGCGCGCGCGCGGACGGCGATCGACCGGCTGCTCATGGTTCGTTGATCGTCATGACCACGAACACACTGTCGAAGGTGATGTTGGGCACCGACAGATCGCCGGCGAAGTGTTGCACGGCGTAAATCTGGGCAGGCCCTTTGGTCCATTGATCGGGGAGACCCAGATTGGTGCCCGCGACCGTGAAGCCGTGCTTCTTGAGCCGCTTCGCCATCTCTTTCACGAAGTCCGGTCCCATGCCGATGAAATAGGCCTGGAGGGCGGGCTCCGGCGGCCCATAACGGAACACGCAGGACGCCGGGTAGCCCTTGGTCAGTGCGGGAAAGCCGGTGGGGCCCGTGAAGGCGGACTGAGGCAGTTCCTTGACCGACCAGTCTTGGCCGATACCTTCCCGGATGTTCGCCTCCAGCCCATACGGACAGGGGAGCGCGTCGTGCACCAGGGGCGCCAGATCGGATCCCGGCTGCTCGTGGGGCGGCCCTGAGCAGGCCGACAGGGCGAGCGCGGCGGCTGCGAGGCCGATGGCGAGACGGGGAACCGCCCGCGCGCGCATCAGGATTCCCGGGATACCGGAAGAGGGCCGAAGCCCTCGGTTGCACGTGCAGTGCGAGGCGGCATGTGGCGAATGCTAGTCCCCTCAGCGCCCGATCAGGGGCGGCACCTCGGCGAGACTCCGGATGACCAGCACCCCCGCCGCGCGCGCCGCGTCGAGCTGCTCGCGCGCAGCCCCGCCCGCGCGGTCGAGCCACACCCCGAGAAGGCCGGCGGCGGAGGCGCCCAGCGCGTCCGTGGCGAGCCGGTCGCCGATGTAGGCGGTCTCACCCGGCTCGACGCCGAAGACCGCGCAGGCGTGGGCGAAGATCGCGGCATCCGGTTTCGACACACCGACCTCACCACTCGCGATGATGTGCTCGATGCGCGGCAGCAGGCCGGTGGCGCGAAGTTTGGCGGTCTGCGCGTTGAGGTCGCCGTTGGTGACCAGCCCGATGCGCACCGGGTCGGGTCCGGCGGTCAGAGCGTCGAGGCAGGGGAGCGCGTCGTCGTGCAGGCTCCAGGCGTCCTCGTAGTGGACGATGTAGCCGTCCCACCAGGCGTCGGCTTCGTCGTCGGTCTCGAGCACCAGGCCGTACGGCGCGAGGAAGGATCGCGCCCGCGCCCGGCGCTGCCCGCGGAAGTCGAGCTCGCCGGCCAGGTAGCGGTGGTAGTGCTCCTCTTCGAGCTGGTGCCAGCGCACGCTCTCGGCGGCAGCGGCGGCTACCGCTCCTCCGAGCGCTCCCCGGTACGCGGTGATCCCGCGCTCCACCGCCTCTCGATGCGCGAACAGGGTGTCATCGAGGTCGAACAGCGCGACCCGGATGCCGCTGGCCGAGGCGGCCCTCACAGCGGCCAGCCGGGCTTGGGGTCGCGATGGTCGTCGCGGTGCAGTTCGCCGTGCCAGCTTTCTGGGAACGAGCCGTCGCGCGCCGGGATGATGACCGGAGCGATCCCTGCGTAGCGGAAGCCCGCCGCGCGGGCTACCCGAGCGGATGCGACATTGCCAGGCAAGGTCTCCCAGAGGATGACGTCGGCACCGCGCTCGGCGAACACCCAGTCGCAGACCGCGCTGAGCGCCTCGACCATGTATCCCCGCCCTCGGTTCTCTGCGCCCATCCAGAAGCCGACATCGCCTCCGCTGCGCCAGCCGATCATCCCCATGAGTGCGCCGTCGGGAGAGTGGATGCCCCAGGTGCATTCGCTGCCGCTCGCCCACCATTCCGGCACGATCCGCTCGACGAACTCCTCCGCATCGGCGCGCGTGTACGGCCACGGTGTCGTCAGGTACCGCTCGAACAGTGGGTCATTGCAGTAGTGCACGATCGCGTCGACGTCCGCCGCGGTCGGCGCCGAGAGCAGCAGACGCTCGCTGCGCAATTCGACCGGCTGGTGCCTCACAGCGGCCAGCCGTCTTTCGGGTCGCGATCGTCGCCACGCAGCAGGCTCGCAAACCAGCCATCGCGCCGCTCATCGCGGTGGGGCAGGGCCTGGCGCCGCTCACCCTCGAAGCGGAGTCCCGATGATCGTGCGGCAGCGGCGGATGCCCGGTTGCCGACCACCGCGCACCAGCTGATCCTGGTGAGGTCGGCTCCATCCGGCGCGAGGCCGAAATCCACGACCGCCCGGATGGCCTCGGTCATGACGCCCGCACCGCGATGCTCGTCGCCCAACCAATACCCGAGCTCCGCGGATCCGAGGGGCTCGGGGATCAACTCGATCACCCCGAGCAGGCGGGCATCGTTCAGCAAGCGGATGGCCCAGAGCATCGGCGCCTTCTCGGCGTAACCGACGGCGTAGCCCCGCGCCGTCTCGCGCGTGTACGGCACCGGGACCGGGACGAAGCGCTGCAGGGTCTCGTCGTTGCAGTACTCGAACACGTCGTCGGCGCCTGTCGGGAGCACGGCGCCGAGTCGCAGCCGCTCGGTGGTGAGCTCGCGGGGCGGCACGTTCACACCCGCGGCAGGAAGCCGACGCGGTCGTAGATCCGCTTGAGCGTCTCGCTCGCGATCGCGTCGGCGCGCTCGGCGTTGCCGGTGAGCACGCGATCCAGTTCGGCAGGATCGGCGAGCAGTTCGAGGGCGCGAGACCGCACCGGCGCGAAGGCCGCCACCACGGCATCCGCCGTCTCGGACTTCAGGTCGCCGTAGCCGCGGCCCGCGAACTCCGTCTCGAGCGCGGCGATCGACGAGCCGCCCAGCACCGACAGCAGCGTGAGCAGGTTCGACACCCCCGGCTTCGACGCCGGGTCGAACCGGATGTCGCGCTCGGTATCGGTCACCGCCGACTTGATCTTCTTGGCCGTCACCGCCGGGTCGTCGAGCAGCCAGATGATCCCGTTGTCGCTCTCGGCCGACTTCGACATCTTCGACCCGGGGTTCTGCAGGTCGTAGATCTTCGCGGTCTCTTTCGGGATCCGCACCTCGGGGATCGCGAAGGTCTCGCCGTAACGAGCATTGAAGCGCTGCGCCAGGTCGCGGGTCAGCTCGATGTGCTGGCGCTGATCCTCGCCGACCGGCACGATCGTCGTGTCGTAGAGCAGCACGTCGGCGGCCTGCAGGATCGGGTAGGTGAACAGGCCGACGCTGGCCGCCTCGGTGCCCTGCTTGGCCGTCTTGTCCTTGAACTGGATCATCCGGCTCGCCTCGCCGAACCCGGTGATCGTGTTCAGCACCCAGGCCGCCTCGGCGTGCGCCGGCACCTGCGACTGCACGAACAGGATGGATGACGCGGGGTCGATCCCCGCCGCGATGTACTGGGCGGCCGTGCGGCGCGTTGCCTCGCGCAGCTTCGTGGGATCCTGCGGCACCGTGATCGCGTGCAGGTCGACGACGCAGAAGATCGCGTCGTACTCGGTCTGCAGCTGCTTCCACTGCAGGAGGGCGCCGACGTAGTTGCCCGCGTGCAGCGAGTCGGCAGAGGGTTGCATGCCCGAGAACAGTCGGGGCTTCGTCATGATGGGGTCCTTCAGTCTGTGCGCCGGTCGAGTAGCGGGCGGAGCCCGCGTGTCGAGACCAGGCTGAGTCACCCGGTTTCGACACGCGACCTTCGGTCGCTACTCAACCAGCAAAGGATCTAGATGTCGTAGTCGACGACGACGGGAGCGTGATCCGACCATCGCTCCGAGTAGCTGGCGGCGCGATCCACGGTGTAGGCACGGGCGCGCGCCGCGAGCTCGGGCGTCGCGAGCTGGTAGTCGATGCGCCATCCGGTGTCGGTGTCGAAGGCTTGCCCACGACTCGACCACCAGGTGTAGGGGCCGGGCACCTCGCCGGCGAAGCGACGGCCGAGATCGACCCAGCCGAGGCCGGCTCCCGCGTTGTAGTGCGGGTCGTCTTCGGCACCCAGGATGCGGTCGAAGTACTCGCGCTCCTTGGGCAGGAAGCCGGCGCGCTTCACGTTGCCCTTCCAGTTCTTGATGTCGAGGGTTCGGTGGCCGACGTTGAGGTCGCCCATGATGACGGCGAGCGGGTTGTGCTTCTGCAACTCGGGCAGTCGCGCCACCATCGCATCCAGGAACTTGTACTTCTCGACCTGCTTGGGCGTTCCGTCTTCTCCCGAGTGCACGTAGACCGAGACGACCGTGACGATGGTGCCGTCGACGTCGTAGTCGGCCTCGAGCCAGCGGCCCGCGCTGTCGAAGTCCGCCGCCCCGAACTCGACGCGGTGGATCTCGGCGCGGTTCCGCGAGGCGATCGCGACCCCGGCGCGGCCCTTGGCGGTCGCGGCGTCGTGCAGCACGTTCCACTCGTCGCCGAGGAGGGCCGTCACGTCGTCGGTCTCGGCCCGCACCTCTTGCAGGCACAGGATGTCGACGTTGCGCCCGTCGAGCCACGCGCCCATGCCGTTGCGGTACGCGGCGCGGATGCCGTTCACGTTGACCGAGGCGATGCGCAGGGGGCGGGGCATGGACGCGATTCTACCGGGGGCGTGAGACCGCCTCGGATCGGCGGCGGAACAGCCGGGCGTACCACCGAGGCCGCGTTTCCGGCTCCGGCTGGTTCGCCGCCACCAGCTCACGCGCGTTGGCCAGCCGCTGCGCCGCGACGCGCGGATCGACCACGATGCCGGCATCCTCGAGGCCGGTCGCGATCCAGGATGCCGCGATCAGGATGACCTGGCAGGCCAGATTGAAGAACAACAGCAGGCCGGCCAGCACGGCGAACGACGCGATGAGCGGATTGTTCGTGGCACCGCCCAGGAGCGCCGAGCCCAGCGTCTTCAGCACCCCGAGCCCGACGGCGCCCAGCAGGGCCCCGGCCAGCAACCGCCCGCGGGGGATCCGGATCGCCGCCAGCAGCCGGTACAGCGCGGCGAGCACCACCGCGTCGAGCACGAACATCACGCCGAGGGTGACGATCCGGCTCACCACGGTGGCGGCGACCGACTTGGCCGGGACGCCCACCAGTCCGAGCAGGAACCCGGTCGCACTGGTTCCGGCGACCGAGAGCACGGCCGACACGAGCAGAACGACCCCGAGTCCTCCTCCGAGCGCGAGATCCCGGGCCTTCAGTGCGGCGAAGTTCGCGGCCGGCGAGGGCAGTTCGAACATCGTGCGCACGGCATCCCGTGCCGAGCCCAACCAGCCCAGCGCCGAGTAGAGCAGGCCGACCAGGGCGATGGCGCCGGTCCAGCCGAAGACGCCGGCCGAGAGCAGGGTGGTGGCCTTGATGGCTCCGCTGCCGTCTCCCTGGTCGATCAGGCCCGGGATCGCGTTGTTCAGCGCCGTGACGATCGCGTCCTGGGCGACCGTGTTGCCGCTGATGACCAGTCCGGCGATCGAGAACGCGACCCACAGGCCGGCGAACACCGCGAAGAGGCCCTGGAAGGCCAGACCGCTGGCCAGGATCGGTCCGCGCAGTCGCGAATAATGCTGGAACACCCGCACCGGCTTGAGGGATTGCACCCACGCGATCCGGCGCTTCACCCACCTCGCCGACGGGTGGGGAGCCTTCGCGGGGGCGGCCATGCCTCCACCCTAGGGTTCGGCGCCACGCATTATGCTGACCCGGTACGCAACCCCGCGAGCTTTCAGCTTGATCGAGAGCTTCGATCTCGAAGGATGTCCGGAGATGGCGCGCGGCGCTCGTGAACTGCACGGAGTCGGGGTGGGGCGCGGGGTTGTGATCGGCCCGGTGCTGTCGATGCCCGGGCCGCTCGCTGAGCCGGCCGATGCCGGTCGCAGCGGCGACGCGGCGGTCGAGAAGGGCGCGGTGTGGTCCGCCATCCAGTCGGTCGTCGCCGACCTGGGCGGCCGCGCCGACCGTGCCGAGGGGCCGGGGCGGGAGATCATCGAGACCGCGATCCAGATGGCTCAGGACCCGATGCTTGCCGAGCAGGTCGCCGAGCGCATCGAGGCGGGCGCCACGGCCGAGCGCGCGGTGTTCGAGGCGTTCCGCTCGTTCCAGGAGCAGCTGACCTCGCTCGGCGGCCTGATGGCCGAACGGGCGGTCGACCTCGGCGACGTGGCCCAGCGCATCATCGCGGTGCTGCGCGGCGTCCCGGCACCGGGCGTGCCGGAATCCGATGCGCCGTTCATCCTGCTGGCCGATGATCTCGCGCCCGCCGACACGGCGCTGCTCGACCTGAACCTGGTGCTCGGCTTCATCACTCGCCGCGGTGGCCCGACCGGTCACACCGCGATCCTGGCGCGATCCCGGGGGATCCCGGCGATCGTCGGGGTCGGAGCGGAAGCCGAGGTGGCCGAGCAGACGCGCGTGATCCTCGATGCGGCATCCGGAGTCATCACCATCGACCCGAACGACGACCAAGTGGCGCAGCTCACCAACCGCGCCACCGCGAGCACCCCGCGGGTCGCGGGTCGCGTCGCGGCCGGCGCGCTCGCCGACGGAACGAGCCTCCCGCTGTTGGCCAACCTGGGGTCGCCGCAGGAGGCGGCGGCCGCGGTCGCGTTGGGCGCCGAGGGGGTCGGCCTGTTCCGCACCGAATTCCTGTTCCTCGGCGCGCAGACCCCGCCGAGCGTCGCCGAGCAGCAGAGGCAGTACGAGCAGGTGCTGTCGCAGTTCGCCGGCAAGAAGGTCGTCGTGCGCGTGCTCGATGCCGGCGCCGACAAACCCCTCGCCTTCTTGGACGCCGGGCACGAAGACAATCCCGCCCTCGGCCTGCGCGGGCTGCGTGCGCTGCGGACCCGGCAGCAGGTCCTCACCGACCAGCTGACCGCCCTCGCGAACGCACAGGACGCGTCGGCGGCATCGGGCCACCCGGCCGAGCTCTGGGTGATGGCGCCGATGGTGGCCGACGCCCCGGAGACGCGGTTCTTCGTCGACCTGGGCAGGCAGCTCGGCGTGAAGACGGTCGGCGTGATGGCCGAGCTGCCCTCGATCGCGCTGGTCGCCGACCAGGTGCTCGCGATCGCCGACTTCGTGAGCATCGGCACCAACGATCTGACGCAGTACGCGCTGGCGGCCGACCGGTTGCTGGGCAGCGTCGCGGCCTATCAGGACCCGTGGCACCCCGCCGTGCTGCGCCTGGTCGAGCTGCTCGGGAAGGCCGGCGCCGCGGCCGGCAAGCCGGTCGGCATCTGCGGCGAGGCCGCGGCCGACCCGCAGTTGGCCGTCGTGCTGGTCGGACTCGGGGCCACCTCGCTCTCGATGGCGCCGGCGGCGCTCGCCGATGTGCGCGCCGAGTTGGCCGGCGTGACGCTCGAGCGCGCCCGAGCCAAGGCGGCGGCGGCACTGGCCGCCGAGTCGGCAGAGGGTGCCCGGGCGGCCGCCGCGACGGCCTGAGAACGCGACGGCCTGAGAAGGAGTCGCTCCGAATTTTTCCGGCGCGGCCGTAACCTTTTGAACCGGGCCGGCGATTACCGGAAAGAGCGCATCGGTCGGGGGACCGATGGCTCGCGATATCCGGGTCGGGTCCGGATCGCGCTGGGGGAGCTTGCTCCCGTCGGCGTTCGCGACACCGTCTCGTGCACTTCCCCCGCACGGGCGGTGTCGCGGCGCTCGCGATGGCGGAGAAAATCCACGCGCCGGGTGCGTAACCTCACGGGCGTCTCGAGCGATTACCCGATCGAGCGCACGCTACTAGAGGGGCACGGCGCTCGACTCAGTTCGGATCAGGAACCGAATCCGACGGGGCCCGTCCCGCGAAACCGGCGGGACGACCCCTTCGGGCGCCATGGCCCCCGTTTCAGGTCGTCGCCAGAAGGGACAGGCCGTGCCACGCTGTGAGCCATGCTCCCCGACCCGAGCGCGCACAGCGGCACCGCGACGGATCGGTTCACTGCGGCCTATCGCGAGCTCGCGCCCCGTGTTCTCGGGTACCTGCGCAGCCACGGCGTCGACGACCCGGAGGCCGCCACGAACGACGTCTTCCTGGGGCTGCACGCGGTCTTCGATTCGGTCGCGGGCGGTGGGGACGGGGTGCGCACGTTGACCTTCTCGATCGCCCACGCGCGCCTGGTCGACTTCCATCGGGCGCAGGCACGGCATCCGCGGCAGGTGCCATTCGAGGCCGATGACGACCCGCGCCGCGCCGCATCGGCTGAGGAGTCCGCGATCGACCGGGTCGGCGGCACCGCGATGACTCTGCTGCAGAGCCTCGGCGATGATCAACGGCAGGTGGTGAGCCTGCGCGTGATCGCCGGGCTCTCACTGGAGGAGACCGCTCAGGTGATGGATCGCAGCGTCGGCTCCATCAAGCAACTCCAGCGCCGCGGGCTCGAGTCGCTCCGCGCGCTCCTGGCACGGGAGGCCATCGATGTCTGATCCGATCGACCTGCTGCTGACCGAGAGCGAGCTGGAGCACGACACCGTGCTCCGCGACCTGCTCGGTGAGATCGAGCACGAGGCGACGGCGGTGCGCCCGATGCCGTCGTCGGAGCTCTCGGCGCTGATGTACCCCCAGTCCGCCGCTGCCCGGCGCCCGCGGCGGCGGTCGTTCGCCGGACGCGGCGCGGTCATCACCAGCGTCGTCGTGATCGGCACCCTCGGCCTGGGTGCCACCGCGGCCGCCGCGAGCCCCGAGGCGCGCTCGGCCATCGGCGCGGGAGTGGCGGCGATCGCGCATCTGTTCCAGCCCGCGCTCGGCGCACCGGAGCCTGCTCCGACCTCTGGGCACCCGGCATCGGGGACCTCCGATGTGCCGTCGACCGGTCCGTCAGCGGACGCGTCGGATGGCCCGTCGGCCGATCCGACCGCGGATCCGACCGGTGGACCGTCGCCGTCCGCGGACGCGACCGCCGGAGCAGACGATCGCTCCGGCTCATCCGGGAAGTCGGGCGACAGCCACGGCAACGGCACGGGCAACCAGAGCGGGCGTGGCAACGGCAAGGGCCAGGGCAACGGCGGCCCCGCACCGACCCCCTAGCGCCGCGCTAGTGTCGGAACGCGCGGCCGTTCGGCCGCTCGCCGACTCAGATCCACTCCCGCGGAGGCCCCGATGCAACGGTTCGAGGGCCGCGTCGCCCTGATCACAGGAGCGTCTCGCGGGATCGGCCTGGCGATCGCCGAGCGCATCGTGGCCGAAGGCGGCTCGGTCGTGATCACCGCGCGCAAGCAGGAGGCCCTGGATGTGGCGGTCGCCGCCTTGGGACCGAACGCGATCGGCTCCGTGGGCCGTGCCGACGACGCCGACCACCGCGCAGCGACGCTCGCCCTGGTCGCCGAACGGTTCGGACGCCTGGACCACCTGGTCAATAACGCCGGGATCAACCCGGCGTACGGACCGCTCGCCCGGGTCGGCGTCGACGTGATGCGCAAGACCCTCGAGGTCAACGTGATCGCCGCGCTGGAGTGGGCGCGCGATGCCATCTCGAGCGGGCTGCTGGGCGACGGTGGCTCGATCGTGAACATCTCATCCATCTCGGGCGTCGCGGCGGCTCCCGGCATCGGCTTCTACGGCGTCAGCAAGGGCGCGCTGATCACGCTGACCCTGCAGCAGGCGGCCGAGTTCGCCCCGGGCATCCGGGTCAATGCGGTCGCCCCTGCTGTGATCAAGACGGACTTCGCCAAGGCGCTCTACGAGGGCCACGAATCCGAGGCGGCGGCCCAGTACCCGCTGAAGCGCCTCGGCGAGCCGGCCGATGTCGCGGGGCCGGTCGCCTTCCTGCTCTCGGACGACGCGGCCTGGATCACCGGTCAGACCCTCGTGATCGACGGCGGGGCGTCGGCGGGGTCGATCCTCTAGCCGTCCTTCGTCGTGCGATGCGGCCTCGTCACCAGCAGGAATGTGAACCACCCCACGGAGGCCAGGGCGAGGATGGCGAACACGACAACAGGGATCCAACTGGTTCCACGCTGAACGGCGCTGACCGCGCTGGTGATCGCGAAGGCGGACATCACCGGGATCAGGGTGAGAACGGCCCATTGCGAGTCATGCCGCATCCACGCTCTCATCGTGACGAACCGAGCTCGGCCTTGCCCAGCGACATCCGGTGCACCTCGTCCGGCCCGTCGGCCAGGCGCAGGGTGCGCGCCGCCACCCACATCCGCGCCAGCGGCGTGTCGGCCGAGACGCCGGCCGCGCCGAACAGCTGGATGGCTCGGTCGAGGATCCCCTCGACCGCGGAGGGCACCGCGATCTTGATCGCCTGGATCTCGGTCATCGCCGCCTTGTTGCCCACGGTGTCCATCATCCAGGCGGTCTTGAGCACCAGCAGCCGCAGCGCCTCGAGCTGCACCCGGGCGTCGGCCGCCCAGTGCCGTACCACGCCCTGCTCGGCGAGCGGCCGCCCGAACGCCACCCGCGACGCGGCACGCGCCCGCACCAGCTCGAGCGCGCGCTCGGCCATCCCCAGCAGCCGCATGCAGTGATGGATGCGTCCCGGCCCGAGCCGGGCCTGCGCCATCGCGAAGCCGGCGCCCTCGGCCCCGAGCAGGTTCTCGGCGGGCACCCGCACGTGGTCGAACTCGATCTCGGCATGCCCACCGTGCTCGCGGTCGTCGTAGCCGAAGACGGTGAGCGGGCGCGCCACGGTGACTCCGGGGGTGTTCCGCGGCACGAGGATCATGCTCTGCTGCCGATGACGGTCGGCATCCGGGTCGGTCTTGCCCATCACGATGAAGAGGGCGGCATCCGGGTTCATGGCGCCGGTCGACCACCACTTGCGACCGGTGATGACGTAGGAAGCCCCGTCTCGCTCGATGCGGGTCTCGATATTCGTGGCATCCGATGACGCGACATCCGGTTCGGTCATGCAGAACGACGACCGGATGCGCGCGTCGAGCAGCGGCTCGAGCCACGCGCTCTGCTGGGCCTCGGTGCCGAACTCGGCGAGCAGCTCCATATTGCCGGTGTCGGGGGCCGCGCAATTCAGGGCGGCGGGGGCGAGGCGGATGCTGCGCCCGGTCAACTCGGCCAGCGGCGCGTACTGCAGATTGGTCAGCCCCGCGCCTCGCTCGCCGGGCAGGAACAGGTTCCACAACCCGCGCGCCCGCGCCGAGGCACGCAGCCGCCCCACCACGTCGGGCTCGCTCCACCGCTCCGGATGCGCCGCCAGCTCGGCGTCCAGCTCGGCCTCGGCCGGGTACACCTCGGTCTCGAGAAAGTCGGTCAGCACACCGATCAGCTCGGTCGTGCGCTCATCGGGGGCGAAGTCCATGGGCTCAGCCTGTCGCATCCAGTTGAGCCGCGCCCCACCGTGCGAGTGGCACGACGAACGACCCGACCTGTTCGAACCCGGCGCCCACGGTCTGGCCGCCGCTGAACCGCCGGTGGATGCCTTCGAGGATGACCGCCAGCTTGTAGGCGGCGAACCCGCGGTACCAGCCCAGTGACGGCACCGAGGCCCCGACCACCACCGAGTAGGCATCGAGCAGCTCGCCGAACTCCGGATACCCGGCCGCGCGCTCCACGGCGCTGCCGCCGATGCCGGCGCCGCCGGTGATCTCGGCGAAATCCCAGTACATGCTGAAGGTGCCCAGGTCGAGCAGCGAGTCGCCGATGGTGGCCATCTCCCAGTCCAGCACCGCGGCGATCCGCCGTCCGTCTGCTGCCTCCGGATGCACGATGGCGTTATCGAGGCGGAAGTCGCCGTGCAGCAGCGAATCCCTGGTCGTCTCGGGCCGGGTCAGCCCGAGCCGCTCCTGGAGCGTGTCGAGCTCGACCAGCTCTCGGCTGCGTGACGCGTCGTACTGCGCCGCCCACCTGCGCAGCTGCCGCTCGACGAATCCCGCGGGGCGCCCGAACTCGGCGAGCCCGACCGACGCCGGGTCGAGGCGGTGCAGCTCGCCGAGGGTCCGCGCCAGTTCGAGCGAGGTCTGCCGCAGCGCCGCGGGGGAATGACCGGCGTTGTCGGCCGGACGCGACAGGATCGGCCCGGCCACGAACTCCATCAGATAGAACGGTGTGCCCACGCCGGCCCCGCCGTCGGCGTCGTCCACGCAGACCAACGCGGCCGGCACCGCCACCGCGCTGCCGGCCAGCGCCGAGATGATCGTGAACTCGCGCTGCATGTCGTGCGCGGTGCTCAGTACGTGGCCGAGCGGTGGCCGCCGCAGCACGAGCGGCCGCGCCGCGCCGTCGATGCGGTAGGTCAGGTTGCTCAGTCCCCCGGCCAGCCGAGTCGCGGTGAGTCCGTCCACGCCCTCCGACGCGGCCAACTCAGGATGCGCGGCCGCGAGCCAGTGGCCGAACGCGGCGACATCGAGCCCGGGCGTCGCGCCGGGCGTCGCACCGGGGCGTGCGCCGGAGCTCGCGGCGCCGCTCATGCCGGCAGCAGCAGGGCGATCGACTCGGCAACCACGGCAGGCCGATCGGAGCCCTCCACCTCGATGGTGATGCGCTGGGCGACGCGGTAGCCGAGCCCGCTCTCCTCCACGCCGGTCACCTCGATCCTCGCGCGCAGGCGCGATCCGACCACGACGGGCTGGACGAACCGGACCCGGTCGAATCCGTAGTTCACCACCGCGCCGAGCCCGCCGATGTCGAGCAGCCCCTCGGTGAGCACCGGGATGAGCGCGAGAGTGAGGTAGCCGTGCGCCACCGGTGCGCCGAACGGCCCGGCCGCGGCGCGCTCCGGCTCGACATGGATCCACTGGAAGTCGCCGGTCGCCCCCGCGAACGCGTCGATGCGGCCCTGATCCACGGTGAGCCAGTCGGCGCCGACCAGTTCCGTTCCGACCAGGTTGCTCAACTCGGCGGGACGCGCGACGGTCCAGCCCGTGGGGCGTGCGTTCATGCGGGGTCCCATCCTCCTCGACGAGGATCACCACGCTACCCGCCGCGCGCGGCGAAGTCCCGCGGGCCGCGGGACGCCCCGCGCGCCGACCCCCGAACGGGGGGTGAGCTAGCCTCGGAAAGGCGCGTCATAGTGAATCAACAGGGTTGTCTCTCTCCATGAGGACGTCGAACCGTGGACTCAGCCACGGAACTGCTTTCTCGCCATTGGGGACATGAGAGGCCCGGAAATGGATCAGGGGGATGAGCAGTCAGGATTCGAAGCTCACCACTTCGGACACAGAGTTGATCGAAAGCGCTCGATCGGGGGATACGAGCGCCTTCGCCGAGTTGTGGCGACGCCACTACCGCTCTGCTGCTCGCGTCGCCCGCCAGTTCACGTCGTCGATCGATGCCGATGACCTCGTCAGCGAGGCGTACGCACGGATCTTCCAGCGTGTTCTGGCGGGCGGCGGACCCACCGGCGCTTTCCGCCCGTACCTCTACACGACCATCCGCAATCTGGCGAGCAGCTGGGGAGCGGCATCGCACGACGTCCAGGTCGACGTGATCGAGGAGTTCGAAGACGAGCGCATCCCCGACGATCCCGGATCGTGGGCCCTCGATCGCACCCTGACGGCCAAAGCGTTCCGCTCGCTCCCGGACCGTTGGCAGACCGTCCTCTGGTACACCGAGGTCGAGGGGATGGACCCGCACGAGGTCGCCCCGCTGATGGGCCTCACCGCCAACGGCGTCGCCGCGCTGTCGTACCGCGCCCGTGAGGGGCTCCGCACCGCCTGGCTGCAGGCCCACATCTCGAACGCCGGGACCTCCGCCGAGTGCCAGTGGACGATGGCGCGCCTCGGCGACCGCGCGCGCAACGGCCTGACCGCGCGCGAGAAGGACCGCGTCGAACTCCACCTGCTCGACTGCACCAAGTGCGCCGTGATCTCGGAAGAGGTGGAAGAGGTCGGGTCCCATCTCGCACTGGTCATGGTGCCGTTGCTGCTCGGCGGAGTCGCCGGCGGCGCGCTGCTCGCCTCGCTCGCGCATCCGGCATCCGCCATGGCGGCCGAAGTCATTCCGGCCCTGCCGGCCGCGGTGCATGCCGCGGCCACCGGGGGCGTCCTGGCGGCCCCGGTGCTGGGCGGGCTCGCGCTCGGCTCATCAACCGGCGCGGGTGCCCTCGTCGGCAGCCTGGCGATCATCGCCGTGCTCGGGGGCGGGATCGCGCTCGGTGTCTCGGCACCCGGCTCCCCGCTCGCAGCGACCGCGCCCACTCACGCCGCCTCGGCATCCGGAGCGTCGGACGATGCGGCGGCCAACCCGAGCGCGGCGCCGGGCTCGGCGCCCACCGATCCGGCGGACACCTCGGCCCTCGGAGGCGTGGGCGGCGTGACGAACGCGGTCGGCGGCGCGGTCGGCGACACGGTGGATGGAGTCGGCGACACGGTGAACGGAGTGCTCGGCGGGGTCACCGGCATCGTCAACGGGGTGACCGCACCGATTCTCGACCCGATCACCGGGGGCGCCCCCGCGGTCACCACCACCGTCGACCTGCATCTTGCCGGAACCGGCACGCCGGGCGGGACCGTCACGGCATCCGTCGCGGGTGCCGTGTACACCACCGTCGTCGCGGCAAACGGCAGTTGGGCGATCAACATCAACGCGCTGCCGCAGAACACGACCGGTGCCGATGCGACCATCACCCAGAAGACCACCGGCCTGGTCGGCGGCCTGCTCGGGGCACTTATCCCGCTCCACGTGACAGTGAACTCCCTCGGGCTGCACCTCAGCCTGCTGGGCTGACCCGAACCGGGGAATTTCCTCGACTTCGTCGCGTCATAGTTGGGCGGTTCCGCCGTCTCTTCGTGTGAAGACAACTTCACACAGGCTCCGCTCTCCGACGTCCCAGCGAGAGCGGACACGGTCGGTGCCCGTGGAGATCCCAGCCGAAGCGGGCACCGGCCCAACATGCGTTTCGCATCCGTTTTTGCGCTCCGGATGCGAGAAACACGAAGGCCGCCCGACTCCACGAGTCGCTGGCGGCCTTCGGTTTGTTAGTGACGACCGACGCCCGAGACGGGCATCGGCGCTGGCGTCGCAGCGAAGGCCAGAAATGGCCTTCGCTCTAAGCTCCAGCGCGCGGCAGGTCGGGCGAACCGCGCAGGATCGCCTGCTTGACCTCCGAGATCGCCTTGGTGACCTCGATGCCACGAGGGCATGCCTCCGAGCAGTTGAAGGTGGTGCGGCAGCGCCACACCCCCTCTTTGTCATTGAGGATGTCGAGGCGCACCTGGCTGCCCTCATCGCGGCTGTCGAAGATGAAGCGGTGCGCGTTGACGATCGCGGCCGGACCGAAGTACTGCCCGTCTGTCCAGAACACCGGGCAGCTCGAGGTGCACGCCGCGCACAGGATGCACTTGGTGGTGTCGTCGAAGACCGCGCGCTGGGCGACCGACTGGATGCGCTCCTTCTCGGGCTTGTCGCTGGCGATCAGGAACGGCTGGATGGCCCGGTACGACTCGAAGAACGGCTCCATGTCGACGATCAGGTCCTTCTCGAGCGGAAGCCCCTTGATCGCCTCGACGTAGATCGGCTGGCTGATGTCGAGATCTTTGATCAGGGTCTTGCAGGCCAGCCGGTTGCGGCCGTTGATGCGCATGGCGTCCGAGCCGCAGATGCCGTGGGCGCAGCTGCGGCGGAAGGTGAGCGAGCCGTCCTGCTCCCACTTGATCTTGTGCAGCGCGTCGAGCACCCGGTCGGTCGGGTACAGCTGCACATCGAAGTCCTGCCAGTGCGGTTCGGCATCCACCTCGGGGTCGAACCGCCGGATGATCAGCGTGACCGTGAAGGCCTGGATCGGCGCCTCGGCGGTGGGTTCTGTGACGGCGACATCCGACATGTCAGTACTTCCGTTCCATCGGTTGGTAGTTCGTCACCACGACCGGCTTCCAGTCGAGCGAGATGTGGTCCGCCGCGTCCGCCGAGTGCGGATCACCGGTCAGATAGGCCATCGTGTGCTTCATGTACGCGGCGTCGTCGCGCGTCGGGAAGTCGTCGCGCTGATGGCCGCCGCGGCTCTCTTTGCGGTTGCGCGCCGAGAACACCACGACCTCGGCCAGGTCGAGCAGGAACCCCAGCTCGATCGCCTCGAGCAGGTCGGTGTTGAACCGGCGCCCCTTGTCTTGGATCGACACGTTCTTGTAGCGGCCGCGCAATTCGTGGATGGTCTGGGTCACCTTGGCGAGCGACTCGTCGGTGCGGAACACCTGGGCGTTCTTGTCCATCTCGTCCTGCAGCTCCTTGCGCAGGGCGGCGATGCGCTCCGTGCCGTTGGAGCTGCGCAGCTCCTCGACCAGCCCGGTCACGAAGCCCGCCGGGTTCTTCGGCAGGGGCACCCAGTCGGCGGTCTTGGCGTACTCGACCGCGTTGTTGCCGGCGCGCTTGCCGAACACGTTGATGTCGAGCAGCGAGTTGGTGCCGAGCCGGTTGCTGCCGTGCACCGAGACGCACGCGCACTCGCCCGCGGCATACAAGCCGGGCACGACGGTGTCGTTGTCGCTCAGCACCTCGGCCTTGACGTTGGTCGGGATGCCGCCCATCGCGTAGTGAGCCGTCGGCATCACCGGCACCGGCGTCGTGACCGGGTCGATGCCCAGGTAGGTGCGGGCGAACTCCGTGATGTCGGGCAGCTTGGTCTCGAGCACCTCGGCGCCGAGGTGTGTGCAGTCCAGCAGCACGTAGTCCTTGTGCGGACCGGCGCCGCGGCCCTCGGCGACTTCGAGCACCATGCACCGCGAGACGATGTCGCGCGGGGCGAGGTCTTTGATGGTCGGGGCGTAGCGTTCCATGAAGCGCTCGCCGCTGGCGTTGCGCAGGATCGCGCCCTCGCCGCGCGCACCCTCGGTGAGCAGGATGCCGAGCCCGGCCAGTCCGGTCGGGTGGAACTGGAAGAACTCCATGTCCTCGAGCGGCAGGCCCTTGCGCCAGATGATGCCGACCCCGTCGCCGGTCAGGGTGTGCGCGTTCGAGGTGGTCTTGTAGATCTTGCCGAAACCGCCGGTGGCGAAGACGATCGCCTTGGCCTGGAAGACGTGGATGTCGCCGGTCGCCAACTCGTAGGCAACGACCGCAGATGGCCGGTCCTTGCCCTTCACCTTGGTCATCACGACGTCGAGCGCGTAGTACTCGTTGAAGAAGTTGACCCCGAGCTTGACGCAGTTCTGGAACAGGGTCTGCAGGATCATGTGGCCGGTGCGGTCGGCGGCGTAGCACGCGCGGCGCACGGGCGCCTTGCCGTGGTCGCGGGTGTGGCCGCCGAAGCGGCGCTGGTCGATCTTGCCCTCCGGCGTGCGATTGAAGGGCAGCCCCATGTTCTCGAGGTCGAGCACGGCGTCGATGGCCTCTTTGGCCAGGATCTCGGCGGCATCCTGATCCACCAGGTAGTCACCGCCCTTGACGGTGTCGAAGGTGTGCCACTCCCAGTTGTCCTCTTCGACATTGGCGAGCGCGGCGGCCATGCCGCCCTGCGCGGCGCCGGTGTGGGAGCGGGTGGGGTAGAGCTTGGTGATGACCGCGGTGTTGGCCTTGGGGCCGGCTTCGATGGCCGCGCGCATGCCGGCGCCTCCGGCTCCCACGATGACCACGTCGAAGCGGTGGTAGTGCACGCCGTCGATCACTGCCCCATCTTCGAAGTCGTCGACGAGCTGGGATGTTGAGGAGTCGGTCACGCGTTCAGGGCTCACTTCGAGACGGCCGAGCAGAAGTCGGGCACGAGATTGGCAGGCGCCCCGGCGGGGCAGGGATCGAAGGTGGTCAGCACCAGGGTGCCGAGCGCGATGAGCACGACGACGGCGCCGGCCACGAGCACCAGGAACACCACGCGCAGCCGGCCGCGCGCGTAGTCGTTGATGATCGTGCGCATGCCGTTGCCGCCATGGATCAGGGCGAGCCAGAGCAGCAGCACGTCCCAGACCTGCCAGAACGGGCTGGCCCACTTGCCGGCCACGAACGCGAAGTCGATCGCGCGCACGCCCTGGCCCAGGAACAGGTTCACGAACAGGTGGCCGAAGATCAGCACGACGAGCACCACGCCCGACAGGCGCATGTAGAGCCAGCCCCACTTCTCCCAGTTGACCCGGCGGCGCTTGGCGACGGCGGGAGGGGTGTGCGGGCTGCGGGGGGCATCGATGGTGGTCATGACATCTCCGCGATGATGTTGGAGATCTGCCGAGGGGCGAAGCCGGCGAGCAGCACGATCCAGAGCACGATCACGACCCAGAACATCAGGCGCTGGTGGCGCGCGCCCCATGCCCAGAAGTCGATCAGGATGATCCGCAGCCCGTTCAGCGCGTGGAACCCGATCGCCGCCACCAGCGCGAGTTCGCCGAGCCCGAGGATCGGGGTCTTGTACTCGTTGATCACCGAGTTGTACGCCTCGGGGCTGATGCGCACGAGCGAGGTGTCGAGCACGTGCACCAGCAGGAAGAAGAAGATCGCGACCCCGGTGATGCGGTGCAGCACCCACGACCACATGCCCTCGCGACCGCGGTAGAGCGTGCCCGCCACACGGCGGGGTGCGCGGATCTTGGTGGCGGCGGCTGCTCCGGATTCGGCGGCCTGGCTCGACACGGTGATTCCTCCTTGTGCCACGTTGCGGTCGACGGGTGGCACGCCGTTCGCTCCTCAATCGGACCCTTCGAGTCTAGGCCTGGGTCCGGCTCGGTGCTGCCACGCCAGGGGCCCGCGCTCTCTCGGTGTCGAGAGAGTTGCCGGGCGGGTTACTAGGGTGAGGGCATGGCGAAGCGCGCAGTCGGGCTCGACCGGTTCTACAGCATCATTCCCGCGGGCGGAATCGGGTCGAGGCTGTGGCCGCTCTCGCGGGCCGACGCCCCCAAGTTCCTGCACGATCTGACCGGATCCGGCAGTTCGCTGCTGCGTGCGACCTGGGATCGGCTCGCTCCGATCTCGGGCCCCGATCGGGTGATGGTGGTCACCGGCCGGGCGCATCGCGCCGCGGTGGAGGCGCAGATCCCCGAACTGAGCGACGCCAACATCGTGCTCGAGAGCGAGCCGAGGGATTCGACGGCCGCGATCGGGCTGGCTGCCGCCATCCTGCATCGCCGCGAGCCGGATGTGATCGTCGGCTCGTTCGCCGCCGACCACGTGATCACCGATGTGCGCGCCTTCCGGCGCGCGGTCGAGCAGGCCATCGCCGCGGCCGACGCGGGCTGGATCGCCGCGATCGGCATCGCGCCGACCGAACCGGCCATCGGCTTCGGCTACATCGAGTGCGGTGGTCCGCTCGACATCGACGGCGCCCCCGACGCACTGGCCGTCGATCATTTCGTCGAGAAGCCGGATCTCGCGACCGCGAAGAAGTATCTCGCCGACGAGAAGCATCTGTGGAACGCGAGCATGTTCTTCGCACGCGCCGACGTGCTGCTGGCCAGGATCGGTGAGTCGGACCCCGAGCTGCTCGCCGGCCTCGAGCAGCTCGCCGAGGCGTGGGACGACCCGGCGAGGCGGGGGCCCGCGGTCGATCGGATCTGGCCGGGACTCCGCAAGATCGCGATCGACTACACGGTCGCCGAGCCGGCCGCGGCCGCCGGACGCCTCGCTGTGATCCCCGGAACCTTCGACTGGGACGACGTCGGCGACTTCGCGTCGATCGCCAAACTGCACTCCGGCGGGCGCAGCTCCGACCTCGCGATCCTGGGAGAGAACGCACGCGTGCTCGCCGACGCCTCGAGCGGGATCGTGGTCAGTCAGACCGGCAGGATCATCTCGCTGATCGGCGTGCGCGACATCGTGGTGGTCGACACCCCCGACGCGCTGCTGGTCACCACGAGCCAGAACGCGCAGCGCGTCAAGAGCGTGGTCGACGCACTCAAATTGAGCGGTCGATCCGAGGTCCTCTGATCATTTCCGATTCATTACGGCGCCGTCGCGGCTTTGTAACTCTTGGGCCGCATCCCCAGGAGCGGACTCGGAACCGGTCGTCATACTGAGTAACGTGGAGCCAATTCGCCCGGCAACGTGCCCGGCGTGATCTTGGAGGACACAGTGACATTGACTTCGCGTAAGACCGCGTTGGCCGGTCTCGCAGCCCTCGGCGTGAGCGCACTCGTGCTCGCCGGGTGTTCTGCAGCCCCGACCGGTGGCAGCACCAAGACGGCAGCTTCGAACTTCCTGCCGTGCATGGTCTCTGACTCGGGCGGCTTCGACGACCACTCGTTCAACGAGATCGGCCTTCAGGGCCTGCAGGCCGCTGCCAAGGACCTGGGCGTGAAAGAGAAGCACGTCGAGTCGAACACCAACGACGACTACGCCCCCAACATCGAGAGCCTGCTCGGCCAGGGCTGCAACCTGATCGTCACGGTCGGCTTCCTGCTGTCGTCGGCGACGGATGACGCGGCCAAGGCCAACCCGGACGTCAAGTTCGCGATCGTCGACGACGGCCTCGACAACGAGGGCGCGACCGGCACCGATGGCAAGCCCACCGGTGACGGCAAGGTCGACGTGGCCAACGGCAAGCCGATCCTGTTCGACACCGCTCAGGCGGCCTTCCTCGCCGGCTACGCGGCCGCGAGCTACTCGAAGACCGGCGTGGTCGGCACCTTCGGCGGCATCCAGATCCCGCCGGTGACGATCTTCATGGACGGCTTCGCCGAGGGCGTCGCGTACTACAACACGGCCAAGAGCAAGGATGTCAAGGTCGTCGGCTGGGATGTCGCCAGCCAGACCGGCGTCTTCACCGGCGGCTTCGCGGCCGGCGTCGAGGCCAAGACCGCTGCTCAGGGCCTGCTCGACCAGAAGGCGGACGTCATCATGCCCGTCGGCGGGCCGATCTACCAGAGCGCCGCCGAGGCGATCAAGGACCAGAACACCGGTTCGGTCATGATCGGCGTCGACGCTGACGTGTTCAACACCGACCCGAAGGTTCAGGACATCCTGCTCACCTCGGTCATGAAGGGTGTCGACAAGGGCGTCAAGGCGGTCGTGGAAGACGCCGCGGGCGGCGACTTCAACAACACGCCGTTCATCGGCACGCTGAAGAACGGCGGAGTGGGCCTGGCCCCGTTCCACAACTACGCCAGCAAGGTCGACCCGGGTCTCCAGAAGGAGATCGACGACATCAAGGCGAAGATCATCTCGGGTGACATCAAGGTCACCTCGAAGGCGACGCCGAAGTAGTTCAGCTCGTAGGAATCTGGCGGGGAGGTCGGTGCGTCCGGCCTCCCCGCCACCTTTCCGCTCGGCATAGATTGGCACCATGAAGCTCCAACTCCGCGGGATCACCAAGCGGTTCGGCGCGCTGACTGCGAACGACCACATCGACCTCACGGTCGAACCCGGTGAGATCCACGCCCTGCTCGGCGAGAACGGCGCGGGCAAGTCCACTCTGATGAACGTGCTCTACGGGCTCTACCAGGCCGATGAGGGCCAGATCCTGCTCGACGACGACGTCCAGCACTTCTCCGGCCCCGGCGACGCGATGAGCGCGGGAATCGGCATGGTGCATCAGCACTTCATGCTCATCCCGGTCTTCACGGTCGCCGAGAACGTCATCCTCGGCCACGAGCCGACCAAGGCGGGCGGTCGCCTCGACCTCGCCGCCGCTCGCGCGAAGGTGCGCGAGATCTCGGCCCGGTTCGGCTTCGACGTCGACCCCGACGCCGTCGTCGAGAACCTCCCGGTCGGCGTGCAGCAGCGCGTCGAGATCATCAAGGCGCTGTCGCGCGATGCCAAGGTGCTGGTCTTCGACGAGCCGACCGCGGTGCTCACCCCGCAGGAGACCGACGAGCTGATGGTCATCATGCGCCAGCTGAAAGCGGCGGGGACCTCCATCGTCTTCATCACCCACAAGCTGCGCGAGGTCCGCGAGGTCGCGGACCGGATCACCGTCATCCGGCTCGGCAAGGTGGTGGGGGAGGCCTCTCCCACCGCCAGCAACGAGGAACTCGCCTCGATGATGGTCGGCCGAGCGGTCGACCTGATGATCGAGAAGGGTCCCGAGAAGCCGGGCGCCGAATCGCTGGTGGTCACCGATCTCTCGGTGATCGACCACAGCGACGCCTACGTCGTCTCGCACGTGAGCTTCTCGGTGCGCGCCGGCGAGGTGCTCGTGGTGGCCGGCGTGCAGGGCAACGGGCAGACCGAGCTCACCGAGGCCATCATGGGCCTGCAGCCCCGCGTCGAGGGCACGATCGCGCTCAACGGCCAGGAGCTGACCGGGCGCAGCACCGCGGGAGTCCTGGATGCCGGGGTCGGCTTCGTCCCCGAGGACCGCAACGAAGACGGCCTGATCTCCGAGTTCACGATCGCCGAGAACCTGATGCTCGACCGGTCAACCACCCCGCCGTTCGTGCGGGCCGGTGCGCTGCAGCTGGGCGTGCTCGAGGAGTTCGCGCAGAAGAAACTGTCCGAGTTCGACATCCGGGCCCAGGGGATCGGCTCGCTGGTCGGGCAGCTCTCCGGCGGCAACCAGCAGAAGGTGGTGCTCGCGCGCGAGCTGAGCCGCGATCTCAAGCTGCTCGTGGCGGCCCAGCCGACCCGCGGGCTCGATGTGGGATCCATCGAGTTCGTGCACAAGCGGATCATCGAGGCGCGTGATTCCGGCATCCCGGTCGTCGTGGTGTCGACCGAGCTGGACGAGGTGGTGGCTCTCGCCGACCGGATCGCCGTGATGTTCCGAGGCGGCATCGTCGGCATTGTGCCCGGCGACACGTCACGCGAGACGCTCGGCCTGATGATGGCCGGCGAGGTCCCGGCGGAGGTGGCCGCATGAGCGCGCAGCTGCCGTCGAGCGCCCCGACCGACCTTCCCACCGAGCCGGGGCAGGCTCCCAACGTCAAGCCGGACGCCGAGGCGCCGACGGCCAACCGCATCCTGCGCGAGATCTTCTCGGGCAGCGCGGTGGTCACGGTGCTCGCGGTCGTCCTGGCCCTGCTGATCGCCGGAGTGCTGATCGCCGCGACCGACAGCGGGGTGCAGACCGCGTTCGGGTACTTCTTCGCCCGCCCGGGAGACAGCTTCCAGGCCATCGCCAACGCGGTCGGCGGCGCGTACTCCTCGCTGTTCCAGGGTTCGATCTACAACTTCCTGCGGCCCGGCTTCGTCAACGGCATCAAGCCGCTGACCGAGACGTTGACCTTCGCGACCCCGCTGATCGTGGCGGGACTCGGGGTGGCCCTGGCGTTCCGCGTCGGCATGTTCAACATCGGCGGCCGCGGCCAGATCCTGATCGCGGCGGCCGTCGCGGGCTGGATCAGCTGGTCGTTCCCGATGCCGTTCTTCATCCACGCGCTGGTGGCCACGATCGGCGCGATCGTGGGCGGCGCGCTCTGGGGCGGTCTGGCCGGCCTGCTGAAGGCGCGAACCGGGGCGCACGAGGTGATCGTGACGATCATGCTCAACTACGTCGCGTTCTACCTGATCTCGTTCATGCTGCGCACCCCGGGCCTGCTCCAGTCGGCGGGATCGAACAACCCCAAGTCGCCCGCGGCGCTGCCGACGGCGGTCTATCCGAAGCTCAGCGACCTGGTCACCCTGCTCGGGGGCGGGCCGACGACGTTCCGGGTGAACGTCGGATTCCTGATCGCGATCCTGGCCACGATCTTCGTCTGGTACCTGGTCAACCGATCGAGCATGGGCTTCCAGTTCCGTGCCGTCGGTGAGAACCCGAGCGCGGCCCGCGTCGCCGGGATCAACGTGAAGATGGTCTACATCCTCGCGATGGTGGTCTCGGGCGGCCTGGTGGGCCTTGCCGGAGCGGATCAGGTGCTCGGCAACACGCCATCCGGCTTCAGTTCGGGCGTGGATGCCGGCATCGGCTTCGACGCGATCACCGTCGCCCTGCTCGGCCGGTCGCGGCCCTGGGGCGTGTTCTTCAGCGGACTGCTGTTCGGAGCGCTGAAGGCCGGCGGCTACAACATGCAGGCCTCGCAGCAGATCCCGATCGACATCGTGCTGGTCGTGCAGTCGGTGATCGTGCTGCTGATCGCGGCTCCGCCGCTGGTGCGCACCGTGTTCCATCTGCCCAAGCCGGGCATCCAGCCCAGAGTCCGCCGCTCGGCGAAGGTGGTGACCAAGTGAGTGCCGTGACCGCACCATCCCTCTCCGCGCCGATCGTGCGTGAGAAGGCGATCGTCCGCAGCCTCAAGATCCCGATCGTGCTCGACGTGTTCGCCGTCGCCGCCCTGGTCTTCGCGTTCGGAATCCCGCGCACCGGGTCGAGCACCTTCGGCCTGTCGACCGCGCGCGACTTCTTCCAGATCCCGCCGGTGACGGTTCCGACGGTTGGCACGGTCGTGACGGTGGCGATCCTCCTGGTCGCTCTGGCGGTGCTCGGCCACCTGTTCGTGGCGCGCGGAGCGACCGGCAAGGTGCCGCTCTGGCTCGCCGCCGTGTTCGCCGTGCTGTTCCTGTTCCTCTTCCTCACCTGGGCGGCCGCAGGGCTGCGATCCGTCCCAGTGCCCGGCCTCCTGATCGGAAGCCTGGCGCTGGCGACGCCGCTGATCTTCGGATCGCTCGGCGGGGTGATCGGCGAGCGCGCCGGCGTCGTCAACGTCGCGATCGAGGCCCAGTTGCTGTTCGGGGCGTTCTCGGCCGCTGTGGTCGGCTCTGCGACCCACCAGCCGATCGTCGGGCTGCTCGCCGCGGTGGTCGGCGGGGTGCTGGTCTCGTGGGTGCTCGCCGCGTTCGCGATCAAGTACCTGGTGGATCAGGTCATCGTCGGCGTCGTGCTCAACGTGCTGATCACCGGCTTGACCAACTTCCTCTACTCGAAGGTGCTCACCGCGAATCCGAGCCTGAACTCGACCGTTCGGTTCCCGAAGGTGTCGATCCCGCTGCTGTCGGACATCCCGATCATCGGCCCGGTGCTGTTCAAGCAGACGATCATCATCTACCTGATGTACGTGGCGGTGTTCCTCACCTGGTACATGCTGTTCAAGACCCGGTGGGGCCTGCGGGTCCGGGCGGTCGGCGAGCATCCGACAGCCGCCGACACCGTGGGCATCAAGGTGCAGAGCACGCGCTTCTGGACCGTGTCGATCGCCGGCGCGGTCGCCGGCATCGGCGGCGCCTATTACACGCTCGACGCGGTGTCGTCGTTCGGTAAGGAGATGACGAACGGTGCCGGCTTCATCGCGCTCGCGGCCGTGATCTTCGGGCGCTGGCATCCGATCCGCGCCGCACTGGCCGGCTTGCTGTTCGGGTTCGCGACCAACCTGCAGAGCACCCTCGGGATCATCGGCTCGCCGGTGCCGAGCGAGTTCCTGCTGATGCTTCCCTATGTCATCACGATCTTCGCGGTGGCGGGTCTGGTGGGGCAGTCGCGGCCGCCTGCCGCGGACGGCAAGCCGTACATCCCGTCATGAGCGCCCCCGAGATCGACTGGGACGCTCTGCGCGCCGCCGCCGCAGACGCGCTCGGGCATGCCTACGTGCCCTACTCGAAGTTCCCGGTCGGGGTGGCCGCTCTCGTCGACGACGGCAGGATGATCACCGGCGCCAACGTCGAGAACGCCTCGTACGGGCTCACGCTGTGCGCCGAGTGCGCGCTGGTCTCGAGCCTGCACATGACCGGCGGCGGCAAGCTGGTGGCCTTCGCATGCGTCGACGGGCACGGCAACGCGCTCATGCCGTGCGGGCGCTGCCGGCAGCTGCTCTACGAACACTCGGCCGAGGGGATGCTGCTGGCCACCGTCTCGGGCGTCAAGACGATCGACGAGGTCTTGCCCGACGCGTTCGGGCCGCGCACCCTCGAGGCGTATCGCGCGGTGGAGCCATGAGCGAAGGCCATTTCTGGCCTTCGCCGCAGGGCCG
>Ga0068858_100000020_pt1 | contig 175896 bp, 161 predicted proteins | sample KBSSwiS12_FD_66589 | JGI IMG/M metagenome (GOLD analysis project Ga0068858, IMG submission 66589) | Switchgrass rhizosphere microbial communities from Kellogg Biological Station, Michigan, USA - KBS Switchgrass S1-2 | ecosystem: Host-associated > Plants > Roots > Rhizosphere > Soil ...
GCGCGGCGTCAGGCGGGCATTCTTGTGGATGTTCATCCGGGGAGTTCCGGTGGAAGTGGAGTGTCGCAAGCCCAGCTTCGTTCAGACCCCTCCCCGGGTGAACAACTTTCGTAGCTTCGACAGCTAGGCCCCCCGAGCGTCCGAATTTCCGCTCAGGGTCGACAGCGCTGATTGGCCCGCCTCCGGCAAGCCGCCGTTCGCGCCGGCGGTTCGGGGTGGTTCTGCGACCTTCAGTGCGCGCGCTGAAGGAGGCGGAGCCTGCTCTCCAGCCCGGCCGCCTTCGAGAGCGGCTGAGAGTCGCCGCAGGTGTCCACGGTCAGGCTTTGATCGATTGGAGGATCGAATGTCTCCTCCGACACGAAATTGCTTGCGGGTCGTCTGAACGTCTCACCGATCGTGCGCCGCCAGCACTCCGTCTCGCGTCCGTCTCACCCGGCTCCGAAGGACTGCCGAGTCGTGAAACTGACAAGTCTGCTTCGCGGCGGGGCGCCTGTTCAGGGCATGCAGGTCGCGCCCACCGCGCGGGTAATGCCGTTCTCGTTCACGGCATCCACTTCGGCGCAGTACCTCACGCCGATGTTGAGGCTGGCGGCTGCGAGGGAAGTCTGGCCGTCGTAGACCTGATGGTTCTGGTTCAGGAGATCCGGCCGCACTCCGAGGCGAACGATATAGAATTCCGCCCCGTTCGCCGGGGCCCAGCTGATGGTCGCCTTGCGGCCATCCTACGGGTCGCGCTGAACCTTGGAGTCCGTCACGGCTGCCGGCTTGGCGCCCGCGCCGAGGCCAAAGACACGCAGGTCGAACAAAGAGAACTTTCCGCCGTCCGGCGCATGAATGTTGGCGATGCGGACGAAACGCGCCCGTGTCGCCTTTGGCAACACCTCGTAGTCGTGCGGTGCATCGCGGCCGTTCTTTGAATGGTCGACCACGGTCCGCCACGCGTGTCCGTCGCTGGAGACCTGGAGCCTGTATCTGTAGACGTCGTGGCTGATCCCGACGGTATTGGCATCCTGGTCGGCGAAGTTGATTTGCACCGCTTCAATCCACTTGGGCGCGCCGAGATCGATCGCCAACCACTCGCCGGCCCCGCCGGTTTTCGCTGACCACCAGGTTCGTACATCCTCGTCCACTGCGTTTTCCGCCAACCTCACGCTGTCCCGAGAACCGAACGAGCCAGGGTCGGCTTTGGGTCGTGAGCACCGGTTGGCCCGCGTCCGGCAAGGAGACTATCGCGCCGCGGCTCGGGCGAATTTCCGCCCAATCGAACAACGAGAACATGGGATGAGTGATCGCTACGTCGTGCTGTCAGGCTGCTCTGGTGGGGGAAAATCGACGCTCCTTGCGGAGCTTCAGCGGCGGGGTCACAGCGTGATCGACGAGCCGGGCAGGCGCGTCGTCAGGGCTGAGCTTCAAATCGGCGGAGAAGCGCTCCCATGGGCTGATCTCGCGGCGTTCGCCCGGCGCGCGATCGAGGTCTCGATCGCCGATCGAGACGCCGCCAGAGCCCTGCCTGGATGGGTCTTCTTCGATCGCGGCCTCGTGGACGCTGCGGCCGCATTGGAGCACGCCACCGGCGAACTGATGCTTGAAACGATCGGCCGGTCGCACCGTTACAATGAGACAGTTTTTCTGACGCCGCCGTGGCCTGAAATCTTTGTTCGCGATGCGGAGCGTCGGCAGGGTCTGGAAGACGCCATTGCGGAGTACGAACGCCTTGAGCGGGCCTACCCCAGGCTCGGATACCGCGCGGTCGTTCTACCGAAGGTTCCCGTGGAGGCGCGGGCCGATGTCGTCCTCGCCGAACTGAAGGCCGCGCTTACCTGAGCGGAACCGAACGTCCGCAACGGGCCGCGAACTCCCATTGGCTCCCGGCCGGCATGCGGACAGTCTGCAGGGGCTGTGTCGGCGGAGCCCGCCGGCCGTCCGACAACCGCGATTCACCCTCCAGCGCCGCTTCCATCCAGCTTCTGGGCGGCGAACAGGATTCCGCCCTCGGCCGAATAGAGGCAGGCCCGGTAGCCGGGTCGCAGCAGGACGGCGACGCATTCCCACAGCGGCAGGGCCGAGGGAGAAATGTCTTCGATCACCACCCAGCCGCCGGGCCGCACCTTGCGCAGGCCCAGGCTCAGGGTGTTGAGGTTGGCGTCGGGCGAATGAAGGCCGTCGTCGATGACGAGGTCCAGGTCCTCCGGCAGAAACCGCGCCAGCTCGTCCAGCGACGCGGCGTCCGTCTGGTCGGCGTAGAAGGTGCGAATTCGATCTTCCGTGAACAGAACCTTGCGGTCGATGTCGGCGCCGTAGACCAGCGCCTCCGGGCAGAAGTCGCGAAACGCCCGCAGCGAGGCGCCGGGGCGGCCGAACACGCCCATGTTCGAGACGACGTCGGGATCGGGGCTTCCCAGGCCGATCTCGCAGATCCCCCTGACGCGCTCGGGCTCGCCCAGGACGTGGGCGTAGAGATGATGATAGTTGTGAAGCGTCGACTTATCGCTTCCGTATTCGCAGAACAGGGCCTTCATCTCTTCCGCACGTCGAACGTCTGAAATCGACCGGCTGGCCGCGGTGACGTCGAGAACCTCGGGAATCCGCTCGCCCAGGGAGGCCAGCAGCGCCCGCAACGCGGGGATGACCTTGTTGATCGAGGCTATGGTCAGGGCCGCCTTATGCGGCTCGTGGCCGCCGCTGTAGGGGGAGAAGGCGGGAAAGGCGGCGAGAACATCCAGGTTCATTTCCATCGCATCGCTCGCATCAATGAGGGGTGTCGCGTTCGGCGTTCAGTCAGGCCGGCCTGAGCTGCGCCGCGGCGGCGGCGTCCGTCGCCCGGCCAAGCCAGATCTGCCGGGCTTCACGATGGGCGCTCTCCAGGGCCGGATTGGCCGCCACCGCCTCGTCGAGGCGCCGCAGGGCGGCTGGCTGTCCGGACGCCAGGGCCTTGACGCACCAGGCGATCGCCGCCGGCTCGTCCTGGATCACGCCGTCGCCGGCCGCCAGCATGGCGCCGAGCTGGACCATGGCTTCGGCGTCGCCGGCCTCTGCCGCACGGCTGAGCCAGCGCAGGGCCTCCACCAGGTTGCGGCGGGTGTGGCGGCCTGCAAACAGGATGAGGCCGAGTTTCGCCTGCGCCGCGCGCTCGCCGAGCTCTGCGGACCGGGTGAGCAGCTCGATGACGCGCGCCGGCAGCGGCGCGGCCGAGTCGTCGTCGAGTTGGTCGGCGAGCCGCGCCGCAGCGACGCCGCAGCCGATCCGGGCGGCCTCAACCAGCCAGTGCTGGGCGGCCGGGCGGTCCGGCGGCAGATGTGCGCCTTCCGCGAAGAGGTTGTGCAGCGCCCAGGCGGCGGCCCGGCCGCCCCGCGCGACGGCGTCTTCAAGGATGCGCAGGCCGGCGGCCACGTCCTTCGGCGGCGGCAGGCCGCGAATGCGCAGCAGGCCGGCGTTGCAGGCCGCGTCGAGGTCGCCCAGTTCGGCGCCCTTGCTGAACCAGTCGAGGGCCGCGGCGTGCTGCTCCTCGCCGAACTGACCGGCGGCGGCCAGCAGGCCTAGCCTCAGGCACGCCGCGGCGCTGCCCTGCGCGGCGGCGAGTTCGAACCATCGCCGGGCCTCGGCGATGTCGCAAGCTGCGCCGACGCCGGTCTGTCGCATCACGCCGAGGTTGAACAGGGCGTTGGCATGGCCGCCGGAGGCCGCGCGCGCGAACCACCCCTGGGCCGTCTCGGGATCGCGGGGAACGCCGCAGCCGTCGGCGTACATCGCCCCCAGCCGTTCCGCGGCGGCGGCGAGACCCTGATCGGCGGCCTTGCGGAACCAGTGAGCGGCCTGGCCGGGGTCGGCGGCGACGCCGCGCCCGTGCAGGTGCAACTCGGCGAACGCAGCCTGCGCCTCCGGATCGCCGGCTTCGGCGGCCTCGCGCAGGTAGCTGGCGGCGGTGACGGGATCCGGCCGCGGACCCTCCAGCAGCAGGCTGGCGACGGCCGTCATCGCCTTGACGTGGCCGCGCACGGCGGCCCGCTTCAGCCAGGTCTCGGCCTCGGCGGCGTTGGCGACCAGGCCCAGGCCGAACCGGTGCATCTGGCCGAGCAGGACCATCGCCTCCAGGTGTCCCTGCTCCGCGGCGCGGCGGAACCATCCGGCGGCCTGGGCCTCGTCCTTGTCGACGCCTTCGCCGCGCAGGTGCAGCAGGCCCAGGGAGAAGAGCGCTCCGCTGTTGCCACGTTCCGCGGACCGGCGGAACCACGCCGCCGCCTTGGCGAGGTCGGCGCTTCCGCGATGGCCGCCCGCGTAAAGGGTCGCCAGGCCAAAGGCGCCGCCGTCGTGACCCTGGCCGGCGGCTGCGGCGAACCAGTGCTCAGCCTGTTCGTAGCTGAGCTCGAGCCCTTGCCCGGTGGCGTACTGGTAGGCGCAGCGCACCTGGGCGGCGACATCCCCGGCCTCTGCGGCCAGTCGGTTCCAATGGCCGGCTTCCGCGAGATCCTGTGCGATCCCCGCGCCCTCGGGGAACAGCGATCCGAGCGCGCCGCCGACGGGCGAGCAGGGGTCCGGCGGCGCATCGCGGCTGATCGAGGCGGGCTCCGACCGGCCGTAGAAGCAGATCTCGCCGAGCTTGGCCTGCGCCCCGGCATGGCCGCGCCTCGCAGCCTGGCGGAACCAGCGCGTGGCTTCGTTGAAGTTCTGCACCAGGCCCCGGCCGTGCTCGTAGCGCTCTGCGAGAAGGTAGGCGGCCTCGAGGTCGCCCTGCTCGGCGAGCGCCCGCCAGAGCGCGGCGGCCTTCACCGGGTTCTGCCGGCGATCTTCCGCGAGCGCCCGCGCGCGCAACCGCCGGCGGCTCGGCTTCAGCAGATGGCCGATGAGCACCGCGAAGGCCATCCTGCTACATCGGCTCCCGCATCGCCTCGGAGCCTGTCTTCAGGGTTCCCCCGATGAGATATTGCAGGATGGTGCGGTGGCCGACGAGGACCTCGCCGGTCACGGTGAGGCCGGGCGCCACGCGGAAGCTGGCCGGCACGCCGCGGAGCCGGGCGTCGGTGATCGCCACCCGGGCCCTGTAATAGGGCGGCGTGATCTGACCGTCGTCGCCGGTGGTGAACGAGCCGTCGCTGATGGTCTTGATCACGCCCTTGGCGGCGCCGTGGACGGTGAAGCTGTAGGCCTCGAGCTTGAGCCGGACCTTGTCGCCCCGGCGGATGAAGCCGATGTCCCGGGCGGCGATATGGATCTCCGCCTCAAGCGGGCCGCCGACCGGGGTGAGGGTGAACAGCGGCTCGGAGTTGTTCGAGCTCGGATCGATGACGGAGCCGATCGAGGCCCGGCCGACCTTGAGGACCACGGCGTTCGCCGGCGCGACCAGCTTGGAGAGGTCGCGCACCTTCGCCGCCTTGGCCAGGCTCTGCTCGGTCGCATCGAGGCTGTTCTGGGCCGTGAACAACTGGCTGGCGACGTCGCCACGCCACTTGCCGACGTAGGCCGCGCGTTCGGCGCTCAAGGCTGCGACCTCGTGCTGCGCCTGCGCCGCGGCGCTGAGGCTGTCCGAAGCCATCCGCCCCATTTCCACCCGGCTGTCGGTCGCGCTCAACAGGGAGAGCCGCCGGCCGAACCCCTTGTTCTGCAGGTCGAGTTGCGCCTGCTCCAGCTGGCTGGCGATCTCCAGCCGCTTCTGGAAGTCCGCCGTGGCCTGCCGGCTTCGCTGGACGACCGAGATTCCCGACCGGATGCGGGCGTCGAAGTCGTTGATGGTCTGCAGGTACTCGGCCCGCCGCTGCACATAGATCGCCGCCTGGGTGACGCTGTCGTTGGAGGCGGGGTCGACGACATAGGGCCGGCCGTCGTTCTCGGCCTGCAGGCGCGCGACCATGGCCTCGGCGCTGGCCTTGCGCTGTTGCAGATCCTTCAGGTCGGCCTGGGCGAAGGTGGGATCCAGGGTGGCGAGAACCTGCCCCTTGCTCACCACGTCGCCGGCGTGGGCGACGATACCGGTGACGATGGCGCGATCGAGCGGCTGGACGAACAGCGATCCCTGCGTCGGCAGGACGCGGCCGGCGCCGCTCACCACCCGATCGAGCTTGACGACCGCCATCAGCGCCAGGGCGACCACCACCATCGCCATGATCACATACAGGATTGCGCGCTCGCTCGACGGCGACGTCGACAGGATGACCGCCTGCGTCTCGGATTCGAAGGCGCTGATGGGCGCGGCCAGCGGGTCAGCCCGCTCGCGGCGCGCCGATGAGAGAGACTGCATCCTGTGTCCCCGCGGGGTGGGTGTGCCGGTTCTGCTGGCGCCACATCTGCTTGTAGATGTCGCAGCGGTAGAGAAGGTCCTCGTGGCGCCCGATGTCCTGGACGGCCCCTTTGTCCATGACCAGGATCGCGTCCGCCGGGACGAGCATCGACAGCCTGTGCGAGACGCAGATGATCGTCCGGTCGCTGGCGATCCGCATCAGGTTGGCGTTGATGATCGCCTCGCTTTCGGCGTCGAGGGCGCTGGTGGCCTCGTCCAGGATCAGCACGGGAGGGTCGATGATCAGGGCGCGGGCGATCGCCAGCCGTTGCCGTTGGCCGCCGGAGAGGTTGGTGGCGCCTTCGTCCAGGAAGGTGTCATACCCGCGCGGCAGCCGCTCGATGAACTCTTCGGCGCCCGCCAGCTGCGCGGCGCGGACGACGTCGGCGAAGGTGGCGTTGGGCCGCGCGACCCCGATGTTCTCGCGGATCGTCCCGCGGAACAGGAAGTTCTCCTGCGGCACCACGCCGATGTTGCTGCGCAGATGGTGCAGCTCGATCTCGCGCAGGTCCATGCCGTCGATCTTGATGATCCCCTCGTAGCTCGGGTTCAGGCCCTGCAGCAGCCGGGTGATGGTGGTCTTGCCCGAGCCGCTGCGGCCCATGATGCCGAAGATGGTCCCGGCGCGGATCTCGAAGTCCGCGCCGTCGAGCGCCAAGGGGGCGCCGGGCGCATAGCGGAACTGCACCTGCTGAAAAGTGATCTGTCCGCGGATTGGCAGGCGCAGGCCGACGCCGGCGCGATCCTCCTCCGGCCGCAGGTTCATCACCGAGGCGACCTCGCCGACGGCCCCGCGGACCTCCTGCAGCTCCTGCATCAGGCGCGCGAGCTGCACCAGGGGCTGGGCGGTCCGGCCGGCGAGCATCGAGAAGGCCATGATGACGCCGGGCGCCATCTTGTCGGGGTGGGCCAGGGCCAGGGCCGCGCCCACCAGGATCGAGCCGGAATAGATCATCCGCTCGAACGGCAGGACGTAGGTCTGCGGATGGTTGGCCAGGGCGCCGAGCTTATGGCGTGCACTGACGGAGGCGGCGACCTTGCCGTCCCATTCCATCCGGCGGCGCCCCTCGAGCGCCAGCGACTTGATGGTTCGCATGCCTTGCACGGTCTCGTACAGGTGCGAGCTCTTTTCGATCTCCGCGGCGATGACGCGGGCGTACTGGCGGCTGATCGGCTTCAAGAAGGCGTAGATGATCAGGAAGATCGCCCCGGCGCAGGCGAAGACCATCAGCGCGATGGTCCACTGCAGGACCAGCAGCACCGGCGCCAGCACCACCAGGGTGACGAGGTCGAGGGCGGTGGAGAGCAGTTGGCCGGTGATGAAACCGCGGATCTGCCAGAGCTTGGACAGCTTGCTCATGGTTTCGCCGCTCGGCGTGCGCTCGAAATAGTCCATCGGCAGCCGCAGCAGCCGGTCGACGATATAGAGGTTCAGGCGTCCGTCGATCCGGGTCGCCGTGGTCTCCATGAACCTCCGGCGCAGGTAGCCGAGCAGCGCTTCGAACACGATGATCAGCCCCATCGCGCCGGCGACCACCAGGAGCGTCGAGTGCGACTCGTTGACGATCACCCGGTCGATCACGATCATCGCGATGAACGGCGGCGCAAGTGCGAAGAGGGTCGTCGCCAGTGATGCGATGCTGACATCGCGAAGGATCGGACCCTCTCGCAGCACCTGCTGGATCAGCCAGCCGAGCCCGAACGGGACATCCTCGTCACCCCTGACCTGCCGACGTTTGATCAGGATGATTTCGCCGTCCCAGGCGAGGTCCAGCTGGTCCTTGTCGACCATCGCCCGCGCCTCGGCGCCGGCGGCGAGATCGCGCAGGATGGCCACGCGCCCGGCGTTCGGATCCTCGACCACGGCTTCGAGCACCAGGGCCGCGCCGTTCCGCAGCCGCAGTATGGCCGGCAGCACCTTGCGAAAGCGGGGAAGGTCGTCCCAGCTGGCCCGCAGGGCGCGGGCGCGCAGCCCCAGTTCGCCGGCGAGCGCGATCAGCGTCCCGCTCGGCACGGCGCCGTTCTCCACGACGAAGCGCCGGCGGATCGCCTCGACGCTGGTGTCGAGGCCCTGCTGCCTGGCCACGTGAACCAGCGCTTCGAGAACTCCGGCCCCCGCGCCCTCCGCCGCCATGGCTATCGCCATCCTCGCCGCGGGCGCGCCGCGCGGGGCGCAAGCGGTGCGGGGATCGATGTCGACGCGGTTGAAGAAGAATGCATCTCGCGGTGGTTCCGGAGGTAAGCCGTCAAGGCGACGTCGTAATCCGAGAGTTCCGCTGTTGCCGGTGGCTTGACCCTATCTTTTGACCAGCCCGCACCGACATTGGCGACGACCGGGCCTTCGGGCGGGACGTTTGCCGCGCCCGCGAGCGGCGGCGAAAAACAGATCGCATATATGATGTTGTAGCGGTCGCCGAAGTTCGTTCGCGCAGCGCGTAGACCGCTGCGGGCAAAGACATGGGGGTTGAAATTGAGAAGCTGGGGCCGCCGCCGGTGCAGTTTAAAGGCGCCTCGACCCACCCCGATTTCTGTCCCGAAGCCGCCGAAATACGGAGATCCTCCCGAGGGACTACGGCATTCATGGGATCGGATCGAAGATCGCCGGCGGGCGACTGCAAACGCGAGCGCCAAGGAGATCAGTTCTGGATGCCGATCCGGGGCCGTTTTGCGGACCGATTGACAGCGAGCGAGGGAATAGAGCGTATGCGGGGGTTGTCCGGATCGTCCTGGACGAGCCCGGCTTGTCATGTGGAAGCCGCTGCGAGCGCGGAGTATTGATGCAGACCTCGCTTCTCTTGGAAATGGCGTCTGACGCGGCGCCGGATCGGATCATCCTCGGCGAGCACGCTCAGGGCGTCTCGATGGCCGAGCTGCATGGGCGCGCCAGGAGCGCTGCGGCCTGGCTGGCCAAGCAGCCGGGCGAGACCGTCGTCTACCTCGGCCTGAACAGCCCCTACCTGCCCGTGGTGGTGTTCGCCTCCGGCCTGATCGGCAAGCCCTTCGCGCCGATCAACTACCGCCTCTCCGACGACGACCTGCGCAAGCTGGTCGGTCGCACGGCGCCGTCGGTGGCGGTGGTCGACGACGACATGCTGCCGCGCGTCCAGGGCGTCGACGGCGTCGAGGTCGTGCCGATGAGCGAGTTCCGCGGGCTCTGCGACGACACGGCGCTGCGCGCCGAGGCCCCGCCCGACGCCGATGCGGACATCGGCGTGCTGCTGTTCACCAGCGGCACCACGGGCGAGCCCAAGGCCGCGGTGCTGCGCCACCGCAATCTCACCTCCTACGTCATCTCGACCGTGGAATTCCTGGGCTCGGACGAGGATGAGGCCGCCCTCGTCAGCGTGCCGCCCTACCACATCGCCGGCATCTCGGCGGTGCTGACAGGGATCTACAGCGGCCGCCGCATCGTCCACATGCCGGCCTTCACCCCGGAGGGCTGGGTGAGCCTCGCCGCCCAGGAGAAGATCACCCACGCCATGGTCGTGCCGACCATGCTGGGCCGCATCCTCGACGTGGTCGAAGAGCGCGGCGAGAAGCTGCCCCGCCTGAAGGCGCTGTCCTACGGCGGCGGGCGCATGCCGCAGGTGGTGATCGAGCGCGCGCTGAGGCTGCTGCCGCACGTCGACTTCGTGAACGCCTATGGCCTCACGGAGACCAGCTCGACCATCGCCGTGCTGGGGCCGGAGGACCACCGCCAGGCGATCGGCTCGGCGGATCCGAAGGTGCGCCGGCGCCTCGGCTCTGTGGGCAAGCCGCTGCCGACGCTGGAGCTGGAGATCCGCGGGCCGAACGGCGAGGTCCTGCCGGCCGGCGTCTCGGGCGAGATCTACGTCCGCGGCGAGCAGGTCTCGGGCGAGTACCTGTCCAAGAAGGTGATCCAGGAGGACGGCTGGTTCCCGACCAACGACGGCGGTCACCTCGACGAGGACGGCTACCTCTACGTCGAAGGCCGCCTGGACGACGTTATCGTGCGCGGCGGCGAGAACATGTCGCCCGGCGAGATCGAGGACGTGCTGCGCCAGCATCCGAACGTCGGCGACGTGGCGGTGCTCGGCGTGCCCGACAACGAGTGGGGCGAGAAGGTCGCGGCCGTGGTGGTCGCCAAGAACGGCCGGCCCTCGAGCGACGAGCTCGCCGCCTGGGTCAAGGCGCGGCTGCGTTCCTCGAAGACCCCGGAGATCTGGGCGTTCCGCGAGGCGCTGCCCTATAACGACACCGGCAAGCTGCTGCGCCGCGTGCTCAAGACCGAGCTGGTTCAGGCCCAGGGCCAGCTGACCACCGCCTGACAACCGACCATGGCTCCGGCGCTCCAGACCGCCGCCCTGGCTGATCGGGCGGTCGGCCAACCCAGCAGATGGGTGATGGATGCGCCGGCCGGGTCGAATCCATTAGACCGGAAGCGTCAAGCAGCCGACACCCACGCAAGATCGATGCCTTGCGGCTCGGCATGACGCCGGGCCGCTTCAGGAGCGAGGCGATGAGCGCTGTGATCAAGGACTTCCGCCCGGCGGGATTGGCGGGGCAGTACCTGCCGAAGGACATGGTCTTCAAGGTTCCCGAGGACCTGAAGATGTGGGTGAAGCGGCCGGCGGGTCACTACTACCTGCCGCTGCTGTTCGACGTCTCCGCCGGGGTCACCGTCAACATCCTGCGCTATCCGACGCCGGGGGTGATCGGCCGTCACGTGCACGACGGGCCAGTCTTCTCCTATACGATCGAGGGCGCCTGGTATTATCCGGAGCACGATTGGGTGGCCGAGGCGGGCACGTTCATCTGGGAGCCACCGGGCGAGATGCACACCCTGACGGTGAAGGAATCCATGATGGCCTTCTATGTCATGCACGGCGGCTTGACCTCGCTGGACGAGAACGACGATCCGGTCCGCGTCGATAACTGCCTCACCCTGCTGGCCGCCTGCGACGAGTACTATCGGGAAAATGGCTTCGGCGCCGACTACATCAAGCAGTTCATCCGCTGAGCTGGAGGCCAGGCTCGATCGCCTCGAGGCGCTCGAGGCGATCCGGCAACTGGCGTTCGGCTACGCCGTGGCCATCGACGCGCGCGACCTCGAGGCGCTGGTGAACCTCTATGTCGACGATGTGCGCGTCGGCGACGCACAGGGGCGCGAAGCGCTCAAAGCGGCGTTCGATGCGGCGCTACGCCAGTTCACCTGCAGCGCCCATCACGTGTCCAACCACCTGATCGAGATGCTTGGGCCGGAGGATGCGATCGGGCTGGTCGGCTGTCGCATAGAACACGAAGTCGGCGAGCACTGGGTCACGGCGAGTCTGCTCTATCATGACCGCTATGTGCGCCGAGGTGGAACCTGGCTGTTCCGTGGACGGGTGCAGAGCCGCCTCTACGCGACCGCCCATGGGGATCCGCCCATCGGTGCGGCCAAGGTGCGGTGGCCCGGAGCCGCGCCTGCCGTGAGCGGTTACCACGACGCCCTTCCGAGCTGGCGGGAATTTTGGGACGGCGTTCCGGGTCCGGATTGGACGGGCGCCAGGGTCGACAGGCTTGTCTCGCGCCTGCGCCGAACCCATCGTTTGCCGCCGCCGCCCCGCTACATATTCGCAGGTCCGCCCGAGGGCTGAGCCTCGAGGACACAGCTGGCGCCCCCGCGTCGGCGAGGCGGAGTTCGCTTTTCAAGAATGGTGGGCAAAGGCATCGCAAATGTGTTGCTGCGCCCCGCTCGCTTGCGTTCCAGGACGTCAGGCCTCAGTGAAAGAAGCCCTTTGGGGCATTCCTCCCTTATGAATACTGCCCGCCCAAGTCGGGCGGGCTTTTTTTCAGGGATCGCCGTCAGCTTCGGCGCGGGCGAAAAGCAGCTTGGCGCCATGGCGGACGAGGCCGCCCTAGTCTGCTGGAGCTGAAGTTCGCCCGCATTTCGGGCGAGCGCCGGAGCGAACTTTCAGATCTGTAAAGCACACTGGAAACAAACGTCGACGAAGGTGACCCGCGGGATGCCGAAGGCGTCGCGCTGCGCCGATTTCCAAGGCGCCCGCCCCGCGCCGGGAAAGGAGCATATACGTGCTAAGGGGGCGCTTCGACGCAGAGATCGTAGGCGATCGTCCAGGCCACCCAGTAAAAGCGCCGATGACGTGTTGGCTCAGATGGGTCGCACGGTGATGTCTGAGGCGAACAAGCGGTATTCTGAATGGGGAACTTTGTCGAGCGAGACCGGGATGGTGAAGTCGCCATCTTGACGCTGAACGCGCCCGAGCGGCGCAACGCGCTGTCCGTGGAAGGTCGGCAAGACCTGTTGGCCATGCTGCGCGATTGCGTCGAGGACACCAGCTGCCGCGGCGTCGTCTTGACGGGCGCCGGCGGCCAATTCTGCTCAGGCGGCGAGGTCAAGCCGGTCAATGGCGGCGAGGCTCCCGACCCGGCGCGCACCCGCCGCAACATGAGTATTTTGCACGATATCGTGCGCGTTCTCGCAGCCGGACCGAAGCCGGCGGTCGCCGCGGTGCAGGGCGCGGCCTATGGCGCGGGCATGTCGCTCGCGGCGGCGTGCGACCAGGTTGTCATCTCTCCCTCAGCGCGGTTCTGCGCCTCGTTCGGCAAGGTCGGGCTCATGGCCGACGCCGGGCTCCTCTGGTCGCTGCCGAACCGTGTCGGGGTGGGGGCTGCGCGCAGTCTCTTGCTGACCGCGCGCGTCGTAGATGCGACGGAAGCGCTGCGGCTCGGCCTGGCTGACGAAGCGGCAGGGGAGGGGGAGGTGCTCGCCGCCGCGGTTCGGGCCGCACACACTCTCAGCCGGCTGGCGCCGCTCCCCGTGGCCGCGATGAAGGACATCCTCGCGCGCGGCCCTTCTTCGCTCGACAGCGTGTTCGCGGCGGAGGCGGACCTGCAGCCCATGCTGACGATGTCGCAGGACTATGTAGAAGGCCGCACCGCCTTCAGGGAACGCCGTGATCCGAACTTCCGCGGCGTCTGAGCGGTCGACCGAGGGAGGACAACCTTGGACCTGAAACTTGGCCCGGAAGTCGAGGCGCTGCGCGCCGAATTCCGCAGCTTCTTTGCAGAAAATCTGTCGCCGGAGCTCAGCCGTAAGACGCTCAATGGCGAGAAGGTGTCGAAGCCCGAGCATGTGGCGTGGCAGAAGATCCTCGCCGCCAAGGGCTGGCTGGCGCCCAGTTGGTCGAAGGACTGGGGCGGTCCCGGCTGGGGACCGCTCGAACGATTCATCTGGGACGAGGAGTCGGCGCTCGCCGGGGCGCCACGGGCGAACATCCCATCGATCGACCTCCTTGGGCCGGTGATTATCGAATTCGGCTCAGAGGCTCAGAAGAGGAAGTATCTCCCGCGGATTCTCAGCGGTGCGGACTGGTGGTGCCAGGGTTTCTCCGAGCCGCAAGCCGGCTCCGACCTGGCGTCGTTGCAGATGCGCGCCGTGCGGGACGGCGACCATTACGTCGTCAACGGCGCCAAGCTGTGGACCAGCTGGGCCCATCTGGCGAACCGCATCTTCTGCCTCGTGCGCACATCGATCGAGGCAAAGAAGCAAGCGGGCATCTCCTTCCTGTTGATCGACATGGAGCAGCCGGGCGTCACCGTCTCCCCGATCATCTCTATGGGCGGCATGCACGCCGTTAACGAGGTCCGGATCGAGGATGTTCGGGTCCCGGTCGAGAACCTCATCGGAGGCGAAGGTCAAGCCTGGGCGATCACGAAGTTCCTGCTCGGACACGAGCGCCTGGTCGGCGCCGGCATCGGCCCCAGTCTGGCGCTCATGGAGCAACTTCGCCGGGCCTTGCGACGGCCGGGTCCGGGCGGCATGGCGCGAGGTGCAGATCCAATCCTCCGTCAGCGGGTCGCCGAAGTCGAAACGGACCTGATGGCCTTGCGCTACACGGCGTGGCGAGTCCTCTGCGACGAGCTCTCGGGCAAGGCCCCGGGTCCTGAGGTTTCGGTTCTGAAGGTCCGCGGCGGCGAGATCCAGCAGGCGTTGACCGAGCTCTTGATGGAGGCGGCCGAAATCGAGGGTCTTGTGCACCCCTTCACTCTCCCGGAGGCGACGGGGATTTCGCCCGAGGCGGCGTTCCTGGGCCAGCAACACTTCGACCGCCGGAAGCTCACCATCTACGGAGGAAGCTCGGAGATCCAGCGCAACATCATCGCCCAACGGATCCTGGGCGTCTGAGGAGTCGGCGACATGGATTTCAGTTTCAGCGAAGATCAGCAACTGCTGCGCCACAGCATCGAACGGTTTCTCAGTGAGAAATACGATCTGCCGACGCGCCGGCGGTTGGAAGACGATGCGCGCGGCAGGGATCGGCTCTGGCGCGAGATGGCCGACCTCGGCTGGATCGGCGCGGCCTTCCCGGAGGAGGTGGGCGGGTTTTCCAGCTCTCCGGTCGAGGCCATGGTCGTCATGGAGCAGTTCGGCCGGCATCTGATGGCCGAACCCTATGTCGTGAACGCCATCGTCGGCGGAAGCCTTCTGCAGGAGGGACTGTCCGATGAACGCCGAGAGGGGCTGATCGGGCAGATGATCGCCGGCGAACTGCAGCTGGCGCTCGCCGCTGGCGGGTCGCACGCCCTGCGCAGCCCGCAGGACACCAGCTTCACGGCGCGGCCCGCCGGCACGGGATGGGTGCTCGACGGCCGCATGCCCGTCGTCCTTAATGGCGCGCGAGCCGACCAACTCCTCGTCGCGGCCCGGACCGCCGGCGGTGTCGGCGAGCGCGACGGCGTGAGCCTGTTCCTGGTCGACGCGCAGTCCTCACGGCTCGAACGCCGCCGCCATAAGATGCTCGACGCCCATGAGGCCGCCGAGATTGTGATGGAGGGAGTCTCCGTCGGAAGCGAGGCCGTGCTCGGGCGCATCGACGGCGCCGTTCCGTTGCTGGAGGCGGCCCTGGACCGCGGCGCGGCGGCCGTTTGCGCCGAGGCGGTCGGATCGATGAGCTACCTTGTCAAGACGACCTGCGAGTACACCAAGACACGCCAGCAGTACGGCGCTCCCCTGGCGAAGTTCCAGGTGCTTCAGCACCGGATGGCTGACATGTACATCCAGACCGAGACAGCCCGGTCGATGAGCTATGTGGCCTCGCTGTCGCTCGACGCACCTACCCCCGAGCGGATCCGCTGCACCTCGGCCGCCAAGGCTCAGGTCGGGCGCTCCGGCAAGTTCGTGGGCTATCATGCGGTCCAGCTGCACGGCGGCATGGGCGTCACCGAAGAGCTCGACGTCAGCTGGCATTACATCCGCCTGACGACCATCAATCAACTGTTTGGCGACCCCTCCTTCCACCTGAAGCGCTTCGCAGATGTGGGCGAGACGCTTTGCAACCTCCACGCAGCCGCTTGAGCGGACGGAGATCCAGATATGGACTTTGATTATTCACGCTACGACCAGGTCGACGTGCGGCTCGACGAGTCGGTTCTTCGCGTCACGCTGAATAAGCCGGAAAAGCGCAATATCATCGACGACGAGACCAATCGGCAGCTGGCGGACATCTTCCAGGACGCCAACTTCGACGCCCGCGTCAAAGTCCTTGTCCTCGCTGCTGAAGGCCCCGTGTTCTCGGCGGGCGGCGATATCGTCAAGATGCAGAAGAAGATCGACGATCCGGCGCTGTTCTATCGCGGTGTGGCCAATTCCCGACGACTGGTTTTCGCCGCCCTGGACTGCACGAAGCCGACGATCGCCAAGATCAAAGGCGATGCGGTTGGTCTCGGCGCGACGCTCGCGCTGATGTGTGATCTGGTGGTGGCTGCGCACGAGGCGAAGATCCTCGACCCGCACGTCAACGTGGGCCTCGTCGCGGGCGACGGCGGCGCCTTGATCTGGCCGCAGCTGATCGGCTACGCCCGCGCCAAGCGCTACCTCCTGCTGGGCGATCCCATCTACGGGAAGGAAGCCGCTGAGATCGGGCTGATCGCGGCGTCGGGTACGCCGGACGAGGTCGAGGAGATCGCCGAAAAGTACGTCCGGCGGTTTGCGCGCAGCGCCCTTCAGTCCGTCTCCGGCACCAAGATCACCATGAATGTCCCCTTGCGGCAGGCGGCCCAGGCGCTGCTGGATGTGGGCATGGCCTATGAGGGGCTGAGCAACATCACCAGGGACCACCAGGAGGCGGTCAACGCCTTCCGCGAGAAGCGCCGTCCCGAGTTTACCGGAGACTAGTCTTACCGGGCGGGGAGGTCGGTCGCCCCGCCCTTTTTCGACTGCGGATGCGGGGGGCCATGATAGCGTGGCCGTCGGGCGCCCGACCCGACAGCCGACGCGAACATGAGGAAACCAAGATGATCGAGCCGTCGAAGACCCGTCGCAGGATCGCCCTGATCACCGGGGCCGCAGGCGGCATGGGCCGCGCCTGCGCCCGTCTTCTGGGGCGCCGCTATCGCCTCGCCCTGGTGGACATAGGCCAGGAAAGCCTGGACACCCTCGCCGCCAGCCTCGTCGAGGAAGGGCTGGAGATCGCGCTCGCCGCCCGTTGCGACATCGGCGTGCGCGAGGAGGTGGCGGCCCTGGGGAGGGCGCTCGGCGGCGCCGGGGATCTCGGCGCGGTGGCCCACACCGCCGGGCTTTCGCCGGTCCTCGCCTCCTGGAAGTCGATCATCCAGGTGAACCTCGTCGGCACGGCCCTCCTGTACGAAGCGCTCGATCCGCTGGTGGGCGACGGGACCGCCGTGGTCTCGATCGCCTCCATGGCCGCACATATTGCGCCGAAGGACCCGGCGATCGACGCCGTCATCGACCATCCGCTGGCGCCTGACCTGCTCGCACGACTGGAGCCGATCCTGGCGGATCTGGTCGCCCAGGGCTTGCCGGAAGGCGCCGCCGCCTATTGCCTCAGCAAGCGCGGGGTCGTGCGCCTCTCCGAACGCCAGGCCGCCGCCTGGGGGCCCCGCAACGCGCGCGTCACCACCATCTCCCCCGGGATGATCTGGACCCCCATGGGCCGCAAGGAGACCGAGGAGGGGGATCCCACCGGGGCGCAGCGTCTGTTCGAGAACACGCCCCTGCGCCGCTGGGGCACGCCCTACGATATCGCCAACGCGGTGGACTTCCTCACGTCCGATCTGGCCAGCTTCATCAGCGGCTCCGATCTGAAGGTCGACGGCGGCGCCATTGCGGTGACCCTGGGCGGCGCCACGCTCTAGGAACGAACCGGGGACGTTCGCCCTCAGTCATCCTTGGACCATTGTCCCGAACGTCGGTTGGCGTCGAAGCCGTGGGACTAAACATCTAGGAGGGCAGGGGGGCGGCGAGCCGATGCGTCGACGCGTTGGCGACGATGGCCTCGACCACCGGCGCTGAGGCCAGCCACCGGCGGGCCTGGGTCGCCGTGATCGCGGCGTCGCGCAGCTGCTGACTTTCAGGGAGCGCGAGCTTCATTTCGTTCTGAACCTCATGCCTTGCGGCTGCTGCGGTTGCCTTCCGTCATCTCATCCAGGCCAGCCGTGGTGACCTTGCCCCAGGTCGCCCAGGCGTTGGCGTGCCCGAGCGAGTGCAGGTCGAACCCGTGCGCCAGCGCGGCGTGCTGGCCCATCGCGTCCAGGGCGGCGTTCACGGAGCGCTTGGCCATGCGCAGGGCATGTGGATGCATCTTGGCGATCTCCAACGCGAGGGCGCGCGTCTGCGCATCGAGTTCGTCGCGCGGCACGACACGGTTGACCATGCCGAGCCGGTGCGCCTCGGCGGCGTCGATCCAACCCGCCGTGAACAGCAGCTCCTTCGCCTTGCGGGCGCCGAACTCCCAGGCGTGGCCTTGATATTCGACCCCGCCGATGCCCATCCGTACGACCGGGTCGGAAAATCTCGCGTCGTCCGCCGCCACGATCAGGTCCATCGGCCAGGCGAGCATCAGGCCAGCGGCGATGCATGCGCCTTGCACTGCGGCGATGGTCGGCTTGGGAATATCGCGCCAGCGCCGGGAATAGTTGAAGTAGTGTTGCTCTTCCCAATCGTACATCCTGAGCAGGCCCGTGTTGCCGACGTCGTCGAACATCGAAAGCCAGGGCTCCTTGGTGAGCACCTCCGGGGCGATATCGTGCCCTGCGGAAAAGTGCTTGCCATTCGCTCGAAGAATAATGACCCGCACCCCCTCGTCGGCGGTCGCGCGGGCGAAAGCCTCGTCGAGCTCCTTCAGAAGATCCGCATTCTGCGCGTTGTTCTGCTTCGGCCGATCGAGCGTGACCGTGGCGATCCGGTCGGCGGTCTCATAGAGAATATAGGTCATCTTCGCGTTCCTCCGCTCAGCGCGATCCTACGCGGATGGCGCCGTCAAGCCGCACCGTTTCGCTATTGACGTAGCTGTTCATCGCATTGCCCGTATCGGCGTGCAGATCCAGAACACCGACCTGCACGCCCGCCGCCGCTGGCGCCCGCACCGTGGCCGCGCCAAGTCCGGACGCCCCGCCCGTTGCGAACGGCCGGAACAGTCGAATCCCATCGCATCCCTGCGGCTCCTCTCGGCAAACCAACCTGTCGCTAGAAGCGGGATGCCTCGGAAGCAACGTGCTTGCGGCGATGCGCACAGTTGTGATGTCTCCGGCTGCGGCGGCGGTACGCACGACCCCAGCCCTGCCTCATCCTAAACCTACGCGGCATCGAAGCCTCACTGAGGGCCGCGGGGCGCCTATAACGGCGTTTGGCGGAGCGAGCCAAGGTCCGCCCGAAGCCATCACATCGATGCAGAGAATAGTCTCTTTGCGCCACCACATTTGCCAGGCCGGTGTTGTTCGGTCGAGTATGGCGCACACCTGCGCCGTCGCGCGGTCGAAAGAGGAGCGCGTTGATGAGGCCGTTTGAAGTCTCCTGGACGGAAACGGAGATCGTCGCGCTGAAGGACAGATTGCGCGCCTGCGACCTGCCGCCCGCGCCCGTCAGCGCCGGCTGGAGCCTCGGCTGCGATCGCGGTTTCCTCGAGCGTTTCCGCGACCGCTGGCTCGACAGCTATGATTGGCGCGCGGCCATGGCCGACCTGAACCGATATCCGCAATATCTCGCCGAGATCGACGGGCTTACGATTCACTTCGTCCACGTCACCGGCGAGGGGACGAGTCGGCGGCCGCTCATTCTCACGCATGGCTGGCCGGGCTCGCACTACGAGTTCTGGAGCGTCGTTGAGCGCCTGGCCTATCCCTCGCGACATGGTGGAGGAACGGCTGAAGCGTTCGACCTGATTATCCCGAGCCTGCCGGGCTACGCCTTCAGCGGGAAGCCCGGCGAACCCGTCGGTCCAAAGGCCACCGCGCGGCTTTGGCGAAAGCTGATGACGCAGATCCTGGGCTACACGGCCTATCTAGCCCAGGGCGGCGACTGGGGCAGCGTCGTCACCTCCCAGATGGGTCTGGCCGGCGATCCGGCGTTGCGCGCCATTCACCTGAATATGTGTGGTCTTCGCTCTGCGGCCCCGCCGCAGAATGAAGTCGAGCAGACCTGGATGGCCAAATCCGCCGCCGCCCAGCAGATGCTCGGCGGTTACAGCATGGTGCAGATGATGAAGCCGTTGTCCCTGGCCTGGGCGACGGCGGGAAATCCCCTGGGACAGGCCGCCTGGATCCTGGAGCGCTTCCACGACTGGGGCGACCTGACCGAAGGCGATCTCGAGGCGGTCTTCGGTCTGGATCATCTGATCACCAACATCATGCTCTATGTGATGACCGACAGTTTCCCAAGTTCGCTGCTGTTTTATCATGGCCTCATCCGCGAGGGCGGCGCCGGACCTACCGCCGGCGAGCGCTGCATGACACCCACCGGCTTTGCGGCCTTCCCGGGCGACTCGCTGATGCCGCCGCCGCCGGCGAGCCGAGTCGAGTTGCTGTACAATCTGGTTCACTGGTCGGATCCGCCGAACGGCGGGCACTTCGCCGCGATGGAGAAACCCGCGGCGTTCGCCCACGACGTACGCGCCTGGGCGAACAAGGTCTGGCCCGTCAATTGAACGAAAGCGAAATGAACAGCGTCCCCGAAGGCTACGAATACACATCCTCGCCAAGCGCGTTTCCCAATCACGTGGGCCGGATCTTTCATAAGTCGGTCCCCAGCGATGGCGAGCCGGAGCACTGGATCGCGCTTCGCGTGGAGCCGCATCATGTGAACGCCTGGGGGCTGGCGCATGGCGGGCTGATGGCCTTCCTGGCCGAGGCGGCCACGGCGGGCGCAGCTTGGGATCCCGGGGGCCCCGCCGTTGTGACCGTCGAGTTGAACACCCACTTCGTACGCGCGCCCAAGCTCGGCGATCTTCTGGAAGTCCGCGCGCGCGCCACCCGGCGCACCCGCAGCCTGGTGTTTGTCGAGGCGCACGCTTTCGTCGCCGGCGAACTGCAGTTCACAGCCATAGCGATCAACAAAGTCATCGGGGCCTGAAAATGCCGGCGCTCCGCGACAAGGCGGCTCATGCGCGAGGGAATCCATCGCATATGTGATGCGCATCCTGGCTGGAACGGGCATATGTTGTTCCCGGTGATCGCGCTGCTCGCGCGATGACGCCAAGTGGCCAAGAATGGAAGAAGCGGAGGATGTCATGGGAAGGTCGCGGCCCGCACCGCTGGAGCGGCGCATTGCGGCGAGAGCGCCACTTGAACAGCGGACGGTCAAGTCGGCGGGGCGAGTGCTCGAGATCCTCGAGTATTTCGACGACATTCAGCGACAGTCCACGGTCATGGAGGTCGCCAAGGCCCTTGGATATCCGCAATCGAGCGCATCCGCTCTCCTGAGAAGTCTCGTCGCAACGGGCTATCTCAACTATGATCCGCACACGCGGACCTACATCACGTCAACGCGGGTCGCCCTGCTCGGCAGCTGGGTGAACGCTCAGCTCTTCGCCGAAGGCGCCATCATATCGATGATGAGGGAGCTGAACGAGCGGACCGGCGACACGATCGTGCTGGCGACGCGCAACGGGCTCTTTGTGCAATATATCCACGTGATCCAGGCGACCAGCCCGGCGCGGCTGCACATGACCCTCGGAACCGTGCGCCCGCTCGCGCAGTCCGGGGCCGGATATGCGGTGCTTGCGACAATGTCGGACGCCGAAGTGACGCGTCTCGTCATGCGCATCAACGCCGAAGCGAAGGAAGGCCAGCCGCTGGTGCGGATCCGCGAACTGCTCGAGCAGCTCGCGGCGGCCCGCCAGAAGGGCTACGCCTTCACCTGCGATATGGTCACCGCTGGCGGCGGCATCATCGCCACACCGCTGCCGCGAACGAAGGGGCAGCCGCAGATGATCGTCGGGATCGGCGGCATCAGCGAGGTCATGCGCTCGCGTGAGGACGAGCTCGCCCACATCTTGAAGGACACGATCAGCAATCATTTCGGCGGACGCAACAAGCAGGTCGCCCCGCGAAATGAGGCGCGACCAGCGCTGCGCCCGGAGGCCGAGGTCGCGCCTCTCGTCGGTTGAGCCTCTCGGCTAATCGCCGATACCGCCAGCTTCGTCCCCGACGTTGACGGTAACGCCAGCGTCCCCGCCACGAACACCGATTGCGCATCAGTGTGATGTCGCGCCCGCAGCTATGGACAATGCGCATTTCTCTGAAAAGCTGCGAATAAACCCCGCCGTGCATAATCATGGCACGTTTTGGAGAGGTCATGCATTCGGAGGATATCATTGAGGACGCGCGCAAGCAGACCGGCCTCCACGCCTTCGATACCGAGACCTTTCGTGAGGGCTTGGATCTGCTGACCGCCAACGCCCGGCGGCGCGACGATATCAGCGAGGCGGGGCTCGGGGTTCTCCGCTTCGTCTGGACCCGCAACCTGGCCAATCGACTGAAGATCGACGACTATCATCGACGCCATCCCGAACTCGCGGATTCTGTCGTCGAGCGGCCATTGTTTCAATTTGGCATGCCGCGTACCGGAACGACCCTGCTGAACAATCTGCTCGCCGCCGATCCCGCCCGGCGATCAATGCTCTCGTGGGAATCGAATGACCCGGTGCCCCCGGCGACGCGGGAAACGCTGAAGACCGATCCGCGCTGCATCGCGGCCAAGGAGATGGACGAGCAACTCCTCAAGGCCAATCCGGAAATGGCCAAGCGTCACTTCGAACCTGCGGACGCGCCGACCGAATGCACCTTCATTCACGGCCACGAATTCAAGTCCTGCATGCTGGAAGCGCTGGCGCCCGCCCCTGAATATACGCGCTGGTTAAGGGACGAGGCGGATCTTACCACCGCCTACGCATACGAAAAGCGCTACATGCAGGTCCTGCAGCACAGGACTGGCGGCATATGGTCCCTAAAGATGCCCAGCCATGCATTGTTCCTCGACAGTCTGGTCAAGGTCTTTCCGGACGCACGGCTGGTTTGGATTCATCGCGATCCCTATAAGGCGACCGGTTCACTGCTCAGCCTGATCCATTCGACGCACACATCGACCATGAAACAGGTTTCTCGCGACTATCTGCGCGAAATCTACGTGCCGCAGATGTTCGATCATATCAGCCGGGCGCGAGACTTCGACCGCCGCAATCCGGGCCGGATCGTGCATGTCAGCTATGCACGCCTGATTAGCGATCCGATCGCCGAGATGCGCCAGCTCTATCTTGCCTTGGGCGATCCTCTTACGGCGGACGCGCTGGCCGGGATGCAGGCATATCTCGATGCCAATCCGCAGAATAAGCATGGCGCTCATAGTTATGGCCTGGAAGAGTTTGGCGTGACGCCGGCCATGCTCGATGAAGGCTTCGCCGATTACGTCAAGGAATATGCGGTGGAGCCTGAGCTATAAATCTTCATCTCGGAAAATATGATCGTCAGGAGATGGATTATGATCGCACCGCCAGGCCTATTACCCCTCGCCAATATCATGCAGGTCGCCTGGGTGACGCCGGATCTTGACCGTAGCCTTGGGCAGTTTCGCACTCATTATCGCGTTCCTGAATTCCTGGTCATGGAGCAGACATTTCCGGCCAAGGTCTTTGGCCGCGAGGGTGAAATCGCCTTGCGCATCGCACTTGCGAATATCGATGCCATGCAACTGGAGCTCATCCAGCCCCTGGGAGGCAATGATTCCATCTATCGGGATGTGCTTCCTAAGGACGGAGCGCATGCCAACGTGTTTCACCACCTGTGCGTGAAGGTAAACGGCCCGCTCTCGGCGTGGGACGCGCACATCGCCAGCTTGGACCCTGACCAACCCATTGTCTATTCGGGCGACGTCGGGCCGGATGCGCGGTTCATCTATACCGATCAACACGCGACGCTGGGCATGTATCTCGAGCATGTGTGGTTCGGAGAGGAGACCGAGGCGCGGATGGCGGCCGCAGTGCCGACTTATCGTTCGCACTGACAGAGGGACAGGATCGGCGATGACCCAATTTAGAACCTTGGATCACATCGTATTGCCGATCATCGCCTGGGATCCGGAGCGCCCGGCCGAGTGGATCAACGATCATATCGCCATGGTCCACGCCACATCCAACGCCTATGTCGTTACGGGCAGGGATGGTGATGTCGTCATCAACACGACGAGCGCGAATCAGGCGTCCCGTGCGCGCGAGAAATTCGAGGCGTTGCTTGGGCGGCCGCTACGCCCGCTGAAGGTTATCTTCACCCAAAGTCATCCCGATCACATGGGCGGCTGGCGAACGTTCGGCGGCGATACAGCGGAATTGATCGGGCAGGCGATGTTTCCGCGCATCTGCGCCGAACGCAAGATGCTCGCCGCGTTTTTCGCACCCCGCAACGCCAATGTCCTGGCGGCGATGATCCCTCCGGGAACGCCAGACCTGGGCTGGTTCACCACGCCGGATCCCGAACCGCTGACGACATTCGGCGACGAGATGGCCTTCACGGCCGGCGGGCGCCGGTATCAGCTGCTATCCATGCCAAGCGGGGAGACGCTGGATGCGCTGGCTGTGTGGTTGCCGGACGAGCGCACCGTGTTCACCGGGAATTGGGCCGGGGCGATCTATGGCGCGCTCCCCAACTTCTATACCGCGCGTGGCGATCGCGACCGGTCGATCCCCGGGTGGCTGGAAGATTGCGACCGGCTGCTGGCCCTCGAACCCGAGGTTCTGATCACGGGGCATGAGCAGCCGATCGTCGGCGCTGGTCATATCCGCGCGACCCTTGGCAAGGTGCGCGAAGCGGTGCGCTACATCCATGACGAGACTGTCCAGGGCATGACATCCGGTGCGACCTTGCCAGAGATCCAGGCCGCGATTCGACTGCCCGACGACCTTGCGCCACGTGATGGACGTTGCCCGCCACACTGGATCGCGCGCAGTGTTTGGGAGGAGTACGCCGGCTGGTTCCGGCAGGAGCGCACCAGCGAGCTTTACCCTACGCCCCCAAGCGCTGTCTGGCCTGAAGTCGTCACCATGGCTGGAGGACCCACTGCGATTGCCGAACGGGCGCTCGCTCATTTGAAGGATGGAGCGCCTGAAAAGGCGTTGCATTTTATCGAGATGGCTGTCGTGGCCGCCCCGTCCGATCAATCGGTCAGGACGGCGGAACTGGCGATCCTGGACGCCTTGGCAGATGACACTCAAGGGCGCATTTTTGACCTTCTGGGTTGGCTCGAGGGCAGGATGATGGCGGCGCGAAGGGCGCTGCATGAGGCGGCCCAGTAGGATCGGCGCGCGGCTTGTTCGAACGGCCCGGCCCATTGCGGCGCCAGCGCCAATCCGATCGCCGAAGCGACCGTCGCCAACGCCAGGCCGCTCGATGCGAGCCCCCCTCGACCGGTGAGCGCGCCTTGTGAGCGGCCGAAAGCCGCGAACGCTACGTCAATGGCGGCTTGCCTCATTGAACATGACCATGACTTTCGCGCTTTCAGCGGTCTGAGCTGTGGCGAACGCCTCATCGAACTGCTCGAACGCGAAACGATGGCTTATATAGGCGTTTAGCAGAGACGGATCGATCTTTGGCAACAGGCGCAGTACATCATGTAGTTCCGTTGGATAACCGATTGCCGCCGTCAACTCCAGTTCACGCGTTAGGATCTGCATCATATCCATTGGCAGCGGCTCCAGGTAGACGGCAGTGACCACTAGCCTTGCTTGGAATTGAGCCAAGGAAAGGATGTCCTGGATCACCGTGCGTCCGCCCGCCATGTCGTAAAAGACGTCCGTGCCGACAGTCTCCTCGCCAAGCGCCGGGCGGCCTCTTCCATGCAGATCCATCAGGCGATCGCGAAGATTTTCCTTGAGCGGATTGATCGTGGCATGGGCGCCCAACTTGCGCGCGAGACGCAAGCGACCTTCCGAAACGTCGATGGCGACAATGGGGTTCGCGCCAAGTCGGGCGAGCCACAAGACTGCGCCCAGGCCGATCGGGCCGCAACCGAAGACCGCAACCTTTGAACCGGCCTTCGGATTCCCCCGGTTGACCCCGTGCAGCCCCACGGCAAGTGGCTCCACCAAGGCGGCATGCTCCAGCGGAAGGCCATCGGGCACCGGCAATAGGTTTTCGCCCAGACGCGCGTTGCGCACCAGCACTTCCGGCGCGAACGCCCCTTCGCTGCCCCCATTGCCGATGATATTGGCCGGATCGCCCATCGGATTGATGAAGACGCGCATTCCAGGCTCGACCCCGACCGCGTTTGCGCCGGCGGACAGTACGACGCCCGCCGCCTCGTGACCAAGCGGCATCGGCGCACCATCAGGCCGCAGGACCCCGCCGTGCACGAAGTGTATGTCGCTGCCGCAGATGCCGCAGGCTCCCATCTGGATGACGGCGTCGTCGGCCGCCATTTGCGGCGCCGAAACGTCGTCGATCTCGTATCGCCCTGCGCCGTGCACGCGTACCTGCTTCATGGCGTCCATCCCTCTTTAGTAGGTCTGCGCCATCATACCACCATCGAGCGTGATCGTGTCGCCCGTGTGGTAGCGTGACAGGTCACTCGCCAGATACACGACAATGCCTTGCAGGTCTTCAGGTCGGCCGATCTGCTTGATCGGGCTTCGCGCCAGGGTCGCCTCGATCATGGGGCCGGCGTCTCCGGATATCTCGGTAGGGATGTAACCTGGACAGATGACGTTGACGCGGACCCTGCTTTCACCGAGCTCGACCGCCAGGGTCTTCGACATGGAATTTAGAGCGCCCTTGGCGCTGGCATAATGGGCCAGCCCGGGGACGCCGCTGAATACCGCCAAGCTGCCGTTGATGATGATCGAACCACCCGGATCGCCCGCTGCTGCTCGCGCTTTCATGTGCCGCGCCGCCTCACGCAAGGTGTAGAAGACACCGTGGAGATTGATTGCGAGCAGGCCATGCCACGTATCCGACGACATCTCGTGGATCGAAGCGACATTGGCAGTCCCGGCATTGGCGATGACACAATCGACACGGCCGAATTCCTCCAGCGCAGCAGCGAAACCCGCGGCGACATCGGCCTCATTGGAGACGTCCACAGGACGATGCGCGACCCGGCCGCCATGCGCTCGCAGGCTCTCGGCGGCTGAGGCATTGCGAGCGTCCCGCCGCCCCCAGATGATGACGTCGGCGCCGGCGCGGGCCAATCCTTCCGCCATGGCAAGGCCGAGACCAGAGTTTCCGCCGGTGACAAGCCCTACCTTGCCGGTCAGATCGAAGAGATTTTCGGCCATTCACCTGTCATCCTCTGGTTTAACGTGCCGTCCGTTGGGCCCCGGCGCAGGCGATCGAAGCTGCGCAAGACCCGCTTGGCCCCGAGCCAGCCAGATGGCCAGCCCATGCAGGATCGGCCGATTGAACCTCGTCGTGCGGCTGACTCCGATCGGCATGCAGCGGATTGCGCGAACTTGTGCATATCGATGGGTCGGAGCCGCGCTGGCTCGAGGGTCGCGGGCCGCAGCGGGCGCCGCCATCGAGCATCACCGGCCTAGCCCGACCCCCCGGCGCCGGGCGTCAGGCTTTCGGCGGCCAGTCCTTGCCGCTGGGGTCGTTCACGGTCCTGATGATCTTTTCGGGACAGGCTCGAGCGCCGCGGCGCGCAGAAGCTTCCTCGCCCTCGGGCACTGTGAATCCGTCCGTGTCGATGTAGCCATTGTCGTCGAGCGGATAAAGCTCCGGCGCGACGGCCTGACAGCGCGCGTGTCCGACGCAGGCTTGGCGATCAATGATAATCTTCATATCCAAAGCTGAACCTCCCCTGAGAGACTTGCCGAGCCGCCACAAAGTCCGTCAGCTTCGGTCCCAAACCAGGCCGAGGCTATCGAAGCCGATCACATGGCCCCCATGCGTCTGGGCGAGGCGTTCGGGATCCAGAGAGAACGTCGGGATTCGGCTGAGCATTTCCTCATAGAGTATCTTCAGCTCAAGCCGAGCGAGGTGCGACCCGACACATCGATGTGGGCCGGAATTGAAGGCGATGTGCACCTTGTTCTCGCGGTCGAGATCGAAGACCAGCGGGTTTTCGAATTCACGCGGGTCGAGATCTGCGGCTGGCAGCATCAGAAGCACCCGCTCGTTCTTCTTGAATTGAACCCCGAAGGCCTCGTGGTCACGCGCCACGATCCGGCCCGGCATGGTGAAGGTGTAACGACGGAGCAGTTCCTCCATGGCCTCGGGAATGAGGGCGGGATCCGCACGCAACTTCGCCTGCAACGCCTGATCTTTCGCCAGATGGCGTATGCCGAAGCACATCCCGTTCATCACGGTGTCCAGTCCCGCGATAAACAATAGCAGGCAGTAACTCTGCATTTCCTCGAACGTCACGGCCCGACCGTCAATCTCCGTGTCCAGAAGCCGGCTGATCAGATCATCCCGCCGCTGATCCGTCCGCGCCTTGATGATAGACGACATGCCCACGCCGATTTTTCGAAGAGCCTCGCCTCTCACCTCCGGGACGCCGCTCGCAAGCAGCTCGTTAACCCAGACGCGGTATTCGCCGAGCATCTCCAACGGCAGGCCCATCAGCTTCATGAAGATGGAAACCGGGAGCGGTTCGGCGATTTCGGTCGCGAAATCGCAGCGGCCTTCCGGCCGTACCTTTTCGATGAGCTCGACCGCCAATTGGCGAATGTCGTCTTGCAAGGCCAACATCGCCTTCGGCGAAAACGCCTTGGACAGCGGAAGTCTATAGATCTCATGTTCCGGCGGGTCACTGTTTATCGGAACCTGCTTCGGCTCATATGACGTTGGCGGCAGCCCCTGCTTCTCGCTCGAGAATACCTCCGGGGTCCGCACGGCTTCGAACAGTTCTGGATGACCGGCCAGCACCCAGTGTCCGCCGTTCTGCGGCGTCCAGAAGACCGGCGGGGCCTTGGCGACCAGCTTTGCTATGCCGGCGTGGGGATCGCCAGGCTCATACCGAGCGTCGCGGTAGAAGTCGAAATCCACGACAAGCCCGGGTGGGACGTGGTCAGGCCGCGCAACCTTCTGAACGGTGCTCATGACTGGTGCTTACCTCCCGTAACGCCTGGGATCGTCCGTCGTGCGCGCCGACTGAATCCAGCTGCCGCACGCCGACCCCCATCGTGATTGTCAAAGGTCGCGGAAGCCCTCGCGGGCGGTAGGACCCAATGCACCAACACTTTGTTGGCTTTTTTGGCTGATGGATTCGGGAGCGTCAAGGGTGCGTGGTCGCGGGTGCGATCCTGCAATCGGCACGGCCTTTACGCGGACGTCGATCTCGGGTATGTCCAAAACGGACAAACTGTTGGTTCAAGAGGAGGCAGCCACCATGAAGGTCGAGGATCTCATTATCGTCAGCGTCGACGATCACATCGTCGAGCCGCCCACGATGTACGACAACCATCTGACCGCCGCCCAGAAGGCGATCGCGCCGGTCGTGCGCAGGGACAAGTCTGGCGCCGACTATTGGGTTTACGATGGCCGCCGCTGCGGAGCGATCGGCCTCAACGCCGTGGCGGGGCGGGTGCCCGAGGAATACGGCTGTGAGCCGGCGTCGTTCGAGCAGATGCGCCCGGGCTCCTACGACATCCATGCCCGGATCGAGGATATGAACGCCAACGGCATCCTGGCCTCGGTGAACTTCCCGAGCGTCGTCGGGTTCGACGGAAGCCTGTTCCACAGTTTTGAGAACAAAAAGAACGCCCTGACGCTTCTGCAGGCCTACAACGACTGGCACATTGACGAGTGGTGCGGTTCCTATCCCGGCCGCAACATCCCGACGGCCATCATTCCTTATTGGGACATCGACGCCACGGTCGCCGAAATCAAGCGCGTCGTGGCGAAGGGCTGTCACTCGATCACCTTCAGCGATAATCCCGCCGCGAAGGGACAACCCAGCATCCATAACCCCCATTGGGAGCCGCTCTGGAAGGTTTGCGCCGAGAACAAGGTGGTCCTCAACCTCCACATCGGTTCCGGGGCCCAGGCGCCGCACTCGTCGATGGAGACGCCGATTGACGCCTGGATCACGACCATGCCGATCTCAATCGTCTTCAGCGCCGCGGATTGGCTGCAGTTGAATGCGTTGCAACGCTACAAGGACCTTAAGATCTCGCTGTCGGAAGGCGGCATCGGCTGGATCCCGTATTTCCTGGAACGCGCCGACTTTACTCACGAGCATCACAGTGCGTGGACGCACGCGGACTTCGGCAAGGGCCGCCGGCCGAGCGACGTGTTCCGCGAGCATTTCATGACCTGCTTCATCGATGACGCCTTCGGCCTCAGGAATCTGGACGCCATCGGTGAGGACAACGTGGCCTACGAGTGTGATTACCCGCACTCCGACACGCTCTGGCCGCACGCCCCCGAGCGGCTTCTGGCGACCATGCAACATCTGACGCCGACGCAGATCGACAAGATCACGCATCAGAACGCAGTGAAAATGTTCAATTTTGACGCCGTGGGGAAGGTCGGCGGGCGTGAGCAGGCGACTGTGGGGGCGCTTCGTCGCCAGGCCGCGCATGTGGACATCTCGCCCCTCTCTTACGGCGGTCCGGCGCCGTTGGCCGCCGGCGAGGTCGCGCGCCCGGTCACCTCCGGCGACATCACCCAAATGTTCGCCAGCGTCTCGAAGCAGGATGGCGAACAAGAGGCGGCGTAGGAAGGTTGGGGGCCGTCCGGCCCATCCGTGAGGATTGCGGGCCCGTCGTCGCCTTCGGCGGCGGGCCTGCCGATGCGTCTGGATGCGGCCTGGCGCGCCCCAAACCATCACCTACCTGCTGAATAACGCGCGACCTCGATCTCGCTTTGGGGTGAGGCGGCGGCGCTGTTGGCGGTCGGCTCGCAGGCCGGAGCGCTGGAATGATATCGAAACCGAGACGCTCGCGCCCACTTGGCCGCGGCCCCAAGCATCTTGTAGATAGCTTTGATGAGCAACGAAACTGCGTCGGTGGACCGAAACAAACACGGACAAGCCCTCGGCCGAAAAGGTGTCGAGAGCCGCCGTCGGCTCCTCGAGGCAGGCCGGACCCTGCTCACGCGGGCCGAGAAGCTTTCCCCCAGTTCCGTCGCGCGCGCCGCGGGCCTGGCCTCCCAGACATTCTACCTCTACTTCGCAGATACCAACGAGTTGTTGCTCGTTCTCAGCGAAGAAGCGACCGCCGACATGAGCGAAGTCATGGAGACGCTCGAAGGGCCGTGGGATCCCGCGTCGATCGAACATCACAGCCGTCGCTTCGTCGACGCCTTCTACGGCTTCTGGGATACCCACCGCGCAGTTCTTAGCTTTCGCAACTTCCAAAGCGATCTCGGGGATCCCGCCTTCATTCAGGTGCGACAAGACGCGGCCATGCCCATCATTACGAGCATCGCCAAGCGCATATCCGCCGCTGACGGCGCAGATCAGCTTTCCGAGCCCGATGCCTTGGCCCGGGCCGTCATCATCTATGCCGCGATCGAGCGGCTCGCGGCGCGCCCGACGACCCTGCTGCGCGGGTCGGCGCCCCTGCAGGAAGCCGACCTGCGCCGCGCCGAAGCGGAGATCCTGACGCTTCTCTTCACCCGTCCGACCACTGGCGGCTGAGCAACAAGCCTCAATCGCCGGAGGGGCGATACGACGCTTTGCGGGCGCGGCGCGTCAGGGGAGCGTGGCGAACGCAGCCGGGGGCTCGCCCAAGCGTGCGGGCTCGCCCGCGAAACCCAGCACATGAGCGATGAGTGGCCCGCCTGAATCGCGGCCGAAGACCAGGTGCGCTAGAGGTCGGCCTAACGCGACGTAGTCGGGGAGGCGGCGATGGGTGACTTCGATTTCAAGGGCAAGCGCGTCGTGGTCGCCGGATGTTATTCCGGCATGGGCGAAGCCGCCGCCCGCGAGCTCATCGATCAGGGCGCCGAGGTGCACGGCTTCGACATCCGCCCGAGCGGCCTCGAGCTCGCCTCGTTCAACCAGCTCGACCTGCGCGATCCGGCCTCGATCGACGCTGCGGCGGCGAAGGTCGCCGGAACAATCGACTGCCTGTTCACCTGTACTGGACTGCCGCAGACCTTCCCGGCGGCCGATGTGATGCGGGTGAATTTCGCTGGCATGCGGCACTGGACGGAAGCGCTCTTGCCGCGCATCCGCCGCGGCGGCAGCGTCGCGACGATCACCTCCTCAGCTGCCTTCGCCTACCTGCAACGACTGCCGACGATCATGGAGATCGTTGCGACCCCGGATTTCCCGAAGGCTTGCGCCTGGGTTGATAGCCATCCCGAGGTCGTCGCCGACGGTTACACCTTCTCCAAGGAAGCTGCGACTGTCTGGATCATGCAGCGCGCCGTGCGTACGATCCAGGAGCAGGGCGTGCGGATGAATGCGCTGCTGCCGGGGCCGACCGAGACGCCGATGATGGGTGATTTCATCAAGGCGGCCACCGCTCCGGTGATCGACGTCTTCACCCAGCCCATCAATCGGCGCTCTTCGGCCAGGGAACAGGCGCTTCCGTTGTTGTTCCTTAACAGCGATGCGGCCAGCTACATCAACGGTCACGCGCTCTTTGTCGACGGCGGCTTCGCCGCAGGGGTCATCACGCAGCAGATCGATGTCGCGGCCTCAGTAGAAAAGGCGCTCGCCTAAAAGAACGGCCGCGAGAGGCTTTCTGGCCGCGGGTAATTTTGGCGCAAAACCTGTCGTCGCGGCCGTATCAGCTGGGACCGATTTGGCGGAACGGAGGAGTAGCATGGTTGAGACGATGAAGGGCGTCCGGATCCTCGAAGTGGCCCAGTTCACGTTCGTACCGGTTGCGAGCGCGATCCTGGCGGACTGGGGGGCGGACGTCATCAAGATCGAGCATCCGGTGCGGGGTGATACACAGAGGGGGTTCATCAATCTCGATGGGGCGCCGGTCAATCCAAACCGTAACGTGATGATGGCGCACCCCAACCGCGGCAAGAGAAGCGTTGGGGTTGACATCTCGACAGCCGGCGGCCGGGAACTCATCTACGAGCTGGCGAGAGATTGCGATGTCTTCCTCACCAATTATCTGCCGCAACATCTGCGCAAGCTGATGATCGACGTCGAACACATCCGCGCCGCCAACCCGCAGATCATCTATGCGCGGGGCAGCGCGTTTGGAGCCAAGGGCCCCGACCGGGAGAAGGGCGGCTTCGATTCGACGGCCTTCTGGGCGCGCGGGGGATCCGCGATGTGCGTGACCCCGCCTGAACTCGGCGGACCGCTGACGCAGCCCGGTCCAGCATACGGCGACACGATCGGCGGCACGAACATCGCCCTGGGTATCGCAGCGGCGCTGTTGCATCGCGAGCGCACCGGCGAGGCGCTGGAAGTGGACGTCTCGCTATTGGGATCCGGCGTGTGGGCGAACGGCATGGGCTTGGCGATGGCCATGGAGATTGGCCGCGTCCCGTTCCAGGCGAAGATGCCGAAGTCCGGCGGGGTCAAGGGCAATCCCTTTGTGGGTGTTTTCCAGACCGCCGACGGCAGCTATCTCAACCTGACCATTCTGACGCCCGGCCCCTATCTGGAAGATACGTGGGCGCATCTGGGCAGGCCGGAGCTGATGCAGGATTCGCGTTTCAACACCGCCGAAGCGCTGATGGAGAACTGGGTCGACGGCAGTGTCGAGGTCACCCGCGCCATCGCTTCGCAGCCGATGTCCTACTGGCGCGAGCGGTTCGCGACCCTCCGCGGTCAATGGGCGCCCTATCAGACGCTCATGGACATAGCCAACGATCCGCAGGTCCTGGCGAATGACATGATCATCGAGGTCGAGTCGAACGACGGCGGCGAACCGCTCAAGCTGGTCTCCGCGCCAGTCCAGTTCAATTCGGAGCCGAGTCGGCCGGCTCGATGCCCCGAAGCTTCAGAGCATACAGAAGTTGTCCTGATGGAGCGCGGCGTGGAGTGGGAAACCATCGAGCGGCTCAAGGAGCAGGGCGTCATCGCCTGAGCTGCGGGCACGTCACGCGCGGCATGCCACGGCCTGCCTGACAAATGGCGTTTGCGATAAAACCTACATAGTGTAATCTGGGACCCTAAGATGCAGGTGCGCACTCCAAATTGGGATTTCTCGAAGGTGCGGGCTCACTGGGCCCGCGATCACGAGTTTGCGCAGTTCTACAATGCATCCTCGACGGTTCCAGCCTACATCGAGCCCTATCTCGTCAAGGTGATGGTTCAGGCCAAAGCGGCGCTCGATCCGACGAATGAGAAGCTGCACCGCGATCTCGAGATATTTATCAAGCAAGAAATTCAGCACTGCAAGCAGCACATCCGCTTCAACAAGGCGCTTCGCGATTGCGGCTATGAGGAGATCCTTCCCCTCGAAAAAGCCTACGAGGCGGATTACAACGAGTTCCTCGAAAAGAAATCACTACGGTTTAATTGCGCCTACAGCGAAGGGTTTGAGGCGATGAGCGCAATCGCCGTTTCGACGTATTTTGAAGAATACGATGAATATTTGAGAGACGCGGACGAAGAGCCCGCTGAGCTTTGGCGGTGGCATCTGGCCGAAGAGCACGAACATCGAACAGTCGCTCATGACGTCTATCATGCGCTGTTCGGGAAGAACAAAATCGTCGCCTATTTCTACAGGGTCTGGGCGTTCTTCTACGCGGTGAACCATATTCAGTCCCACGTTAAGAGGGTCGCGGAGACTCTCCTCGCCAAGGATCGCGCAAACATGTCACCGGAAGAGGTGGCCGCCTCCAAGGCCCGTGAGGCCCAGGTGGGCAAGGTCTCCAGCCGCCGCGCCCGCGAGCACCTGCTGCGAATCCTGTCGCCCTTCTATGATCCCCGCAAACGGCCAGAGCCGAGGGGCGTTGCGGCGTGCCTCGCGAGACATGCCGCGCAGCCGGTGTCGTAGAGCGCGAGGTTTCGGCGGCCGGGCGTCCGCGCGACATCGACGTCATGGGCGGCGACCGCAGCGTGAGCGTCGCCGATCACACCACGCGACGTACCACGGACGCTCGTAGACGGCGCCCTGGCGGGTTGGTTTTCAGCCGATGGAGGATAGCTTGGCAGGTGGCGGCGTTCGCTTCGCAGACAAGATAATCGTGGTGACTGGAGCAGCTGACGGGCTGGGGCGCGCTTTGGCGAGGGGCTTCGCCGCCGAGGGCGGGACAGTCATCGCCGCGGACATCAACATCGCTGGCGCCGAGGAGACGGCGAGCATGATCCGCGCTGCGGGCGGCAGCGCGGAGGCGATCCCCGTCGACATGGGCGACGAGTCGAGCATACAGGCGCTGGCCGCCGCGGTGCGCGCGCGGCATGACGCCGTGCACGTGCTGATCAACAACGCCGGCATCGCCTATGGTCACGTCTCTGATGCGATGGCGGGGCTAACCCAGAGCGAGTGGCTCCGCTATCTGTCGGTCAACACCGTTGGCCCGACGCTGCTGGCGGACGCGTTGCGGCCGGCGCTGGCGGCGGCGGGCCACGCGGTCGTCATCAATCAATCCTCGATGTCGAGCTTCGCGCCGGTCAAGGCTTATGGCGTGACCAAGGCGGCGCTGAACGCGATGACCTATGGCCTTGCGCATGCCTATGGCGAGGACGGAATCCGGGTGTTGGCGATCGCACCTGGGCTGATGGAAACGCCGGCGAACAAGACGCAGCTGACCCCGGAGGTCTGGGAGAGCGTCCTTGGAATGCAGATATTGAAGCAGGAGAAGGGGAGGCCGGACGACATCGTTGCGCTCGCGTTGTTCCTCGCCTCTGATGCCGCGCGATTCATCACCTGCGATGTCATCAGCTGCGACGGGGGGAACGCTATTCGCGGCTGGCGCAACTGAGCACTTAGGCGCCCGCAACCACGCCGGCAGCGGGGGCAGGTCGTCCTGTGAACGTTTCCTTGTCGCCCTTCCTCATCTCGGCCAACTCTGCAGTGGTGACGGTTTCGTGGGGGCGAAAACAGCAGTGTGATCTATTCCGCGCCGGTCTTGCGACGCTGGCGACCGGTGATATCGAGTCGGAGAACCGGGCCTGGCCGTCCGGCGGCTGAGCGGGCCTGGACGGAAGCCTGTCGAACGCGCGGCCAAATCTGTGTCGACCCGGCGCACGCGAAACCTCTGAGAGCTGGCATGTCGGAATTTCCCACCTCGTTGCTCTATGTCGACGGCCGGCTCCGGCCCGCAGAGGGCGGCCGCACCTACGACGTGGTGACGCCCGTCAGCGGGGCGACCGTCGGGCAGGCGGCTCACGGCTCCGCCGCCGATGTGGACGAAGCGATCGCGGCGGCGCGGCGGGCGTTCGACACCACCGACTGGCCCACGGACGTGGCCAGGCGCGTCGCGGCGCTGCGCCGGTGGCAGGACGCGTTGCGGGGCCTGGCCGAGGCGTATCGGCCGCGGATCATGGCGGAGACCGGCTCAACCCGGCTGCTGACGCAGTTGATCGCGCTGGACAAGCCGATTGACATGATGAGCTGGACGCTCTCCCTCGCCGAAGGCTACTCATGGGAGCGCGACATCGGGGTCGCCAACGCGCTCGGTGTCCCCAGCCGCCGGCTTGTCGTAAAGGAAGCGGCCGGCGTCGTCGGCGCGATCACCCCCTGGAACGTGCCGGTTCAGGTCAATCTCGCGAAGACGACGGCCGCCCTCGCGGCGGGCTGCACGGTGGTGCTCAAAGCCGCGCCGAACACGCCGTGGTCCGCAGCCTTTCTCGGCGAGGCGGCCGCGAAGGCCGCGCTGCCGCCAGGCGTCTTCAACGTGGTGACCAGCGCCGACAAGGCCGCGCCCGGCGAACAACTGGTGGCCGACAGCCGGGTCGACGTCATTTCGTTCACCGGCTCGACGCTGGTCGGAAAGCGCATCATGGAGGTCGCCGCCTCCACCCTGAAGCGGGTGTTCCTGGAGCTCGGCGGCAAATCGGCGAACATCGTGCTCGATGACGCCATCTTCCCCGAAGCGCTCCAGAGCGGGCTCGGCGTCTGTTTCCATGCCGGCCAGGGCTGCGCCCTTCCGACCCGCATCCTGATCCCGCGCAGGCGTTACGCCGAAGCCATCGAGATACTGAAGGCCTTGTTCGAGGCCGTGCCGTTCGGCGATCCGGAGGCGCCTGACCAAGTCATGGGACCAGTCGTCTCCAAAGCGCAGTTCGATCGTGTCATCAGCTACATCGAGCTGGGGAAGAAGGAGGGCGCGCGCCTGGTTACCGGCGGACATGCCGCCCACGTCGAGCGCGGCGGCTATTACATCGCGCCGACGCTCTTCGCCGATGTCGACAACCACATGCGCATCGCGCAGGAAGAGATCTTCGGCCCGGTGCTGGTGGCGATCCCCTACGAGGACGACGAGGACGCCGTACGGATCGCCAACGAATCCGACTACGGCCTGAGTGGTGCGGTTCAGTCCGCCGATCCCAGCCGGGCGCTCGCCATCGCCAAGCGCATCCGCACGGGGACCATCAGCATCAACAAGAGCGCTTACTTCGGCCCCGACGCACCGTTCGGCGGCTACAAGCAAAGCGGCCTTGGCCGTGAGATGGGGCTAGAGGGCTTCGAAGAATATCTCGAGACCAAGACCATTTCGATGGAAGCGTAAGGGGCCGGCTCTTTACTTGGCGAAATAAGCCGCTGTGGCGGCGAGCGCGTGAGTGTCGATATTCAGTTCGGCGGCGCTCGCCAGAGCGAGCGCGACATCCTTGACCAGGTAAGGCCTGGCGCTAGCCAGCACCGCGTCCACAGGCGCACCAGCCTTGAAAAGGGACACTGCAGTGCTAGAGGCGCTGCAATCGTGCAGTATTTCCGCACACAGCCCCACGCCGATCCCTTGCTGCTCCGCCATGCGGAGAATTTCCGCCGCATTCTGCAGATTCGCGGCGAATAGAAGATTGTTCAGCAACTTGATCGCCTGGCCCTGACCGAGTTCGCCGACATGGAATATGCGCTGTGAGTAGGCGTCCAGCACGGGACGCGCACGTTCGATCGCCTCGGCGGGGCCGCCGACGATCAGCCTGAGGGCGCCGGCCTCGGCTTGAGCAGGCCCGCCGCTGAAAGTTGCGTCCACCACCAGCACGCCTTCCGGAGCGCGCGACTGCACCAGGCGGGCGAAGCCCGGCGAGCCCGTGGTATGGATGACGAGAATACTGCCCGGCCTCATCGCGGCGAGTGCGCCGTGCTCAAACAGCACGGAAGCCACCTGGGCGTCATCGAAGACGCAAAGCACGACAACGTCCTTGCCGGCCGCGACCGCTGTGTAATCTGCGTCGGAGGCGGCGCCTGCGCTCAGCACCGCTTGCAGACCCTGACCACGGGCGTAGGCCGTAACCGCAATTCCTGCCGCCAGGACGTGCCTGACCATGTGGGCGCCGATCGACCCCAGTCCAACCCAGCCGATGTTCATCTGTTCTTCGCTGCCTTCTTACGAACGGCGACGCCGCCGGGAGCTGCTTTTGGGTCAGCCTGCGGTGATCCCGCCGTCGATCGATATGATCGAGCCGTGATATCCACGCGCGGACGCCGAAGCGAGATAGGAAATCATGTCGGCGACCTCATCAGCATCCACGGCTCCGCGAACGCCCATGAACCGTTGAACCAACGTCATGTCGACATCCCCTGGAATCCTGATGCCGCCTGCCATCGGCGTCTCCATGCCGCCAGGCGCGACCGCGTTGATGCGGATCGGCGCATGCATGTATTCCATTGCGAGCGACCGCGTGAGATGAACCAAGCCCGCCTTGCTGGCGGCATAGGCCGCCAGATAGGCTTCTCCGACGAATGCGGCCGCCGACGCGACATTGACGATCGCGCCGCGAGCCTCGATCAGGTGCGGGAGCGCCGCTCGACTGAGAAAGAACGGCGCGCTCAGATTCACCGCGATAGTTCGATCCCAAAGGGCGTCTTGCATCTCCGTGGCGTGGCTGAAGTAGATCACGCCCGCCACGTTGCAGAGCGCATCGAGCCGGCCACAGGTCTGGACAGCCGCGTCGACCGCACCGGTGCATGCGGATGCGTCGGTCAAATCGGCGATGTGGATGTGGCCGACCGCCCCCACCTCCTTAAGCAGGTTTCGGGTTTCCTCCAGCCCAGCCGGGTTGACGTCGACCAGCACGACCTCCGCGCCGGCGCGCCCTAGCGACATCGCCGTTGCACGCCCTAGCCCGCTCGCCGCACCCGTGACGAGCGCGACCTTGCCGGCATGGTCAGCCTTGATCATGGATCATCTACCTTCAGTACCAGTTCAGACCTTGTTCCACCCGTGGCGCCATCGCCTCCAGGGCGCCCTGCATGACGGAACCCTTGGGCCAGCCCACCTCGAACGCGAACTGCAGAACAAACTCTTCCATTTCCTGATACGTCGCGTCGCCGGCGTTCAGGGCGGCATAGACATGCGTGGTGATCGGATGAGGGGTGTCGGACGCGCCGACACACGACAGTGTAATCCAACGCCGCGCGCGCTGGTCGAGACCGGGACGTGTCCACATCTCGCCGAAGACGAAGTTTTTGATCCCGCCGGCGACGAAGGCGGAAGGTGAATCCGGGGGCGGGAACGTCATGACGCTGTGATAGTTCGCGGCCCCACTGCTGCGGCGCTCATCTGCATCGCGCGGTGCGGGGCAGATCGGCGGAAGATCCGCGCTCAGGCCAAGCTCGCCGGCCACCTTGCTGACGACGCGGTCGAACGTCCGCCCGAGCGGCCAGCCGCTGTAGACAGCGAAATGAAGCACGCCCTCGCGCATTTCAGACAGGCTGATGTCGCCGCTCTCGAGCGCACCACGCACGAGCTCCTCCAGCCAATCAACCACTCCCGTGGCCGCCGCAGCCGCCAGCGAGATCCAGCGCCGGGAGCGGCGGTCCAGACCGGGCCTCGACCAGATCTCCGCGTAACCGAAGTCGCGAATGGTCTCTTCCAGCAAGGTGGGCGCTACGGCCAACCGTGTGCCGCTGATCTCGAGCATCAGGCGCTCGCCTGTTTGCCGGCGAACCTGCGGATCGACCATGGTCATCGGAATGCTCCCTTAGTTTTTATTTGGCAGGTGGCGCACGGCCGCGCCGGCCGTGCGCCCTGAACTCGATGGTCAGCAGCTCAATAGCCCATCACCCAGCCACCATCGACGTGCACCGTCTGGCCGGTGATCCAGCGGCCCGCTTCAGAGACCAGCAGCAGCAGTGCGCCGCAGAGCGCGTCCGGCGTGTCGCGCGACTGGATGGGGCAGCGCGCGTTGATCGACTGCACAAAGGGACTGTCCTCCGGCGTCATCGAAACGCCGGCGTCCGAGCGGGTCATCCCGGGGGCGATGGCGTTAACGCGGATCTTCTGGGACCCGAGCTCCGTGGCCAGCGTCGTTGTCGCGCCCGCAAGCGCAAGCTTGGTGATCCCGTAGAGGCTCTGCGCTGGAAAGGCCCCGGCTGACACCTGGTTGACGATCGCGCCGCCGCCGCGAGCGGTCATGCTCGGCGCAACGGCCTGCGCACAGTTGATCGCCCCCCAGACATTGACGCCGATGAACTTGTCAAATTCCGCCTTGCTGGTGGTGATCGTGGCGGAGGCGCCCATCTCGACCATCAACGCAGCATTGTTGACGAGAATGTCGACGCCACCGAAAGCGTCGGTGACGGCCGCGACCATCGCCTTCACCGAAGCGACGTCGGTGATGTCGACCTGTTGGGCGAGCGCCTTGCCGCCGCTTGCAACAATCTCGCGGGCGACCGTCTGGGCGCCTTCACCATTGAGGTCCGCGACCACGACGGCCGCTCCGGCGTTGGCGAGGGCCACGGAATAGGCGCGCCCAATGGAATTGCCGCGCCCGCCGGCTCCGGTCACGATCGCGACCTTGCCCGCCAAGTCGAAGCTTTGCTGTGAAAAATCGGCCATCGATGCCTTCCCTTACTGACCGGCCGGACCGGAGGTCTTGATGGTGACGGTCTTGTAATGCAGGTATTCATCAATACCGGCGCGACCGCCTTCCTTGCCGAAGCCAGAGATGCCGATGCCCCCGAACGGGGTGCGGGCGTTGACTTGGCTGCCGCCGTTGACATAGACGCCGCCCGAGAACAGTCGCTCCGAGAGACGATTGATCCGGTCGATGTCTTTCGACTGAATGTAGGCGGCTAGGCCATATTCGCTGTTGTTGGCCAGGGCGATGGCCTCGTCCTCGTCGTGAAACTTGGAGATCATCAGCGCGGGGCCGAAGATTTCGACTTGGCTGATCTCATGGTCGGGATCCGCCTCAACAATCACCGTCGGCTCGATGAAGTTCAGACCGGCGAGCTCACCGCCGCAGCGATTGCCGCCGACCAGAAATGTCGCCGCGCCGTCGTGCCGGGCGCGGTTGAACATGGCTTCGATGCGGTCGGCCGCATCCTTGTTCATGACGGGGCCGACGATGGTCGAGGGGTCGGCAGGATCTCCGACCTTCATCAGGCTCATCAACCCCTTCACCTTTTCGACAAAGGCGTCATAGATGTCCGCGTGGACCAAGGCGCGGGTCGGCAGCGCGCACCCCTGTCCCGCACCGAACAGGAAGACACCGTAGACTGAGAGCTGGGCGGCGGCGTCCAGGTCGCAATCCGGGAAGATCAGATTGGCCGACTTGCCGCCCAGCTCCATGACGGTGGGCTTGATCTGCTCGGCGCAGGCGGTGAGGATCTTGCGCGCAGTGACTGGCCCGCCGGTGAAGCTGATCTTGCGGATCTTCTTGTGGCGGATAATTGCTTCGCCCGCCGGCCCGGTGCCGTGGAAACTCGACAGCACGCCGTCTGGAATGCCTGCTTCTTTGCAGACCTTCGCGAACAACTCCGGAACGTGTGCGTTGAGTTCGGCCGGCTTGCAGATCACGCAGTTGCCCGCGGCGAGCGCCGGAATGACCTTCATGCCCATTGAGATCAGCGGGCCGTTCCAGGTGACGATGATGCCGACGATGCCGATCGGCTCCGGGACGGTGTAGGAGAGCTCGCCGCGCGTATCCATCGTGCTGATTAGCTCGCCGCCGAGCTTATCGCACCAGCCGGCATAATAACGTATGTAGGCTACGCACGTATCCACCGTGATATTGCCGGCGAGGGCAGTGTGACCATTGTCGCGGCGCGCCGCATCGACGAACTCGGCTCGATGCGCCTCGATGAGATCGGCAAGGCGGTTAAGAATGTCGCGGCGCGCTTCCGGCGAAGTCCTCCGCCAGCTCTCCTGAACCGCCAGCGCCCTTTCGACCGCCTCGTTAACCTCGGCCTCACCGGCAAGCGGCACGATCGCTTGAGGCTTTTGCGTATAGGGGTCAAGGTGCAGGTGCGTCCCGCCCGTGCCGACCTCCCGCTGCTCGCCGCCGATATGCATGTGGATCTTGGTCAGTTGCCCCTCGGGGGATACTGTCTCGAATTTTGTCATGGTTCGTCGCACCGAATTCGCGAATGGATAAGGTTGGTTGCAGACAAGTAGAGGCGGTCAGGATCTTGCGGTCGGCCGGTCAATGGCCGAGAGGGTGACCCCGCCTGAAACCGGCGGCACGCTTAAGGGGCGTCCATCGAGGCTCGCTTCGATGCGCGGCCCCACCAGCTTCAGCAGATCTCCGCCGATCACCGTCACCGGGTCGGACGCCCGTTTCGCCGCCGCACCGAAACGGGTGAACGCTCCGCCCCCTGAATATAGCGCGAAGGTGACCCGAAGACACGCATTAGGCTGTTCCTCCGCGTTGCCGCACGTCTACGACCTCGGGTCGGGTTAGTTGAACTCCGATCGCCCGGCAACCAGACCGCCGAACATATCCTCCATATGCTCAACGTGGGCAGCCGGAGGCCATCGCCACGATTGTGCGCTACGCGGGAACCGGGATAGACGGCGAGGGGAGGCACGGCCGCCAGCCGCCCGGAGTCGGCAGATATTTGACGAAGGTGGGCAATATGATCGGTGACGATCCCCTCGACCTCGGCGGTCAGGTCGCCTTCGTGACCGGCGCCGGCCAGGGCGCCGGCCGCGGCGTCGCGCTGACGCTCGCCAAGCACAACGCCGGCGGCGTGGCGGTCAACGACTACTATCCCGAGCGCGCCCAGGCGGTGGTCGACGAGATCAAGGCGCTGGGCGTTCCGGCGGTGGCGGTCCCGGCGGACGTCAGCGATCTCGAAGCGGTGCGCGCCGGGGTCGCCAAGGCGGCCGCGGAGCTGGGTCCCGTGACCCTGCTGGTCAACAATGCGGGCAACGCCGGTCCGACGATCGAGATCGGGCTAGATCCGAACTTCTGGGAAGTCGATCCGGCGGAGTGGGACAAGTTCTTCCGCACCAACCTTTATGGCGTGATGAACTGCTGCCATGCGGCGATCCCCGGCATGATCCAGGCCGGGAAGGGGCGGGTCGTCACCATCGTTTCAGACGCCGGCCGCATCGGCGAGCCGAACCTGGCGACCTATTGCGCCGCCAAGGCCGGGGCCGCGGGCTTCATGCGTTCGATCGCCAAGGAGCTCGGCCGCTACAACGTCACGGCCAACTCGATCTCGCTCTCGACCTTGCAGCCGCCGTGGGAAGACCAGGAGAAGCTCGCCGCCTATCTGGAGAGCGACCAGGCCAAGAAGCATCTCTCGCGCTACATCGTCCGCCGCTTCGGCCGGCCCGACGACGTCGCCGCCATGGCGCTGTTCCTGTGCTCGGACGCCGCCAGCTGGATCAGCGGCCAGACCTATCCGGTGAACGGCGGCTACAGCGTCAGCCAATAGAAGCGACCATGCCCGGGCCCAGCGACATGACCGGCCGCGCCGTCCCCGTGACCGGGGCGGCGAACGGACCGGGACGGGCGACCGTCCGCTGCCTGGGGCGGGCCGGAGCCGACGTGCAATTTGGGGGAAGCGCGTGTCAAAAGTTGTCGTAATTACCGGGGCCGGCTCTGGACTGGGCCGCACTCTGGCCCTTCACCTCGCCGGCCATGGTGAACGGGTCGTGCTGCTGGGACGCAATCCGACGAAGATCGGGGCTGTCGCCGCCGAGATCGGGCAGCGGGCCACGGCGATCACGTGCGATGTCGCTTCGCCGGAGTCGGTGCGCGTCGCCTTCGCGGCGATCGCCAAAAGCGAGGGGAAGATCGACGCCCTCGTCAACAACGCCGCCGTCTACACGCCTTCGCGCATCGAGGACGCGAGCGAGGACCTCATCGTTCAGACCGTCAGCACGAATCTGACGGGCGCAATCCTCTGTTCGCGCGCAGCTATTCCGCTGCTGCGGCGGGGCGGCCAGATCATCAACATCAGCAGCGAATCCGTCGAGCTGCCGTTTGCCCATCTCGCCTTGTATCAGGCCACGAAAGCAGGTCTGGAGCGGTTCACGATCAGCCTCGCTGACGAGCTTGAGGACCGCGGGCTGCGAGCCAGCTATCTACGGGCGGGGAAAATGACGGGGGCGGGCGCACAGCCTCCCGAGGCTGAGCCAGAGGCCCTGGCCGCCTTCCTGGAAGCCTGTCGCGCGCGCGGGCTCAACTTGGCGCAGCGCCCAGCCAGCGATTTCGGTTCGGTTTCACAGATTATCCGAACCCTGCTCCACCTTCCGGCCGACCTCGCAATTGAAGGCGTCATGCTGCACGGGAGGTCCGGGATTTGCTGAACGCTTCGACTTCACCAAAGCCGGGGAGGCAGAGTGCGGCGCGCAGCCCGCACGCTCCCGCGGCTGCAATATCAGGGGAGACGCCATGAGCAATCCGGCGCCGAAGCCGTCGCGGGCTCTGCCGCGGATCACGGAGATGAACCGGTACTTCTGGTGCGGAGGCGCAAATGGGAAGCTGCATATTCTGCGCTGCGAAGCCTGTGGAACCTGGATCCATCCCTACGCCGCACGTTGTCCGCAGTGCCGCTCCGACAAGGTCGCGCCGCAGCCGGTTTCTGGCCGGGGCGTCATCGTAGGCTACACTGTTAACGTCCAACCCTGGATCCCGGATGTTGCGGTCCCCTATGTGGTCGCCATCGTCCAGTTGGAAGAGCAAGGCGACCTTCGGCTGATCACGAACATGCCGCGCACGCCGATCGATCAGGTGCGTGTCGGTTTGCCGGTGAAGGTCTTCTTCGAGCCGAACGGGGACATCCATCTGCCCCTGTTCGAAACGGCCTGAAAGAAGGGGCGCACGTGATTACCTACGGCGAGAAGAACACAGCCATCACCGGCATTGGCCAATCTGAAATCTTTCGCAAGCCGCAGATCCTGCCGTTCGAGCTTGCCGTGCGGGCCTGCGAACTGGCGATCGCGGATGCCGGCCTGCGGCCAGAGGATATTGATGGCCTCGCCTGCTGGCCAAACGTGCCCCGAGGCACTGTGTCGGGCTCCGGCGCGGCTGCGATATCGGATATCGCCAACAGCCTTGATCTGAAACTGAACTGGTGGTCCGGCGCTGAGAACGCCGCACAGCTGTCGCCGATCATGGAAGCGATCGCTGCGATCTCAGCGGGTTATGCGACGCACGTGCTCTGCTGGCGGTCGCTGGGAGAGCGCTGGGCGCCGAGTTACGGCTCGGCGGCGGCGGAAGCAGGCCAGGCGCTGGCCTCGGCCACGAGTTGGCTGGAGTTCCTGCTCCCCTACCAGGCGCCCTCGGCCTCGATCTGGACGGCGCTGCATGCGTCCGCGCACATGGAGCGCTACGGCATCACGCGTGAGCAGATGTCGGCGATTCCTCTCGTTCAGCGTCGCAACGCGGGTCTCAACCCGAAAGCCATCTATCGCGAGCCGATCACCATCGACGAATACATGTCGTCGCGCATGATCACGACGCCCTTCTGCCTCCTGGATTGCGACATACCCTGCGATGGAGCCACGGCGGTCATCGTCTCGCGTCTGGATGCGGCCCGCGACCTCAAGCAGACGCCGGTTCGAATCGAAGCCGTCGGCGCTGGAAGCTACGATCGGATGGACACTTGGGTGTCGCGCCACGACTTTCCCCGGATGGCCATGCACGATGCGGCCAAGATGATGTGGTCGCGAACGGATCTGAGGCCCAGCGATGTCGATACCGCCCATCTCTATGACGGGTTCAGCTGGCTGGCGATGTCCTGGCTGGAGGCGTTAGGTCTCTGCGGCGAGGGCGAGAGCGGCGCCTTTATCGAAGGTGGTGAGCGCATTTCCCTGACCGGCGAACTGCCGATCAATACCAATGGCGGCCAGCTGTCCGAAGGACGAATGCACGGCTTTGGGCATTTGCACGAAGCCGTCCTGCAACTGCGCGGGCAGGCGGGCGCGCGCCAGGTCGCTGGTGTGAAGGTGTCCGCCGTAGGCAACGGCGGCGGCAGTCTCGGGGGCGCCGTGCTCCTGCGGCAGGACGACTGAAGATGCCCGCAACGCGCGGCGCGCCAGTCCAGTCATGAGGTCGCGGCCAAGCTCGCATCCGCCCGAACGAACCATCTGGTCCCGCGGCCGTGTGGAGTCCGGTCCGCGCGTGCTGACGGAGGAAGCGCCGGTGGCCCTGGTGACGACGCCTCCATCGCGGGTGCTGGCGAGCAGCCGCTGCGGATGTCCTGGGACGTCATCGGCCGGATGCAGCACATCTGTGCTGATTTCCGCACCTATGCTGAACAAACGGGCGGGCGGCTCTAGAAGCGGCCCTAGCGGTTGAATCGCGCAAAATCAGCGCGAAACCAGAAAAGGGGAGACACGCTCATGAACAGGGCCCGTTTCGTTATGCTTGCGAGCACCGTGCTCACCACGGCAGGCCTTGGGGCGCCGCTGGCGGCGCATGCTCAGGCGACTTCCGGATTGGCGCCAGCGACGGCTTCGCCCGCCGTGCTCCCGGGGAGCAGCAGCCTGGATGAAATCGTCGTCACCGCCCGCCGGCGCGCTGAGAACATTCAGCAGACCCCCGTGTCGATCGCGGCGGTGACGGGCCAGGCGATCGAGCGGGCCGCCGTCACCAACATCACCCAGCTCATGACAATGGTGCCAGGCGTGAATCTGACCGGGTCGGGCAGCACCGCCAACTCGGTGTTCAGCATTCGCGGCATGTCACGGGGCGTCGTCGGCAACGCGCCGCCGGCCGTCGCGACCTACATCAACGACGTGCCCACCTCGACCTGGGGCGCGGTGCTGCCGACTTACGATGTCGCCAATGTTCAGGTGCTGAAGGGCCCGCAGGGCACGCTTTTTGGCAAGAACACCACGGCGGGGGCCATCCTGCTCAACACCCGCGAACCCTCTTACCAGTTCGGCGGCTGGGCGCAGGTGATCGCCGGCCGCTATGACTGGCGTGACGTCCAGGGCGCTCTCAACGTGCCGCTCGTGGCCGACAAGCTCGCCCTGCGCGTCGCCGCCGACATTGACCGGCGCGACGGCTACACGAAGAACATGAGCGCCCCTGGCGCCGACTTCGACGATATCCACGACAACAACTTCCGCATTTCTCTGCGGGCCGATCCGACCTCCAATCTCAAAAACGTGACGGTCTTCGACTCCACAGAGTCGATCAACCACGGCGCCGGCATCGTTCCCTACCAGTACACGCCGGGCGGATTTTATGACTTGATCCCCTGGACCAATGGTCAGCTCAAGTCGATTTCACCGCTGGTGTTCTGCAATGGCGACCCGATCTGCGACGTCAAGGCCACAGCTGCGCGCCAGGCGGCCGCCGGCCCACGCGCAGCGTGGGATGACATGCCCGCCATCAGCAAGCTTCGCACCCAGTCCTTGATCAACACCACGACCCTGGATATCGGCCCGGTAACGCTGAAGAACATCTTCGGCTGGCGTAAGGTCGGCTATGTCAGCTACACCAATACCGACGGCTTCGAGTCCTCGCTGCTCGACGCAATCGCCACCGTAAACAACCGGCAGTACAGCGAGGAATTCCAGGCGTCGGGCAAGGCCCTGAACAACACCTTGACCTATGTGGGCGGGTTCTTCTGGCTGAAATCCAAGCCGAGCGGGCCAAATAGCCTGCTGCTCCAGGTCTTCGGCCTCCCGGGCGCGCCGCTCGATGCGCCGGGCATCGGTCCGCTGGGCCTGCCGAATGGCGCCAGCGGCAACGCCGATTTCTATACGGACACCAGCAAGGCCGTCTACGGCCAGGTCAACTACGCGTTTTCCGATATTTTCCCGGCCCTGGCGGGACTCAGCACGGATATCGGCTTGCGTTACACGTGGGACGATTCGACCGTTTGCACGGTGACCTCCCTGACAGTCGCGGGTCTGGGGACTGAGCCGTCGGATTGTTTGGCAGCCAACTCCGCGAAGGCTAAGTCGAGCAAGCTGACCTACACGCTCGGCCTGAACTACCAGGCCACGCAAGACGTGCTGGTCTATGGGGTGGTTCGCCGCGGCTATCGTGCGGGCGGTGTGAACCCGCCGAAGCTGGGCGGCCTCTTGACGCCGTTTCAGACCTACGCGCCGGAGGTGGTCAGCGATATCGAACTCGGTCTGAAGACCAGCTGGCGCCTGGCCGGCATGAACGGCCGCTTCAACGTCGCCGCCTACAATTCCCGCTACAAGAACCTGCAGGCCGGTCTTACGACCGGGGGCTCTGCGGATCCCGACGGCGACGCCAATCCGTTCAACAATCCGTCGAACCAAACCCTCTACGTCAACGCCGGCAGCGCCAAGGTACGCGGCGTGGAGGCCGACTTCGCGCTCAAGCCGGTCGAGGGCCTGGAGCTCAACGCCAGCGGAACCGTCATTGATAAGAAGATCGTCAGCGTCGGCGTCGCGCTGCCGTCGACGCTCCCCCCGTTCACCGAAACCGAGCTTGCGTCCTTCGCCTTCCTCGGTTCGCCAAAGTACAGCTTGAACGCCGGGGCGACCTACACGAGCCACGTGCTGGGCGAGCGCGGGGACCTGGTGTTCTCGGCGACCTATTTCAAACTGAGTTCGGTTCAGTTCGGCTCGGTCATGGCTCCGGCCTACGATCGGGTGGACCTGCACCTCGATTGGAACCACGTGATGGGTTCGGGTGTGGACGCCAGCATCTTCGCCACCAATGTCGGGAATAAGGTGACGGTGCGCGGCCCAAACCAAGACTCGGTCGGACTTGGCTTGACCACGGTGTTCTACAACGAGCCGCGGATCATCGGCGTGCGGCTGCACTACGCCTTCGGCGACGAGCGGTAGGCCGGCCCAATCGTGCGGCGGGGGCAGCTGCGGATGATCTCCGCAGCTGCCCCCCCATCGACGAAAACTGCAACGCTCCGGATTGCCTGTCGCTTGAACCGCGACGGCGGTCCGGGGCGTCGCGGCGTCCGCGTCCGGCGCGAACCCGGCCCCAAGAGCTGCACGCCCGCCGCCGGCAAGGTCAGAGGCTGGACGTCGCGCGCGACGAGCTCGGAGGGCCGAGGCGACGGCGAAAGCCGGCGAGCAGCGGCCCCGGGACCGGCTCAGCCAGGGCTTCGCGGAAGCGGTAGCGACCTTATCCCTGATGACGCGCGCCGGAGGCCTGACTTGGGAGGCTTCCAGCGCATTCGGCCATCACTCGCGCGATTTCGGCATACCGAGGGATTTCTCAGCGATCAGGCTGCGATGAACCTCGCTCGTGCCGCCATAGATGGTCATGGCGACCGCGCGGCGCATCGTCGTCTCGACGATGTCGAGATCGCTGTCCAGGCCACGCACCAGCGACTCAGGCGCGGCCACTTCGAGGATGGCGCTAGCGTCTGAATACATGGTCTCTGTGCTGAACATCTTCGCCATTGGGCCGATCGCCGGGTCCCCGACGCCTTCATCTTCCGACCAGATCTGCCGGCGGCAGAGCACCTCGGCGACGGCGTCGTTGATGGCCGCCCGGGCGAGCACGCCGCGTGTGGTCAGGTCGTCGAGCGGCCGTCCCGCATCGCCGCGGGGCTTTCTGGCCCAGGCGACGGCGTGCTTCAGCATCGCCGTCTGGGCCGCATGATAACCGGCCCCGCCCTGTTCAAACCCGAGTGCCGAGGCCATCACCCGTGCCCCTTGGCCGACATCGCCGATACGGTATTTGTCAGGCGTCCGCACATCGCTGAAGTATACGATGTTCGTTCGCTCATCCTGCAAGGTGTAAACCGGATGGATGTCTACGCCCGGTGACTTGAGGGGCATGATGAACATCGTCAGGCCCTGATGTTTCTTCCCGGTGTTGTCGGTCCGGGTCAAAATGAGAATGTAGTCAGCGTTATGCGCATTGGTGGTGAACATCTTCTGTCCGTTCATCACCCAGTCGTCGCCCTCGCGGCGGGCGCTCAACTTGCACGAAAACACGTCAGATCCCGCACCGGGTTCAGAGAAGCCGAGGCAGGCGAGGGCGTCGCCCGCCAGGATGCGCCCGAGAATCTCAGTCTTGGCCTCCGGCTGCGACCAAAGCTGGCACATCTTCGCCACGAACTCGGTGACCGCGATCGGTGTGCGCGTCCAATTCAGATCCTCCCACAGCGGTGCGGCCGCCATGACTTCGTAGCGACTGCGCGCTGGCCGCCCATCGACCGCAATGTCCGGGAAGGCATGGCCCGCTTCGGCCAGACGCTTGTGAAATCCGGGGTGATGTCCCGAGGTGGAGTGATGCTTCTTCTTCTCGACGTCCGGGCTCATGTTCGCGGTGACGAAGGCTCGAAGTTCCGCTGCATAGGCCTCAGCCTCAGCCCCGAACCCGAAGTCGATTTCAACGTCGCCGGCCTCCGGCAACGCCGGCTGCTCATCCAACCAGAGCCGCGCCGCCACGCGATCGAGCTGGTCCTGAGGCTTTCCAGTGAGCAGCGCGTGAAGCTTGGCGCGGCGGAAATAGAGCTGCACATCATATTCCAGGGAGACCCCATACCCGCCGAAGGTGCGCACCGCGCGACGGACCGCGGCGTCGGCCGCTGCCGAGGCCCACCAGGAGGCCATCGCCGCATGGGCCGCTGCGTCCTGGCGGCCAGCCGCAATATCCCATATCGCGCGCCAGACGAGCAGCTGCGCCCCGGCGATGTCCGTCGCCGAGTCAGCCAGCGGATGGGCGATCGCCTGGAAGCTGCCGATCGGCTTGCCGAACTGGATGCGCTCGGCCGAATACCCCGCGGCCAGTTCTATCGCGCGGCGACCAAGGCCGGCCTGGACGGCGGCGTTGAGCAGCCTCCACTCCTCCTGGGCGGCCTCCCAGGCCTGGCGCGCCGACGCGCCGGTTGCAAGCACGGTTCGCTCGCCGGCGGTCAGATCGAGGCTCGCCAGCGGCGCTGCGGCGATGTTGCCGACGCGCGCGGCGGGCTCGGCGAGGTTCACGGCGAAAAGGGAAGCGCCGTCGTAGCCGACGATGATCTCGGCGACAGCGCCGCCAGGTACGATCTGCCGACGGCCGGTCCGTGTCTCGTCCAGCGCGAGGCTGGCCACCGCGCCGGCGTCGACCCGCTCCAGGAGGGCAGGCGGCGCCTCCACACGATGCAGCAGGCCGACGGCGACGATCGCCTCGACGAGAGGCGCCGAAGCGAGCCAGCGGCCGGCCTGGCTCGCCACAATGGCCGCGTCCAGCAGGCTCGAGCCGCCTGCGTCCGGCGCCGCGGCGCGCATCGTCACGAGCCCCAGGTCGACCAGCTGGCGCCACAGCGCGGCGTCGAAACCAGTTGCTTCCGCGGCGCGGACGCGCTGAGGCGTCGATTCCGCCTCGAACAGGCGTGCGACGGTGTCTTCGAGCAGTTGCTGACTTTCGGAGAGCGCAAGTTTCATCTCAGTCTTCACCCCAGGCCTTGCGGCTATTGCGGTTAGCTTCGGTCATTCGTTCAGGCCGGCCGTCGTGCCTGCGGCTCCTCGCGTCGGAACCCCTAGTCGGTAGTGGCGCGCCGCCTTGCGGGCAACGCCGTCGCCGCGGTCCGCACAGTTGTGATGGAACTGGCGGGTCGGACCTCCCGGCGTGACGCGGAATCGGCGGTCTAGACGAGCTTCGCCAGATTACCCGCGTCGAACGGCAGGAAGGCCTCGCCGCGTCGCGCGCGCTTGGCCCAGTCGGGATCATTGAGCAACGCGCGTCCGACGCCGGCGAGGTCGAATTCTCCGGCCGCGATACGGCGGGCGACCTCGTCGAGATTGTTCACTGCGAGTGTCTCCCCGCGGTGCTTGAAGGTGTCCTGGAGCCAGTTGTTGAGGCCGATCCCGCCGACCGCCATCGCTGGCTTGCCCGTCAGTTTGCGCGCCCAGCCTGCGAGCGACAGATCCGAATCCTCGAAAGCGGGGTGGTTGAACCGGCGGCTGCTGGCGTCGAAGAGATCTACCCCGGCGTCGGCGAGGGCGCCCAGGATGACGCCGAGCTCCTCGGGCGTCTCGGCGAAGCGCGCCTTGTAATCTTGCTGCTTGTGCTGGGAAAAGCGGAACATGATCGGGACCTCAGGGCCGATCTCCGCCCGGACGCTCGCCACCACCTCGGCGCCGAACTGCGCCCGCGCCATGGCGCCGCCGCCGTATCGATCCGACCTCTGGTTGGTGTCCGACCAGAAGAATGTATCGATGAGATATCCATGGGCGCCATGGATCGCGATCCCGTCGAAGCCGACCTCGACCGCGTTACGCGCAGCCACGGCGAACGATGCGATGGCGTCGGCAATCTCGCTGTCCGTCATCGGCCGCGTCGGGACGCGCATCGCGGTCACATAGGCTTCGTCATAGGAGGTGACCCCAGGCGTACCCCAGAACCCCGACGGACGCAGGCCGATCAGAGCAGGCTCGGCCGCGCGCGAGGGGTTGCGCAAGGCGCCTTGGTGCCAAAGCTGCGGGAAGATCACCCCGCCATGGGCGTGAACCTTCGCGACAACCGCGCGCCAGCCCTCGAGCCCATCCCCGTACATCGCCGGAACCGACGGGTGGTCGACCGAGGTCCGGTCCGGCAGCGCCACGCCTTCGGTGACGATCAAGCCGGTGCTGTCAGCCCGTCGCGCATAGTAGTCCGCAACGTCAGGGCCGGGGATCCGCCCTGGAGAGGCTTCTCGCGTCATGGGCGACATGACAAACCGGTTCTTCAGGGACAGCTTGCCGAGCTGGACGGGCTGGAAGAGAACGGCGCTCAGGTCTTCGGTCGCGGGCATGGCTTGAGCCTTGAACTCGATCAGGAATGGATTTCATAGGCCGACACGCGAAAACGGCGAAGTCTTGGTTCATCCCCGGCGAGGAAGCGCGCCTACTGGTTTTTCAAGATCTTGCGATGGTGTTCTCGCCGCGCCTCCGCCTGTTCGTCGAGCGCCACGAGATTGGAATAGGCGAGGCGTTCCAGCTGGCGGGCGTTCGCCGATTCCATGTCAGCGGCCAGGTCCGTCGCCAGCTTGGCCATAGCCATGGCCTCGGGCGGAAAGCTGGCGAGCCGCTGGCAGAAGGCCCAGACTTCGGCCTCGAAGCTTTCGTCGGGGTAGACCTTTTGTACGAGGCCCATTGTCAGCGCCTGTTGGGCGTCGACCTTTTCGTTGGCGAGCACCATCCATTTCGCCCAGTGCGGCCCGCAAAAGCGAGCGAGTCGGCTCACTCCGCCGGACAGCGGAAGCACCGCCATCTTCATTTCAGGGAACCAGTATTCGGCGCTGGCCGCCGCCAGTCGAAAGTCGCACGAAAGCGACATCTCGAGGCCGGCGCCGATACACATCGCATGGTGGGCGACGACGACGGGCTTTTCGACCAGCTCCATTTCCTGCCAAAGCGTCTGCATTCCGCCCAATTGACGGCGGAACCAGCCGCGAACCCGCAGTCCGCTGCGGGCTTCGGGGTGGTCGGTGAAGGCGGCCAGGTCCGCGCCGGCCGAGAAATACCTGCCGCGACCGCGGATCAGCATCACCCGATGGCGGTCCTCGGTTCGCAGGTCTTCGACCGCCAGGGCGAGGACGTCGAGCACCTCCTGGTTGATGGCGTTGAGCTTGTCAGGCCGGTTGAGGACGAGCTCCAGGACACCGTCCCGCTCGTTCCTGATGACCACTGGCTCACTCATCTGCTTCTCCCTTGTTTCATCCGCGCCGGCGCCGGAGAGCGCGCACCGGCGGCTTAGATGATTTCGCCGATCAGCACACCGACGGCATAGATCTGGCCGGCGGCCGCCTTCTGGACCAGTTGTCCGGACGCCGGCGCCGAGATTTCCTGGGCGGCCTTTTCCGTCTCGAGCACATAGATCGGGTCGCCCTCGTTCACCGTCGCCCCATCCTCCACCAGCCATTGAGCGAGGCCGCCTTCCGTCATGGCCATGTCGAGACGGGGAATGGTAAGCTCGATCGACATCTTGGTTTGATCCTCAAGTCTTGTAAGCAAGCAGTTCACGCACACGCGCGGCGATCGATCCCTGGTTGGGGATCTGGTTCAGTTCGATCTCACGCGAATAGGCGATCGGGGCGAAATCCGCCCCGAGACGCTCCACCGGCGCCTTGAGCTTGCCGAACAGCTCCCGGCCGATCGTCGCCGCCAGCTCCGCACCGAACCCGCAGAATTCCGTCGCCGCATGGACGACGAGAGCCCGCCCCGTCTTCTTCACGGAATCGAACACCCGCGCATAGTCGAGCGGGACGAGCGTCCGCAGGTCGATGACCTCGGCGCTAATCCCCTCCGCCGCCAACCGTTCGGCCGCCGCGAGGCACTCCTGAACCTGCCAGCCATAGGTGATCAGGCTGATGTCGCCGCCCTCGCGCCGCAGCCTGGCCACGCCCAGCGGGATCCGGTAGTCCTCGACCGGCGTCTCCTCCTTGAGGGTGAAGAGCAGCTTGATGGACTCCAGGTGGACGCAAGGGTCTTCGTCGAAGATGCAGCTCAGCAGCAGGCCCTTGGCGTCGTAGGCCGTGCTCGGGTAGGCGACCTTGAGACCCGGGATGTGGGTCAGCCAGGCCTCCAGCGACTGTGAATGCTGGGCGCCAAAGCCGCCTGTCCCGCCGCCGACCATCATCCGCATGGTCATCGGCACATGGGTGGCCGCGCCGGACATGAACCGCTGTTTGGCGGCGTGATTGGCGATCTGGTCCATACAGACGGCGGCGAAGTCGAGAAACATGATCTCAGCGATCGGCCGCATCCCAACCAGGGCCGAACCGATGCCCGCCCCGATGATCGACTGTTCGGCGATCGGCGTCGGCCGGATCCGGTCGCGTCCATGCTTCGCCGTGAGTCCGCGGGACGTGCCGAACACCCCGCCGGTCGGATCGTGCACGTCCTCGCCGAGCAGCCAGACGTTGCTGTCGAGACCGAGCGCCGTATCCTGGGCGTCGCAGATCGCCTCGGCCATCGACATGACCTTGCGCTCTCCGCCAGGCTCCTGTTCGGCCTGGCGCCGGGGATAGTGGCCGCGCCGCGGCGGAACGTCCGGATCGGCGTAGACATCGACGAGGGTTTCCTCGACAGGGGTCGCCGGGCTCTTCATCGCGTGGGCGATCGCCGTCTCGACCTCCGCCCGAGCGGCGTCGTCGATCTCCGTAAGCTCATTTGCCGTGCAGACGCCGGCCTCGAGCAGGAGGGCCCGCGTGCGCGGCACGGGCCAGGCTTGCTTGGCGGCTGCAAGCGCCTCCGGCGTGAGCTCGTCGTTGTCGCCGATGCCCGCATGGGGCCCTAGGCGGTTGGTCAGCGCCTCGACGAAGTAGGGACCGTTCCCGCCGCGGACCTCTGCGATGACCTCCTTCATGCCGCGGTAGAAGCCCGCCACATCATTGGCGTCGAGCTTCACGCCTGCAAATCCATAAGCCTTCGCGCGCGAGGCGAAGTCGGCGCTCGCGGTGTAGTCCGGGATGGTGGTGTGCTCGCCGAACTGGTTGTTCTGGCAGAGGAAGATCACCGGCAACTTCCAGACGCCGGCGAGGTTCATGGCCTCGTGGATCGCGCCGATGCTGGTTGCGCCGTCGCCGAAGTTGACGATGGTCACGCGGTCCTCGCCCCGGCTCTTGGCGGCGAACGCCAGGCCGTTGGCGATCGGCGCGCCGGCGCCGACGATGGCCGTCGTCAGCATGGAGCCGGACTGCGGGTCGGAGATGTGCGGCGAGCCGCCCTTGCCTTTGTTGACCCCGTCGATCCGGCCCAGCGCCTCGGCGAAGAGCTTCTCCAGCGGAACACCCTTCGCGACCTGGTCATGGATGCCGCGATAGATGGTGATCATGTAATCGCGCGCAGTGGTCAGTTGCGAAAGCACTGCGGGAATCGACTCCTGGCCCGTCATCGGCCAGTAGGTGAAGTAGAACTTGCCGCTGCCGAGACCGGCCTGGATGGCCTTGTCGACCGCACGGATACGCGCCAGTTGACGGTAGATCTCGACCAAGGCGCTGGGCTCAATGCCCAGATTGGATGACAGGGTCTGCTGCATGACGGGTCTCCTACGGGCTCTGTTGCAAGACGTTCATTCGGGCCAGGTTTGGCGCTCGGAATTCCGCCGTCGGGCGGTATAGACACCGAAAATCCACGATCAGGCGCACTTCACCCACGATCCCGCGCCAGCCAGCCGCGGTCGCTCAGAATTCCTGTCGCAACAAAGATTTGCGCTCGGCGCGCGACGAACCAGCGCACCGCTGCGGATTCAGAGACGAAAGGAGCGACATCACCGCGACCTCGACGTCCTTCGGCTCGACCTTCAGATCAGGCCCATTCACCACCATGAGCGCAGCCTCTTCGACGATCGACAGGATCAGATGCGCGAGCGCACGCGGAGGCTGAGGCGAGATCAGCCCCTTGGCTATTCCATCCCCAATCGCCATTTCCACCATCCGCAAAGCATAGTCTGCCTGCAGCCTTCGCCATTCCGTCCACCCCAGCACGGCAGGACCGTCGATGAAGGAAATTCGCTGGGTGTCGAGAGTTGCGATTTTCCCGATGAAATCCCTCAGGTCCGCAATGAGACCTTCCCATCCCTCGGCCGCGATCCGTTCAGCGGTGGCGCTCACCATAGCTCGGCCGGATTGCTCGAACACCGCCCGGAAGAGATCTTCCTTGGTTGGGAAATAGTGCTGCAGCGCGCCCCGCGTCACAGAGGCCGCCTTCACGATCTCCGTCGTGCTTGTGGCGTAAAAGCCCTGCTGCCCGAAAAGCCTATGCGCTGCTTCAATCAAGGCCGAGCGCGTCGCCTCCGCCTGGGCAGTCCTGATCCCCTTGCTTTTCGGCACCCTCAGCCTCCTGCCGCTGGGTTGCCGAAGCAGACGCCACCAGCGTGAATTCTCGTCCCTTCGGCCGACTTACCCTGCGCTCCATCCCCCGTCGACCGGGAGCAGCACGCCATTGACATAGGCCGATTCATCGGACGCCAGGAACAGCACGGCGCTGGCGATGGATTGTGGATCTCCAGGTTCACCCGCCAGGGACATGATCGAGCGCCAGCGTTCGGCATCGGCTGGGTCGATGGACGCATCATTGAGGATTTCCGTCGCCCCGATCCCTCCCGGGCACACCGCATTACATCTAATGCCATCCTGGCGATATGCCCACGCAACCGATCGCGTGAGGCCGACCAGACCATGTTTTGAGACGGTATATGCGACGCCGCCGATCCCACCGCGCAATCCTGCTTCTGACGCAATATTGATTATGGACCCCGACCTGGCGCGCAGCATGTGAGGCAACACGGCGCGCGTGAGAACAAACGCGGCGTCGAGATTGACCGCCATGACACGGTCCCACAACGCCTTCGGTGTCGTGTCGGCGGGGCGCATGCCGTCCATTATGCCCGCGCAGTTGATCAGAACGTCCAGGTTGCTCCCTCGCTCAGCGATCTGCGTGATGGCGGTCTCGGCCGCTTGGTCATCGGTGATGTCCACGGCGACGCCCCAGGCGGTTCCGCCGGTTGCGGCTATCTCGTCGGCAACGGCATGGACACGACCCGCAATCCGATCGAGGATGCCGACCTGAGCACCGCGCCGCGCCAAGGTGAGCGCAATCGCCCGCCCGATCCCGGCTCCTCCGCCAGTGAGAACGACGGTGCGACCAGTCAGATCGAACCGCGGATCCCGTGTAGGTGATCCTGCACGTTGAGAAGTCCCTTCTCTCATTCGAATGGGCCCCTACGCCTCAGCCGCCGTACAGATATGCGTCGAGCGTCCGATGATAGTGGCGGATCCGAACCTCCTGATATTCGGACAACGTAACCTTGTTCGTAATGTTGGCCTTGAGACCGCGCTGCATCGGCTCCAGATTCTCAACATCTTGCTGCAGGATAAAGCCGAGACCTCCTAGCTCGGGGACGCTCGCCAGCGATTCCCCCGGTCCGACAACTACCGTGCGGCCAGATGGCGGACGTTCACCCGCGAAAGGCAGGAACAATTGCGTCTCAAAGATGCTGTGATCTGGATCGTCGCCCGGCAGGAATCGATAAACGAGCGGCGCGCCGAGCGACGACCACGGAGCGAAATTCGGGAATATCGTGTATTGTATCGGATCGACCAGATAGGAAACCGGCTGTTCGCTCAGGTCTACGCCCATTCTCTGTTTGTAGACCAAAGCAGTGACGCGCTGCATCGCCTCGCGCGGGGACTCACCCGGCTTCAGCTTAGCCGCGGCGCTTCCGGTAAGCTCGGGAGCAAAGCCGGCGATATAGTTGTCAAGGATCTCTTGTTCGCTTGGCGCAGGGACGCAGTGAGGCGAGGGGTAGCCCATTGGCGTGTGCATTCGGCTGAAATGCGGCTCGTCGGGCCAGATGTCATATTGGGTCTGAACGTCGCTTCCGCCGAAACGGGTGTGCGGGTGGGACTCATAGCCATGAAGAACTTCGATAAAGGCCTCCATGCAGACCTTCCAGTTGACCGCCATCGGACGTATGACACTGACGGCGCGGAAGCGTTTATGGAAATTCCACCCCTCTACACTCTCCCACTGCTCGACCATTTTTCCCATATAGTCTTTTAGCGACGGAGCCTTGTTGTCGAAGTTGATGAAGACGAAGCCGTTCCATTGTTCGCATCGCACTTCCGCCAGCTTGTGGGTCTCAGGCTTAACCTGTGGAAAGTCCCACTGGCACGGCACCCATTTGAGGGAGCCATCCAGGCTCCACGTGAAGCCGTGATACGGGCATTTCAGCTCACCGACGTTCTGAACCGCCGCCGTGCACAGCTCACGCCCACGATGCAGGCAAGAGTTTGCAAAGGCTTTGATGGCGCCATCGGGCTGGCGCACGACGAGGACCGAACGGCCCGCGTTTCGATAGACGGCGACGTCACCGACCTTGGGAATGTCGTATGACCAGGCCGCATACTGCCACACACGCGGCCACAGCTTTTCGTTCTCAAGATCGAAGAATTCGCGAGAATAATAACGCCGGGCATCAAGCGGATCAGTGCCGATGCGATGCTCTGCGCTGACACGGGTCGTGGCGTCTGCGGGGATTTTATCCCGGCGCAAAATCTCCCCCAGGCGCTCAGGTCGCTCCAGCTCGACCGGCGGCGTCGGCGGCTCCTCAAACGAAACTGGCTTGGCCTCCATTGGCTTCGACGTCCTCTTGAGCGGCCTTTCACATACCAAGCGCATGTCAAAGGTGAAGAGTCAATCGCCACTGCGCAAAACTCCGCCGGGCAGACGGCGCGCTTACGGCGGCGCGCGTGATGCCGGCCATTGACGTGCAATCGAACGGCCGTTAGTTCTGCTGTTGGCCAATAAAATAGCTGCCATCGCCCCTCCCAATGCGGAGGCGCGCCGGCGGCGGCGTCGACCTGCTCAGAGGCCATACGAAGCGAGTTCGACGTCAACGACGGGGAGAACGCGAGTGGCGCCAGCGCTTAACGGAACGGCCTTGGCGAACCTCATGCAGGCGGCCTGGGCGACGCCGGACCTCGATCGAAGCATGGCCCAGTTTGCCGAACGCTACAGGGTCCCGAAATTCTTCGTGACGGACATCTCGTATCCCGCGCGATTGTTCGACGAGAGCGGCGAAATGCACCTGCGCCTGGCGCTCGCGAATATCGACAACATGCAGATTGAGCTCATCCAGCCTGTCGGCGGGGGCGTAGACCGCATCTACCGCGAAGTCCTACCCAGGGACGGCGCCCACGCCAATGTCTTTCACCATCTGTGCGTAAGAGTGGACGGGTCGCTTGAGGACTGGGACGCCTACATTGCCGCACTCGGCCCAGACACGAAGATTGCTTATACCGGCGACCCCGGACCCGGAGTGCGGTTCATCTACACTGATGAACGCGATGAACTTGGGGTATATCTCGAGCACGTCTGGTACGAACCCGCTTACTACGCTCAGCTCTCGGCGATGATTCCCACCTACCGTTCGACCTGAGGTTTGCGCGATGACCAAATTCAGAACGCTCGATCACCCAGTCATGCGCATGATCGCCTGGGACCCGCAGCGCCCGGCCGAATGGATCAATGATCACATCATGATGGTCCATGCGATATCCAATGCTTATGTGATCCCCGGTGACGGCGGCGATGTGGTCATCAATACAGGGACGGCTCAACAAGGCGCGCGGATCCGGGAAAAATTCGAGGAACTGCTCGGTCGCGCGCTTGACGTAAGCAAGCTGATCTTCACTCAGAACCACACAGATCACGTCGGCGGATGGACTGCGTTCGCCGGATCGGAGACCGAGATCATCGCCCAACGCATGGCGCCTCAGCTGATCGCCGAGCGCAAGATGCTGACCAACTTCTTCACCCGGCGCTATGCGAACGTGATTTCGTCGATGATGTCGGGGGAGCCAAAGAAAGTTGGCGCCCCGGAAAGCGCGCCCGAACGGATCACAACCTTCGCCGACGAACTTGCGTTCACCCACTCTGGAAGGCGCTACATTGTGAAGAGCCTGTGGTCCGGAGAGTCCCTGGATTCTTTGGCGGTGTGGCTGCCCGACGAGCGGACCGTCTTCACTGGAAACTGGGCCGGCGCCATCCATGGCGCGCTGCCGAATTTCTATACGGCTCGCGGCGACCGGCAGCGTTCCGTGCCAGGCTGGCTAAGGCAATGCCGAGACCTCCTGGCCGACGAGCCCGAGCTGCTGATCACCGGCCACGAACAGCCGGTCAGAGGCAGGGAGCGCATCCGCGCCGACCTGATGACGGTTCACGACGCCATCCGGTTTGTGCACGACGAGACCGTAAAGGGCATGGAGGCCGGGACCGACCTTGCGACGCTGATGGCGGAAATACGGGTTCCGGATCACCTCACGCTTCGCGACGGGCGCTGCCCCGTCCGCTGGATCGTCCGAGCCGTATATGAAGAGTATGCGGGGTGGTTTCGTCATGAGCGCACCAGCGAGCTCTACGCCAGGCCGCAGAGCGAAATCTGGGCGGAGTTGGTCGAATGCGCGGGTGGAGCGGAACAGGTCGCCCTGAAGGCAAGCCGGGAGCTTGGCGCTGGCGACGCTGAAAAGGCGCTGCACTTCATTGAAATGGCGGTCTTCGTCGACCCCGCGAATGTGAAGGTGCGCGAGGTCGAACTCGCCATTCTCGATGAGCTGGCCGACCAGACTGGCGGACGCGATTTCGACCTGCTGGGGTGGCTCGAAGGCCGCATCGCCTCGGCACGGAAAGCCCTGACTTAAAGGTTGGCCACGCTCCAACGACACGATGGGAAACGCAGTGACTGAAATCGTTCGCATTACCGACATGAGGGCGCCCATCCTGACGGATGCGCAGAAGCAACTTCTCGAGTACACGAGCGCTCATCCCGTGACCCTCACGGCCGACGCGGTCATGCAAGCCGCCAAGGCTCAGACCGGTCTGAGTGATTTCGGCGATATGAGCTTTCTGCCGCGGCTTGAGCTCTGGATGTCGGCTGCGGACGCCGACGAGAACCTGTCTTCGGCCGGACGGGCCAGCGTGTTCGGGCTCGCCTTCCGTTTCGCGCGGGCTCGCCTGGAACTGGAGGCGCTGATCCGGCGGCATCCCGACATCGAGAACGTCGAACTCGAACCACCGGTGATCGTCGCAGGTCTGCCGCGATCGGGAACGACATACACGCTTCAGCTGCTGGGCTCAGACGTGCGGTTACGCTCCCTTCAGCACTGGGAAGGCGTTCGTCCGGTCGCCGATCCTTACATTGTCGACGGAAAGGATACGCGGTTCGAACTTGCCGAGGCTGAATGGATCGAAGCGGACGCCATTTCACCGATCGCCAAGCTGACCCACGAGTTTACGCCTGACCACATTACCGAGGACATCGAACTCACCAGCACGGACTTCGGCGGATATTACATCGAATGGTTCGCCAACGTGCCGCAGTGGCGTGATTATCAACTCTCGCACGATCCGGCGCCGTGGCTGGGCTATATGCGCCGGGCCATAAAGGCTTTGGTCTGGCAGCGGGGACCGAACCGCTGGGTTGGCAAGTGCCCGCAGCACATGGAGCAGCTTCCGGCCGTCAGCAAAGCCTTCCCCGGCGCCTACCTCGTCATAAACCACCGCGATCCGGTCGCCTCGATCCAGTCAGCCATCACCATGATGGGATATTCGGCGCGCTTCACCCAGAAGAGACCGGATTTGGACCAAATTGCTGAATATTGGATCGACCGATACGAACGGCTGCTGCGCCGCTGCGTGCAGGATCGCGATGCCCTGGATCCAGATCACGTTTACGATCTCTATTTCCACAAGCTGATGGCCGATCCGCTCGGCGAGATGAAGGCGATCTACGATCAGGCCGGGATCCCCTTCGATGATCAAACCCATGCGTCCTTCCGGCAAGCAGTCGAAAAGAACCAGCGCGGGAAACACGGGCAGCTCGTCTACGACCTGCGGGGTGACTTCGGCCTAGAACCGGCCAAGATCCGTGACCGCTTCAGTTTCTATTTTGAACGGTTCCCTGAAATCCGCGCCGAGATCGACTGAGACAACATGGCAGAAAATCTATTCGACCTGACTGGCAAGGTCGCACTGGTCACCGGAGGCAATGCGGGGCTGGGCCTGGGCATGGCGGATGGCCTCGCCAGGGCCGGGGCTGATCTCGTGATCTGGGGTCGTCGCGAGGACCGCAATCGCCTCGCGGCCGAGCGTCTGCGCCGCCACGGGGGGAAAGTCGCACATCGGGTGGTCGATGTGGCGATCGAGCAGGACGTCGTCGACGGCTTTGAATCCGCGGTTCGAGAGTTTGACCACGTGGATTGCGTGATCGCCAACGCGGGGACCGGAGGTTTCGCTCCCTTTTGTGAGATGACGAGCAGCATCTGGCACACGCTGCTTGCGACCAACCTGCACGGGGCCTTCTATACTTGCCGCGAGGCCGCCCGTCACATGAAGGAACGCGCCGAAGCCGGCAATCCCGGTGGCTCGATCATCTTGAATGGGAGCCTGGCGGTTTTTGCCGGCGTTCCCGGAATGGAGCACTACGCCACCGCCAAGGGGGGCCTGAACTCCATGTCCAAGGGAATGGCGGTGGAACTCGCGCCGTTTGGCGTCCGCGTAAACGTCATCTGTCCTGGCTATTTTCCGACCGATCTTGGCGACGAGGACTCGCCAATGGTCGAGGCTTTGCTGCAACAGACACCCGTCAAGCGGGCAGGTCGGGTCGCGGACCTCGAAGGAATCGTCGTTTATCTGGCCAGCGACAGGTCGAGCTTCCACACGGGTGACACAATTACGATAGACGGCGGAATCATGGCGAAATGCTTCTAGATCGAAGCCTTCTATAGATACGGTCCCGACGGCGAGCTGCACCCCGAGCCGCGAAGGCGGGCTCGCAGTCTACCCCGGCGACGTCCGCGGATCCGGCGGCTTCAGACCTTCATCTCCCGGGTGCGAGCGCATCCGCGGCCTGTCCAACGCCGCAACATGGCCCTGCTGCGCGATCAATCACATCCGTGGTCAACCGCTCCTTTCGCAGACCTGAAAGCGCGCCTAAACGGATCGGCAGGACGAGGGCCCGCGGGGCCGATCACGAGGGCGATGGCATGAGCGCGGTCGAATACGAGCTGCGGGACAATATCGCGGTGCTCACAGTGTCCTACCCGCCGGTCAACGCCCTCAGCGCGGCCGTGCGCGCGGGCCTCGGCGAGGGCTTGGCGCGGGCGCGCGCCGACACGGCGGTCGACGCCGTCATTATCCGCGGCGGCGGCGGCACGTTCATCGCCGGGGCGGACATCACCGAATTCGGGACCGCGCAGTCGAAGCTTCCGCCAGGCCTGGCCGACCTGCAGCAAACCGTCGAAAGCTTTCCAAAACTGACCGTCGCCGCCATTCATGGCACGGCGTTGGGCGGCGGTCTTGAACTGGCGCTCGCTTGCCACGTCAGGGTCGCCGTGGCCTCGGCCAAGGTCGGCCTTCCCGAAGTCAATCTCGGATTGCTGCCGGGCGCAGGCGGCACCCAACGCCTGCCGCGGCTGGTTGGAGCAGAGGTGGCGATCGACCTCATCACCACCGGCAGACACGTCCCTGCCCCCGCAGCGGTCGAGCTTGGGGTGATCGACGCATTGGTCGACGACCTGTCGGCCAGCGCGATCGCCTTTGCGCGCGATGTACTTTCGCGAAATCAAACCTTCATCCCCGTGATCGCCCGCCACGACAAGGTGTCCGGCGTCGACCCTGAAGTCTTCGCCGCTGCGCGCCGCACCGTCGCGAAGCGCGCCCGCGGAAAGATCGCGCCGATGGCGATCATTGATTGCATCGAGGCCGCCTGCACCCTGCCGGCCGCGGAAGGGCTCGCTTTCGAGTCGAAGAAATTCTGGGAGCTGTACGCCAGCGACCAGCGCGCAGCGCTGATGCACTACTTTTTCGCCGAGCGGGAAGCGCGGCGGGTGCCGGGGATCTCGGCTCAGCCCAAGCCGATCCGCACAGCCGCGATCATCGGGGCGGGCACCATGGGCGGCGGGATAGCGATGGTTTTCGCGAACGCCGGCATCCCCGTTCAGATCCTCGACGTCAACGACGAGGCCGCGGCCAAGGGGCTGAGCGTAATCCGTAAAAATTACGAGTTCTCCGTCGCTCGCGGATCGCTGCCGCAGTCGTCTATGGACCGCGCCCTCACGCTGATCTCGACAACGACCGATTATGCCGCCATCGCCGGCGCCGACATCGCCATCGAGGCCGCATTCGAGCGGATGGATATCAAGCACGAGATCTTCGCGCGGCTCGACGCGGTGATGCGGCCCGGCGCCATCCTGGCCACGAACACGTCTTCCTTGAACATCGACGAGATCGCTGCGGCGACCCGGCGGCCTGAGGATGTAGTTGGCGCGCACTTTTTTTCGCCCGCCAACGTAATGAAGTTGCAAGAGAATATCCGTGGCAAGCAGACCTCGGACGAGACGATCGCAACCGTCATGGCCTTGGGCAAGACACTTGGCAAGAACGTGGTCCTGGCCGGCAATTGCGACGGCTTCATCGGCAACAGAATGCTGCAGTTCTATACTGGCGAGGCGGAGTTTCTCATGGAACAAGGCGCGTCGCCCGAGCAGATCGACCGCGTGGCTGAGCGGTTCGGCATGCCCATGGGCCCTGTCGCGATGCGGGACATGAGCGGCCTCGACGTCGGCGTGATGGTTCGCGAAGCCCGGCGGGCTTCGCTGCCCCCCGGGGAGCGGTTTTCGCCGATCCTCGAGCGACTGGTGGAACGCGGTCGCCTTGGCATGAAGGCCGGCAAAGGCTTCTACCGCTACGAAGGGCGCGACAAGCACCACGACCCCGAGACATCCGAGATCATCGAGCAGGTCGCAAACGAATTGGGAATCGAACGGCGAAGCTTCAGCGACGAGGAAATCGAATTTCGTCTGTTTGCGCCGCTCGTCAACGAAGGCGCCAAGGAAATCGAGGACGGGACCGCGATCCGGGCAGGCGACATCGATGTCGTGTGGGTCAACGGATACGGGTTTCCGGCGCACAAAGGCGGCCCGATGTTCTGGGGCGAAAAAATCGGTCTGGCGCGCATCTATCAGGCCGCGCTCGAGGCGGCGAACCGCAACGGGCCGCGGTGGGCCCCGGGTAAGCTGCTCGAGCGGCTCGCGCGCGAGGGCAAGGGTTGGAAGGACGTTTGACGGCCGGTTCCGTCGCAGGCCGCGCGTCCGTCCTTTCAATCACCCCCTCGCCTTCGCCGCGACCTTCGGACGCCCAAGCGTGAGGGTGAGGAGGCACGATACGACCAGCGCCGCCGCGAGCCAGTTGAAGATCGGTCCGTAGCTTTGCGCCGCGTCGCGCATGTGGCCTGCGAGGACCGGGGCTATGCCGTAGCCGAGCGAAAAGGAGCCCATCAGTAGGCCGAAGATCGCTGCATAGGCGGCCAGTCCGAAGTAGCGGCTGGTGAGATAGGCGAGCGCGTTCGTCGTGCCGCCAGCTCCCATTCCCAGGAAAAACGCCACCGCGGCGCCGACCGAGAGATCTCCGGCGAAGCCACGCGCCAGCAAGCAACTGAACAGGACCGAAAGGATCGCTGCGGCGAAGACCTGCAAGGGCGGCAGGCGATCGAGCGCGAACCCCGTCAGGAGCCTGCCAAGCGTCAAGGCTATGCCCATCAGCGAAACGATCCAGGCTGCGGTGGCCGGGGACAGCCCGCCTTCGTGCAGGATCGGAAAGAGATGCACTTGCAGCGCGCCTTCGGCGACCGCGACGAACGCGCCAATGAGAGCGAACTGCCAGAACTGGCGCATTCTCGCCGCCTGGCCGAGCGAGAAACCGGGCAAAGGCGCGGCGGCGGCATGATGACGGGTCGGGAGTTCGGGCGGCGCGCCGAGGTCCCTTCGCTCGCGAAACCACGCGAAGATGAGCGGAAGCAGGGTTGCAAGCATGAGCGCCGCCAAGCCGACATAGACGCCACGCCAGCCGAACCGCTGGACGATGACCGCCGCAGCCGGAGGGAAGACGAAATACGCGATGCCCGCGCCGCTGAGGGTGATCGCCAAGGCGGCGCCGCGCGCTTTATCGAACAGGCCGGCGACGGCCGTCGACCACACCATCGGGCTCAATCCAACGTTCACAACCGCGAAAAGCGCCCAGGCGGCGATCCACGTCAGCGGGCTGCCGCCGGCCGTCGCGATCAGAAGAAGGGCGGGAACCGCGGAGATCACCGCGGTCATCGCGCAACGGCGCGCCCCAAAGATGGCGATCAATCGACCAAGGGCCGGCGCCAAAAGCAGCGACAGCGCCGAGCTGATCAGCACGTTGCAAGCGATGGTCGCGCGCGACCAGCCGAACGCGGCCATCAAGGGCGCCATCACGACCCCTGTGACGCTGGGGATCGCGGCCATGAAGACGACACCGGCCCAACCGCTGGCGACGGTGCGCCACCCCTGCTTCCACTCGCTCGTCGCCGCGGTCAAATCAAGATCTCCCACCTATGAGGTCGTCTCCACTGTGCGGGTTTCACCCACAGGACAGCGGCTCCCGCTCCGGATGCGACCCATCATAAGTCATCCCCCCAATCTGCGAGGTGGAGCAACAACGCCAATGCGGGATCCACAACCGTGATTTAGATCCGCTTCAACGCCTCGCCCCTTGATCCGCCGCCCCTCGGCCAGATTGTGATAGCTCAGCGAAACAACGCCGGGACACAGGAGACTAGAGACGATGGCCAGAGGCGCCCGCCGTCTCACGATGCTTTCCGGCGCGCCTCGGCCGCGACGCTTCAGCAGGACCGAAGCGCCGCCGTCCGCTGAATTGGCGCGTTGCGCGATGGCAGTCGAATGACCACGGCCAAACTCGACCTTCGCACCGCGCCATTTCGTGACGCACGCTATGCGCCCCGCAATCTCCACATCGAGCGGCGAGCGGGGGGCGAGATCGTGCTTTCGAACCCCACGACGTTCTCTGAACGTTTCCAGACGGCGACCGCTCCGCTCGCCCACTGGGCCCATGCGGCGCCCGAGCGCGTCTGGCTTGCGGAGCGATCCGGCGAAGGATGGCGCACGCTAACCTACGCCGAGGCCTGGCAACGGGTGCAGACCCTGGCGGGGGGGCTGCGCGAGGCGGGTATCATCGGCAGCCGGCCGCTCATGATCCTGTCCAACAACGGCGTCGATCATGCGTTGCTCAGGTATGCGGCGATGAGCCAAGGCATGCCGGTCGCGACGGTCTCGCCGCAATATGGGTTGGCGGGCGCCAACCTTGCCCGTCTGACGCACGCTTGCGAGGCGCTTCGCCCCGCCGCGGTCTACACCGAAGACGCAGTCCTGTTTGGAGAGGGGCTCAGCGCTCCAGCCCTCGCGGGGTTGCCGGTGATCGCCCTGCGCAACCAACGTCGCGGCGACATTCCTCTCGAGCGGCTCTACGGTTCCGCTCGGGCCACGGCCACGGCGCAGCCCGCCGACCACGCCATCTACCTGCTGACCTCCGGCTCGACCGGTTTGCCGAAGGCGGTGATCAGCACGCACCAGACGATTTCGGTCAACGCCGCGCAGATCGAGGCCTGCTTCGATGATCCAGAACCGCCGGTGATGGTGCATTCCGCGCCCTGGAGCCACGTCCTGGGCGCAAGCAGCATCCTGCACATGGTCCTCCACCGCGGAGGCGCCCTTTACATCGACTGGGGCCAACCCACCGCCAGCCGCTTCGGCGAAACCATCCGCAATCTGCGCGAGATCTCGCCGACCTACCAGCAGATGGTCCCCGCCGGGTGGATGCTGATGGCCGCCGAGTTGGAGAAGGATCAGGCGCTGGCCCGCAGATTCTTCGATCGCCTGCGGCTGATGCAATATGGCGGTGCGACGCTCAGCCAGGCCACGGCCGACCGCATCGAGAAGGTCGCGATCAAGACGATCGGCGAGCGGATCAGCTTCGGCTCGGGGTACGGCGCCACCGAGGCCGGCACGGTCTGCAACGTCCATTGGCTGAACGATCGGACGGGTATGATCGGTCTGCCGTTGCCGGGCACGTCCGTGCGGCTCGTGCCCGAGTTCGGCAAGCTCGGCTTCCGGGTCAAAGGACCGCAGGTCAGCCCCGGTTACCTCGGCCGCCCGGACCTCTCCGAACGCGCGTTCGACGAGGAGGGCTTCCACATTCTAGGCGACGCCGCCCGCTTCGCTGATCCGGCCTCGCCGGACCAGGGCATGATCTTCGACGGTCGAATTTCGGAAAATTTTAAATTGGCCAGCGGCACCTTCATCGGGGTCAGCGAGCTGCGCGTCGGGGCGGTCGGGGCCATCGGCGGGGCCGTTACGGACGCGGTCGTATGCGGGGAAGGCGAAGCCGCCGTCGGCCTGCTGCTCTATCCAAACCCCACGCTGCCAAGGCACGAGATTGAGGCCGCCGTCCGCGAGGGACTGACAAGGTTCAACGCCGAAGCGAAAGGCGGCGGTCCCCCGATCGCCCGGGCGCTCGTGCTTCCAAGCCCGCCCGACCCCGCGAAAGGCGAGATCACCGACAAAGGCTACATCTCCCAGGTGATCGCCCGCGGGCTGCGCGCCGATGCGGTCCAGCGGCTATATCTCGACCCCGTTGCGGCCGACGTGATGCAGTTCTGACCTCCACGTCTTGAATGTTCGCGACGGAGCACCCGGGATTGCGCGGATCACGAACTTTGCGGCGGAGACGGCCTTGGGTCCGACGACGGCCATCCCTATCCCGGGAACTTAAGGCAGAAGTCCGAATCCCCGGCCCGCGGCGGCGGTATCCGCGGGGTTCATCGACGTTGCTCCGAGGGCCTGGGCATCTGGTCGACGGCGTGCTATCGAATGTTCTCCATATGTTCTTGGGGCGCCCATGAAAACGCGCGAGGCAGCTTGCTGCTTTCCGGTCCTCGGCTTCACGCCGGACCGCGAGATCTGGGGATTCCCAGACCTCGACACCCTCACGTCCTGTGGGCCTCGAACGCTGAAAAACAACAGCCAATCCGGGATGGAGCTCGTCGATGTCGAGGGACGCCGTTGGGTGGTTCGGTCCGTTCGCCGCACGGGGCGCGGCGCGCCGCTGCTGGCTTGGCTTCTCTCGCATCTGCTCTCTACGCCGCAGTCGCGCATCGAGCATGAACTGGATGCGATGGCCCCCCTCACCCTCGACGACGTCAAGGCCAGAGTCTGCGCCTCGCTGGAGTCCTTCCCTCAAGACTATTGTCTCGACGACGAACGGGAGACCGTCCTGGCGGAGCTGTTAGAAAGCGTCCGCGCGGCCAAAGATATTGCAGTGCTTCACGAGCTGCTCGGCTTGGACAGTTTCATGGCTTACTAGGCGCCGCGGGCCGCGTCGCTTTCCACTAATGCTCCTCAGCCCTACCGACGCGGCTTGGCGGGGGGTGTCGGCGTCGGATCAAACGGATGCGTGAGATTTTCGACCGCGTCGGCGCCATACCCGGCCAGCCCCGTCGGCACGGCCTTCATCCAGTCCGTCGTCCCGTACCAGATGCGGCGAATGGGATCATACATCGGCTTCCCATTCCAGCTGCCGGTCAGCCGTCGGTGGACCTCCTTAGGCAAGACCTTCAGGAAGGCGTAGTGGTTTCTCCAATCTTGGGCGGTCCGGCTTGTGCCATTGAGCGCGACTGCGTGGTGGATCTCCTCGCCCATCTTCGCGACGCCCAGCTTGCGGAGCTGCTTCGCCGCCGCATTGGCGCTCGCAGATCCGTTCTTCAAGATCCCGACGCCCTTGGTCGCCATTCTTACACCCTTGGCGGCGACTACGATCGGAAGGGCGTCGGCGAGCGCCATGGCTCCGTTGAACGCCGCACCGGCATAGTTCTGGTCCTGCAGGTCACCCACCGCTTCCCAAGCCGGACCCACCACGGGAAAAAAGGATTCGGCGAGGTTCGGGCGCGGAATCTTTGACCCGTTTTGAAAGTCGCGGAAAGCGCCGGCGACATCGAAAGGTGACCGAGCCCTCGTCGGAGCGGCAGGCTGCGCTACCGGTCGCGAGGGAGGCGCTGACGGCGGTTGCCCCGGGCGATAGCTCGACGCCTGCGCGTTTACCGGCCGCGGCGAGCCATATTGCCAAGTCGTCCCGGACTGCAGCGTGTCGAGCGGGTATCCCAGGGTCGAGTTCGCGCCCGCGCCCAGGCGTTCCGCCATGTACTGCGCCCAGCCGCTGCCAAACAGGCCGCCATTCCTGGGCAATAGCGTCGCAACCCTCAGCTGGCGGATCTGGTCGGCTGCGGTTGGTGGCCGCGGATCGCCTGCACTCCCGGCGTTCAGAATGCTCAGATCAGCAAGCGAACGTCGGCGAGCTTCATCGGCCGAACCGGTTCGGGGCATAGGGGCTCCTATTGGTACGCGTTGGCGCACGCCGTCGGCCCCTCCCTTTCAGGGGGAGCGTCATTCGCAGGCGTGCAGGGATCAGGCGTCAGCGCCGGCCGGAGGAGAGATCCTCTGCGCGACCATGCCATTTCGGGAATTGCGCGGTGATTTGGGCGTGCCCGCAAGCTGCTGCGGAAGCGCGACAGGTCTGGTGTGATGACATAATCCGACAGACGCCTCCCGGCGCATCGGGCTTGCGGCGGCGGCCCGGGCGGCGCACTGCGGGGCTCTCGGATCGGTGGGAGAGTTCGTGAGCTTGGGAACGTCGACGTTGGGGGCCCGCCGCAACCTGCAGGGCCTGGCGATCTTCGCGCTGGTCCTGGCCGGCTCGGGCTGGGGGGTCGGGCTGCCGCTGGGCAAGCTGGCGCTGCGCGAGATCGATCCGGCGCACATGGTGCTGCTGCGCTTCATGGTGGCGGCGCTCGCCGCCGCGCCGTTCGCCCTTGCGCGCCGCGAGACCCGCGCCCTGTTCCGCGCGCCGGCGGTGCTCGCCTCCGGCGCCCTCTACGGCCTCGGCTTTGTCGTTCAGTTCGAGGGGCTGGCGCACGTCAGCGTCGCCCTGGCGGCCCTGCTGGTCGGCGTCATGCCGGCGCTGATCGCGCTCTGCGCCAGGCTGATGGGCGAGCGGCTCAACCGGCTGGTCTGGGCCGGCGTGGTCGCCGCCACCCTGGGCGCGGCGCTGATCGCCGGCAAGCCGGACGGCGCCGGCACGCCCTTCGGCATCGCCCTGTCGCTCGCCTCGCTGCTGCTCTTCCTCGGCTGGCTGGTCCTGATGAAGCACACGCCGAAGGCGCCGAGCGCCCTGTCGATCCCGGCAGTGACCATCGTCATAGCCGCGCTCACCATCCTGCCGGTCGCCCTCCTGCTGCACGGGGCGCCCCGGCTCAGCCTGAGCCCGACGGCCTGGGGCGGCGTCATCGGCCAGGGCCTGTTCTCCACCCTGCTGGCGACCGCGGCCTGGCAGTACGGGTCAAGCCGGGTCGGCAGCGCGACCGCCGGCGTATTCATCAACATCGAACCGCTGCTCGGCGCCACCCTCGGCGTGCTGCTGTTCGGCGACCGCCTGCACCTCGGCCTGGTGGGCGGCGGGGCGATGATCCTGGTCGGCAGCTTCGTCGTCGTGCTCGGCGAAAGCGCCAATCCGCCGGGAGCGCTGGCTCACGACCCGCCGGCGACGCCGGGCTGAGCCGGCCCCGCGTCAGACCCGCCCTACGGCAGGTCCTTGCGCGGAATCGCGGCGATTTCCTCCGGCGACAGCTTGTGCAGGCCACGGGCGATCAGCGGCTGACGGAAGCCCATGTGGTCGGAGATCGTCAGGTCGAGATCGAGCGGCGAGCAGATCCAGTTCGACCCGCGCACCACATTGACCAGGAAGTGGTCGGCGAACTTGCGCGCGTGCGTCCCCGGCGTCAGGTCGACCCGATAGATGTCGCGTATATTGACCCGGATATAAAGCGCGTCACCGCCAGGCGCGGGGGTCCAGCCATCCCAGTTGGTGGTGGTGAAGCAGCTGCGCTCTGACCTGGCCGGCCCGGCCGCCTCGGTCGAGGCGTGGGCCAGCGGGGCGGCGAGTCCCCCGAGGGCTGCGCTGGCGGCGACGGCGGCCGCCAGACGAATGAAACGTGTCCGCATGGGCATCCTCCACGAGACTCAATCTAAGCTCGACTTGAGCAGCGGCAAGGGTTCGGCGCGATCTATCGGACGGATTTTGCGCGCCTGTGGAGACTTTGTCATGGCCTACTAGCGAATGCGCGTCGCAGCGATGGCTTGTCACATTCGTCGCGGATCGCTGCAGGCCCCGCGCCGGAACCCGCAAGCTGGCGCGTTTAGGGGACGCGAGCTTAGGCGCCGCTGCGACTTTGGAGGCACGATGGACGTGACGGCCGCTGAGCGGCGCCTGGGGCGCTACCGCCGGATCACTTCGAAGCGGCCGTGGATCGTCCTGCTGGTGCTGGTCCTGCTGGGCCTGGCCATCTGGGGCGCCTGGGCGCTGGCGCAGAACGCCAAGAGCGGCGGCGCGGGCGGGCCCGGCGGCGCCGGCGGCGGCTTTGGACGTCGCGGCGGACGGCCGGCGACGACGGTCGGCGTGGCGGCGGCCAGCCTGGCCGACATCCCGGTGACGCTGGATGCGCTGGGCACGGTGACGCCGGTCGCCACGGTGACGGTGACGCCGCAGGTCGGCGGGACCATCACCCAGATCCTGTTCCGCGAAGGCCAGATGGTGAAGCGCGGCCAGAGCCTGGCGGTGATCGATCCGCGGCCGCTGCAGATGGCGCTGCTGCAGGCGCAGGGGACGCTGACCCGCGATCAGGCGCAGCTGGCCAACGCCCGGCTGACGCTGACCCGCTACCGCACCCTGCTGGAGCAGGACTCCATCGCCCGCCAGGACGTCGACACCCAGGCGGCGACGGTGAAACAGCTGGAAGGCACGGTGATGACCGACCGCGCCGCCGTCGGCACGGCTGAGCTCAACCTCGGCTATTCGCGGGTCGCCGCCCCGTTCGACGGCCGCGTCGGCCTGCGAGCGGTGGACGTCGGCAATGTGATCGCCGCCAACAGCGCCACCGGAATCGTCACCGAGACCCAGGTGGCGCCGATCGACGTCCAGTTCACCGTCCCGCAGGACCAGGCCCCGGACCTGATGGCGCGGGCGGCGCACGCCACCTTGCCGGTCGTCGCGCTCGACCGCACGAAGACCAGGGCCCTGGCGACCGGCGCCTTTGCGACCCTCGACAACCAGGTCGATCCGACCACCGGCACGGTGCGGGCCAAGGCGCGCTTCGCCAACGCCGACGGGGCGTTGTTCCCCAACCAGTTCGTCAATGTCCGGGTGACGCTGAACACCCTGCACGACGCCGTGGTCGTGCCGCTGACCGCGCTGCGCACCGGGCCGAACGGCGACTTCGTCTGGATCGTCAAGCCGGGGCAGACCGTCAACATGCGCGCGGTGAAGCGCGGCCAGACCACGCCGACCCAGGTCGTCATCCTCTCCGGCCTGAAAGCTGGGGAGAAGGTGGTCACCGAGGGCGGCGACCGGCTGACCGAGGGCGGCCGGATCCTGCTGCCCGGCCAGATGCGCAGCCGCGCGGGCGGCAGGCGCTGGGGCGGCGGCCAGGGCGGAGCGGGTCAAGGCGGCGCTGGCCAGGGCGCGGCCGGTCAGCCGGCATCGGGCGCGGCCGAGCCAGCCCGGAGCGCGGCGGACCAGGGCGGCGAGGCGACGGGGCCGGCCAACGAGCAGGGCTCGCCACGCGGCGGCGGCCAGGGCGGCGGCGACTTCCAGCCGACCCCGGAGATGCGCGCCGCACGCCAAGCGGTTCGCCAGGCCTGCGCCGCCGACCTGCAGACGCTCTGCGCCGGGACCGAGGGTCGTGAGGCGATGATGTGCCTGCGCGACAACGCCAATCAGGCGAGCGCCGGCTGCAAGGCGGCGCTCGCGAAGATGCCGCGCCGCGGCCCGGGCGGCGGCGGCGGCCAAGGCGGCCGCGCGGGCGGCGGCTGATGGCGAAGGGCCAGGAGCCGCGGCCGCCGCAGGAGCCTCCGGTGGTCCCCGCCCCGACCGGCGGCGGGCCATCGCGGCCGTTCATCCTGCGGCCGATCGCGACCTCGCTGCTGATGGTGGCCATCGTCCTGGCCGGGCTGGTCGGCATGCGGCTGATGCCGCTCTCCGCCCTGCCGCAGGTCGACTATCCGACCATCCAGGTGCAGACCCTCTATCCCGGCGGCAGCCCCGACGTGATGGCCCAGACGGTCACCGCCCCGCTGGAGCGGCAGTTCGGCCAGATGTCCGGCCTTGCGCGGATGAGCGCGGTGAGCTCGGCCGGCGCCTCGGTCGTCACCCTGCAGTTCGACCTGTCGGTCAGCCTCGACGTCGCCGAGCAGGAGGTGCAGGCGGCGATCAACGCGGCCAATGCGCTGCTGCCGGCCGACCTGCCGGCGCCGCCGGTCTACGCCAAGGTCAATCCCGCCGACGCCCCGATCCTGACCCTGGCGGTGACCTCCGACGCCATGCCGCTGACCGAGGTGCAGAACCTGGTCAACACCAACCTGGCGCAGAAGATCAGCCAGGCCCCCGGCGTCGGCCTGGTGACGCTGAGCGGCGGGCAGCGGCCGGCCGTGCGGATCCAGGTCGACACCCAGGCGCTGGCCGCCCGCGGCCTCAGCATGACGTCGGTGCGCACCGCCATCACCAACGCCAACGCCAACGCCGCCAAGGGCAGTATCGACGGGCCGCTGCGCGCCTATGCGATCAACGCCAACGACCAGTTGCTGACGGCCGGGGACTACAAGACGCTGGTGGTCGGCTACCGAAACGGCGCGCCCGTGCGGCTGTCGGATGTCAGCCAGGTCGTGGATTCCGCCGAGAACGTGCGGCTGGCCGCCTGGTCCGGCCTGACGCCGGCGATCATCCTCAACGTCCAGCGCCAGCCCGGCGCCAACGTCATCGCCACCGTCGACGCCATCAAGAGGCAGCTGCCGGAGCTGACCGCCGGCCTGCCGCCCTCGGTCAAGGTGACCGTCCTCTCCGACCGCACCATCGGCATCCGCGCCAGCGTGCATCACGTCGAGCTGGAGCTGTTCCTGGCCGTGGCCCTGGTGGTCGCGGTGATCTTCCTGTTCCTGCACAGCCTGCGCGCCACGGCGATCGCCAGCCTGGCCGTGCCGGTCTCGCTGATCGGCACGCTCGGGGTCACCTATCTGCTGGGCTACAGTCTGAACAACCTCAGCCTGATGTCGCTGACCATCGCCACCGGCTTCGTCGTCGACGACGCCATCGTCATGCTGGAGAACATCTCGCGGCACGTCGAAGAGGGCGAGCCCCCGTTCCAGGCGGCGCTGAACGGCGCCAGGCAGATCGGTTTCACCATCATCTCGCTGACGGTCTCGCTGATCGCGGTGCTGATCCCGCTGCTGTTCATGCAGGAGGTGGTGGGCCGGCTGTTCCGCGAGTTCGCCGTCACCCTGGCCATCACCATCCTGATCTCGGCGGTGGTCTCGCTGACGCTCACCCCGATGCTGGCGGCGCGCTGGCTGAAGCCCGGCGACCAGACCGGCGACAGCCCGTTCGCCCGCCGCTCCCAGGCCTTGTTCGACCGGCTGCTGGACCGCTACGACGCCGCCCTGGGCTGGGTGCTGGACCGCCAGGGTCCCACCCTGCTGGTGGCGGTCGGCACCCTGGCGCTGACCGTGCTGCTCTACGCCGTCATGCCCAAGGGCCTGTTCCCGACCCAGGACACCGGCCAGCTGCAGGCGCACATCGAGGCGCGGCGCGACATCTCCTTCAGCGGCATGAGCCAGCTGCAGCAACAGGTGGCGGCGGAGATCCTGAAGGACCCGGCGGTGGCCAGCCTCAGCTCGCTGGTCGGCGTCGACGCCTCGGCCAACAGCATGCTGAACACCGGCCGGATGCTGATCGACCTGAAGCCCAGCCACGGCTCGCAGGCGAAGGTGATGCAGCGCCTGCGCGAGCGCGCCGCCCATATCCCCGGGGCGACCCTCTTTCTGCAGCCGACCCAGGACCTGACCGTCGACGCCGAGACCGGCCCGACCCAGTACCGGCTGTCGCTGGAAGGCGCGAACACCGCCCTCGTCGAGGAATGGGCCGGCAAGCTGACGGCAAAGCTCGCCACCGTGAAGCAGCTGCGCAACGTCTCCACCGATGCCAATTCGGCGGCTCCGGCGATCTTCGTCGATCTCGACCGCGACACCGCCGCCCGTCTGGGAGTCAGCACCTCGACGGTGGACGACGCCCTCTACTCCGCCTTCGGCCAGCGGATCGTCTCGACCATCTTCACCGAGACCAACCAGTATCGGGTGATCCTGGAGGCCCAGCCAGGCCTGTCGGCGACGCCGGAGGGCCTGGGCGAGCTGCGGATCCCAACCTCGAGCGGGTCCACGCCGCTGGCGGCTATCGCCGCCATCCGCGAGGCGCCGGCGCCGCTGCAGGTGACCCACGTCGCCCAGTTCCCGGCGGCGACGGTCAATTTCGACACCGCGCCAGGCGTCTCCCTGGGCGCGGCGGTGGACGCCGTGCGCAAGGCCGCCCGCCAGATCGAGATGCCGAGCTCGGTCAGCCTCAACATGCTGGGAGCGGCGGGCGCCTATGAGAGCTCGCTCGGCAACACCCTGTGGCTGATCCTGGCGGCGGTGGTCTGCGTCTACATCGTGCTGGGCGTGCTCTACGAGAGCTACATCCATCCGCTGACCATCCTGTCGACCCTGCCCTCGGCCGGGGTCGGCGCGCTGCTGGCGCTGCTGATCACCGGCCATGACCTGGGGGTGATCGGCGTCATCGGCCTGATCCTGCTGATCGGCATCGTCAAGAAGAACGCGATCATGATGATCGACTTCGCGATCGACGCCGAACGCAACCAGGGCAAGAGCCCGCGCGAGGCGATCCACCAGGCCGCCCTGCTGCGCTTCCGGCCGATCCTGATGACCACCCTGGCGGCCCTGTTCGCGGCGGTGCCGCTGATGATCGGCTTCGGCGAGGGGGCGGAGCTGCGCCGGCCGCTGGGCATCGCCATCTTCGGCGGGCTGATCGTCAGCCAGCTGCTGACCATCTTCACCACGCCGGTGATCTACCTGGCCTTCGACAAGCTTTCCCCGCGCAAGCGCCCGACCGGGGCGACGGCCGGCGAGCCGGATCCGGAGCCGGCGAGATGAACCTCTCGGCGCCCTTCATCCGCCGGCCGATCGCCACGGTCCTGCTGACCGCCGGCCTGGCGCTGGCGGGCGTCGCGGCCTTCTTCGTGCTGCCGGTCGCGCCGCTGCCCAACGTCGACTATCCGGCCATCTCGGTCAGCGCCAGCCTCGCGGGGGCCAGCCCGGCGACCATGGCCACCAGCGTCGCCACGCCGCTGGAGCGCCGGCTGGCGGTGATCTCCGGCGTGAACGAGATCACCTCGGACAGCTCGACCGGCTCGAGCCGCATCAGCCTGCAGTTCGACCTGGCGAAGAACATCGACGTCGCCGGACGCGAGGTGCAGGCGGCGATCAACGCCGCGCGCGTCGACCTGCCCGCGACGCTGCGGTCCAACCCGACCTATCGCAAGCGCAGCGCCGCCGCCCAGCCGGTGATCATCCTGGCGCTGACCTCGCCGACCCGCACGCCGGGCCAGATCTACGACGTCGCCAGCAACATCCTGCAGCAGCGGCTGAGCCAGATCGACGGCGTCGGCGAGGTGGAGATCGGCGGCTCGTCGTTGCCGGCGGTGCGGGTCGAGCTGCTGCCCTTCGCGCTGAATTCCTATGGGCTCTCGGGGGAGGACGTCCGCGCCGCCGTGCAGGCGGCCAGCGCCAATCGCCCGAAAGGCGCGGTCGATGCGGGTGAACGCCGGCTGCAGGTCTATACGCCCAAGGCCGGGCACAAGGCGGCCGACTACCAGGACCTGGTGATCGCCTGGCGCAACGGCGCGCCGGTGCGGCTGCGCGACGTCGCTCGGGTCAGCGACGGGGTGCAGGACGTGCGCACCCTGGGGCTGTTCAACGGCAAGCCGGCGATCGTCGTGCTGGTCACCCAGGAGGCCGGAGCCAACGTCATCAAGACGGTCGACAAGGTGCGCGCCGAACTGCCGGAGTTGCAGGCCGACCTGCCCGGCGACGTCGCCCTGCAGGTCGCCTCCGACGCCACCACCTCGATCCGCGCCTCGCTGCACGAAATCGAGGTGACGCTGCTGATCTCGATCGTCCTGGTGGTGCTGGTGGTCAGCGCCTTCCTGCGCAGCGGCCGGGCGACCATCATCCCGGCGGTCGCCACCGTGGTGTCCCTGCTGGGGACCTTCGGGGCGATGTACCTGCTGGGATTCTCGCTCAACAACCTCAGCCTGATGGCGCTGACGGTGGCGACCGGCTTCGTGGTCGACGACGCCATCGTCGTGCTGGAGAACACCAGCCGGCACATCGAGGCCGGCATGGACCGCTTCAAGGCCGCGCTGCTCGGCGCGCGCGAGGTGGGCTTCACGGTGATGTCGATCAGCGTCAGCCTGGTCGCGGTCTTCATCCCGCTGCTGTTCATGGGCGGTCAGGTCGGGCGGCTGTTCCGCGAGTTCGCCGTGACCCTCTCCGCGGCGGTGATGATCTCGCTGGTGATCTCGCTGACCACCACGCCGATGATGTGCGCCCTGCTGCTTCGGCGCGAGGTCACGAGCCGACCGCCGGGACGCTTTTCGCGCGCCTTCGAGGCCGCCTGGGACCGGCTGCTCGCAAGCTACGCCGCCAGCCTCGACTGGGCGCTGGGCAACAAGCCGCTGATCCTGCTGGTGCTGGCGGTGGTGATCGGCCTCAACGTCTTCCTCTACGCCGCCGCGCCGAAGGGCTTCTTCCCACAGCAGGACAGTCGCCGGCTGAACGGCGGCCTGCGCGCCGACCAGAGCATTTCGGCCGAGGCCATGGGCCGCAAGCTGCGGCAGATCGAGGCGATCATCCGCCGCGACCCGGCGGTGGACACGGTGGTGGGCTTCACCGGCGGCGGCCGGGCCGGCGGCGGCTTCATGGCCGTGCAGCTGAAGCCGCCGGCGGAGCGCGGAGGCGTCAAGGGCCAGGCGGTGATCCAGCGGCTGCGGCGGCCGCTCAGCCGCGTCACCGGCGTCTCGGTCTTCCTCAATCCGCAGCAGGACGTGCGCATGGGCGGGCGGATGAGCAACGCCACCTACCAATACACGCTCAAGTCCGACAACGACGCCGACCTGACCAACTGGACGATCAAGCTGGCCAACGCGCTGAAGTCCGACCCGCGGCTGACCGACATCGACAACGACGTGCAGGACAACGGCGTCGAAGCCTTCGTCGACATCGACCGCGACGCCGCCTCACGCCTGGGGATCACCCCGCGCGACGTCGACAACGCCCTCTACGACAGCTTCGGCCAGCGCCAGATCGCCACCATCTATGAGGACGTCAACCAGTACAGCGTGATCCTGGAGAACGCCGGCGCCTACGGCCAGGGACCCGAGGCGCTGGGATCGGTGAACATCCCGACCAGCGGCACGCCGACGACCTCGCGCCAGCTCAGCCAGGCGCCGCCGGCGAAGGTGTTCCAGCCGATCACCCGCAGCGGCCCGCTCGCCAGTCCGGGCGGGGCGATCGCCGATCCGTTCCCGCAGATCAGCTCCAGCGCAGGCGGCGGCTCCGCCACGACGCCGTCCGCCTCCGCGACAGGCGCCGCCGCGTCGTCCGCCAACACCACGACGGCCAACCCCGGCCTGCGGGATTCGGCGAGCGGCCAAGGGGTCAGCACCGGCGCCGCCAGGATGGTCCCCCTGCCCGCCGTGGCCGGCTTCCGCGAGCGGGCGAGCGCGGCCAGCGTCAGCCACCAGGACGCCCAGCTGGCGGCGACCATCTCCTTCAACCTGGCGCCCGGCCAGTCGCTGAGCGACGCCCAGGCGGCGTTCGCCGAGGCCGAGGCGCGCATCGCCCTGCCGGCCAATGTGCGGGGCGGCTTCCAGGGCACGGCGCGCAGCTTCCAGGCGCAGATGAGCGAGCAGCCCGTGCTGATCCTGGCGGCCCTGGTCGCCATCTACATCGTGCTGGGGGTGCTCTACGAGAGCCTGATCCATCCGCTGACGGTGCTGTCCACCCTGCCGTCGGCGGGGGTCGGGGCGGTGTTCGCCCTGCTGCTCTTCAAGATGGAGTTCTCGATCATCGCGCTCATCGGGATCTTCCTGCTGATCGGCATCGTCAAGAAGAACGCCATCCTGATCATCGACTTCGCGCTCGAGGCCGAACGCGCCCGCGGCCTCTCGGCGACCGAGGCGGTGCGCGAAGCCTGCCTGCTGCGCTTCCGGCCGATCCTGATGACCACGCTCGCCGCCGGCCTGGGCGCCCTGCCGCTGGCGATCGGCTTCGGCGAGGGCTCGGAGCTGCGCCAGCCGCTCGGGGTGGCGATCATCGGCGGGTTGATCGCCAGCCAACTGCTCACCCTGCTCACCACCCCGGTGGTCTACATCTACCTCGACCGTCTGCGCCCGCACCGGCGCGACGAGCGCTTCCTGAGCCGGCACGGCGGGCCCGAGCCCGCCCCGGCCAACGGGTGACCTCAATGCCGAACCGTTTCCTCCGCAGCCTGACCGCCAGCGCCGCCGTCGCCGCCCTCTGCGGCTGTGCGGTGGGGCCGAACTATGTCCGCCCAACCACCCCGATCGCCCCGGCCTACAAGGAGCAGGCGGGCCAGGAGCAGGGCTGGAATCCCGCCCAGCCGGCCGACCTCGCCCCGCGCGGCGACTGGTGGGCGCTGTTCGAGGATCCGGCGCTGAGCGCGCTGGAGGCGCGGGTGGCGGTCTCCAACCAGAACATCGCCGCCGCCGAGGCCGCCTATCGCCAGGCCGAAGCCCTGGTGCGCGAACAGCGCGCCGCCCTGCTGCCGGCGCTCGACCTCTCCGCCGGCGCGACCCGCTCGGGCGGCGGCAGCGGCAGCGGCGGCACGGTCGTCAACTCGGGCGGCGGGACGGTGGTGACCAGCGGCGGCGGCGCGGCCACCCGCTACCGCGCCAGCGTCGGCGCCTCCTGGGAGCCCGACGTCTGGGGCCGCATCCGCCGCGGGATCGAGAACGCCCGCGGCTCGGCCCAGGCCAGCGAGGCCGACCTGGCGGCGGCGAGGCTCTCGGCCCAGGCGACGCTGGCCGCCGACTATTTCGACCTGCGCCAGACCGACCTGCAGATCGCCCTGCTGCAGCAGGTGACCGCCGGCTACCAGCGCAGCCTGCAGATCGCCCAGAACCGCTTCAACGCGGGAATCGCGCCGCACAGCGATGCGCTGCAGGCGCAGAGCCAGCTGGCCTCGGCCCAGGCCGACCTCGCCGACCTGTCGAGCAGCCGGGCGGCCTTCGAACACGCCATCGCCGTCCTCGCCGGCGAGGCGCCGGAGACCTTCAGCATCGCCGCCGATCCCAACTGGCGCGCGGCCACCCCCGAGATCCCGCCGGGCCTGCCCTCGACCCTGTTGCAGCGCCGGCCGGACATCGCCGCGGCCGAGCGGCGCGCGGCGGCGGCCAGCGCCGCGATCGGGGTGGAGACCGCCGCCTGGTTCCCCAGCCTGACGCTGACCGGCTCCTACGGCTTCTCGGCCAGCCAGCTCGGCAAGCTGATCAGCGCGCCGGCGAGCGTCTGGTCCTACGGCGCCTCGCTGGCCCAGACCCTGTTCGACGCCGGCGCGACGCGGGCAAGGGTCTCCGGCGCCCGCGCCGCCTACGACCAGACGGTGGCCCAGTACCGGCAGACGGTGCTGGCGGCGTTCCAGGACGTCGAGGACCAGTTGGCCGCGCAACGCGCGCTCGTCGCCGAGGACACGCTGCGCCGTCAGGCCGCCGAGGCCTCCGAGCGGGCCGCCGTCATGGTGCTCAACCAGTACAAGGAAGGCCAGGTCGCCTACACCGACGTGGTCACCGCCCAGGCCACCGCGCTCAGCGCCCGCCGCACGCTCGTGCAGACGACCGCCGCCCGCCAGACCACCGCCGTCGCCCTGGTCCAGGCGCTCGGCGGCGGCTGGACCGCGCCCTTCTAGCTCCCCCGGGGCCGCGGCGTACGGGGCAGCCGCAGCTCGAAGACCGTGCCCTGCGGGCCGGTCTCGGCCAGGGTCAGGTCGCCGCCGTGGCCGACGGCGAGTTCGCGTGCGATGGCCAGGCCAAGGCCCGCCCCCTCCGGGCGGCTGGACCCCGAAAACGGCTGGAACAACCGCTCGCGCGCGCGCTCCGGCACCCCGGGCCCATTGTCGGCGATCCGCACCAGGCTGGCGCCCTCGACCTGGCTGGAGGTGACGCGGACGAGGCCAGGCGCGGCGCGGTCCGGCTCGTGTTCGATGGCTTCACGGGCGTTGCGCAACAGATTGACCAGGATGCGGTGCAGCTGGTCGGGGTCGGCGCTCACCAGCTCGCCCTCGGCCACCGCATTGACCAGCCGCACGCCATCGTCCGCGAGCCGGGCGTCCTCGCCCGCCGCCTCGATCGCCGGGGCGAGCGGCAGCGGTCCGATCTCCGGCGCCGCCTCCTGGGTCTTGCCGTAGGTCAGCACGTCGGACGCCAGCCGCACCGCGCGGTCCAGCGCCCGCTCGAGCCGCGGCAGGGCCTGCCTGACCTTGGGGTCCTTCAGCGCCGCCAGCCGTTCCGAGGCGATCTGGGCGCTGGTCAGCATGTTGCGCAGGTCGTGGTTGATCTTGGCCACCGCCTCGCCGAGCGCGGCCAGCCGGGCGCGCGAATGCAGGGCTGCGCGCACGTCGGCCTGCATGCGGGCGAGCTCGACCTCGGCGCGGCCGAGCTCGTCGCGGCGGCCGGAGAGCTCGACCCGGGCCGCGGGATCCTCCGGGTCGGCGCGGAACCGCTCCATCGCCCGGGTGATCCGCTGCATCGGCCGCACCAGGAACAGGTTCAGCGCCAGATAGACGAAGATGCCGGTGATGGTGGAGACGAAGGCGGTGATCAACACCTGTCGCCAGAGATAGCTGGCCAGCGCCCGCTTCAGCTCGGCGTCGGAGGCCACGAACTCGACGAAGTCGCCCTTGCGGAACCGCGGCGCGGCCATCACCCGCACGCGCCGGCCGTCAGGGCCGAACAGGGTCTGGAACGGCGCCATCCAGCCGAGCCCGGGCGAGCGCTGGCGCAGGTCCACCAGATAGGGCGCCCGGGTCTGGCCCGGCCGCGGCCGGGCGAACACCAGGGCGCGGATGCCGTCGACCGAAACCGCCACAATGTCGACGCCAGCCGCGTTCAGGAATTGCGCCTTCAGCTGTTCGCTGACCACCCGGTCGGGCGCGACCTCGGGGGCCAGCGAGGCCAGTTCGGCCGCCCGCACGCGGTCCAGCAGCCACTGGCGCTCATAGGCGGCCAGCGAGGGGGGCAGGGTGAGCGCGCCGCCAAGCGCGACGAACAGCACCGTGAGCACCAGCAAACGGGCGGAGAGTCCGCCGGGCCAGAAGAATCGGCGGGGAGACGGTTTCGGAAGCTCCTGCGGAGTGGGCGCATCCGCCATGGCTTATCCCGTAATCCACCCGGCCCGCTTCGGCAACGCGGGCGGCGGCTGAGGGCGCTCGGGCGGAGACCGGCTCAGGCGCGTCCCACCGCCTCGCGCACGTCGGCGAAGCCGTCCCGGCGCAGACATTCGGCGAGCTCGCGCTTGATCCGCGTCACCAGGCCGGGCCCTTCGTAGACCAGGGCCGAATAGAGCTGCACCGCCGAGGCGCCGGCGCGGATCCTGGCGTAGGCGTCCTCGCCGCTGGCGATCCCGCCGGCCCCGATCAGCGCCAGCCGGCCGGCGCCGGCCGCCGCAAATTCGAGCAGCTTGCGCGTCGAGAGCGTCTTCAGCGGGGCGCCGGACAGGCCGCCGCTCTCCTGGCGATGGCGCGAGGCCAGCTCCGGCCGCGAGGTCGTCGTGTTGGCGACGATGATGCCGGCGAGCCCGTTGGCCTCGACGGTTTCGACGATCGCTTCGACCTCGCCGGGCTCCAGGTCGGGCGCGACCTTGAGGAACATCGGAACCAGGCCTTCGCGCGGCAGGGCGTCGCGCGCCTCGGCGAGGCGGCCGAGCAGCTCCTGCAGCGCCGCCCTGGTCTGCAGCCCCAGCAGGCCGGGTGTGTTGGGCGACGAGATGTTGACGGTGAAATACGACGCCAGGCCCCACAGCCGTCGCAGGCAGGCGACATAGTCGCCCATGCGGTCCTCGGAATCCTTGTTCGCGCCGATGTTGGCGCCGACCAGGCCAGCCTGGCCCTTTCGCGCCAGCCGCCCGGCGAACGCCTCCAGGCCTTGGTTGTTGAAGCCCATCCGGTTGATCACCGCCTTGTCCTCGGTCAACCGGAACAGCCGCGGCCGCGGATTGCCGACCTGGGGCTTGGGCGTGACGGTGCCGCATTCGACGAAGCCAAAGCCGGCCCGCAGCATGGGGGCGAACACCTGGGCGTTCTTGTCGAACCCCGGAGCCAGGCCGATCGGATTGGGCAGCCTCAGGCCGGCGACCTCGATCGCCAGCATCGGGTCGTCGGCGCCGGCGCGCGGACCCAGCCCCGCCTGCAGCGCGCGGATCGCCAGCCCGTGGGCGTCTTCAGGGTCGCAGGCGTGCAGCGCCCGGGTGACCAGGCCATGCAGGGCGCTCATTGGGCGTGTCCAGCCAAATTCCCCAACCGCGGAATCCCGTCCTCGCCGAGCGGCGCTTCGGTGACGGCGAGCACCTGCGTCGCCTGCAGCGGCGCATAGAGGTGCGGGAAGAGGGCGCCGCCGCGGGACGGCTCCCAGCGCAGCGCCTGGCCGAGGTCGTCCGCCTCGACCGCCAGCACCACCAGGTCGGCCTGGCCGTGGAAATGCCGCTGCGCCGTCTCCTGCGCCTGGGCGGCGGTGGAGAAGTGGATGTAGCCGTCCTGCAGGTCGATGGGCGAGCCGGCGAACCGGCCAGCCGCCTGGGCGGCCTCCCACTCGGCGCGCGACAGGATCTTGTAGATGCGGCTCAAGCGTCGCGCTCCGGATAATAGAGGCCATCGGCCACCGCCCGCCCGGCCGCGTCGATGTCGAAGATGGCGACCGCGGCCGGCGGGAAGGCCCGCTGGGCCCGCGCCAGATACGCCGCCGGGGCCCGGCCGTCGCGCAGCAGCCGCACCGCCAGCTCCTGCAGGCCGGGATTGTGCGCCACCACCAGCACCACCCCGCCCGCCGCGTCGGCGAGCCGGCGAATCACGCCGGCGTCGGCGTTGTAGAGCGCCGGCTCGAAGCGCACCTGCGCAGTCGACAGGGCCTCGTCGGCGATTTCCCAGGTTTCGCGGGTCCTGAGCGCCGGGGAGACCAGCGCCACGTCCGGAAGCGCCCCCATCGCCGCCAGCCGCTCGCCCATCGCCTTGGCCTCGCGCCGGCCGCGCGGCGCCAGCGGACGATCGAAGTCGTCGCCGCTCGGCGCGTCGCTCTCGGCCTTTGCGTGCCGCAACAGGATGAGCCGGTCCATCGATCTCTCGCCCCCTTCGCGCGCGCCTCTTAGAGCGTTTCCCCCCCAGGTGAAATCACCTGCGAGGGTCCGGACCGCTTCCGTGAATCAAACTGCGGCTGCGAACCCATTGACACTGAAAGGGCTTGGCGGTCCAAGGCCATCATGAGCGAAGCCGCCGACGCGACCGCCGCCAGCGAGGCCCAGGGCGGCACGATGAGGTTCCCGGCGAACAAGGCGCTGCGGCTGGATTCCGGTGCGCGGCTGGCGCCGCTGGAGATCGCCTACAACACCTACGGCCGGCTCAACGCCGAGCGTTCCAACGCGGTGCTCGTCTGCCATGCCCTGACCGGCGACCAGCACGCCGCCTCGCTGCATCCCACCACCGGCAAGCCGGGCTGGTGGACCCGCGCCATCGGTCCGGGCAAGCCGCTCGACCCGGAGCGCTACTTCATCATCTGCTCCAACGTGATCGGCGGCTGCATGGGCTCGACCGGCCCGGCCTCGATCGACCCGAAGACCGGCCGGCCCTACGGGCTGTCTTTCCCGGTGATCACCATCGGCGACATGGTTCGCGCCCAGGCCATGCTGGTCGAGGCGCTGGGCATCGAGACCCTGTTCGCGGTGATCGGCGGCTCGATGGGCGGGATGCAGGTGCTGCAGTGGGCGGCCGACTATCCCCAGAAGCTGTTCTCCGCCATCTGCATCGCCTCGGCGCCGCGCCACTCGGCGCAGAACATCGCCTTCCACGAGGTCGGCCGCCAGGCGATCATGGCCGACCCCGACTGGCGCGCGGGCGCCTACGAAGAGGGCGGCGTGCGCCCCGAGAAGGGTCTGGCGGTGGCGCGCATGGCCGCGCACATCACCTACCTGTCCGAGGCGGCCCTGCAACGCAAGTTCGGCCGTGAGCTGCAGCGCGACGGCCTGTCGTGGGGGTTCGACGCGGATTTCCAAGTTGAAAGTTATCTACGTCATCAGGGGGCCAGCTTCGTCGACCGCTTCGACGCCAACTCCTACCTCTACATCACTCGGGCGATGGACTATTTCGACCTCGCGGCCAAGCACGGCGGGGTGCTCACCGAAGCCTTCGCCAAGGCCCGCGCGGTGAAGTTCTGCGTGCTCTCCTTCTCCTCCGACTGGCTCTATCCGACCGCCGAGAGCCGCGACGTGGTGCGGGCGCTGAACGCCGCCGGCTGCCGCGCCAGCTTCGCCGAAATCGACAGCGACAAGGGCCACGACGCCTTCCTGCTCGACGAACCGCAGCTCGACGCCACCCTGCGCGGCTTCCTCTCCGCCCAGTCCCAGGCGCGGGGGCTGGCATGAGTCTGCGCACCCCCCTCCACCGCTTCGCGGTTCCCCTCCCCCTGAGGGGGAGGAGAGTCGAGGCTGCAGCTTCCTTCTCCTCCCCCCTCGGGGGAGGGGGACCCCGAAGGGGTGGAGGGGGCCAGCCGGGAGCTCATGGCCTGTCATGAGCCCCCTGCGCGAAGACTTCCGCGAGATCCTGCGGCTGGTGCGTCCCGGCGCGCGGGTGCTCGACGTCGGCTGTGGCGAGGGCGAGCTTCTGGAATTGCTCACCCGCGAGAAGCGGGTCGACGGCCAGGGCCTGGAGATCGGCCAGGAGGGCGTCTCGGCCTGCCTCGCCAAGGGGCTGGCGGTGGTCCAGGGCGACGGCGATCGCGACCTCGACTATTTCCCGACCCAGGCGTTCGACTACGCGGTCCTGTCGAAGACGCTGCAGCAGATGCGCGAGCCGGCGCACGTGCTCTCCGAGCTGCTGCGGATCGCCGACCAGGCGGTGGTCTCGGTGCCGAACTTCGGCCACTGGCGGGTGCGGTGGGCCCTGCTCGCCAAGGGCCGGATGCCGGAGACCCGGGCCCTGCCCGAGCCGTGGTGGTCGACCCCCAATATCCACCTCTGCACCCTGCGCGACTTCACCGACCTCTGCCGCGAGCTCGACCTGCGCATCGACGCCTGCTCGGCGCTGTCCGGCGGCAAGCCGGCGCGGCCGATCGACCCCGGCCGGCCGATCGAGAACTGGCGCTCGGAAAGCGCCATCTTTCTGCTCAGCCATCGCGGCGCCCCGCCGCGCGCCGCCGCGCCGCTGGACCTGTTCGGCGAGGTGGCGCCGGCGCCGGCAGGCCCGCCCGCGCCGAAACGGCGGGCGCCGACCAAGGCCAGGTCCGCGGCCGGGATCAAGGCCAAGGCCTGAGACGGCGCTTCATCGGCCAGCGCACCGCGTGGGGCTGTTGGCGGACGCCTGAGCCGGCGGCCGAAGCGCCGCTGGCGCGATCGCGGTTTCCAAGCTCGGCCGGCCATGGCTAAGCTTCGATCGAAGCAGGAAGGGCGCGGGCGGGAGATGGGGCGGCTGTTCGGTTCACCGGCGCGCAACCTCGTATCGATCGTCGGTTTCGTGCTGCTCGTGGCGCTTGCTGCGGTCGCCGCCTACCTGGCCGCCGGCTGGTCCCTGCCCGACGCCCTCTACATGGTGGTGCTGACCATCTACACGGTCGGCTACGAAGAGGTGCGGCCGATCGATACGCCGTTCCTGCACTTCGTCACCGTGGCGCTGATCACGCTCGGCTGCACCGGAATGATCCTGCTGACCGGCGCGCTGGTGCAGCTGCTGACCTTCAACCAGATCCAGAGCCTGCTGGGCGGAAAGCGCATGAAGAACGACATCGATCGCCTGAAAGGCCACGTCATCGTCTGCGGCTTCGGCCGGATCGGGTTGATGCTGGCGCGCGAGCTGGCCGACGGCGGGGCCGCCTTCCTGATCATCGAACGCAGCGAGGAGCGGCTGGAGCAGGCCAAGGCGCTGGGCTATCTGTGCCTGCAGGCGGACGCCACCGACGAGACCGCCCTGCTGGCCGCCGGCGTCGACCGCGCCCGGGTGCTGGCCACCGTGCTGCCGGACGACGCGGCCAATGTCTTCATCACCCTGAGCGCGCGCGCCCTCAATCGCGGGCTGCAGATCATCGCCCGCGGCGAGGCGCCCACCACCGAGACCAAGCTGCTGCAGGCCGGCGCCGACAAGGTCGTGCTGCCGACCCACATCGGCGCCGAACGGATCGCCGAGATGGTGCTGTTCCCGGAGACCGCCGCCTTCATCCGCGGGTCGCAGCAGATGGCCGACTTCGAGAAGATGCTGCGCAACCTCGGGCTGGACCTGGAGGTGGTGATCGCCGCTGAGGGCAGCCCCGCCGAGGGGGTGACGATCGGAGAGCTGGAGCAGCGCGCCAGGGGCGCCTTCTTCGTGGTGCAGATCAACCACGGCGACGGCAAGGTGGTCACCCGCCCGCCGCGCGAGACCGGCATCGTGGCGGGCGACGGCCTGGTGGTGGTCGGCCGCGGGGTTGGCGAGGTGAACAGCTTCTTCGCCACCCCCGCCAACCGCCGCCCCCGCGCCGGACGGACGACCTTCTAGAGTGGGGTCTACCCGGCGATCGCCGCGGCGTCGCGGTCGCCGGTGCGGATGCGCAGCGCCTGTTCCAGGTCCATGACGAAGACCTTGCCGTCGCCGATCTTGCCGGTGTTGGCGGTGCGGGCGACAGCCTCGACCACGGCGTCGGCGATGTCGGCGGACACCGCGATCTCCAGCTTGACCTTGGGCAGCAGCTTCACCTCGTACTCCGCCCCGCGATAGACCTCGGTCTTGCCGCGCTGCCGGCCGTAGCCGCGCACCTCGGTGACCGTCAGGCCCGAGGCGCCGGCCTCGGTCACGGCGTCGAGCACCGCATCCAGCCGGCTGGGCTTGATCACCGCAACGATCATCTTCATGGCGCGCCTCTCCCGTAAGTCTTGGACGACAGGCTACGGGTTTCCCGCCCGGTCTCCAAGTCCGCCCGTAAGGCGCGCGCGCGACACCGGCGCGGCCGCCCCCGGCGAGGGGGTCAGCACCGGCCGCACGGCGAGGCGGCGCGCACGTTGGGCCCGGGGCTTGACCGCGAAGGTCTGCTTCACCGCCTCCATCAGCACCAGGCCGGAGACGCCCGGCCAGATCCGCGAGCCGACCTGCTCGAAGCCTTCCGCCCAGCGCGCCATCCAGGCCACCGGCGGCACATAGAGGGCCCGCGTCCAGCCGGACGGCTCCAGCTCGGCCTCGCGCAGCAGTTCAGCCAGCTGGCTGCGGCTGTAGGGGCGACCGTGGCCGAACGGCGTCGACTCGACGTTGGCCCAGGGCCCGTGGCGCGAGGCCACCGCCACCACGACCCGGCCGGACGGCGCCAGCACCCGCCACACCTCGCGCAGCAGGCCCACCGGATCGGCCGCTTCCTCGATCGCGTGCACCACCAGGATCCGGTCGAAGAAGGCGTTGACGAACGGCAGCTGGTCCTCGGCGACCAGGCTGGTCAGGCTGCGCCGTTCGCCCGGCCAGACCTCCACCCCCTGCTGAGCGGGCATGGCCGCGACCACCCGACGCCCGCGCGCCTCCAGCCCGGCGAGAAAGGGCGTGGCGTAGCCCAGGCCCAGCACGTCCAGGCCGCGGACGTCGCTCCAGGCTTCCGTCACCTTGCGGGTCACCATGGTGCGCGCCGCGCGACCGAGGTCGGAGGCGTAGAACTGACGAAGCTCGAGGACGTCCCTGCGCATTCAGACTCACGACGTTTTACATTCCGGGCCGGCGGCAGGGCTCGACCGCCGGGTCGCATCAACCTAAATGCATGGGCCGAGGCTGTCGCTACCGGAGAAACTTAGGGATGCCGCTGACCGTCCACCAGTTTCCCTGCCTGGAAGACAACTATGGCTTCCTGGTCCGCGACGAGGCGTCGGGCCTGGCGGCCTGCATCGACACGCCGGACGCCGAGGCGATCCTGCGCGAGCTGTCGCGGCTCGGCTGGCGCCTGGACATGATCCTCAACACCCATTGGCACCCCGACCACGCCGGCGGAAACCAGGCGGTCGCCGCCGCCACCGGCGCCCGGGCGGTGGGGCCGGCCGAGGTCACCCGCATCGCCAAGCTCGACCGGGAAGTTCGCGGCGGCGACCACGTCCTCTTGGGCGAGACCCGCTTCGAGGTGATCGAGACCGGCGGCCACACCCTGGGTCACATCGCCTACTACGACGCCGGCGACCGCATCGTCTTCGTCGGCGACACCCTGTTCGCCCTCGGCTGCGGACGGCTGTTTGAAGGCCCACCGGACCAGATGTGGGCGAGCCTGCAGCGGCTGGCCGGGCTGCCGGAGGAGACCCGCGTCTACTGCGCGCACGAATACACCGCCTCCAACGCCCGCTTCGCCCTGTCGATCGACGACGATCCGGCGGTGACGTCCCGCACCGCGGCGGTGTTCGCCGCGCGGGCGCGTGGCGAGCCCACGGTGCCCACCACGATCGGACTGGAGAAGGCCACCAATCCCTTCCTGCGCGCGCCGCAGCTGGCCGGCCGGGTCGGCGCGGCCGGCCAGCCGGACTTCCAGGCCTTCGCCGCGGTGCGCGCCGCGAAGGACGCCTTCAAAGGCTGACGTGACTAGCGACCGCGCTCGGCGGCGGCCACGATGCGCTCGGACGAGGGACGCCCGGCGAGCCCTTCGGCAGGCGCGACGGTGATCTGCAGCGCCTCGCCGGCCAGCTGGACGTCGGCGTGACGGCCCTCTCCCAGCCGGACCTGGCGGAATCGCGCGAGCAGCAGGGCGGCGTCGGATCGGCGGGCCATCCGCACGACCGCCTCGCCGGCGACGGCGGCGGCGTCGGCGATCAGGGCGGACGAGGCGGGACTGGCGTCGGCGTTGAACGGAATCAGCCGCCGCGCCGCGTGGCTGGCGCGGGCGCTGGACTGGGCGAGACGCTCCAGCAAGGCCTGGGGTCCCAGCGGCTGCAGCCGTAGCGGGCTCGAAACACCGGCCAGCGCCGCGGCCGCGCCGCCGGGGCGCTGGTTGGTGAAGACGGTGACCCCGCCCAGGCGCGTGGCGCGCAGCACCGGCTCCCCGAGGTCGTTCTTGTAGATGACGTCGCCGCGGGGCGCGGGCCGGGCCTGCAGCGCCCACACCTCCGGACTGTTGTCGAACTTCAGCAGCACCCGGCCGCCCTGGGTGCGGTCGACGACGAATCCGTCGCCATCTTCCGAGACGTAACGCGCCACCGCCGGCGCGCCGAGCTCGCGGGATTCGAACCCGTCGCGGCCGAACAGGCCCTGGCGCAGGGTCTGCGGGGCGGCCCACGCAGGGGCCGCACACGCCAGTGCCATCAACGCCGCCGCTGCGAAAATGGCCGTGCAATTCGCGCGTGGGTCGCCCGTCATGACTCCATCGTTGATGCCGTCCGACTGGGGCGCTTTTAGGACGTGGGTACGGCGCTCAACCGCCCATGTACTGACCGCCGTTGATGGTCAAGGTGGCGCCGGTGACATAGCCCGCGCGCTCGCCGGCCAGGTAGGCGACCAGTTCGGCGATCTCCTCGCCGCGGCCGAGGCGGCCGACGGGAATCTGCTCGACGATCAATTGCAGCACCTTCTCCGGCACCGCCTGCACCATCTCGGTGTCGATATACCCCGGGGCTATGGCGTTGACCGTCACGCCCTTCTTGGCGTTTTCCAGCGCCAGCGCCCTGGTGAAGCCCAGCATCCCGGCCTTGGCGGCGGAATAGTTGCTCTGGCCGATCTGGCCCTTCTGGCCGTTGATCGAGGAGATGTTGATGATCCGCCCCCAGCCGCGCTCGCGCATGCCTTCGATGACCTGGCGGGTCATGTTGTAGAGGCTGTCCATGTTGACGCGCACGACCTCGCCCCACTGTTCCGGGGTCATGCGATGGAAGACGGTGTCGCGGGTGATGCCGGCGTTGTTGACCAGCACGTCGACCGGGCCGAGTTCGGCCTCGACCTTGGCGATGGCCGCCTGGCAATCGGCGAACGCCCCGACATTGCCTTTGACGACCATGACGCCCAGCTCTTTGGCGCAGCCTTCCGCGGCGGTCTCATTGCCGGAGTAGCCGGCGGCGACCTTCAGGCCGTCGGCCTTCAGCCGCGCCACGATCGCGTGACCGATGCCGCGGGTTCCACCTGTCACGAAAGCTACTCTCGCCATGCGCTTCTTTCCCTGCTGGACCGCGTCCGTTGTGAGTCTGGACCTAGACAACCAGAACGCGCGTTTTTTCCCTTCTTGACCAGGGTCGTCTTCGCAGCCTGGCCGTTTCAGCCGACCGGGGACGACCCTGGGGCGGTCAACAGGCGTTCAGCCCGTCACATTGCATTTTCCACACAGACTGCGACACCCATGCCGCCGCCGACGCACAGAGTGGCGAGGCCCTTGGTTGCGCCGGTTCGCTTCATTTCATGGAGTAGCGTGGTCAAAATCCGGGCGCCTGACGCGCCGATCGGGTGGCCGATGGCGATCGCCCCGCCATTCACGTTCACCTTGGCGGGATCCAGGCCCAGCTCGCGCACCACGCACACCGCCTGGGCGGCGAAGGCCTCGTTGGATTCGATGAGGTCGAGGTCGGCGATCGACCAGCCAGCCTTTTCGAGCGCCTTGCGGCTGGCGGGGATCGGGCCGGTGCCCATGATCTCGGGCTCGACGCCGGCGTGCGCCCACGAGGCGATGCGGGCCAGCGGCTTCAGCCCGCGGGCCCTGGCCTCGTCGGCGGTCATCAGCACCAGGGCCGCAGCGCCGTCATTCAGCCCCGAAGCATTGCCGGCGGTGACCGAGCCGTCCTTGGTGAAGGCGGGCCTGAGGCCGGAGAGGCTCTCCAGCGTCGCCCCGTGGCGAATGTATTCGTCCTGGTCGACCACGGTCTCGCCCTTGCGGGTCTTGACGGTCACCGGCGCGATCTCGTCGGCGAACTTGCCGGCCTTCTGGGCGGCCTCAGCGCGATTCTGCGAGGTGACGGCGAAGCTGTCCTGGTCCTCGCGGGTGATCTGCCAGCGGGCGGCGATGTTCTCGGCCGTCTGGCCCATGTGATAGCCGTGGAAGGCGTCCCACAGGCCGTCCTTGATCATGGTGTCGACCAGGCCGAATTCGCCCATCTTGACGCCGTTGCGGAGTTGGCCGGCGTGCGGCGACTGGCTCATGCTCTCCTGGCCGCCGGCGACGACGATCTTCACCGAGCCGTCCTGGATTTGCTGGGCCCCCAGCGCAACGGCGCGCAGGCCGGAGCCGCAGAGCTGGTTCAGCGACCACCCGGGGGACGCCAGAGGCACCCCGGCCTTGACCGCCGCCTGGCGCGCCGGGCCCTGGCCGGCGCCCGCCTGCAGCACCTGGCCGAGGATCACCTCCCCGACCTCGGCGGCCGTGATGCCGGCCCGCTCCACCGCGGCCTTGATGGCGACCGCGCCGAGCTCGTGGGCTGGCAGGCTCGACAGCGCCCCGTTGAATGAGCCCACAGGCGTGCGGGCGGCGGAAACGATTACGATGTCGCTCATCTGAGGGCTCCTCCGGAGGACGCGGGCTCTGTCCTGCGGCCTTGGTCCAACTATCTGTAAGGTGATCGCCGCCGCAAGCCGTTGAAGGCTGAAAACTTCGGCCATTTCATATTAAGCTCGCATCCGCGATACTGCACTGCAGAATGCGGTCGCGTGTCGCCGGCCGCCGCAAGCAACAAGGACTTGGGATGGCGAGCACCCAGGAGACCGGCGTCCCGCAGGACGAGCGGGTGGTGATCAAGAAGTACGCGAACCGCAGGCTCTACAACACCGCGTCGTCCTCCTATGTGACCCTCGAGCACCTCGCAGCGATGGTGAAGCAAGGGGTCGACTTCGTCGTCTATGACGCCAAGACGAACGAAGACATCACCCGCACGGTGCTGACCCAGATCATCTTCGAGGAGGAGAGCCAGGGGCAGAGCCTGCTGCCGATCCAGTTCTTGCGGCAGCTGATCGGCTTCTACGGAAATTCCATGCAAGCCTTCCTGCCCTCCTATCTGGAGCTGTCGCTGTCGAGCTTCGCCCAGCAGCAGGAGCAGCTGCGCAACCAGTTCGCCAGTCTCGGCCAGACCGCGGGGATGGTCCCCGGGATGGCCGCTGGAATGGGCGGCTACGACGAGCAGATCCGGCAGAACCTCGCCCTCTTCGACCGGGCGATGAAGATGTTTTCGCCGTTCGCCTTCGCCAAGACCGGCGAGGCGGCCGCCCCGCCCCCGAAGGCCGAACCGGCCCAGGACGATGCGGTGGCGGAGCTGCGCAAGCGGATGGAAGAGATGCAGGCGCAGATCGAGAAGCTGGCCTCGAAGAGCTGAGCGCAGACGCGGGCGTTTCTTAACCCTCGCCCCTGCAGGATGGCCGCCAGATGAGCTCCTCGATCGACCCCATCAGCCGCGCCGCGCGGCTTCGTCGCGCCGCCCGGATCGAAACCGGGCGCGCGGAAGAGGCCTACGAGGCCGACCGTCCCGGCCTGCCGGTTCCGGTCGACGCGCCCGGGCGCGTCCCGCCGCGCGCCGAGGCTCCGGCAAGCGGCGTCACGCTGGACGCCCATCTGCTCGGCCAAGACGGCCAGAAGCGCGGCCTGCGCGCCGGCCCGGTGGCGATCGACAACGCCTCGGCCAGCTACAACCGCATCGAATGGTCCGGGACCAAGGACCGTCGCGCCCGCAAGGGCCGGATCGCCAAGACCGAGGTCTGACGCCGGAGCCGACCGGCGGCGACTGCCGCCCGGCAGAAGGCGCCGGGGAGACCCGCTCTCCCCCTGGACCCGGTCGCTCCAGCGCACAGCCTGGCGCCACTCTTGCTGCGCGGCGGGCATGCAGCTCGCCTATCGCCTCCTCGACATCGCCGTCGTCGCCCTGATCTTCACCGCGTTCACGTGAGCCGATCCGGATAAAACTTGCTCGCCGCAAGCCCCCTACCCCTCGTCGACAGGCCCGGGATTGCGGGCGCGGGACTGCAGCCACATCATTCCCAGCAGGTCGGAGAGCGAGGCCCAGAGGCGGCCGAGGTTGGTGTACTTCGAGCGGCCGGTCTGGCGGTGGCGATGGTTCACCGGGCGAAATTCGGTGCGGTAGCCCTCGCGCAGCATCAGCGCCGGCAGATAGCGGTGGATGTGGTCGAAATAGGGGAGCCGCAGAAAGGCCCCGCGGCGGAACGCCTTCAGCCCGCAGCCGGTGTCGTTGGCGGTGTCGTGCAACAGCCGCTTGCGCACCCCGTTGCCGATGCGCGAGGCGATCTTCTTGGCCCGGCTGTCCTGCCGCTTGACCCGTTCGCCGCCGACCAGCGCCAGCTCCGGGGGACCGGCGAGCAGGGCGTCGACCAGGGCGGGCCCGTCGGCCGGGTCGTTCTGGCCATCGCCGTCGAGGGTGACGATCACCGCGCCGCGGGCGCCGAGGACGCCGGTGCGGATGGCGCGGCTCTGGCCGGCGTTCTTCGCATGGCTGAGCACCCGCAGCTGCGGGATCTCGCCGCGCAGCGCCAGCAGCGCCGCGCGGGTGGAGTCGCGGCTGGCGTCGTTGACGAAGATCAGCTCGTAGCTGCGCCCGGCGAAAGCCCGGGCCACCTCGCGCGCCAGGGTCGGCGCGGCGCCTTCCTCGTCGAAGACGGGAATCACCACGGAGATGTCGGGCGCTGCAGCCATGGCCCTCCCATAGCGGAAAAGGCTGCTCAGGGAAGGATCGTGCTATCAGGCGGCCATGATGCTCGATGCTCAACTGGCCCGGTTCAGCCGCGGCTGGCGCGGTCCCGCTGTCGCGGCCTTCATCGCCCTCCTCGCCGGACTGCCGGGCCTGCTGGCGGCGCCGCCGCTGGACCGTGACGAATCGCGCTTCGCCCAGGCGACGGCGCAGATGCTCGAAACCCGCGACTTCGTGGTCATCCGCTACCAGGACCAGCCGCGCTTCAAGAAGCCGGTGGGGATCCACTGGCTGCAGGCGGCCAGCGTCTCGCTGTTCTCCGATCCCGAGGCCCGGGCGATCTGGGCCTACCGCATTCCCTCGCTGCTGGGGGCGATGCTGGCGGCCGCGGCCTGCGCCTGGGGCGCCCGGGCCTTCTTCGGCGCCGAGGCCGGGCTGTTCGCCGGCGCCATGCTGGGCGCCACCTTTCTGCTCTCCACCGAGGCGATGATCGCCAAGACCGACGCGGTGCTGTGCGGGACGACCACCCTGGCGATGGCCGCGCTCGCCCGCATCTACGCCGCCGCCCGCGACGGCCCGCCCGCGCCGCGCGGCGCGGTCTGGGTGTTCTGGACAGCGGTGGGGGTCGCCACCCTGGTGAAGGGCCCTGTCGGGCCGATGGTGGTGGCCCTGGCGATCGTGCTGCTGGCGATCGTCGACCGGCGGCCGGGCTGGCTGCTCGGCCTGAAGTGGTGGTGGGGGCTGATCATCGTCGCGGTGATCGTCGGCCCGTGGGCGGGCGCGGTGACGGTGGCTACCGACGGCGGCTTCTGGAGCGCGGCGCTGGGCGGCGACCTGGCGCCCAAGCTCGCCGGCGGCCAGGAGACCCACGGCGCGCCGCCCGGTTACCACACCCTGCTGGCGCCGCTGCTGACCTTCCCGATGACCCTGATGCTGCCGGCCGCTGCGGTCGTCGCCTGGCGCCGCCGCCACGAGCCGGGCGTGCGCTTCGCCCTGGCCTGGCTGATCCCCAGCTGGCTGGTGTTCGAGGCGATGCCGACCAAGCTGGTGCATTATCCACTGCCGACCTATGGGGCGCTGGCCTGGCTCGCCGCGGCGGCTCTCACCCAGCCGCTGGGGCCGCGCGTGCGCTGGACAGGCGCGGCGCTCGGCGCCCTCTTCGGTCTGCTGCTCGCCGGAGCGGTGCTTTATCTGCTGTCGGCCTATGGCGACCCCAAGGCCTTCGTCGCCCTGCTCGCGGCGATCGTCGCCGCCGCGCTGCTGGCCGGGGCAGGGCTCGCCGGAGCCTGGCTGCTGGCCCGCAATCGGCCCCATCAGGCTCTGGCGGCGGCGATCGCCTGCGGCGCGCTGGGCCATGCGGTGCTGCTGGCGGGCCTCGCCCCACGGCTCGCGCCGCTCTGGCTGTCGGCGCGCACCGAGGCGGCGATGGAGCGGGCCAGGCTGCTGCCGCGGCAAGGCATCGCCGACGCGCCGGTGGCGGTCGCCGGCTATGCCGAGCCCAGCCTGGTGTTCGCGCTCGGCACCGCGACCGAGCTGGCCGACGCCCAGGCCGCCGCCGAGGCGATCGCCGAGAACCGCCCCGCCGTGGTCGAGAGCCGCCAGGACGCCGCCTTCCGCGCCGCGCTCAAGGCCGCCGGCGTCGAGGCGCTGCAGGTCGGAGAGGTGAACGGCCTGGACTATTCGAACGGCGACCACATGTCCCTGCGGATCTACGAAGGCCGCGGAACCGCGGAGGGAGGAGCCCAGCCATGAGCCGCCACATCGAAATCGTCGAGGTCGGCCCGCGCGACGGGCTGCAGAACGAAAAGGCTCTGCTGGAGCTCGACCAGAAGCTCGAGTTCATCCACCGACTGGAGGAGGCCGGCGCGCGACGGATGGAGATCGTCTCCTTCGTCAACCCCCGGCGGGCGCCGCAGATGGCCGGCGCGGAGGAGATCTCGGCCGCCCTGCCGCATCACGCCGGCCGCTCGCGCATCGGCCTGGTGCTCAACGAGCGGGGTTGGGACCGCTGCGTCCGGGCCGGCTGCGACGAGGCCAATGTGGTGGTCTGCGCAAGCGACGGCTTCGGCATCCGCAACCAGGGCGCCTCGACCGACGAACAGCTGGCGGCGCTGCGGGCGATCGCCGCCAAGCGCGCGCTCGACGGCGGCCCGCCGATCACCGTCACCATCGCCGTCGCCTTCGGCTGCCCGTTCGACGGCGAGGTCTCAGACGCCCAGGTGCTGAAGGTGCTGCAGGTCGCCGACGAGCTGAAGCTGCCGGAGATCGCCATCGCCGACACCATCGGCGTCGCCGACCCCTGGCTGGTGCGCCGGCGCATCGGCCTGGCCCGCGAGGCTGCGCCGCACGCGCGCCTGCGGATGCACTTCCACGACACCCGCAACACCGGCCTGGCCAACGCCTTCGCCAGCATCGAAGCCGGAGTCGACGTCCTCGACGCCAGTTGCGGCGGCCTGGGCGGCTGCCCGTTCGCGCCGGCCGCCACCGGCAACATCGGCACCGAGGACCTGGTCTACATGCTGGAGCGGGCCGGATTTTCAACCGGCTACGACCTCGACAAGCTGATCGAGACCGGCCGCTGGGTCTCAGGCCTGCTGGGCAAGGCTCCGGTCGCCGCCCTCGACCGCGCCGGCGTGTTCCCGGCCCGGGCGGCGTGACATTCTCGCTCTCCCCGCCCTACCCTCTCAGGCCGCGCGGCCCTTGAGCCGCCACATCATCGGCCGGGCGACGGCGGTGCAGACGATCACCGGCGACAGCGCCCAGGCGATCAGGCGTTCGGAGACCTTCACCGCGCGCTTGCGGAAGTAGCGGGCCAGGCCGACACCCTTGTGGTACTCGACGCGCAAGGGGCTGGTCTGGCTCGTGCGCCCCAGGTGGATGACTTCGGCGCGGGGGTGGAAGACCACCGCCCCGCCCTGCTGGCGGACACGCCAGCACAGGTCGACGTCCTCGACGTGCAGGAAATAGCCCTCGTCGAAACCGTCCACCGCCTCGAAATCCTCGCGCCGCATGCAGAAGCAGGCGCCGGAGATGGTCGGCACCGCGGCCGGCTGGTCCGGGGTGGCCTCGGACTCCCAGTGCACCTCATAGCTGCGCAGCGCAGGAACGCGGTTGGCCAGCCGGCTCAGCGACACCAGGGCGCTCATCGGCGTGATGTCGCCGCGGCGCGCGCCCCGCTGTTCGGTGCGGTCGGCGTTCAGCACCCGGCCGCCGACGATGCAGGGCACCGGCCGGTGCTCGATCTCGCGCGCCAGCTCGGCGATGCAGCCCGGCTGCAGGAAGGCGTCCGGATTGAGGAAGATCAGCAGATCGCCGCGCGCGGTGCGCGCCCCGAGATTGGCCCCGCGGGCGAAGCCGATGTTGCCGTGGCCGCTCAGCAGGGTGACGCGGCCGTCACGCTCCGCCAGGCTGCGCAGCCGCGCGGCGTCGCCAGGCGTCGAGCCGTTGTCGACGATGACGAATTCGTCCACCAGCGGATCGTCGAGCACGCAGGCGACGCTCTGCTCCAGCGCCTCGCCGGTCATGAACACCACCATCACGATGGAGACGCTGGGGCGGGACCTCAGGAATTCCGGCGTGAGCGCGGGTTCTACAGCGACGATCGGTGCGACGATGCCGTTCATCCAGCCTCCATGGCGCCGACCACCTCGCGCGCCGATGAATCGGCCGTTCGCGTAGCCGGTGCAACATCAGGCGGACTCGCCTGCAAGGCAAGTCCGTTCGCCGCCGCGTCAAGGTCCAGGATCTCCTGCCGGTCAGAACCCAGGCGCCGCAGGGCGACCTGTCCGAGCTCAGCTTCGCGACGGCCGACCACAGCAATCACGGGAACCTTGGCGAGACTGTGTTCACGCACCTTGTAATTGATCTTCTCATTGCGAAGGTCTGTCTCGACCCGCAATCCTTTGGCGGCGAGCGTCGCCGCGACGACGCGGGCATAGTCGTCCGCGTCGGAGGTGATCGTGGCGACGACCACCTGCACCGGCGAGAGCCAGAGCGGGAAGGCGCCGGCATAGTTCTCGATCATCACGCCAATGAACCGCTCGACGGAGCCGAAGATCGCCCGGTGCAACATCACGGGGCGCTGTTTGGATCCATCCTCGGCGACGTAGGTCGCCTCCAGCCGCTCCGGCAGCACGAAATCGAGCTGCAGCGTGCCGCACTGCCAGGTCCGGCCGATGGCGTCGCGCAGATGGAACTCCAGCTTCGGCCCATAGAAGGCGCCCTCGTTCGGCAGCAGCTCCACCTCGACCCCGGCCGCGCGGGCGGCGCGCTCGAGCTTGGCTTCGGCGATGTCCCAGACCTCGTCCGTACCGGCGCGGACCTCCGGGCGCAGCGCCAGCTTGACGCTCGCCAGCTCCATGTCGAGGTCGGCGTACACCTGTTCGAGCAGCTTCACGAACTTGGTCGTCTCGGCCTCGATCTGATCGTCGCGGCAGAAGATGTGGGCGTCGTCCTGGGTGAAGGCGCGCACACGCATGATGCCGTGCAGCGCCCCCGACGGCTCGAACCGGTGGCAGGCGCCGAACTCGCTCATCCGCAGCGGCAGGTCGCGATACGATTTCTGGCCGACGTTGAAGATCTGGATATGCCCCGGGCAGTTCATCGGTTTCACGGCCAGCTCTTCGCCTTCCGTCGTTTGGCAGACGAACATGGCCTGGCCGAACTTCTCCCAGTGGCCCGAGCGTTCCCACAGCGAGCGGTCCATGATCTGCGGCGTCTTCACTTCCTGATAGCCGTCGGCGTCGAGCCTGCGCCGCAGGTAGGCCTCCAGGGTACGATAAAGCGCCCACCCCTTGGGATGCCAAAAGATCATTCCCTTGGCTTCTTCCTGCAGATGGAAGAGGTCCATGGCGCGGCCGATCTTGCGGTGGTCGCGCTTCTCGGCCTCCTCGATGCGGCGCAGATAGGCTTCGAGCTCGGCCTCCGAGGCCCAGGCCGTGCCGTAGATCCGCTGCAGCTGGGCGTTGCGGTGATCGCCGCGCCAGTAGGCGCCGGCCAGCTTGGTCAGCTTGAAGGCCTTGCCGGCGAACTTGGTCGACGGCAGGTGCGGGCCGCGGCAGAGGTCCTTCCAGTTCCCCTGGCGATAGACGCTGATCGCCTCGCCTTGCGGCAGGTCCTCGATGATCTCGGCCTTGTAGGCCTCCCCGATCGACTTGAAGTGAGCGATCGCCTCGTTGCGGTCCCACTCCTCGCGGCGGATCGGCTCGTCGCGGTCGACGATCTCCTTCATCCGCTGCTCGATCTTGGCGAGGTCGTCGAGACTGAACGGCTCGGCGCGCGCGAAGTCGTAGTAGAAGCCGTCCTCGATGGCCGGGCCGATGGTGACCTGGGTCCCGGGGAACAGCTCCTGCACCGCTTCGGCCAGGATGTGGCTGACGTCGTGGCGGATGGTGTCGAGCGCCTCGGGGCTCTCGCGCGTCAGCAGCTCGAAGCGGCCGCCCTTGCGCAACGGCCGGTCCAGGTCCAGCAGTTCGCCGTCGAGCTTCACCAGGATGGCCTTCTTCTCCAGGGACTTGGAGATCGAGGCCGCGACCTCGCGGCCCGTCGCCCCGTCGGCGACTTCGCGTCTATTCCCGTCCGGAAAAATAAGTTCGATCATGTTTCACACGTCCAGGTTCGCGCCGGGGCCGGGCCCTCTTGGCCCAAGCCCGCTCGCACGGGGGGCGGCGGGTCGAAGCCCGACCCGCCCCAGGGATTGCAGCGGCACAGCCTGCGCGCGGCGAACGCTGCGCCGCGCCACGGGCCATGGCTGACCAGGACCTCGGCCGCATATTCCGAGCAGGTCGGAAGGAACCGGCACTGCCGCCCGATCAGCGGCGAAAGCGTCAGCTTGTAGGCGCGAATCGCGCCTCTGACGCAGCGTTCGTACAGGGTCATGCCGGTTGCGGGATGGAGGGCGTCAGCCCCAGCGCTTACGCCGGGGGCCACGCAGGATCAAGCCGCGCCGGCGGGGCTAGTTCGCGTCGCCGCCTGGCGGACAGCCTCGGCCGCCGCCTCGAACGCCAGCAGCGTCGAGGTGTGTCGGGCCGGGTAATCCTTCACAGGCGCGAGCATCGCAAGGTCCGAGAAACGTCCGTCCGGGGCAGGTCCGCCCGCTTTCAACATAGCACGGAACTGGTCGCGGGCGAGTTCCAGCTCCTCTGCGCTCGCGCCGATGACATGCGCGCCGAGCACCGAGGCGGCGGCCTGGCCGAGCGCGCAGGCCTTCACGTCCTGGGCGAAGTCGGCGACGCGCCCATCTTCGACGACCACGTCGACCCGCACCCGGCTGCCGCAGAGCTTCGAGACCTTTTCGACGCTGACGTCCGGCCGGGCCAGCCGGCCGCTGTGCGGCAGGTTGGCCGCCAGCTTCAGCAGCCTGGCCGAATAGAGGTCGTCGATCATGGGCGTAAGGTCGGGATCGAGAGCCGGGATGTCAAATGCAACGCCCGCCCCAGCGGGCTTCGGACGCCTCCTTCAGCGCCTCGTTCATCAGCCGCAGGCCCTTGTAGAGCAGCCCGCCTTGGCTGCGCGCCACCCGCGGGCCGACCAGGCCGCCGACGATCTCGCCGTTGGAGACGATGCAGCTCTGCTCGGCGAGCTGCTCGATCTCCATGTAGCGCACCACCCGCACCAGTCCGCCCAGCTCCGTCCAGCGCAGATGCAGCTGTTCGTTCGGCACCCACTCCAGCACCACCGGATGGATCTCGCGCGGCGGGGTCCCGGGCGGCGCATGGGTCACCGTCAGGGTCTCGCCGATGCGGATGACGCCGCTCGCCTGGGGAAACAGCGGGTTCCAGCGGCTCCAGCCTTCCAGATCGCTGAGCAAGCCCCAGATCACGTCGGGCGGGGTGGGGATGCCGATCCGGTGCTCGATGCGCACCCCGCTCGGCGCCTTGGGCGGCGGCAAGGTCGCGCCCTGCGGCTTGGGTCCGCCGGTGGGCATCTTTCCGAACATGCTGGCCTTGAGTTGCGGGGGCGGTGTTACAGGCATCGGCTTTCAGACCTGTTCGCGGATCCGCCAGGTGGCTCCGGTCGGACCGTCCATCACTTCTACGTTCAACTCCGCAAGCTGGACGCGGATGCGATCGGCCTCAGGCCAATCCTTCGCCGCCCGCGCCGCCGCCCGGGCGGCGATCAGCGCCTCGACGCGGGCCTTCAGCCCCTCGTCGGCCGCACCCTGGAACCAGGCGTTCGGATCGTTCAGCAGGAAGCCCATCAAATTGGCCGCCTCCAGCAGGGCGGCGCGCTGGCTGGCGATGCTGTCCCAGTCGGGCTGCGGCTCCATCAGGGCGGCGCGAACCCCGTTCAGCAGGGTGAACAGGCTGGCGAAGGCCTGCGGCGTGTTGAGGTCGTCCTCGAGCGCCGTCATGAAGCCCGAGGCGCGCAGGTGTCGGGCGACCTGGGCCGGATCGTAGTCGGAGAGGTCGCCGCCCTTGTCGCGGGCGATGCGGCCGGCGTCCACCAGCAGCTGGTACAGCCGGTCGAGCGCGCGCTTGGCCTGGTCGATCAGCTCGCCGTTCCACTCCAGCGGCGCGCGGTAATGGCCAGCCAGCAGCGCCCAGCGGATCGCCTCGCCCGGATACGAGGCCAGCAGGTCGTGGGCCAGCGCGACATTGCCCAGGCTCTTCGACATCTTCTCCTCGCCCATGTTGAGGAAGCCGTTGTGCAGCCACCAGCGGGCGTAGGTGTCCACGTCGTCGGCGCAGCAGCCCTGGGCGAGCTCGTTCTCGTGGTGCGGGAAGACCAGGTCGATGCCGCCGCCGTGGATGTCGATCGGCAGCCCCAGCACCTGCTCGATCATCGCCGAGCACTCGATGTGCCAGCCGGGTCGCCCCGGGCCCCACGGGCTCTCCCACACCGGCTCGTCGGGCTTGGAGGGCTTCCACAGCACGAAGTCGGCGGGGTGGCGCTTGTAGGGGGCGACGTCGACCCGCGCGCCGGCGATCATCTCGTCCATCGGCCGGCCCGAGAGCTTGCCGTAGTCGGGGAAGGCCTGGGTGTCGAACAGCACATGGCCTTCGGCGGCGTAGGCCGAGCCGTTCGCCACCAGCCGGCCGATCATCTCGACGATGGCGTCCATCGTCTCGGTGACCCGGGGCTGGAAGGTCGGCGGAAGCGCGCCGAGCGCCGCGGCGTCGGCGTTGTAGGCCGCCAGGTAGCGGTCGGTGATGACCGAGATCGGCACGCCTTCCTCGGCCGCCTTGCGGTTGATCTTGTCGTCGACGTCGGTGACGTTGGCCGCATAGAGCACCGCCTCCTCGCCGTAGGCGTGGCGCAGCACCCGGAACAGCAGGTCGAAGACCACCACCGGGCGGAAGTTGCCGATGTGGGCGAAGTTGTAGACCGTCGGCCCACAGACATACATCGTCACCCGCTCGGGATCGCGCGGGACGAAGGCCCGCTTCGAGCGGGTCATGGTGTCGTAGAGGCTCAAGGTCATCATACAGCCGATTTTAAAGCGTCACGGTTGCCGGGCGCCGCGTCGCGCCCATATACAGGCGGTCAGGATCGGAGGCCACGGCAAGCGCGCCCCGACCGTCTGAAAGAGGAGGGGTGGCACGCGTCGTTTTCCGGGACCCTCGTCCCGGCGCAACTCAGCCCCGGAAAGAACCGCTCTCACACATGGATGCACCTGCCCGCGACCGCACCCTGATCGGGTCCGACACGCTTGAACCCGTGCAGCGCCCGACGCGCGAAGAAGCCATGGCCGCGGTGCGGACGCTGATCGCCTGGGCCGGCGACGACCCGCGCCGGGAAGGCGTGATCGACACCCCCAAGCGGGTGGTCGACGCCTATGCGGAGTGGTTCGAGGGCTACGAGGCCGATCCGGCCAAGGAGCTGTCGCGCACCTTCGAGGACGTGCAGGGCTATGACGACATCGTCATGCTGCGCGAGATCGAGGTGGAGAGCCACTGCGAGCACCACATGGCGCCTTTTCTCGGCAAGGCCTTCGTCGCCTACATGCCGACCAACCGGGTGGTGGGCATCTCCAAGATCGCCCGGGTGGTCGAGATCTTCGCCCGGCGTCTCCAGACCCAGGAGACCATGACCCAGCAGATCGCCGACGCCCTGACCGACAGCCTGCGCCCGGCCGGCGTCGCGGTGCTGATCGACGCGGCCCACCAGTGCATGACCACCCGCGGCGTGCACCACCGCCACGTCTCGACCATCACCACCCAGTTCACCGGCGTCTTCAAGACCGACCCCCACCTGCGCCAGCGCTTCCTGGACTTCGTCAACCGGCGGTGACTGGGGCTGGGGGCGCGCCGCGCGCCCCCGCCGCTCACAGACGGAATGACGCCTGGATCCCCGCTTTGGCGGGCGCGAGCGGCGTTTCAGTCGCCTCAGCCGCCGCTTCCGGCCGGTGCACGAGCGAGACCAGCACGAAGCTCAGCATCATCAGCAGGTACCAGGCGCCGAGCTTGGTGATCGGCACCAGGCTCCAGCCGTGCCGCTGGCGGGGGTAGATCCAGGCGCTGGCGAAGGTGCCGAGGTTCTCCGCGAACCAGATGAACAGCGCCACCAGGATGAAGCCCAGCAGCATCGGCATCCGCCGCGGACGACGGTCCGGAGTGAAGACGAACCAGGCGCGGCCGAACAGCACCACCGACAGCGCGTAGAGGCCGACCCGGAAATCCGCAATGTAGTGGTGGGTGAAGAAGTTGAGATACGCCAGGACCGCCAGAAGCCACGGCGCCCAGAGCGGCGGATAGTTGACGAAGCGGATCTCGAACAGCCGCCAGGCCCGCGCCAGATAGCTGCCGATGCAAGCGTACATGAAGCCCGAGAACAGCGGCACGCCGGCGATCCGCAGCAGGCTCGGCTCCGGATAGATCCAGGAGCCGTGGGCGGTCTTGAACAGCTCCATGATCGTGCCCACGACGTGGAAGATGGCGATCACCGCCGCCTCCTCCCATCGCTCGAGCCTGGTCGCGAGCAGCAGCCCCTGCAACCCCACCGCGGCGATCACCAGGACGTCGTAGCGGGCCAGCGGCGCGGACGGCGGCCACAGGAAATGGGTGCCGACCAGCAGCGCCAGCATGGCCCCGCCGAACAGGCAGGCCCAGGCCTGCTTCAGCCCGAACAGTAGGAACTCGTAGGCCGCGGCGTTCAGGCGGCTCGCCTCGGCCCAGGGACGCACGGCCGCGTCGAAGGCGGCCACCCGCCCCTTGATCCAGTCCTTGAGGCTCATGGCCGCTCCGAGCTTGCCGCGCGACACTAGCGCGCGCGGGGCCGGCGGCGCCATATGACCCCCATGACCCAGACGACCTTTCCCACCGCCGCCTCGAAGCACGAGCTGGAGCACGGGGCGGCCCTTGCCCCCCGCTTCGACGCCAACGGGCTGATCGCGGCGGTGACCACCCACGCCGAGACCGGCGAGGTGCTGATGTTCGCCTGGATGAACGGCGAGGCCCTGGCCAAGACGCTGGAGACCCGGGAGGCGCACTATTTCAGCCGCTCGCGCGGCGAGCTCTGGCGCAAGGGCGCGACCAGCGGCCAGATCCAGCAGGTGGTCGAGGCGCGGATCGACTGCGACCAGGACGCCGTCTGGCTGAAGGTGCTGCCGCAGGGCGACGGCGGCGCCTGCCACACCGGCGCCCGCTCCTGCTTCTACCGCATCGTCGAAGGCGGCCGGCTCGAGACGGCGCCGGATCGCTGAGGCCGGAGGCTTAGATTTCCGTCAGGCCGGAGACGCCGTCCGGCCCCGGCGCGGCGCGGTAGCGCTTCAACACCCGGGTTTCGAAGGTCTTCTGCGAAATCGTCGAGACCGCGATCAGCTCGCCGACGACGGCCTCACGGGTCAGCGTCAGGAGGACGAAGCCCTTGGCCGACTGGTCGCAGAACAACACCTCGCGATTGCGGTCGGCGAACAGCTTGCCGAGCGGCGCGCCCGGAACATAGTCGCCGTCGCCCGGGCTGGTGACCGAGGTCGCGCCGAACTCGACGCCCGCCCGGCGCCCGGCGTCGGGGGCGTCATAGAGCTCGTTGGCCCAGAAGGCGTGGCTGTCGCCGGAGACCACGACGCAGTTGGCCTTGGCCGCGGCGATCATCGCATAGAGCCGCTGGCGGTCGGCCGGATAGCCGTCCCAGGAGTCCAGCATGTAGGGCAGGTCGAGGTCCGCGGCGACGTCCACCTGCTGCAGATGGCTGGCGAGGTAGCCGGAGAGGCCGGCGGTGAAGCCGGCGTAGGCCGCCTCGCCCATCGCCCGGCGCAACGAGGGCGTCGTCAGCCGCGCCATCACCACCTGGTTGCCCAGCACCTGCCACGGTCGGCCGGCATGCACCGAGGCCTGCAGGCCGCGGGCGAGCCAGGCCTCCTGCGCCGCCGACATCATCTTGCGCGAAGGATCGGCGATCCGCGCCCGGAAGGCGGCGACCTGCGCGGCCGTGGGCTGTTCCGGCAACTCGTCGAGCGTGACCTGCTTGTCGCGCGCCGTCAGCCGGGTCTCGAACATGAACAGGCTGGCGACGTCGCCGAAGTCGAAGCTGCGGTAGATCGCGAAGCCGCGGCCCTTCGGCTCGCGGATCGGCATCCACTCGTAATAGGCCTTGATCGCCGCGGCCTTGCGTCGGTTCCAGTCGCCCTCGGTGGCCGGCTGGTGGTTCTGGGCCCCGCCGGTCCAGGAATCGTTGGCCGTCTCATGGTCGTCCCAGACCACGATCCAGGGCGCGCGGGCGTGCGCCGCCTGCAGCTGGGGGTCGGTCTTGTACTGGGCGTGGCGTCGCCGGTAGTCGTCGAGGGTGACGCATTCATGCGGCGGATCGTGCGGGCGCCCGGCGGCGACCGCCGAGTCCATGCCGTAGCTGCCGGCGCCGCCGTATTCGTAGATGTAGTCGCCGAGGTGCAGCACGGCGTCGACCCGCGGCAGGGCGGCGATCGCCTCATAGGCGTTGTAGTAGCCGTTCGGGTAGAGGGCGCAGTTGGCGACGGCCAGCACCACGTCCTTGGTCGCCCCGACCGGCAGGGTGCGCGTGCGGCCGACCGGCGAGACCTCGCCCCCCTTGCGGAAGCGATAGAAGTAGTCGGTCGCCGGCGCCAGGCCGGCCACGTCGACCTTGACCGTATTATCCCGCTCCGAGGTCGCGACGGCCCGGCCGCGGCGCACGATCCGCCGGAACTCCGCATCGAGCGCCACGTCCCAGCGCAGCGGGCCGGGCGAGGCGCAGGCGGTCCACAGGATCACCGCCCGGGCCAGCGGATCGCCGCTGGCGACGCCCCAGCGGAACTGCCGGGTCGGCGGGTCCGCGCCTGGCGTCGCCGCCGCGGCCGGGCCGGCCACGCCGGCGCCCAGCAGGCCCAGGGCCTTCCGCCGATCGATCCGCATGGCCCATTCCCCCGCTCGTGCGTTCCTGCTGCGCCGTGTATTAGTCGCCGGCCCTTCACAGGAGCATGACAGCCGATGTCGAGCGAAGTCCTCCACGTTGCCCGCGAAAAGCTCAGCCGCAAGACGCTCGAGATGCATTATGCGATCACCTCGCTGATGGAGGAGCTCGAGGCGGTCGACTGGTATCGCCAGCGCGCCGACGACATCGAGGACCCCGAGCTCAAGGCGATCGTCCTGCACAACGCCAAGGAGGAGCTGGAGCACGCCGCCATGGTGCTCGAGTGGATCCGCCGCAACGATCCGCAGGCCGACGCCCAGCTGCGCGAATACCTGTTCAAGGACGGCTCGATCGTCGGCCACGAGAAGGAGTCCAGCGGCGAGCATGGCCTCTGAGGCGGCGCTAGAGGCCGACGATGACGGGTTGGAGGTCGCAGCCTCCGGCCTGCTGGTGCTCGCCCTGGCGCCCGAGGAGGCCGGCGGGCGCGTCGACAAGGCGCTCGCCGCCCGGCTGCCGGAGCTCTCCCGCGGCCGCATCCAGGCGCTGATCGCCGAGGGCCGGATCCGTCGCGGCGGCCGGCCGGTCGCCGACGCCGCGGTCCGGGCCGAAGCCGGCGACTACGAGATCGACATCCCGCCGCTGCAGCCCGCCGCGCCGCAGCCGCAGGAGATGCCGCTGGTGGTCCTCTACGAGGACGCCCAGCTGATCGTCCTCGACAAGCCGCCGGGGATCGCCATGCATCCGGCGCCGGGCTCCGAGAGCGGCACCCTGGTCAACGCCCTGCTGCACCACTGCGGCGCGAGCCTGTCGGGCATCGGCGGGGTGGCGCGGCCCGGCATCGTCCACCGCATCGACAAGGAAACCTCCGGCGTCGTGGTGGCGGCCAAGACCGACCTCGCCCACCAGGCCCTCTCCGCCCTGTTCGCCGCCCACGACATCGACCGCGAGTATGTCGCCCTCACCCGCAGCGCGCCCAAGCCTGCCCGCGGGACCATCGAAGGCGCCATCGCCCGCTCGACCCACGACCGCAAGAAGATGGCCCTGGTGAAGGCCGGCGGCCGCCACGCGGTCACCCACTACCGGGTCGAGCGCATGTTCGGCCCCGCCGACAAGCCGTCGGCGGCCCGCGTCGCCTGCCGGCTGGAGACCGGCCGCACCCACCAGATCCGCGTCCACCTCGCCTCGAAGGGCGCGCCCTGCCTGGGCGATCCGGTCTACGGCTCAGGCAGCCCCGCCGAGCCGGTGCGCCGGGCGATCGAGGACGCCGGCTTGAAGCGCCAGGCCCTGCACGCCGCCGTGCTCGGCTTTCGCCACCCGACCACCGGCGAGCTGCTGCGCTTCGAAAGCCCGCTGCCGCCCGACATGGCCAGGCTGGAGCAGCTGCTCGGCGAACTCTGAGGCCGAACGCCCCCTCCGGGGCGTTCGGCGCAACCCTGCCGAGATAACCTGTCGCACTTGTAAGAATCCTTGCCTTGAAGCCGCCCCGATCGCGGCCTAAATACCCTACTGGAGTAGTCGGACATTCGGGCCGCCTCCCCCGCATCTAGCTCTGCCGCAACCTCGTACCTATCTGGCGGGTTGGGGGGCGGGATGTGCTTGCGCAACTTCGCGCGACGGCCCGCGGTCCGGAACATGAGGGGATAGTCGATGGCTGTGAATGCGCTCGCCGTGATGTCGCCGGAAGGCGGCCTGAGCCGGTACCTCTCGGAGATCCGGAAATTCCCCATGCTGGCCAAGGACGAGGAATTCATGCTCGCCAAGCGCTGGCAGGAGCATGAAGACCCGCAGGCGGCGCACCGCATGGTCACCAGCCACCTGCGCCTGGTGGCTAAGATCGCCATGGGCTACCGCGGCTACGGCCTGCCGATCGGCGAGGTGATCTCCGAGGGCAACGTCGGCCTGATGCAGGCGGTGAAGAAGTTCGATCCCGACAAAGGCTTCCGCCTGGCCACCTACGCCATGTGGTGGATCCGCGCCTCGATCCAGGAATACATCCTGCGCTCCTGGTCGCTGGTGAAGATGGGCACGACCGCGGCGCAGAAGAAGCTGTTCTTCAACCTGCGCAAGGCGAAGTCGGAAATCGCCGCCCTGCAGGAAGGCGACCTGCGCCCGGACCAGGTGAGCCAGATCGCCACCAAGCTGGGCGTGCTCGACGAGGAGGTGATCTCGATGAATCGCCGCCTCGCCGGCGGCGACGCCTCGCTGAACTCCCCGCTGCGGGCGGACAGCGAAGCCGAGTGGCAGGACTGGCTGGTCGACGAGAACACGCCGAGCCAGGAGAGCGTGGTCGCCGAGACCGAGGAGAAGAACATCCGCATGAGCCTGCTCGAGGCGGCGATGACGGAGCTCACCGACCGTGAGCGTCACATCCTCACCGAGCGGCGCCTGAAGGACGATCCGACCACCCTCGAGGAACTCGCCGCCCAATACGGCGTCAGCCGCGAGCGGGTGCGCCAGATCGAGGTCCGCGCCTTCGAGAAGCTGCAGAAGTCGATGCGCGCCGCCGCCGAAGAACGCAACCTGGTCGACGCCTGAGCTGGGCCGAAGATGCTCCACCGCCTGCGGGGGAGCTGTCGCGAAGCGACTGAGGCGGCGTTCGGCGCTCGCCCAGGCGCGATGTCGACGAAACTAAGCCGCCGAGCGCGCCTCGCGGCCGCCGTAGGCGAGCAGGGCCTGGGCGTGGCGGTTGGCTTCCGCCGCGTTCAGCCCGCCGATGCTGGCGACCTCGAACAGGTAGCGATGCAGCTCGTTGTTGGCCATCGCCAGGCGGTTGTCGGAGATCTCCGCGGCCGCCAGGGTCAGCTCGGTGGTCTGGGCCAGCAGGGCCCGCAGCGCCTGGCCCGGCTCGTGCTCGATGGCCTTGAGCGCCGAGCGGATGATCTTCAGCGCCTCGCCGATGCGCACCGCCTGGGCCGGAACGCCCTGGTCGGCCAGCCGCTTCAGCGGCCCCTGGAACTCCGCCGAGTTGAAACGGCGCCGATCCGGACCGACGTAGTCCATCGCCTCGATCCAATTGCGCGGCTGCAGGGTCACCGCCTCGAGACGGCGGGTCAGATCCTTGACGGTCAGCGGCCGACGCAGGAACTCATGGGCGCCGGCGTCGCGGCCCGCCAGGATCGCCGCGGCGGTCGCCTGGGCGGTGACCAGGATCACCGGCGCCTTGCGGCAGGCCAGGTCGCCGCGCCGCAGCGCCCGGGTGAAGGCGGCGCCGTCGACGGCCTCGCCGGAAAGCTCGCAGAAGATCACCTGCGGATCGACCTTGTCGGCCAACTTCAGCGCCTTGGCGTTGCTGGGCGCCATCCACAATTCCGGCAGGCACAGGTCGCGCAGCAGCTCGGCCAGCACGCGCGCGCTGGTGGGCTGGGCGTCGACGATCAGGACCCGGCGCAGCATCGGCGACATGCGCCGGGTGGTCTTGGCGATATGGTCGAACACGGCGGGCTCCAGTCGTCCGCCTTGTCTAGCGAGGGTCCGTAAATATCGGCTTGACGCTCCCCGCGCCCACCGATTCGATCAGTCCTGGAACGGATCGCGCATCAGGATGGTGTCGTCACGCTCAGGGCTGGTCGACAGCAGGGCCACCGGCGCGCCGATCAGCTCCTCGATCCTGCGCACGTACTTGATGGCGTTGGCCGGCAGATGGCGGGTGTCGCGCGCGCCCGCGGTGGTCTCGCTCCAGCCGTCCAGTTCCTCATAGACCGGCTCCAGCGAGGCCTGGGCTTTCAGCCCCGCGGGGAAATAGCCGAGCGTCTCGCCGTTCAGCTTGTAGCCGGTGCAGACCTTCAGCTTGGGAAAGCCGTCGAGCACGTCGAGCTTGGTGAGAGCGATGCCGCTGATGCCGTTCAGCGCCACCGACTGACGGACCAGGGCCGCGTCGAACCAGCCGCAGCGACGCGCCCGGCCGGTGACCGTGCCGAACTCGTGGCCGCGCTCGCCCAGGCGCTGGCCGACCGCGTCGAACAGCTCGGTCGGAAACGGGCCCTCCCCCACCCGGGTGGTGTAGGCCTTGACGATCCCCAGCACGAAGCCGGCGCCGCGCGGGCCGATGCCCGAGCCCGCCGCCGCCTGTCCAGCCACGGTGTTGGAGGAGGTCACGTAAGGGTAGGTGCCGTGGTCGACGTCGAGCAGGGCGCCTTGCGCGCCCTCGAACAGCACCCGCTTGCCCGACTTGACGATCTCGTCGAGCAGCAGCCAGGCGGGGCGGGCGAAGCGGAGGATCTGCGGCGCCAGGCCCTCGAGCTCGCCCAGCAGGGCCTGCGGGTCGGCGTCCGGCAGGCCCAGCCCCTTGCGCAGCGGCGCATGGTGGGCCAGCAGCCGGTCGATCTTGGCTTCCAGCGCCGAGCGGTCGGCGAGGTCGGCGACGCGGATCGCCCGGCGGCCGACCTTGTCCTCATAGGCCGGACCGATGCCGCGGCCGGTGGTGCCGATCTTGTTGACCGCCGCCGCCTCCCGCGCCTGGTCGAGGTCGCGGTGCAGCGGCAGGATCAGGCAGGCGTTGTCGGCCAGCACCAGCAGGTCGGGAGTTATCGCCACCCCCTGGCCGGCGAGCTTCTCGATCTCGCCCAGCAGGTGCCAGGGGTCGACGACGACGCCGTTGCCGATGACCGAAAGCTTGCCCTGCACGACGCCGGAGGGCAGCAGCGACAGCTTGTAGGTCTTGCCGTCGACCACCAGGGTGTGGCCGGCGTTGTGGCCGCCCTGGAAACGCACGACCACGTCGGCGCGGTTCGACAGCCAGTCGACCAGCTTGCCCTTGCCCTCGTCGCCCCACTGGGCGCCGATCACGGTAACATTCGCCATGGATGTGTCTCTTCGACCCGCCGGGAGGGACCCAGCCGCCCTTCGACAGGTGCTCGGCGGAGGGGTTTGGATCGGTTGTCGCGCCGATGCCGGTTCGGCGGCGCGGGCGCGGTTTAGACGAGACCGGCGCTGGCCTCAAGTCTTTGATCGCGAACCCCTCTCGCCACCCGCACCGGAAGCGCGGGGAGAGACGAAGCGTGCTATCTGACTGTCATGACCCTGCCTCGCTTTCACCTCGCCTTTCCGGTGCGCGACCTGGCCGAGGCGCGCGGCTTCTATGGCGCGCTGCTGGGCTGTCTGGAGGGGCGCTCGAGCGACGACTGGGTGGATTTCGATTTCCACGGCCACCAGATCGTCGCCCACCTGGCCCCCGATGAGCTCGGACGCCCGGCGAAGAACCGGGTCGACGGCGAGGACGTGCCGGTGCGCCATTTCGGGGTGATCCTGGGCCTCGCCGACTGGCAGGCGCTGGCCGACCGGCTGAGCGCCGCCGGAACCGAATTCATCATCGCCCCGCAGGTCCGCTTCAAGGGCCAGCCGGGCGAGCAGGCGACGATGTTCTTCCTCGACCCCTCCGGCAATGCGCTGGAGTTCAAGGCGTTCGCCGACGACCGCAGGGTGTTCGCCAAGTGAGCGTCACCCTCGCCGACATCGAGGCCGCGGCGCAAAGGCTGGCCGGGGTCGCCGTCGAGACGCCGGTGATCGAGAGCCCGGCGCTGAACGAGCGGCTGGGCGCGCGGGTGCTGATCAAGCTGGAGACGCTGCAGCGGGTCGGCGCCTTCAAGTTCCGCGGCGCCTACAACCGGCTGGTCCAGCTGGACGCCGAGGCACGGCGGCGCGGCGTCGTCGCCTTCTCGTCCGGCAACCATGCGCAGGGCGTGGCCCTGGCGGCGCAGCTGCTTGGGATCCCGGCCCTGATCGTCATGCCGTCCGACGCCCCGGAGGTGAAGGTCGCCGCCACGCTCGGCTACGGGGCGGAGGTGCGCCGCTACGACCGGCTGACCGAGAGCCGCGAGGCGATCGCCGCCGCCATCGCCAAAGAGCGCGGGGCGACCGTGGTTCCGGCCTTCGACGACCCGCACATCGTCGCCGGCCAGGGCACGGCCGGGCTGGAGCTGGCGCGCCAGGCGTCCGCCGCCGGAGCGCGTCTCGATGTGGCCCTGGCGCCGGTCAGCGGCGGCGGCCTGCTCGCCGGCCTGTCGATCGCGCTCAAGGCCCAGGCGCCGGCCGTAGAGATCTGGGGCGTCGAGCCCGCCGGCTTCGACGACCTGCGCCAGTCGCTGGAGGCCGGGCGGCGGATCACCATCACCGCGCCCGGCCGGTCGTTGTGCGACGCCCTGGAGAGTCCCGCTCCCGGCGCGATCACCTTCCCGATCCTGCAGCGCCATCTGGCCGGCGCCGTGGCGGTCACCGACGCCGAGGTGGCCGAGGCCATGCGCTACGCCTTCGGCGCGCTGAAGCTGGTCGTCGAGCCGGGCGGATCGGCCGGCCTCGCCGCCCTGCTCGCCGGCCACGTCGAAGTCGCCGGCCGCACCGTCGGCCTGGTGCTGTCCGGCGGCAACGTCGACCCGGAGCTTTTCGCCCGGGTCATAAATGGCGAAATCTAGCTAATAGCTCGCGCCAGGCCGCCGGCCGCGGACCAGCTTGCCGGGCCGGGCGCCGGTGTCCTCGCCCATCTCGATCGTGGCCGCGCCGGCGACGATGGTCGCGACGTAGCCCCGGCTCTTCTGCATCAGCCGCTGCGCCCCGCTCGGCAGGTCGTAGACCGTCTCCAGCGGACCCAGCGCCAGGTTCGGATAGTCGATCAGGTTCAAGTCCGCGCGCAGCCCCGGCGCGATGCGGCCGCGGTCCTCAAGGCCGTAGAGGCGGGCGGTGTCGAGGGTCTGTTTGCGCACGACCTGCTCCAGCGCAAGGGTCGGCCCCCGGCTGCGGTCGCGCGCCCAGAAGGTGAGCATGAAGGTGGGGGCGCCGGCGTCGCAGATGGTCGCCACGTGCGCGCCGCCGTCGCCGCCGCCGGCGATCGTCAGCGGATGCGCCAGCATGTCGTAGGTCGGCTGCAGGTCGCCCTGGGCATAGCCCATCACCGGCCGGTGCAGGAAGCCGCGCCCGCCGTCGGCGAGCATCGCATCCAGCGCCACCGCCCGGGGAGGCCGCTGCTGAGCCCGGGCGATCGCCGCAATGCTCTGCTCCGGCGCCGGCTCGTAATCCAGGCCCGCATCGCCCAGCCGGTAAACGCCATCCCATTGGCTGAAGCGCGTCGGCCGGCCGAGGACGTCGTCGGCGCCTTCCTCGACGATCCGGGCGCGCAGTTCGGCGTCGCCCAACAGGGCGGCGATGCGATCGGCATGCGGCAGATGCGCGAGGCTGCGGAAGGCCGCAGACCGCGAGAAGGGGTTCTCGCGGCTCTCGAGCGAAATCATCATCCCGATGGCCCGGCAGAACATCTGCGGATGCACCCGGGCGCCTTCGGCGTGCGCCCGCTCGCAGGCGGCCAGTTGCTCGCGCCAGAAGTCGGGCTGCACGTGGTTCTGGCCGAACAGGAAGGTGATCGCCGCGCCGGTCTGGGCCGAGAGGCTGTGCATCCAGGCGAGTTCGCGCGCCGGCGCGATCTGATCCTCGCCGAGCAGGCCCGCCGGGGCGAGTTCGAGCACCCCGCCGTGACGCGCCACCGCCTGGGCGAGCGCCGCGAGTTCGTCATGGGCGGCGAAGGTGCCCGGCACCGGCTCGCCGTCGATCGCCCGGTGAACCACCGTGCGCGACGTCGACAGTCCGAGCGCCCCGGCCCGCATCGCCTCGGCGGCGAGCTCGCCCATGCGGGCGATGTCCTCGGGCGAGGCCGGCTCGTTCAGCGCGCCGCGATCGCCCATGGCGTAGGCCCGCAGCGGCCCGTGCGCGATCTGTGCGCCGACGTCCATCGCCAGCGGCCGGCTGGCGATCGCGTCGAGGTATTGCGGGAAGGTCTCCCAGCGCCAGTCGATGCCGTCCGAAAGCGCGGTCCCGGGGATGTCCTCGACGCCTTCCATCAGGCCGACCAGCCACTCGCGCCGGTCCGCGCGCACCGGCGCGAAACCGACCCCGCAGTTGCCGAACACCGTCGTCGTCACCCCGTGCCAGAAGGAGGGCGTCAGCCGCTCGTCCCAGGTGACCTGGCCGTCGTAGTGGGAATGCACGTCCACCCACCCAGGCGTCACCAGCAGGCCGTCGGCCGCGATCTCGCGCCGTCCGCGAGCTTGGACACGACCGACCTCGACGATGCGGCCGTCGCTCACCGCCACGTCGGCGGTGAAGCCGGGCGCGCCCGTGCCGTCGATCACCGTGCCGCCGCGAATCACCAGATCGATCATGAACACCGCCCCCGGAACAAGATCGAACGCTTTGTCAACCCCGATGCGGCAGGGTGAATGCGGATGGACGGCGATGTGTCGCGCTTCGCGACCTGTCCCGCCCAGCTAAGAGAGTGTGACGCCGTCGGCGTACCAGGACTGGTTACACTCGTGTCGTTTGCGTTCATTGAGGCTCATTATGTCCCGCGATGAGATTACCACCACCTTGCAGAGTATTTTCCGGGAGGTGTTTCACGACGATAAACTTGTGATTGCAGACCGCATGACTGCAGCCGACGTCGAGGCGTGGGACAGCCTCTCAAACATCCAGATGATACTAGAAGTCGAGACTGCCTTTCGCCTGCGGCTTGCGGCCGCACAGGTCAGCGACCTCGCCGAGGTCGGCGACCTCATCTCCCTGATCGAGAGCAAGCTATCCGCCAAGGCCGCCTGAGGCGCGAAGCCGCATGTCCGAGCTCTTCACGGGCCTCGCGTGGCTCCCGCCGGCGCAGCGCTTCAACGACGAGCTGAAGGGCCTGCGCAGCGGCGCCGGCCCCTTCGGCGCGGAGCTGCGCCGCATCGCCACCCAGGGCTTGAGCCTTGCCCAGCTGCAGCGGCTCGGGACGGTCATGGAGGCGCTGGTCGCCAGCGAACGCGGCTGCGCACCGCTCCTGCCATTGCGCCTCGGGGTGCTCGGCGACGGGACGCTGGATTTCCTCGGCCAGATCCTGCCGCCCACCGGAGCGCGCCATTCGCTCCTGCTGGATTGCATCTGCGCGCCCTACGGCCAGGCGATACAGACGGCGCTCGATCCGCACTCAGCGCTCCACGCCGCGGATTGCGACGTGGTGCTGGTCGCCCTCGACTACCGCAGCCTTCCGTTGTGCGAGCCGGCGGCCGACGGCGCCCAGGCCGCCGAACGGGTGGCGGCCTCGGTCGAGGTGCTAAGGACGATCTGCCGCGGCCTGCGTGAGAACGGCCGCAGCCGGCTGGTCATCCAGACCCTGGCTGCGCCGCCGGAACCGCTGTTCGGCAGCTTCGACGCGCTGACCCCAGGCGCCGTCGGCAGCATGATCGCCCGCTTCAACGCCGCGGTGGCCGAAGCCTGCCAGGATCCCTCCGCCTATCTTCTCGACACCGCCGCGCTGGCGAGCACCGTCGGCCTGGCGGCCTGGCATGCGCCCGCCCAGTGGCAGGTCGGCAAGCTGCCCTTCGCCCTCAACCTGGCGCCGCTTTATGCCGACCACGTCTGCCGCCTGCTCGCGGCGATCTTCGGCAAGGCGCGGCGGGCCCTGGTGCTCGACCTTGACAACACCCTGTGGGGCGGAGTGGTCGGCGACGACGGGATGGAGAACCTCGTGCTGGGCGCCGGGGATGCGACCGGAGAGGCCTTCCTGGCCGTGCAGAGGCTGGCGCTGGATCTGCGCCGCCGAGGCGTCGTGCTGGCGGTCTGCTCGAAGAACAACGACGACGTCGCCCGCGCGGCCTTCCGCAGCCACCCCGAGATGCTTCTGAAGGAGGAGCATATCGCGGTGTTCCGCGCCAACTGGCAGGACAAGCCGAGCAACATCCGCGCGATCGCCGAGGAGTTGGCGCTGGGCCTCGACGCCCTGGTCTTCCTCGACGACAATCCCGTCGAACGGGAGATGGTGCGCTCCTACCTGCCTGAGGTGGCGACGCCGGAGCTGCCCGACGATCCGGCCCTCTACGCCCGCACCCTCGCCGCCGCGGGATATTTCGAGGCGGTCGCCTTCTCCGACGAGGATCGCGCCCGCGCCGAGGCCTATCAGGCGAATGCCCGGCGCAAGGCCCTGCAACAGTCCGCCGGCAGCATCGACGAGTTCCTGGCTGGGCTGGGCATGCACGCCCGGCTGCAGCCGTTCGACGCCCTCAACCGCGCCCGCATCGCCCAGCTCGTCAGCAAGTCCAACCAGTTCAACCTGACCACCCGACGCTATTCCGAAGCCGAGCTGCAGGCTTTGGAGACCGACCCGGACGCCTTCACCCTGCAGGTGCGCCTGGAAGATCGTCTCGGCGACAACGGCATGATCAGCGTCGCGGTCTGCCGCGCCGCCGGCGGCGACAGCTGGGAGATCGAGGCCTGGCTGATGAGCTGCCGGGTGCTCGGCCGGGGCGTCGAGCGGCTGGTGCTGCGCGAGCTTGTCGAGCAGGCGCGCCGCCGCGGCGTCCAGACCCTGGTCGGCGTCTACCGGCCGTCGCCCCGCAATGCGCTGGTGCGCGGCCACTATGAGGCGCTCGGCTTCAGCCTGCTGCGCGAGGTCGGCGAGGGCGAGACCCACTGGACGCTGTCGACCACCGTCGAGGTGGAGGCGCCCTGGTTCGCCGTCTCCCATGCTCCCGGCCCGGGCGTCACGCCGGCGCGGCTGCCGGCCTGAACGACCCGGCGTGCAGGTCCCGTCTTTCAGTTTCCTCGCCGCCGCGGTCCTGGCGGCGCTGCTCCATGGCCTGTCGTCGGACCAGCGCTGGCGATCGGGCGTGCTGCTGGTCCTCAACCTCGGCTTCCTGCTGACCTTCACCCGCGAGCCGCTGCAGCTCGCGCCCTATGCCGCCTTCCTGCTGCTGGGCTTCGCCTTCATCCGGCGGATCGGCGCCGGAGCCCCGGCCTGGACCCGCGCGGCCTGCATCCTGGCGATCCTCGCCGGCTTCTTCTGGCTGAAGCGCTACAGCTTCCTTCCGGACGCGCTGTTCCTGCCGTTCTCCTACCTCACCGTCGGCCTCTCCTACGTCTTCTTCCGGGTGCTGCACCTCGCGCTCGACGCGCGCGAGGATCCGCAGGCCGGACGGATCGGCCTGCTGCAATACCTGAACTACACGCTGAACTTCACGGCCCTGGTCTCCGGTCCGATCCAGCGGTTCCAGGACTACCAGCGGATGACCGGCCCCGCTCCGGCGCCGCTCGGGCTGACGCAACTCGGCGTGGCCGCCGAGCGCATCGTCGCCGGCCTGTTCAAGTTCACGGTGCTGGCGGCTGTCGTCCAGCTGGCGCAACGCCACCTGGCGGCGACGCTCCCGGCCGACGCTTGGCAGGCCGCAGCCTGCGCCGCCCTGCTGACCGCGGCCTATCCGGTCTATCTGTTCTTCAACTTCTCGGGCTACACGAGCTTCGTCATCGGCGTCGCCAGACTGTTCCGGATCTCGCTTCCGGAGAATTTCAATCAGCCGTTCCGGGCGCCGAGCTTCATCGAATACTGGAGCCGGTGGCACATGAGCCTGTCGAACTGGCTGAAGGCCTACGTCTATAACCCGCTGCTGCTCCACGCCGCGCGTCGCGTGCGAAACCCCAAGTCGCTGCCCTACCTCGGCGCGGGCGCGCTGTTTGTCACCTTCTTCCTGATCGGGGTCTGGCACGGCCGGACCTGGAACTTCTTCGTCTTCGGCGTGCTGAACGGCGCCGGGGTGGCCTTGAACCAGGCCTATCGGATCTGGCTGGCCGCCCTGCTCGGACGCCCGGCCGCGACGCGGCTGTCCAGGCAGCCGCTCTATGTCTTCGTCGCCCGCGGCCTGACCTTCAGCTGGGTGGCCTTCACCCTGCTGTGGTTCTGGTCGGACTGGCCGGAGCTCAGCCGGTACGCCCGCGGGCTGGGAGCCGGCGGCCTGACCGCGGCGGCGGCCATGCTGATCCTTGGCGGATGCGTCATGCTCGGCCTGTTGCAGGCGCTGCGGGTCGCCGCGATGCGGCTGGCGGTCGGCGGCCAGCCGCTGCTGACCTCGCGGTATGTGCGCACCGTCTGGGCGACGCTGATGCTGATGGCCGTACTCGCCGTGACGCTGGTGACCCGCGGCGGCGGCGGCGACGTCGTCTACAAGGGGTTCTGATGGCGCAGATCGACCCGTCGCCGACCGCACCCGCCGAGCGCCTGCCCAGGCGCGACCTGGTGATCCTGCCGCTGCTGGTGCTGGCGACCATCCTGGGCGTCGTCGCGCCGGCGGAGGTGATCGTTCGCCGGGCCTACCCCCTCGTCGATCTGGACGCCTGCGTCAGCGACCTTCGCGGTCCTGTGGTCCACGCCAGGCCGCGGTGCGTCTCGCGCACGAAGACGGCGGAAGGGCCGTGGGTCGTCAACCGCTACAACGAGTGCGGCTACCGTACGCCGGAGAGCTGCGGTCCGAAGCCGGCCGGCGCCCGACGGATCGCCATGATCGGAAGCTCGATCGCCGGCGGTTTCCTGACGCCCTACCCCCAGACCATGGCGGCCCGCACGGCCGCCGCGCTCGCGGCGGCCTGCGGCAAGCCTGTCGAGGCGCAGAATCTCGGCCTGGCCGGCAACAATGGGCGCAGCCTCGCGCCCAGCGCCGAGGAGGCGCTGCGCCTCGAGCCGGACGTCCTGGTCGTCACCCTCACCAGCCATGACCTCTCGGCCGATCGCCTGGCGGCCCAGCGCGGGGCGGTGCGCCCCTGGACGCGGCTCGCCTCGCGGCTCCGCGAGGCGGTGGACGCCTCACGCCTGGTCTATATGGCGAGATCGCTCGTCCTCGCCGACGAGCAGGGCTACGCCAGCCTCGTGCACGCCCGACAGGGCGCGGACGCCGCGCCCGCGGTGAGCGCCGGCGACCTCGCCCTGCTGGAGTCGCGTCTGGCGGTGATCAAGCGCCGGGCCGCCGAGCGCGATGTCCCGGTCGTGCTGGTCTTCGCGCCCAGCCGCGAGGAGCTGGTCGGCGCCCGCGGCGCCGCGCGTCGGCCCGACGACGTTCCGGCGGCGATCGGCGAGATCGCCAGGCGCCAGGGCCTGGACTTCATCGACCCGTTGCAGACCATCCCCGCCGACGTGCCGAGCGCCTCGCTCTACTATGTCGTCAACCACCACATGAACGGACGCGGCCACGCCTACCTGGCCGCAGCCCTGACCTCCCGCCTGCGCGCGGCTGTCCCGGCCTTCTCGTGCCGGGCGGGCGCCGTCGCTCGGCAGGCCGGCTGAGCGTTGCGACGGGCGGGGCTCAGGCCTCCTCGATCTTCGGCGGCATGGCGGGCGCAGCCTCGCGCGGCGTCACCAGCCGCGCGAGCTTGGGGCGCAGCCACTGCTCGAAGTCGTCGATGAACTCGTAGACGACCGGCACCAGCACCAGCGACAGCGCCGTCGAGGTGATCAGGCCGCCGATCACCGCCACCGCCATCGGCTGGCGGAACTCCGAACCCTTCTCGAGCGCGAAGGCGGTGGGCAGCATGCCGGCGGCCATCGCCAGCGTCGTCATGATGATCGGCCGCGACCGCTCGCGGCAGGCTTCCAGCAGGGCGTCGCGCTGGGTCATGCCGCGGCGCTCGCCTTCGATGGCGTATTCCACCAGCAGGATCGAGTTCTTCGCCGCCAGCCCCAGCAGCATCAGGAAGCCGATCAGCGACGGGATCGACAGCGACAGGTGGAAGATCAGCAGCCCCAGGAAGGCGCCGCCCACCGCCAACGGCAGGGCGGAGAGGATCACCACCGGCTTGAAGAAGGATTTGAACAGCAGGATCAGCACGCCGTAGATCATCCCGATGCCGGCGAACACCGCCAGGCCGAACGAGCCGAACAGCTCCTGCATGAACTTGGTGTCGCCGGTGGCCGCCGGGCGCACGCCCTTGGGCAGGTTCTTCATGATCGGCAGGCCTTGCACCGCCTTGGCGGCCTCGCCCAGCACGACGCCGGCGTTCAGCTCCGCCTGGACGCCCATCTGGCGGGCGCGGTCGAGGCGGCTGATCTGGCCGGGCCCGGCCTGGAAATCGACGTCGGCCACGGCGCCCAGGGTGGTCACCCCGCCGCCGGCGGTCGGCACGCGAAGGTTCCGCACCCGCTCGAGGTTCGAGCGCGCATCTTCCGGCAGGCGGACGCGGATCGGAATCCGGCGCTCGCCCTCGTCGAACTTGGCGACATTGGCGTCGATGTCGCCGGTGGTGGCCACCCGGGCGATGGAGGCGAGGGTGTCGGTCGAGACGCCGAGGCGCGCGGCCTCGTCGAACCGCGGCCGGATCACCACCTCCGGCGAGGTCGGCGGCGTCGACGGCCGCGGATCGTTGAGCACCTTCAGCGTCCGCATCTGCCGCTCGAGCTCGGCGGTCGCCGCCTCCAGCGCCTTGGGGTCGTCGCCGGTCAGCACCTGCTGGAAGCCGGCCTGGCCCTGGGCGTCAAGGAAGTTCAGCCGCGCGTCGGGGATCGCCAGCAGTCGCGCATGCAGGCGCGAGCGGAACTGGTCGCCGGTGGTCTTGCGGTGGGTGTTCAGGAGGATCGTCGCCGTGCCGGTCTGCAGGTCGCTGCCGCCGAGGTTGAGGCCTTCGCCGCCGGTCGAGCCGATCTGCACGAAGACGTTGCTGACCTCCGGCTGGCCCTGGAACAGGGCGCTCACCTGGCTGGCCGTGCGCTCCATGTCCTGCGCGGTCGCCCCCGGCGGCCCCTTGATGCCAACGTAGATGTAGTCGGGGTCGCCGACCGGCTGAAAGCCTTGCGGCAGCATCGGCACCAGCGCCAGCGAGGCGATGAAGATCACGCCGCCGGCGATCGAGGCGACGATCCGGTGGTCGAGCGCCCACTCCAGGATCCGCCGGTAGCGGCCGGCGAACGGCTTCGGCTGGTGCGGCTTGGCGGTCGGCTTCAGGAAATAGGCCGCCAGCAGCGGGGTCAGCAGGCGCGCGGTCAGCAACGAGAACAGCACCGCCACCGCCACCGTCAGGCCGAACTCGCGGAAGAACTGCCCGCCGATCCCGGGCATGAAGCTGACCGGGGTGAACACGACGACGATGGCCATGGTGGTGGCCACCACCGCCAGGCCGATGGCGTCGGCGCCGACCATGGCGGCGTCATAGGGCTTGAGGCCCGCCGCGACCCGCTTCTCGATGTTCTCGATCTCGACGATCGCGTCGTCGACGAGGATGCCGATGACCAGGGTGAGCGCGAGCAGGGTGACGACGTTCAAGGAGAAGCCGACCGCCTGCATCACCAGGAAGGTGGGAATCAGCGAAATCGGCATGGCGAAGGCGGTGATCACCGTCGCGCGCCAGTCGCGCAGGAAGAAGAAGACCACCAGCGCCGCCAGCAGCATGCCTTCGACCAGCACGTGCTGGGTGGCGCGGAAACTGGTGCGGGTCTCGTCCACCGAGGAGAAGATCCGGGTGAACGTCACCCCGGGATGCGCCTTTTCCAGCTCCACGAGCTTGGCCTTGACGGCGTCGTCCACCGCCACGTCGCTGGCCTCGCGCGTCTTCATCACCTGGAAGCCCACCACGGGCCGGCCGTTCAGCCGGGCGAAGCCGCGCATTTCCGAGGTGCCGTCGCCGATATCGGCGACGTCGGTCAGCTTGACGAAGCCGCCGGTCCCGGTGGGGATGGTCAGCTGGCGCAGCTGGCGCAGCGTGTCGACCGAGCCGACCACCCGCAGCGTCTGCTCACGCCCGCCGATGTCGAGCCGCCCGCCCGGGGCCTCGGTCTGGACGCCGCGCAGCGCGTTGTTGACCTGGTAGGCGGTGAGCCCGCGCGCGGCCAGCCGGTCGGGGTCGACCAGCACGTTGATCTCGCGGTTGACGCCGCCGACCCGGCTCACCTGGGCCACGCCCTTGGCCGCCTGCAGCCCACGCGAAATGGTGTCGTCGACGAACCAGGAGAGGTCCGCGTCGGTCATGCCGGGCGAGGCGACCGCATAGGTCAGGATCGGCGCGGAATCCACCTCCACCCGCTTGACGATCGGCTCGTCGATGTCGCGCGGCAGATTGGCCCGGATCCCGTCGACCGCCGACCGGACCTCGTCGGTCTTCTTCTGCAGGTCCTCGCCCATCTCGAACTGGATGCTGGTGACCGATACGCCCTGGGTGACGGAGGACTGGATGTCCTCGACGTTGGAGATGCCGGCCATCGCGTCCTCCACGGGACGCGTGATCTGGGTCTCCATCTGGGCCGGCGCGGCCCCGCTCTGGGTGACGGTGACCGTCACCAGCGGGAAGGTGATGTTGGGGAACTTCTTCACCGGCAGGCCGCCGTAGGCGATCATCCCCGCCAGCATCAGGGCGAGGAACAGCACCGCGACCGGCACGGGGTTGCGGATCGCCCAGGCGGAGATCTTCAGGCCGCCGCCGTCCGGATCTTCGGGCAGGTGCGCCAGGTCTCGCATCAGCGGGCGACCGCCGTCTGCACCGCGCCCTCCACCGGCCGGACCAGGTCGCCGTCGAGCAGGAAGCTCGCGGCGTTGGCGACCACCGGCGCGCCCACCGGCGGGCCTGAGGTGAGCTGGACCAGCCCCGAGCCGCGCATGCCGGTCCGCACGGCGACCTGCTTCACCCGGTTGTTGGGCTGCAGGACCATCACGCTGGCGCCGTTGGCGTCGTAGCGCACCGCCGTCTCGGGCACCGCCAGGGCCGAGCCCGCGACGTCGGTGAAGACCGCACGACCGAAGCCGCCGGCGCGAATGTCGTCGCGCACCGGCAGGCTGATGCGGACGAAGCCGAGCTTGGTCTGCGGATCGATCTGCGGGCTGATCAGGCGCACCACCCCGGTCACCTCGCCGCCGCCGGGCAGGGCCACCTGGGCGTGCTGGCCGGGGCGCACGCGGGCCAGGTCGTCTTCCGAGAGCTGCGCCTGCAGCTCGATCTGCCCTTCGGTGGCGAGGCGGAACCAGGCGTTCGTCCCGGCCGCCGAGAGGTCGCCCGGGCGCACGGCCTTCTCCAGCACCAGGCCGCTCACCGGCGAGGCCACCTGCAATTTCGCCGCCCGGGTGCGCAGGTCCTTCAGCGCGGCGGCCTGGGCCGCGGCGGTGGCGCGCGCGGCGCGCGCCTGGAAGCGGCGCTGGGCGATCTGCTCCTGGCTGAGCACGCCGGCGTCGTCGAGATCCTTCACCCGCGCCGCCTGGTCCTCCGCCTGGGCGGCCTGGGCCTCGGCCTGGGCGAACTGGGCCTGCTGCTGGGCGATCTGGCTCTCGATCAGCGAGGGATCGAGGCGCACCAGCACCTGGCCCTTGCGGACGTACTGGCCGACGTCGGCCAGCACCGCGGCGACCCGGTAGCCGGTCACTTCCGGCAGGACGGCGGCTTCCTGGCGCGCGACCAGGTCGCCGGAGGCGGCGAGCGCGCCCACGATGGCGCGCGGCTGGATCCGCACCACCGTCACCGTGCGCGCCTGGGCCGGCTCGGCCTTGGCGGCAGGCTTGTGGCAGCCGGCCAGTCCCAGAGCGGCGGCGGCGGCGAGGAGGGCGAGGGTCGGTCGTCTCATCCGGTCAGGTCTCATCAGGCGCCGTGATCAGCGGCCGCCGAAGCGGCGGCCTGCGGTCTGGAGGGGGGCTCGCCGACGGACCAGCCGCCGCCGATGGCCTTGAAGGCCTGCACCGCCTGGCGCACGGCCTGGACCTGGGCGGAGGTGAGCTGGCTGCGCGTCGTGCGCCAGGACTGTTCGGCCGAAAGCGTGGTCTGCAGGTCGTTCAGGCCGCGGCTGTAGCCGAGGCGCGAGGCCTCGTAGGCGCGCCGCGCGCGAACCTCGCCATCGGTCAGCAGCACCACCTGCCGCCGCGAGGCGTCGAGCCGGACCAGCGAACCCTCGGCCTCGCCGAAGGCGGTCTGCACCGCCTTTTCGTAGGCCGCCGCCGACTGCCGGGCGCGCGCGTTGTAGACCTTCGCCTGGGCCAGCAGGTTGGGGATGTTGAGCAGCGGCTGGCTGACCGCGCCGCCGAGGATCCAGCTGGTCGAGGCGTTGACCGAATTGCCCTGGACGGTCTTCGACCAGCCGTAGCCGGGCTTCAGCGTGAAGGTGGGCAGGAAGGCCAGCCGGGCCACGGTCTGGCTGCCGATCGCCGCCTCCAGCTGGGCCTCGGCCCGGCGCACGTCGGGGCGCCGCCGCAACAGCTCGCTGGGCACCGTCGCCGGCACGGCGGGCGGGGCGTCGAGGAAGGCCGGGACCTCGACGCTGCGGGTCGGCTCCACGGTCCGGCCGGCGAGGATCAGCAAGGTGCGGCGCTCGACCTGCAGCTCGGCCTCGAGGGAGGCGACCTGCGACTGCGACTGTGCAAGGTCGCCGGCGACGCGATCGGCCTCGGACGTGGCGGCGAGCCCGGCTGCGGCGCGCCGGGACGCCAGGTCGTAGAGCTCGCGCTGGATGCGCGCGGTTTCCCGGGCGTCCGCCAGCTGGATGGCCAGGCCGCGCGCCTGGAAATAGGCGTCGGCGACCTGCGCCGCCAGGCTGGTGCGCGTCGCCACATAGTCGAAGCCGGCGGCGGCGACGTCGGCGTTCGCCACCCGGCGCGCCGCCAGGAAGCGCCCGAACAGATCGACCTCCCAGCTCACGTCGAAATTGGCGGCGTAGCTGTTGGAAGCGCCGCCGTTGGTCAGGCCGGGGATTTGGATGCCCGGGATGACCAGGCCGCCGCGGGTGTCGGTGTGGGTCGCCGAACCCTTGGCCTCGCCCTGCGGCAGGAACTGGAACAGCGAGCCCTGCCGGTTGGCGCGCGCCTCGAGCAGGCGCGCCGCGGCGCTCTTGGCGTCGGGATTGGCGATCAGCGCCTGGTCGATCAGCCCCGTCAGCTGCGGGTCGTCGAAGGTCGTCCACCAGCGGTCGAGCGCGACCGGCGCAGCCGCCGCCGAGGCCGCCGGCTGGGGCGACGTCGGCTGCGGCGCCTCATAGGCCGCCGGCAGGCGCAGGTCCGGCCTTGGCGTCGAGCCGCAGGCGGCGAGCGCAAGGCAGAGGGGCGCGGCGATGTATAGGGCGATACGCATGGATGATGTCTTCAGCCCGGTTGAAGCCGGCAGCTATCCCTCGTCGGCGATGGCGCGCCCCTGGCCGGGCTCGTTGTTGGACGCACGCCAGGGCCGGCGCAAGAACCTCGCCGACACAGACGCTCCAAAACATTTCCTCCGCACGCCCCCGCACGTCCGCTTACGCGGAAATGCTTCATGGTGTGAAGTGTATTGTCTGTAAGGTTAAGGCGATCTTGGCGACGCTGGCCGTCGCCGCCCCTAGCCGCTAGGTTCTGCGGCGCCAGCAGCAGAGGGACGTCGATGGCGGCGGCAGGTCGGATCCGGGCGGGCGTCGGCGGCTGGACCTTCGAGCCGTGGCGCGGCGTCTTCTACCCCAAGGGGCTGAAGCAGGCCGCGGAGCTGGAATACGCCTCGCGGCGCCTGACGGTCATCGAGATCAACGGCACCTACTACTCGACCTTCAAACCGGACAGCTTCGCCAAGTGGCGGGCGGCCACGCCGGACGGCTTCAAGTTCGCGGTGAAGGCCTCGCGCTTCTGCACCAACCGCAAGGTCCTGGCCGACATGGGCCAGTCGATGCAGGTGTTCCTGGGCCAGGGCCTGGTCGAACTGGGCGACCGGCTGGGGCCGATCCTGTGGCAGTTCATGGGCACGAAGAGGTTCGAGCCGGCCGACTTCGAAGGCTTTCTCAAGCTGCTGCCGGACCAGCTTGAGGGCCTGCCGCTGCGCCATGTGGTCGAGCCGCGCCACGCGAGTTTCAAGGACCCGGCCTTCCTGGCGCTATGCCGCAAGTACAACGTCTGCGTCTGCCTGGCCGACCATGCGAGCTATCCGCTGATCCCCGACGTCACCGCCGACATCGTCTATGCGCGGCTGCAGGCCGGGTCGGACGAGATCGAGACCGCCTATCCGCCGGCCGAGCTGGATCGCTGGGCCGGCCGGTTGCAGACCTTCGCAGCCGGCGGGCAACCGGACGATCTGCCGTGCGTCGATCCGGCGACCGCGCCGGAGCGGACGCCGCGCGAGGTCTTCGCCTTCTTCATTCACGAGGGCAAGGTGCGCGCGCCCGCCGCGGCCATGGCGCTGCTGGCCCGCGTCGGCGAGACGCCCGCCGGCTGAGGCGCGCCCAAATGGAAACGCCTCCGCGCCAGGTGGCGCGGAGGCGTTTCGAGACCTCACCTGCAGGGCCGAAGGATCAGCCGCCGCCCGGGAAGCGCAGCGGAACCTTCACCTCGCCGGTGCGCGAACCGATCGGCAGGACGTCGGCGACGCAGAGCGCGGCCTTGTCGAAGCCCTTGCCCGGCGCGCTCTCCGAAACGACCTTACAGGCCGAGAGCTTGCCGCCATCGGCCGTGCAGTCGAGCATCACCGTCGCCGCGTCCCGCGTGTTCGCGTTCTTCGACAGGCAGCGCGACATGCTTTCTTCAAAAGACGCCGCAGACGTGGCGCTCACAAGAACCAGGCTCAGGCCGAGCCCGCTCATGACCGCGATGACCTTCTTCATCACCCCAACTCCATCACAACCTAGAAAGTGAGGGCAATATCCGGCATAGTTGTTAAAATATACTGATCTGCCAGACCAGTTATTACTAAGGCCCTGTAAACCATGACTCGGCCTGGTTGCACCGACTCGCCGACCGCCGATTCATAATGAAAGGTTGCGCAAATTAGCGATGGCTTGGTCACGATCCGTTAGTGGGATCGGAGCATTCTCCCGCCAAGTCCTAATGTATCCAGGGGGAGCTCATGAAACGCGTCAGGCTCGAAGACCTGCCGTTGGTCGTCAAGATCGGCTTCGCGCCGGCGTTCGCCGTAGCGATGCTGGCGTTGCTGGCCGTTGGCTCCGTCGTGCTGCAGAAGAACGAACTGCATGAATTGCAGCAGGTTGTCCATACGGACATGCCGAACAGCATGCGCATGCAGAAGATCTCCGAGCGCATCACCGCGCTGCACGGCCAGCTGTATTTCCTTCTCACCCACTCGGCGGCGAAGCTCGAGACCGACAAGATCGATGGGCAATCCAAGGCCCTGATGGCCGAGGTCGATTCGATCCGCAGCGAAGTGGGCGTGGCCCGCGCCGCCGCGCCGCCGGAGATGCGTCCTCAGTACGACAAGCTGCTGAAGGACCTGAAGGAGACCCGCGAGGGGCTCGACGTGGTCAGCGCGATGATGACCGCCGACTTCGCCACCGCCGCCGGTTTCGCCGCGCCTTTCGAAGAGCAGTACGCGAAGATGACCGGCACCCTGCGCGACATCGTCGCCATGGCCCAGGCTCGCGCCGACAGCCAGGCGAAGGTCAGCGAAGACCGCTCCCGCCTGGCGCAGACGACGACCATCGTCGCCTCGCTGATCACCATGCTGGGCGCGGCGATCATCGCCTGGTTCCTGACCATGAACATGAAGGGCGCCGTGCAGAAGATCGCCGGGGCGACCGAGAAGCTCGCCCGCGGCGACGCCCAGGTGAACCTCGACGTCCTCGCCCGCAAGGACGAGCTGGGCGCCATCGTCGGCTCGCTGACGGTGTTCCGCGACAACCAGCTCCACCTGGAGCAGCTGCGCCAGGAGCAGGACGCCAACCGCACGGCGACCGAAGAGGAGCGCCGCCGCGCCGAGGCCGCCCAGCTGGCGGTCGCCGAGGAGCAGAAGCTGGTGGTCACCTCGCTGGCCGAAGGGCTCGACCGCCTGGCGGCCGGCGACCTGACCATCCGTCTCGGGGCCCCCTTCCCCGGCGAGTACGAGAAGCTGCGCAATGACTTCAACGCCGCCGTCGAGAAGCTGGAGGAGGTGCTGCGCGCCATCGCCACCTCGACGGCCTCGATCAGCTCGGGCTCGGCGGAGATCTCCAACGGCGCCGAGGACCTGTCGCGGCGCACCGAGCATCAGGCGGCGACGCTGGAACAGACCGCCGCGGCGCTCGACCAGATCACCGCCACCGTCCAGAAGACCGCCAGCGGCGCCAACGCCAGCCGCGACGCGGTCGGCTCGGCCAAGGCCGATGCGGAGCGCACCGGCGAGACCGTGAGCCGCGCGGTGGTGGCGATGAACGCCATCGAGAAGTCCGCCCGCGAGATCAGCCAGATCATCGGCGTGGTCGACGAGATCGCCTTCCAGACCAACCTCCTGGCGCTCAACGCCGGGGTCGAGGCCGCCCGCGCCGGCGACGCGGGCAAGGGCTTCGCGGTGGTCGCCTCCGAAGTCCGCGGCCTGGCCCAGCGCTCGGCCGACGCGGCCAAGGAGATCAAGGCGCTGATCTCGGCCTCCTCCCAGCAGGTCGGCGAGGGCGTGTCCCTGGTCGGCGAAGCCGGCGACGCGCTGCAGCGGATCGTGGCGCACGTCAGCGAGATCTCCGGCCTGGTCGGCGAGATCGCCCTGTCGGCGCGCGAGGAAGCCCAGGGGCTCGGCGAGGTCAACAGCGCCGTCAACCAGATGGACCAGGTCACCCAGCAGAACGCCGCCATGGTCGAGGAGGCGACGGCGGCGAGCCGGATGCTGGCCGAAGAGACCAAGGAGCTTTCGCGCCTGGTCGGCCGGTTCAGCATCAGCGGTATGGAGACGCTGCAGTACGCCAGCGCCGCCCCCAGCCGCGCGGCGCCGCAGCCGGCGCCCCGCGCCCAGCGTCCGGCGGCTCCGGGCCACGCCGGCCGCCCGGCCCCGGCGAGCATCGGGGCCACGGCCTTGAAACTCCAGCCCGCGCCGCAAGCGGCGGCGGACGACTGGGAAGAGTTCTAGGTCGAGCCCCCTCGACTTAGCCGACTGAGAAGGAGCGTCGCACGCGGCGCTCCTTTTTTCTTGGGCTATTCCGGATGGATCTCGAGGGTCTCCGACGGGGCGGCGCTGGCCGGCCGCAGGATCAGCACGAGCGGCGCCAGCAACAGGCTGATCAGCGCCATCCAGGCGAAGATGGCGTCGTAGCCCATCATGGCGCTCTGGCGGGTGATCTCGCCGTTGAAGGCCTGCAGGGCGCCGCCTGGGTCGTCCAGCAGGTGTGGCAGCGACCAGCGGATCACCGGGTCGGAGGCGATGACGCCGGCCGCCAGCCGCTCGTGCGCCGTGGCGCTCTGGGAGATCAGGTTGGCCTGCAGCATGGCGATGCCGAGGCTCGAGCCCATGGTCCGGGTGACATTGCCCAGCACCGCCGCCTCCGTGCGGTGGGACTGCGCCAGGGTGGCGAACGACAGCACCGACAGCGGCCCGAACATCAACCCCAGGCCCAGGCCCTGGACGAAGCCGGCGAGCTTGATCGGTCCGGCGGTCATCATCAGGTCGAAGTGGGCCATCCGCCACATTGCGTAGAAGGCGATCGCCACGCCGAGGCCCATCGTCGCGCGCGGCCCGACCTTGCGCACCAGCGTGGTGACGAGGGCGAAGGCGCAGATCGAGCCGACCCCCCGGTACATGCTGGCGAGCCCGCTCTGCAGCGCCGAATAGCCCAGCAGGTTCTGCATGAAGGTCGGCAGCAGCGCGCTGGTGCCGAACAGCATGGCCGACATCAGGAAGCTGAAGACCGAGGCGGTCATGAAGTTGCGGTCGGCGAAGATGCCGCGATGGAAGAAGGGATGCCGGGCGGTCGCCGTCTGGACGACGAAGACGTGGAGGCTGCAGAGCGCGACGATGGCGTAGGTCCAGATCTCACGGCTGTCGAACCAGTCCTGGCTGGGGCCGCGGTCGGCCATCAGCTGGATGGCGCCGGTGCACAGCACCAGGGCGCAGAAGCCGAGCACGTCGAAGGGCCGCTGCCGGCCGCCGCCGTCGCGCTCCAGGGCCAGATAGACCATCACGAAGGCCGCCACGCCGAACGGCACGTTGACGTAGAAGACCCAGCGCCAGGAGAAGTGCTCGGTGAGCAGCCCCCCGAGGGTGGGGCCCAGGATCGGCCCGACCATGATCACCGCGCTCCAGACCGCCATCACCCGCGGCATCGCGCTCGGCGGCCACAGGTCGAGGATCGCCGCCTGGGAGATCGGCATCATCCCGGCGCCGGCGATCCCCTGCAGCAGCCGGAACAGCACCATCTCCGGCAGGCTGGTGGCCATCCCGCAGAGGATCGACGCGCCGACGAAGGCGGCGATCGAGAACAGGAACATCGGCTTGCGGCCGATCTTCAGCGACAGCCAGCCCGAGAACGGCGTCATGATGGCGATGGCGACGATATAGGACGTCAGCACCCAGGTGATCTGGTCCTGCCCCGCCGACAGGCTGCCCTGGATATGCGGCAGCGCGACGTTGGCGATCGTCGAATCCAGCGAATTCATGGTGGTCGCCAGCATCATGCCGCTGGTCGCGACCAGCCGCATCGCCACGCTCCGCCTCGGACTCATATGCCCTCCTGACGCCTCCCAGCTGGAACCATAGTCCGCCGGCGCGCCGCTTGGCCAGCGAGCGGCGAGGGGACTGTTCGGCCAACCTCAGCTGTTCGCGCCTCCCTTGCTCGGACGTCTAGGTCTGGCCGGGCGGCGTCGCCACCGCAGGCTCTGATGGCATTGGCTTTATCGGTCGGGCGATCCTAGAGTGACGGGCGTCATCTTTGCGGCCCCGAGGAGCGCCCATGTCGCCGGCCGCCTTCAGTCCCCCAGGAGACGCCGAACGGGGCAAGCGCGAGCAGACCAAGCTGCAGAACCGGCAGGCGATCCTCGACGCCGCGCGCGCGGTGTTCAGCGAGCTGGGCTACGAGGCCGCGACCGTGCGCGACATCATCCGGCGCACTGGGCTGGCGGCGGGGACCTTCTACAACTACTTCCGCGCCAAGGAGGAGGTGCACGCCGCGCTGGCGGCCGAAGGCGCGCGCCGCTTCGCCCCCATCCTCAAGCAGCTGCGCACCGAGGCGGCGGATCCCGAAAGCTTCGTGCGCGCGGCCATCCGCGCCTACTTCGCCTTCGTCGCCGACGCCCAGCAGAACTGGGCCGCTAAGCGCCCGCCAGGCGAGCCGCATCCGCGCCTGGGCAGCGGGACGCCGGAGGCCCAGGCGGTTTTCGCCGAGGTGCGCGGCGCCATCCTCGCGGCGGTCTTCGACCGGACCGCGCCGGCGGCCGACCCCGACTACATGGCCGCGGCCTGCATCGCCATCGCCCGGGAGGTCGGCGACCGGATGCTCGAACGCCGCCCGATCGACATCGAAGCCGCCGCCGACTTCGCCGTGGCGATGATCCTCGGCGGCTTGAGGGGGCTCAGCGATCGACGTCGGGGATTGCCCGAACACGCCTGAACACGTCGGGCGATGACGGATGAACTGGCGTGGAACATCCGAATGACCGGGCCGCCGCCAAACAGAATCAGCCGCGCCGGTTGACAGCTTCAAGTGGTTCCACTATCCACCGCGCCTCGATTTTCGACCCGGAGCCTCACTGTGAAGCGGACCTATCAGCCCTCGCGACTCGTGCGCAAGCGCCGTCACGGTTTCCGCCTGCGCATGTCCACCGCGAATGGACAGAAGGTGCTCGCCCGTCGCCGCGCCAAGGGCCGCAAGCGCCTGAGCGCCTAAGCGCGACGGACGCCAGCGACATCTGCTCCATGGGCGTCGGCCTGCCCGACCCCGTCCTTCCCATCGAACGCCTGAAGAAGCGCGCCGACTTCCTGGCCTGCGCCCAGGCGCCCTCCTGCGCCCGCGGCGCGGTGGTGGTCCAGGCGCGGCCCCGCAGCGACGATCAGCCGCTGGTGCGGGCCGGCTTCACCGCCACCAAACGCATCGGCGGCTCGGTGCAGCGCAACCGCGCCAAGCGGCGGATGCGCGAGGCGGCGAGGCTGCTCCTGCCCGACCTGGCGCGTCCCGGCGTCGACTACGTCTTCATCGCCCGCGGCGGCCTGATCGCCCGGCCCTGGCCGCGTTTGCTTGACGATGTGAAAAGCGCGCTGATAAGGCTCGCCGCCGAACGCGACGGCCGGACCCGCGACCCTGCGCCCGCCCCGCCCGCAGATTGAGCCCTTCCCCGATGCAAGACGAATCCAACCGCAACACGATCATCTTCCTCGTGTGCGCGGTCTTCCTGTTCTTCATCTACCAGCACTTCGTGCTGGATCCGGCGGCCGCCCGGCGGCAGGCTGAGGCGCGGGCGCATGCCGCGGCCCAGGCGACGACCGCCGCGGCCCAGGCGCCCGGGGCGCCGGGCGCCGCCGGCGGCCCGGCCCCGGTGACCCGCGGCCAGGCGCTGGCCGCCAGCCCGCGGGTGGCGATCGCCACCCCGGCGCTGCGGGGCTCGATCGCGCTGAAGGGCGCGCGCATCGACGACCTCTACCTGACCCAGTTCCGCGAGACGGTGGACAGGAACTCGCCGCCGGTCGAGCTGCTGCGCCCCGAAGGCGCCCAGCACGCCTGGTTCGCCGAGTTCGGCTGGACCGGCGCCAATGTGCCCGGCCTGCCCACCGCCGACACCGTCTGGACCGTCGCTGAAGGCTCGACCCTCGCGCCCGGCCAGCCGCTGGTGCTGACCACCGCCAACGGCCAGGGCCTGACCTTCACCCGCAAGATCTCGGTCGACGACCGCTTCATGTTCACGGTCGCCGACACCGTGGCCAACAGCTCGGCCCAGCCGGTCACCCTGGCGCCCTACGGCTCGATCCAGCGCCAGGGGCTGCCGCCGGCGGTCCAGGGCAGCCAGATCGTCCATGAGGGCGCGGTCGGCGCGCTCGGCCTCGACAATCCGACGCTCAAGCTGATCAAGTACAAGAAGTGGGCCAAGGACGGCGCCACCGGCGAGATCCCCTCCAAGGGCGGCTGGGTCGGCATCACCGACAAGTACTGGCTGGCGGCGCTGATCCCGAACCAGGGCGAGCCGTTCGACGGCCAGTTCCGCGACACCAAGCTCGGCGATCTCGACGTCTTCGACGCCAATTTCGTCGGCAAGTCGCGGGTCATCCAGCCCGGCCAGCAGACCACCGAGACCACCCGCTTCTTCAGCGGGGCCAAGGTGGTTCCGGTGCTGCAGGCCTATCAGAAGAACCTCGGCATCCCTCGCTTCGACGCCGCCGTCGACTGGGGCCACTTCTGGTTCCTGACCCGGCCGATCTTCTCGTTCCTGGAGTTCATCTTCCACTACGTCGGCAGCTTCGGCGTCGCCATCCTGCTGCTCACGGTGACGGTGCGCGCGGTCTTCTTCCCGATCGCCCACAAGCAGTACGAATCCATGGCCAAGATGCGCAAGGTGCAGCCGCTGGTCGAGGAGATGCGCAAGAAGTTCAAGGACGACCCGGCCAAGCAGCAGCAGGAGCTGATGGCCCTCTACCAGCGTGAGAAGGTCAATCCGCTGGCCGGCTGCCTGCCGGTGCTGCTGCAGATCCCGGTCTTCTTCTCGCTCTACAAGGTGCTGACCGTCACCATCGAGATGCGGCACGCCCCGTTCATGGGCTGGATCCGCGACCTCTCGGCGCGCGATCCGACCACCGTCTGGAACCTGTTCGGCCTGATCCCCTGGAACCCGGCGCACGCCCCGATGATCGGCGGCCTGCTCGACACCAGCCTGCACGTCGGCGTCCTGCCGCTGCTCTACGGCCTGACCCAATGGCTGAGCATGACCATGAGCCCGCCGGCGCCGGACCCCGCCCAGCAGAAGGTGATGCAGCTGATGCCGATCCTGTTCACCTTCTTCATGGCGCCCTTCGCCGTCGGCCTGCTGATCTACTGGACCTGGAGCAACGTCATCACCTTCCTCCAGCAGTACGTCCTGATGCGCCACTACAAGGTCGAGACCCCGGTCGACCGGATCTTCGGCCGGCTCGCCTCCAAGAAGGCCGCCGGGTGAGCGAGACCGCGCCCTTCGACGAGGAGACGCTGGAGGCGGCGCGAAAGCTGTTTGCGCGGGAGACCAAGTTCCTGATGGGGGCGGCCGCCATCTCCGGCCTGCCCGAGCCGGACCTGCCGGAAGTGGCCTTCGCCGGCCGTTCCAACGTCGGCAAGTCGTCGCTGATCAATGCGGTCACCGGCCGCAAGGAGCTGGCGCGGGCGTCGAACGAGCCCGGCCGCACCCGGGAGGTGAACTTCTTCGTCCTCGACGAGCGGCTGCGGCTGGTCGACCTGCCGGGCTACGGCTTCGCCAAGGTCAGCCGCGACGTCGCCAAGAAGTTCCAGAACCTCGGCCGCTCCTATCTGCGCGGCCGGCCGAACCTGAAGCGCGCCTACCTGCTGATCGACGCCCGCCACGGGCTGAAGCCGGTCGACGACGAGGCCCTCGACGCCTTCGACCAGGCCGCGGTCTCCTACCAGATCGTCCTCACCAAGGCCGACAAGATCAAGCCCGCCGAGGTCGCCAGGCTGATCGAGGCGACCGCCAAGGCCATCGCCAAACGCCCCGCCGCCTTCCCCCGGGTGCTGGCGACCTCGTCGGAGACCGGCCTCGGCATCGCCGAGCTGCGCGCGGAAATCGCCGCGGCGAGCTTGATCTAGAGCGCCGCAACGCCCCCTCCGTCGGCTTCGCCGACACCTCCCCCGCTGCGCGGTGGAGGATCCGGGGTAAACTCGACTGAGAGGGCGTTGCGGCGTCTGCCTTGATGACACGGCTCCCTGCGTCCGCTATCGAGCCCCCGACTTTCAGCCCTGGGGCATGACTTGAGCGACGACACGCAAAACCAGGGCTGGGCGACCGCCAAGACGCTCGCCGAGGCCCTGCCCTACATCCAGATCTACGACCGCGAGACCGTGGTCATCAAATACGGCGGCCACGCCATGGGCGAGGAGCAGGTGGCCAGGCTGTTCGCCGCCGACCTCGTCTTGCTGAAGATGCTGGGGCTGCATCCGGTCGTGGTGCACGGCGGCGGGCCGCAGATCTCCGCCTGGCTCGCCAAGGCCGGGGTGAAGTCGACCTTCGTCGACGGCCTGCGGGTCACCGACGAGGCGACCATGGAGGTGGCCGAGATGGTCCTCTCCGGCGCCATCAACAAGGAGATCGCCAGCTGGATCACCCAGGCGGGCGCCGAGGCCGACGTGCGCGGCGTGGGCCTGTCCGGCAAGGACGCGCGGCTGATCACCGTCGAAAAGGTCCAGCGCACCCGCAAGGTCGCCGACTCCGACGAGGAGCAGATGGTCGACCTGGGCTTCGTCGGCGAACCCAAGACCATCGACCCGAAGCTGCTGCAGGCGCTGATCTTCGCCGAGGAGGACTACATCCCCGTGGTGGCGCCGATCGGCGTCTCCGAGACTGGCGAGACCTACAACATCAACGCCGACACGGTGGCCGGCGCGCTCGCCGGGGCGCTGGGCGCCAAGCGGATGCTGCTGCTCACCGACGTCGCCGGGGTGCTCGACAGCAACGGCGAGCTGATGCGCCAGCTGACCGTCGAGCAGGCCCGCAAGGCGATCGCCGATGGCGTCGCCACCGGCGGCATGATCCCCAAGCTCGAGACCGCCATCGCCGCGGTCGAGGCGGACGTCGAAGCGGTGGTCATCCTCGACGGCCGGCGGCCGCACGCCCTGCTGGTCGAGCTGTTCACCGAACACGGGGCAGGCACGCTGGTCTGCAGATGAGCCCCGATCTCAGCCCAGATCTCAGGCCGGACCTCAGGCATGTGACCACCTGGCTGTTCGACCTGGACGACACCCTCTATCCGGCGGAGTCGGGCCTGATGGCGGAGATCGGCCGGCGGATGACCGGGTACGTCATGCAGGTCACCGGCCTGCCCTATGACGAGGCCTACCGCCTGCAGAAGACCTACCTCGCCGAGCACGGGATCACCCTGCGCGGGCTCATGCTGAACCACGCGGTCGACCCCAAGGCGTTCGCCGCCGTCTTCCACGACATCTCGCTGGACATCCTGGCCCACGACCCGGCGCTGGTGGCGGCGATCGCGGCCCTGCCCGGCCGCCGGCTGATCTTCACCAACGCCGACCACCATCACGCCGAACGGGTGCTGGAGCGGCTGGGACTGAGCCATCTGTTCGACCACGTCGCCCACATCGGCTCCTATGACTATACGCCCAAGCCCGACCCCGAGGCCTTCCGCAGGCTGTTCGCCGCCCATTCGGTGACGCCGGCCGAAACCGCCTTCTTCGAAGACTCCGAGCGCAACCTGAAGCCCGCCGCCGAGATGGGGGTCACCACCGTGCTGGTGGGGCCGCACGCGCCGGCCTCGACCGCCTCATTCGTCCACTTCCGCACCGCGCGCCTGACGCCCTTCCTCCAGGCCGCGCGGCTGCGCAACGCCCCGTAAGCAGAGAAGACCATGACCAGCATCACCGCCGACGACCTGAAGACCGAGATCGCCCAGGCCTGGGAAGCCCGCGACGGCGTCTCCACCGCCACCACCGGCCCGGTCCGCACCGCCGTCGAGGAGACCCTGCAGCGGCTGGACGCCGGCGAGTTGCGGGTCGCGGCGCGCCAGGCCGACGGCCGCTGGGAGGTCCAGCAGTGGATCAAGCAGGCCATCCTGCTGTCGTTCCGCCTGAACCCCAACGCCGTGGCGCACGCGCCGGCGCCGGGTCCGTTCTGGGACAAGGTGCCCACCAAGTTCGCCGGCTGGGACGCCCCGCAGTTCGAGGCCGCCGGCTTCCGCGTCGTGCCGGGCGCGATCGTCCGCCGGGGCGCCCACATCGCCCGCAACGTGGTGCTGATGCCGTCTTTCGTGAACATCGGCGCCTTCGTCGACGAAGGGACCATGATCGACACCTGGGCCACGGTCGGCTCCTGCGCCCAGGTCGGCAAGCACTGCCACATCTCCGGCGGCGCCGGCCTCGGCGGGGTGCTGGAGCCGCTGCAGGCCAACCCGACCATCATCGAGGACAACTGCTTCATCGGCGCCCGCTCGGAAGTCGCCGAAGGCGTCATCGTCCGCCAGGGCAGCGTGCTGTCGATGGGCGTCTACATCACCTCCACCACCCCGATCATCCACCGCCAGACCGGCGAGGTCAGCTACGGCGAGGTGCCGCCCTATTCCGTGGTGGTCTCTGGCGCGCGGGCGAACAAGGACCCGTCGCTGCCCTCGACCTACTGCGCGGTGATCCTGAAGACCGTCGACGAGCGCACCCGCTCGAAGACCGGCGTCAACGAACTGCTCAGGGACTGAGCTCCGCCGCTCAATACGGCGTCCCGTCGCGGTGGACGTAGCCGCTCGCCCCCGCCGGTGCGACCATGTCGATGTCGGGGTAGTCGCAGGCGTCCTCGGCCGGGCGGCGCGAGCCCACCTCCAGCAGCACCAGCTCCTGGTCCGAGCGGTTCTGGATGTGGTGGCCGTCGGCGACGCCGGCCGGAAAGGCGGCGCAGTCGCCGGCCTTCAGCGGCTGTTCGCCCGCGCCGGTGACCAGCACCCCCTCGCCCTGCAGCACATAGACGAACTCGTCCTCGGCCGTGTGCCAGTGACGCTGGCTGGACCATTGGCCCGGCGGCAGGCGCAGCAGGTTGACGCCGAACTGGCTCAAGCCAGCGGCGTCGCCGAGCATCCGGCGGATGCGCCCGCGGCACGGTGCGTCGAAGGGCGCAGGGTAGCCGCTCCCGGTGCGGGTGGGCGCGGTCTCGATGTCGATCTTGGGCATGCGGCGTTTCCGGTCTAGAGCACGGGAAGTTTAGAGCGCGACTGAGCTGGGGGCGATCTTGATCGACGCGATCAACCTGACGCGGGAGCTGATCCGCCGGCCTTCGGTGACTCCGGCCGACGCCGGCGCCATGGACATCGTCGAGCAGGCCCTGAACGGCCTGGGGTTCGCCTGCCGCCGGATGAGGTTCGGCGAGATCGAAAACCTCTACGCCCGCTTCGGGGCCGCCCGGCCCAACCTCTGTTTCGCCGGCCACACCGACGTCGTGCCGGTGGGCGACGCCGGCGCCTGGACGAAAGGCGCCTTCGACGCCGAGATCATCGACGGCGTGCTGGTCGGCCGCGGCGCGGTCGACATGAAGGGCGCCATCGCCGCCTTCGCCGCCGCCGCCGCCAAGGCCATCGCGGCCGGCCAGGTGAAGGGCTCGCTCTCCTTCCTGATCACCGGCGACGAAGAGGGCGTGGCGCTCGACGGCACCCGCAAGGTGGTCGAGGCGCTGATCGCCGAGGGCGAGGCGGTCGACCACTGCGTGGTCGGCGAGCCGACCTCGGCGCAGATCTTCGGCGACATGATCAAGGTCGGCCGCAGAGGCTCGATCAATGCCGACATCTTCGTCGAGGGGATCCAGGGCCATGTCGGCTATCCGCACCGCGCAGCCAACCCCGCGCGGGTGCTGATCCCGCTGCTGGCCAGGTTGCAGGCGCGGGTGCTGGACGACGGCTATCCGGAGTTCCAGCCCTCGAACCTGGAAGTCACCCTGATCGAGATGGCGAACACCGCCAGCAACATCATCCCGGCGAGCGCGCGGGCCAGGCTCAACATCCGCTTCAACCCGAGCCATAGCGGCCAGGCCCTGGCCGACTGGATCGTCGCCGAGTCCGCCGCCGTCGCGGAGGGAACCCGCTGCCAGGTGACCGTCACCCCGCAGATCAGCGGCGAGGCCTTCCTGACCGAGCCCGGGCCCTTCACCGAGGTGGTCGCCGCCGCGGTCGCCGACGTCACCGCCCACGCCCCGGAGCTGTCCACCACCGGCGGCACCTCCGACGCCCGCTTCATCCGCGCGCTCTGCCCGGTCGTCGAGGTCGGCCTGGTCGGAACCACCATGCACCAGGTCGACGAACGCACCCCGGTGGCGGAGATCGAACGCCTGCAGGCGGTCTACGAACGGCTGATCGACCGTTATTTCGCGGCGTTCGGCGCTTAACGCCCCCTCCGTCGGCTTCGCCGACACCTCCCCCGCTGCGCGGTGGAGGATCTGGGCCATAGATGCTCCCCCGTGAAACGGGGGAGCTGTCGCGAAGCGACTGAGGGGGCGTTGCGGCGCCGGCTAGTCCCCCTCGTACCCCACATGCGTCAGGTACAGCCCCTCGGCCGGGGCGACCGGACCGCAGGCCTTGCGGTCGCGCGCGTCGAGGGCGGCCTGCAGGTCGTCGGCGCTCCAGCGGCCCAGGCCGACCTCGGCCAGCGAGCCGGCCATCGAGCGGACCTGGCGATGCAGGAACGAGCGCGAAGCGAACGACAGCAGCACGGCCTCGCCCTCGCGGCGGACGGCGGCTGCGTCCAACGTCTTCATCGGCGATTTCGCCTGGCAGCCGAGGTCGCGGAAGGTGGTGAAGTCGTGGTGGCCGACGAGCAGTTGCGCCGCCGCGTGCATGGCCGCGGCGTCGAGCGGCTTCTTCACGTGCCAGACCCGGCCCTGGTCGAGCGCCGGCGGGCTCTTGCGGTTGAGGATGCGATAGAGGTAACGGCGCTCCCGGGCGGAGAAGCGCGCGTGCCAGCCCTCCGGCGCGAGCGAGGCCTCGAGCACGACGATCGGCTCGGGCGCGAGATGGGCGTTCAGCGCATCGCGCACCACCTCTGGCTTCCAGGCCTTCTCCAGGTCGAGGTGGATCACCTGGCCGGTGGCGTGGACCCCGGTGTCGGTGCGCCCGGCGGCGTGCAGCCTGAGCGTCTGCCCGCAGAAGCCCTTCACCGCCCGCTCGATCGATCCCTGCACCGAGGCCAGCTCCGCCTGGGCCTGGAACCCGTGGTAGGGCCGCCCGTCGTACTCGATCAGCAGCCGGTATCGCGGCATCAGACGAGCCGGGTCCCGGCCGCCACCGGCTGGCCGCGCAGGAAGACTTCGGCGTCCTGGGCGGCCTTGCCCTCGCGCTGGACCTTGAGCAGGCGCACCGCGCCCTCGCCGCAGGCCACCAGCAGCCGGTCGTCGAGCACCGCGCCGGGCGCGCCGTCGGCCTCCTCATAGGCCGAAAGCAGCGCCTTGACCCGCACCTCGCCCTTGTCGGTGGGCAGCAGGAACCAGGCGCCCGGGAAGGGCGAGAGGCCGCGGATCTTGCGGTCGAGCTCGCGGGCCGGCCTGGTCCAGTCGAGGCGGGCCTCCTTGGCGCGGATCTTCTTGGCGTAGGTGACGCCCTCCTGCGCCTGCGGAGTCTCCACGGCGCGGCCGGCCTCGATCTGCGGCAGGGTGCGGACGATCAGGTCGGCGGCGGCCGCCGCCAGCCGGTCGTGGATCGCGCCGGCCGTGTCCAGCGGGCCGATCCGTACGGTGGCGGTCGCCAGCACCGGGCCTTCGTCGAGGCCCTCGGTCACTCGCATCACCTCGACGCCGGTGACCTCGTCGCCAGCCATCACCGCGCGCTGGATCGGCGCCGCGCCGCGCCAGCGCGGCAACAGCGAGGCGTGCAGGTTGAAGCTGCCCAGCCGCGGCGCCTCGACGACGGCGGCCGGCAGGATCTGGCCGAACGCCACGACCACGGCGGCGTCCACGCCCAGCGCCGCGAAGGCCTCGATCTCGGCGGGATCGCGCATCGAGGCCGGCGTGCGCACCGCGATGCCTCGGCTCTCGGCGAAGGCGTGGACCGGCGAGGGCTTCAGCGCCTGGCCGCGGCCGCGCGGGGCCGGCGGCTGCGAATAGGCGCAGACGATCTCATGGCCGGCGGCGACCAGGGCGGCCAGGACGGCGACGGAAAATTCGGGGGTGCCGAGGAAAGCCAGGCGCATCTGAGCGGTTTACCGGTCAGGGAACCAGCAGGAAAGCTTGGCCGTTGGTTCCCCGTCCTCGGAGGAGACAATCATGCGCACCCTCGTTACCGCAGCCGTCCTCGGCCTCGGCCTGAGCGTCGCGGCCTGCAACCAGGCCGACCAGCGCAAGACCCAGGCCGACGCCCAGGCGGCCAGCCAGGACGTCAAGGAGAGCGCCCAGAAGACGGGCGCCGACGTCAAGGAGAACGCCCAGAAAGTCGGAGAAGACGTCAAGTCGAGCGTCAAGGACATGGGCGTCGACGTGAAGCAGGTCGCCAACGACCCCGACGTGAAGAAGGCTCAGGGCGAGCTGAAATCGGCGCTCAAGGATCTCGGCGCCTCGGTCAAGAAGGCCGCCAAGGACACCCGGGACAACACCCGGGAAGCCGGCCACGAGGCCAAGGACGCGGCCAGCGACGCCAAGGGGTGAGGCCTTCCCATATCTCTGTCATCCCGGTCTTCGCTTCGCGAACCCAGGATGACAGCCGAAGGAGGCTCGACGCCTACGCCTTGACCAGCTTCTTGACCTTCTTCACCGCCTGCTCGCGCTTCAGGCGCGAGAGGTGGTCGATGAAGAGGATGCCGTCGAGGTGGTCCATCTCGTGCTGGATGCAGACGGCGTAGAGGCCCTCGGCCTCCTCCTCGACGGTGTCGCCCTGGTAATTCAGGTAGCGTAGCCGCACCTTCGAAGGCCGCTGCACCTCGTCGTAATATTCCGGCACCGACAGGCAGCCCTCTTCGTACCCTTGCATCTCTTCCGACGACCAGAGGATCTCCGGATTGACGAAGTAGCGGGGGGCCTTGGGCTCTTCCTCGCGGGCCAGGTCCATGACGATCACCCGCTTGGGCACGCCGATCTGGATGGCCGCCAGGCCGATCCCGGGGGCGTCGTACATGGTCTCCAGCATGTCATCCATCAGCGCGCGCAGCTCGCCGTCGACGGCGGCGACGGGCTGCGAGACCTGCTTCAGCACAGGGTTGGGAACGGTGAGGATTTCGCGGATCGCCATGGGGCGGAGGTAGGTTCGGAATTCCTGAGCGTCAAGGTCGGTGATTATAACCTCAAATCTCGTCGCCCGCGACCAGTCGCACCGGGGCGGCCTCGGCGATGGAGAGCTTGGTCAGGGGGCGCACCGCGCTTTCCACCGGATCGAGGGTGGCGATCTCCTTGCCCTCGTGGTCGACCTTGAGGTCCTCGAACCGTTTGGCCTGGGTCAGCACCTGGGTCTCCAGCGAGGCGGCGAAGCGGTTGTAGCGGTCGACCGCGGCGCTCAGCGCCTTGCCGACCGACGAGGCGTGCTCGCCCATCACCGAGATGCGCTTGTAGAGCTCCCGGCCCAGGTCGGCGATCTTGCGGGCGTTGACCGCCTGCTCCTCCACCCGCCAGCCGTAGGCCACCGCCTTGCAGAGCGCGAACAGCGTGGTGGGGGTGACGATCACCACCCGCCGCTCCATGGCGTCGGTCATCAGGTCCGGCGCGCGGTCCAGCGCCGCGGCGAGCGCCGAGTCCAGCGGCACGAACATCGCCACGAAGTCCGGCGAGGCGTCGAACTGATCCCAGTAGGCCTTGGCCGAGAGCCCTTGGATGTGGCTCTTGACGCTCTGCACGTGGCGCAGGCCGCAGGCGTCGCGGGCCAGGTCGTCGGCGGCGTCCTGCAGCTCCAGGAAGGCGTTCAGCGAGCATTTGGCGTCGATCACGAACACCCCGCCGCCGGGCAGGCGCACGGTGACGTCCGGGCGCCGCCGCCCCTCCTCGGTATCGGTGGACGTCTGTTCCTGGAAGTCGAAGCGGTGGGCGAGGCCCGCGGCCTCCAGCACATTGCGCAGCGTCTGCTCGCCCCAGCGGCCCTGGACGCCGGCGCCTCGGCGCAGCGCCTGGGAAAGCTTCCGCGCCTCGTCCTGGGTGGCGGTGGAGGCGACCAGCAGCTGGGCGATCTGGGCCTTCAGCCCGCCCTGCTCCTCGGCGCGGGTCTTCTCGACGGCCGCCACCTGCTCCTGGAACTTGGCCAGGGTTTCGGCGACCGGCTTCAGCTGGGCCTCGATCCGCTGCTGGGCGAGCAGCTCGCGGTTGCGGAAGGTTTCCTCGGTCTGCTTGACCAGGGCCTCGGCGACGACCTGGGCCGACTGCGCCGCCTGGGCCCTGGAGAGCTCGGCCTGGGTCGCCTGCTGCTGCTCCAGCATGTTGGCCCGCGCCTCGGCGGCGGTCGCCCGCTCGGTCAGAGCAAGGGCCCGCGCGTCGGCGGACTCGGCGCGTCGGCGCTCCAGGTAACCCCAGGCGATCGCCGCGGCGGCGACAAGGGCGCAGACCAGCGCCGCGAGAAGAGAGGCGTTCATGGTGCGTTCTTAGCGCGGTTGGTGAGTCGGGCATAGCCGCGCCCGGCGGCGGCTGGCGCCGCCCACTCAGGCCGGGCGCCGGGCCCGCATGGCCTGGGCGATGGTGCCGTCGTCCAGCCAGTCGAGCTCGCCGCCCACCGGGACGCCCCGGGCCAGCATGGTGACCGCCACCCCGCTCGGCGCCAGGCGGTCGGCGAGGTAGTGGGCGGTGGTCTGGCCGTCGACGGTGGCCGGCAGCGCCAGCACCACCTCGCGCACCACCCCGTCGGCGGCGCGGCTGACCAGCGGCCCGACCCGCAGGGCGTCGGGGCCGACCCCGTCGAGCGCCGACAGCAGTCCGCCCAGCACATGATAGCGGCCGCGAAAGGCGCCCGCCCGCTCCATGGCCCACAGGGCGCCGACCTCCTCGACCACGCAGATCAGGGTGCGGTCGCGCTGCGGATCGGCGCAGATGGCGCAGGGGTCCTGGGTGTCCAGCGAGCCGCAGAGCGAGCAGGTCTTGACCCGCGCGGCGGCCTCCGTCAGCGCATCGGCCAGGGGATTCAACAGCTGGTCGCGCCGCTTCAACAGCGCCAGCGCCGCGCGCCGCGCCGACCGCGGCCCCAGCCCCGGCAGCTTGGCCAAGAGGCCGATCAGGCGTTCAATCTCGGGTCCGGCGGAGCTGGCCAAAATGGGTCCGTGGGTTGTTGCGGCAGCCCCCTCCACCGCTTCGCGGTCCCCCTCCCCCACGGGGGAGGAGAGTTGACGTTGCAGCCGCCCCTCTCCTCCCCCTCTGGGGGAGGGGGACCCCGAAGGGGTGGAGGGGGCGTTCGGCGCCGCCTCAGAACTTCGGCATGCCGGGGATGCCCATGGCCGCCAGCGGGCCGGCCGCCTCGCGCATCATGTCGGCCTGGGCGGCGTCCAGCTTGCGCTTGGCGTCGGCGTGGGCGGCGACGACCAGGTCGGCGACCACCTCGCCCTCGCCGGGCTGCATCAGGCTCTCGTCGAGGTCGACCCGAGCGAGTTCGCCGGAGCCCTTCAGCGTCACCTTGACCATGCCGCCGCCGGAGGTCCCCTCGACCGACAGCTCGGCGAGCTTGGCCTGGGCGTCGGCCAGCTTCTGCTGCATGGCCTGGGCCTGCTTCATCAGGGAGCCGATGTCTTTCATGGCCTAGTCCTCGTCGCTCTCGGCCTCGTCCTCCGCGGCGGGGGCCGCGGCGTCGGGCTGGGGCAGGTTGCGGATGCTGACGATTTCCGCGCCGGGAAAGGCCTGCATCACCGAAACGATGAAGGGGTCCTGCTCGATGCGCGCGCGGGCCTCGCGGGCTTCGCGCTTCTGGCGCTCCCATTGGCTCTCGGCGCCGCCGCCGCCCTGGGCGGCGATCAGCCAGCGCTCGCCGGTCCATTCCTTCAGCCGCCCGACCAGGCGCTGGGCCAGGTTGTTGGGCGCCCCGGGGGCCGGCTCGTATTCGATGGCGCCGGGGCGGAAGCTGATCGGCCGGACATAGCGTTCGACATCCAGCTTCAGCGTGATGTCGCGCTTCCTGTCGATCAGCGCGAGCACGTCCTCGAAGCTCTTCAGCTGCGCCGACGTCACCGCCTCGACGGAGGCCTGCGGCTGGGCCTGGACGAAGCTGCGCGCCACCGCGGCCCCGCCGCCGCTGGCGCTGCTGCTGCTGGCCGCCGATCCGCCACCGCCGGAGGGGCCGCCGCCAAACGGCTCGCCGCTCTGCAGCCGCTTCAGCGCCTCTTCCGGGCCTGGCAGGTCGGCGGCGTAGGCCAGCCGCACCAGCGCCATGTCGACGGCGGCGGCGGCGTCCGGCGCGCGGCGCACCTCGTCATAGGCCTTCAGCATCAGCTGCCAGAGCCGCGACAGCACGCCGGCCGAGACCGCCGCCCCGATCGCCGCCAGCCGCGCGGCCTGCTCCTTGGGCAGCACCAGCGCCTGCGGCCCCACCGCCTTGGCGACCGTGGCCCCATGGCAATGGTCCAGCAGGTCGAGCATCACCTGGTCGGGATTGGCCCCGAAGCCGTAGAGGGTGCGGAAGGTCTCGATGGCCGGGCCGGCCTCGCCGCGCATCAGCTGTTCGAACAGGGTGATGGTCTGCGCCCGGTCGGCGAGGCCCAGCATGTCGCGGATCGAGGCGGCGGCGACCGTCTGGCCGGAGTCGGCCTGGACGATGGCCTGGTCGAGCATCGACTGGGCGTCGCGGACCGAGCCCTCTGCGGCGCGCGCAATCAGCATCAGCCCCTCGGCCTCGACGCGGGCGCCCTCGGTCTCGCAGATCATTTCGAGATTCTTGACGAGGACGTCGGGTTCCACCCGCCGCAGGTCGAAGCGCTGGGTGCGCGACAGGATGGTCACCGGCACCTTGCGGATCTCGGTGGTGGCGAAGATGAACTTGGCGTGCGGCGGCGGCTCTTCCAGCGTCTTCAGCAGCGCGTTGAACGCGCCCGTCGACAGCATGTGCACTTCGTCGATGATGTAGACCTTGTAGCGGGCCTCCACCGGCGCATAGCGCACGCCTTCCAAAAGCTCGCGCATGTCGGCCACGCCGGTGCGGCTGGCGGCGTCCAGCTCGAGGACGTCCATGTGCCGGCCCTCGATGATCGAGCGGCAGTGGCGGCCCTCGTCCTTGAAGTCGATCGTCGGCTCGTCGACGGTGTCGGTCTGGTAGTTCAGGGCGCGGGCGAGCAGGCGCGCGGTCGTCGTCTTGCCGACCCCGCGGACGCCGGTGAGCATGAAGGCGTGGGCGATGCGGCCGCTGGCGAAGGCGTTGCGCAGGGTGCGCACCATCGCTTCCTGGCCGTAGAGGTGCTCGAAGGTCCGCGGCCGGTACTTGCGGGCGATGACGGTGTAGGCGGCGGAGTCCGGCTCGGCGCCCCCGGTCGTCGGGAGCGGCGGCGCTTCGCCGAACATGTCGCCCGTGTTGGGGTCACGCTCGGGAAGCTCTTCTTCAGGCAGGAAGTCTTCGTCGGCCATTGAGCCCCGGAGCGAATGAGGTGGAGATCGGACAGCGACCCGAAGCGTAACTCGTTACGGCTGCTTCCTTCCGGACCTGACCGGGTTGGCGAGGCGTTCGCCCGCAGCCGATCTCCGCCCCCTATATCGCTGCTGGCGAGCGGCGGCGCAAGCCGGGCGGTCAGGTTGCGTGCGGACATGACGCGCCGGCGGCCATCGCGTAAGACTGCGGGCATGGCGCTCGACCACTTTGTCAACACCTTCGCCGGCAGCCCGCTCGACCGCGCGAGCGACCGCCGCGCCGACGCCGACTGGCTGGCGCGACAGCTGGCGTCGAAGGACGCGGTCGGCGTGGCCCTGTGGAACGGCCGCCCCCTGGTCGAGGATGGCCCCGACGGGACGCCACGGCTCAGCTACCTGCCCTCCAGGCTGGTCGGCGAGCTCGCCGGCGGCAACGAACGGCTGCTGTTCCTCGGCGTCTGGAAGCAGCAGGCGGTGTTCGCCGTCGACCTCGAGGGCCTGGCCGATCCGACCGCTTCGGCGCTGCAGGGGCTCGGCCGGTTCGAGGATCTGCGGCAGCTGGCCATGGTCCTCCCCGCCGCCGACGGCTCGATCGCGGCGACCGCCAGGGCGATGTTCGAGTGGCGCCGCCGCCATCGCCACTGCGCCGCCTGCGGCCAGCCCAGCCATCCGGCCGACGGCGGCTGGAAGCGGGTCTGCGAGAGCTGCGACGCCGAGCACTTCCCGCGCACCGACCCGGTGGTGATCATGCTGCCCTACCACGGCGAGCGCTGCATGCTGGGCCGCCAGGAGGTCTGGCCGCCGGGCATGTTCTCCGCCCTGGCGGGCTTCCTGGAGCCCGGCGAGGCGATCGAGGAGGGCTGCGCGCGCGAACTCGAGGAGGAGGCCGGCCTGCATGCGGTGCAGGTCCGCTACCATTCCAGCCAGCCCTGGCCCTACCCCTCGTCGCTGATGATCGGCCTGCTGGCCGAGGTCGAAGACGAGGAGGGCCGGCCGGACCAGACCGAACTCTCGGAGATTCGCTGGTTCACCAAGGCGCAGGCCCGCGACCTGCTGGCCGGCAGGCTCGAAGGCCTGTTCGCCCCGCCCCCCAGCGCCATCGCCCACCAGCTGATCAAGGCCTGGGCGGAAGCCGACATCCCGCGACGCCCTTAAGCCCTCTCCCCACGCGTGGGGAGAGGGTTGGGTGAGGGGCGGCTGGGCGGTCCGAACCGGATAGATTCCTGACAAATTGGACCGGCATGATTCCTTACAATTTTGGCTTGGCCTGATCGGCGGGTTCCAGCGGTTTGCGGAACCTGTAGCGTTGCGGCGCGGGCGTTTCCCGCAAGCGGCGAAGCATCTGGCCCTTAACGATCCCGGTTTACGCCCACGCAAGCTCACGGCGCTCCAATGCGCGGATCCATTTGGGTTTTTCGGCGCAGGCTTGAATGCTCGGCAGAACACGCGATCTCATCTCACGTCTGCGGCGCGACCACGCCGGCGCCGTCGGGGTCGCCGCGGCGCTGGTGTTGCCGGCGCTGATCGCCATGGGCTCGCTGGTCACCGAATATGGCCACGCCCTGCTGGTGAAGACCGAGAACCAGCGCGTCGCCGACCTCGCCGCCTATGCCGGCGCCCTGGCTTACAACGCCTCCAGCAGCACCAGTTCGATGAGCTCCGCGGCGGGCGCGGTGGCGGCGCTGAACGGCGTCCCAGCCTCGGCCGTGACCGCGACGCTGGTGACCTCGCCGACGGCCGACGGCAACCAGTCGGTGCATGTGCAGGTGAGCACCAAGTCTCCCCTCTACCTGGCGCAGATGGTCGGGGCGAAGACCAGCGTCACGGTGACGGCGACCTCCGATGCGGAGCTGAACGCCCGCGCGACGCCCTGCGTGATCGCCCTGAGCGGAAGCGGAACCGGCGTGGTCCTGAGCGGCGGGACGGCCCTGACGGCGACCAAGTGCTCGGTGGGGTCCAACGACACCTTGAAGGCGCCGTGCGGCACGACGATCACCGCCGTTTCCGTCACCTACAACGGCGCGGTTCCCAGCCAGCCCTGCGGCGGGATCAAGTCGCCCTCCGGCGCGGCGGCGAAGATCACCAAGAAGGCGGTCAGCGACCCGCTGGCGGCGACCAGCGCCGTCACCACCGCCGCCAGCCACCTGGCCGACGTCGCCAACCTCACGGCGCCGGCCTCGCCCTCGGTGCCGACCGGGGGCGACGTCGACTTCGGCTACTCGGCCGCTTCGACCCAGAGCCAGCTTGCGGCGGACGGCTGCTCCGGCGCGTACAGCTCCAGCAACAAGACCTGGACCGTCACCTGCGGCAGCGGGACCTTCCACTTCGGCGCCATCACCCTGGGCGGCGGCATCAGCGTCGATTTTGCGCTCGGCGCACCGGCGACCAACACCTACACCTTCAGCGACCTGGTGAAGAATTCCGGCGCGCGCCTCACCTTCGGCGACGGCACGTTCCAGCTCGCCAAGGGCCTGACCACCAGCGGCGGCAGCGACACCAGCTTCGGCGCCGGGACCTTCTGGTTCGGCAGAAGCTCCGACAAATGCAGCGGCGACACCTACAGCATCTGCCACGCGGGCTCGACCCTGAGCTTCGGCGGGCCAAGCAGCTTCATCCTGGCCGGCGGCGTCTTCAACGGCGGCGGCTCGAGCATCAGCCTCGGCGCGGGCAGCGCCAACAGCTTCCAGGTTGGACCCAGCTCCGGCGGCGACTCCTTCCATCTGATGGGCGGCTCCAACACCTTCCTGGCCGACGCCCTGGGGGCCTCCAGCGTCTTCCAGCTGGTCGGCGACTACAACGTCACCACCGGTGGGGGATGCGCGACCATCGGCGCGGCCGCGCAGCATGACATCAAGGGCAATCTCTCGACCGCCGGCGGGACCAGGCTGGGGTCCGGGGTCTACACGGTGACCGGCTACATCGCGCTGGGCGGGAATGGCGGCGGCGACGTCATGTGCAACGGCTCGAAGCTCGGCATGGAGGGGACCGACGTCGTCCTGGTGATCGGCGGCGCGAGCACGCCCGCCCACGGCGCCTGCTCCGGCCAGGCCTTCTGCCTCGCCGCCGGCTACAGCAACGTCTCGCTCGCAGGCCCGACATCCGGGCCGCTGGCCGGGCTCGTCGTCATGGGCCCGCAGAACAACAGCGCCGGCGCCCTGTTCTCGGCCGGCGCCAAGAACACCAGCCTCTCCGGCGCGCTCTACTTCCCCAAGGGGCCGATCTCGCTCACCGGGGGGGCGAGCCTCGGCGGCGGCTCCGGCCAATGCCTGGAGATCATCGGCGCGGAGGTCTCGCTCTCGGGCGGAACCGCCGCGGCCTCGGACTGCTTCTCGGGCGCCGGCGGCTCGGCCTCCAGCATCATGCTGGTCCAATGAGGAAGCTCCTGCGCGACGAGGCCGGGGTGGCGGCAGTCGAGTTCGCCCTGGTCACGCCGGTCATCGCCCTGATCATGGCCGCGACCATCGACCTCGGCATCGAAGCCTTCCTGCGCGGGCAGCTCGACGACAGCGTCAGCGCCGCCAGCAACTACGCCATCGTCAACGCCTCGCAGGTGAATTCCACCGGCGCAGCTTCCATGGCCACGGCGATGGCCGGCCTGGTCGCCAACATGCACGGGACCGGCTGGGCGACCGGCTCGGTGACGGTCAACGCCGGCCCCTCCGCCACGTCCGGCGGAGGAACCGGCGGCTCCGCCTCGGCGGCCGGCAGCTGCTATTGCCCGACCGGCTCGGCCGCGGCCCTGGCGTGGGGCGCGCCGCAGACCTGCGGGGCGAGCTGCAGCGGCGGCGGCACGGCGGGGAAGTTCGTCCTGGTGTCCGCCAGCATGGCCTACACCCCGCTGTTTCCCCGCTTCGGGCTCAGCTCCGGCGACCAGCTGACCAGCGCCAGCGTGGTGCAGGTGCAATGAGGCCGCTGCGCAGCGCCGCCGGCGACGACAGCGGGGCGACCGCAGTCGAGTTCGCCGGCGTCCTGACCCTATTCCTGGTGCTGGTCCTCGGCTGCCTGCACTACGGCCTCTACCTCTGGACCGCCAACGCCCTGCAGCAGGCCGCCAACCGCACCGCCCGCTGCATGGGCGTGTTGCAGAGCGACTGTTCCGCCGCGCGCGCCTACAGCTCGAGCAAGACCAAGAGCTTCACCAAGGCGGTCGCGGCCGGCTATGGCGTGACCCTGGCTTCGAGCAACCTCACCCTGGCCCCGGCGACCTCCTGCGGCGGCCAGGGGTCGAACTATTCGAGCATCACCATCAACTATAGCTTCACCGGCCTGGCCCCCGGGCTGCTTCCCGGGACCGGCTCGACGGCGCTGACAGCCAGCGCCTGTTTCCCCAACCAGAGCTGAGGCTCAGCCGCGCGAGCGGAACGGGTCGGCCGGATAGACCCCGAGCACCTCGAACCGCTCGGAGAAGAAGTGCAGCTCCTCGAAGGCGCGGGCGACGGCGCGGTCTTCCGGACGGCCCTCGACCTCGACGTAGAAGAAGGTGGCGGTGAAGCTGCCTTCCTCCATGTAGCTCTCGAGCTTGATCATGTTCACGCCGTTGGTGGCGAACCCGCCCAGCGCCTTGTAGAGCGCGGCCGGCAGGTTCTTCACCCGGAAGATGAAGCTGGTGATGCACGGCTCGGTGAACGGCGGGGCCGCCGGATCCGGCTCGGCGGTCATCACCAGGAACCGGGTGGTGTTGTTGTGCTCGTCCTCGACGTCGCGGACCAGGATCTCCAGGCCGTACATCTCCGCCGCCAGTTCCGGCGACACCGCCGCGCGGGTCGGATCGGGATGCTCGGCCAGCATCTTCGCCGCCAGGGCGGTGTCGCCGACGGGCTCGGTCTTCAGGCCCAGCCGGCGCAGCGTCTTGCGGCACTGGCCGAGCGCGATCGGCATCGAGGAGGCGTACTTCACCTGGTCCAGCTTGACGCCGGGATTGACCATCAGCTGGAAGTGGATCGGCTTGAAGCGCTCGCCGATGATCCGCAGCCCCGAGTCCGGCAGCAGGTGGTGCACGTCGGCGACGCGGCCGGCGATCGAATTCTCCACCGGAATCATGCCGAGCTGGCAGTCGCCCGAGCGCACCGCCTCGAAGGCGTCCTCGAAGCTGGGGTACGGGATCGGGTCGTACGCGGGATAGGCCGCCTGGCAGATCTCGTGGCTGTTGGCGCCCAGCTCGCCCTGGAAGGCGATGCGTCGCTGGCTCATCGAAAACCTCTTGCATGCGCCCGCGCCTGCTCCAGGTCGGCGGGCGTGTCGACGGAGATGGGCGCGGCCTCGGCGACCGCCGCCCAGATCGAGAGCCCAAGCTCCAGGGCGCGAAGCTGTTCCAGCTTCTCGCGCACTTCCAGCGGCGACGGCGGGGCGGCGGTGAACCGCGCCAGGGCGGCGCGGCGATAGCCGTAGATGCCGACATGGCGCCAGACCGGCCCCTCGCCATACAGGGTCGAGCGGGTGAAATAGAGCGCCCGCCCGCTCGCGCCGTCCGGCTGCAGGGCCAGCACCGCCTTGACGACGTCCGGATTGCCGCGGTCGGCCGGCGAGCTCTCCGGAGCCACCACGGTGGCGATGTCGCAGGCGGGCTCGCGGCCGAGCAGGGCGACGCAATGGGCCAGCACCGCCGGGGCGACGAACGGCATGTCGCCTTGCAGGTTGACGACGACGTCGTGCCGACCCTCGGGGTCGAGCTCGCCCAGCGCCGCGAGGATGCGGTCGGAGCCCGACGGCAGCGCCGGATCGGTCAACACCGCGCGGCCGCCGGCGTCGCGCACCGCCGCGACGATGTCCGCATCGCCGGCGGCCACCGCCACCGGCCCGGCGCCGGCCGCCTCGGCCTGGCGCAGCACCCGCACGATCATCGGCGTGCCCGCGATGTCCGCAAGCGGCTTGCCCGGGAGACGGGTGGCGGCCAGGCGGGCGGGGATGAGGACGATCGGGTTCATGGTATCGCTTGGGCGGTTGCGCCCGCGGCGGTAGCGTGTAAGAGAGCCGGGCGCAATAAGGGGCGGGATTCCCGCGCTTTCGCCGGGCGTAAGCCGGCCGTGAGAGGGCACGAAAACAAGACTATGAGCGACCTTACCTTCAACAAGGTCGCCGGCGCAGTGCTGGCGACGGGTCTGGCCATCTTCGGCCTTCGCGAGCTCTCCAGCGGCGTTTTCGGCGACGAGAAGGTCGAAAAGCCTGGTTTTGCGGTGGAAGTCGCGGCCGACACCACCGGCGGCGAAGCGGCTGCGGCGGACGTTCCGCCCGACTGGGGCACGGTCCTGCCGAAGGCCGACGTGGCCGCCGGCGAAGCGACCTTCGCCAAGTGCCAATCCTGCCACAGCTTCGCGGCGAACGGCACCGGCCCGGACCTGATGGGCGTGGTCGGCCGCAAGCCCGGCTCGGAAGCCGGCTTCTCCTATTCACCGGTCATGCAGGCCTTCGCGGCCAAGCAGCCGATCTGGGACTACGAGCACATCTACGAGTTCATCAAGAACCCGCAGGCCTATCTGCCGGGCTCGAAGATGACCTTCGTCGGCCTGAAGAAGCCGGAAGACCGGATCAACGTCATCGCCTTCCTGCACACCAAGGGCTCGACCCTGCCGATCCCGGCGCCGAACCCGGCGGCGGCGGCTCCGGCCGCCGCGGCGGCGGGCCAGCCGACGGCCACCGCGGCGACGGCGACGCCGGCGAGCGGCGCGGGCGGCCCCACGGGCGCCGGCCCCGGCGCTCCCTCCCAGCAGCCGGCCACGCCCACGGGCGCCGACAAGCCGAAATAGGACGACCTTTCAGACTAGGGCGGGTTGACGTGAGCTAGACCCGAACCCTCCATTTCCGCTCCTCCCGACGGAAAGTCCGGGGGGAGCGGTTGTGGGTTAGACTGAAATCAATGTGCCTCTAAAGTCTGCGAAAGGCGGTGGGCTCCCCGGAGCCCGCCGCCTTTATGCGTTCTACCGCCTCGTCCAGCGGCTCGATGGCCACGGCCATGTGGTGGGCGTTGGCGTGGACGATGCGCCGCGCATCGAGGCCGATGGCCACGTGGCCCTTCCAGAACACCAGGTCGCCCCGGCCGAACGCCTGGCGCTTGATCGGCCGGCCCAGGGCCTGCTGCATGTCGGCGTCGCGCGGGCAGGCCCGGCCGCAGGCGAAGAGGGCCTGCTGCACCAGGCCCGAGCAATCGAGCCCCAGGCTCTCGCGTCCGCCCCACAGGTAGGGCGCGCCGAGATAGCGCTCGGCGACCGCGGCGGGATCACGGGCGAAGTCGCCGATCGGCGACAGGTGCTCGACCGCCATCCAGCCCGCGCCGGCGACCCGCGCCAGCCGGCCCTCGACGGCCTCGACGCTGACCAGGGCGTTCAGCGAGAACGGCCCGCTGGCCTTGGTCTTGATGCTGGGTCTGGCGAAGGCGTAGGTGCGCAGGGCGGAGACCCGATGGGTCGGCTCCGGGCCGGCCGGCGCCAGCGCCGCGGCCTCGACGAAACCGACATAGCCGTCGCGCCGGGCCTGGCCCCAGAGGAAGCCTCCCTCCTCCTCGATCGCCTCGAAGACCTCGCCGAACAGCAGCTGGTCCATCTGTTCGGAGGCCGCGTCCGGCGTCCGGCGCACGGCCGCGGCGGGAACCGCGCAGCGCAGCGGCTTCGGATCGAGATAGACCTCGGCGGCGAGCACGCCTTCCAGCCCGCGCGCGGCGATCCCGTCGCGCAAGGGCGTGACGCGGGGATCGAAGCTCACGCGAAGCGCTCGCGAAGCATGGCGTAGAGCGCCCGGATCGCCTGCGCCTCGCCGCCGCTGGGCTGGCCGGACGCCGCCTTGGGGTTCCAGCCGAAAATGTCGAAGTGCGCCCAGGGCCCGGGCGGCGCGAACCGCTGCAGGAACAGCGCCGCCGTCACCGCGCCCGCCTGGGCCCAGGCGTCGGGATCGTTCTTCAGGTCGGCGACGTCGCTGTCGAGCGCGTCGGCGTAGCCCTTCCAAAGCGGCAGGCGCCACAGGGGATCGCCCTGCGCCTCGGCGTGGCGGGCGATGGCGGCGGCCAGGTCGTCGTCGTCGGTGAAGAAGGGCGGCAGCTGCGGACCGAGCGCGGCGCGCGCCGCGCCCGTCAGCGTCGCCAGGTCCAGCGTCAGCGCCGGCTCCAGCTCGGCGGCGCGGGTGAGCGCGTCGGCGAGGATCAGCCGGCCCTCGGCGTCGGTGTTGCCGATCTCGATCGTCAGGCCCTTGCGCGAGCCGATCACGTCGCCCGGCCGCATGGCGTCGCCGGAGATGGCGTTCTCGACCACCGGGGTCAGCACCGCCAGGCGCACCGGCAGGCCGGCGGCCATGATCATCCGGCCGAGCGCCAGCGCATGCGCCGCCCCGCCCATGTCCTTCTTCATCAGCCGCATGCCGGACGATGGCTTGATGTCGAGGCCGCCGGTGTCGAACACCACGCCCTTGCCGACCACGCAGACCAGCGGGCGGCCGGCCTCGCCCCAGGCGATCTCGATCATCCGCGGCGCGCGCTCGGGGACGGCGGCCCGGCCGACCGCATGCACCGCGGGATAGTTGGCCTCCAGCAGGCCCTCGCCTTCGATCACCGTGATCTGGGCGCCGTACTGTTCGGCGATCTCCCGGGCGATGGTCTCGATCTGCCGCGGGCCCATGTCGTTGGCCGGGGTGTTGATCATGTCGCGGGCGAGCGCGCAGGCGTGCGCCACATGTCGCACCTCCTCGACGTCGACGGTCTCGACGACCAGGCGCGGACGCTCGCCGCCGGGCTTCTTGTAGCGGTCGAAACGGTAGCTCCCGAGCGCGAAAGCCAGCGCCGCACGCTCGCGCGCCAGGCCCTCGGGCGCCTGGGCCAGGCGATAGGTCGCCGCCGGCAGCCGGGCCGCCAGCGCCCGGAAGCTCATCGGGTCGCTTGCCGACCCGAGCCCGACGAGGACCCGCTCCAGCACCCCCTCGGCGTCGGGCACGGCGAGGATCTGGCCGGCCCGGCCCTTGAAGTCCGCAAATCGCGCCGCGGCCTGGACGACCGGCGGCTGGGCGTCCAGGGCGGCCGCGGTCTCGTGGTCGGCCAGGGCGTAGAGCGGAACGACGGCGCCGTCGGCGGCGGTGAGGATGACTTCGGGCATGGGTCTTTCAGGCGCATGAAACGTCAGGATCGCACCGGTGGGCGGCCCCGATCCGCCGACCACACTAGGGAGCCGCGGCGGCCTGCACCAGCGCCGAGGCCGGAAACGCCGCCAGCGCGCCGATCGCGATGGCCACGCCATAGGGCACGTTTTCGCCGGGCTCGGCCAGGCGGGCGAACCAGGCCGGACCGGCCAGGGTGAACGGCCGCGCCAGCGGCGAGCGCAGGCTGAGCAGCATGACGGCGAGCGCCCCCCCCGCCAGGCCGGTGACCGCCAGATAGGCTCCCGCCGCCGGCCAGCCGATCCACAGCGCCGCGGCGGCGAACAGCTTGGCGTCGCCGCCGCCGATCCATCCCAGCGCGAACATGCCCACGCCGGCGGCCAGGGCCGCGGCGCCCACCGCAAGGTCCAGGCCCAGCGCGCTGAGCGGCGCGCCGGCCGCCAGGCCGATCACCGCGGCGACCCCGAAGCCGGCGACCAGCGCCAGCGAGATCCAGTTGGGGATCCGATAGCTCACCAGGTCACGCACCCCGCCGAGAATGACGAGCGCGGCGAAGACCATCAGGACGGTGGTCAGGGCGAGGTGGATCATCGGGCCTCCCTTAGGGGCCGAGCATGCGCCGGCGGGCGTGAACAGACGGTTGCTTGCGTATCCAGCCAACTTACGCTGAGCGGCCGTTCGCAGTCGGCAAGGTGGAATCCGAGCCGACCTTCCCCGCGAAGCGACGGGAGGGGGTCCGCTCGTCAGTTCGATCCGCCCGCAGCGGACTATCCGATGTCCGCTTGTTGGCTGAGGCGCCAACGGAGAATTTCGACCATGTCGGACCTTGCCACTCAGCCGGCAACCACACGCAACTAGCTCTTCCTCGGTATTCCGTCTGGGAAGAACATGTACACATAAGCGATGCACGCGATCCCAGGTAGTAGAACTATAAGGATACTAAACACGCCATATAGATCGTCCTGCTTATAGTTATATAGTTCATAGAGAGCTGATACCTGAAGCACCGTGCAGAGCGATAGGTGCGCCGTCCCGGCGAGCTTGACTGCCCAGCGAGGGACTCGAATATCAGTTGCCCGACGCCCGTTCGCCCAGAGTGCCCAAAAGCTGGAAGCGATGGCGGCGGGGACGCCAACCCAGGGAAATGCCGCAAAGCCGGCTAGGGTTAGGAAGCCCACCAGGTGCTTGAAATAGCTTCGAGAGTTCACCTAAATTCCATTCAATCGGCTGGAGGCACGCCGCTAACAGCTTAGCTTCGGGAACGTCGCTCTTCCAACCTCCGCCTCGTTCACTTCGACCGCTTCGCGGAGACCCAACGAGCGCCGCGAATTGCGAGAGCCACGAAGCCTACCAGCAGGCCGACCGGTATGATCCAAACCCAAGCGGACGGCTCGCCTTCAGGGCAATCGTTCGTCAGGCAGGGGCCGTTGGCATACGCAGATGCGTTGGCGACAACCATTGTGATCAGCCAGCTCGCGAGAAGGTAGGTGCCGAGCCCGACTGCAAGAAGGAACGCTCGCAGGTTGCTCATCCTCGATGATTGGACGCGAAGGGCTTCAGATTGGCCCAATGAACGTCCGCTAACCACCGATAGTGTTGAAAAAGGGCGGTTGATGCCGTGACTCCAGCCTGATTCACTCCTGTCGAGGGCGGGAGATGCAGGCGATGATGGGGGAGCGTCGGGTCGAGCAGCGCTCACTGTTCTACGAGTTTTCTCTGGAGCGGCACGTTCCCCAAGCTCACTTGCTCCGAGCGATTGACCGGTTCGTTGACCTTGAAGAGGTCCGAGCGCACCTCGCCTCGTTCTACAGCCCGATCGGCCGGCCCTCGGTGGATCCCGAGCTTCTGATCCGCATGCTGCTGGTGGGTTACTGCTTCGGCATCCGCTCGGAGCGGCGACTGTGCGACGAGGTGCATCTCAACCTGGCCTATCGCTGGTTTTGCCGGCTGGGGCTTGACGGGGCCGTGCCCGACCACTCCACCTTCTCCAAGGCTCGGCACGGCCGTTTCCGCGACAGCGATCTGCTACGGGTCCTCTTCGAGGAGACGGTCTGGCGCTGTATTCGCGAGGGCTTGGTGGGCGGCGAGGGCTTCGCGGTGGACGCCAGCATGATCACCGCCGACGCGCACCGCCAGCGCGGGCTGGCGAGCGTGGCGGAGCTGGATCAGGAGAAGGCGAGCCGGGCGGTGCGGGAGTACATGGCGGTTATGGACGAGGCCGCCTTTGGCGGCGCCAGCCATACGCCGCCGAAATACGTCTCGCCGGTCGCGGCGGCGCGCTGGACGGCCGCGCCGAGCGGGCCGGCGACCTACGCCTGCGCCAACTACCTGATCGACCTCAACCACGCCGTCATCGTGGACGTGGAGCCCTCCACCGGCATCCGTCAGGGAGGTGCAGGCCGCCAAAGCCATGATCGAGCGGACGGCGGAGCTCCGGGCCGCCGTTGAACAGGCCAAGCCAAAAGGCGAATGCCACCGAGCCCGGAGCCAATCTGGCGAAAAACTCGAAAAAGGACTGCGGTATAAGCTTCAGCGCATCCATCGGCTCCCCCCCTTTTCGCGCGCTTTCGCGCCTGCTCAAGTGGTTATCAGCCAACCTGTTGTAAGGCCTGCCAGTTGAATATTCCTGAGAATGACATGCCCGCCGTTTGAGAGGTCGACGTGTACGTCGGCGTCGGCCTGGGACAGCTGGTAGACAACGCCAGGATCGACCTGCACGCGATCGTGCTGGCTGGCGGAGAAGTCGGTGACGATTTCTGTCCCGGCGGTCGCGTGGAAGGTGTCTGCGCCAGCGCCCCCGGTGACGGTGTTGACTCCCAGGTCGCCGGTGATCCAGTCGCTCCCCGCGCCGCCCACTATGATGTCGTCACCCTGACCTCCGCGGAGGGTGTCGCCACCAGATCCACCGATTAGGGTGTCGTTCCCCAGGTTGCCGTTGCAGATGTTGTGACCGCTAGAAGCGGTGGCGTCGATGCGATCGTTTCCCTGCCCGCCGAGGAGCCAGTCGCCGATGCTGGATCGACCAATGATCCAGTCCTGGCCCTGGTTGCCGTTCACCTTGTTGAAGGCGTCGCCGCCGCCGGTGATCGAGTCGTTCCCGTCGCCGCCGAAGAGGGTGTTGCTGCCACCGTCGCCGAGCAACCGGTCATCTCCTGCGCCCCCCGCCAGCGAGTCCGCACCGCCCCCGCCTGAAATCGAGTTGCCGACAGCGTTGCCGGTCACGGTATCGTTCCCATCGCCACCGAGCACGTTTTCGATCGTGGTTCCGTAGGCGATCCCGAGATCATCGTTCCAGGTGAATGCCGTCGTATCGATATCGGGCGTGTTAAATACCGAGCTTATGAAAGTATCGTGACCGGGATAAAGCGTCTTCCAATAGGCCTCCTGTTTGTCCAGGGCGTAAATATCGATGCTGCTGTAGGCGCCGGGGGTGAGGTCGACGCGAGACGGCCGTTGGTGGCCGCTCAGGTCGATGGCGTCGACCCCGCCCGCGTCGTAGATGGCTCGGACGTAGGGAATAGTGGGATCGAAGGTGTAGGTGTCGTCGCCTGAAGCCGTATTCGGATTAGCGCCATACTTCGCCTGGATCGCCAGGATGTCGTCGATGAGAGGACTATTGATCAGAGCAGGGACAAGGCTTTGCTGCAAACCCCCGTAGATGTTCGCCGGGGCGAACATCTCCATGTTGAGGGCGGCCCCGCTGTAGGCCATGACGCTGTAACGGGTGTCGATGGCCGGCTGTGCGGCAGGGGCGTCGAATGGATGCTTCAGGCCGAGCGCATGACCGATCTCGTGCAGCAGCAGACCATACCCCTGGATCGGCGAGGTCGGACCTGAGTCGGTAAAGGTGAGCGTGCTGTATCTGGCATAGTCGATCTCGACCAAGCCGTTCGCGGGATCCCGTGGCTGACCAATCAGCGGTGGATAGGCTGCGGTCCCGGCGCTTCCGCCAAGGTCGTCGTTGAAGACCACTCGTATCTCGCCGGGGTTCGTCCGGTCATTCGTTTCCACGACATCGACGGCGATGAGCCTGCTCCAGGCGTTCATTGCTAGGCGGAATTGGTCGCCTTGGGCGGCGCTCAGATAGCTGAAGGTCCCATTGTGATGCAGGCCGGCAAAATCAGCGCCCTCCTGCGGCACGCTGAATGTGATTGTCGATCCGGCCCACGCATAGTCCGGGTCGGACAGGGCCTGAATGATTTGCATCTGAGTCAGGTCGTTCATATCGGCCCCCGGATCGCTCGCTCGCACTGGTAGTGATCGATACGCAAAACAACCGACCTGTCGACGACTTGTCGAGCCACGGCCGGAGGCGGCCGTGGCAGGCTTCACCTTGCAGCAGCGGTCGCCTTCAACTGAGCAGGCAGCGCCAGGGCCCATGAACTGAGGCTTGGACACAAGGCGCGCCTGACTGGTTGACGAGGTCGGGCGGGCTTACGCGTCGACCGGTTCGATTGTATACGACTCCCCGTCGTGCGCTGTGACCTTCGCGATCGACCGCACACGCCGTCGCGAAGGTCGTAGGACCGCTGCTCGGGCCGCCATAACACCGTGGCGTCGGCGCAAACTCAGGGACCGAGTTCCACCCACGGGCGAGGTTTCGCGGGTCTCCTCCTTGGGGTAGCCTCCAGTGATGATCGAGGCGTGCGAAGGCTGCGGAAGACCGCTCACCGATGGTCGGTGGGACCCGCTTTGCACCCGATGTGTCCTGGCCCAGGCGTGGCCATGGGGTTATCTGAAGGTGCTCCTTGTTGCGGCTGTAGCGGGTAGCGTCCTCACCGTGCTCCTGCATTGAGTGCGACTCGGCAACGCCCAACCACCCTGACCAAGCGCGTCGAAGGTCAGCTTGTCGGAGGCGTTCCCCTGACCGCTCGCGACCCCTTGTCGGAAGTCGGGAAGGTCCGCTTGCAGGCCGCCGTCCAGGTGCTACCGTACCGGCTCCTGCTCGAACCTCGCAGTGACAGTCCCATCAAGGCTGAAGATGCTGATTAGATCTAGCGAATTAATGGGCCCCGGTCTGTTATTTGCAGGTGCATTCTGTGCATTTGAGGCGTTACACTCCCTGAAAACAGGCACGGCGATGGTGTGGGTCATGCCTGTTGAGAGAGCCAAACAACCAATCTCTTTTCGAATATCAGTTTACACAAGCTTGATACTGTCCGCAGCATCCTTTGCATTAGCCGCACTGTTCATGCTTGGCATTGGTACGTAGATCGGCCCCTTCTGCTTGTTCGCTGCGCAGGATATTCGCGACTTGCACGTCCCACCGTCCACCTTCCACCCCGAACGGCCGGCGTGAAGGTCCGTATGCGGGAAGGGACCTGGCGGCTGGTCGCGACCCCATAGCGGACCATTGTGCCGGCATGGCAAGCTGATGCGGTTGTAGGAGATGGGTCGTGCCGGAAACAAAGTTCGCGGGGATGACCACGAATGAGCGGCTCTTTGCGGCGGGCCTGCTGGACACGTTCGATCTGGCGGCACGCAGGCGTGATCGCGCTCGAATGATCGAAGTCTTGGGCAAGGTGGAACTCGCCGACCAAGCGGAGAGGATCGCGGATGGCATTTGCGCTGATCCCAAGCGCTACGGCTTCTAACGGCGCGAAGGTCAGCTTGCCGATCTCGGGCTGCCTTCCGGACGGTGGACGGGTCGCCTACGCTTTGATTGGTGCGGCATGGAGAAGCAGTTGGCCCAGAAGCTCTTTGACGGTGACCGCCTCGACGTTTGGTTCGACGGGTCAGCGATCTGCGTCATAGCCGTGGGGTCGCATGGCGACCCACTCGACCTTGGTGAGCATGAGGTGGAGGCGCTGATCGCGAAGCTCCAAGCTGCGCTCGACGAGAGCAGGGCCTGAGCTTCTGCAGATGCGGCGCATCTGTCCCGGCCTGGTTTTCAGTCTGATCCTCAGTGGGTGCGCTCCTGTCGCGCGCGATCCCGGGAATGAGGCGCTCGCGCTGCTCAAGAAGCGGTTCGGCAAAGAGGCCGTAATCAAGTCCATCGTGCTGAATGCCGACGCAGTCTGCGGCTACGCCACCGCGACTCCCGGCGTCTACCCGCTGCCGATCCCCTTCATGGTCCGCAAGCGCGATCTCCTGCTTCTCTCGGATGATCCGCAGCAGTTCGAGCGGGCGGAACGCGCCTGCGCTGCCGGTTGGGTGGCGCCCAACACCAACATCAGGCCTATCTCTTAGGTCCGCGATCCACCCCGAATGGACGGCGCGAAGGTCGGCTTAGCGGGGCGTCCTGGCCAGCGCTGTCGACCCATGTCGGACCCTTAGCGGCTCAGCTTTCGAAGCCGGCGAAAGGCCCGAAGAAGACGCCACCCGTCTCCAAAATTTGCGGAAGGTCGCTCTGGCGCGGAAGGCTCGCGGCTGCGTCGGGCCACACCGCGGCAACGTACGCGTCCCATTGGTCTACAGGCATCTCCTTCACGTCGCCGGCGATATCCTCGAATTGGAAGCCCATCTGGCGAAGAGCGGTGACGCCGGATCGCACAGCTGACTGGTAATCAGGTCCAGTTGCGAAGCAGGTGGCGATTGCGCCTTTGAGCTCAGGGGGCATGTCCTGGTTCGTACCTCGCAGGACCTTGATGCCGGCGAGGTAGAGATTATTCGTCATGGGGTCCCCTGCGGTACAAGCCGAACATAGGTGCTAGCATATCGAGCCGTTGGCCGCTCAGCCGCCGATCAGCTTATTCACGTCTACCTCGTATTCTGCGAGAAGCTGCTGAAGGCGGTCGCGGACCTTGAGCGGGGTGGTATCATCCAGCCATGCTAAAACATCTCCGTGCGCGCTGGCCCGATCCAGATGTCCCTACGGGCGAGCCGACATGGCTGCTCTACGAGCTAGACGAACAAGCCGACGCGGTCGTTCGCTCCGCCGATGTGTTTGCGGACGGGAACGTCACCCGAAACAGCATTGAGATCGAGGAACGCGGCGGCAAGGCCTGTCCCTCTCTCATCGACTGCTCCCAAGCTGCAGGTTTCGACGGCGTCGATGCAGAAGAGATCACGCGGGAGGACTTCGAGGCAGTCTGGGCAAGGGGCGCGGACAAGCCGTTCTGGAACGTCTCCTAACCACCCCGAACCGTCGGCGCGAACGTCCGGACCTCGGCAGGGACCCAACGCGAATTCGCGATCCTGGTCGGACGTCGACCCCTTTTAAATTGCGCGCTACTCTGGGTCGTGCAGATGACTCGCCGACGATCTGATCCCAGCGTCAACTTGTGGCGTATAGCGGCATTCGTGGTTGCGATTGGAGCGGCGGCTGCCGCCATCCCTGTCGCGAGCGGGGCCGCTGTCCAACCAGTCGCGAAGGGACGCCCAGATGCGTGTGCTGCGCCACCGCCATCAGTCTTGGCCGCGATCCCACCAGGGTGGTCCATGCTTCGGCTGCGCGATCTTAGTCCAGACGACCGAATGCTGTGGAGTGATGCTCGGTCGAGAACCTGTCCGGGGTTCGCCTCTGCCAACCTCGGGGTTGGCTCAGGACCAGCGTATGCTGTCGCCCTTCTCCGAGAGACACCGCGTGGACGCGAAGAAAAGGTGGTGCTCATGGTCCCGAAAGGCCCGCGTGACTCCACCCATTTCGTTCTGGCAAAGCCGTGGCAGGTGGCCAATCCAGCGGTCGTCTGGCGCGCACCTCCGGGTAAGACGAGAGAATGGGATGGCGGCCCCACACTACGTGTTGAGAACGACTCCATCGTCATCGAGGTCATGGAAGCCTATGCTGAACAATTCTTCTTCACTCGCGGCAGGCTGAAATCCGTTGTGATCTCGAACTGAAGCTCGGGCCCGATGTATGGGCGCACTAGGCGGTCCGACTTCCACCCCTTGCGCCGGTTCCGAATGTCCGCATGCCGGCCGGGAGCCAAGGCGAGCTGGCGACCCGTTTAAGACATTGGCAAAGGCGGCTTGCGGCGCTGCCTGCCGTCAGCAACCATGCTGCTTTCCCCTCTAGATTTCGAACAGCTATGCAAATCGCCATCCTGACCCTCGACGGCTTCAACGAGCTCGATTCCTTCATTGCGGCCGGCATCCTGAACCGGATGAAGGGCCAGGGCTGGCAGGCGCACATCACCTGCCCCACGCCCGAGGTTACCTCGATGGCCGGGGTGACAATCCAGCGCCAAAAGCCGCTGGAGTTCCTCGCCGAGGCTGACGCGGTCCTGATCGGTAGCGGGATCAAGACCCGCGAATACGCCGCCGATCCCGACTTCCTGGCGCGCATCACGCTTGATCCTTCGCGCCAGTTGATCGGCGCCCAATGCTCCGGCACGCTGCTACTGGCCAGGCTGGGCCTGATCGGCGAGCTGCCCGCCTGCACTGACCTGACCACCAAGCCCTGGGTCGTTGAGGCCGGCGTCAATGTTGTGGACCGACCCTTTGTCGCCCACGGCAATGTCGCAACGGCCGGCGGCTGCCTGGCCTCTCAATATCTTGCCGCCTGGGTGATCGCCCGCCTAGCGACGCCGCAGGACGCCCAAGAAGCCATCCACTATGTCGCGCCCGTGGGCGAGAAGGTCCAATACGTCGAGCGCGCCATGGCGGCGGTGACCCGGTTTCTCAACGTCTCAAGGGCTGCTGCGTAGGCGGCGTCGTCCGCAACCCACCACCCCTCGCGGCGCTGGGGGACATCCGCATCCCGGCCGGGGCGCAACGCGAGTTTGCGACCCTAATCGGATACTCATTTCTCGCGCTCGCTGCGGAGCTTGCGGACCGCCTGAATGGCGATGGACGGCGGCTTGATCCGCTCATGCCGCTCGGGGCCCCGTTCGCCTGGATCTCCCGCGCCCGGGGACGCGCCACGCCTCGTTCGCGCGGCTGTTCGGTTGGGAACGGGCAGCTTCCGCCCATGAGAAAACCCCCGGAGGCGGACCTCCGGGGGTTCGAACTCGGCTCTCGCCGGGCGAGCGCTTACGGGGCGGCGATCTTGTCGGAGATCGTCGTGAACTTGGCGTTGAGGTTGGTGCCGATCAGGCCCAGCACGGTCACCAGCACCGCCGCGATCAGGGCGGCGATCAGGCCGTATTCGATCGCCGTAGCGCCGGATTCGTCCTTCAGGAAGCGGGTCACAAACTTCGACATTGCTCGATCTCCTTCAATTGCGAGCAGACTATGAGGGATCAAGCCTGCCGGCCTGCTCGCCCCGAATGCCTGATGAACTTGAGCCTTGCCGACTTAAGTCGAGGTGAAACGGCAACGTGTACGGGCTGTTTACTATAGAAAGTCGATCCGCTGACCGATTGGCCGGGCGCAGGCCGCGAGCCGCTCCACCTGGGCGGGGGGCGCCGGGAAGCTCGGCATCATCACTCCGTGAAGCACGCGCTGGTGATTAGGCGCCAGGCGCCTTCTCGCGCAATCATCGCCTCAGGCTTCTCCGAGAGGTCTGTCCCTGAGGCGCCCGTCGCGGTTGGCGGAAATCGCGGCGGGCGTATCGCGTCCGGGGTCCGGATCGCCCTCAGGCCAGCAGCCGTTCGTGCAGCCGTTCGCGCAAGGCCTCGTCCAACCCCAGCGTCTGCTTCAGATAGCCTTCGATCGAGCCGTCGCGTTCCGCGATCACCGCCAGGGCGCGCTCCAGATAGGCCGGGTGCACCGAGACCGCGACGCGCAGCGCCGCGTCGGAGGGCCGGCGCCCGGCGATGGATTCCAGCCACTTCCCGACGAACCGCATCTTGGCCGCCAGCCGCGTCTCGTCATTGGTCAGCAGATAGTCCTGCAGCATGTCGTCGCGATGCACGCCCGCCACATGGTGGGTCAGCGCGCAGACCAGGCCGGTGCGGTCCTTGCCGGCCGCGCAGTGCACGAGCACGGCGCCCTCGGTCTCGGCGAGCGCGCGGAAATAGCGGCGAAACAGGTCGACGTGCCGCGGCTCATAGGGCGCGCGGGCGTAGAAGTCCGTCGAATGGGCGAAGAACCACGCCTCCGAGAGATCGCTGCTGCGCACCTGGGCGACGAAATCCGGATGCTCCTCGAGGAGGTCGTTCTCCACCACCTGGCAGGCGAAGTCCTCCCATCGCCGCGACGGCTCGCGCGCGCGCTCGTCGGGCTGGCGCAGGTCGACGATCACCCCAAGGCCCAGCGCGCGCAGGCGCCGAAGGTCCGCATCGCTGGCCGAGTGATGGTTGGCCGAGCGATAGAGCCGCCCAGGCTTCAGCCGCCGGCCGCAGGCGGTCGCATAACCGCCGAAGTCGCGGAAATTGAGAATGCCGTCGAAGTCGAAATGCCGGGTCATCGGCGAATGTTACCGGCTCGGACCCCGCGCGCCTACCGCCGGCGCGATGCGAGATCGTCGATTTCCAGCGGAGCCTGCGCCTTTGACGAGGTTCCAGCCCGCGGCTAACCAAGGTCGCAAGGGACAGGACGCGTGATGAACAAGGAACGGCTGACGGCCTTCACCGACGGCGTGCTCGCGGTGATCATCACCATCATGGTGCTGGAGATGAAGCCGCCGCACGGCACGACGCTCGCCGACCTGGCGGCGCTGTGGCCGGTGTTCCTCAGCTATGTGCTGAGCTTCATCTACATCGGCATCTACTGGAACAATCACCACCACTTCTTCCATCTGGTGCGGACCGTGGATGGGACCCTGCTCTGGGCCAACATGCACCTGCTGTTCTGGCTGTCGGTGGTGCCGTTCGCCACCGCCTGGATGGGCGAAAACCATTTCGCCGCCGTCCCGACCGCCCTCTACGGCGCCTCCCTGCTGATGGCGGCGGTCGCCTGGGTCATCATGCAGTGGGTGATCTACCGCGCCCAGGGACGCGACTCCCCCCTGCGCCGCGCCCTGGGCCGCGACCTCAAAGGCAAGCTCTCGCCCCTGCTCTATCTCAGCGGCATCGGGCTCGCCTTCGTCAGCACCCTGGCCGCCGGCCTGGTCTTCATCGGGGTGGCGCTGCTCTGGCTGATCCCCGATCGGCGCATCGAAACCAGCCTGCGCAAGTGAGCCCGACCTCCACGGCGCGACCAGCCTGCGCCCTCAAGCCTCGCGCGAGCCTGTCATTCGATCATCCTTAGATTGCGGAGCCGCCTGCCTATCTGAACGGCGGCTCGTCGAAGCTGCGCAGCTTGCGCGAATGCAGCCGCGCGCCCTCCTCGCGCAGCAGGTCGAGGCTGGCCAGGCCGATCTGCAGGTGCTGGCCGATGGCGCGCTCATAGAAGGCGTTGGCCTGGCCGGGCAGCTTGATCTCGCCATGCAGCGGCTTGTCCGAGACGCAGAGCAGGGTCCCGTAGGGCACCCGGAACCGGAAGCCCTGGGCGGCGATGGTGGCTGACTCCATGTCGATGGCCACCGCCCGGCTCTGGTTGAAGCGCAGCGCGCTCTTCGAATAGCGAAGCTCCCAGTTGCGGTCGTCGGTGGTGATCACCGTCCCGGTGCGCAGCCGCCGCTTGAGCTTGTCCCCGGCCTCGCCGGTGACGATCTCCGCCGCCCGGTTCAGCGCCATCTGGATTTCGGCGATCGCCGGGATCGGGATCTCCGGCGGCAGCACCCCGTCCAGCACATGGTCGTCGCGTAGATAGGCGTGGGCCAGCACATAGTCGCCGATGGTCTGGGAGCCGCGCAGGCCGCCGCAATGGCCGATCATCAGCCAGGCCTGCGGCCGAAGCACCGCCAGGTGGTCGCAGATGGTCTTGGCGTTGGAGGGGCCGACGCCGATGTTGACCAGGGTCACCCCCGCCCGGCCCTCGGCCATCAGGTGGTAGGCCGGCATCTGGTGCTTGCGCCAGGCGGCGGCGGCGATCTTGGCCTCGGGGTCCTCGGTCTCGCTGGTGACCAGCACCCGGCCGGCGGCGGACAGCGCCTGGTAGGGGCCGTCCGGCTTCAGCTGCCCGCAGGCCCAGCGGACGAACTCGTCGACGTAGCGATGGTAGTTGGTGAACAGCACATACTGCTGGACGTGCTCGGCGGGGGTTCCGGTGTAGTGCGCCAGCCGGGCCAGCGAGAAGTCCGTGCGCAGCCCGTCGAACAGGGCCAGCGGCCGCGGCGCGTCGGGCTCGCTGAACGCGGCTCCGTCCGCCACCTCGTCGCCGATATAGGCGAGCTCGGTGGTCGGGAAGTGGCGGGCGATCTCCGCCGAGCCGTATTCCGCCAGCACCTGGTCGGCGCTGCCCTCCAGCACATAGGGGAAGGGGATCTCCTGGACGGAGCGGCCGACCTCCAGCTCGATCTGGAAGTCCTGCAGCAGCAGCGACAGCTGCTCGATCAGATAGTTGCGATAGAGGTCCGGGCGGGTCACCGTCACGGCGTAGCGGCCGGGCGCGCCGATGCGGGCGAAGGCGCGGCTGATCCGCGGGAACGGCTGGCCGGCCGGCCAGGTCAGGCGCAGCTCCGGATAGGCGAAGGTTCCGTTGCGGCGGGAGTCGGCGGTCGGCGGCGGTCCGCCGTCGAGGAAGGTCCGAAGGGCGGAGCGCAGGGCGCCTACGCTGGCGTCATACTCGTGCTCGAGCTGATCGACGATTCGGGCAGCGTCCGGCTTTGCGCTCATACCGTCTTATAGCCGCGGCTTGCGGACCCGGCGAGACGCTGGAACAAGGGTCGGCATGAACCTTTCCGGCCGCGCGGGGTATTTCCCCGGGCCTGGAAGGGCTTCGGGGGCCTTCGATGAACCGTCTTTTCACCACCTTCATCGTGGCCGCCATGGTGCTTGGCGTCGCCGCCGGGTGGGGCATCCACACCTGGGCGGCCCCGGTCCAGGCCAAGGCCGTGGCCGAGAACCTGTCGATCGTCACCGACGTCTTCCTGCGGCTGATCAAGATGATCATCGCGCCGCTGGTCTTCTCCACCCTGGTGGCGGGCATCGCCCACATGGAGGATGCCGGCGCCGTCGGCCGGGTCGGGGTCAAGGCGCTCGGCTGGTTCATCTGCGCCTCGATCGTCTCGCTGACCATCGGCCTGATCATGGTGCGCCTGCTGCAGCCCGGCGCCCACCTGCACCTGGCGATCCCCGATGCCGGCCAGGCCGCCGCCACGGTCGACGCCTCGAAGTTCACCCTGCGGGGCTTCATCACCCACGTCGTCCCGGCCTCGATCGTCCAGGCCATGGCCGACAACGAGATCCTGCAGATCGTGGTCTTCTCGGTGTTCGTCGGCACGGCGGTCGCGGCCATCGACGACCGCGCCCCGGCGGTGCTGGCCCTGGTCGAGCAGGTCGCCGCCATCATGCTGAAGGTGACCGGCTATGTGATGCGCACCGCGCCGCTGGCCATCTTCGCCGCGCTCGCCGCGACGGTGGCCACCCAGGGCATCGAGGTGCTGGCCACCTACGCCCGCTTCGTCGGCGGCTTCTACCTGTCGCTGGGGCTGTTGTGGGGACTGCTGATCGCCGCCCTGATGCTGGTGGTCGGGCCGCGGGCTCTGTCGCTGGTGGCGGCGATCCGCAGCCCGGCGCTGCTGGCCTTCTCCACCGCCTCCTCCGAGGCCGCCTATCCCAAGACCCTGGAAGAGCTGCAGCGCTGGGGCGTCTCGCGGCGGGTGGCCAGCTTCGTCCTGCCGCTGGGCTATTCGTTCAATCTGGACGGGTCGATGATGTACTGCACCTTCGCGACCCTGTTCATCGCCCAGGTCTACGGGGTGTCGATGTCGATCGGCCAGCAGGTCACCATGCTGTTCCTGCTGATGGTGACATCCAAGGGCATGGCCGGCGTGCCGCGCGCCTCGCTGGTGGTGATCGCCGCCACCCTGGCCTATTTCCGCCTGCCCGAGGCCGGCCTGCTGCTGATCCTCGCCGTCGACCACCTGCTCGACATGGGTCGCTCGGCCACCAATGTGGTCGGCAACACCGTCGCCAGCGCCGTGGTCGCCCACTGGGAAAACCAGATCGAAGCGCCCGCGGCGCTGGCCAAACAGAGCTAACGCGCCTTAGCCATCTCCTTTTACGGCGGATTCGCCGCGACCCCCGATGGTGGCTGCACCTTCCATCGAGACCCTTCGAGTCCGCCCGTGCCATCGCCCTCCAACATCGACGATCTCGCCGCCCGCGTGGCCGAGCTCGAAGCCGAGCGGGCGATGATGCTGGGGTTGGCGCGCACCGACGCGCTGACCGGGCTGATCAACCGCACCGCCTTCACCGCGGCCCTGGCCGAGCGGCTGGGGGCCGGGACCGACAAGGCCGAGCCGCTGGCGCTGTTCGTCGTCGACCTCGACCGTTTCAAGCATCTCAACGACAGCCTGGGCCACACCGGCGGCGACCTGCTGCTGGCCGAGGTCGGCGCGCGGCTGAAGGCCGACGCCGCGCGCGGCGAGCTGATCGGCCGGCTCGGCGGCGACGAGTTCGCCCTGCTCACCGCCGACATCGACATCGCCCGCCGCGCCGAGCGGCTGCTGGCGCTGCTCTCGCAGCCGTTCTCGGTCCACGGCCGCGGGCTGGCCCCCGGCGTCAGCGTCGGCGTCGCCCTCAGCCCCGCCGACGCCCTCGACGCCGGCGACCTGCAGCGTTTCGCCGAGCGGGCCCTGGGCCGCGCCAAGAGCCTGGGCGGCCGCCGCTGGTCGGCCTGGGACGCCGAGCTGAAGGCCGAGAACGAGCGCCGGCGGACGCTGGAGGCCGAGCTGCGCCGGGCCATCCCGGCCGGCGAGATCGAGCCCTGGTTCCAGCCGGTGGTGAATTCCGCCGACGGCCGCACGGTCGGCGTCGAGGTGCTGTGCCGCTGGCGCCACCCCGACGAGGGCCTGCTGGCCCCGGCTGCCTTCGTGCCGATCGCCGAGGAGCTCGGCCTGATCGGCCGCATCGACGAGGCGGTGTTCGAGACCGCCTGCGCCCGCGCCGCCCCCTGGGTGGCCGAGGGGCTGATCGCCAACGTCTCGTGCAACGTCTCGCCGCGCGACCTGCTGGACCCGGGCTTCTCCCGCAAGCTGATCGGCCGGCTGGCGCGCACCGACCTGCCGCCGACGGCGCTGACCGTCGAGATCACCGAGACCTTCCTGCTGCAGGACATGGCGCTGGCGCGCCGGCACATCGAGCGCCTGGCCGCCCGCGGGGTGAATATCGCCCTCGACGACTTCGGCACCGGCTATTCCAACCTGCGCGCGGTGATGAACCTGCCGATCCACACGGTGAAGCTCGACCGCAGCCTGATCGCCGACGTGGCGCGCAACCCGCGGGTCTCCAAGCTGGTCAGCTCGATGATGCACGCCGCCCGCGCCCTCGGCGTCTCGGTGGTGGCCGAAGGCGTCGAGGACGAGGCCCAGGCGATCCTCCTGCGCGCCGCCGGCTGCGAGCGCATGCAGGGCTACTGGTTCGCCCGGCCGATGGACGCTGCGGCCATGGAAGCCCGCCTCGCCGAACAGCGCCACGCCGTGCGCGACCCGCTGGCGGAACTGACCCGGCGCGTCGCGGCGCGGTAGGCCGCGCCGAACGCCCCACCCGCAGGCGGTGGAGCAACGACCGCCCAGATCCTCCACCGCGCAGCGGGGGAGGTGTCGGCGAAGCCGACGGAGGGGGCGTTCGTCGCCGGCGCCCTTCAAGCCCCAACGCGCCTCCCCATATGTTTCGCCAGCGACACAGCTACGCACGGACCATGCGCAACCACCTTCGCACCTTCATGCTGCTGGCGGCCCTGACCGCCTTGTTCGTCGGCGTCGGCTACGCCATCGCCGGCCCGACGGGGATGCTGATCGCCTTCCTGCTGGCGGCGGGCATGAACCTCGTCAGCTACTGGAACGCCGACAAGATCGTGCTCTCCATGTACCGCGCCCAGCCGGCGGAGGAGACCGATCCGGACCCCTTGGTGCGCAACTACGCCGCCGACGTGCGCGAGCTGGCCGCCCGCGCCGGCCTGCCGCCGCCCCGGGTCTTCATCATCGACCAGGACCAGCCGAACGCCTTCGCCACCGGCCGCGACCCGGCCCACGCCGCCGTCGCCGCCACCCGCGGCCTGCTGCGGAGGCTCGAGCGGCGCGAGATCCGCGGCGTCATGGCCCACGAGTTGGCGCACGTGAAGCACCGCGACACCCTGACCATGACGATTACCGCGACCATCGCCGGGGCGGTCTCGGCGCTGGCCAATTTCGCCTTCCTGTTCGGCGGCCGCGACGAGGACGGCCGGCCCACCGGCATGGTCGGCGCCATCGTCATGGCGGTGGTCGGCCCGCTGGCGGCGGCCCTGGTGCAGATGGCGATCAGCCGCGGCCGCGAATACGAGGCCGACCGCGAGGGCGCGGCGATCAGCGGCGACCCGCAAGCCCTCGCCTCCGCCCTGCAGAAGATCGAGGCCTACGCGCGCGGCGGCTACGCCAACCTCGACGCCGAGCGCCACCCGGCCACCGCCCACATGTTCATCATCAACCCCTTGGCGGGCAGAGGCGGCGACAACCTCTTCTCCACCCACCCCAGCACCGAAAACCGCATCGCCGCCCTGCTGGGCCTGGCCGGCGAAGCCGCCCGCGCGCCCCTGCGGCCAGGCGCCGGGGCGACCGCCGTGCCGGTGACCGAGGACCGGCGCGGACCATGGGGGTAGGCGGCCGACCTTCCGAGCCCATTCGAAGCCGGCGCGACGGGAGCCCGGGGCTAGACTATTGACCAGACATAGAGGCCGGCGAGGCCCACGAACGCCGCGAATGTCAGAAGCCCTTGGACCCAGCTGTCCAGCCGTTGGACGGCGACCAGTCCCCGCCGCCGATCCCAGGAGGTCGTGTCCTCCACCAGCAACATGTACCCGCTGATCCCCATCGGGATCAGGCTGACGCCGCCCGGCAGGTAAAGCCAGCACCCGGCAAGCGCCACGGCGGCCTCCCGCCGGATCGCCTGGGCGAAGCTCACCCGGCCTCCGTCCGCGCGAACCACTTTGACGCCGCAGAGCCATTTGCCCGGCGTCGTGGAGAGTCCCGCGAGCAGCAGCGCATTGCCCAGAATGCTGAGGGGGATCCGCACCGGCAGCAGCCACAGCAAGTCGACCTGCTGCGGAGACGCCTTTCCCCGAAGAAAGACTTGCGCAAATCCGGCGAGCACCACCGCCGTCACCAGGTAGAAGTCGAACATCCGGGCGATCCATCGGCGCAGGGGATGCGGCTGAAGATCGGACCACCCCGTCGGCACGCCGGGCGGCGGCTCCGGCTTTCTTTTCTTCGGTGCAGGGGCGCATTCGTCCGGTTCCGCGCGCGGCCCGATGCTGCGCCGACAGGGCTCGGGGTTGTAGACGCCGGTCGGGCTGCTCGCGCCCATGCATTCTGAGGTCACCTCCTCGGCGGTGAACCAGCCGAGCTGGTAGAAGCGTGCGTCGGCTTGCAGCACGTAGCTGAGCTCGATCAGCAGTTCCGCGAACGCCGCGGTCGGGGCTCTGAAGCTCATCTCGACAAACTGCGCGACGACGCCGCCGATGATCGTCAGCTCGCAGTAGAACTCCACGTCGCCGCGCCTGGCGTCGAACATCCATCCGTGGTCGCCGGCGTCCGCGACGGGCTTCACCTCGCAGTCCAGCTCCGCCAGCAACTCGCGCAGAGCCTCGGCGACGTTCCGGCCGGGCAAGACCACAAAGTCATGCTCGTCCTCGATCGCGTCATCCGGCAGCCGGGAGCTGAACTCCGCCTTGGTCCGCAGCGTCGCCGCCCCGCTTCTGCGCGTCCGCAAGCCCACGCCGATTCCGTCAGCCGCCCTGCTGCCCGCCCAGCGCGGCGTCGCTGATGAAATGGGCCAGCGCTGCGCTCGTGGCCATGGCGGCGGCCACGCTCAGGAAGGCGAGCAGCGTCAGGAGCGTTTGGACCCGGCCGGCGGGGCGCTGCACGGCGACCAGCTCGCCTCGCTCGTCCCAGGGCGTCGCCCCGTTCCTGCGCAAGACGCGGAAACCGGAGGCCATCAGAACGAGGACAGCCACCGGAATATAGAGGCCGCAGCCGCCGACGTAGGCGTGGAGCTCGCGCTTCAACGCGCGTCCGAAGGTGAGCCGGCCCCCGTCCCTGCGCACGATCCTGACGCCGCAGAGCCACTTGCCCGGGGTGGTCGTGGTCCAGTGCAACAGAAGCGCGTTCAGGACGGCGCTGACCAGGCCTCGCACCGGTCCCACCCAAAAAAGCATAAGCACGATGCCGAGCGGGGCGTAGCGCCCGGACTCGGACAGGGCCAGGGGCGAGGCGAGCCCCGCGCACACCACGCCGGCGGTGATAAAGCCGTCGAAATTGCGCGCCACCCATCGGCGGAGCGGGTGCGGCGACAGATCGGACCAGGACTCGCGCCAGCTCCCGGCGCCATCCGCCGGAAAGGCCCTCCCGTCGCTGGCGAGCGTCTCACCGACCATTGTCGCCCCCTTCCCGGTCGAGAGCCATCCGCAACCCTCGACCCCAGATTGCGGTCAAGCCTGATCAGGAGTCAAGAACACACCGGGAACATCCTCACCCTCCGATCGACGCCGCCACGTACGCCAGCAGCAACAGGCCGAGGCCGACCAGCAGCAGGCGCGCCCGCAGCTTGGCGGCCGGCGCGGGCTTGGGCGGGCCGTCCTGCGGGGGTTCGGCGCTCATCGGGTGGCTCCCATTCGTGTCCGGCCGCGTGCGAAGCGCCTTCAGCGCTGGGATTGGTCGTCGTCACCCCATCTCCAGCGGGGCGGCTCGCCCTTCAGCCAGCAGACGACGACAAGCATCCCCGACAGCCCCAAGACACCGGCGATGCAGGCTGCCGACGCCGTCCTCGGCGGGAAGAGCAGAGCATCCAGGGCGACCAGGGCCAGGAAGGCGGCCAACACCGCCCAACCTTCCCACGTCACCGGCAGGCCCCAACCCCAACCGTAGCGTTTCGCAGGAAACCAGTAACGCGGGCTCATGGCGGCGCTCCTCGATCATGGCCCGATCCTAGCGCGAAAACGCCAGCGGCGGGCGATGGCCGCCGCCGCCGCCCCCTCTCCCCGCAAGCGGGGAGAGGGTTGGGGTGAGGGGTGGCGCAGGCGATCGCCTCCTCTGCGCAGGTTCAGCCAGGATCCTCGCTCCACTGTCCGGTCGCGCGGCGAAGCCCAGCCGTCCCCTCACCCAACCCTCTCCCCGCAAGCGGGAATGGCTCGAAGATACCCATCTCCATTGTTGCGCGGGATCTGTGGGGATAGGCCTCGTGTCCACAAAACCCTCCCAGGTCCGCCCCCTCTCCCCGCAAGCGCTAGGGTATGCACAGATCTGGTTGGCTGTACGGCCGCGCTGTGATTCATAGATCGCCGCCTGTTGAGGGGGGCGTTTGCGAATGGCGGCGAAGACTTGGAGCCTGGGGGCGTTCGG